>Ga0157298_10000002_pt1 | contig 212759 bp, 224 predicted proteins | sample NitcycUS043104R2_FD_108394 | JGI IMG/M metagenome (GOLD analysis project Ga0157298, IMG submission 108394) | Soil microbial communities from Arlington Agricultural Research Station in Wisconsin, USA - Nitrogen cycling UWRJ-S043-104R-2 | ecosystem: Environmental > Terrestrial > Soil >...
AAGCTGCGCACCGCCACGGCCGAAGCCAGCTTCGGCGCCGCCACCACCGCCTACGCCGGCACGATCGACTCCAGCCTGCTCGACGGCAAAGGCGAGGAGCTGATCGGCCTGCTCGACTACAACCAAGACGGCCGCGCCGACCTGGTCTCGGCCAAAGACACCGGCACGGTCCAGGTCTACGCCGCCCAGGCCGGCGGCACCTTCGCCGCCCCGGTCGCCCAGAGTGGCACGATCGCCTCCTCGCGCATCGACTACGGCGGCCAGCAGTTCGCCACCGAGAAGCCCTTCCTGCGGCGGACCAATGCCTGCACGGCGACCGGCTGCAAATGGCCGCCGGGCAGCTAAAGTTGATAGCTCCGCCCGGGTAGCTCAGCTGGTAGAGCACTTCCATGGTAAGGAAGGGGTCACGGGTTCGAGTCCCGTCCCGGGCTTTTGGCTGCGCGGCCAGTCCGCGCGTTAGGCTGCGCCGCCCATGGACTTCTCGCTGACCGACGAGCAGCAGGACTTCGCCGCCGCGATCCGCGACTTCTGCTCCCGCGAGTGCGGCACGCGGGAGCAGCGCGAGCGGCTCACCGACGGCCACCGCGTCCATCACAACTTCGGCCTCTATCGCCAGATGGCCGAGCTCGGCTGGCTCGGCGTCACGATCCCGGAGGAGCACGGCGGCTCGGGCGGCTCGATGCTCGACGCCTGCCTCTTCATGGAGGAGACCTCGCGGGGGCTGGCGCCGATCGGCGGCTACGCGACGACGCTGATCGTCGCCGGCGCCACCCAGCGCTTCGGCACGGAGGAGCAGAAGCGCGAGATCCTCGGCGGGATCGCCCGCGGCGCCGTCGAGGCGATCGCGATGACCGAGCCCGAGGCCGGCTCCGACGTCGGCGCGCTCACCACGTCGGCCGAGCGGGTCGACGGCGGCTTCCTCCTCAACGGCCAGAAGGTCTTCATCTCCAACGCCCACATCGCCGACCACGTCCTCGTCGTCTGCCGCACGAGCAAGGGCGAGTCCAAGCACGACGGGCTCTCGATGATCTGGCTGCCCCGCGAGACGAAGGGGCTGGAGATCGTCCCGATCCAGACGATGGGGGGCGAGGAGACCAACCACCTCTACCTGAGCGACGTCGAGGCGCCTGCGGATGCGGTCCTCGGCGAGCTCGACCGGGGCTGGACGCAGCTGATGGCCGGGCTCAACGTCGAGCGGCTGATCCTTGCCGCGACGATGCTCGGCATCGCCCAGCGCGCCTTCGACGACGCTCTCGCCTACGCCAAGGAGCGTAAGCAGTTCGGCCGCCCGATCGGCTCCTTCCAGGCGCTCCAGCACCGCCTCGCCGACATGGCGACGGAGATCGAGGCGGCCCGGCTGATGACTCGCTGGGTCGCCACCCTCACCGACGAGGACCCCGACCGGATGCTGCCCCGCGAGGCCTCGATGGTGAAGCTCCACGTCACTGAGGTCGCCAAACGCGTCGCCGTCGAAGGGATGCAGCTGATGGGCGGCTACGGCTACTCCTCCGAGTACGACATGGAGCGCCTCGTCCGCGCCACGATGGTCTCGACCATCTACGGCGGCACCTCGGAGATCCAGCGCAACATCATCGCCAAGACGCTCGGGCTCTGAGGCCGCGCCGCAGCGCGGTCACGACTCGCTCCGGCTCGTCGACCACCTGCCGGTGGGAGAGTCGCACCACCTCGAAGCCGCGGCTTCGCAGCTCCAGGTCGCGCGAGCGGTCGTCCTCGAACGCCTGCCGCCCACGGTGATAGCGGTAGCCGTCGGTCTCTACGACCAGGTGCTCGTCTGGCCACAGGAAGTCGACGGTGAGCCGGCCGATTCGCGCGTTGACCCGTGGCCCTGGCAGGCCGGCGCGGCGGCACAGGCGCAGGAAGCGGCGCTCCAGCTCGCTGCGCGTGCCCTCTACGAGAGCCTCGTACCCGGTCGGCAGGCCAAGCGCCTCGGCTTGGCGAATCGCCCGGCGGAGCTCCTCCGGGGAGGCCGTGCGCCGGAGGTCGGCTACGGTCCGCGGCGGCGTCGTGACGGGAATGCCGAGGCGGCGGGTCTCGTGCCGAGGCTCGAGCGAGCGACAGCGATGGAGTCGTATTCCCTTCCGTCCACGCCTGCCATTCCCAGACGGCACCGAGGCGTCGATCGGCCCGTCCAGCGGCGGCAGCAGGCGCCATAACGCGGCCGCGCTGCGATGGCTTATCGCTCCGTCGACGGCGAGCGCGGCGGCCATCCAGCGCCCCTCCCAGGAGAGTCCCGCATGCCCCACCGCGTAGACGCCCCGATGGATTCGGTGCAGGCGACCCGCTCGGCAGCGTTCGGCGATGGCGGTCCCGCCGAGCCCGGCCGCTCGCAGCTGCTTCACCGACACCACTCCATGCTGTCGAGCGGCTATCTGGGCGACTCGCCCGTCGCGCGGGGCGCTTTCCTTCGGCATACCCGTAATAAGGCGCCACGTCCGCGGAGTCGCCCCCCCGAGAGCGCGGGACGAGCGCGCCGCGGGTGCGGCCGCCGCGCTATCCTTCAGCCCAGCCTCGTGCCCTGGGCCCGGGGTTTTTCCTTGTAACGGATCGATTCGCAACGAGGAGCGAAATGGCTCGCGGAGATGTCCGCATCGCGGTGACGCTGGCTTGCGAAGACTGCAAGCGGCGCAACTACCAGACCAACAAGTCGCGGCGAAATTCGCCGGACCGAGTCGAGCTGCGCAAGTTCTGCCGCTGGTGCGGCAAGCACACGGCGCACAAGGAGACCCGGTAGGCGGCGATGGCCAAGACGCGCGCACAGCGCAAGGCCGAGAAGCGGGCCCGGGAAGCCGAAGAACAGAAGCGCCCCGGCGTCAAGCGCGACACCGAGTCCCAGGCCCAGCACGACACCCAGGTCGGCGTCTCGGGCGAGGTCGCCGAGGTCGAGGCGGTCGAGGCGGGGATCCGCGCCGGGGCCCCCGAGACCGCGCTGGAGACCCCCGACGCCCCGAAGCCGAGCCGCGCCCAGAAGCGCGCCGAGGCCAAAGAGGCCAAAGAGGCCGAGAAGCGCAGGCGCGCCGACCAGAAGCGCAAGGAGCGCGAGCAGCTCACCAAGCGCCAGAAGCAGGCCGCGGCCGAGCGCCAGCGCGGCGGCGTCATGGGATTCCTTGCCTCCTGCTGGGCCGAGCTGCGCAAAGTCCAGTGGCCCGACCGCGACACCCTCGTCCAGGCGACCGCGGTTACGATCGTCTTCGTGGCGGTCGCCGCCGCCTACCTCGGCGCTCTCGACGCGGCTTTCAACTTCCTGATCCAGCGGATCATCTAGCCGCGTCGCGCCCAACCGACAAACCCCTAAAGAAGAGAGCTTCCACTCAGATGTATCGCTGGTACGTGATCAACACCTACTCCGGGCACGAGAACAAGGTCAAGCACAACCTCGAGCACCGCGTGCAGACGATGAGCCAGAACCGCAACGTGCGGCAGGTCGTCGTGCCCACCGAGCAGGTGATGGAGGTCAACAAAGAAGGCCAGAAAGAACCGAAGGAGAAACGGACGATGCCCGGCTACGTCCTCGTCAACATGGAGATGACGGACGACGCCTGGGGGCTGGTCAAGAACACGCCTGGCGTGACCGGCTTCGTCGGCTCGCGCAACAAGCCGGTGCCGCTCTCAAAACCTGAGGTGGACCGCCTCCTGCACCGCGAGACCGCCGAGCGCCCCCGCACCCAGGCGCAGTTCTCGATCGGCGAGTCGGTCAAGGTCATCTCCGGCCCGCTCTCCGACTTCTCCGGCGAGATCGCCGAGATCAACGAGGACGCGGCCAAACTCAAGGTGCTGGTCTCGATCTTCGGCCGGGAGACCCCGGTCGAGGTCGGCTACGACCAGGTCAAGAAGATCTAGCCCGGCCCGCTACCCTCTCCGATCCCGATGGCAAAGAAACTCCTCACCACGATCAAGCTGCAGATCCAGGCCGGCAACGCCAACCCGGCGCCGCCGGTCGGCCCGGCGCTGGGCCAGCACGGCGTCAACATCATGGACTTCTGCAAAGCCTTCAACGCCCAGACCCAGGGCGAGGGCGGCACGATCATCCCGGTCGAGATCAGCGTCTACGAGGACCGCTCCTTCGACTTCATCACCAAGACGCCGCCGGCCGCCGTCCTGATCCGCGAAGCGATCGGGATCAAGAAGGGCTCGGGCGAGCCGCACGTCAACAAGGTGGGGACGATCTCGATGGACCAGGTGCGCCAGATCGCCGAGCGCAAGATGCCCGACCTCAACGCCAACGACCTCGACGCCGCCTCCAAGATCATCGCCGGCACCGCCCGCTCGATGGGCGTCGACGTCAAATAGGAGCCCCGATGGCCAAGCACGGCAAACGCTTCCGCAAACAGCTCGACAAAGTGCAGCGCACGCAGGCCTACCCGCCGCAGGAGGCGGTCGCGCTGATCAAGGAGACCGCCAGCGCCAAGTTCGACGAGACGGTCGAGCTGCACCTGCGGCTCGGCGTCAACGTCCGCCACGCCGAGGAGCAGCTGCGCGGCACCCTCGCCCTCCCGCATGGGCTCGGCAAGGACGTCACCGTCGCCGTCTTCGCCGACGGCCAGCAGGCCCGCGACGCCGAGGCGGCCGGCGCCGACTTCGTCGGCGGCCAGGACCTGGCCGAGAAAGTCCAGGAGGGCTGGACCGACTTCGACGTGGCGATCTCGACCCCGGCGATGATGAAAACGGTCGGCCAGCTCGGCCGCGTGCTCGGCCCGCAGGGCAAGATGCCGAACCCCAAGGTCGGCACCGTCACCGACGACGTCGAGAAGGCGGTCGGCGAGACCAAGTCGGGCAAAGTCGAGTACCGCACCGACCGCCAGGCGATAGTCCACATGGCGATCGGCAAGACCAGCTTCGACGCGGACAAGCTGCTCGAGAACTACACGGCCGTGCTCGACGAGGTCAACCGGGCCAAGCCGTCCTCGGCCAAGGGCCGCTACATCCTCTCGGCCACCCTGGCGACGACGATGGGCCCGGGGATCAAGGTCGACGCCGCGGCGAAAGCCAAGGAGCCGGCGACCGTCTAAACTCCGCCGCCGCGCGCAACCCGAGACCACCGGCAGCCGCCGATGGGCCGAAAACCGCTCTATATCAGCGGGAATCGTCCCGTCGGCAGTGGAAGCCCGGTGCAGGTGACAGATGAACCGAGACGAAAAGGCACAAGCCATTGAGGAGATCGCGGCCGACATCGAGGCCGCCGAGGCGATCTTCGCGGTCGACTACCGGGGCATCAGCGTCCCCCAGGCGGCCGAGCTGCGCGGGAAACTGCGCGAGGCCGACGCCAGCTTCCGCGTCGTCAAGAACCGCCTGACGAAAATCGCCGCCGAGAAGGCGGGCGAGGACCGCCTCGGCGAGCTGCTGCAGGGACCGACCGCGCTCACCTTCGTGCGCGGCGACACCGCCCAGGCAGCGAAGGCGATCTCGACCTTCACCAAAGAGCACGAAGTGCTCGTCTTCAAGGGCGGCTTCATGGACGGCGTCGACCTCGACGAGGACCGCTTCAAATCGATCGCTCGCCTGCCCAGCCGCGACGTGCTCAACGGCCAGTTCGCCGGCGTCGTCGCCAGCCCGCTGACCGGGCTGGTGCGGGGGTTGGGCTCGATGATCCAGGGCCTCGCCTCGCAGCTGGGGCAGATCGCCGAGAAAGGGTTGGTTTCCGGCGAGGCACCGGCGGAGGGGGCCGCGGGTCCTGTCGCGGATGAGGACTCTTCGTCCTCGCAAGCTGCGGGCGAAGAGCCCTCATCCACGCCACCCGCGGAGGAAGGTGACGGGGGCCCCGCCGATGTGCCGGCTGAGGAGCCGCCTACTGAGAGCGCGGCGGAGGCCGAGACGCCTGCTGAGGACGATCCCTCACAGGCCGAGGGCGACGAGGGCGATGCCGAGCCGGCCGGCGACGACGAAGAGACTTCTGATTCTGCAGACGACGACTCAAAAGAGGAAGAGGAGTGATGGCAACCAAAATCTCAACCGAGGATTGGATCGAGGAGCTGAAAGGCATCTCGGTCCTGGAGCTTTCCGAGCGGATCAAAGCGCTCGAGGAGGAGTTCGGCGTCTCCGCGACCGCGGTCGCGGCGGCAGCGCCGGCGGCGGCGGGTGCCGCGGGCGGCGACGGCGACGGCGGTGGCGAGGAAGCCTCGACCGTGGACGTGGTCCTGACCGAGGTCGGCGGCCAGAAAGTGCCGGTCATCAAGGTCGTCCGCGCCGCGACCGGGCTCGGCCTCAAAGAGGCCAAGGCCCTCGTCGACGAGGCCCCGAAAGCGATCAAAGAGGGCGTCGAGCGCGACGAAGCCGAGAAGATCAAAGGGGAACTCGAGGAGGCCGGGGCCACCGTCGAGCTCAAATAGCCGCAAACTGGGCGGTTTCCCCACCGCCCAGACAGCCGGCGCGTCGCCTGTGGTATTTTTCGCGGTCGCGCGCCTGTTGTCATCCCCTGCCCGATATCGCGCCGTATTTCCGTCCCTCTGACCGTCTGAGGAGTCGCCGACTTGGCACGTTCCAGCGCTGCCCCCGTAACCCGCAGGAGTTTCTCTAGGCTCAAGAACCCCCTCGAAGTCCCCCACCTGATCGATATCCAGCGTCGCTCCTTCGAAGAGCTGACGGATCCGAAAGCGGGCGGCCTCCGGGAGACGATCAACGACATATCCCCGATCGAGGACTACACGGGGAACCTGGCGATCGTCTTCGGCGACTTCAAGTTCGAGGAGCCGGCCCACACGATCGAGGAGTGCCGCGAGAAGGACATGACGTACTCGCGGCCGCTGACCGCGACGGTCGCCTTCCAGAACAAAGAGACGGGCGAGATCCGCGAGCAGGCGGTCTTCATGGGCGACTTCCCGTGGATGACCGAGCGCGGCACCTTCATCATCAACGGCACCGAGCGCGTCGTCGTCACCCAGCTCGTCCGCTCGCCGGGCGCCTACGTGATGGCGCCCAAGGACCCCGAAAAACAGGTCTTCATCGCCAACCTGATGCCGGCCCGCGGCTCCTGGCTCGAGCTGGAAGTCGACAAAAAAGGCCGCGTCTACGTCCGCATCGACCGCAAGCGCAAACTGCCGGTCACGGTCCTGCTGCGCGCGATGGGCTACGTCGAGAACGAGCGCATCCTCGAGATGTTCGACGACTCGGTCTACCTCAAGCACACGATCCTCTCCGACACCGAGGCGACGCTGACCGAAGAGGGCGCCCTGATCGAGCTGTTCAAAAAGCAGCGCCCGGGCGAGCCGCCGTCGGTCGACGCCGCCAAGGCGCTGCTCGAGCAGCTCTTCTTCGATCCCAAGCGCTACGACCTGACCCGGGTCGGCCGCTACAAGCTGAACGCCCGGCTCGACCTCGACATCGACCTCGACACCCGGGTCCTCACCCACGACGACATCATCGCCCTGATCAAGGAGCTCGTCTCCCTGCCGAAGCTGCTCGGCATCCCCGAGGAGATCGACGAGGAGAACCCGATCAAGGACTACGCCGCGGAGGCGATCACCTACCCGCGCGAGCCCGTCGCCGAGCACCTCGACGAGTACGAGCACTTCGGCAACCGGCGCCTGCGCACGGTCGGCGAGCTGATCCAGGAGGCCTTCCGGATCGGCCTCTACCGGATGGAGCGCGTGGTGCGCGAGCGTCTCACCACCGAAGACGCCGACGCGATCACCCCGCAGACGATCATCAACATCCGCCCGGTCGTCGCGGCGCTGAAGGAGTTCTTCGGCTCCTCGCAGCTCTCGCAGTTCATGGACCAGACCAACTCGCTGGCCGGCCTCACCCACCGCCGCCGCCTCTCGGCGCTCGGCGCCGGCGGCCTGACCCGCGAGCGCGCTCCGATCGAGGTGCGCGACGTCCACCCGACCCACTACGGCCGCATGTGCCCGATCGAGACCCCGGAGGGCCCGAACATCGGCCTGATCGGGTCGCTTTCCTCCTACGCGCAGGTCTCCGAGCACGGCTTCGTGACGACCCCCTACCGGGTCGTCAAGGACGGCGTGGTCACCGAGGAGATCGTCCACCTGGACGCCACCCAGGAGGAAGAAATGGTGATCGCCCAGGCCAACGCCGAGGTCGATCCGAAAAGCGGCAAGCTGAAAGGCCCGCAGGTCCTCGTCCGCGCCTCCGACCAGGAGTACTCGACGGCGGCGCCCAAGGAAGTCGACCTGATGGACGTCTCGCCGACCCAGATCTGGTCGGTCGGGACGGCGCTGATCCCCTTCCTCGAGCACGACGACGCCAACCGGGCGCTGATGGGCTCCAACATGCAGCGCCAGGCGGTGCCGCTGCTCAAGCCCGAGCCGCCGCTGATCGGCACCGGCATGGAGCGGCGCGCCGCGGTCGACACCGGCGACGTGACGCTGGCCGAGAACGACGGCGAGGTCACGCACGTCGACTCGGAGCGGATCGTCGTCACGGCGGGCTCGAAGAAGACCGAGTACCCGCTCAACAAGTTCATGCGGTCCAACCAGGGCACGATCATCCACCAGCGCCCGATCGTGAAGAGCGGCCAGAAGGTGAGGCAGGGCGACGTCCTCGCCGACGGCTCCTCGACCGCCGGCGGCGAGATCGCCCTCGGCAAGAACTGCCTGGTTGCCTTCATGTCCTGGGAGGGCTACAACTTCGAGGACGCGATCATCCTCTCCGAGCGCCTCGTCAAGGACGACGAAATGACGTCGATCCACATCGAGGAGTACGAGATCGACGCCCGCACGACCAAGCTCGGCGACGAGGAGATCACCCGCGACATCCCCAACCGCTCCGAGGAGAGCCTGCGCAACCTCGACGAGCGCGGCATCGTCCGGATCGGCGCCGAGGTGATCTCGGGCGACCTGCTGGTCGGCAAGGTGACGCCGAAGGGCGAGACCGAGCTGACCGCCGAGGAGAAGCTGATCCGCGCGATCTTCAAGGAGAAGGCGCGCGAGGTCCGCGACACCTCGCTGAAGGTCCCGCACGGCGAGGGCGGCGTCGTCATCGACGTCCTCACCTTCAGCCGCGACGACGGCGACGACCTGCCGCCCGGCGTCAACGACCTGGTCCGCGTCTACGTCGCGACCAAGCGCAAGATCGCCGAGGGCGACAAGCTCGCCGGCCGCCACGGGAACAAGGGTGTGATCTCGAAGATCGTGCCCGAAGAGGACATGCCTCACCTCGAGGACGGCACCCCCGTCGACGTCATCCTCAACCCGCTCGGCGTGCCGAGCCGGATGAACATCGGCCAGATCCTCGAGACCCACCTCGGCTGGGTCGCCGGCGAGGGCTGGTACGACGACGGCTCCGAGGCCTACAAGCAGGCCCACTCCGCCGAGGGCGACGGCCGCGTCTACGTGGCGACGTCGGTCTTCGACGGCGCCACCGTCGAGGACGTCGACACCGCGCTGATCAGCTGGCAGGAGGAGAACTCCGAGCGCGGCATCGACCTCGGCATCGACAAGAGCGCCCAGCCGGGCGCCCGCTGCGCCGGCGCGGTGCAGCTCTACAACGGCCGCACCGGCGAGCCCTACGAGGGCAAGGTCACCGTCGGCTACATGTACATCCTCAAGCTGCTGCACCTGGTCGACGACAAGATCCACGCCCGCTCGACCGGCCCGTACTCGCTCGTCACCCAGCAGCCGCTGGGCGGCAAGGCGCAGTTCGGCGGCCAGCGCTTCGGCGAGATGGAGGTCTGGGCGCTGGAGGCCTACGGCGCCGCCTACACCCTGCAGGAGATGCTCACCGTCAAGTCCGACGACACGGTCGGCCGGGTCAAGGCCTACGAGGCGATCGTCAAGGGGGAGAACATCCCCGAGCCGTCGATCCCGGAGTCCTTCAAAGTGCTGCTGAAGGAGATCCAGAGCCTCTCGCTCGACGCCAACGTCGTCAGCGAAGGCGGCGACGTCGAGATCTCCGAGGAGGACGACGACCTGCTGAAGGCGGCCGAGGAGCTCGGCATGGACCTGACCGGGGTGCGGGCGGAGGGCTCAAACGGCGCCGCCGACGAGCAGGAGGAGCAGGTGGTCGCCGAGGGCGAGGCCGGCACCGACACGAGCAATGGAGCGGAGGCGGAGGCCACTGGGGCCGAGGCGAAAGCTGAAGAGACGAAGGTGGAGGACTGAGCGTGATCGACATCAACAACTTCGACGCGATCGAGATCGGGCTCGCCTCCTCGAAGAAGATCCGCTCCTGGAGCTGGGGCGAGGTCACCAAGCCCGAGACGATCAACTACCGGACCCTGAAGCCCGAGAAAGACGGGCTCTTCTGCGAGCGCATCTTCGGCCCGACCAAGGACTGGGAGTGCTACTGCGGCAAGTACAAGCGGGTCCGCTACAAGGGCATCGTCTGCGAGCGCTGTGGCGTCGAGGTCACCCGCTCCAAGGTCCGCCGCGAGCGGATGGGCCACGTCGACCTGGCCGCGCCGGTCTCCCACATCTGGTTCTTCAAGGGCGTGCCGAGCCGGATCGGCTACCTGATCGACATGGCTCCCAAGGAGCTCGAGAAGGTCCTCTACTTCGCCGCCTCGATGGTCACCTGGGTGGATGTAGAGGCGCGTGACAAGGACCTCGGGAAACTGGAGAAAGAGGTCAAGAAGGTCACCGACAGCTACCAGTCCGAACAGCAGAAACGGACCCAGGAGCTGGCGGAGTCGCTGGAGCGCCGCGTCGCCTACCTCGAAGGTGGCGGCCAGGAGAAGTTCGACGACGACGACCACATCTGGGCCGACTCGCTGAAGCTGACCGCGGCGCAGCTGCGCAAGCTCAAGGACGACGAGCGGGCCAAATTGATCAAAGAGCTGCGCAAGACCTTCGACGCGGAGATCGCCGACACCGAGGCCTACATCGAAGAGGCCGTCGAGCGGATGGAAGAGGTCTGGAAGATCTTCACGGAGATGAAGCCGAAGGACGTCATCAACGACGAGACGGTCTTCCGCGAGCTCAAGGACCGCTTCGGCTCGCCGTTCGGCTGGGGCGAGTACTTCCGCGGCGGCATGGGCGCCGAAGCGGTGCGCGACCTGCTCGAGCAGGTAGACCTCGCCGCCGAATGCGAGGAGCTGGAGCAGGTCATCAACAGCTCCAAAGGCCAGAAACAGGCGCGCGCCGTGAAGCGGCTGAAAGTCGCCTCGGCCTTCCTCAACTCCGAGAACAAGCCGGACTGGATGATCCTCGACAGCGTGCCGGTGATCCCGCCGGAGCTGCGCCCGATGGTCCAGCTCGACGGCGGTCGCTTCGCGACCTCCGACCTCAACGACCTCTACCGCCGGGTGATCAACCGCAACAACCGGCTGAAAAGGCTGCTCGACCTCGGCGCGCCCGAAATCATCGTCAACAACGAGAAGCGGATGCTGCAGGAGGCCGTCGACGCGCTGTTCGACAACGGCCGCCGCGGTCGCCCGGTCACGGGACCGGGCAACCGGCCGCTGAAGTCGCTCTCCGACATGCTGAAGGGCAAGCAGGGACGCTTCCGCCAGAACCTGCTCGGCAAGCGCGTCGACTACTCGGGCCGCTCGGTGATCGTCTCCGGGCCGAGCCTGCAGCTGCACCAGTGCGGCCTGCCGAAGCTCATGGCGCTCGAGCTCTTCAAGCCGTTCATCATGGCCCAGCTGGTCGAGCGCAAAGCCGTGCAGAACATCAAGGCGGCCAAGAAGATGGTCGAGTCGATGGTGCCCGAGGTCTGGGACGTGCTCGAGGAGGTCATCCACGAGCACCCGGTGCTGCTCAACCGGGCGCCGACCCTGCACCGCCTCGGCATCCAGGCCTTCGAGCCGGTCCTGGTCGAGGGCAAGGCGATCCAGGTCCACCCGCTCGTCTGCCACGCCTTCAATGCCGACTTCGACGGCGACCAGATGGCGGTCCACGTGCCGCTCTCCGCCGAGGCTCAGGCCGAGGCGCGGGTGCTGATGCTCTCGGCGAACAACATCCTCTCGCCGGCCCACGGCGCGCCGCTGGCGACCCCGACCCAGGACATGGTGCTCGGGATCTACTTCCTGACCTACGGGCCCGACGCGGAGACGCTCGCCAAGCACGACGAGGAGCTGAAGGCCGGCAAGGGAGCCAACGGCTCGGCGCCGAAGACGTTCCGCTCCTCGCAGGAGGCCGAGCTCGTCTACGAGAACGGCGGCTGCAAGCTGCACGACTTCGCCGAGTACCGGCGCGCCGGGCAGGAGCACTTCCTGACCACCGTTGGCCGCATCATCTTCAACGAGAAGATCGAGCGGGCGCTGGCGGATGCCCTGGGCGAGGACTTCGACCCGGACGGCTTCCAGTTCGCCAACCACGCGCTGAAGAAGCGCGACGTCAACGAGATGGTCTCCGACCTGGTCGAGGCCTACGGGGCGCCGGCGGTCTCACGGGTGCTCGACGCGTTCAAAGAGCTCGGCTTCCACTACGCGACCCAGGCCGGGATCACCGTCTCCAAGAACAACGTGATCTCGCCGCCCGACAAGGCGGAGATCCTCGACCGCTACGAGAAGCAGACGGCGGCGATCCGCCAGCAGTACGACGAGGGCTACATCACCGCCGAGGAGCGTCACGAGGCCGTGACCTCCCACTGGAACAAAGCGACCGACGAGGTCGCCCAGGCGATGGAGGACAACCTCGACGAGCTAAACCCGATCTTCATGATGGCCAACTCGGGAGCGCGCGGATCGTTCAAACAGATCCGCCAGCTGGCCGGGATGCGCGGCCTGATGGCCAACCCGAAAGGGGAGATCATCGAGCGGCCGATCAAGGCCAACTTCATGGAGGGCCTCTCGGTCCTCGAGTACTTCATCTCGACCCACGGCGCCCGAAAGGGACTGGCCGACACGGCGCTGCGCACGGCCGACTCGGGCTACCTGACCCGGCGCCTGGTCGACGTCGCCCAGGACGTGATCGTCCGCGACGAGGACTGCAAAACCAAAGACCACATCGAGATGGCGCTGCGCAAGGACGACGGCTCGCTCAACGACAACCTGTTCGGGCGGCTGGCGGCCAAAAAGTTCGAAACCAAGCGCGGTCGCGAACTGCTCAAGCGCAACCAGGAGATCACCCTGGCCGACGTCGAGGCGATCGCCGAGGCGTTCGGAGACGAGGAGGTCAAGGTCCCGGTCCGCTCGACCCTCAAGTGCGATGCCGACTCGGGCGTGTGCCGTGCCTGCTACGGCGTCGCCCCGGCGACCGGCTTCATGGTCAACATCGGCGACGCGGTGGGGATCATCGCCGCCCAGTCGATCGGCGAGCCGGGCACCCAGCTGACCATGCGCACCTTCCACACCGGCGGCGTCGCGGGCCAGGACATCACCCAGGGCCTGCCGCGCATCGTCGAGCTCTTCGAGGCACGCAAACCGAAGGGCCTGGCGCAGATGGCCGAGGCGGCCGGCAAGGTCTCGGTCGAAGAAACCGACAAAGCGCTGAAAGTGATCGTCACCGAGTCGAGCGGCGAGGAGCACAGCTACAGCTTCCCGCCCCGGACCCGGCTCCACGTCGCCGACGGCGACAAGGTCGAGGTGGGCCAGCAGCTCAACGAGGGCTCGCTCTACCCCGCCGACCTGCTGGCGATCCGCGGTCGCACCGACACCGAGCTCTACCTCGTCGCCGAGGTGCAGAAGGTCTACCGCGCCCAGGGCGTCGACATCAACGACAAGCACATCGAGCTGATCGCCCGCCAGATGCTGAAGAAGGTCCGGGTCGAGTCGAAGGGCTCGACCAGCCTCCTGCCCGGGCAGCTCGAGGACCGCGGCAACCTCAAACGGCTCAACAAGCAGGTCAAGGAAGAGGGCGGCACGGCTGCCAAAGGCGAGGAGGTCATCCTCGGGATCACGAAGGCGTCGCTGGCGACCGAGTCCTTCCTCTCGGCGGCCTCCTTCCAGGAGACGACCAAGGTGCTCACCGACGCCGCGCTCGAGGGCAAACGGGACAAGCTCGTCGGCCTCAAGGAGAACGTCATCATCGGCAAGCTGATCCCGGCCGCGACCGGCCTCAAGCACTACCGGACGCTGGCGGTCGAACCGGCGATCCCGATCGAGCCACCCGCCGAAGACGACCTGCTCGACGAAGACGAGCTGGCCGCCGAGCTCGGCACCGAAAACGGCGGCGACTCGCCGGTCGAGAGCTTCGGGCCATCCTTCGCCGAGGAGCTCGAGGAGCTGGCGCAGGAGATCGAGCAGACCGGCGGCGACGACAAAGCGTCTTAATTGTTTGGGGTGGGAGGGGTCAGGTGCCCCTCCCCCGAAGACGTCGCGCAGCTGGGACGTGGGTCAGGGTTCCGGCGTGGTCTCTGAGCCTTCGTGGGAGGGGCACCTGACCCCTCCCAAGCCCTCGTCTCCTGTGATATGAAGGCTGGGCGAAGCGGTTTGGTTCTACTTATTAATGTGAGGCGAGGGGGATCCCAGTGAGCTTTCCAGTAACCGTAAGACGCCACGTCGTGGCGGCGATCGCGATGGCCCTGGCGGCCGTCGCGCTGTTCGTGCCAAGCCACGCGGGAGCCGTTCCCGCCCACACCGACGTGATGTTCGTCTTCGACACGACCGGCTCGATGGGGGGCGCGATCGAAGAAGCTCAGGGCGACATTCAGGAAGCGATGACGCAGATCGGGGCGTCGTTGCCCGACGCGCAGTTCGGCCTCGTCGAAGTCAACGACTACGACGAAGTCAACAACCCCGGCTTCTTCTCGTACGGGATCGGAGAGGGCTTCCCGGCCTGGGCGCTCAAAGTGCCGATCACCTCCAATCAGGCGGCGATCGTCCAGGAGCTGGAAAAAATGGAAGCCGAAGGCGGCGGGGATGGCCCCGAGGCCTACGGCAGGGCGCTGAACGAGGTGGCGCTCAATCCGGCGATCGGCTGGCGTGCCGGAGCACGCGGCGTGGTCGTCGTCGTCGCCGACAACGTCCCCCACGACAACGAACTGAACGAGGGGATCCCGAGCGAGGTCTGGTACGAATCGCCGTTCGACACCGGCGTCGATCCCGGCGCCGACAACACGGTGGGCACGGGCGACGATCTCGACTGGCAGGCCGTGCTCGGGACGATGATCGCCCAGGGCAAACCGCTGGAGTACGTCGACTACTTCGGGGAAGAAGGGTTCTTCCCGTACTGGCAGAACTGGGCCGGGCGAACGGGTGGCGCCGCCGTCCAGGCGAACGAAGGCAACCTGGCGAACTCGATCGTCGAGGTGGTCAAAGCCGGCGCCAGCGCCGCGCTGCCGGCATGCCCCGCCGGCCAGGCTCGCGACGCGAGCGAGCGCTGCGTCGCGGTGCCGCCTCCGCCTCCCTCGAACAACTTCAAAATCGAGCTGCGGACCAGCTGCATCAAAGGCTGCCACGTCGTGCAGGTGAAAGTGTTCTTCGACAGCGCCGGCAACGTGGTCACCGAACAGGTCCTCGACGAGGCCGCGGCCGCGAGCGCCGCGGGCATCAGCGCGGTGCGCAAACCCTGCAAACCAGTACGCAACGCGCCGAAATGCAAGCCGCGGCTGATCAAGCGACTCAGCAAGCCGGTCGTTCCAGGGCTCAACACCCTGAAGCTGAAACTGACCGGACGCGGTTTCAAGATCCTGCAGAAGAAGCGCAAGCTGAAAGTGAAGGTTCGCTTCGTCTTCACTCCGACCGGCGGCACGCCGCGGACGAAGACCGCCACCCTGAAAGTGAAGCTGCCGGCGAAAAAAGCCAAAGCCAAACGTTGAGGCTTTAGTTGGCGAGCGGCCGGGGCGCGAGGCGCCCCGGCCGTCACATGTAGATTTGGCCACGTGGCCAGCTCGGAGAAGGTCTGCATAGTCGGCGCCGGCAGCTCGGGACTGACGGCGGGGCAGGTGCTTGGCGCGCGCGGGATCGCTTACGACTGCTTCGAGAAGGGCTCGCGCATCGGCGGCAACTGGCGTTACGAAAACGACAACGGGCTCTCTTCCGCCTACCGCTCGCTCCACATCAACAGCTCGCGGGAGCTGATGTCGTTCAGGGCCCACCCGATGCCGGACGACTATCCGGACTACCCGAGCCACGAGCACATCGCCCGCTATTTCGACGCCTACGCCGAGCGCTTCGGCCTGCTGGAGCGGATCCGGTTCAACACGGAGGTGGTCGAGGCGGCGCCGGTGGGCGAGGGGTGGGAGGTCACGGTCCAGGGCGCGGACGGAGAGCGCGAGACCCATCGCTACCGCGCCGTGCTCGTCGCCAACGGCCACCACTGGGACCCGCGCTGGCCCGAGCCGCCCTTCCCCGGCTCCGACGCCTTCGCCGGCGAGCAGATGCACGCCCACCACTACCGCGAGCCCGACGTCCTGGTCGGCAAGCGGGTGCTGGTGCTGGGTATCGGCAACTCCGCCGTCGACATCGCGGTCGAGTCCTCGCGAATCGCCGACGCGACCTTCCTGGCGATGCGCCGCGGCGCCTACGTCCTGCCCAAGTACCTCGGCGGCAAGCCGATCGACGACGCGACGCCGCCCTTCATGACGCGGCTGCCGGTCGCCGTGCAGCGCTTCTTCACGGCGCGGATGCTGAAGCTGGCGGTGGGGGAGATGACCGACTACGGCTTGCCCGAGCCCGACCACAAGCTGCTCGAGGCGCACCCGACCGTCTCCTCGGAGCTGCTGCCGCGGATCGGCCACGGCGACATCGCCGTCAAGCCGAACATCGACCGCTTCGCCGGCGGCCGCACGGTCCGCTTCGCCGACGGCAGCGAGGAGGAGATCGACCTCGTCGTCTACTGCACCGGCTACCGGATCAGCTTCCCCTTCCTCGCTCCCGACGTCTTCGAGGCGCGCGACAACCGGATGCCGCTGTACCGCAGGGTGGTCTCCCCCGACCGGCCGGGCCTCTACTTCATCGGCTTCATCCAGCCGCTCGGGCCGATCATGCCGATCGCCGAGTCGCAGTCCGAGTGGGTCGCCGACCTGCTGGAGGCGAAAGCGGGCCTGCCGTCAGCGGCGGCGATGCGGGAGGAGATCGCGGCCGAGGAAAGGCGGATGCGCAAGCGCTACGTCGCCTCTAAGCGTCACACGATCCAGGTGGACTTCCACCCGTACCTGCGGGAGATCCGCCGCGAGCGTAAGCAGGGTGCGCAGCGGGCCGCCGAGCGGGCAACGCCCCGCGACGCCGTCGCCGCGTAGCCGCGCCGGGGCCGTCGTGCGGCCCTCGGGGCCGGACCGGCAGCGGCCGCCGCCGTCCGAAGCCGCCGCCCGAGTCCTCGCCGCCGACCTCCTGGTCGTGGGCACGGCTCGCCCACCAGACGAGCCAGAGCGCCGCGAAGACCGGAATCTTCAGGACGACGAGCAGGAAGAAGATCGGCAGCCACCCCTCCATTTGCTCAGTCTAGCTCGGCTGCCCAGGACTCCAAAGCGGCGACGTGGGCCTCCTCCAGCCCCAGATGGGGCTCGGTTGGGATCAGCAGCGTCGGCTCGGAACGGCGCTCGGCCCAGTCGAAGCAGCTGCGGTCGAAGTTGTCGTCGATCCAGGCCAGCGCACGCCCCTGGGCCTGCTCCTCGATCGGGCCCAGCTTCCAGTGCGCCCCGCCGGCCGCGACGCGCCCGTCGAAGCTGACGTGCCGGCACTCCTCCAGACCGAGCAGCGAGGGCAGGTAGAAGTTGGCTTTGTCCTCCCAACCGCTCGCCCAGACCATCTCGAAGCGGCCGCAGAGCCGCCGCAACCGCTCGCCGGCCGCCAGCGAGATGCAGTGCGGCACCCCGTCGACCAGCTCGAACCGGGTCGTCCCGCGCTCCGGCGGGACGTCGAAGCCGAAGAGCGAGATGACGCCGTCGACGTCGACGGCAAGGAGGGGCTTGCTCATCTTTCGAGCCTAGGGAAGCGCATGGCCGAGGTCTAGGGGTTTGCGCTAGGGCCTGACGGCCGGTGCGGGGTACTCCCCGAACGGGCGGATACTCAAAATGCCGGTCTCATTAGACCGGCATTTGTCCGGGCGGGGAGCACCCCGCACCGGCCTACCACCTGTAGTGCGCGAAGGCCTTGTTCGCCTGGGCCATGCGGTAGATGTCGTCCTTGCGCTTCCAGGCGCCGCCCTGCTGCCCGAGCGCGTCGAGGATCTCGCCGGCGAGGCGCTCCGACATCGCGTACTCGCGGCGGCTGCGGGCGAAGTCGACCAGCCAGCGGACCGCGAGGGTGCGGGCGCGGCGGGCCGGGACCTCGACGGGCACCTGGTAGGTGGCGCCGCCGACGCGGCGGGAGCGGACCTCGAGCACCGGGGTCAGCTGTTTGATCGCCGCCTCGAGCTGCTCGACCGGGTCCTCCCCGGAGCGCTCGGAGACGATTGCCAGCGCGTCGTAGACGATCCGCTCGGCAAGCGACTTCTTGCCGTCGAGCATGACCTTGTTGATGACCTGCTGGACGAGCCGGTTGCGGAAGCGGGCGTCGGGCTCGACGGGACGGATCTGTGCGGCGGAGCGGCGCGGCACGAGCTCAGGAAGCCTTGACGCCGTAGCGGGAGCGCGACTGCTTGCGGTCGGAGACGCCGGCGGCGTCGAGCGTGCCGCGCACGACCTTGTAGCGGACGCCCGGCAGGTCCTTGACGCGACCACCCCTGACCAGGACCACCGAGTGCTCCTGCAGGTTGTGCCCCTCGCCCGGGATGTAGGTGGTGACCTCCATGCCGTTGGTCAGGCGCACACGCGCGATCTTGCGCAGGGCCGAGTTCGGCTTCTTCGGGGTCACCGTGGCGACGCGGGTGCAGACGCCGCGCCGCTGCGGGGCGGCGACACGCTTCTTATTGCCCTGGCCCGACTTGAGGCCCGGCGTCGTGGTCTTCTTCTTAGGGCGCTTGCGGCCCTTGCGAATGAGCTGGTTCGTGTTCGGCACGGCCGCGCATGGTAGCGGGCCGCCGCCTTTGGAGCCACCACGAGCAGCAATCCGGTCAGCATCAAAGCGGCCGCGGAGGCGAGCTCGGCGTAGAAGCCGTCGCGCAGGACGGCGATGGCGCCGGCGAACTGGGAGGTCCAGGCGCCCTCGTCGAGCCCGGCCGGCATGTCGACCAAGAGCGCCACTGCCACCCCGATCGCGCCCAGAGCCGCGATGACGGCCCCGACCCTGGCCGACGGGCCGAAAACCGCTGACATAGAGCGGTTTTCGGCCCGTCGGCCGCGACGGCGCGGCGGGCGGGCGGCGACGAGGCCCAGGAGCGCCGCGAGCATCGCCACCGGCAGCAGCAGGTAGGCGTGCGCCTCGCCGGCCTCTTCGACTCCCGTGGTCGGCGGCTCGGCCGCCGGCAGGCCGGCGTAGCCCGGCTGGCCGATCTCGACGGCGCGGTACTCGACGAACTGCGACGCCGCGAGGCAGGCCGCCGCGGCGACGATCGCCAGGCAGATCGCGCGCTCGGGGGTCAGCACGCCGCTTGCCCGCACCGAGGCCCGCACCGCCCGATCGCGGGCGCGCAGCAGGCGCGGTTCGAGCCAGCCGAGCGCCCGGAACAGGCGCCTGACGATCGGTCGCAGCAGCCGCCACGCGCGCGCTCGCAGCCGCCGCAGAGCTTTCAGCAGCCGCGCCAGCCGGGGCCAGAGCCGCAGCAGCAGGCGGTTGGCACGGCGGTCCGCCGCCCGCGTCCAGGCCCCGACCCGGGGCGCTCCGACCAGCACCGCGTTCGCCCACCGGTCCACCCGTCGCGTCAGCCGTTCGAGCCGCACCCGGGCGACCATTGCCCGTCGGCGCCCCGCTGCTATCATCGCCCGTCGCTCAGGCTTTTTTTTCGCAGTTCCCGCAGTACGTTTCGCCGGGCCCGCGAGGGCCTTTTTCATGCGCCGATCCCGGCGGCCGCCGGACGGCTTTCGTTTCGATCGACCCCACTTCAAAGCGACCCCTTACCTTAGGAAAATGGCACGCAGCTTCCCCCTAGAGAAGACCCGCAACATCGGGATCATGGCGCACATCGACGCCGGTAAGACGACGACGACCGAGCGCATCCTCTACTACACCGGCCGCACCCACAAAATGGGCGAGGTCCACGAGGGCGCCGCCGTCATGGACTGGATGGAGCAGGAGCAGGAACGCGGCATCACGATCACCTCCGCCGCGACCGCCTGCGACTGGGAGGGCCACCGGATCAACATCATCGACACGCCGGGCCACGTCGACTTCACGGTCGAGGTCGAGCGCAGCCTCCGCGTCCTCGACGGCGCCGTCGCCGTCTTCGACGCCGTCGCCGGGGTCGAGCCCCAATCCGAGACGGTCTGGCGGCAGGCGGACAAGTACCGGGTGCCGCGGATCGCCTACATCAACAAGATGGACCGCACCGGCGCCGACTTCTACAAGGCCGTCGAGACGATGGTGGACCGGCTGGGCGCCAACCCGCTGCCGATCCAGCTGCCGATCGGCAGCGAGGGCGACTTCGAAGGCGTCGTCGACCTGATCGAGATGCGGGCGCTGGTCTGGAAAGACGAGCTCGGCACCGAGTTCGAGACGACCGAGATCCCCGCCGACCTCGCCGGCAAGGCCGACGAATACCGCACCCAGCTGATCGAGGCCTGCGCCGAATACGACGACGAGCTGATGGAGGCCTACCTGGCCGAGGAGGAGATCCCGCACGAGCGGATCGCCAAGTCGCTGCACCGTGCCTGCCTCGACACCAAGGTGACGCCGGTCCTCTGCGGCTCCTCGTTCAAGAACAAGGGCGTGCAGCCGCTGCTCGACGCGATCGTCGAGCTGCTGCCCTCGCCGCTCGAGGTCCCGCCGGTCACCGGCCTGGTCGCGGCGGGCAAGGGCGAGGACGAGGCGACCGAGGAAGAGCGCCCCGCCGACGACAGCGCCCCGTTCGCCGCGCTCGCCTTCAAGATCATGACCGACCCCTACGTCGGCAAGCTCACCTACTTCCGCGTCTACTCGGGCAAGCTCGCCGCCGGCGGCCGCGTCCTCAACGTGAAAACCGGCAAGACCGAGCGGATCGGGCGGCTCCTGATGATGCACGCCAACAGCCGCGAGGAGATCGAGGAGGTCTACTCGGGCGACATCTGCGCCGGCGTCGGCCTCAAGGAAACCGGCACCGGCGACACCCTGGCCGCGCCCGACGCGCCGATCGCCCTGGAGAGCATCGAATTCCCGGAGACGGTCATCGCCGTCGCGATCGAGCCGAAGACCAAAGCCGACCAGGAGAAGATGGGGACCGCCCTGCAGCGCCTCGGCGAGGAGGACCCCACCTTCCGGATCGAATCCGACGAGGAAACCGGGCAGACCCTGATCCATGGCATGGGCGAGCTCCACCTCGAGGTGATCGTCGACCGCATGCTGCGCGAGTTCAAAGTCGACGCCAACGTCGGCAAGCCGCAGGTCGCCTACCGCGAGACGATCCGCAAGGAGGCGAAGAAAGTCGAGGCGCGCTTCGTCCGCCAGACCGGCGGTCGCGGCCAGTTCGGCCACGTCGTCATCAACGCCGAGCCCGCGCCCGGCGAGGGCTTCGAGTTCGTCAACAAGATCAAGGGCGGCACCATCCCCGGCGAATACATCGGGCCGGCCGAACAGGGCATGAGGGAGGCGCTCGAAAACGGCGTCAAGGCCGGCTACCCGATGGTCGACGTCAAGGTCGAACTGATCGACGGCTCCTTCCACGACGTCGACTCCTCGGAGATGGCCTTCAAAATCGCCGGCTCGATGGCGATCCAGGAGGCCGCCCGCAAGGCCGATCCGGTCCTGCTGGAGCCGGTGATGGCGGTCGAGGTTGTCACGCCGGAGGACTTCCTCGGCGACGTGATCGGCGACCTCTCGCGGCGCCGCGGCAAGGTGCAGGGCCAGGACCAGCGCGGCAACGCGCTCGCCGTCCAGGCTTTCGTGCCGCTCGGCGAGATGTTCGGCTACGCCACCGACCTGCGCTCCTCCACCCAGGGCCGAGCCACCTACACGATGCAGTTCGAGCGCTACGAGGAGGTGCCTTCGAACATCGCCGAAGAGATCGTCGAGCACCGCTCGGGGGAGCCGGTCGGAGCCACCTCTTGATTCTGGCTATATTTCCCAGGTTCGCCAGCAGCCAAGCAAGAAAAGCCAACTTAGAAAGGTAGAACGGAGAGCAGATGTCAAAGGAGAAGTTCGAGCGCGACAAGCCGCACGTGAACGTCGGCACCATCGGTCACATCGACCACGGCAAGACGACGCTGACGGCCGCGATCACCACGACGCTCTCCACCAAAGGCGGCGCCGAGGCGAAGAGCTTCGCCGAGATCGACAACGCCCCTGAGGAGAAAGAGCGCGGCATCACGATCGCGACCTCCCACGTCGAGTACCAGACCGACAACCGTCACTACGCCCACGTCGACTGCCCCGGGCACGCCGACTACGTCAAGAACATGATCACCGGCGCCGCCCAGATGGACGGCGCGATCCTGGTCGTCTCGGCCGCCGACGGCGTCATGCCGCAGACGCGCGAGCACATCCTGCTCGCCCGCCAGGTCAACGTCCCGCACGTGGTCGTCTTCCTCAACAAGATCGACCAGGTCGACGACGAGGAGCTGGTCGAGCTGGTCGAGGAGGAGGTCAAGGACCTGCTCAACGAGTACGACTTCCCGGGCGACGACACGCCGATCATCAAAGGCTCGGCGCTGAAGGCGCTCGAGGGCGACGCCGACGCGCAGAAAGCGATCTTCGACCTCGCCGACGCGCTCGACTCCTACATCCCGGAGCCGCAGCGCGACCTCGACAAGCCGTTCCTGATGCCGATCGAGGACATCTTCTCGATCACCGGCCGCGGCACCGTCGCGACCGGCCGTGTCGAGCAGGGCATCGTCAACACCGGCGACGAGGTCGAGATCGTCGGCATGAAGGACACGACGAAAACGACCGTCACCGGGGTCGAGATGTTCCGCAAGATCCTCGACGAGGGTCAGGCCGGGGACAACATCGGCGCCCTGCTGCGCGGCACCAAGCGCGAGGAGATCGAGCGCGGGCAGGTGCTCTGCAAGCCGGGCTCGATCACCCCGCACACCAAGTTCAAAGCCGAGGTCTACTGCCTGAAAAAGGAGGAGGGCGGCCGTCACACCCCGTTCTTCTCGGGCTACCGGCCTCAGTTCTACTTCCGCACGACGGACGTGACCGGCATCGCCAACCTCCCCGAGGGGACCGAGATGGTTATGCCGGGCGACAACGTCCAGATGACGATCGAGCTGATCCAGCCGATCGCCATGGACCAGGGCCTGCGCTTCGCGATTCGCGAGGGCGGCCGGACGGTGGGCTCGGGGGTCGTCTCCGAGGTCATCGAGTAAGCAGGACAGGGCGGCCGGCTAGGCCGCCCTCCGCCCCCAGCGGCGGACAACTTCAAAGGACATACGACCGGGGCGGCGCCCCACCTGAATGGGGCGGCGCCCCTTCCGCGCGGTAAAGGCCACGCGGGGAAGGATCAAGAGAGAGCGAAACCGTGGCGACGATCGCGGCCCAGAAAATCCGAATCCGACTGAAGGCGTACGACCACGACGCCATAGATCGGGCTGCCCGCGAGATCGTCGAGACCGCGGAGCGCACCGGCGCGACCGTCTCGGGCCCGGTGCCGCTGCCGACCGAGAAAAACGTCTACTGCGTGATCCGCTCCCCCTTCAAGGACAAGGACTCGCGCGAGCACTTCGAGATCCGCACCCACAAGCGGCTGATCGACATCCTCCAGCCGTCGCCGAAAACCGTCGACTCGCTGCAGCGCCTCGACTCGCTGCCGGCCGGCGTCGACATCGAGATCCGCCTCTAGGGCCATGGCCGCGATCTTGGGCAAGAAGCTCGGCATGACGCAGGTCTTCCGCGAGGACGGCACCGTCGTCCCCGTGACGGTGATCGAGGCCGGCCCCTGCACGGTGACCGCGATCCGCGAGCCCGAGCGCGACGGCTACGCCGCCGTGCAGCTCGCCTTCGGCGAGGTTGCCGAGCGCAAGCTCAGCAAGCCCGAGCTCGGCCACCTGAAGAAGGCCGGGGCTCCCGCGATGCGGCACCTGGTCGAGTTCCGCGACGCCGACGTCGGCGCCGGCGACGAGGAGGGCGAGGGCCCCAAGGTCGGCGACGAGGTGACCGTCGCCGCCTTCGAGCCCGGCCAGAAGGTGAAGGTCTCCGGCATCTCGATCGGCAAGGGCTTCCAGGGCGGCATCAAGCGCCACAACTTCAGCCGCGGCCCGGTCACCCACGGCTCGCACAACGTGCGCGCCCCGGGCTCGATCGGCGCCAGCGCCTTCCCCGCCCGCGTCTTCAAAGGGATGCGGATGCCGGGCCAGATGGGCAACAAGCGGATCACCCAGAAGGGGCTCGAGGTGGCCGAGGTGGACGCCGAGCGCAACCTGCTGCTGATCAAGGGCTCGGTGCCCGGGTCGCGCAACGCGGTGGTCGAGGTGAGGACCGATGGCTAGCGTCAGCAAAGCCGCCGTGCTCGGCAAATCGGGCAAAGCCGACCTGCCCCAGGAGATCTTCGCCGAGCCGTTCCACCAGTCGCTGGTGCACGAGACGGCGCGCGCCGACCTCGCCTCGCGCCGGCGCGGCACCGCCTCGACCCTGACCCGCGGCGAGGTCTCCTTCACGACCGCCAAGGCCTGGCGCCAGAAGGGCACCGGCCGTGCCCGCGTCGGCTCGCTCGGCGTGCCGAACCGCTTCGGCGGCGGCGTCGCCTTCGGCCCCAAGCCGCGCCACTACAACGTCAAGGTCAACCGCAAGGCCCGTCGCAAGGCGATGCGGGCGGCGCTCTCGGTCCACGCGGAGCGCGACAGCGTCGCGGTGCTCGACCCGAGCGCCTACGAGACGCCCTCGACCAAGGCGGCCGCGCAGGCGCTGGCCAAATGGGGCGCCCGGCAGCCGACCCTCGTCGTCCTGATGGGCGAGGAGATCGGTGCGATGAAGAGCTTCCGCAACATCGAGCGGGTCACCGTGGCCGAGGTGGGCGCGATCGGCGTCGCCGACGTGATCGGCGCCGCCTCGCTGGTGCTCTCCGAAGCGGCGCTCGAGGCGCTGAAGGGGAGGCTCGCCTGATGGACGCGCGCAACGTGCTGATCCGCCCCGTCGTCTCGGAGAAGAGCTACGCGCTGATCGCCGAGGGCAAGTACACCTTCCGCGTCGACGACCGCGCCCACAAGACGCAGATCGCGACCGCGGTCGAAGAGGTCTTCGGCGTCGACGTCGCCGCGGTCCGCACCTCGAAGGTGCGCGCCAAGCCGAAGCGCCGCGGGCTCACCAAAGGCAGGTCGCGGGCCTGGAAGAAGGCCGTCGTCCAGCTGGCGCCGGGCGAGCGGATCGAGCTGTTCGAGGGCGCCGAGACCGCATGACGATGAACCCCACGACCCCGCACACCTGGATGACCCGCGTGGCGCTGCGCATGTCGGCGTCCTCGGGCTTGCCTTTGGCGCCACCAAAGGCTGCGCCCTGCGTCCTTGACCTGCTTGGCCACGCGTGCCCCCAGGCGCACGCGGCCATGGAGTTCACCGTCTAGGAGACACGATGCCGAACCGCAAGACCAAACCGACCAGCCCGGGGCGCCGCTTCGCCACCTACCCCCTGCGCGAGCAGGTGACCGCGAGCGAGCCCGAGGCGAAGCTGACCGAAGGCCTGCGCAAGTCGGGCGGGCGCAACTCCAACGGCCGCGTCACCGCCCGCCACCGCGGCGGCGGCGCCAAGCGGCGCTACCGCAAGATCGACTTCAAGCGGCTCAAGGACGGGGTGCCGGCGAAGGTGGCGACGATCGAGTACGACCCCAACCGCAGCTGCTACATCGCCCTGGTCCACTACGCCGACGGCGAGAAGCGCTACATCCTCGCCCCGGCGAGCCTCTCGGTCGGCGACACGGTCCAGTCCGGCGAGGGCGCCGACGTCAAGCCTGGCCACGCGATGGCGCTGGGCCAGATGCCGACCGGCACGATCGTCCACAACGTCGAGATGACCCCCGGCCAGGGCGGCAAGATGGGCCGCGCCGCCGGGACCGCGATCCAGCTCGTCGCCAAGGAGGGCGAGATGGTGACCCTGCGGCTGCCCTCCTCCGAGATGCGCCTGGTGCGCGCCGAGTGCCGCGCCACCGTCGGCTCGCTCTCCAACGCCGAGCACCAGAACATGAAGATCGGCAAGGCCGGCCGCAGCCGCCATAAGGGCAAGCGCCCGCAGACGCGCGGCGTCGCGATGAACCCGGTCGACCACCCGCACGGCGGCGGCGAGGCGCACCACACCCCGGGCGGCCACCCGGTCACCCCGTGGGGCAAGCCGACGCTCGGCTACCGGACCCGCAAGAAGGGCAAGCAGTCCGACCGCTACATCGTGCGTGGCCGCAAGCGCGGAAAGAAGAAGGGCAGATAGCGATGGGACGCTCGACGAAAAAGGGGCCGTGGGTGGAAGCGGCGCTGATGAAGCGGATCAGCGCGATGAACGAGGCCGGCCAGAAACAGATGGTCAAAACCTGGTCGCGCGCCTCGACGGTCTTCCCCGAGATGGTCGGCCACACGATCGCCGTCCACGACGGTCGCAAGCACGTGCCGGTCTTCATCTCGGAGTCGATGGTCGGCCACAAGCTCGGCGAGTTCGCGCCGACCCGCACCTTCCGATCGCACTCGGGCGGCTAGGAGCAGACGATGGCCGACGAGAAACAGAAAAAAGCCAAAAAAGCCAAAGAGCCGGCGAAGAAAAAAGCGGCTGCCAAAAAAGAGCCCGCGAAGAAAAAAGCCGCGGCGAAAAAGAAAGAGCCGGCGAAGAAAGAGGGCGGCAAAAAAGGCGCTGGCAAGAAAGAGACTTCAAAAAAAGCCGCCGGCAAAAAAGAGCCAGCCGCGAAGAAAGCCGTCAAAGCGGCGCCGATCGTGGTGCGGGCCAGCTCGCGCTACGTGCGCGTCGCCCCGCGCAAGGCGCGGCTCGTCGCCGACCAGGTGCGCGGCCTGCACATCGAGAAGGCGCGGGCGCTGCTGCAGTTCTCGCCGCGCGGCGCCGCTCGCGACATCGGCAAGGTGATCGAGTCGGCGGCGTCCAACGCCGAGAACAACCACGACCTGGTCGCCGACGAAATGCGCGTCGCCGAGATCACCGTCGACGAAGGGCCGACCCTGCGCCGCTTCCGGCCGCGAGCCCTCGGCCGCGCCACCCCGATCAACAAGCGGACCAGCCACATCGCCGTGGCGCTGAGCCCGGAAGAGGAATAGGAGAGACCGTGGGACAGAAGATCCACCCCGGCGGTTTCCGCGTCGGCTACATCCAGGACTGGAAGTCGAACTGGTTCGACGACAAGGGCTTCGCCGACGTCCTCGACGAGGACCTCAAGATCCGCGCCCACATCGAGGGCAAACTCGCCCACGCCGGCCTCTCGAGCATCACGATCGAGCGTCGCGGCGAAGTCGCGGTCGACATCCACACCGCCCGGCCCGGGATCGTGATCGGCAAGTCGGGCTCCGAAGTGGACGCGCTGCGCAAGGAGCTGCACAAGCTGACCGGCAAGCCGGTGAAAGTGAACATCCGCGAGGTGAAGCGCCCCGAGCTCGACGCCAAGCTGGTCGCCCAGTCGATCGCCGAGCAGCTGCAGAACCGCGTCGCCTTCCGGCGGGCGATGAAACGCGCCCTCACCTCGGCGATGCGCTCCGGCGCCAAGGGAGTGAAGATCCAGGTCGGGGGACGGCTCGGCGGCGCCGAGATGGCCCGCACCGAAAGCTACTCCGACGGCCGGGTCCCGCTGCACACCCTGCGCGCCAACATCGACTACGGCACCTACGAGGCGAAGACGACCGCGGGGCGGATCGGCGTCAAATGCTGGATCAACAAGGGCGAAGTGATGCCCGAAGGCTTCCGCTCCGACCAGGTCCCGACCGACGGCGAGCCGCCCCAGCGCGCGGGCCGCGGCGGCGGCGGGCGCGGCGACCGCGGCCCGGGCGGCCGCGGGGATCGCGGTCCCGGCGGCGGCGGACGCGGCCCGGGTGGGCGCGGTGGAGATCGCGGCCCCGGCGGTGGCGGCGGACGTGGCCCAGGCGGAGGCGGCCGCGGCCGTGGCGGCGGAGGTGGTCGCTGATGCTGATGCCGAAGCGGGTCAAGCACCGCAAGCAGTTCCGCGGCCGGATGCGCGGCAACACCAAGGGCGTCAGCGACGTTGCCTTCGGCGAGTACGGGCTGAAGGCGCTCGACCGCGGCTGGATCACCAACCGCCAGATCGAGGCCGCCCGTATCGCGATGACCCGCAAGATCAAACGTGGCGGCAAGGTCTGGATCAACGTCTTCCCCGACAAGCCCTACACCAAGAAGCCCGCCGAGACGCGGATGGGATCGGGCAAGGGCAACCCCGAGGGCTGGGTCGCCGTCGTCAAGCCGGGGAAAGTGATGTTCGAGCTGGCCGGCGTCCCCGAGGAGCTGGCGCGCGAGGCGCTGCGCCTCGCCGGGCACAAGCTTCCGGTCAAGACGCGCTTCGTCATGCGCGAGGGGGCCGAGAACCGGTGAAGGCCGCCGAGGCGCACAACCTGAAAGACGGCGAGCTGGTCGCCAGGCTGATCGACGCCAAGAAAGAGGCGTTCAACCTGCGCTTCCGGCACGCCACCGGCGAGCTGGAGAACACGGCGGGGCTGAGGCGGGCGAAGAAGGACATCGCGCGGCTGCTGACCGTGGCCAGGGAGCGCGGGATCGACGTGGATAGAGAGCTGAGGAAATAGATGGCGGACGACGAGAAAAAAGACGTAGCTGAGGAGACGCCGCAGGAGGAGACTCCGGCTCAGGACGAGGGCGCTGAGGCCGCGGGTCCTGTCGCGGAGGATGGCGACTCGTCCTCGCAAGCTGCGGGCGAGTCCCCACCCTCCACGCCACCCGCGGACGAGGCGGAGGCGTCCAGCGACGACGCCCCGGCCGAAGAGGAGAAAGCTGAGGAGGCTCCGGCCGCTGAGGCTGAGGCGCCTGCCGCGGAGGAGGAAGCTGAAGCGCCTGCCGCCGAGGAGAAAGCTCCGGCGAAAGAGGCGGAGCCTGATCCTGAGGATGAGCTTCCCTGGAAGGAGAAGCGGAGGCTTGAAAGGTCCCGCAGGCCCCATAAAGCTGGGCCGCGGCTTTCTGTCGAGGAGCGGGCGCAGCAGCGTGCGGCCGAGCGCAAGCGGCAGGCCGAGGCGCGGCGCAAGCAGCGTGCGGAGGCGAAGAAGGAGAGAACCCCGGGCACCGGGACGCCGCCCGCGGAGAAGGACGCCAACGCCGCCAAGGTGCGCCAGGGGATCGTCGTCTCCGACAAGGGGCAGAAATCGATCACGGTGCGGGTCGACATCGTCCGTCGCCACCCGGTCTACGAGAAGGTGATCCGCCGCTCGCGGACGCTGCACGCCCACGACGAGCGCAACGAGGCCGGCGAGGGCGACGTGGTGCGCGTGGTCGAGACCCGGCCGCTGTCGAAGACCAAGCGCTGGCGCCTGGTCGAGGTGGTGGAGAAGGCGAGATGACCCCTCCCCGCCCCACGCACCCACGGATGACGTCGCATGCCTTCGCTGGATCTGCGTCCTCGGGCTTGCCTTTGGCACCACCAAAGGCTGCGCCCTGCGTCCTTGCCCAGCTCGACCTGCGTCGCCCCCGCGGGCACGTCGGACAGGAAGGGGCCACCTCATGATCCAGCAGGAGTCCAGGCTCAAAGTCGCCGACAACTCGGGCGCCCGCGAGATCCTCTGCATCCGCGTCAAGGGCGGCTCGCACCGCCGCTACGCCGGCGTCGGCGACGTCATCACCGCGACGGTGAAACAGGCGAGCCCGCAGGGCGGCGTCCGCAAGGGCGAGGTCGTGCAGGCGGTCGTGGTTCGCACCCGCAAGCAGCTCGGCCGCGCCGACGGCACCTACATCGCCTTCGACGAAAACGCCGCCGTGCTGATCGACCCGGCCAGCAACAACCCGCGCGGCACCCGCATCTTCGGGCCGGTCGCCCGCGAGCTGCGCGATCGCAACTTCATGAAAATCGTCTCGCTGGCGCCGGAGGTGCTCTGATGGCCAAGGCGATGAAAATCCGGACCGATGACATGGTCAAGGTGATCGGCGGCAAGGACTCCGGCAAGACCGGCCGGGTCATCCGCACCGAGCCGAAGCGCGGCTTCGTCTACGTCGAGGGCATCAACATGGTCAAGCGCCACCAGCGGCCGCTGCCGGTCCAGAACACGCAGCGCAAAAGCGAGGCGATGGGCGGGATCATCGACAAGGAGGGGCCGATCCACGTCTCCAACGTGATGCTGCTCGACCCCAAAGACAACAAGCCGACGCGGATCGGCGTGCGCCGCGACAAAGGCGGCAAGCGCGAGCGCTTCTCGAAGCGGACCGGAGCGTCGTTCTGATGGAGGCCGCGACCGTGCAATCCCAGGCCGCCCCGCCGCCGCGCCTGCGCGAGCGCTACGAGCAGGAGGTCCTGCCGGCGCTGATGGGCAGGTTCGGCTACTCGACCACGATGCAGGCGCCCCGCCTGCAGAAGATCGTCCTCAACATGGGCGTGGGCGAGGCCAAACAGAACGCCAAGATGCTCGAGGCCGCGCAGGAACAGCTGGCGACCATCGCCGGCCAGCAGCCGAACGTGCGCCGGGCGCGCAAGTCGATCGCCTCCTTCAAGGTGCGCGAGGGGATGCCGGTCGGCATCTCGGTGACGCTGCGCCGCGCTCGCATGTGGGAGTTCCTCGACCGGCTCTGCTCGATCGCGGTGCCGCGCATCCGCGACTTCCGCGGACTCAACCCGCGCTCCTTCGACGGCCGCGGCAACTACTCGATGGGCGTCAAGGAGCAGCTGATCTTCCCGGAAATCGACTACGACTCGATCGACCAGGTGCGCGGCCTCGACATCACGATCGCGACCAGCGCCCAGACCGATCTGGAGGCCTTCGAACTGCTGCTTGCCCTCGGCATGCCCTTCGCCAAAGAGGGCCGGCCGGGAGAAACCGAGTCGGTCGCCGACGCGGCAGAGGAGGAGCGGGCCAAGGAGGAGGCTAGGCTGAAGGCCGAGGCCGAGCAGGCGGCGCTCGAGCAGTTGAAGGAAGAGAACCCCGAGGCTTACGAGAAGCCCGAAGAGCCCGAGCCTGCCGAGCAGAGCGAGGAGACCGAGGAGAATGGCTAAGACTTCCCAGAAGGTAAAGCAGAGCCGCAAGGCCAAGTTCAAGAGCCGCGAATACAACCGCTGCCGCCGCTGTGGGCGGCCGCGCGGCTACTTCCGCAAGTTCGGCCTCTGCCGGATCTGCCTGCGCGGGGCGGCCCACGAGGGCTACATCCCCGGCATGACCAAGTCGAGCTGGTAGGACGAGACGATGCTGAACGACCCCGTAGCCGATTACCTGACCCGGATCCGCAACGCCCTCGGCGCCGGGCACGACGAGGTGCTCATCCCCGCCTCGCGCCTCAAGGAGGAGATGTCGCGGATCCTCAAGGAGCAGGGCTACATCACCGACTTCAACCGCGAGTCGGCCCGCGTCGGCGAGGCGATCAAGATCCGCCTCAAGTACACCGAGGACCGCCGCCCGGTGATCGCCGGCCTGGAGCGCGTCTCGCGCCCGGGACGGCGCCGCTACGTCGACCACACCGGCATCCCGCGCGTCCACGGCGGCACCGGGACGGCGATCGTCAGCACCTCGACCGGCGTGATGACCGGACACGAAGCGAAGGCGAAAGGGGTCGGCGGCGAGGTCGTCGCCTACGTCTGGTGAGGGAGAGCGTCTGATGAGCCGAATCGGAAGAAAACCCATTCCCGTGCCGGACTCGGTCACGGTCGAGGTCGCTACCGGCAGCGTCGCCGTCAAGGGCCCGAAGGGCGAGCTGAGCCAGGCGCTCTCGCCGGAGATGACGGTCGAGCAGGACGACGGCAACGTGACCGTCGCCCGGCCCACCGACCGCGCCGAGCACCGCGCCCTGCACGGCCTCACCCGCAGCCTGATCGCGAACATGGTCGAGGGCGTCACCAACGGCTACGAGAAGCGGCTGGAGATCCAGGGCGTCGGCTACCGCGCCGCGCTCAAAGGCCGCAGCCTCGAGCTGGCGCTCGGCTACTCGCACCCGGTCGCGATCGAGGCGCCCGAGGGGATCGACTTCGAGGTGCCCCAGCCGACCGAGATCGTCGTGCGGGGCATCGACAAGCAGCTTGTCGGGCAGGTCGCGGCGGACATCCGCAAGCGCCGCCCGCCGGAGCCCTACAAGGGCAAGGGCATCCGCTACCGCGACGAGCAGGTCCTGAGGAAGGTGGGCAAGCGCGCATGACGGTCCTCACGCAGAGACAGCGCCGGCTGCGCCGGCGGCGGCGGGTTCGCGCCCGCGTCGTGGGCAGCGCCGAGCGGCCGCGCCTCTCGGTGTACCGGTCCAACCGCGGCGTCTTCGCGCAGCTGGTCGACGACACGAAGGGCCACACGCTGGCGGCGGTCAACTGGACCGAGCCCGAGCTGCGCAAGCTGAGCGCCTCCGAGCAGGCCAAGCGGGCCGGCGAGCTGCTGGCCGAGCGGGCCAAGGCGGCCGGGGTCGAGACCTGCGTGTTCGATCGCGGCGGCTACCAGTTCCACGGCCGGGTCAAGGCCCTGGCCGAAGGCGCCCGTGAGGGAGGCCTGAAGTTCTGATGGCCCGTCACATCTCTTTCAGTTCGCTACCTTGCGAGGCCGCATGAAGGGCATGGACATGACCAACGTGGAGACGGTGAGCCCGCGGGGCCTCGATCTCCAGGAGCGCGTCATCGAGATCAACCGCGTCGCCAAGGTCGTCAAGGGCGGCCGCCGCTTCTCGTTCACGGCGCTGGTCGCCGTCGGCGACGAAGAGGGCGTCGTCGGGATCGGCTACGGCAAGGCGCGCGAGGTGCCGCTGGCTATCCAGAAGGCGGTCGAGAACGCGCGCAAGAGCTTGATCCGCGTGCCCAAATACGGGCAGACCCTGACCCACAAGATCATCGGTCGCTACGGCGCCGGCCACGTCGTCCTGCGGCCGGCCAGCCCCGGTACCGGCGTCATCGCCGGCGGCGGCGTGCGCGCGGTGCTCGAGCTCGGCGGGGTGCGCGACGTGCTCACGAAGAGCATCGGCACGCAGAACCCGATCAACCTGGTCAAGGCGACGATGGACGGCCTGGTGCGGCTGCGGCGCCCGGAGGAGGTCGCCGAGCTGCGCGGGCTGACGGTGGCTCAGGTGCTTGGGGTGGAGAAGACGAACGGCGCTGCCGAGACGCTGGAGGACCAGGGCGCGGGGCCCGCGGGTCCTGTCGCCGCAGGGGACCCACCTCCCCCTCCGGTCGCTAAAGCGTCCTCGGGGGAGGTCCCCCCTACGACGCCACCCGCGGGAGGTGCGGCCGAGCCGGCGCAGGCTCCAGCCGCCGATGTCGGCGCCCCGGCCGAGGAGCCGATCGAGCCTGAGGCTTCTAGTGATGCCACCCCGGTCGAAGAGCCGGCGCCGCCGGTTGCCGAGGAGCAGTAGTGGCTGTGAAGATTCGACAGGTCAGGTCCGCCAACGGGACGAACCCGTCGCAGAAAGCGACGCTTGCCGCGCTTGGGCTCGGAAGGATCGGCAAGGCCGTCGAGCGCAAGGACTCGCCTCAGCTGCAGGGGCAGCTGAGGGTCGTCTCCCATCTGGTCGAGGTCGAGTGATGGCTGAGAAAGCCAAAGAGAAAGCCTCGAAAGACAAAGGCTCCAAGGAGAAAGCTTCGAAAGAGGCTGCCCCCAGCGAGCGGACGCTGGAGATCGGGCTGCACAACCTGCGGCCGAAGCCGGGCTCGAAACGGCCGCGCAAGCGGCTCGGGCGCGGCGAGGGCAGCGGGCTCGGCAAGACCTCCGGACGCGGGCAGAAGGGCTACGGCTCCCGCTCGGGCTCGAAGAAGAAGGTCGGCTACGAGGGCGGCCAGAACCCGATCCACATGCGGATGCGAAAGCTGCGCGGCCCGCACAAAAAGCAGTCGATGCCCTTCGAGCGCTTCCGGACGACGACCCAGCCGGTCAACGTCGGCGACCTCGAGGAGCGCTTCGACAGCGGCGCCGAGGTGACGCCCGCGGCGCTCAAGGAGAAGGGCCTGGCGAAGCGCTCCGATCCGGTCAAGGTGCTGGCTCGCGGCGAGGTCTCGAAGAAGCTCGAGGTGCACGCCCACGCCTTCAGCGCGGCGGCACGCGAGAAGATCGAGGCCGCTGGCGGTTCCTGTCACACTCTGGAGCCGTAATGCTCAGGACTATTGCGAACGCTTTCAGCGTCGCCGACATCCGCAAGAAGCTTGCCTTCACGGCGGCGATGCTGCTGCTCTACCGGATGGGCTCCTTCATCCCGGCGCCCGGAGTGGACGCGGACGCCGTCAAGGAACTCTCCAGCAACTTCGCCGGCGACAACATCCTCGGCTTCCTCAGCCTCTTCTCGGGCGGGGCGCTCGAACGGCTCTCGCTGTTCGCGCTGGGAATCATGCCCTACATCACCGCCTCGATCATCCTGCAGCTGCTCACCGTCGTGGTGCCGGCGCTCGAGAAACTCCAGAAAGAAGGCGAGGTCGGCCAGCAGAAGATCACCCAGTACACGCGCTACCTAACCGTCGGCCTCGCGTTCGCGCAGTCCTGGGGCTTCGTCTTCCTCTTCAAATCCTTCGGCAACCAGGGGGGCGGCACCAACGCGCTGGGCGCGCTCAGCGGCCCGAAGGTGCTGCTGATCGTGATCTCGCTGACCGCCGGCTGCACCCTGCTGATGTGGCTGGGCGAGCTGATCACCCAGCGGGGCATCGGCAACGGCATCTCGCTGATGATCTTCGCCTCGATCGTCTCGGGCCTGCCGGGGGGCATCACCGCCTGGTGGACCAACCCCGATCAGATCTTCGTCGTGATGATGCCCTTCATCGCGCTGGCGGTGATCGTCGCGATCGTCTTCGTCCAGGAGGGGCAGCGGCGGATCCCGGTCCAGTACGCGAAACGGGTCGTCGGCCGCAAAATGACCTCGGGCGGCTCGACCTACCTGCCGCTGCGGGTCAACATGGCCGGCGTCATCCCGGTCATCTTCGCCGCCTCGATCATGGCCTTCCCGCCGACGATCGGGCAGCTGCTGAACACGCCGATGGCACTCGACTTCGCCGCCTTCTTCGGGCCGAACACCTGGGCCTACGTGCTCGGCGAGGTGTTCTTCATCATCATCTTCACCTACTTCTACACGGCGGTCACCTTCAACCCGGTCGACCAGGCGGACAACCTGAAGAAGTACGGAGGCTTCATCCCAGGGGTGCGGCCGGGCCGGCCGACCGCCGAATACCTCGACCGGATCCTCTCGCGGCTGACCTTCCCGGGCGCCCTCTACCTCGGCGCGGTCGCGGCGCTGCCGACGATCCTGATCAGCCAGACCTCGGCCAACTTCTTCTTCGGGGGGACCTCGATCCTGATCGCGATCGGCGTGGCATTGGATACGGTCAAGCAGTTGGAGGCGCAGCTGATGATGCGCAACTACGAGGGCTTCTTGAAATAGGCTGAGGACGCTGCAAACCTGCGTATCTCGGGGTCTTCAGTCGCCCTCCTCGGGTCACGCACCAAAAGTGCGCTCCCCTCGTCGGTCTCCCTGCATCCCCCGATCTACTTGGTTTTCACGCCCTCAGACCAATTTCAACCCTTCTAATTCATGGCTGAACTCAATCTCGTTCTCCTTGGCCCGCCGGGGTCCGGCAAGGGCACGCAGGGCGAGCGGCTCCAGGAGGAGCTGAAGCTGCCCTACTGGGCGACCGGGGACATCCTGCGCGCGGCGGTGCGCGAGGAGACCGAGCTGGGGCGGCTCGCCAAGACCTACATGGACCGCGGCGACCTCGTCCCCGACGACGTGATCGTCGGCGCGATCGGCGAGCGGATCGGCTCGGCCGAGGCGAGCGAGGGGTTCATCCTCGACGGCTTCCCGCGCACCGTGCCGCAGGCCGAGGCGCTCGCCGTCAAGCTCGAGGAGCTGGACCGCGGGCTGACCGCGGTGCTCCTGATCGACGCCAGCGACGAGGAGGTGACCCGGCGGCTGGGGGGGCGGCGGACCTGCGCGGCCAACGGCCACGTCTACCACGTCGATTTCAACCCGCCGGCCCAGGAGGGCGTCTGCGACGTCGACGGCAGCGAGCTGATCGTGCGCGACGACGACAAGCCCGAGGTGATCGCCAACCGGCTCGAGACCTACCACGCGAAGACCGAGCCGCTGATCTCCTTCTACGAGGAGCGGGGGCTGCTGCGGCGGATCGACGGCTGCGCCGCGCCCGACGAGGTGAGCGAGGAGCTGCGCAGCGCCCTGGCGACGTGTACCGGATGATCGTCCGCAAGACGCCCGAGCAGGTCGACAGAATGGCGGCCTCGGGGCAGGTCCTCGTCCGCTGCCTGCGGATGCTCGCCGGCAAGGCGAGGGCGGGGGTGACCACCGGGGAGCTCGACTCGGCGGCGGAGAGGTTCATCCGCTCCCAGGACGCGGTGCCGGCCTTCAAGGGCTATCGCGGCTTCCCCGGGTCGATCTGCGCCTCGCCGAACTCGATGGTCGTCCACGGCATCCCGGGCCCCTACGAGCTGAAGCGCGGCGACGTGCTCTCGATCGACGTCGGCGTGATCAAGGACGGCTGGGTCTCCGACGCGGCGATCACCGTGCCGATCGGGCCGGTCAGCGAGGAGGCGAGCAAGCTGCTCGACGTGACCAGGGCCTCGCTCTTCGCCGCCGTGGAGGAGATGCGACCCGGCAATCACCTCGGCGACGTCTCGGCCGCGGTCCAGCGCAGCGTCGAGGGCGAGGGGCTGTCGATCATCCGCACCCTGGTCGGCCACGGCATCGGCCGCGAGATGCACGAGGAGCCGCAGGTCCCCAACTACGGCGAGCCCGGCAAGGGCCCCCTGCTCGAGGAGGGGACCGTGCTGGCGATCGAGCCGATGGTCAACGCCGGCGGCCCCCTGGTCCGGATGGGGGACGACGGCTGGGCCGTCTACTCCGAAGACGGCTCCCTCGCCGCCCACTTCGAGTTCACCGTCGCGGTGACGGCCGACGGCCCGCGCGTGCTGACGCCCTGGCACGAGGAGGAGTAGGCGGCGCCGCCAGTCCGGCTGCCGCTCCGGTGCGCTTTATGCGCGTATAACAAGCAAAAAGCGCACCGGAAGCTTGATCGGCCCGTCGAACTCGACGTCGGCGCGCGCCTCGCGGCCTGACTCCGTCGGCCGGTCGCCGCACCTCGTCCCTTGCTATCTTTCCCGTTCGGCCCAGTGGGCCGGTCGTGCCTGCTTGCCCGACTCCTGGGGCAGGCGGGAGTCCTGTTTTCGAGACGAGACCGGAGCGATGAAGGTCAGAGCTTCCGTAAAGCCGATGTGCGAAAAGTGCAAGATCATCCGCCGCAACGGCGCGGTCTTGGTGATCTGCCAGAACCCGCGTCACAAGCAGCGGCAGGGCTAGGGACGAGATGGCGCGCATCGCGGGGATCAACATCCCGGTCAACAAGCGGATCGAGATCGGGCTCACCTACATCTTCGGCATCGGTCGCTCGACCGCCAACGAGATTCTGGCCGAGGCCAAGATCGACCCGAACACGAGCGTCAAGGACCTCACCGAGGACGAGGTGATGAAGCTGCGCGAGGCCGTCGAGCGCCGCGAGGTCGAGGGCGACCTGCGTCGCGAGCGCTCCCAGGACGTCAAACGGCTGATGGAGATCGGCTCCTACCGGGGCCTGCGGCACCGCCGCGGCCTGCCGGTGCGGGGCCAGCGCACGAAGACCAACGCGCGCGGCCGCAAGGGCCCGCGCCGGATGAGCGTCGCCGGCAAGCGCAAGGTCTAGGAGCGGACGGATGGCTGCGAAAAAACCGGGCAAAGGGCGCACCCGCCGCCGCGTCAAAAAGAACATCTCCTACGGGCAGGCGCACATCAAGACCTCCTTCAACAACACGATCGTCACCCTCACCGACCGCCAGGGCAACGTGATCGCCTGGGAGTCGGCCGGCTCGACGGGCTTCAAAGGCTCGCGCAAGTCGACCCCGTTCGCCGCCCAGGTCACGGCCGACGCGGCGGCCAAAAAGGGCATGGAACACGGGCTCGAAAAAGTCGAGGTCTTCGCCAAGGGCGCCGGCTCCGGCCGCGAGACCGCGATCCGCTCGCTGCAGGCCGCCGGGCTCGAAGTGACCACCGTCAAGGACGTCTCGCCGCAGGCCCACAATGGCTGCCGCCCCAAGAAGCGGAGGCGCGTCTAATGGCCCGCGACACCGGCGCCCAGTGCAAGCAGTGCCGCCGCGAGGGGCAGAAGCTCTTCCTCAAGGGCGAGCGCTGCTTCACCGACAAGTGCGGGGTTGACCGCCGCTCCTACCCGCCCGGCGAGCACGGCCGCGGTCGCATGCGCCAGTCCGAGTACCGGGTGCAGCTGCGCGAGAAGCAGAAGACGCGCCGCTACTACCAGGTGCTCGAGAGCCAGTTCCGCGCCTACTACGACAAGGCCTCGCGCCAGGAGGGCGTCACCGGCGAGAACCTGCTGCGACTGCTCGAGTCGCGCTTCGACAACGTCCTCGTCCGGCTCGGCTTCGCCGCCTCGCGGCGCCAGGCGCGGCAGCTGATCCGCCACGGCCACTGGATGCTCAACGGCCGCCGCGTCGACGTGCCCTCCTACCAGGTGCGGCCCGAAGACGTGATCTCGATCAAGCCCGACTCGGCCGCCACCGACACGATTCGCAAGGCGACCGAGCTGGTCTCGACCGTGCCGGCCTGGCTGCAGGCCGACCACGACTCGCTTACCGCCAAAATCCTCCGCTACCCCGAGCGCGCGGAGATCTCGGCACCGGTCCAGGAGCAGCTCATCGTCGAGCTGTACTCCAAGTAGTCCGGGTCCCCATTTTCGGAAACACATACGCAAGGAACTCATGACGACTGACTTCCAGGTCCCCCGCATCACCGCAGACAAGTCCGACGATCGCCACGGCACGTTCACGATCGAGCCGCTGGACAAGGGCTTCGGCTACACGTTCGGCAACGGCCTCCGCCGTGTCCTGCTCTCCTCGCTGGGCGGCGCCGCCGTCACCAGCGTCCGCATCGAGGGCGTGGCCCACGAGTTCTCCAGCGTGCCGGGCGTGAAGGAGGACGTCACCGACATCGTCCTCAACCTCAAGGAGCTCGTCGTCCGCATGCACACCGACGCCGACGAGGTCGAGGCGCCGCTGGTCGCCACCGGGCCCGGCGAGGTGAAGGCCAAGGACATCGATCTGCCCTCGGGCGTCGAGATCCTCAACCCCGACGCGCCGATCGCGACGCTCGAGAAAAAAACCAAGCTCGAGATCTACCTGACGATCGGCCGCGGCCGCGGCTACTCGCCGGCCGAAGAGAACAAGTCCGACGAGCAGCCGATCGGCGTGATCCCGATCGACTCGATCTTCTCGCCGATCCGCCGTTGCGCGTACACCGTCGCGACCGCCCGTGTCGGCCAGCGGACCGACTTCGACAAACTGTCCCTGGAGCTGGAGACCGACGGCTCGATCGAGCCGACCGCGGCGTTGCGCGAGGCCTCCGAGATCCTGATCAAGACCCTGGCGATCTTCACCGACCCCGACCGGGTCGAGGAGCTCACCGCCCGCGACGCGGCGCCGGCCCTGCCGGCCGACGGCCTCGGCAGCGCCGTCGCCGACGGCGGCGGCGCGGCGGCCAGCAACGGGCTCGACGAGATCCTGATCGAGGAGCTCGAGCTCGGCGTCCGCTCCTACAACTGCCTGAAGCGGGCCGGGGTCCAGACCGTCGGCGACCTGGTGCGCAAGACCCGCACCGAGCTGAACGCGATCCCCAACTTCGGCTCCAAGTCGATCGAGGAAGTCATCGAGACCCTCCACTCCCGCGGCCTGGACTTGGCGCAGGACTGAGCGAGGGCCGGAGGGGGAGGGACGAGCGATGCGGCACCGCAAGAAGCGCAACAAGCTGAGCCGCGACTCCGCCCACCGCCAGTCCCTGCTCGCCAACCTCTCCAAGCAGCTGATCGAGCACGAGCGGATCGAAACCAGCCAGGCCAAGGCGAAGGCGGTCAAGCCCGAGGTCGAGCAGCTGATCACGCTCGCCAAGCGCGGCGACCTGCACGCCCGCCGCCAGGCCCTGGCCAGCCTCCACAACGACAAGTTCGTCGTCCACAAGCTGTTCGAGGAGGTCGCGCCGCGGTACGTGGAGCGGCCGGGCGGCTACACGCGGATCGTCAAGCTGGGACCGCGGAAGTCGGACTCGACCGAGATGGTCTATCTCGAGTTGGTCTAGCCGACCGCTCGTAGACAAGTCTGTTTCTGGGCTTCCCGACACGGGTATCGGGCGGCCATGGAGGGCGCGGGAACGGCGGCGAAGCGGACGGCCGGTCAGACGCTGGCGACGATCACCGACGGGTTGGTCTCGCTCCACACCCGCTACTACGGCAAGGGCCCGGTCGAGGCCAGGAGCCACCAGGTCGGCGACCAGGCAATCGTCTGCTTCCTGCGGATCGGCTTCACCAAGGTCGAGCAGACCCTCATCGAGGCCGGCCGCGCGGAGACGGTGCGGCACCTGCGCTGCACCTTCCAGGAAGAGATGGGCGACGAGTTCAAGGGGATCGTCGAAGGCGCGACAGGCCGCGCCGTCGAGGCGTACCTCACCCAGGTGAGCGTTGAGCCGCCGCTGGTGACGGAGGTCTTCATGCTCGAGTCGCCTTCGGCCTGAGCCCCCTTCGCGGGCCCTTGACAAACGCGCCTCGATTGTCCATCATTCCGCCCCGGGCATCGGTGTAAGCGAACGTCTTTATCCGAATCGCCTGGCAGAGGAGAAGTTTCGGGACAGATCCAGGCAGGGACCAGCGGCTCCTCCGCCACTGGGGACTGGGGATAGGTCAAGCACATAAGGCCGCTCGGCACGGGAGGACGCGAACAGCGCCAGCCTGTGAACGGGCCGCCCGTTTGACAAACCGCAGACCCTAGGCAGCAGGGAGGAATAAATCGATGTTCCATAGGCTCAACGGCCGTTTCGGCATCCCCGGCGTCATCTCGGTGGTCGCGCTCGTCTTCGCCATGACCGGCGGCGCCTTCGCGGCCAAATACGTCATCACCTCGCCCAAGCAAATTAAACCGAGCGTGCTCAAAGCGCTGAAGGGAAAACCTGGCCCCGCGGGCGCCCAGGGACCAGCCGGCCCGCCAGGGCTTCCCGGGCCGAAAGGCGAGACCGGTGCCCCGGGCGCTGACGGCGAAGACGGCGAGAGCGTTACCACCGGCAGCGAGCCGATCGGAACGGGCAACTGCGAATCACGCGGTGGGGTTTGGGTCGAAGTTGACGGCTCAGGCTTGAAGCAGTACGTCTGCAATGGAAAAGACGGAAACAGTGGAAGCGGGACGATGGCCGGTCAATGGTCTTTTACCGCCAAGGGACCGCTGGGATCCCTCATGTCGATCTCCTATCCCCAGCGGCTGCCATCGGCACCTTCGTTCAACTGGATGGGACCCGGTGTGCCCGCAACCCTGGCCTGCCCCGGCAGTCCGTCAGATCCTCAAGCCGCCCCGGGAAACCTTTGCCTCTATGCCCAGAGCATGAACTCCGCCGGTGAAGGCGCGGACACTCATCCGACTGGGGACCTCCTCACCTACACCCCCGACCCGAGAAGCGGCGCGACGGTGGAATTTGCAATTGCTTCCGATGCGGAAGGCTATGGCTGGGGCAGCTGGGCCGTAACGCCGGCAGCCACTCCATAGGGAAGCGCGATGTCAGCGGGAAGATTGCCTCTGTCAGAAGCCGCAAGGAAGCGCCGCTCGGCCGTCCTCGCGACCGCGTGCAGTATCGCGCTGCTAGCCGCCGGGTGGGGTAGCCCAAGCTCTGCCTTCGGCCTTTCTCCAGTCGTGGCTCCTCAAGGCGGGCTTCCCGACAATCGGGCCTACGAGCTGGTGACGCCACCAGAAACCAACGGGGCTCTCTTTGCCGTTCGCAACGAAGGGGAGGGGGTCCTCGAAACTGAGCCGGTGCGCGCTGACGGGGGGAGCGTGATCTTCAATACCCAGGGCCTGCTTCTTGGGATGGAAGGCAACGGGAAGCTCGACGCCTACCAGTCAGTGCGAAGCTCCGCGGGCTGGATCACGAAAACTGTCGAGCCTTCGGGAGCACAGGCAGTAGCTCCCAGTCAGGGGGGAACTTCCAAGGATCATGGGTACTCGTCATGGGAAGTTCCTGCATTGGGCGGAAGCTTGGTGCTGGCGGCCAGCGGTTCCACGGTCTATGTCCGCAAGCCCGACGGCACCTTTGAATTGGCGGGCAAAGGCGATTTGGGAATGGCCTTGAACGTGCAAATCGCGTGGATAAGCGATAGGGCCGGCCACATCATCTTCTCGACCTACCCTGGTAGCGCGATGCGGCTCGAGGAAAACTCGCCGGCGGAGGGAATTGCTGCGATCTACGATCGCAGCATCGGAGGGGATACGGAAGTGGTTTCCCTCCTCCCCGGAAATGTCATTCCCAGCTCTGATGCCATACTCGTAGGAGTTTCCGAAGATGGTTCCACGGTTATTTTTTCAGTGGAAGGAAAGCTTTACGAGCGCTCGGCCGGAGTCACCAAAGAAGTAGCCGGGCCCGGCGCGGTCTATGCCGGGGCTTCTCAAGACGGCAGCAGGGTCTTCTATCGCAGCGGTGGGAACATCTTCGCCTTCCTAGTAGCGACGGGAGTAGCCATTCCGATCGGCAGCGGCGGTGAATCGACGATCGTCAACATCTCTGCTGATGGCTCAACGGTGTACTTCTCTTCTCCCGAGAAACTCAATGGGTCCGCGGAAGAGCCTGGCGCTCGGAATCTGTACGTCTGGCATGAGGGAGACGTTCGCTTTATCGGCGTGCTTGATCCGGCCGACTTCGAAGAATTCGAATCCTACGAAGGGAAAGGTGGAAGCCTTACTCATCTCGGGGAATGGCTGAACGTGATCGCTTCACCCAAGACGGCCCTTAGCGGCCTCGCTCGGGAGCCGTCCCGAACTAGCCCCGATGGATCCGCATTCGTGTTCCAGTCCCACGGGATATCGACCTTTGCCTACGACAGTGAGGGCCATGCCCAGATTTACCTGTACATGCGTGACACCGAAGCGCTTAGCTGTCTTTCTTGTCCTTCCAGTACGCCGACCTCGGATGCCCAGCTTCAGAGCACTGGGCGCATTGCCGTCAACGCGCCGCTGGCCGCGAGTTCCATCCTCAGAAACGTCACTGACGACGGATCGATGGTGTTCTTCGAGAGCCGCGATCCACTTGTCCCCGGCGACACCGATGGCATTCGCGACGTCTATGAGTGGCGGGCAGGTCAGGTCAACCTGATCTCCTCGGGACGCAGCGAGTCGCCCAACTATCTATACGGGGTTACGCCCGATGGCCACGATGTGGTCTTCAGGACGGGCGACCGGTTGGTCCCGCAAGATGAAACCGGCGGATCGGGGTCAATTTACGACGCCCGAATCAATGGAGGATTCCCAGCCCCACCGCTTCCTCCGCCCCCGTGCGCGCCTGATGCCAATTGCCAAGGGCAGCTTTCGGCTCCCCCTTCTTTGAGCGGATCCGTCAGTTTGGCTTTTACCGGACCGGAAACGCCTGCTCCCGCGCGCGGGAAAAAGAAAAAGCGCTGTCACAAGCACAACCAGAATGGCAAGAAGCACTGTCACGGAGCGGGCAGAGGAAGCAAGAAGGCGGTGGCCAAATGAACCGGTGGCCTAGGCGGGGAGCCCGGTCACTGTGCTCTGTTGCCTGTCTTGTCGTCGCGGCTCTGGGCAGCAGCGCCTCGGCTGAGGCTGCGTTCAGCGACTTCGGCTTTAAATCCCTGTTGGCGACGGAGTCCACCACCGAAGCTGGCGCTCATCCTGATGTCACCTTTTCGTTTGAACTGAAGACGGATCCGGCGAGCAACGTCGATCCGACCGGGCTTCGCAATGCATTTGCACGGCTTCGCGGAGCTGTTACCAATCTACCGCCGGGACTGATGGGGGATCCGAGCGCTGTCCCTCAGTGCACCATCGAGGAGTTTGCATCCTTCGCCCTCGGCGGCAAAGGATGCCCAACCGAATCGCAAGTCGGCTTGGCGATCCTTGGGGTTTACGGCCTCAACATTCGGCTTCATGAGCCGATATTCAACCTCGCGCCGGCCAACGATCGAACGGTTGCCAGGCTCGGGTTCTACTCAGGAACCCTTCCCTTTTACGTCAATGTTCAGGTGCGGCCAAACGACTATGGGCTGGTCGCAAGGATCGACGGTCCTCCTGCCACCCCAGTGGTCAAAGGAGACATCGAACTTTGGGGAGTGCCTGCGGACTCGAGCCACGACACGAAACGGCTCACTCCGCGGGAGGCCTTCCCGGAAGGCAAATCCGAATCGCCGCTCCGCCCGAGCGGCCTTGAGCCTGCCGACTTCATGACGAACCCGACGAGTTGCCAAGGACCCCAGCCGTTCTCGATGGAGGTTTGGAGCTATCAGGAACCGACCCGGGTGTCTGAGCTGGCATCGACCTTCCCCGCGACCACCAACTGCGCCGATCTGGAATTCGATCCGAGTTTCTCGCTGGCGCCTACCACCACGCGCGCCGCCTCCCCCTCCGGGCTGGATGCTGTTCTGAGCATGCGGCAGAATGAGGGATGGGCCGAAAAGGCGACCTCCCATCTGCGCAATGCCGTGGTCACCCTCCCGCAGGGGATGAAGGTCTCTCCGGCCGCGGCGGATGGATTGGCCGCCTGCACCAACGAGCAGGTGGGGGCGGGCGAGGAAGTCGCCGCCGACTGCCCGGATGCGTCGAAGATCGGCACCGCCGAATTCGACGTGCCCGTCTTGGTGCGACCCTTGCAGGGCGCGATCTACCAGCGCGCCCCCGAGCCGGGACACCTCTTCCGGGTCTGGTTGGTCAGTGACGACCTCGGCGTTCACGTGAAGATCCCGGGTGAGATCCATGCCGACAAGAGCACCGGCCAGCTCACCTCGGTCTTCCTCGACAACCCCCAAGTGCCGGTGCGCGAGCTGAAGCTTCACTTCAAGGGGGGCCCCCAGGGCCTGCTCCTGACGCCGCCCGCCTGTGGCGCCCACGAGACGAGCCACCGGTTCGATCCCTGGGCCGGGAACTTCTCGGTCGAAGGAAAACTGCTGATGACGATCGACCAGGATTGCGAGGGAGGGGGCTTCTCGCCGACCCTCGTCGCCGGAACCGGAAACAGCTCCGCGGGCTCCTTCGCCCCGCTTGTCTTCCGCGTCGCCCGCGAAGATCATGAGGAGAATGTCCTCTCGCTGAACGCTACCCTGCCACCAGGCCTCCTGGCCAAGCTTCGCGGTGTCCCGGTCTGTCCCGAGAGCCTGGTCGCCACGGGCGCTTGCACCGAGGCCTCGCGGGTGGGAAGCGTAAAGGCTGCCGTGGGGGGCGGACCCACGCCCCTTTGGGTGCCGCAGCCAGGCAAGACCCCGACCGCGATCTTTCTGGCCGGCCCGTATAAGGGGGCTCCTTACAGTCTTCTTACCGCGGTCCCCGCCCAGGCGGGTCCTTTCGATCTCGGGACGGTCCTCACCCGAGCCGGCGTCTACATCGAACCGGCGACGGCTCAGGTCTCGGTTAATTCCGATCCACTCCCTCAGATCCTGGAAGGGGTCGCGATCGAATACAGGACGATCTCGATCGAGGTCGACCGTCCCGACTTCACCTTGAATCCGACCAGCTGCGACGTCAAGCAGATCGGTGCCACCGTCGTCTCCATCGGAGGGACCACCGCCCCGCTCTCCTCTCGGTTCCAGGTGGGGGGCTGCTCGCGCCTGCGCTTCCGTCCCAAGCTATCCCTGCGACTGCGCGGGGAGACCGAGCGTGGCGGCAACCCGGCCCTGCGCGCGACCCTGCGGATGCCCCGGCGCGGAGCCAACCTGGCCCGTACCGCCGTCACGATGCCGCGCTCGGCCTTCCTCGACCAGGCCCATATCCGCACGATCTGCACGCGAGTCCAGTTTGCCGCCAAAGCCTGTCCCGGGGGTTCTGTCTATGGCGGCGCCAAGGCCTGGAGCTCACTCCTCGCGGAGCCGCTCGAGGGACCGGTCTATCTGCGCTCCTCGGCCCACCGGCTACCTGACCTGGTAGCCGTGCTGCGAGGCCCCGCCTCCCAGCCGGTCGAGATTCACCTGGCGGGTCGGATCGACTCGGCACGCGGTGCGATCAGGGCTACCTTCGAGTCGATCCCAGACGCGCCGGTGTCACGCTTCGTGCTCGCGATGCGAGGTGGCCGCAAGGGCCTTCTGCAGAATTCGACCGACCTGTGCGCGCGGTCCCATCGCGCCACGCTCAAGACCGATGCCCACAACGGCAAGACCCGCGATTATCGAGTAGCGGTGAAGGCGGCGTGCAGAGATGCGCGCCCTCAGCGCCGGTAGCTGACTGACTCCAGGTAGAGGCCGTGGGGCGGGGCCGTATCACCTGCCGCTGACCTTTGAGCGCCTTGGAGGAGAGCATCGAATTGCTCCGCCGTGAAGCGGCCCGAGGAGACGCCTAGCATCGTGCCCACCAGGGCGCGGACCATGTTGCGCATGAAGGCGTCGGCGGTTATGCGGAATTGGAGGAGGTCGCCGTTGCCGGCCGGCTCGGCGGTCCATTCGGCGGCTAGGACCTCGCGCTCGAAGCGGACGTGGTCGGTCTGGGTCGGGGTGAAGGCGGTGAAGTCGTGGGTGCCGAGGAGCGCCGCGGCGCAGGCGTCGAGAGCGTCGCGATCGATCCGGTGCGGCCACCAGAGTGCCCGGTCGCGCTCGAACGGGCTCGGGGAGCGGCGGGCGAGGATCCGGTAGAGGTAGGTGCGCGAGCGGGCGTCGCGCCGGGCGTCGAAGCCGTCGGCTGCCGACTCCGCGGCCGTGACCGCGATGTCGTTCGGTGCAAGCGCGTTGAGGCTGCTGGCGAGGTTCGGTGGAAGCTCGGCCGCGGTCTGGAAGCTCGCCACCTGCCCGAGCGCGTGCACGCCGGCATCGGTGCGCCCGGCGACAGTCAGCTTCACCGGCTCCCGCAGCGCCGTCTCTAGCGCCGCCTCCAGCTCGCCCTGGACGGTGCGCAGTCCTGGCTGCGCTGCCCAGCCGCGGAACTCCGTGCCGTCGTATTCGATGTCGAGGCGCGCCGTCGCCACGGCGCGCAGTATGCAGCCACGGGTACCTCAGTCGCGGGCCAGCACGTCGGCGGGGCCGTCGATCCAGACCCGGACCCGGTCGCCGGGGTGCCAGGCCGGGAAGCCGAGGCGGCGGGCGCGGACGAGGCGGCCGGAGGGGAGGCGCAGCTCGATCAGCTGGTCGTGCCCGTAGAAGTTGCGCGAGACGACCGTGGCGTCCTGGCCGCGGCGGTCGGGGGGTTCGACGGTGCCGACGGCGACCGACTCGGGGCGGATCAGGACGTCGACCTCGCCGCTGAGGCCGTTGCGGTTGGGCAAGCGGCCCAGCTCGCAGCTGACCGAGCCGTTCTCCGCGGTCCCCGGCAGCACCTCGATCTCGCCGAGGAAGCCGGCGACCCAGCGGGTGGCCGGGCGCGAGTAGACCTCCTCGGGGGTGCCGACCTGCTCGATCCGGCCCTCGTTCATCACCGCGACGACGTCGGCGACGCTCAGCGCCTCCTCCTGGTCGTGGGTGACGAAGACGGCGGTGACGCCCTGGGCCTCGAGGATCTCGCGCGCCTCGCGGCGGACCTTCTCGCGCAGGCCGGCGTCGAGGTTGGAGAAGGGCTCGTCGAGCAGGACGGCGCGCGGCTCGGTGATCAGCGCCCGGGCGAGCGCGACCCGCTGCTGCTGGCCGCCGGAGAGCTCGTGGGGGTGGCGAGCGCCGAGGCCGCCGAGGCCGACCGTCGCCAGCATCGCCTCGACCCGCCCGCGGTCGGGTCGCCGGCCGAGGCCGTAGCCGACGTTGCCAGCCACGTCGAGGTGGGGGAAGAGCGCGTAGTCCTGGAAGACCATGCCGATCCGCCGCCGCTCGGGTGGCAGGGAGCGGCTAGGCGTGGAGACGGTCTCGGCGCCGATCTCGACGCTGCCCCCGTCGGGGGTCTCCAGGCCGGCGATCAGGCGCAGGGTGGTCGTCTTGCCGCAGCCGCTCGGCCCGAGCAGGGCGCAGGTCGCTCCTGCCTCGATCTCCAGGTCGATGCCGTCGACGGCCACCACGTCGCCGTAGGCCTTGCGCAGGCCGCGCAGGCGCAGGGCCGCGCCGCGCCCGGCAGGCGCGCCGGCGGGCTCGGCGGGAGGGCCGTCTATGTCGGAAACCTGCGTCACCAGCGGAAAACCTAAGATTAGGGCAACCTAACTCGATCTCCTCAGAAGGCAGGCAGATGAAGGAACTCCCACGCCCCTGGCGGCGCCTCCCGGCGGTCGCCGCGCTCCTCGCCGCGCTGGCGCTCGCCGGCTGCGGCTTCGACACCGAAAGCTCCGGCGGTGGGCCGGGCGAGCCCGAGACCGAGGGCATCACCCTCTACTCCGGGCGCATCCCGGCCGCGATCGGGGGCGCCGTCGACCGCTACGAGGCCGAGGTCGACCGCGACGTCCAGGTCCGCTACGCCGACACCGCCGACCTCGCCGCCACCCTGGTCGAGGAGGGCGACGCGTCCCCGGCAGACGTCTTCTTCGCCCAGGAGCCGGGGGCGATCGGCGCCGTCGCGGACCAGGGCCTGCTGGCGCCGCTGCCCGCCGGCGTGCTGCGACTGGTCCCCGCCCGCTATCGCGACCCCAAAGGGCGCTGGGTCGGCGTGACGGGCCGGGCCCGGGTAGTCGCCTACGACCGCGAGGCGGTCGAGCGCTCCGAGCTGCCCCCGTCGCCGTTCGGCTTCACGGCGCCGGCCTGGAAGGGCCGGGTCGGCTGGGCGCCGGCCAGCGACAGCATGCAGGAGTACGTGACGGCGCTGCGCGCGCGCTACGGGGACGAGCGCACCCGCGAGTGGCTGGAGGCGATGGTCGCCAACGACGCGGTCGACTATCCGGACAACGTCGCGATCCGCGACGCGATCGCCGCCGGCGAGATCGACGCCGGGCTGATCAACCATTACTACGTCGCCCAGGCGATCGCCGCCGAGGGCGAGGGCTACCCGGTCGGCGTCTACTTCCCGCGCGGCGGACTGGGCTCGCTGATGCTGCTGACCAGCGTCGGGGTGCTGGAGTCGAGCGACCGCAAGGAGGAAGCGATCGACTTCGTCCGCTCCCTGCTCGAAAAGCCGAGCCAGGAGTTCTTCACCACCAGCTCCAAGGAGTACCCGCTGGCGCGTGGCGCCGAGCCGGACCCGTCGCTGAGCGTTCCGCTGGCGACGATCCCCAACGTAAGCGGCGACCTGGTCGAGATCGAGCAGCTGCAGGCGACGATCGGGCTGATGCAGGAAGCGGGGGCGCTCTAGTGGGCGGCGCGGCGACGTGACCGCGACCCGGGCGGCGCCGGCCTGGCTGAGCGCGGCCGGCCTGCTGGTCGCCGCCGCAGCGGTGCTCCCCGCCGCCTACCTCTTCGCCGTCGTCGCCGGCGACCTCGGCGACGCGCTCAGCGTGGCCCTGACCTCGCGGACGGCCGCGATCCTCGCGCGCACGCTCGGGTTGGCCGCCGCGGTCACCGCGACGGCGGTGGCGATCGCCCTGCCGATCGGCTGGCTGACCGTCCGCACCGACCTGCCCGGCCGCCGCGTCTGGGCAGTCCTCTGCACGCTGCCGCTCGTCATCCCCAGCTACGTCGGCGCCTACCTCTTCATCGCCGCGCTCGGGCCCAACGGGATGCTGCAGGACGCGCTCGGGGTCGAGCGGCTGCCGTCGATCTACGGCTTCGGGGGCGCCTGGCTCGTCCTCAGCCTCTTCACCTACCCGCTCGTGCTGCTGCCCCTGCGGGGCGCCCTGCGCCGCATCGACCCCCAGCTCGAGGACGCGGCGCGGGCGATGGGCCGCGGCCCGCTCGAGGTCTTCCGCACCGTCGTGATGCCGCAGCTGTGGCCGGTGCTGGCGGCCGGCGGGCTGCTCGTCGCGCTCTACGTGGTCAGCGACTTCGGCGCCGTCTCGCTGCTGCGCTTCGACTCCTTCACGCGCGAGATCTACGTCGCCTACAGGTCGAGCTTCGACCGCACCGCCGCGGCCAGCCTCGGCGCGGTGCTGGTGATCGTCATGTTCGGGCTGCTGCTGCTCAGCTCGCGGCTGCGCTCGGCCAAGGTGGTCCACCGGCTCGGCCCGGGCGCCCTGCGGCCCGCCCGGCCCTACCGGCTCGGGCGCTGGCGCTGGCCGGCGCTGCTCTTCTGCGCGCTCGTCGTCGCCGTCGCCTTCGTGATGCCGGTCGCGGTCCTGCTCTACTGGGCGAGCGAGGGGATCTCGACCGGCTCGACGACCTTCTCCCGCGCCGCCGCCCTGGGCGGCAACTCGTTCCTGGTCTCGGCTGGCGCCGCCGCGCTCGGGGCGCTCGCCGCGCTCGCCGTCGCCGCGCTTGCCGTTCGCCACCCGAACCGGCTCAGCGGCATCGTGGAGCGAGCCTCGCACGCCGGCTACGCCCTGCCGGGCATCCTCGTCGCGCTGGCCCTGGTCTTCTTCTCGACGCGGCTCGTGCCGCCGCTCTACCAGACGACCGCGCTGCTGGTGCTCGGCCTGACGATCCACTACCTGCCGCTGGGGATCGGCCCGATCGCCGCCTCGCTGCTGCAGGTGTCGCCGCGAGTCGAGGAGGCGGCGCGCGGGTTGGGCCGGAGCCGCGCCGACGTCTTCCGCACCGTGACCGCGCCGCTGGCTCGCGGCGGCGTCCTCGCCGGCGCCGCGCTGATCTTCCTGCACGCGATGAAGGAGCTGCCGGCGACGCTGATCCTGGCGCCGCTCGGCTTCGAGACGCTGGCCACCGACATCTGGACCCAGACCAGCTTCGGCTTCTACGAGGCGAGCGCGCTGCCGGCACTGCTGCTGCTGGCGGTGGCCGCGCTGCCGGTCTACCTGCTCAGCGAGCGCGGCGCCGCCGTGCCCTGAGCGATGGTCGCCGTCTAGTGTCACGCCCGCTGCGGCTCGGTGCCGGCGCCGTCCTGGCGCTCGCCGCGCTCTCGCTGTTCCTGCCCTTCCAGCCCGTCTACGACCCGTGGGGCTGGTTGGTCTGGGGGCGGGAACTGGCCGGCCTCGACCTGGCGACCGCCGACGGCATGTCGTGGAAGCCGCTGCCCGTGCTCGTCGACGCGCCGCTCTCCCTGCTCGGCGGCGCGGCGCCGAAGGGGTGGCTGCTGGTGGCGCGGAGTGGCTGGCTGGCGGCGCCGCTGCTGGCCGGCTGGCTGGCGGCGCGGCTGGCCGGCGAGGAGGCCGGCCGCTGGCGCTTCGCGGCGGCGGCGCTGGCTGCCGGCTCCGTCGCCCTGACCGCCGATTCCTTCACGCCGCCGATGCGCCAGTTCAGCGGCGGCCTCTCCGAGCCGCTGCTGGTCGCGCTGGTGCTGGGGGCCGTGGTGGCGGCGCTCGGGCGGCGGCCGATGGCGGCCCTGTGGCTGGGCTTCGCGGCGTCGCTGCTGCGCCCGGAGTGCTGGCCGTTCCTCGTCGCTTGGGCGATCCGGGTGTGGCGGCGCGAGCCGGCGTCGCGGCCCCACATCGGCGCCGTCGCGGTCCTCCTGCCGCTTGCCTGGTTCGTCCCCGACCTGGTCGGGGCGGGCGATCCGCTTGCCGGGTCGCGGACTGCCCGCGGCGGGCCGGTCGAGCCGCTCGACGCCTTCCCGGTGCTGGGCAGGGCGCTGGCGGCGCCCCTCGCCGCCGCCTGGATCGGCGTCGTGCTCTTCCTCCTCGGACGGCGCGATCGGCGGCGTCCCGGCGACCGGGCGCTCGAGGTGCTGCTGTTGGGGGCTGCGGCCTGGATCGCCCTGGTCGCGGCGATGGCGGTGGCCGGCTACGCCGGCCTGCCGCGCTTCCTGGCGCCGGCGACCGCGGCGATCGCCGTCATCGGCGGGGTGGGGGTCGCCCGGGCGGCGGCAGCGGGCTTCGGCCAAGGTCGGTGGGGGATGAGGGCGAGGCCGGTTCTTGCCGGCGCGGCGGTCGTCGCGCTCCTCGCGGGCGCGGTCGGGGTCGGTTTGCGTGCCGCCGCCGTCCCGGGTGATCTGCGAGACGTCGACCGGCAGTCGATGCTGGTCGACGGCATGTTCGAGCTGGCCGGCTGGGTGCCGAGCGAGCGGCTGCTCACCTGCGGCGACCGGGTGCGGCTCGCCAACCTCTTGACGCCCCCGACCGCGCTCGCGTGGAAGCTAGACCGCCCCCTCTCCTCAGTGCGCACGATCGCGCATCCCAAGTACGGCGTCGCCCTCTCGACCCGAGAGCTGCCCGGTGGACGGCGGATCGCCCAGGTCGGGCGCTGGCGGGCGACCGACCTCGGCTGCTAGCGACAGGACCCGCGCGCCAGCAGCCCTACAGCGGCTGCGCCATCGCCGGGGTCTCGGGGACGACGCGGTAGGGCTGCTCGGGCGCCTCGTCGCGCTCGTGGTAGACGCTGTCGGCGTTGACCGCCCAGATGTCGTGGCCGGCGCCGTCGCAGAGGTTCTCGACCGCCCGCATCGCGGTCAGCATCGAGTGATCGGAGTTGTTGTACCTGTGCAGGCCGTTGCGGCCGACCTGCTGGAAGTTGGCGAGGTCGTCGAGCCAGGCGCGGATCGCCGTCAGCCGCTCGCCGTAGGCGGCGTCGTAGATCGGGTAGGCCTTTGGCACGCGGACGACGTGGCCGGCGGCGACGCGCTCCGCCGGCACGAGGCCGAGCCGGTCGATCTCCTCGCGGGCCAGCGCGACGAGGGCGTCGTCATCCGCGTCCCAGAGGTCGTCGCCCTCGAAGCAGAAGTACTCGAGCCCGACGCAGGAGCGGCGCGGGTCCGGCGTCATCCAGGGACTCCAGGCGCGGAAGTTCTGGATGCGGCCGACGCGGGCGCCGGGGTCGTGGACGTAGACCCAGTTGTCGGGGAAGGGGGGCTCGCCGTCGACGACCAGCGCCACGGTGAGGAAGTCGCGGTAGCGCAGGCCGCGGGCCGCCCGCCCGGCCTCGGCGGGCGCCGCGTCGCCGGCCATCCCGACCGCCGCCCGCAGCGGCAGCGAGGAGATCGCCGCGGCGACTTCGATCCGCTCGCCGGCCGCGACCACGGCCGCCAGCCGGTCGGCGTCGAACTCGAGCCGTTCGACCGGGGCGGCCAGGCGGACCTCGCCGCCGGCCGCCTCGATCCGGCCTGCCATCTCCTCCCACATCTGTCCCGGCCCCAGGCGCGGATAGCGGAACTCCTCGATCAGGCTCTTCGGCTTCTCCCCGCGCCGTCCCGGCAGCGCCTCGCGGACGGCCTTCCACAGGGAGAGGTCGGCGATCCGCTGCGCGGCCCACTCGGCCCGCAGCTCGTCGGTGGGGACGCCCCACACCTTTTCGGTGTATGTCTTGAAGAAGAGCTCGAAGAGGCGGCGGCCGAAGCGGGCGGTGACCCACTGCTCGAAGGTTTCGGCCGGACCGCGGCGGCGCAGCCGGGCGGCCCCGTAGGAGGCGGCGCAGCGCAGCAGCTCGAGCGGCCCCACGCGGGCGACGACGTCGGCGGCCCGCAGCGGGTACTGGACGAAGCGCCCGCGCCAGTAGATGCGCGAGAGGCGGGGGCGGACCAGCATCTCGGGACCGAGGATCTCGTCCCAGAGCGCCTCGACCTCGGCGCTCTTGGTGAAGAAGCGGTGGCCGCCGAGGTCGAACCGGTAGCCGTCGGCGACGGCGGTGCGGGCGATCCCGCCGACCGTCTCGTCGGCCTCGAAGACGACGGTCGGGACGCCGCGGCGAGCCAGCAGGTAGGCGGCGGTCAGGCCCGCCGGCCCGGCGCCGAGGACGGCGACCGGCGCGGATCGCTCGTGAGGGGGGGAAAGCTCCATAGCGGCGCGGGATGGTATTAGGTAACCCTAATATGCGTCTCGCGGTCATCGTCCCAGCCTCTGACGACCCTCCTTCGCTGCCTCGCTGCGCCGCCGCCCTGGAGGCGGGGGAACGGGCGCCGGACGAGCTGATCGTCCAGCGCGAGCCGGCCGGCGGCGGGCCGGCGGCGGCACGCAACGCGGCTGCGGCGGGCGTAGAGGCGGACGTCCTCGTCTTCGTCGATTCCGACGTCGAGGTTCATCCCGACGCCTTGGCCAGGATCGAGCGGCGTTTGCTGGACGACCCGGCTCTGGCGGCGGTGTTCGGCGCCTACGACGACGCGCCCGCGGCGCGCGGCGTCGCCTCGCGCTTCCGCAATCTCCTCCACCACCACGTCCACGTCTCCTCGCCGGGCGAGGCGGAGACCTTCTGGGCCGGCCTCGGCGCGGTGCGCCGAGCCGAGTTCGAGGCGGCGGGTGGGTTCGATGCCGCTCGCTTCCCCGAGCCGAGCGTCGAGGACATCGAGCTCGGCATGCGGCTGCGCGAGCGCGGCGCCCGGCTGCTGCTCGACCCCTCGATCCGCGGCCGCCACCTGAAGCGGTGGAGCCTGGCCGGGATGGTGCGGACCGACCTCTGGCGCCGCGGCGTGCCATGGACGAGGCTGCTGCTCGCCCGGCGCGATCGCAGCGGCGCCCTCAACCTGGGCGCGAGGCACCGGGCGAGCGCGGTCGCCGCGCTGGCGGTGGCGCTGGGGCTTGCCGCGAGGCGCCCGCGGGTCGCCCTGGCGGCGTTGCTCTCGATGGCCGCGCTCAACCGCGACTTCTACGCGCTGCTCGCCCGACGCGGCGGGCCGGGGCTGCTGGTCGCCGGGATCGGCCTGCACGTCGTCCACCTGCTGACCGCGACCGCATCGGTGCCGGTCGCCTTGGCGCTGCACCTTCGCGACCGGGGACCTCGGGGCGCGGGCGTGGCGCCTTACCGATCCATATGAGCGGAAAGGCGTCACAGACCCTTCGGCTGGGCATCGCCGGCTGCGGGCGAATCGTCGAGCGCGGCTACCTGCCGGCGCTGCGCGACGCGGACGGCGTCGCGGTCGCCGCCCTCGCCGATCCGGACCAAGGTCGGGCGCGACAACTGGCGGCGCGCTGCGGGGCGGCGATCTACGACTCGGCTGCCGCGATGATCGCGGCGGGCGATCTCGACGCGGTCGTGGTCGCGACGCCGGCCGATCGCCATCTGGAGGTGGCGAGCGAAGCGGCGGCAGCCGGCCTGCCGACCCTGGTCGAGAAGCCGCCGGCGAGCGGCCTGGAGGACGCGCTGGCCTTGGCCGCCCTCGACCCCGCCCCGGCGTTCGCCTTCAACCGGCGCTTCCTTCAGGGCGCCGAGCTGCGGCCGTCTATCCCTCCTGCTGGCTGGCTGGAGCTCGACCTGGAGCTTCGCTTCCGCCGCGACGGCTGGGGCGCCCACGTCAGCCGCGACGAGGCGCTGCTCGATGTGGGCACGCACCTGATCGACCTCGCGACCTTCCTCGCCGACTCCGAGCCGATCGCCGTGCGCGACGCCGTCGTCGCGCCCGAGCGGGCGAGCCTGGAGCTGGAGCTCGGCCGCGGCCGGGCGCGGATCCGCTGCGCGACCGACCGGCCCTACGCCGAGCGGGTCGAGGCCCGCGACCGGGCCGGCGGCCTGCTCGGCGGCACCCGTACGGACCGGATGCGCGCGCGAGCGCGGAGGATGCGGGGCGGTAGGGATCCGCTCGTCAGCTCGCTGCGGGATCAGGCCGCGCGTTTCGCCGACCGGGTCCGGGGCGAGCGAGCGGAGGAGCTTGCCGGCCCGGCGGCGGCGGTGGCGACGATGGCGGTCGTCGAGGCGGCGCGCCGCTCCGCGGCCCTGGACGGCGCCGAGGTCACGGTCGCGGTATCGGAGGGCGTCGCGTGATCGCGGTCGTCCAGTTCGACGCGGCGAGCGCCGCGCTGCTGGAGCGCCTGGGCGCCGAGGGGCGCCTGCCCAGCCTGGAGGCGCTGCGCGCGCGGGGCCGCCGCATCGAGCTCGACACGCCGGCGGCGCGGTTCCCGGCCAGCGCCTACCAGTGCCTCTATCGCGGGGTCGAGGTCGGCGAGCACGGCCTCTACTACCCCTTTCAGTGGGCTTCGGAGAGACAGGCGATCGGGCTCGCGGCGGAGTTCCCGGCGCCGCGGCCGATCTGGGAGCGGCTCGCCGCGAAGGGGCGGACTACTCTCGCCATAGATCCGTACGAGTGCCATCCGCCGCGCGCCGCGCAGGGCCTGCTGGTCTGCGGCTGGGGGATGCGGGAGCGGGTGGTGCTCGAACGCTGGTCGGCGCCGGACGGCGCCGACCGGGCGCTGCGCCGGCGCCACGGACGTCCGCCCGACGTGACCGAGATCTTCGGGGGGAAGCCGGGCGCCCAGGTCGAGCAGCTCGGGGGGCGCCTGCTCGCCGCGCCCGCCCGCGTCGCCGACCTCGCGATCGAGCAGATCGCCGAGCGGCGCTTCGACCTCGTCTGGCTGACCTTCGCGGCCCCCCACCTCGGCGGCCACCGGCTCTGGGGGACGCCGGCGCTCGACGAGGTCTACGTCGAGGTGGACCGGCAGCTTGGGCGCGTCCTCGAGGCGCTTCCCGACGACACCGACACGATCGTCTGCTCGGTGCTGGGCATGGACGTCAACACCAGCCGCGCCGACATGCTGCCGGGGATGCTGGCGGCGGTTCTCGGCGAGGGCTCCGGCGACGGGGCCTCCGACTCGGACTCCGGGGCGATGTGGCGGCTGCGCGCCGCGCTGTCGGGCCGCGTGCGCGGCGCGGTGGCGGCGGCGATGCCGGACCGCCTGGCGCTGGAGCTGACCGCGCGGATGGAGCTGCGCGGCGTCGATTGGTCGACCACCCGTGCCTTTGCCCACCCGGCCGACAACCAGGGCTACGTCAGCCTCAACCTGAAGGGCCGCGAGCGCGAGGGCGTCGTCGATCCGGCCGAGGCCGACGAGCTGCTCGACCTGATCGCCGCCGGGCTCGCCGACTTCCGCGATCCCGACGGCGAGCCGGCCGTGGCCGGCGTCGACCGTGTCGCCGGCGAGTGGAAGGGCGACGCGGCGGACCGCCTGCCCGACCTCGTCGTGCGCTGGCGCCCGACCTCCGCCGTCGAGATCGAGGCGCTGCGTTCCGAGCGCTTCGGCACGGTGCGCCGCCACGGCTACGGGAGCGGCCGCACCGGTAACCACACAGACGGCGACGCCTGGGCGATCCTGGCGCCAGGCTCCTCGCGCCCGCGCGACCCGGGACGGCCGGCGCGGGTCACCGACATCGCGGCGACGGTGGCCGCGCTCACCGGGGCGGACTCGGCCGGCCTCGGCGGCGAGCCCCTGCTCGAGCGCTGAGGATGCCGGCCGCGGTGACTGCCTGAGCGGCGAGCACCAGGCCTCCCGCGTCCAGGCCGGCCCGGAATCCGGCCCGGACCAAGCCGGCGTAGAAGCCGGGGGCGCCCGGGCGGCGCGAGGCGTCGGCTGCCCGGTATTCGGCGGCTCCCCGCCCGTAGCGGTACTGCTGGCGAAGGAACGAGGACGCGCTCAGGCCGGGCCGGTGGGTGACGAGCGCCGCCGGGACGAAGAGCGGGGCCGCGCCGCTTGCGGCCGCCCGGGCAGCCCAGTCGCGGTCCTCGCCGGCCGCGGTCGGGAACGACTCGTCGAAAGGCAGCTCCTCGAGCAGCCGCCGCGAGCAGGCCAGGTTGCAGGTCGCCGCGAACCCCGGCGACGCCGACCCCGGCGAGCTCGCCTCCCGCTGCAGATGGTCGGCGATCGCCTGCCAAGCCCGGTCCGCCGCGCTCGCCTCGTCGGCGACGACCGTCCGCCCAGCCACGCACTCGACCCCGCCCGCGAGAAGGGGCGCGACCAGCTGCTCGACCCACCCCTCCGAGGCCTCGCAGTCGTCATCGACAAAGCAGACGACCTCACCACCCGCCACAGCCACCCCCGCGTTCCGTGCCGCCGCCGGCCCCCACCCCTCCAACCGCACCACCTCCGCCCCAGCATCCCGAGCAATCTCCGCAACCAGCTCCGCGTCCCTAGACCCATCATCGATCACCACCAGCTCCGCACCCTGGCCTCGAAGCGAGGCAAGGCATCTCCCCAGCTCCTCGGGCCGATCCTTCGTCGGAATGACCACGGAGACGTTCATGCCGGCCAACCTAATCCGTATCTCCGGCGGGTGGCGCCGTAGGGGGGACCTCCCCTGAGGAAGCTTTAGCTACCGGAAGGGGAGGTGGGTCCCCTACGGCGACAGGACCCGCCGGCCCCGCGCATGGTGGACCGCCGTCCACCAACCCTAGAATCGAGGCAGATGAGGGTCTTATTGACCAACGACGACGGCATAGCCGCCCCCGGCCTGCAGGCCGCCCGCCGCGCCCTGCGCGACGTCGACGGCGTCGAGGTCGACGTGATCGCGCCGGACTCCAACCGCAGCGCCACCGCGCGCAGCATCACCACCCGCTCGCCCCTCACCGTCGAGGAGGTCGAGTTCGGCGACGGCGACCGCGGCTTCGCCACCGACGGCACGCCGGTCGACTGCGTCCGCTTCGCCGAGCTGGGCCTGGTCGGCCACCGACCCGACCTGATCGTCTCCGGCATCAACCACGGCGCCAACCTCGGCGACGACATCACCTATTCCGGCACGGTGGCGGCGGCGTTCGAGGGGATCGTCCTCGGCATCCCGGCGGTCGCGATCTCCCAGCAGTCCTCCGGCGGCGGCATGGGCTACGTCAGCGGCCAGTTCGAGTTCGGCTTCGCGGCGGCGTTCCTCGCCCAGCTGGTCGGCAAGCTCCTCGCCGAGCCGATGCCGCCGGAGACGCTGGTCAACGTCAACTGCCCCGCCGGCGAGCCGCGCGGCGTCGAGGTCACCAAGCTCGGCAAACGCCTCTACAACGACGAGCTGAAGCTGGTCTCCGAAGACGAGGACGGCCGCCGCCACTACGAGATCTACGGCTGGCAGCCCGGCTTCGAGGAGCTGGACGGGACCGACCTGATGGCCGTCTCGCAGGGGCGGATCGCGGTCACGCCGATCCACTTCGACCTCACCGACCACGGCGGGCTCGAGCGGCTGCGGGACTGGGGCTTCGACGCGATGCTCGCCGCCTGCGCCCCGTCCTCGGTGTGAGCGCCGCCGGAGTCGAGCGGCGCGCCGCCGAGCTGCGCCGCCAGCTCGAGCACCACAACCATCGCTACTACGTCCTCGACGACCCCGAGATCGGCGACGACGAATACGACGCTCTCCTGGACGAGCTGCGCGCGATCGAGGCCGACCATCCGGAGCTGCGCACGCCCGACTCGCCCACGCAGCGGGTCGGCGCCCCGCCGCTCGACCGCTTCGCGCAGGTCGAGCACGCCGAGCCGATGCTCTCGCTCGCCAACGCCCGCAACGAGGAGGAGCTGCGGGCCTGGGAGAAACGGATCCGCAACCACCTGAAGCGGCTCGACATCAGCGCCTCGGAGTTCAGCTACACGACCGAGCCGAAGATCGACGGCTTGGCGATCTCGCTCACCTACGAGGATGGGGTCCTCGTCCGCGGCGCCACCCGCGGCGACGGCCGGGTCGGCGAGGACGTCACCCGCAACCTGCGCACGATCGGCGCGATCCCGCTGCGGATCGAGGACGCGCCGGGCCTGGTCGAAGTGCGCGGCGAGATCTACCTGCCGATCGCCGAGTTCAAAGCGCTGAACGAGCGCCGTGCCGAGGCGGGGGAGAGCACCTTCGCCAACCCGCGGAACTCGGCGGCGGGGTCGCTGCGCCAGCTCGACCCGGCGGTGACCGCGGGGCGACCGCTCTCGATCTGGTGCTACGCGCTCGGTGCCGCTCCCAACGTCGACCTCGCCTCCCACAGCGAGGAGATCGAGTGGCTCGCCGAGCGGGGCTTCAAGGTCAACCCCGACACCGGGCACCACGAGGGGATCGAGTCGACCGTGAAGCGCTGCCACTGGTGGGAGGAGCGCCGAGAGGAGCTCGACTACGAGATCGACGGGGTCGTCGTCAAGGTCGACGAGCGGGCGATGTGGCGTGAGCTCGGCGTGGTCGGCAGGGAGCCGCGCTGGGCGATCGCCTGGAAGTTCGCGCCGACCACGGCGACGACGAAGCTGCGCAAGGTCGTCTGGAACGTCGGCCGCGTCGGTCACCTGGTGCCGTTCGCGATGCTGGAGCCTGTCCACGTCGGCGGCGTCACCGTTTCCACCGCCACCCTCCACAACGAGGAGGACCTGGCCCGCAAGGACGTCCGCGAGGGCGACGAGGTCGTGGTGATGCGGGCCGGCGACGTGATCCCGCAGGTGGTCTCGCCGCTGACCCAGCGCCGGCCGAAGGGGACGCGGAAGGTAAAGCCGCCGAAGGAGTGCCCGGCCTGCGGCACCCCGACCGTCAAGCCGGAGGATTCGGTCTTCACGATGTGCCCCAACCGCGCCGGCTGCCCCGGCCAGGCGTTCCAGCACGTCAAACACTTCGTCAGCAAGGGGGCGATGGACATCGACGGGCTGGGTGAAGAGCTGGCGCTGAACCTCTTGCGGGAGGAGCTGATCTCCGATGTTGCCGACATCTACGACCTGGGCGAGGAGGATCTTGTCGGTCGGAAGATCGGGGGTAAGAACTTCAAAGAGAAATCAGCGCGCAATCTGATCGCGGCGATCGAGGCCTCGCGCTCGCGCCCGTTCAAGCGGGTGCTGTACGCGCTTGGCCTGCCGGGGGTGGGCTACGTGACCGCCGAGGCGCTCGCCGACCACTTCGGCTCGATCGACGAGCTGCACGAGGCGCGGCCGGAGGGGATCGAGGAGGTCGAGGGGGTCGGCCCGGTCATGGCCGTGCAGATCGCCGAGTCGCTGGCCGACGAGCGAACCTGGGCGCTGATCGAGAAGCTGCGCGGGAAGGGCCTGCGGCTCGAGGCGGACGCCTCCGAACGGCGCGCCAGCGGCGGCCCGCTGGAGGGAAAGACCCTCGTGCTGACCGGGACGCTGCCCGAGCTGACCCGCGACGAGGCGGCGGCGCTGATCAAGTCGGCCGGCGGCAAGGTCACCAACTCGGTCTCGAAGAAGACCGACTACGTGGTGGCCGGCGAGAGCCCCGGCTCCAAGCTGGCCAAGGCCGAGCAGCTCGGCGTCGAGGTGGTCGACGAAGCGGGCTTGCGGGCGCTGCTCGCCTGATACGCCCTGAGTCCAAGCTTTCGCGCGCAAGAGGCCCCACTATTTTTGGCTTCTGCGCACATGGTGCGCGTCGCGGCCTGGAAGGCTCGCCTCATGGCTTTCGCCCAGATCGGACCGCTGACCGGGTTCCTCGAGATTGTCGCCGCGGCTGTTGGCTCAGGAATGCTGCTCGGGGGCTTCATGGCCGGCCTGTGGGGCGTCATCCGGACCCGACCGCGACGCCAACTCGACCGAAGCGTCTTGGTGGTCGGCTACATCGGAGGAGGAAGTGCGATACTTCTTGTCATCGTAGACATAATATTTCGCTATGCCAACTAGACAGGAAGTCAAGCACGCCAATATCGCCATCGCCGTTATCGGTGCGGTCGCGTTTGTCGGCGCCCTTCTCGTCAGGAACGCCGGCGAAGGCGCAATGCAGCTGGTTGGTCTGGCGGCACTTGTCGCAGGCTTCGGCACCTACGCGCTCCTCAGCGTCCGTCGGGAACGCCAGGAACGGCGCGAAGGCAAAGAGCCTCAGTAGCTCGCCACCAGCGCCGCGATCCGGTCCTGTTCGCGGTGGGCGAGGCCGAGGTCGCGGACGCTCCCCATCAGGATCGAGAAGACCATGATGTGGCCGCCGCGGTTGAAGCAGTAGCCGGAGAGGGCGCTGACGCCGGTCAGGGTGCCCGTCTTGGTGCGACAGCGGCCGGCGGCGGCGGTGCCCTCCATGCGGTCGGCGACGGTTCCCTCGCTGCCGGCAATTGGCAGGCCCTGGATGAACTCGTCGGCGACCTCGTTGCCGTGCATCGAGGCGAGCAGGCGGACGACGTTCCAGGGCGTCGACCGGTTGCCGCGGGTCAGGCCCGACCCGTCGACGGCCTGGATGCTGCTGCCGAGGCTGCGGGCGAAGCGCTCGACCACCCTGGTGCCGGCGGCGGTGGTCCCGGCGCCGCCGAAGCGGGCGCCGAGCAGCTTGACCAGCGTCTCGGCGTAGAAGTTGTTCGACGGCACGTTGGTCGCCTCGGCGAGGCGTTCGATCGTCGGCGAGCGGACCTCGGCGATGGATTGCGCGTCGGCAGGCGTGGGAGCGAGCGCGGTCCCGGCGCGTAGGACGATCCCCGCTCCGCGCAGCGACTGGGCCAGCGCCGCCGCAGCCGTGCGGGCCGGATCGGAGGCGAAGCCGCTCGCCCGGGCATCGCGGAAGCCGGAGTTGAAGGCGAGGCCGGAGAGCGGGCCGATGTACGGGCTGGTCCCGTAGCCCGAGTCGGCGACTCCCCGCAGGCGGTCGAAGATCGTGTCGTCCGCGTAGAGGCGGCCGGTCACCCGCTCGATCCCGGCCGAGACGACCTGGCCCTTCAGCGCCAGGAGGTTGGTGCCGAGACCGCCGAGGAAGCGCCCGTAGAAGGCGGGCGTGCCGAGCGCCGGGTCGCCGCCGCCGCGCAGGTAGAGGCTGCCGTGCAGGACGCCGTCGAGGCCGATCCAGCCGTCGGTGTAGAGGCGGGTCGGGATGCGGGTTTGCGGCCCGAGCCGAGCCAGCGTGGTCGCCGTCGTGAAGAGCTTCGTGTTCGAGGCGAGCGACCGCGCTCGGTTCGGCGATTGCGTGCAGACCGTGCCGCGACTCTCGTCGACCACGACCAGCCCGCTGGCCGTCCCGCCGCCGCTCAGCAGGGCCCGTCGCATCGCTTCGCATTTGGCGCTCGCGGCCCCGGCCGGCGCGGCCGCCAACAGCAGGGCGCAGAGCGCGGCAAGGACCACAAAGGGGGTGAGCGCTCGCCTCATCGGGTATAGCAACACGCAGGTTTCTCAAGGTAGCGGCGTCTCCGGCGTCCCTGGCAGGGGCACAGGAACGGCCGTGGCACCTGGAATACTCGTGTTCTATGGGCAAAGTCGTCGACATCGAGGCCAAGTCCCGGCGCAAACGCGCCAAAGGCCGCAAACGTCCCTCGAAGACCGCGCTCGTGCTCGGCGGCGGCGGCTTTACCGGCGGCGTCTACGAGATCGGCGCCCTCCGCGCCCTTGACCTGCTCGCCGTCAACAGCACCGTCAACAACTTCGACATCTACGTCGGCACCAGCTCCGGCTCCTTCGTCGCGACCATGCTCGCCAACGGCGTTACGCCCGAGGAAATGATGCAGGTGATCAACGAGCGGGTCGAGTCGGAGCTGGAGGACCTCGACCTCGACACGGTCCTGCGGCCCAACTACCTGGGCTTCCTGCAGAAGGCGGCGCTGCTGCCGCTGCGCTCGGCCGAACTGCTGATGCGGCTGGCGCGGATGGGCGACTTCTCGGCGATGGACATCGGAGTCGGGCTCGCCGAGAACCTGCCGACCGGCTTCTACTCTGGCGACGGCATCGCCGACTACATCGAGCGCACGCTGACCGAAACAGGCCGCCTCAACGACTTCCGCCGCCTCGACAAAGAGCTCTACCTGACGGCCACCGACCTCGACACCTGCGAGCGGCTCGTCTTCGGCGAGAAGGGCTGGGACGACGTGCCGATCTCCAAGGCCGTGCAGTGCTCGACGACCCTGCCGATCGTCTACAAGCCGGTCGCTCTCAAAGGCCGCCAGCTGGTCGACGGCGGCATCCGCTCCACCACCAACGTCGACATCGCGGTCGAGAAGGGCGCCAAGTTCATCATCGTCGTCAACCCGCTCGTCCCCTACGTCAACGACTTCGAGAAGACGATCCCGACCGTCTTCGGCACGCGGGTGCGCCGCGTCGCCGACATGGGGATGCCGGCGATCGCCAACCAGGTCTTCCGCCTGATCGCCCACGCCCGCCTCCACCAGGCGGTCGAGCAGTGGCAGGAGAAGTACCCCGGCGTCGACATCATCCTGATCGAGCCCGAGCCGACCGACGAGCTGATGTTCGGCACGCCGATCATGGACTACTCGCGGCGCCTGCAGATCGGCCGCCACGGCTTCGAGTCGGTGACCGCCACCCTCGCCAAGGACTACGACCGCTACAAGGAGATCGCCGAGCGGCACGGGCTCGAGATCTCGGCGCGGCGGGTGCGGCGCGCGGTGCAGCGGGCCGCCGAAGAGGAGGAGGGCCACAACTCCACCTGGCGCCGGGTCCTCGAGCAGACCACCTCGGCGCTGCTGCGCCAGAGCGGCGAGGCGTCCTAGCGCGGCTAGCACGACGGGCGGGTCCAGTTGTCCCTTCCCGGGAATTGATGTCGCACGCGCTACGCGCTTAGCGACGAAAGAGGGGCGCGGCTAACGCCGCGCAAACATCGGATTGCATAGGCCGCTTCGCGACATTCCCGGGAAGGGACAACTGGACCCGCCTGCCGGCTTCGTCGTTCTCCTTCGAGCAAGCGGTGCCCCGTTGGGAGGGGGTGTCCCTCTGGGCGAATGTCGCCGAAGGCGGCGATATGCAATCTGTCGAATGCGCGGCGTAGCCGCGCTCATGCTTGGGTGCCAAGCGCGAAGCGCGTGCACCATCAATTCGCCCAGAGGGACACCCCCTCCCAACGAGCCCTAAGCCGCGTAGAGCTTCTCGATCTCGGGCGCGTGGCGCTCGGCGACGACGTTGCGCTTGACCTTCAGCGTCGGCGTCAGCTCGCCGCTCTCCTGCGAGAGGTCGCGACGGAGGATCGCGATCTTCTTGACCTGCTCGACGCGGGCGAACTTCTCGTTGACCTTGGCCAGGTGCGCCTCGACCGACTCGCGCACCTGGGGGTTGGAGGCGAGCTGCTCGGGGTCCTCGGGCAGGCCGTTCTCCTTGGCGTAGGCGGCCGCTTCTTCGGGGTCGAGGGTGACCAGCCCCACCAGGTAGGGACGGCGGTCGCCGACCACGACGCACTGTGAGACCAGCGGGTGCTGCTTGATCTCGTTCTCGAGGTTGGCCGGCGTGATGTTCTTGCCGCCCGCGGTGATGATGATGTCCTTTTTGCGGCCGGTGATCTTGATGAAGCCGTCGGAGTCGATCTCGCCGAGGTCGCCGGTGTGCAGCCAGCCGTCGACGATCGTCTCACGCGTCGCCTCCTCGTTCTTGTAGTAGCCCTGGAAGACGTTCGGGCCCTTGACGAGGATCTCGCCATCCTCGGCGATCTTCACCTGGCAGCCGGGGAAGGGCTTGCCGATCGTGCCGATCTTGAAGTCGTCGGGGGTGGAGATCGTCGCCGCGGTCGAGGTCTCGGTCATCCCCCAGCCCTCGAGCACGAGCACCCCGGCGGCGTCGAAGAAGCGCAGGATGTCGGGGTTGATTGGCGCCGCGCCGGAGACCGCGAGGCGCAGCTTGCCGCCGAACAGGCCACGGATCTTCGAGAGGACTTTCTTGTCGGCGAACTCGTACTGCTTGCGCAGCAGGAAGCCGGGCTGCTTGCCGGCCCGTTCGGTCTCGCGCATCTTTTCGCCGGTCTTGATCGACCAGTCGAAGATCGCCTTTTTGAGGCCGCCCTCTTTCTCCATCGCGCTGGTCGCGGTGGTGTAGATCTTCTCGAAGATGCGCGGCACCGAGGGGAAGTAGGTCGGCTTCAGCTCGGCCAGGTTGGGGACGATCTTGAGCGGGTCGCGCTCCCAGTAGGCGAGCGTGGCGCCGAGGTCGAAGCTGCCGAGCTGGATCAGCAGCGCGAAGGAGTGGGCGAGGGGCAGGTAGAGGTAGCTGACGTCTTCGGGCTCGATGACGCTCGTCTCGTTGACCATGTCGAGCATCGCCCGGTAGTTGCCGTGCGAGATCACGCAGCCCTTCGGCGGGCCGGTCGTCCCCGACGTGTAGATGAAGGTGCAGACGTCGTCCTTGGTGACCGCGGACCAGCGCCGCTCCCACTCGGCGGCGTCGCGGCCGGCGCCGCGGGCGAGGAGGTCATCCTGGGAGATCGCGTCGTCGCTCGTGCCGGTCATGCGGACGACCTGCTCCAGCAGCGGCAGCCGCTCCCGGACCTTGCGGATCTTCTCGATCTGCTCGTCGTCCTCGACGACGACGACCTTGGCGTCGGAGTTCTCCAGCACGTACTGGCACTCCTCGGGCGAGTTGGTCTGGTAGATCGGCACGACGACGGCGCCGACCGAGAGCGCCGCGAAGTCGAAGTAGGTCCACTCGGGACGGGTGTTGCCGAGGATCGAAACCTTGTCGCCCTTGCCGACGCCGAGGTCGATCAGGCCGAGGGCGAGCGAGCGGACCGTGTCGCGGACCTCCTCGAAGCTGCGCGTGACCCAGGCGCCGTCCTGCTTGAAGCGGACGGCCGGCGCGCTGCCGTACATCTCCGCGGCGCGCGGCAGCAGGTCCGCGAGCGTGCTCGAGTGGGTGCCCCGCTCCTCCACGGCGCGCAGTCTAGTTAAAGGCGCTGGCTGGCCGGCCAGCGGGTGACGCGACGACCGCTCGGCGAGCCGTTCGCGGCGCGGCGCCTACGCGGCCCGGGGGTGGCGCTGCTCTTCGCGCGCGGCGAGCTGCCGCAGCGAGGTGCGGAAGAGCGATTTGTCGATCCGCCCGTGGAAGATCGGCACGCCCATCTCCACGCACTTGCCGATCACCTCCTGCCGCTTCATGTGAAGTTCCTCGGCAAGCTCGGACGGGGTGAGGTGATTGGCCACGGCGGACCTCCCAGGTCGTTGAAATCGGGTACCCGATATTTACCCCTCGCCGCGGACGTGTCAACCGCGCTCGTGGCGCCTTGTTCGGGATATGCGCGAACAAGGCGCCACGCGGCGATAATGCCGCCCGTGTCCGAGGCGGCCGCCACTCCCATTCCCCGCCGGGGGCGGCTCTGGGTCGTGCTGGCGCTGGCGGTCGCGGTGGCCCTCCTGGCCTTCGCCCTGGTCGAAATCTCGACCAAGGAGGCGGGGCGGGAATTCGTCCGCGTCAAGGGGATCTCGGCTGCCCAGCGGACCTTCGGCGGCGTCCCTCAGGAAGGCGATCGCGTCGGATCGGCCGACGCGCCGGTGACCGTCCAGATCTTCAACGACCTCCAGTGCGGCACCTGCGCCGACGCCTTCGTCGGCACGGTGCCGGCGCTGGTCGAGCGCTACGCGCGGCCGGGCGAGGCGAAGCTGCTGATGCGGCATTACTCCTTCGCGCGCAACGCGCTCCAGCTCGGCTTCTTCGGCGCCGAGGCGGCCGCCGAGCAGAACTACGGCTGGCAGTACACCTACCTCTTCTTCCGCAACCAGGACGAGGCGGAGCGATTCGGGGTGAGCGACAAATTCCTCGAAGAGCTGGCCGCCTCGGTCGGCGAGCTCGACGTCGACGAATGGCGGCGCTACCTGGAAGCCGAGGGCGGCGAGGACGGGGAGATCACCGCCCGCCTCGATGGCTATGAAGAGCTCGGCACCGACCTCCGGATCCGCGCCGAGCCGGCGGCGATCGTCAGCGGCCCGGGGGGGACGCGGGTATTGCAGGACACGCCCAGCCTGGCGCGGATCGAAGCGGCGATCGAGGCGGTCGGCTGAGCGATCCGTGCTCCGTTATGGGTCTCAGGGACCCATAACGGAGCACGCGTCTACCGATCGGGCCGGGGCAGCCCGTCGCCGAGGATCAGCCGCGCTCGGTAGTAGAGCGCCTCGTCGACGGCGGGCCGCGCCGCGTCCCGGGCCTCGGCCCGGTTGGCACGGTTCGGCCCCGTCCCGGCGGGAGCCTCGTCGCGGATCAGCCCAGCCAGGCGGCCGCGCGAGTTGAAGGTGGTGGTCTGCGGTGCGTCGCTCATCGTTCCTTCTTTCTTTTGTAGTTTGTTGATTATCTAACTCAAGAATAAGCGGAAATAAAAAGGGCCGGGCCGGGAGATCTCTTTCGATGTGGCGAAGCGGGGCGGGGCGCCACCCGGCAAAGCGCGCCCCGCCCCTTGCTCGCCCCTTCAGGCGGCTGCGGAGACCTCCGCGTCGCTGCCGTCCAGGGAGCCTGGGGGAGTCGAGGCCCCCGGGTCGTCGGACGACGACGAATCACCGCTGAAGCGCTTGCCGTTACCCGGCTTCAAGTAGACGATCTGGCCCTCGCGCAGCTCGAGCCGCTGCAGCTCGTTGCGGGTCAGCTGCGCCCAGACCTGGGTGCCGTCCCCGAGCAGCAGCTCGACCCGGATCTCGAAGCCGAGCGCGACGATCCGCTGGACCAGTGCCTCCTCGGTCCGCTCGTCGGGGTCGAGCACGACCTCCATGTCGTGCGGCCGCACGAAGTGCTCGCCGAGACGGTTGACCTCGCCGACGAAGCTCATCACGAACTCGTTGGCCGGATCGTCGTAGAGGTCGTCGGCCGAGCCCGACTGCTCGACCCTGCCCTGGTTCATCACCACGAGCTGCTCGGCGACGTCCATCGCCTCCTCCTGGTCGTGGGTGACGAAGATCGTCGTCACGTGCATCTCGTCGTGGAGGCGGCGCAGCCAGCTGCGGAGGTCCTTGCGGACCTTGGCGTCGAGCGCCCCGAACGGCTCGTCGAGCAGCAGCACCTTCGGCTCGACCGCCAGCGCCCGCGCCAGCGCCATCCGCTGCCGCTGGCCGCCGGAGAGCTGGGACGGGTAGCGATCGGCGAGGCCGTCGAGCTGCACCAGCCGCAGCAGCTCGTGGACGCGCGCCTCGATCTGCGGCTTGCTCCACTTGCGGATTCGCAGGCCGAAGCCGACGTTCCCGAACACGGTCATGTGCTTGAAGGCGGCGTAGTGCTGGAAGACGAAGCCGACGCCGCGCTGCTGCGGCGGCTTGGCCGTCGCGTCCTCGCCGTGGATCCGCACGTCGCCCGCGTCGAGCGACTCCAGCCCGGCGATCGCCCGCAGCAGCGTCGACTTGCCGCTGCCGCTCGGCCCCAGCAGGGCGGTCAGCGATCCGTCGGGCACGTCTATCGAAACGTTGTCGAGAGCCTGAAAGTCACCGAAGCGCTTGCACGCTCCCTCGACTGAGATAGCCATCAGGCGCCCTCCTTTCTCTTGAGCAGGTTCATGACCAGAAGCGTTGAGAGGGCGAGCAGCGCGAGCAGGATCGAGGCGCCGTAGGCGCCGGCGAAGTTGAACTGCTCGAACTGCTGGGAGACGAAGAGCGGCAGGGTTTCCGTCTGGCCGGAGATCTCGCCGGAGACGACCGAGACGGCGCCGAACTCGCCCAGCACGCGGGCGGTCGTCAGCACGACGCCGTAGCCGACGCCCCAGCGGATCGCCGGCAGGGTGACCCGCCAGAAGGTCTGCCAGGCGTTGGCGCCGAGGGTCGAGGCGGCCTGCTCCTGCTCGGTGCCGATCTCCTGCAGCACCGGCACCGTCTCGCGGACAACGAAGGGCAGCGAGACGAAGATGCTGGCGAGGATCATCCCCGGCACCGAGAAGAGGACCTTGAACCCGTTTTCGGCGAGGAACGGGCCGAACCAGCCGTCGGTGCCGTAGAGCAGGAAGAGGGCGAGGCCGACGACGACCGGGGAGACCGCGAAGGGCAGGTTGATGATCGCGTCGACGAACCGGTTCCCCCACCAGCGGTGGCGGACCAGCAGCAGGGCGCAGCCGACGCCGAAGACCGTGTTGAGCGGCACCGCGACGGCGACCATCAGGAGGGTCAGTTTCAGGGCGTGCAGTCCCTCGGGCGAGGTGACGGCTTCCAGCGGCGGCGCCAGGCCGTGCTCGAAGGTCTTGTAGAAGATCATCGCGACGGGGGCGAGCAGCAGCGCCCCGAGGTAGCCGAGCGCCAGAGCGCGCAGCGACCAGCGACTCCGGCGTCCGGCGCCGGCCATCAGGCCTCGCTCCTCTCGTGCCGGCTTCCCCAACGCTCGGCGCCGGTCACGCAGGCCAGCAGCAGCAGCGAGACGACGAGCAGGACGACCGAGACCGCCGAGGCGCCCGGCAGGTTGCCGGACTCGATCTGGCTGCGGATGAAGACCGAGGAGACCTCGGTGTCGTAGGGCAGGTTGCCCGAGATCAGGACGAGGGACCCGAACTCGCCGAGCGCGCGGGCGAAGGCGAGGGCGATGCCGGCGGTGAGGCCGGGCAGCAGGTTGGGGAAGACGATGCGACGGAAGACCGTGAAGCCGCCGGCGCCGAGCGAGGTCGCCGCCTCCTCCATCTCGCGGTCGAGCTCGATCAGGAGCGGCTGCACCGCCCGCACGACGAAGGGCAGGGTGACGAAGAGCAGCGCCATCACCACCGCGACCTTGGTGAAGGCGACGTTGATCCCGACCGGGCTCTCGTTGCCGTAGAGGGTGAGCAGGGTGAGGCCGGCGACGATCGTCGGCAGGGCGAAGGGCAGGTCGATGAGCGCGTTGACCGCTGCCTTGCCGGGGAACTCGTCGCGGACCAGGACCCAGGCGATGATCGTGCCGAAGACGGCGTTGATTGCGGCGACGATCAACGAGCAGATCACGGTCAGCTTCAGCGCCGCGACCGCCTGCGGCCCCGTCACCGCGTCCCAGAAGGTGCCAGCGCCGAGCGCCAGCGAGTTATCGACCACGGCCGCCAGCGGCAGCAGGACCATCAGGCTCAGATAGAGCCCGACCATGCCGCGGCCGAGACCGGCGCCAACCGAGGGCAGGCGAAGGCCTGCCCTCGGCCGCGGGACGGTTGCGGTGCGAGCCTCCACGCGCTACTCCGTGGGGACCCCGAGGTCCTTGTTGATCTCAGCGACCTTGCCGGTTTCCTCGTCGAAGAACTCGTCGGTGACCTTCTCCCAGCCGCCGAACTCGTCGATGTCGAAGAGGTCCTCCGGGACCGGGAACTTCTGCTCGTCGAGCAGCGACTGGTCGACCGGGCGGTAGCCGTTGTCCGACCAGATCCGCTGCCCCTCCTCCGACCAGATGAAGTCGAGGAAGGCCTGGGCCGCCTCGGGCGCGCCCTTGGTGACCGCGATCGGGGTCTCGATCCGAATCGTCGAGGGCGGCACGACGTACTCGACGTCTTCGCCCTCCTCTTCGGCTTTGATCGCCTCGTTCTCGTAGGCGAGCAGCACGTCGCCCTCGCCCTGGGTGAAGGCGGCGAGCGCGTCGCGGGCGCTGCCCGGCTGCACGATCGTCTTCTCGAGCACGGTGCGGATCGCGTCGAGGGCCTGCTGCTCGGACTTGCCCTCGTGCAGCTGCGAGCCGTAGAGCGCCATGATGTTCCAGCGGGCGCCGCCCGAGCTGAGCGGGTTGGGCGTGATCACGTCGACGTCCTTCGTGAGCAGGTCGTCGAAGGACTCGATGCCCTCGGGGTTGCCCTTGCGGACCGCCAGCACGACGATCGACTCCTGGCCAATTCCCTTGAACTCGTTCTGGTCCCAGTCGGGGGCGACGAGTTCGGCTTCCTCGAGCGCGATCATGTCGCCGCCCTGGGCGAAGTGGACGAGCGAGGCCGGCTGGCCGGCTTCGACCGCGCGGCGCTGGTCGCCGGAGGCGCCGAAGGAGCCGGAGAAGCTGACGCCCTCGCCCTCGGGGGTGGCCCCGAAGCCGGGCTCGAGCGAGTCGGTGTAGACGGTCTCCGGGGTGGAGTAGGCGACGATGTCGACCTTGCCGCCGCCGGAGGAGCCGGTGGCGTCGTCGTCGCCCCCGCCGCAACCGGCGACAGCCATTGCGGCGATCGCCGCCAGCAGGAATGCGAAGAGTCCAATGGGGCGGCTGCCGGGTCGCCGGGTGAAGGGAGACGGGGTCTGCATTTCGAGCGTGTTCCTTCCTTTTTTGACTGACTTAGTCCTAATTGAGCGCGCCAGAATAGCAGAAAGTTGATCGGGAAAGTGGGAATTCCCGGAGAAGCAGGAAATTCCGCCCCAGGGGCGATCGAAGGAGAGACGAGAAACCCGATCCGGTCCGCAACTTCGCAACGGGACCCCGGTTCTCGTGATTGAGAAACAGGACGTCTATGAAGGAAAGGAATCCCATGCCCTTGTTGAGTTTGCTTCGACGCGCCGCCCTCACCGCACTTGCGGTCTTCGTCTTGACGGCAACTCCGGCAGCCGCCGCGAGCCTGGCGCCGGCGGTCCGCGCGCAAGCCCTCACGGCGGGACCCGACGGCAACCTCTGGTTCGTCGGGGGGACCTCCTTCACGGACTCTCCGGAGGTGGCGGGGCGGGTAACCCCTACCGGCGAGGTGACGGAATTCCCGCTTCCTGCCGGCGACATCGCCCTCCCTTCGCGGCCGGCGATCGTGAGCGGTCCCGACGGCAACATCTGGTTCGCCGAGGGCCGCGCTGCCAGGATCGGTCGGATCACGCCGAGCGGGATCGCCACCGAGTTCCCGGTGCCGGCCGGCGCCCGGGCGACCGGCATCGCGGCCGGACCGGACGGCGCCCTCTGGTTCACGATCGAAACCGCCGATCGAATCGGACGAATCACCACCGATGGCGCCGTGAGCGAATTCTCGCTTGCCGCCGGCAGTCGTCCGGTGGGCATGGTCGCCGGCCCCGACGGCGCCCTCTGGTTCGCCGAGAAGGGCGGGGGCAGGATCGGCCGCATGACCACCGACGGGACCCTCACCGAGTACCCGTTGCCCGACGCGGGTCAGCCGAGCGCGATCGTCGCCGGCGCCGGCGGCAACCTCTGGTTCAACGACGACGGCGCGAGCCGGATCGGGCGCATGACGCCGACCGGAGCGGCGGTCTGGTTCGACGTTCCGGGCAGCGGCGGGATCGGGCCGCTCGCCGCCGGCCCGGACGGGAAGGTCTGGTTCGCGAGAGGGATCGCCCTATGGTCGATCTCACCCGACGGAGCGCTTTCCAGCCCGTGGTGCTTCGACCCGGATTGCCGGCTCCCGGCGCTCTCGCTAGCGCTTGGGCCCGAGGGGGATCTCTGGTTCGGCGGTGGCACGCGGCTCACCGAAGGTGGCGGCGGTACGCACATCCTCTCCGTCCATGCCTCGGGAAACGTCGACAGAGTTCCCTTCTGGGAGCCGCGGCTCGAACTTACGATCGGCGGAGGGGCCCGCGTGCCGGGAGGTCGGCGGGCCTACATCGCGCTGACCTGCGCCGGCCCGCCTGTCGAGACCGCCTGCGCGGGCGAGCTCCGGCTCGCGAAGCGCATGCGGCTGCGGCCGGGCGGCCCGCGAAGGACGGTGCTGCTTGCCCGCGGCGCCTACGAGGTGGCTTCCGATGACCGCGAAAGGGTCGCGCTGCGGCTGACGCGTACGGCGAAGAGGCTCCTGCGGACGCGGCGCTCAATGGCCGTTGCGGCAAAGGCCGTGGTCGGAGGCCAGGTGCAGACGGCCGCTTGGCCGATCCGGCTCTTGAAGGAATCACTCCCGACCGGCGGGTAGCACCTACACCGAGGCGGAGCTGGAAGAGATCTGGTTGGAGTTCCCGCCCCGCAAGAGCCCCCTCTGGCGCCTCATCAACCAGACCTACATCGACTACCTCGCCAACAAGATCGCGGTGGGGACCCAACACGTCGGCCGCGTCCGTCGCCTGATCGCCGTCCGCTATGGCCCCGAGGCCCCGTTCAGGGTCATCTTCGCGCGGCCGGCAATGGCCCTGGCCGCCACTGCTTCGCGCTTCCGACCTTGACCACACCCTGGTGGGGCAAAGTCGGAAACGGTGGGCACAACGCAGGCGCATGCTCAGCTCGAGCTGGCCGGAGCACTGGGCTCCCGGCCTCGGACCATTACAATGACCATATGATTAGAAAAGTGACCGCCACTGACGCGAAGACGAAGATCCTCCGCCTCCTCGACGCCGCGGAGGGTGGCGAGGAGATCGAGATCACGCGTCACGGTCGCCCGGTCGCGCGCCTGGTGCCCGCGTCCGGCGCCCGCTCGCTCAAGGGCTCCTTCGAGGGAGTTGCGGCCAGCGCGGTCGAGGACGATGGGGAGCTCTTCTCGACCGGCGAGCGCTGGAACGCCGTCTAGGCGTGGCGGCTCTGCTGCTCGACACTCACGTCGTTCACTGGTGGTCGGCGGAGCCGAAGCGCGTCAGCCCCCGCGCCCGTGAGGCGCTCGATGCGGCCGACGAGCTGGTGGTCGCGGCGATCTCTTGGTACGAGCTGGCCTGGCTGGCGAGGAACGGGCGAATTGTCGTCAGCGTGCCGGTTCGCTCCTGGCTCGACGGCCTTGCCGCCCAGGTGCGGACGATCGCCGTCGGCCCCGCGATCGCCGACACCGCTGTGGCGCTGCCCGCCTCCTTTCCCGGCGACCCCGCCGACCGCCTCATCTATGCGACCGCGATCGAGCACGGCTTGAAGCTCGTGACGAAGGACCGCGCGATCCGCGACCACGATAAGCCGCGATCGGTGACGGTCTGGTAGCCGGAGTCGGCCTAAGCCTCTGATCGAGGCCGCGCCGCATCGCGTCCGCCCCGGCGCAGCGCCCGCCAGACAACGCCGGGCCGGCGGCCGACCTTGGGCCCGAGCACCAGCGCGAAGAGCGTCAACGCGAGCCAGGGGCGCAGGTGGGGGCCGATCCTGCGGATGCGGCCGTCTGGGGCCAGCTCGAAGACCATCGCGTCGGTCATCCTCACGCCCGCCAGCCGGGCCTCCCCCAGGACGACGCGATGCTCTGCCGTGCCGACCTCCCGCGTCCAGCGCAGCCCGTTCAGGCTCCCGTAGACCGCGCCGAGCAGATACCCGACGTCGTCGCGCCCGCGAAAGACCATGCGGCCGGAGATCGGCGAGACGACCTCGACGTCGGGCGCAAGCGTCTCCACGATTCCGTCGATGTCGTTCGTCTCGGTGGCGATCCGGTACCGCGAGATCGAGTCGTCCATCGCGGCAGACGATAGCCCCCGCGCGACTCGCGGATCGCCGACTCGGGAACCGGTTGCGGGGTGGCGGCCGAGGAATGCGCGAGGATGCGGCTGCCGTGCCGTCAGCTGGATTCGATTCCAGACGCCCATGCAGCGCATCGCTCCCGAAAGGAGTTGCCCCGATGCTTTCCTCGCGGCTCGTAGCGGCAGTCGTCTTCGCCACCCTCGCCCTGCTCGTGACCGGTTGCGGTGACTCTGGATCCGAGGACGGTGGCTCCGACAGCTTCCGGGTCGGGCTCGAGGCGCCGCTCTCCGGCGAACTGGCGGTCCTCGGCGAGGGGATGCTGAAGGGCGCGCGGCTCGCCGCGGCCCAGCTGAACGAGGAAGACGGGATCCTCGGCCGAGAGGTGGAGATCGTCCCGATCGTCGACGGCGGCGATCCCGCGACCGGCGTGAAGGCGGCGAAGGCGGCGATCGCCGAGGGTCTCGACGGCGTCGTCGGCCCTTACAACTCGGGTGTCGGGATCGAGACGCTTCCGCTCTACGTCGACGCCGGGCTCGTCCCGATCAGGCTGACCTCGGATAACTCGACCAACGGCCTCGGCTTCACCCTGCAGCCGATGACGTACCAGATCGCGCCGGTGGCCTCTCGCGCGTTGACCGACTGGCTCGGAGCGCAAACGGTCGCGATCGCCTACGACCCGACCCAGAACTACACCGTCTCGGTGTCCAGAGCGCTGAAGGGCTCCCTCGAAGCGAACGGCGTCGCCGTGACCGCATTCGAGAAGGTGCAGCCGGGCCGCAAGAGCTATGGCGACGTGGTCGACGAGCTCGCCGCCGGGGATCCCGACGTGATCTATGCCGCCGTCTACTTCCCCGAGGGTGGCCTGATCGCCCGGGAGATGGACGAGCGCAAGCTCGAATCGCAATGCGTGGCCGACTACGGCTCCTACGACACCGGCTTCGTGGAGGTCGCCGGCGTCGCGGCTGCCATGGATTGCCCGCTGGTCGGCGTGCCCGCGCCCGAAGACTTCTCCGGCGCGCGCGAGCGGGTGAGCGAGTACCGCGACGAGTTCGGCGAGGCGCCCGGCACCTGGAGCCCGTACACCTACGACTCGCTCGAGTTCCTCGCCGCCGGCGTGGAAGAGGCGGGGAGCACCGCACCCAAGGAGCTCAGCGACGCGCTGAGCGGGATCGCCGACTGGAAGGGGTGGACCGGTTCGGTCACGATCGACCCGGACAACGGCAACCGGCAGCCCGCCACCGTCGTGATCGTGAAGACGGACGCCAACGGCCAGCTTCACGTCGACGAGGGCTGGGCCGAAGCGGTTGGCGCTCCCTATCTGGCGACCGGGGACTGACGCTCTGACGACCGGGGACTGACGCCGCCGCGCGGGGGCTACCCGGGGTTGGTCGCGGCGACGATCCAGACGGCCCCGCGACTGACGATGGAGCCGTCGGGTCGTTCCCAGGCCGCATAGCGGTCGGCAAGGGCCTCGGCGATCTCCCCGCGCCGGCTCTCCCCGCGATCGCCGTTCAGGCGGATCAGCTCCGCGCCGGGACCGATCGCGAGCAGGGCGTCGATCGCCTCGTCCATGTCCTTGCCCATGAAGTAGTCGAAGTCGCGCCGATGCAGCTCGATCTCGGCGAACCCTGCCGCATCGAGGATGCCGCGGGTCGTCTCCGGATTGCCGAGCGAGAACGGCCCGGGGCCGCACGTGTCGGCCTCGTACTCCTCGGGACGGGAGAGAAAGCGTTGGACGACCCGCTCCGTCTCCGCCCAGACGGAGCTTTCGTCCTTGCGTCGCCAGCAGATCTTGCGCAGTGGCCCACCGGGCTTGAGGGCCCCGCGGATTGCGCGCATCGCCGGAACCGGGGCGGCGAAGAACTGCGTTCCCATGCGTGAGAAGGCGTAGTCGTAGACCGGATCCCACTCCGCCGTCTGCGCGTCGGCGATTTCGAACTCGACGTTTTCGGCACCCGCTTCGAGGGCCTCTCGGCGGGCATCCTCGACGAAGCGGGGAGAGGAATCGGTGCCCAGGGCGGACCCTTCGGCACCGACGAGCTCGGCGAGGCGCCGGGTCGTATCTCCAAATCCACAGCCGATGTCGATGCAATGTCCGCCTTCGGGTGGCGGGTAGCGATCGAACAGCTCCTCGGTGACCTCGTCCAGCGCCCCCACGAAGACCTTGCGATTCTTCTTCCACCTTTCGTAGAGCACCGTGTCCCAGGCTCTGACGGCCTCCTCGTTGCTCTGCGCGATGGCGCCTGGGGCGGGCGAGCGAGCCATCCACAAAGCCTAGTCGCTTCGGCACGTCTCCTGGGGCCGTTTGGGACCCCCTGCTCACTGCACAGACCTGCCATCGGGGCGCCCGGATTTGAACCGGGGACCTCACCGACCCGAACGGTGCGCGCTACCAGGCTGCGCCACGCCCCGAGAGTGGCGATTATCTCAGAGGCGACGGCCGGGGCACCGCGCGGGATTGGCCGACGCCTCCCCGGGTAGCCGCTGCCTGCACCGACCCGACGAATGGAGGAAGGATGGAGGCCCGGATCACGTCGCCCAGCAAGGGAATCCTCGACAGCGCCAACCTGGAGGCGCGCGAAAACGTCATCGAGATGCTCCGCAAGGCCTACTGGATGGAGATGGAGACGGTGATGAGCTATCTCCAGGCCTCGGTCAACCTCGACGGGGTGCGGGCGATGGAGATCAAAGAGTCGCTCGCCGAGGACGTCGAAGAGGAGCTCGGCCACGCGCGGCGCTTCGCCGAGCGGATCAAGGAGCTGTACGGCGTCGTCCCCGGCTCCGAGGACTTCCAGGCCGAGCAGGTCTTCCTGCAGCCGCCCGAGCACCAGACCGACATCGTCCACGTGATCCGCGGCGTGATCAAAGCCGAGACCGGCGCGATCGAGCACTACACCCGGATGATCGAGGAGACCGACGGGGTCGATCCAGTCACCCAGGACATGGTCACCGAGATCCTCGCCGACGAGCAGAGGCACCGCCGCCTCTTCGAGGGCTTCCTGCGCGAGTACGAGTTCGAGGGGATCGCCTGAGCGAACCTGGCCCGAGCGGCCAGGCCAGGTTTTGGGGCGCTTGCGGCCGGGCACACCTGATTACGACGGGTGGCCCGCGCCGCGGGCCGACGCGAACAGACGAGGAGCTGAAATGACCATCGCAGGCGGAATTCTCTTGATCGTCATCGGGGCGATCCTCACCTTCGCCACCAACATCCACGTCCAGGGCGTCAGCCTCGACACGGTCGGGGTGATCCTGATGATCGCCGGCGCCGCCGGCCTCGTCCTCTCCTTCTTCCAGGAGGCGATCTGGACCGAGCGCGCCCGGCGGCGCGACGCGGCCCTCGTCGAAGAGGAACGGCGGGCGGCTCCGCCGGCGCGGGGAGAAGTCCCGCCGCCGCGCTACTAAGCCGCCGAGGCGGGTAGCGGAACCGAAGTCCACCCACCACCAGGAGGTAGCGATGGCTATGCAGCAGGAGGCCGGCAACATCACCGGCACGAAGGACAAGGACTACAACGTCATCTGGTTCGTCGAGCAGTGCCTGAGCAACGTGCTGCGGCTCGAGACCTACATCGAAGACGCCGAGCGCGAGGGCGACAACGACCTTGCCGACTTCTTCCGCCGCGCCCAGGAGACGAGCCGCAAGGGCGCCGAGCAGGGCAAGGAGATGCTGCGCGGCCGGCTGGCCGGCTGAGCGGCGGATGGCGTGGATCGGCTACACGCTCGCCAGCGAGGAGCACGGCGCGCGTGAGCTGGTCGCGCAGGCAGCGCGGGCGGAGGAGGTCGGGTTCTCCTTTGCGGTGATCTCCGACCACTTCCACCCGTGGGTCGACGCGCAGGGCAACAGCCCCTTCGTCTGGGGCGTGCTCGGGGCGGTCGCCGAGGCGACCGAGCGACTCGAGCTCGCCACCGGCGTCACCTGCCCCACCACCCGGATCCACCCCGCGATCGTCGCCCAAGCCGCGGCGACGGCCGCCGAACTGCTGCCCGGCCGCTTCTCGCTCGGCGTCGGCACGGGCGAGAACCTCAACGAGCACATCCTCGGCGACCGCTGGCCGCCGGTGGCGGACCGCCAGGAGAAGCTGGCCGAGGCGATCGAAGTGATTCGGCTCCTCTGGGAGGGCGGCCTGAAGAGTCACCGGGGGGAGCACTTCCGGGTCGAGAACGCCCGCATCTACAGCCTCCCGGACGAGCTGCCGCCGATCCTCGTCGCCGTCGCCGGCGAGAAATCGACCGACCTCGCGGCGGAGCTGGGCGACGGGCTCTTCGGCACCTCGCCGGTGGCCGAGTCGATCGAGCGCTTCCGAGAGAAGGGCGGCGAGGGCAAGCCGACCTACGGCCAGCTCGACGTCTGCTGGGCCGAGAGCGAGGAGGAGGCGAAGCGGGTCGCGCTCGAGAACTGGCCCACCGCGGCGATGAGCGGCTCGCACACCTGGGAGCTGCCGCTGCCGAAGCACTTCGAAGAGATCGTCGAATGGGCAGGCGAGGACGACATCGCCGAGAGCATCGTCTGTGGCCCCGACCCGGCTCGTCACGTCGAGGCGATCGAGGAGTACGTCGAGGCCGGCTACGACCACGTCTACATCCACCAGGTAGGGCCCGAGCAGGACGGCTTCTTCGACTTCTACGCCCGCGAGGTCCTGCCGAAGTTCGCCTAGTCCCGCGGCCGGGTAAGCGACGGCCATGTATGTGATCCCACTCGTAGTGCTCGCTTGCCTGGCGGTGATCGCCGTCGCCTGGTCGCCGCTCTTCGCGTTGATAATCGCGGTGCCGCTCTTCGTCCTCTTCCTCGCCTTCGTCGGATTGCGCCCGCGCGCCGACGAGAAGATCGAGTCGCCGACCGGCTCGGCCAACAAGTACGAGGACGAGACGCCGACCGGCGCCTGGGGCGAGGAACGCGCCTGACCCTCAGCGCAGGCCGTCGCGGAGGAAGCGCGCGTTGCGGGGCGCGAAGCCCTGCCAGTCGTTGTTGAGGTAGACGAAGACCGGGCGCCGCGCCCGCCAGGCGGCGACGCGGCGGCGCCAGGTCTCGAGCTCGCGCTCGGAGTAGTTGCCGGCCCGGCCGCGCTCGCCGTAGTGAAGGCGCAGGTAGGCGATCGGGCCGACCGGCGCTGCCTCGGGCAGCGGCCGCCGCGCGTCGTGGCCGAGCGCGAGGCTGGCGCCGTGCTCCTCGAGCAGCGCGTACACGTCCGGGGCGAACCAGCTGGGGTGGCGGAACTCGAAGCAGTGCCGGGCCGGAGGCAGCGCCGCCAGCGCCGTCGCCAGCACCTCGTCGTCGCGCCCGAAGTTGGGCGGCAGCTGCCAGAGCACCGGCCCCAGCTTGCCCGCCTCGATCAGCGGCTCGATCCGCTCCCAGAAGCGCTCCAGGCCGGCGCCGACGTCGCGCAGCCTGCGGATGTGAGTCAGGTAGCGGCTGCCCTTGACGGCGAAGAGGAAGCCATCAGGCGTCCCCTCGGCCCATTTGGCGGTCGTCGTCAGCTCGGGCAAGCGGTAGAAGGTCGCGTTGACCTCGACCGTGTCGAACACCGACGCGTAGTGGGCGAGCCAGCGCGAGGCCGGCGTCTTCGGCGGGTAGAAGTCGTCGCGCCAGTCGCGGTAGTTCCAGCCCGAGCAGCCGATCCGCGCCTCCTTCACGCCGCTTCCATTACCCAGCCGGCGTTCCGGCCAGCGCCCGCTAGGGGATCGGGCCGCGGCCGCCGCCGGCGTCCAGCTCCGTCGTCCAGAAGTCGCGCCCGGTGACGGGCAGCGAGACGTTGTGGACGGGGACCTGGCCGATGCGCCCTTCCGGGGCCCCGTCGTGCGCGTGCCCGTGCAGGACGAGGTCGGGGCCGTGCTCGAGGATCGGCGCGGCGAAGCGGTCGCTGCCCATGAAGGGGAGGATCTCGCGCGGCTCGCCCTCCAGCGTCGCCTCGACCGGCGAGTAGTGGAGGAGGACGATGCGGATCGGGCAGGTGGCGATCTCGTGCAGGCCGGCGGCCAGCGCCTCGACTTCCGCGGTCGTCTCGGCGTAGACCGCGCGCAGCGAGGGCTCGCCGAAGTCGGGCAGGTGCCGCGGGGCGAAGCCGCCGACGAAGCCCTTGCAGCCGACCAGGCCGACCTCGATGCCGTCGACCTCGACCGCCGTCGCCTCTCCGTCGAGGATCCGCACGCCGCCCTCGGTGAGCCGCGCGCGGATCGCGTCCTGTTCGCCGGCGTGCCAGTCGTGGTTGCCGAGCACGGCAAAGACGGGCACCTCGGTCGCCGCCGCGGCGGCGCAGACGATTTCGGCCTCCGCCAGGGTGCCGTGGCTGGTCAGGTCGCCGGCCAGCAGGGCGATGTCAGCCTCGCCGTCGAGCCGCGCGAAGGCCTCGACGACGCGGTCGCGATTCGCCTCGCGGCAGTGGATGTCGCCGGCGGCGGCCACCCGCAGCTTGCGCGGGCCCCTCTGCGCCTCGCTCATCGGCATGCCGCACCCCTACCCGAAACGCCGCGGGGGACGCTTCGCGGCACGCGACTTGCGGCGGTTTAGCCACCGACCCCGCGGGGGACCGGAGGGCCATGAACGACGACCGAGAAGTGACGCGCGACGACCAGGAAGTGACCCGCACGGTCAGGGAGGAGGAAGAGGCCGCGGCCGCGGAAGCGCGGCGAATCGGCGGCCGCAGCGGCATGGAGGGGATGGACCCGGCCGAGCGCGCCTCCGCCGAGCACGGCGGCGGCGAGGCGGAGGGGTTCGAGGAAGCCGAAGAGATGCTCGAAGAGCAGGCGACGCATGGCGATCCCTCCGTCGACCCGATCCGCGACGCGCCCGCGCCCGAGGCCGAGGAGCAGGTGGCGGTCTACGGCGAGGCCGACGAGATCGACATCGAGCAGGACACCCGCGATGCCGAGGACGACCAGGACGGGTAGGGAACCGGCCTTGGGCGGCAACGAGCTCGACGAGCTGCTGGCGACCCTGAAGAAGGCGGCGGCGGCGCTGGAGGCCGAGCGCATCCCCTACCTGCTCGGCGGCGGGCTCGGCTGCTGGGCGCGCGGCGGCCCGCCCTCGAGCAAGGACATCGACCTGATGGTCAAGCGGGAGGACGCCGAGCGCGCCCTCGACGCGATGGCGGCGGCCGGGATGCGGCCCGAAAAGCCGCCGGAGCAGTGGCTCTACAAGGCCTGGGACGGCGACGTGATGGTCGACCTGATCTTCGAGCCGGCCGGGATCCGCGTCACCGACGCCGTGATCGAGCGCGGCGAGGAGCTGAACGCGGCCGGCAAGCCGGTGCCGGTGATGGACCTCGACGACATCCTCGCCACCAAGCTGCTGGCGCTCGACGAGCACAACGCCGACTACGCCTACCTGCTGCCGATCGCCCGCGCGCTGCGCGAGCAGATCGACTGGCCGGCGCTGCGCGAGCGCACCTCGTCGAGCCCCTTCGCGGCGGCCTTCTTCACCCTCGCCGAGGGCCTCGGCATCGCGCCGGCCAGTTTTGCCCGCTCCGAGCCGGGGTAGCGGCGGGGCGTGGCGGACGAGCGAGAGGCCAAGGACGAGAAGCCGGCGACCGGCTTCCCCGAGCCGCCGGGCAAGGACCCCGGCGACATCTCGAGGGACAAATCGCCCTACGCCTCGCTGAGCAACCCGGTCGGCGAGCCCGACCCGACCGAGTGGCCGGACCCCTACGACAAGCGCGAGGACCCGCGCGACCCGCCCGACCCCGACGGGGCGCCCTTCGGCGAGGAGCCGCACTCGCCGACCGGCGCGACCAGCACCAGCGAACCGCACCCGTCCAAGGACCCCGAGGCAGGGAACTGAGCACTAAGTTTTCTCCCGCCACTGGCGGGGTACCATGACGCCGCCCCAGTACGGCCCATGACTGCGCTGACTGACAACGACGAGCGGCTGGCCTGGATCTTCGGCTCGTCGCGGAGCGGCAGCACCTGGCTCCTGAAGATGCTCTCCGACTTCGAAGGCGTGGTGCCGGTGGACGACCCCCACCTCGGCCACCACCTCGGCGTCTGGCGCCCGATCCCACTTGCCTGGGCCGCCGCCGAGGAGCCGCCGACCGAGCTGAGCACGCTGCTCGACCTCAAGGCGGAGGAGCCCGGCTACTTCTTCGCCGAGCGCTACCGGGAGAGCTGGTGGGAGCCGCTGCGGACCCTGGTCGCCTCGCGCTTCGAGGCCCAGGCCGACGTCCTCGGCGGCGGCGTCGAGCCCAGCGCCTTCGTCGTCAAGGAGCCGGGCTCGCATGCGGCGCCGCTGCTCACCGAGCTCTTCCCGCGCTCCCGGGTCGTCTTCCTGCTGCGCGACGGCCGCGACGTCGTCGACTCCTGGCTGGACGGCTACCGCGACGGCTCCTGGGCGATCCCGGGCGGCGCCTTCCCCGTCTCCGAGGAGGGGCGCATCCCGCTGATCCGCTGGCTCTCCGCCGTCTGGGTGGTCCGCAGCCGCGCCGTGCGGCGCGCCTACGAGAGCCGCCCTGAGGGAAGCCGGCTGCTGATCCGCTACGAGGCGCTGCGCCAGCGAACCGCGGAGACGCTCGCGGAGATCTGCGAAATGCTCGGCCTCGACGCCTCCAGGGCAGCCGAGGTGGCCGAGCGGCACAGCTTCGAGCGGGTGCCGGCCACCGCCCGCGGCCCGCGCCGCATGATTCGGGCAGCCAGGCCGGGCTCCTGGCGCGAGAACCTCTCGCTGGCCGAGCAGGAGGCGATGCACGAGGCCCTCGGCCCGGCCCTGGAGGAGTTCGGCTATGAGCCGGCTCCTCCCGCCGTCGCGGCGGTCTGAGCGTCCGTTGTTGGTTTGCGGCCTCCCTGAAAGCGGGTAGGACTTTGTCCGGATCGTTGCGAGCAAGAGGTGAGGAGGAGGAAGTAGAGATGGCGACCGCAGGCTCTTCTGGGATACCGGTGACGCTGCTCCGTCACGCCCGGACCGTCCTCTCGCGCGGGACCGACCCGGCCGGCAAGGTCGTCTGGGTCGCCGAGGTCCCGGACATGCCGTGGTGCAGGGCGATCGGCTCGAGCCGCGTCGAGGCGTTGGACCGTGTCCGCGAGATGGGTAGGAGGAAGAGCGACGATGGACGTAACCGCCGCCGACTTCCTACCGAGCAGCCGCGGTCTGGCCAGCCTGCGCCGCGCCGCGAGCGGATGTCGTGGATGCGACCTCTGGAAGGACGCGACGCAGACGGTTTTCGGGGAGGGGCGGTCGCGAGCTGAGCTGATGCTCGTCGGCGAGGCGCCCGGCGACCAGGAGGATCGGCGGGGCTCGCCCTTCGTGGGACCGGCCGGCGGCCTGCTCGACAAGGCGCTCGAGGAGGCCGGGATCGACCGCGGGTCGGTCTACGTCACCAATGCCGTCAAGCACTTCAAGTGGAAACCGCGCGGCAAGCGTCGACTCCACCAGACCCCGCGCGCCGGCGAGATCGAGGCCTGCAAGCCCTGGCTCGAGGCCGAGCTGGAGGCGGTGCGCCCGCGCGCCGTGATCGCCCTGGGCGCCACCGCGGCCAAGGCGCTGTTCGGCTCCTCGGTCCGGGTCACCCGCGACCGCGGCCGCCCGCTCGAGACGCCGCTGGCGCCGCTCGGCGCGGTCACGATCCACCCGTCGGCGATCCTCCGCCTCCGCGAGAGCGACGAGCGCCGGGACGCCTTCGCCGGCCTGGTCGAGGACCTGCGTGGGGTTCGGGAGGCGATGCGCGAGGGGGCTGGGAAGCCTGGCTAGCCGCCTGAAGCGCTCCGACTGCTCCGGCGCCGGCGTCGCCCGCCGCCGCTGCGGCGGCGGGTTCACCTACAGGGATGCCGACGGCCGGCGGGTCGAGGACGAGGAGACGCTCGCGCGGATCCGCGCCCTGGCGATCCCGCCCGCCTGGAAGGACGTCTGGATCTGCCCGGACGCGCACGGCCACATCCAGGCGACCGGCTACGACGAAGCGGGGCGCAAGCAGTACCTCTACCACGAGCGCTGGCAGGAGCGTGCGGCGCAGCGCAAGTTCGAGACGATGCGGGAGTTCGCCCGGGCGCTGCCGCGGCTGCGCACCTCGGTGACGCGGGACATCCGCGCCGAGGGCGTGCCGCGACGGCGGGCGCTCGCCTGCGCGGTGCGGCTCATCGACCAGGGCTTCCTGCGGGTCGGCGGCGAGGAGTACGCGGAGGCCAACGGCAGCTTCGGCGTCGCGACGATCCGCCGCGAGCACGTCTCGATCCAGCGCGACGAGATGCTCTTCGACTTCCCTGCCAAGAGCGGCCAGCGGCGCGTCCAGTCGCTGCGCGACCGCGAGGCGCGCGCGGCGGTCGAAGCGATGCGCCAGCGGCGCGGCGGCCCGGCCGACCTGCTCGTCTACCGGGAGGACGGCGAGTGGCGCGACGTCCGCTCCGACGACGTCAACGCCTACATCCAGGCGAAGATCGGCGACCGGTTCTCGGCCAAGGACTTTCGCACCTGGCACGGGACGGTGCTCGCCGCGGTCGAGCTCGCCGCCGAGGGCCCGCCCGCCTCCCGCGGGGCGGCGGAGCGCTCGATAGCGGCCGCGGTGCGGCGCGTCTCCGAGGCGCTCGGCAACACGCCGGCGGTCTGCCGCGCCTCCTACGTCGACCCGCGCCTGCTCGATCGCTACCGCGACGGAGCGACGATCGCCCCACGCGCCGAGCGCGACGGGGCCGTCTCGGCGCGGGCCCGCTCCCGGATCGAGGGCGAAGTGCTGCGGCTGCTTTCCTGACCGATCCGGTGGAGATTGCGGTCGGAAGAGCGGGGTATCGGAGACCGATATGAAGCTGGCGGATCGTCGCAACCTGGCGGATCGTCGAAAAGTGATCCACCGGGAAGGCATGGGGCATACGGACTTCCACCACGAGGCATTCTTCTACGGCGACCCCGACGAGTTCCTCGCGGGCGCCCTGCCGTTCCTGCGCGAGGGCCTCGAGGCGGGCGAGCCGGCCCTGGTCGCGGTGGGCCGGCGCCGTGCCGAGGACCTGAGGGGCGCCCTCAACGGCGAGGCGGAGGAGGTCCGCTTCGTCGACATGGAGCAGCTCGGCCGCAACCCGGCGCGCATCATCCCGGCCTGGCAGCAGTTCGTCGACGAATGCGGCGACGGCCGCCCGGTGCGCGGCATCGGCGAACCGGTCTGGCCGGGTCGCGGCGCCGACGAGATCGACGAGTGCCACCGCCACGAGGGGCTGCTCAACCACGCCTTCTGGGACGGCCCGGCCTGGCGGCTGCTCTGCCCCTACGACAGCGGCGCCCTCACCGACGAGGTGCTCGAGTCCGCCCGTCGCACCCACACCGTCGTCTCGGGAAGCTGGACCAGCGACGACCCCGAGCACTGGCAGACCGTCGACCCGCGGGCGGTCTCGCCGTTCGCGGGGTCCCTTCCCGGCCACCCCGCCGGCGCCGGCCGCCTCGACTTCGACCGCACCGGCCTGCACGAGGCGCGCGCCATGGTCCGCGCCGCCGCCGAGGGCGCCGGCCTCTCGGTCGAGCGCTGCTTCGACCTGGTCGCGGCGGTCGGCGAGCTGACCGCCAACAGCGTGCTCCACGGCGGTGGCAACGGCGTGCTGCGGGTCTGGAGCGAGCCGGAGAGCCTCGTCGTCCAGGTCGAGGACGCGGGCGTGATCGAGCAGCCGCTCACCGGCCGCGTCCGCCCCGACCCCTCCCAGCACAACGGGCGCGGGCTCTGGATGGTCAACCACCTCTGCGACCTCGCCCAGGTCCGCTCCGGAGAGGGCGGCACGACCGTCCGCGTCCGGATGGGTTTCGCCTGACGCCACTACCCGGCGCTCGTTGTTGCGCCGAGGAGAATCGGCCGAAACGATGGACTTCGGCGCCGAAGGCGGCTACGCTCTTTTCAGTAACCGTCAAGCAGGCGCCGCAGCGCCAAGCCTTTCGGTGAGTTGAGCGAGACGCCGGGGGCGTATGGGCTGGATCGAGATATCCATCGGGGTGATCGGCTTCTTCGTAGGGGTCGGCGCCTTCGCGGTGCTGATCGCGCGCGAGCGCAAGGCGAATCGCCGCTTTCGCATCCTCGAACAGGTCGCCACGGTCTCCGACGCGGGGGGCTCCCTCGACGAGACCTTCGAGGCGATCTGCGAGATCCTCGTGCCCGAGCTCGCCGATTTCTGCCTGCTGGACGTCTTCGAGGACGGCTCCGTCCGTCGCGTCGCGGCTCGCGTCGCCCCCGGCGCCGACCCGGAGATCGAGCCGTGGCTGGCCGAGCGCGGGCCCTCGATCCCGGATCGCATCGTGGACGGCGAGCGGGCCGCGATGGCGCCCCAGTTCTACGAGCGGATGGGGGAGGAGGAGTACCGCCAGCTCGCCCATGACGAGGACGACCTGGCGATGCTGCGCAAGCTGGCCTCGCGCTCGGCGATCACCGTGGCACTCAACGCGCGCGGCCGGGTGACCGGGGCGCTGACGATCGGCGTCTCCCACTCGGGACGCCGCTACCGCGCCGAGGACGCCCGCTTCGCCTGGATCCTCTCGGGGCGCGTCGCGCTGGCGCTCGACAACTGCGGCCTCTTCGCCAACCTCGAGCGGGCCGAGCGAGCCCGGGCCGAGATCGCCGAGACGCTGCAGCGCGGCCTGCTGCCCCCGCCGCTCCCGCACATCCCAGGCTGGTCGATTGGCGCCATGTACCAGCCGGCCGGCGCCGAGAACGAGGTGGGGGGCGACTTCTACGACGCCTTCCGCGTCCCGGGGGGCTGGATGCTGGCGATCGGCGACGTCACCGGGCGGGGCGCCTATGCGGCCTCGATCACCGCCGTCACCCGCTACACGCTGCGCACCGCAGCGGCGCTGACCGGCGACCCCGTGCTGGCGCTCGCGACCCTCAACCGGGCGCTGCTCTCGCGCGGCGACCTCTCGCTCTGCAGCCTCGTCGCCCTCGCGATCAGCGAGGACCCGGCCCAGCCGGTGCGGCTCGCGGTGGCCGGCCACCCGCCGCCGCTGATCGTCCACGGCGACTCGGTCTCCGAGGCGACCGGGAAGGGCCCGCTGCTCGGCGCCTTCCCCGACGCCCACTGGGACCTGATCGACTTCTCGCTCGACCTCGGCCAGCAGCTCGTGATCGTCACCGACGGGGTGACCGAGGCCGAGGGCGCCGACGGCCGCTTCGGCGAGGAGCGGCTCCACGACGAGCTGCGTGGCGCCGGCGACCCCTCGCTCGTCATGCGGCGGCTGGAGGGGGCGCTGAACGCCTTCACCGGCGGTCGCCACGACGACGACGTCGCGATCCTGGCCCTGACCCGCAACTCGGGGGAGGTGATCGCGACCGCGCCGCCGGGCGTGGGCTCGATCGCGCTCGCCGCCCCCGTCCTCGATCCCGATGCCTGAAGACGCGACCCAGATCTCCGAGGACTGCCGCGAGCAGGTCGAGCGCCTCTACGAGGCCTTCAACCGCCGCGACCCGGAGGGCATCGTCGCCCTCTGCGACGAGCGCATGGAGTTCTTCCCGATCGCCACGGCCGAAGCCGTCGGGCGGATGGACCCCTATGTAGGGCGCGAGGGGCTGCGCGAATACCTCGCCGACGCGGCCCGCATCTGGGAAGAGCTGCTGATCACGCCCAGTCAGGTCGAACAGCGCCAGAGCCTGTTGCTCGTGCGCGGGCGCGTCTACGCGCGCAGCCGCGAGCTGGGCATTCGGGACATCCCGCTCGCCTGGATCTGGCAGGTGCGCGACGGGCGCTTCGTCCGCGGCGAGGTCTTCCCGGACCTCGAGAACGCCTTCGAGCAGTTCTCGGCGATAACCGTCTAGTGCCGCCGAGCGTCTGAGCAGGCAAAAAAGCGAACCGGTTTGTAGCCGGTTTCCCGGAGGGTAGTTGCGCTCATGGGGAGTTGCCTCCAGCCCGCAAGGGTGTCTTCGTGACGCCCGTAGTCCTAGGAGTCAACGCGGTCTTCCACGACAGCGCCGCGGCCCTCGTCGTCGACGGAGAGGTCGTCGCCGCCGCCGAAGAGGAGCGCTTCAGCCGCCGCAAGCACGGCAAGCCGCCGGTCGCCTTCTCGACCTGGGAGCTGCCGGAGCGGGCGGCGAGGTGGTGCCTGGAGCGGGCCGGCCTGGAGCCCGCCGACCTCGACGCGGTCGCCTACTCCTACGACCCGGCGCTGGCCGGCGGCGAGGCGGTCACCGGCGACCCCTGGGAGGAGCTGAGGACGACCTTCGCCAGCCGCGCCCCGCGCTTCCTGAAGGCCTCGCTGCCCGGGCTCGACCCCGGCCGGGTCGAGTTCGTCCCCCACCACGTCGCCCATGCCGCCTCGGCCTACCACGGGGCCGGCTTCGGGTCCTGCGCCGTGCTCGTCCTCGACGGCCGCGGCGAGGCCGCCTCCCACCTGGCCGGCCACCGTCGCGACGGGCGGCTGGAGGTACTTGCCGCCCAGCGCCTGCCCGACTCGCTCGGCCTGGTCTACGAGGAGCTGACCGCGCACCTGGGCTTCCGGCGCTCCTCGGACGAGTACAAGGTGATGGCGATGGCCTCCTACGGGCGGCCCGCGATGCTCGGGGAGCTGCGCGAGCGGATCCGCGCCGACGGCGAGGGCGGCTTCGTCGCGCGGGACGTCGAGTGGGAGGCGCTGGCGCCGCGGCTGAGTGACGGCAAGGACTGGACGCCGCGCCACGCCGACCTCGCCGCCAGCGTCCAGGCGCGGCTCGAGGAGGTGCTGCTGGAGCTGTGCGGCTGGCTCGCCGAGCGCACCGGCGAGCGGCGCCTCGCGATGGCCGGCGGCGTCGCCCTCAACTGTGTCGCCAACTCGCGCCTGCTGCGCGACGGTCCCTTCGAGCGGATCTGGGTGCAGCCGGCGGCCGGCGACTCCGGCACCGCGCTCGGCGCCGCCACCCACGTCGCCGAGCGGCTCGGCGCGGCGCCGCGGCCGATGCGCACGGCGGCGCTGGGCCGCGAGTGGAGCGAGGAGGAGCTGGAGGGCTGGTTGCGCGCCGCCGCCGTCCCGTTCGAGCGCTGCGAGGACGTCGGCGCCGCCGTCGCCGAGCGGCTCGCCGCCAACGAGATCGTCGCCTGGCACCAGGGGCGGGGCGAGTGGGGGCCGCGGGCGCTCGGCCACCGCAGCCTGCTCGCCGATCCCCGCGACCCGGCCAACCTCGAGCGGCTCAACGACGTCAAGGGGCGCGAGCAGTTCCGGCCGGTGGCGCCGATGGTGCTGGAGTCGCGCGCCGCCGAGATCTTCTCCGGGGGGCCGCTGCCCAGCCCCTACATGCTCTTCACGCACCGGGTCCGCCCGGGCTGGACGGAGCGCATCCCGGCGGCGGTGCACGTCGACGGGACGGCGCGCATCCAGACCGTCGCGGCCGCCGACGAGCCGCTCGTCGCACGCATGCTGGCGGAGTTCGAGCGGCGCACCGGCGTCCCGGTGGTGGTCAACACGAGCCTCAACACCGCGGGCAGGCCGATGGTGGACGACCCGCGCGACGCCCTGGAGTGCTTCGGGTCGGCGCCGATCGACCTGCTCGCGATCGGTCCCTTCCTGGTCTCCCGGGGACGCTTCTTCGGCGAGCGTCGCGAGGCGGTCGCGGGGGCGGAGCTGAGCGTGGGCTAGATGGAGCCGCCGGCGCGACAGGTCGACGTGGTGATCCCGACCGCCGGCCGAGCGTCCCTCGACCGGCTGCTCGCGGCGCTGGCGCCGCAGCGCGACCTGCTCGGGGAGATCCATGTCGTCGAGGACCGCGAGGGCCGCGGACCGGCGGCGGCCCGCAACGCCGGCTGGCGCGCCTCGAGCGCCGCGTGGGTCGCCTTCCTCGACGACGACGTCGTGCCCGGCCGCGACTGGGCGAGCCGGCTGCGGGACGACCTCACCGGCCTGGCGGCCGGCGTCGCGGCGAGCCAGGGGCGGCTGCGCGTGCCGCTGCGCGGCGACCGCCGCCCGTCCGACTGGGAGCGCCACGTCGCCGGCCTCGAGGACGCCGCCTGGGTCAGCGCCGACCTCGCGGTGCGGCGTGAGGCGCTGGCGGCGGTCGGAGGCTTCGACGAGCGCTTCCGCCGCGCCTACCGCGAGGACACCGACCTGGCGATGCGCCTGCTGCGCGGCGGCTGGCAGATCGTGCGCGGCGAGCGCTCCTGCGCCCACCCGGTCGGCCCGGCCGGCTTCTGGACGAGCGTCGCCAGGCAACGCGGCAACGCCGACGACGTGCTGATGCGGGCGCTGCACGGCCGCCACTGGCGGCGCTGGGGCCGGGCGCCGCGGGGCCGGCTGCGTCGCCACCTGCTGGCCAGCGCCTCGCTCGGCACCGCGGGGCTGGCGGCTGCCACGGGCCGGCGCCGCGCGGCGGCCGCGCTGGCAGGGGCCTGGCTCGGCCTGACCGGCGAGCTGGCGGCCGCTCGAATCGCGCCAGGCCCTCGCGACCGCGCCGAGGTGGGACGGATGCTGGCGACGAGCGCCGTGCTGCCGCTCGCCGCGACCGCCTGGTCGGCGTGGGGCGTCCTGCGGCTGCCGGCGCTGCTGCTCCGCGGCGGCCCGCCGCGGGCGACCCGGCCGCCGCGCCACGAGCGGCCCGCGGCGGTGCTGCTCGACCGCGACGGCACCCTGCTCTTCGACGTCCCCTACAACGGCGACCCCTCGAACGTGGCGCCGCTGCCGGGAGCCCGCCGGGCGCTGCGGCGGCTGCGCGAGAGCGGCACGCCGCTCGCGGTGGTCAGCAACCAGAGCGGCGTCCGCCGCGGCCTGCTCGAGCCCGGGCAGGTCGAGGCGGTCAACCGCCGTGCCGAGGAGCTGCTCGGCCCGGTCGGCCCGTGGCTCTGGTGCCCGCACGCGCCCGGCGACGGCTGCGGGTGCCGCAAGCCCGAGCCAGGCCTGGTGCTGGCGGCGGCGAAGCGGCTCGGCGTCAGCCCGGACCGCTGCCTCGTGATCGGCGACGTCGCCGCCGACGTGCAGGCGGCGCAGGCGGCCGGCGCCGCCGCGGTGCTGGTGCCGACGCCGCGCACCGAGGCCGAGGACGTGCGGATGGCGCCGGCGACCGCGGCGTCGATCGAGGCGGCGGTCGAGCGGGCGATGGCGACCGGCCCGAACGGGGACGATCGGTGAGCCGCCAAGTCGACACGGTGACTGCCGGTCGTTCTAGTCCGGGTCGATTTGGCGGCGAGCTCGGTGCTCGTGGCGGCGTGCTCGCGGTCCGCCAGGACAACCTCGGCGACGTGCTGCTGATGGGGCCGGCGCTGCGGGCGATCGCCGCGGGCGCCGACGGTCCGCTGAGCCTGCTCTGCGGCGCGCGCGGCGCGGCGGCGGCGCGGCTGCTGCCTGGGGTCGACGAGGTGCTGGCTCACACGGCCCCGTGGATCGATCCCGAGCCGCCGCCGGCGCGGCGCGAGGACTGCGAGGCGATGGTGGAGGAGGTCGCGCGGCGGGCCCCCGATGCGGCGGTGGTCTTCACCTCGTTCCACCAGAGCCCGCTGCCGACCGCCTTGCTGCTGCGGCTCGCCGGCGTGCGGCGGATCGCGGCGATCAGCGTCGACTACCCCGGCTCGTTGCTCGACGTCCGCCACTCGGTCGGCGACGGAGTCCATGAGGTCGAACGCGCGCTCTCGCTCGCCGCCGCCGCCGGCTACGCGCTGCCGCCCGGCGACGACGCGCGCCTTCGCGTCGAGACCGACGCCGAGCCACCGTCCCTGCCGGCCGAGCCGTTCGTCGTCCTCCATCCGGGCGCCTCGGTCAGCGCTCGCGCCTGGGAGCCCGAGCGCTGGGCGGAGCTCGCGGCCCTGCTCGCCGCCGAGGGCCGGCGGCTCGTCGTCACCGGCGGTCCGCGGGAGAGGGAGCTGACGGCCGCGGTCGCCGCTGCCGCCCCGGGCGCGCTCGACCTCGGCGGTCGCTGCGACTTCGGTCAGCTCGCCGCCGTCCTCGATCGCGCCGAGGCGGTCGTCGTCGCCAACACCGGGCCGGCCCACCTCGCCGCCGCCGTGGGGACGCCGGTCGTCTCGCTCTTCGCGCCGACCGTCTCGCCGCTCGCCTGGCGCCCCTGGCGGGTCCCACACGAGCTGCTCTACCGCGAGGTGCCGTGCGCGGGCTGCCGGGCGAGGCGCTGCCCGGTCCCCGGCCACCCCTGCCTCCACGAGGTCGAGGCGGCCGAGGCGGCGGCGGCGCTGCGGCGCCTCGTCGGCGCATCCGCGGAGCTGGAGGCGGTGGCGTGAACGTCCTGCTCTGGCACGTGCACGGCTCCTGGACGACGGCGCTCGTGCGGGGGGAGCACACCTACCTGCTGCCGGTCCTGCCCGACCGGGGGCCGGACGGGCTGGGGCGCGCCCGGACCTGGGAGTGGCCCGAGGCGGCGGTCGAGCTGGCGCCCGAGCGGCTCGCCGACGCCGAGGTCGACGTGGTCGTCCTCCAGCGCCCCCACGAGGAGGAGCTGTGCGAGCGCTGGCTGGGACGCCGCCCCGGGCGCGACCTGCCGGCCGTCTACGTCGAGCACAACGCCCCGCAGGGGCGGATCGAGGAGATGCGCCACCCGGTTGCCGACCGCGACGACCTCACGCTCGTCCACGTCACCCACTTCAACGACCTCTTCTGGGACGCCGGCTCGACCCGCACGACGGTGATCGAGCACGGGGTCGTCGACCCCGGCTACCGCTACAGCGGCGAGCTGGCGGAGGCGGCGGTCGCGATCAACGAGCCGGGGCGGCGCTGGCGGGTGACCGGCACCGACCTGCTGCCGCGGCTCAACGGCGTCGTGTCGCTGCGCCTGTTCGGGATCGGCGCCGCCGAGCTGGGCGGGATCGAGAACCTGCCGCAGGCCGAGCTGCACGCCGAGATGGCTCGCCGCCGCGCCTACCTGCACCCGATCCGCTGGACCTCGCTCGGCCTCTCGCTGCTCGAGGCGATGCACCTGGGGATGCCGGTGGTGGTGCTGGCGACGACCGAGGCGGTCGAGGCGGTGCCGCCGGGCGCGGGCGTCGTCTCGACCCGGGTCGAGACGCTCTCGCGCGGCCTGCGCGAGCTGGTCGCCGACCCCGAGCTGGCCCGCGAGCGCGGCCGCGCCGCCCGCGCCGCGGCCCTCGACCGCTACGGGCTGGAGCGCTTCCTCGCCGACTGGGACCGGCTGCTGGAGGAAGTCGCATGAGGATCGCGATGGTCTCCGAGCACGCCAGCCCGCTGGCGACCCTGGGCGGGGTCGACGCGGGGGGCCAGAACGTCTTCGTCGACGCGCTCTCGCGCGAGCTGGCGCGGCGCGGCTGCGAGGTCGTCGTCTACACCCGCCGCGACGACACGACCCTGCCGCGACGGGTCGAGCTCTGCCCCGGGGTCGAGGTCGAGCACGTCCCGGCCGGACCCGCGGTCGAGCTGCCCAAGGACGAGCTCTTCCCGCACATGCCGCAGTTCGCGGCCGGGCTGGCGCGCTCCTGGCGTCGCGAGCGGCCCGACCTCGTCCACGCCCACTTCTGGATGTCCGGGCACGCCTCCCTGCTCGCCGCCGAGAGCATGCGGCTGCCGGTCGTCCAGACCTTCCACGCGCTCGGCACCGTCAAACGGCGCTACCAGGGCGGCATGGACACGAGCCCGCCGCAGCGGCTCGAGATCGAGCGGCAGATCGTCGCCACCGCGGACCGGGTGCTCGCCACCTGCAGCGACGAGGTCTTCGAGCTGATGCGGATGGGGGCCGACGCCGAGCGGGTCGCGGTGGTCCCCTGCGGCGTCGACCTCGACGTCTTCGATCCCGCCGGGCCGGCCGAGGAGCGCGACCCGGACCTGCGGCGGCTCCTCTACGTCGGCCGCCTGGTGCGGCGCAAGGGCGTCGGCAACGCGATCGAGGCGCTGCCGCGCATGCCGCGGGTGGAGCTGGTCGTCGCCGGCGGGCCGCCCCGCGAGGAGCTCGGCCGCGACCCCGAAGCGCGGCGCCTCGCCGAGCTGGCCGAGCGCCACGGCGTCGCCGACCGGGTGCGGATGCGCGGCCGGGTGGACCGCGAGCGGCTGCCGGCGCTGATCCGCTCGGCGGACGCGGTGGTCACGGTGCCCTGGTACGAGCCGTTCGGGATCGTGCCGCTGGAGGCGATGGCCTGCGGCGTCCCGGTGATCGCGAGCGCCGTCGGCGGCATGATCGACAGCGTCGTCGACGGCCAGACCGGGATCCACGTTCCGCCGCGCGATCCCGAGCGGCTCGCCGAAGCCGCGCTGGAGCTGCTCGCCGACCGCGAGCGCTGCCGCGCCTGCGGACGGGCCGGCGCCAAACGCGCCCAGCGCCTCTACGGCTGGCGCCGGGTCGGCGGCCAGGTGCTGGAGGCCTACGAGGCGGTCCTCAGCGGGCGCGAGGCGCGGCGGGCGCGGCGGGACGGCCGGCCGCGCGGCAGCCAGGCGCACCTGACGGCGCTCGCCAGCGGCATCGAGGCGCTCGAGGCCGAGCGTCCCCGGATCGACGCCTGGGGCGAGTGGCTGGGCGAACGGCTGCTGGCCGGCGGCCGCCTGCTCGCGGCCGGCAACGGGGGCAGCGCCGCCGAGGCGCAGCACCTGACGGCCGAGCTGGTCGGGCGCTTCCAGGCCGAGCGCCGGCCGCTGAGCGCGATCGCGCTGCACGCCGACACCTCCAGCCTGACCGCGATCGGCAACGACTACGGCGTCGAGGAGGTCTTCGCCCGCCAGGTCGAGGCCCACGGCCGGGCCGGCGACGTGCTCGTCGCCCTCAGCACCTCGGGGCGCAGCGAGAACCTGCTGCGCGCGGCGACGGCGGCGAACCGCCTCGGCCTCGTCACCTGGGCGGTGACCGGGCCGGGCCCCAACCCGCTCGCGGACGCCTGCGACGAGGCGATCGCCCTCGACGTCGACTCCAGCGCGACGGTCCAGGAGCTCCACCTGGTCGCCGTCCACCTGCTCTGCGGCGCCGTCGACCGCTGCGTGCGGCAGCTCGACGGCGCGGAGTCGCGCGCGTCCTTCCCGCCGGCGCCGGTTCGCCGGCTCTCCCGGGCGCGGGAGTTCGTACGGTGAGCAGTCGCCTGGTCATCGTCGGCGACGTGCTGCTCGACCGCGACGTCGACGGCGCCAGCGAGCGCCTCGCCCCCGACTCCGGCGTGCCCGTGCTCGACGAGCGCGAGGCGCGCATCCGTCCCGGCGGCGCTGGGCTCGCCGCGGCGATCGCGGCCGCCGAGGGCGAGGAGGTCACGCTCGTCACCGCGCTCGCCGACGACGAAGCCGGGGCCGAGCTGGCGAGCCTGCTCGCCCTCGCCGGGGTGCGGCTGGTCGACCTCGGCCTCGACGGCCGCACGCCGGAGAAGGTGCGCCTGCTGCGCGACGGCGAGCCGCAACTGCGCCTCGACCGGGGCGGCTCCCTCGCGCCGCTGCTGGCCCGCGACCGCGACGGCTTGTGGCGGGCGCTCGAAGGCGCCGGCGCGATCCTCGTCTCCGACTACGGCCGTGGCGTCGCCGCCCACGAGCCGGTCCGAGCCGCGCTCGCCGCCCACCGCCTGGGCCGGCCGCTGGTCTGGGACCCGCACCCACGCGGATCGGTGCCGGTCCCGGGCGCGACCCTCGCCACCCCCAACCTCGACGAGGCGGCGCGACTGGCGCCGACCGTTGACGGCGACTGTGGACTTGACCCCCCTATAGCGGGGTCAAGTCCACAGTCGGCGCATCCGGCCGCGCGGCCGCCCGGCGAGCTGGCCAGGGCGCTGCTTGCCGCCTGGGGTGTCGAGGCGGTCTGCGTCACGCGCGGCGGCGACGGCGCCCTGCTCGCCGAGCCGAACGAGCCGGTCCGCGAGTTCGGCTGCGCGCCCGCGCAAGGCGACCCGTGCGGGGCGGGGGACAGCTTCGCGGTCGCCGCCGCTGCCGCCCTGGCCGCCGGCGCGACGCGCGCCGAGGCCGTCGCCGCCGCCGTCGACGCCGCGCGCGAGTTCGTGGCCGCCAGCGGCGCCCGCCGCCTCGCCACCCCCCAGGACCCGCCGTACGTTCGGTGCCCATATGGGCACCGAACGTACGGCGAGTCCTCGTCGCGGACGCTCGACCTGCGCGGCCTGGGCGCCTCGCCGCGCTCGATCGCGCCGGCGCTCGCCTTGGCGGCGCGTGTGCGGGCGCGGGGCGGCAGCGTGGTCGCGACCGGCGGCTGCTTCGACCTCCTCCACGTCGGCCACGTCCGCACCCTGGAGGCGGCGCGGGCGCTCGGCGACTGCCTCGTCGTCCTGCTCAACGGCGATCGCTCGGTGCGCCGGCTCAAGGGCGACGATCGCCCGCTGGTCGGCGAGCTGGAGCGGGCGGCGATGCTGAAGGCCCTGGGCTGTGTCGACGAGGTCGCGATCTTCGACGAGCCGGTCCCCGACGAGGCCCTGCGGCTGCTGAAGCCCGATGTCTGGGCGAAGGGCGGCGACTACGAGGCCGGCGAGCTGCCCGAGGCCGAGGCGATCGCCGCCTGGGGCGGACGGGTCGCGATCCTGCCCTACCTGGAGGGCCGCTCGACGACGCGGCTGATCGAGGAGGTGGGCGCGCGTGGCGAGCGCTGAGATCGGGACGACGATCGTCACCGGCGCCGCCTCGGGGCTGGGCCGAGCCGTCGCCGAGGCGGTCGAGCGCGAGGGCGGCACCGCGGTCGGCTTCGACCTGCGGCCCGCCGAGGGCATCGAGTTCGTCGAGGTCGACCTCGCCGACACGAAGGCGGCAGAAGCCGCGACCCGGAGCGTCGTCGAGGCGCACGGTGGCCTCCACGGCGTCGTCACCGCCGCGGGGATCGATGCCTGCGGCCCCCTCGACGGGATCTCGGCCGAGCGCTGGAACCGCGTGGTCGCCGTCAACCTGCTCGGCACGGCGGCTGTGGTGCGGGCGGCGCTGCCGGCCCTGGTCGAGTCGCACGGCCGCGTCGTCACCGTCGCCTCGACCCTCGGCATCCGCGGCTTCCCCGACGCGACCGCCTACTGCGCGAGCAAGTTCGGCGTGGTCGGCTTCACGCAGGCGCTCGCCGCCGAGACGGCCGGCAGGGTCGGCGTCACGCTGCTGACGCCGGGTGGCATGGACACCGCCTTCTTCGACGGACGCGACGAGAAGTACAAGCCGCCACCCGACGCCGAGCTCTCGCCGCCGCGGGAGGTCGCCGAGGCGGTCGTCTTCGCGCTCAGCCGCCCGCCCGGCGTCGAGCTGCGCCAGGCCCTGTTCTGCCCCTCGACGGAGACCTCGTGGCCGTAACCGTCCTGCGGGCGCTGGGCCTCGGCGACCTGCTGACCGCGGTGCCGGCCCTGCGGGCGATCGCCCGCGCCTACCCGGACGAGCAGCGCCTGCTTGCCGCGCCGGCGTGGCTGGCGCCCCTGCTGCCGCTGGTCCGCGGGGACGGAGAGCCCTGCCTGCACGACCTCGTCGAGGTCGCCGGGCTCGGGGCCGACCCCGGGCGCCTGCCGCGGCGGCCGGCGGCGGCGATCGACCTGCACGGCGCCGGGCCGGAGAGCCACCGGCTGCTGCTCGCGACCGAGCCCCAGCGCCTGATCGCCTTCCGCAACGACGCGGTCGCGGCGACCGCCGGGATGCCGGAGTGGGAGCCAGCCGAGCACGAGGCGCGGCGCTGGTGCCGGCTGCTGGACCGCTTCGGGATCGAGGCCGACGCGACCGAGCTGGAGATCGAGCGGCCCGAGGCCGAGCTGCCCGAGTGGGCGCGCGGGGCGACGCTGATCCACCCTGGAGCCGCAAGCGCCTCTCGCCGCTGGCCGCCGGAGCGCTGGGCGGCGGTCGCCCGGCACGAGCGCGAACAGGGCCGCGAGGTCCTGGTCACCGGCAGCCGCGGAGAGCTCGGGCTGGCCCGCTGGATCGCCGCCGAGGCCGGTCTCGACCCCCGCCGCGAGATCGCCGGCCGCACCGACGTCGGGACGCTCGCCGCCTTCGTCGCGGCGGCCGGCGTGCTGGTCTGCGGCGACACCGGCGTCGCCCACCTGGCCACGGCGCTGCGCGTTCCCTCGGTCCTCCTCTTCGGCCCGACGTCGCCCCGCCACTGGGGGCCGCCCGAGGACCGCGAGATCCACCGCGTGCTCTGGCGGGGCCGCGGCGGCGACCCGCACGCTGCCGCGGTCGACCCGGGCCTGCTCGAGATCGGCGCCGGGGAAGTGCTCGGCGCGCTCGACTCGCTGCGCTCGCTCGCCGCCGCCTGAGCGGCCCTCGGAGGGAGCTACTCGATCGACAGCTTCTCGTCGAGCCCGGTCAGGGCGAGGACGCGCTTGACGGCTTCCGACCTGCTCGCGGCGACCGTCAGCCGCTCGCCGAGGCGCTGGTGGGCGCCGACCAGGATCGCGATCCCGGTCGAGTCGATGAACTCGAGCTCGCCGAGGTCGATCCTCACCGGCATGCCGGCGGCCTCCAGCCGCTTCAGCTCGCTCGAGAAGGACGACGTGTTGGACAGGTCCAGCTCGCCCGCGAGGGCAAGGACACAGGCCGAGCCGTCCTCGCTCGCACGCAGCGTCAGCGTTCCTTCCTGAGTCTCCCTCGTACTCGGCTCGCCCACGGCACCTCCTGGAGGTTTTTGTCGTACCGGGGCTCCCAAGACTGTAGACGGCTGTTGGCCTTTCGTCCAGTCAGACGCGTACCCGCGCGGTTTCGGGACGAGCCGCTTCGGGAAGGTCTCGGGCGAGTCGCTTCGAAGATGAGTGAAGGAGGCCCCAGATGAGAGCTCTGTTCGGCATCTACCTCGGCGGCATCGTCCTCACGATCTCCTACTTCGCCGTGGTCGGGCTCAGCCACCACTAGGGCGATGAAGCGCTTCCTCAAGGAGAACTCGCTCGGCCTCGTCTTCGGCGCCCTCTTCCTCGCCAGCCTGACCGGCCAGGCGATCGCCGGCCGCCTCGCCTACAACGAGGACCAGCTCGCCCACGGCGGCAACCCGGTCTCCTTCGGCCGCTACCTGACCTCCTCGGACTTCGGCCAGGCGGTGATGGAGAACTGGCAGTCCGAGTACCTCCAGTTCCTCGTCTTCCTGCTGCTGACGATATGGCTCTTCCAGAAGGGCTCGCCCGAGTCGAAGAAGGAGGACGAGCTCGGGCGCGAGTCGGAGTCCGAGCAGCTGATCGGCGAGCACGCGAAGCGCTCGTCCCCGGGCCCCGCCCGGGCCGGCGGCTGGCGCGCCGCCCTCTACGGCAACTCGCTGCTGATAGTGATGGGACTGATCTTTCTCGGCACCTGGTTCGCCCAGTCGGTGACCGGCTGGACGAAATTCAACTCCGAGCAGCTCGACCACCACGCCGAGGCGGTCAGCTGGCTCTCCTACCTCGGCAACCCCCAGTTCTGGGAAACGACCCTGCAGAACTGGCAGTCCGAGTTCCTCGCCGTCGGCTCGTTCGCCGTCTTCACGGTCTACCTGCGCCAGCGCGGCTCCCCCGAGTCGAAGCCGGTCGGCGCCGCCCACACGGCGACCGGCGCCGAGGGCTGAGCCCCCGCCGACGGGACGATTTCCGCTGACATAGGTCGGTTTTCGGCCCGTCGGCGGGTTACTGCCGGCCCAGGCCGGGAATACGCGACGCATGGGCCAACGCGTCGTGGTGATCGGAGCGACCGGCAACGTCGGCACCAGCGTGCTGGAGGCGCTGGACGGGAGCCGCTGGTCGACGAGATCGTCGGGGTGGCGCGGCGGCGACCGGAGCTGGAGATGCCGAAGACGCGCTGGGCCGAGGTCGACGTCGCCGACCGCAAGGGGCTGGTCGAGGCCCTGCGCGGCGCCAGCGCCGCGATCCACCTCGCCTGGGCGATCCAGCCCTCGCGCGACGAAGCGACCCTGGCGCGGATCAACGTCGAGGGCAGCGAGCGGGTCTTCGAGGCCGCGGCGGAGGCCGAGGTCCCGGCGCTGGTCTACGCCTCGTCCGTGGGCGCCTACGGGCCGGGCCCGAAGGACCGCGCCGTCGACGAGTCCTGGCCCACCACCGGCGTCCCGACCTCCTTCTACTCGCGCCACAAGGCCTCGGTCGAGGCCCTGCTCGACGGCTTCGAGGCGCGACATCCCGGCATCCGGGTCGTCCGCCTGCGCCCGGCGCTGATCTTCAAGGGCGAGGCCGCCAGCGAGATCCGCCGCCTCTTCGTCGGCCCCTTCCTGCCCAGCGGCCTCGTCCGCCCGGGCCTGATCCCGGTCGTGCCGCGGATCGCCGGCCTGCGCTTCCAGGCGGTCCACTCGCGCGACGTCGGCGAGGCCTACCGCCAGGCGGTCGTCCGCGACGTCCGTGGCGCGTTCAACCTGGCCGCCGAGCCGGTGCTCGACCCCGAGCGGCTCTCCGAGGCGCTCGGCGCCCGCCCCGTCGACGTTGCGCCGCGGGTGGCGCGCGCCCTGGTCGACTGGAGCTGGAAGCTGCGCCTGCAGCCGTCGCCGCCGGGATGGCTCGACATGGCGCTGAAGGTCCCGCTCATGGACAGCACGAGGGCCCGGCAGGAGCTGGGCTGGGAGCCGCGGGTGGACGCGGTCGAGGCGCTGCTCGAGCTGCTCGAGGGGATGCGCCGCGGGCGGGGGATCGAGACGCCGCCGCTGGATCGCGAGACCGGCGGCCCCGCTCGCCTCGGCGAGCTGCGCACCGGGGTCGGCGCGCGGCAGTGAAGGTGGGCCGGCCCTCGCTCAGCCGCGCAGCGCGTCGAGCGCCGCTTCGCGCTGTTCGTGCAGCGAGATCGAGGATTCGACGCCGGTGATTTTGAGCAGGCGGCGAACCTGGTGGTTGACGCAGCAGAGGATGAATTTGCCCTTGCCGCCGTTGCCGGCGTCGCGGTCCAGCCGCTGCCAGGTGCGCACGATCAGCGCGATCCCCGTCGAGTCGATGAATTCGCAGTCGGAGAGGTCGAGCATCACCGCCGCTTCCTCGTCCGCCAGCGCCACCTCGAGCGCCTGCTCCAGCTCGGGCGCGGTATTCATGTCGAGCTCGCCGTGGACCGTGAAGACGCGAATCCCTCCGTCGATCTCCTCGGTCTGGACGTCAAAGGGCGCCGGACTCACGGGGGCGATGCTATCGAACGGACGGACTGGCGGTGGCCGGTTTCGCGCCGAGACGGCAGGGGTAACGATGGGTCGAACGCCGGGCGATTATGCTCGGCGCCGCGGGAGCTTCTCCCCGTGGGGAATCTACGTCCATGGCCAATAGCCCGACGACCAGCGACAAGCCAAAGGGGCTGCAGATGATGCTGCCCGCCAAGGCGGAGAACGTCGCCGTTATACGGCACGCCCTCGCCGGCCTCGCCGAGGAGATCGGCATGGACGAACCGGGCCTCGCCGACCTGAAGACCGTCGTCACCGAGGCCTGCATGAACGTGGTCGTGCATGCCTACCCCGGGGAGCCCGGGCCGCTCAGCGTCGAAGCGATGCCCGACAACGAAGGCCTCACCGTCGTCGTCCGCGACAAGGGGTCGGGGATGCGGCCGCAGGCCGAGGTGAAGCCGAACCAGCCGAGCCTTCGCCTGGGCCTCTCGCTGATCGCGGCGCTCTCCAGCAGCTTCGCGATCTCAGGCGGGCTCGACCAGGGCACCGAGGTGACGATGCGGCTGCCGCTCAAGGGCGGCGGCGTCGACGGCCGCGGCGACCTCGTCTCGCTGGAATCGCGCGGCGGCGACACGACCGAGCTGGTCACCGACCGGCCGGAGCTGCTCGCTCCCGTGCTCACCCGCATGGTCAGCGCCCTCGCCGCTCGCCGCGACCTCTCGATCGACCGCGTCTCCGACGCCGTCCTGGTCACCGACGCGATCGCCGCGGCGGCGCCTTCTCGCTTCAGCGACGGCCGGGTGCGGCTGGGGCTGGACGACCGCGAAGGGGCGATCGAGCTGCGGCTGGGGCCGATGGACCCCGGCGCCGCCGACGACATCCGCAAGGAGCTCGAAGTGCCCGACGTGGGCGGCTCGCTGGAGGCCCTCGCCGACGACCTCACCGTCGACCAGTCCGGCGACGGCGAGTACCTCGTCATTCGGTTTGCTGCTGCTCCCTGATCTGCTCGCGGATCCGGGCCAGGGCGCGGCGCAGGATGCGCGAGACGTGCATCTGCGAGTGGCCGATCCGCTCGGCGATCTGCGACTGCGTCATGTCCTCGGCGAAGCGCAGTTTCAGCACCAGCCGCTCGCGCTCGTCCAGGTAGGGCAGGGCGGCGTCGAGCGCGATCCGGCCCTCGACCAGCTCGAAGCCCTCGTCCTCTGCGCCGACCCACTCGGCGGGGGGAGCCTCGTCGCCGTCTTCGGTGCCGGCGGGCCGGTCGAGCGAGAGTGGGCGCCGGTTGTGGTTGGCCTCGAGCACTTCGAGCACGTCGGTCTGCTCGACCTCGAGCCGCTCGGCGATCTCGGCCACCGAGGGCGAGCGCTGCAGCTCCTTGGTCAGCTCGGTGATCGCTTTGTCGACTTCGGCCATCAGGTCGTGGAGGCCGCGCGGCACCCGCACCGTCCAGACCCGGTCGCGGAAGTGGCGTTTCAGCTCGCCCAGGATGGTCGGCGAGGCGAAGGCGGTGAAGGGGATCTCGCGCGCGGGGTCGAAGCGGTCGATCGCGTTGATCAGGCCGAGGTTGGCGACCTGGAGCAGGTCGTCGAACGACTCGCTGGCGCCGCGGTAGCGCAGGGCGAGCCGCTTGGCGAAGGCGAGGTTGCGCCGCACCAGCTCCTCGCGGATCGCCGGATCGCGCGTCTTGGCGAAGCGGCGCCACAGCTCGGCTTCGCCGGCAAGGCGCTCCCCCGTCCCCGGGCCTGGGGTTGGCTCTATCTCCTCGCTGGGCGGCTGGGCTGGCATCGGTGAACAGCTGGACGGTACCTGGATTGGCAAACCGCCCTGGAGCCATAACGGGCCGTGCGGCGATCTATAAGTCCGTTCCCTGCGGACGGGAAACCGATACCCGGCGACGGGGCGGCGAAAACGCGGCGCCCACGCGGGTTTCGCCGGTCCCCACTAGGCTCCAAGCGACTTCGAAATCGACAAGAGGAGACACTCAGATGGCTTTCTCGGTTCCCGATCTGCCCTACCCCTACGACGCGCTCGAGCCTCACATCGACGAGGCGACGATGCGCGTCCACCACGACAAGCACCACCAGGCCTACGTCGACAAAGCCAACGACGCGCTGGCGGGGACCGAGTGGGCTGACCGCGACGTCGAGGACGTCCTCCAGAACCTCGCCAGCCTGCCCCAGGACAAGCAGGGGCCCGTCCGCAACAACGCCGGCGGCCACTACAACCACACCCTCTTCTGGCAGATGCTCAGCCCCGACGGCGGCGGCGCCCCGAGCGGCGACCTGGCCGCGGCGATCGACGAGAAGTGGGGCTCGCTCGACTCCTTCAAGGACGAGTTCAAAGCCGCCGGGATCGCCCGCTTCGGCTCCGGCTGGGCCTGGCTGGTCAAGGACGACTCGGGCCTGGCGATCGTCTCGACGCCGAACCAGGACTCGCCGATCTCCGACGGCAAGACCGCGCTGCTCGGCTGCGACGTCTGGGAGCACGCCTATTACCTCAAGTACCAGAACAAGCGCCCCGAATACATCGACGCCTTCTGGAACGTCGTCAACTGGGACTACGTGGCCCAGCGCTACGGGGGGTAGCTGACAGGGGGCGGCGCTCGCGCCGCCCCCTTTATTTTCCTTGAGCATTCGTCGCGAATGCCCTATTCATGTCTTGTCCCGCTGGGACAGGCGCCGGGCGCAACCGCCTGGCGCTCATCGACAGGAAAGGGAACAACATGAGCGGCAAATCGAAAGCACTGGGTCTCGGCCTGGTGGCAACGCTGGCGATCGCCGCGATCGCCAGCGTCAGCGCCTCGGCTGAAGTGACCGGGCACTTCATCGTGGAAGGCGGGGACGCGAACCTCGTCGGAACCGAGAATGCCACCCACAACTCGCAGTTCTCGGTCGAAGGCGGCACGCCGATCGAATGCCTGAACGACTCATACGAAGGCTTCGGCGGGTCCGAAACACTGGCCGGGTTCACGCTGGTCCCGAAATACCCGACATGCAAGACAGCCGGGGCGGCGAATCACGAAGTCACGATCACACCCAATGGGTGCCGCTACACACTGAAGGCCACCGAAAAAGTCCACGCGACATTCTGGATTCTGTGCCCCGAAGGCAAACCGATGGAAATCCATCACCCCAACTGCACAATCACAATCCAAGAACAGAACCTGAGCGCGGTCAGCTACACCACATTGCTGGAAAACACGAAGCACGCGCTCACAGTCAACCTCACAGTCGAAAACATCACAGCCCACTACCACGGCGGTGCCTGCATATTCCTCGGCACAACCCATAAAGGCGCCCTGAAAGGCTCCTTCACAATCAAAGCCCTCGACACAGCGGGCAAACAGGTCAACCTCACAGTCACATAGCTAGGCGGCGAGCCGCTAGGCGCTGACAGCCGGCCGCGCGGCCTCGGGCAGGTCGCGCGGCAAGGCGCCCTCCTTCGGGGGCACCTTGCTCATCGCGTGCTCCGCGAGCGCGGTGATCGTCAGCGAGGGGTTGACGCCGACGTTGGCGGGGACGGCGGCGCCGTCGCAGACCAGCAGGTTCTCGTAGCCGAAGACCCGCTGGTCGGCGTCGACCACGCCGTCCTCGGGACCGTGCCCGATCACGGCGCCGCCGAGGATGTGCGCCGTGGTGGGGATGTTGAAGAGCGCCTCGGTCAGCGAGCTCTGGGCGACGCCGCCGGTGCGCTCGGCCAGCCACTCGGCCGCCTCGTTGGCGACCGGGATGAAGGTCGGGTTCGGCTTCTCGGGGTCCTGCTCGGTCTGCAGCCAGACCTCGCCCGAGCGTTTCAGCTTCGGCCGCAGCGCGATCGCGTTGTCGAGCGTCTGCATGACGAGCAGGATGATCGTGCGGCGCGACCAGCCCCCCGGCCACAGCGTCTTGGCGAATTTGACGGGGTGGCGGAGGATCTGGCCGAGCAGCTTCAGCGGCCGGGTGACGCGGGTGCCGTCGCCTACCAGCAGCGTGTAGAGGGTGCTCATCGAGTCGCCGGCGTGGCCGTAGCTGACCGTCTCGATGTGGGTGTGGGGGTCGGGGTAGATGCTGGAGCTGATCGCGACCCGCTTGGTGAGGTCGCCGGGATAGTCCTCAGGCACGGTGACCGCGAGGATCATCTCGCTGTTGGTGCGGACCAGCTCGCCGAGGCGGTCGGACACCTTCGGCAGCGAGCCGCCGAGGCGGCAGCGCTGCAGCAGCTTGTTGGTGCCGAGCGCGCCGGCGGCGACAACCACGCCGCGGGCGGTGATCGTGCGCCGGCCGCGGCCGCGGATCACGCCACTGCGCTCGCTGGTCACCGCGTAGCCGTCGCTGCCGTCGGCGGCGCCGAGCGGCCGGATCTCGGTTACGAGGCGGTCGGGCATGACCTTGGCACCCTGGCGCTCGGCGAACCAGAGGTAGTTCTTGACCAGGGTGTTCTTGGCGCCGACCGGGCAGCCGACCATGCAGCGCCCGCAGTGGGTGCAGCCGGTGCGCTCGGGGCCCTCGCCGCCGAAGTAGGGGTCGGCGACGGTCATGCCGGCCTCGCCGAGGAAGACCCCGATCGGAGTCTTGGTGTAGGTGTCGCCGACGCCGATCTCCTCGCCGTACTCGCGCAGCAGCTGGTCGGCGTCGTCGTCGTTCTCGTGGACGACCACGCCGAGCATCCGCTGGGCGGTCTCGTAATGAGGGGCGAGGGCGGCCTGCCAGTCCTCGAGGTCGGCCCACTGGGGGTCCTTGAAGAAGGGCTCGGGCGGGACGTAGAGCGTGTTGGCGTAGCCGAGGCTGCCGCCGCCGACCCCGGAGCCGCTGACAACGGCGACGTCCTTGAAGGTGCTGAGGCGGAAGATGCCCCGCAGGCCCAGGCGCGGCGCCCAGAAGTAGCGGCGCAGGTCCCAGGTCGACTTGGGGAAGTCCTTGTCGCCAAAGCGCCTGCCGCACTCGATCACCGCGACCGAGTAGCCCTTTTCGGCGAGGCGTAAAGCTGAAACAGAACCCCCGAAGCCGGAGCCCACCACGACCCAGTCGAAGTCGTACGTCATGCGGGGCATTCTTGGACGTTGCTCCCGCGGACAGGACCCGCGGGCCTACGCCTCTCCCGGCTCGAGCGGGCGGAAGTCGCTGGTCCGCGCTCCGCACACCGGGCAGAACCAGTCCTTGGGGATGTCCTCGAAGGCGGTTCCGGGCGGTATTCCGCCGTCGGGATCGCCGACCTGGGGGTCGTAGATGAACCCGCAGCTCTCGCAGATCCAGAGGGTCGCTTCCTTCGTTGCCTCCATCGCTAGAAGTCTAGGCCCAGTCAGTCTTTGTCGAAGCTGACCGCGACCGGCTCGCGCTGGGCGGCGTCCTCGATCTCGAAGAACTCGCGCTTCTCGAAGTTGCCCTGGCTGGCGATGATCGAGCCGGGGAACTGTTCGATGCCCGTGTTGTAGGCCTGCACGTTGGAGTTGTAGATGCGGCGGGCGGCCTGGATTTCGTCCTCGAGCTGGCTCAGGTTGCGGCTCAGCTGCTGGAAGTTCTCGGTGGCGCGCAGCTGCGGGTAGTTCTCGGCGACGGCGCGCAGGTCGGTGAGGGCGCCGGTCAGCTGCTGCTCGGCCTGGGCCGTCTCGCCGACGCTCCGGGCCGACATCGCGTCGGCCCTCGCCCGCGTCGCCTTCTCGAAGACCTCGCTCTCGTGGGAGGCGTAGCCCTTGACCGTCTCGACCAGGTTCGGCACCAGGTCGTGGCGGCGCTTGAGCTGGATGTCGATCCCGCTCCAGGACTCGTCGACGCGGTTGCGCGCGGCGATGATCGAGTTGCGCTTGCTTATGTAGTAGAGGACCGCGATGACGACGATCGCCACCACGACTATGAGCGCCACGGTCACGCCGTCATCCTACTCGCCCCGACCCGCCGTGAGTTGAGCACCCAATGGGTGCCTAACTCACGGCGGGTCCCTAGGATCGCCGCGTGAGCGCGAAGGGCGAAGCGGCGGAATGGGCCGAGACCGTGCGCCGCTACGGCGAGGGCCACGGGCTCGCCTATGAGGCGGTCGGGGGGATCAACCCGAAGGACGGCCCGGTGGCGCTCTGCGTCGGCGGGACGAACCGGCTCACCGGCGAGCTGGTCGAAGGGTTCTGGGGCGCCTGCTGCGACGCCGACGAGCGCGAGGTCGGCGGCTTCCTCAGCAAGGCGATCCTGCCGGGAGCGCTGCTGGCCAAGGCGCACATGCCGGACCTGGCCAAGGTGGTGCCCGCCTTCAACGTCGAGTCGATCGAGGGCCACGAGCGGGTGACGCAGCGCCTGGCGCGCAAGGTCGAGTTCGAGTCGATCGAGTTCAACCGCCGCTTCCAGGCGACCGTGGCACGCGACCACGACGCGATCCAGCTGCGCGAGCTGTTCAGCCCCGGCTTCCTCAGCTGGACGACGACGCTGACCGGCGAGGTCGACTTCGGCGTCAACGAGCGCCAGCTCTGGTTCCTCTGGCAGCTGCGCGAGCGCAGCGAGGCGGAGCTGCAGGAGGCGCTGAAGAACGCGGGCCGGCTGTTCGAACGGCTGCAGGGGGAGATGGAGGAGAGCGGCGTCCACGCCTACGCGCCGGGCCCGTGGCATGCCGGGCTCGCCCCGTTCCCGCCGAGCTAGGAGTCACCCCTGCTAAGCGGACCGGCGGAGCCACGTCGCTCCCCCCCATCGCCGGGGCGCCGTCGCGGCGAAGGCCTTGCGCAGCGCGCCGGCGGCGGCTCGGAGGCTGTTGTGGCGCTCGACCAGGCGGCGCACCTCGCGGAGATCGCCGGACCGCACCGCGAGGATCTCGTCCCAGAGCGCGGTGGGCTCGGCCGTCAGCGCCGGTTCCCCGAACGGGTCGCGGGCCGCCTCGTCGTAGCGGGCCGGCGTCAGGACCGCGCCAGCCGCGGCGTCGTCGCCGCTGGTGCGGGCGACGACGACCCTGCGTCCGAGCGCGGCGGCCTCGAGCGTCGTCAGGCCCTGGGCGACGACGAGGCTGGAATCGGCGAGCCGGCCGATCGGGTCTTCGGGGGCGCCCTCGAGGCGCCACGCGCCGGCCGGCAGCCGGCGTTCGCAGAGCTCGACCGCCTGCTCCCGCCACGGTCCCTCTCCGGCGACGGTCAGACGACACGCCTGTCCGCTCGCGAGCGCCGATCGCGTCAGCTCGACGGCGAGACGCGGGATCGCCTCCTTGTCCGGGGAGAGCCGGGTCATCGCGAGGACCTCGACGGGGTCCGTGCCGCGCGGCTCGAAGGGGATGGATCCGGCCGGGATCGAGGCCGGCAGGACTCCCAGCCGGTCGGCGGCAAGCCCGAAGGCCCTCTCGAAGCGACGGGCATGGGCCCTGCCGCGAACCAGCGCGACGGCGTTCGGAGCGTCGAGCGCGAGCTCGATCGGGCGGCGGATCGCGTCGAGGATCTCGGGACCGAACCAGCGAACGAGCGCGGTGGGGGTCTGGTGGATGGTCAGGGCGGCGCGCCCGCAGGCGTCGAGCGCCGGCTCGAACGCCTCCATGACGCGATGGTCCCAGTGGACGACCGCGACGTCGTGCTGGGCGACGGCTCGCCAGAGGCGCCTGCCGTGGCCGGGGTCGCCGAGGTCCGCCCAGTCGAAGGCGACCACTCCGATGCCGGCCGCCCGGGCCTCCACGGCAAGCGGGCCGCGCGGGGCGAAGATGGTCGCCCGCCCGCCCAGCTCGACGTGCCGGCCGAGGAAGGCGATCCACTGCCGGGTCGAGCCGCCGACGAGCAGGCTGTGCAGGAGGCAGCAGATCGAGCCCACGCCGAGCCCGCGCGAAGTGAACATGCGCTGGGATAATCGCGCACCCCGTGACCGGCCTCCGCCCCTCCGACCGTGCGCCGAACCTCTGGATCGGCGAGAACGTCCGAATCGGCGCCGACGTCGAGATCGGCGTCAACGTCGTCCTGCACGACGACGTCGTGCTCGAAGACGGCGTCCAGCTCGACCACGGCGCCGTGCTCGGCCGGCCGCCGCGACGGAGCCGGGGATCGCGCACGCCGCCCGCGGCCGAGGGGCCGACGGTGCTCGAAGAGGGAGCGATCGTCAGCCCGTACGCGCTCGTCTCGGCGGCGGTTCGGATGGCCCCGCACTCCTTCCTCGGCGATCACGCCCACCTGCGGGAGGGGGTGCGCCTCGGCAGCGACACGACGGTCGGCGCGGCCTGCGGGATCGGCAGGAACGTGGAGGTCGGGGATCGCGCCCGCCTCCAGAACGGCTGTCTGCTCGGCCCGAACACCGTGGTCGAGCCCGACTGCTTCCTCGGCCCGCAGGTCAGGGTGCTGACCGGCCGCACGATGGGAGCGTCGCCGCGCGCGGCCGCGCCGCTGCTGCGGCGCGCCTGCCAGATCGGCGCCGGGGCGACGCTCATGCCGGGCGTCGAGATCGGCGAGGAGGCGGTCGTCGGGGCCGGCTCGGTCGTGACGGCGGACGTGCCGGCCGGCGCCCTCGTCGTCGGCATCCCCGCCCGCGAGCGGCAGCTTCAGCCGGGATAGTCGGGATCGCCCGGCAGGACGACGCGGTGGTCGTCGCGCGTGCCGATCACCTTGGGCAGGATCGGCCTCACCTCCCGCTCGCGGTAGGCCGCGATCGCCTCCTCGGAGGTGCTGAACTCGCGAAGCGACTGGAGCTGGTGGACGGTCGGGAAGGCGAGCACGAGGTCGCCGGCCTCCTGAGCCGCCAGCGCGGCCGCCGGCTCGAACCAGCCGGCGTCCACCGTCTCGACTCCGTCGGGTTTGGGCGGTGAGTGCGCCGGCGCGAGCGCGAGGAAGAACCAGGCGTCGAAGCGGCGCGAGATGACCTCCGGGGTGATCCAGCGCGAGAAGAGCACCAGCTCCTCGTCCTCGGGCAGCTCGATCCCCGCCTCCTCGCGCAGCTCCCGCACCGCGCAGGCCCGGTTGGCGTCCTCGCCGCCCCCGTCGCACTCGTCGACCCCGCCGCCGGGGAAGACCCAGACGCCGGGCATGAACCTCGCCTTCTCGGTGCGCTTCAGGAGCAGCACCTCGAGCGCCCGGTCCTTGTGCTTGCCGCCGCGCCGCAGCAGCACGACCGATGCCGCGGGCCTGGGCTCGCTCGGCTCGCCCAGGTTGGGCGCCTCCGCGGGACCCCTCGTCCGCTCCGTCATTTCCTCACCGTATCTCGCAGGAGTGGCGGCGTAGGGGGGAGAGGACCCGCGCGCCAGCACGGTCAGTCGGGGATTCGGTCGCCGTTTCGGCGCAGCCAAAGGCGCGATCCGGTCCAGGCCAGGAGGAGGAGCAGCGCGAAGGGCGCCAGGATCGCGAGGCCGATCAGCGTGACGCCGGCGGCGATCGCCAGGATCCGGCCGGCGTCGTCGAGGGCGTCCGAGACGCCCCAGCTGCCGTCGTCCCCGTCGCTGCTCGGCGAGCCGCTTTCGATCCGGAGCGAGACGTGCGAGAGGTTGACGCGGCGCTCCAGGCCCTGGAGCGCGGAGCGCAGGGCGGCGAGCCGGCCGCGCTCGGAGCGGAGCCGCGCTTCGACCGCGCCGCGCTCGGCTTCGGTGTCGGCGCTCGCCAGCTCGGCGAGCAGGCTCTCGATGCGGGCACGGCTGTCGCGCGCCCGCTCCTCCAGGCCAACGGTGCGTCCGGTCACGTCGCTGCTCGCGTCGCGGCGGGAGCGAACGTCGGCGATCTCCGAGAACGAGGCCATGGCGCCGCCGAGCTTGCCGCTCGGGATCAGCAGCTCGAAGACCGCGCTTCCCTCGCCTTCCCCGCCGGCGGCGATCGACGAGCGCAGCACGATCCCGTCGTAGGAATGGACCGTCTCGAAAACCCTGGCCGCGGCGGCGCGGACCTCGGAGGGCTCGGTGGCGAGCACTAGCCGCGCCGAGCGTTCGACGTCGCGCTTGCTGGTCAGGAAGGCGTTTGGGCCGGAGGCGCGCGGGGGCGCAGAGCCCTCGAAATTCAGCGCGTCGGCGCTGGCGGCGGTGCCCTCGCCGGCGGCCGCTTCCCTGCTTCGCGGCAGTTGCCGAGCGAACGGCTTCAGGGACTCGGGCGAGGGGGCGGGTTGAAACTGCACGCCCGCCCACGGAGCAACCGGCCGCTGCGCGGTCGGCGTGACCGACTCGTCTTCGGAGATCGCGACGACCGCGGTGGCGACGGCGATCGCGGCGACGGCGATGGCGCCGGCGAGGGCGGGCACGCGCCAGCGCGGCCCGCGCCCGAGTCGCTCCGCGAGCCGGCGCGACAGGGACGGACCGCCCTCCTCGCCGTTCGCCTCGGGGAAGCCGGCGGCGGCGCGGGCGTCCAGCTCGGCGATGAACTCGGGGCGCGGGCTCGGCCGCAGCTCCCGCAGCTCGGTCGCCAGGTCGGTGTCTTCCCTACGCGGCTCCATGGCAGGCCTCCCTCAATTTGGCGACGGTCCGGTGCAGCCTGGTGCCGACGTTCGACTCGCCGATGCCGAGCACGCGGGCGATCTCGGCGTTCGAGAGCCCGGCGAAGAACTTGAGCGCCACCAGCTCCCGCTCGCGCGGCATCAGCCGCTCCAGCGCCGCGGTCAGCAGCAGCCGCCGCTCGCTGCGGTCGACGCTGTCTGCGCCGCTGGCGGCGTTCAGGTCGGCCGGCTCGGCGCTCAGCGCGCCCTGCCGCTTGCGGCGGCGCAGCTCGTCGAGCGCCGCGTTGCGGGCGATCCCGAAGAGCCAGGCGCGTGGATTGCCGCGTCGCCCGTCGAAGCGATCCCGCTTGCGGTAGGCGCGCTCGAAGGCGGTCGCGGTGACCTCCTCGGCGGCCGAGCTGTCGCGCAGCAGGCTCGCCACGTACGAATAGACGTCGTCGCGGCTCTGCCGGTAGAGCTCGCCGAAGGACAGGCTCGCGCCCTCCCGCTCCTCGACCTGCGTGACAAGCGCCTGGCTCACGTCCCTACTACGGGCGAGCGGACGTTCCGTCACAAATCGACCTTAAAGGGGGGAGAGAACTGCGGGTGGAGCCCGCAAGATCCGTATCGTTATTGCCCTTGACGATCCTGGCTATGTCATTACCGTCATCGTGAAAGGAAGACGGAGATGAAGGCTGACTACGACAGCAAAGCCGATGCCTTGTCTATCGACTTGGTCCCTCCATGCCACTGGGATTACAACGAGGAGGTCACCTCCACCGTCAACGTGGCGATCGCAGGGGATAAGCCGGTCAACGTCGAGCTTCTGTATCCCCATCTCGGCATCGACGAGCCGCTCCGGGCCGCCGCCGACCAGTTCGACCTGGACGCCGAGGCGCTGATCGCCGCGGCCCGCGCCGCGATCGCCGCCCCCGACCGCGAGGTGACGGTCGAGGTCGGCGTTCGCATCGCCGCCTGACCTGACGATCGACTCGGGATCGACTCAGGCGGCTTGCGGGAGCTCCGCCGCGGCGCCCCGGGATTTGTAGACGCGCTCGCAGGCCGCCTCGATCGACTCGGCCGTTATCGCGACGAGGCGGCGCAGCTCGGCCTCGGAGATCGCCAGGGGTGGCATCAGGACGACGACGTCGGCGAGCGGGCGGACGATCGCGCCACGCTTGCGTGCCTCGACGGTGACCTGGTGGCCGAGTCGCGGCGCCGGGTCGTGCTCGCCGAGGTCGATGCCGACCATGAAGCCGCGGTGGCGCACCTCGGCGACCTCGGGCATCGCGGCGATGTCGCCGAGCAGGCGGTCGAGCAGGTGGATCTTCGGCTGCAGCCGCGGCAGCGTCCGCTCCTCCGCGAAGGCGTCGAGGCTGGCAAGGGCCGCGGCGCAGGCGAGCGGGTTGCCGGTGTAGGTGTGGCCGTGGAAGAAGGTGCGGTACTCCTCGGGCGCGCCGAGGAAGCCCTCGTAGATCCGCTCGCTCGCCAGCGTGGCCGCCAGCGGCAGGTAGCCGCCGGTCAGCCCCTTGGCGAGGCAGAGCAGGTCGGGCGCGACGCCCTCCTGCTCGCAGGCGAACATCGTCCCGGTGCGGCCGAAGCCGGTCGCCACCTCGTCGCAGATCAGGAGCACGCCGAAGCGGTCGCAGAGCTCGCGCACGGCGCGCAGGTAGCCGGGCGGGTGGACGAGCATCCCGGCCGCGCCCTGGACCAAGGGCTCGACGATCACTGCCGCGATCTCCTCCTCGTGGCAGGCCAGCACCCGCTCCAGGTCGGCAGCGTCGCCCGGCTCGGCGGCGTGGGTCTCGAAGAGGAGCGGCCGGTAGGTGGAGTGGAAGAGGTCGATCCCGCCGACCGAGACCGAGCCGATCGTGTCGCCGTGGTAGGAGTCGCGCAGGTGGACGAAGGAGGTCCGCCGCGCGTGCTGGCCGCCGCGCTGCTGCTGGAACTGGAAGGCCATCTTCAGCGCGATCTCGGTCGCGGTCGAGCCGGACTCCGAGTAGAAGACGCGCGAGAGGCCCGGCGGCGCCAGCTCGACCAGCCGCCCCGCCAGCTCCGCCGCGGCGGGGTGGGAGAGGCCGAGCATGGTCGAGTGGGCGACGCGACCGAGCTGCTCGGCCACGGCCGCGTCGATGCCCGCGTGGCGATGCCCGTGGACGTTGCACCACAGCGACGAGACGCCGTCGATGTAGCGGTTGCCGTCGCTGTCGATCAGCTGCGAGCCATCCGCCGCCACGATCATCAGGGGCTCTTCCTCGACCCAGCCTCGCTGCTGGGTGAACGGGTGCCAGAGATGATCGCGGTCGAGCTGGATGGGGTCCGGCAGCACCGGGATCGACCCTAGCCCTCGCGGCGGCGGCAACCGGGTGGGGGAAATCACGCAAACAGCCTGGTTCGGAGCCGCTTCTCGGGGTACGAGGCGCCCAGGAAGCGTGCGCCTTCGCACAAACCTTTACACGGAAAGCTGTAATCATCGTCTAGATGGCTGAGCGAGGAGCTACCCCCAAGGTCCACCCCGTTCGCCGCAAAGCGCTGCACGCCGTGCGGTCGCTGTTCACCCCGCTCCTCCCCGACGACTACCTCGAACTGATCAACCCGCTCTGGTCGACGCGCGAGCTGCGCGGGCGGATCGAGCGGATCGACCGCGAGACGTCTGACGCCGTGACCGTGCTGATCCGGCCCGGGTTCGAGTGGGAGGGACACCGGCCGGGCCAGTACCTGCGGATCGGCGTCGTCGTCGACGGCGTCCACCACTGGCGCGCCTACTCGCTCACCTCCGAGCCCGAGCGTCCCGACGGCTGCATCAGCATCACGCCGAAGCTCGTCGACACCGGCAAGGTCTCGCCCTTCTTCGTCCACCGCGCCCGGCCCGGCGACGTCGTCCGGCTCGGCGGCGTCGAAGGGACCTTCGTCCTGCCAGACCCGCCGCCCGAGAAGGTGCTCTTCATCAGCGCCGGCAGCGGGATCACGCCGATCATGAGCATGCTGCGCAGCCTGCACCGCGACGACGCGGTCGACGACGTCGTCCACATCCACTCGGCCCGCGACCCCGACGGCGTGATCTTCGGCGAGCTGCTGCGGGAGATCGACGACGCCCACCCTGGCTACCGCCTCCACCTGCGGATCACCGGCCGCGAGGGTCGCGTCGGGCCCGCCGACCTCGACCGGCTCTGCCCCGACTGGCGCGAGCGCCACGCCTTCCTCTCGGGCCCGGCCGCGATGCTCGACGCGATGTGCGCCCACTGGGACAGCGAGGGCGACCGCGAGCTGCTCCACCTGGAGCGCTTCCAGCCGGTGATCGGCGGCGAGCCCGGCCTGGGCGACGGCGGCCTGGTGCGCTTCCTCAAAAGCCGGGTCGAGGCCAGCTGCGACAGCGGCACGCCGATCCTGGTCGGCGGCGAGGAGGCCGGCGCCACCCTTCCGTACGGCTGCCGGATGGGCATCTGCCACACCTGCGTCGGAAAGCTTTGCAACGGCCAGGTGCGCGACCTGCGCACCGGCAAGGTCCACGGCAGCGAGGGCGAGATGATTCGCACCTGCGTCAACGCTCCCGAAGGACAGATCGAGATCGCGCTTTGAAAACGAAAGGGAAACGATGAACGCAACGACGACCCAGGAGGCTTGGGCCCCGGAGGTCAAGAGCCCGCTCGCCCACCTCTCGGCTGAGCAGCTCGACGAGCTCGCCCGCGAGTTCGACGCAATCCGCGACCGCGTCCACGCCGAGCTCGGCGACCGCGACCGCCGCTACATCGAGAGCATGATCGCGATGCAGCGCCGCCTCGCCGTGATGGGCCGCGTGCTGCTGCTCGCCGCCCGCTACCGGCCGGCGAGGTACGCCGGGACGGCGGCGCTCTCGGCGGCCAAGATCCTCGAGAACATGGAGATCGGCCACAACGTCCTGCACGGGCAGTGGGACTGGATGAACGACCCCCAGATCAACTCTTCGACCTGGGACTGGGACACCGCCTCGACGGCCGAGGCCTGGAAGCACTCCCACAACTACGTCCACCACACCTTCACCAACATCCTCGGCAAGGACAAGGACCTGGGCTACGAGATCATGCGGATCGACCCGCAGCAGAAGTGGCACCCCATCTACCTGCTGCAGCCGCTCTACAACCTGGTCCTGGCGGCCTTCTTCGAGTGGGGCGTGGCCCTTCACGACCTCGACTTCGAGGCGATCCGCAAGGGCCGCAAGTCGAAGGCCCAGATCAAGCGCGAGCTGGCCGGGATCCGCGAAAAGGCGAGGAGCCAGATCGTCAAGGACTACATCGCCTGGCCGATGCTGAGCGGCCTGGCGATGGCGGCGCTCGACGCCGGCCTCGAAGGGCGCAAGGCGCTCGCCGGCGACACGAAGGACGGTCGCGGCTTCGGCCGTCTCGCCAGGCGCCGGCGCAAGGGAGGCCTGGCCGGCGTCCTGCGCAAGGCGGCCGAGGGCGGCCTCGACTCCTACAAGTCCGCGGCGAAGGCCAACGCGACGGCCAACGTGGTCCGCAACGTCTGGGCCTACGCGATCATCTTCTGCGGCCACTTCCCCGACCAGACCTACACCTTCAGCCCCGAGGAGGTCGAGAACGAGAGCCGCGGCGGCTGGTACGTGCGCCAGCTCTGCGGCGCCGCCAACATCGAGGGCAGCCCGATGTTCCACGTCGCCAGCGGCAACCTCGGCTACCAGGTGGAGCACCACCTCTTCCCCGACATGCCGAGCACCCGCTACGCGGAGATCGCGCCGCAGGTCAAGCAGGTCTGCGAACGCTACGGCCTCCCCTACAACAGCGGCCCCTTCGGCCAGCAGCTCGGGATGGTGCAGCGGACGATCCTGCGGCTCGCCTTCCCGGGCGGGGCGCCGCGGCCGAAGCCGGGGCCGTATCGCGGCGAGGACCACCACCCGGCCCTGTGATCCTGCGCACACGAGCAACTGTTTCCGCCGAGAAATAGTTGCTCGTGTGCAAATATTGACGGCGTGCCCGTAGCCGCAGCCGCCGCCACCGACACCGCCGCCCGCCTCGGGGCCCTGCTCCGCCATCTCTTCCTCTACGACCGCGGCAACCTGATCCAGGTCATCGAGGAGTCGGGGCTCTCGATGACCCAGTGCAAGGCGCTGCTCGAGCTCGGCGGGCTCGGCGAGGCCACCGAGCCGAGGCAGATCGGCGACCTCGCCGAGACCTTCGGCGTCTCGGTCCCCTCGATGAGCCGGGCGGTGGAGGGGCTCGTCAGGGCGCGGCTGGCGACGCGGGTCGAGGACGCCGAGGACCGCCGTGTGCGCCGGGTGGCGATCACCGAGAAGGGCAAGAAGCTGGTCGACAGGCTGCTCGTCGTGCGGCAGGCGGGGATGGAGGCGTTCGCCGAGAGCCTCAGCGCGGCGCAGCGGCGCAAGCTCGACGCGGCGATCGACGCGCTGATGGACCGCGAGGACATCGCGGCCGCCTACCGGCTGCTGAGGGAGGTCGAGCCCGAGTGACCCGCTACCGCCACCTGATCACCGAGGACAACCGCAAGTGGTGGACGCTCGGCGCGATGTGCTTCGCGCTGTTCATGATCATGCTCGACAACACGGTCGTGAACGTGGCGCTGCCGTCGATCCAGCGCGACCTCGACGCCTCGCTCTCGGGCCTGGAGTGGACGGTCAACGGCTACACGCTCTCCTTCGCCGTGCTGCTGGCGACCGGCGGCCGGCTCGGCGACATCTTCGGCCGCCGCCTCACCTTCATGGTCGGCGTCGTCATCTTCGCCGCCTCCTCGGCGACGGCGGGACTTGCGCCCAGCGTCGACTTCCTGGTCGCGAGCCGGGTCCTGCAGGGCGTCGGCGCGGCGCTGATGATGCCGGCGACGCTCTCGATCGTCACCGACGCCTTCCCCGCCCACGAGCGCGGCAAGGCGATGGGCACCTGGGCGGGCGTCTCGGCGCTGGCGCTCGCCGTCGGGCCGGTGCTCGGCGGCCTGCTCACCGAGCACGTCAGCTGGCGGGCGATCTTCTACCTCAACATCCCGGTGGCCGCCGGGGCGATCCTGGCCGCGCTCTTCGCCGTGCGCGAGTCGCGCGACACCTCGGTCGGCCGTGAGGTCGACTACGCCGGCGTCGCGGTGCTGACCGCGGCGCTGACGGCGCTCGTGCTGGCGCTGGTCGAGGGCAACGCCTGGGGCTGGGGCTCGCCGCAGATCGTCGCCCTGCTGGCCGGCTCGGCGCTCGGCCTGGCCGTCTTCGTCGCGATCGAGCTGCGGGTGAAGGTGCCGATGGTCGAATTCCACTTCTTCTCGGATCGCAACTTCCTCGGCGCGGTCGTCGTCGCCCTGATCGTCTCCTTCGCGATGCTCGGCGTCTTCTTCTTCCTCGCCCTCTACATGCAGAACATCCTGCGCTACTCGCCGCTCGAAGCGGGCGTCCGCTTCCTGCCCTCGACCCTGATGATCGTCCTCGTCGCCCCGGTCGCCGGCCGCCTCGCCGACCGCTTCGGGCCGCGCTGGCTGATCGCCGCCGGGCTGACGATCGTCGCCGCCTCGCTCTACACCTTCACCGGGCTCGCCGTCGACTCCACCTACATGGACCTGCTGCCCGGCTTCATGCTGCTCGGCATCGGCATCGCGATGACGATGTCGCCGATGACGGCCGCCGCGATGAACGCCGTCGCGGTCGAGAAAGCCGGGGTCGCCTCCGGCGTGCTCTCGATGTTCCGCATGGTTGGCGGCAGCCTCGGCGTCGCCGTCACGGGCGCGATCTTCCAGGCCTCGGTGGGCGACGCGGCGACGGCGACCCCAGCCGACTTCGTCGACGCGCTTGGACACGCGATGGGGGTCTCGGCGGTGGTCGCGCTGCTGGGCGCCGCAGTCGGGGCGACCGCGATCCGTGCTCGGAAGCGCGAGATCAGCCCAGTGGAGGCAGAGGCAACGCTGGCCATGAGCCCGGACGGTCCAGAGCAAGCAAGGGCAGCGTCTCGACCCTGACCTCGCCCAGCGCGGCGATCGTCTCCCGGTTCGACTGCTCGATCGGGTCGGGGGCGTCGGGCCAGGGGGTGAGGACGACGGCCGCGACGTCGAGCCCGGCCGCGCGCGCCGCCTCGATCGTCAGCAGGGTGTGGTTGATCGTCCCGAGCCCAGGGGAGGCGGCGATCACGAGCGGCAGCCCGAGCTCGGCGGCGAGGTCGCGGACGAGGTAGCGCGGCGAGGCTGAGAGGGGGACGAGGAGGCCGCCGACCCCCTCGCAGACGAGGAGGTCGGCGCCGTCGGCGGCGCGGCGGGCGGCGTCGCGGAGGCGGCCCGGGTCGATCGTCTCGCCCGCCAGCGCAGCGGCAAGGTGAGGCGACATCGGCGGGCCGTAGCGATAGGGCGCGACCTCCTCGTCGCTCTGGTCCGACCCCGCGGCCTCGCGCAGGACGACGTGATCCGGCCGATGGGCCGAAAACCGCGCTATATCAGCGGAAATCGTCCCGTCGGCGGCAATTGCGAAGTCGTCGAGGCCCGTTACCGCTGGCTTGAAGACGGCGACGCTCCGGCCCGCGGCGGCGTGGGTGCGGGCGATCGCCGCCGCGACCACGGTCTTGCCGACCTCGGTCCCCGTGCCGGTGACGAAGACCCCGCGCACGTCGCTCAGGCGGCGAGGCGGTGCTCGGCCTCAGGTGCCGCGCCGCTCGAAACGACGCCAAGCTCGCGGGCCGTCTCGCCGATCAGCCGCGCCGCCTCGCGCAGCTCGTCGGGATGGTGCGTCGCCATCGTCGTGAGCCGCAGCCGCGAGGAGCCCTCGGGCACGGTCGGGGGCCGGATGCCCTGGGCGAAGACGCCGCGCTCCAGCAGCCGTTCGCTCATCGTCATCGCCGCCTCCGCGTCGCCGACCCGCAGCGGGACGATCTGCGTCTCAGAGTCGCCGACGGACAGCCCCTCCGCGACCAGCGCCTGGCGCAGCACGGCGGCGTTGGCGGCGAGCTGGTCGACGAGGCCGGCGTTGCAGGCGAGCAACTCCACCGCCGCGTCGGCCGCTGCGACCACGGGCGGCGGCGGCGCCGTCGAGAAGACGAAGGGGCGGGCGGTGTTGACGAGGTAATCGGTCAGCTCGCCGCTGGCGCAGACGTAGGCGCCGTAGGAGCCGAGCGCCTTGCCGAGCGTGCCGACGACGACGTCGACCCGGTCGCTAAGGCTCGCCGCCGCGACCGAGCCGCGACCGCCGGGTCCGAGGGCGCCGGTCGCGTGGGCCTCGTCGACCATCAGCCGGCAGCGGTGACGGCGCGCCAGCTCGCTCAGCTCCGACAGTGGCGCCAGGTCGCCGTCCATCGAGAAGACGCCGTCGGTGACGATCAGCGCCGAGCGCTCGCCGGCCCCGCGCAGCCCCCAGGCGAGGTGCTCGAGGTCGCCGTGGCGGTAGACGAAGGTCTCGGCCCGCGCGAGCCGGCAGCCGTCGACGATGCTGGCGTGGTTGAGCTCGTCGGAGAAGACGACCTCGCCGTGGCCGGCGAGCGCCGCGATCGTGCCGGTGTTAGCCAGGTAGCCGGAGCCGAAGAGCAGCGCCCGCTCGTAGCCCTTGAACTCGGCCAGCCGCCGCTCCAGTCGCAGGTGCGGCTCCATCGTCCCGGAGATCAGTCGCGAGGCGCCGGCGCCGGTTCCCCAGCGCATCGCCGCCTCGGCGGCCGCCTCGCGCACCAGCGGATGCGCCGCGAGGCCGAGATAGTCGTTCGAGCAGAGCAGCAGCACCTCGCGCCCGTCGAGCATCACCCGTGGCCCCTGCGGCCCGCAGACAAGTCGCAGCCGCCGGTAGAGGCCCCTGTCGCGAAGCTCGTCGAGCCGCTCCGCGACGTCGGTCATGCGACCGCGCGGCTGCCCTCGGTGGCGCCCGGTGCTTCGGGATAAGGCGGCGGCTTCTTCGCCTTCTTGATCACCCGCAGCTGGGTCGAGGGGTCCCAGAAGTTCGCCTCTTCCTGGCGGTCGATCAGATCGTCGATCGGCGTCGCCGGCGTCTCGCCGTCGAGCCAGCCGGAGCGGTTGTCGGGACGGGGGTTGGCGCCGTTGTCGGGCTGGCGCGCCACGTTCAGCCCCAGCTCCTCGAACATCGCCCGGTCGTCCTCGGGCTCGGCCCCGAGCGTGGTCAGGAAGTTGCCCATCATCACGCCGTTGAGGCCGGCCTTGACCGCCAGCGGCTGCAGCTCGCCGAGGTTCTCGACCCGGCCGCCGCAGAGCCGGAAGAGGGCGCCGGGGATGATCAAGCGGAAGATCGCCACCCACTTGACGACCTCCCAGGGATCCATCAGCGGCCGGTCGCCGAACTTGGTCCCGTCGCGCGGGTTGAGCAGGTTGATCGGCACCGAGGTCGGCTCCAGCTCGGCCAGCTCGAAGGCCATCTCGACCCGCTGCCGCGGCGACTCGCCGAGGTTGAGGATGCCGCCGACGCAGGTCTCCAGGCCGGCGTCCTTGACCGCGTCGATCGTCCGCAGCCTGCCCTCGTAGCGGACCGTGGTCGAGACCTCCGGGTAGTAGGAGCGCGAGGACTCGACGTTGTGGTGGACCCGCTGGATCCCGGCCTCGCGCAGCGCCTTGGCGCGCTCCGCGGACATGTGGCCGATCGAGGCGCAGCGCTTCAGGTTGGTGTGCTCGGCGACCAGCCTGGCGCCGTCGAGGATCTTCTTGAAGTCGCGCTTGGAGAGCCCCTGGCCCTGGGTGACCATGCAGAAGCGGTGGGCGCCGGCCGCCTCCGCCGCCCTGGCGTGCTCGAGGATCTGCTCGGGCTCCATCATCGCGTGCATCGGCGTGTCGGCCTCGGCGTAGCGCGACTGGGCGCAGAAGCCGCAGTCCTCGGCGCAGCCGCCCGACTTGGCGTTGACCAGCGAGCACATGTCGGTCGAGTCGCCGAAGTTCTCCTGGCGCACCGCCCAGGCGCGTTCGACGAGGGCGCCGATCTCCTCGCGGTCGGTCAGCTCACCGAGCGCGAGGGCCTCGTCAAAGGAGATGATGGACGACATGCGGCGCAAGGCTAGGAAGCGGCCCGGACGGGTGGGGGCGGTTGCGGTGAGGCGACAGCGGGCGGCGCTCGCCACCGCCATCCTCCTCGCGGCTGGCGCCTTCGCGGCCGGCGTCGCGGTCGCCGTCGGCGACGGGGACGAGGAAACGCCGAGCGTCGCCAGCCGGCTCTCCGCGACCCAGCTCGCCGGGCAGCGGATCGTCCTCGGCTTCGAGGGGACCCGGGTGCCGGCGCCGGTGCGCCGGGCGATCCGCGAGGGCGGTGCCGCCGGTGTCGTCCTCTTCGAGGACAACCTGCCCAGTCGTGCGACGGCAAGGCGGCTCGTCGCCGAGCTGGAGGCGATCCCGCGGCCGCCGGGCCTGCGCGACCCGCTGCTGGTGATGACCGATCAGGAGGGTGGCCTGGTCGAGCGGCTCGACGGCGCACCAGGCGCCTCGGCCGCGGCGATGGGCGCTCGCGGCCCCGCCTACAGCCGCGAACAGGGGCGACTGACGGGCGTGGGCCTGCGCGGGGTCGGCGTCAACGTCGACCTCGCCCCGGTCCTCGACGTAGCCAGGCCGGGCGGCACGATCGCCGAGACCGAACGCGGCTTCGGCTCGACCGCGGCGGCGGTCGCGTCGACCGCCGTGCCCTTCGCCGAGGGACTACGGGAAGCGGGCGTCGCCGCCACCGCGAAGCACTTCCCCGGCTTCGGCGCCGCCCGCGCCAACACCGACTTCGCGGTCGAACGGATCGGCCTCTCGAAAGCGACGCTGCGCCGCGTCGACGAGGCGCCATACCGGCGCTTCGTCGACGCCGGTGGCGAGCTGGTCATGCTCAGCACCGCGATCTACCCGGCCTTCTCTTCCCGGCCGGCGGCCTTCAGCCGCGCGGTCGCGACGGGCGAGCTGCGCGACCGGCTCGGCTTCGAGGGCGTCTCGATCACCGACGCGCTGGAGACCGTCGCGGTGCGCGACTTCGGCGGCCCCGCGAGGGCGGGACTGGCCGCCGCCCGCGCCGGGGTGGACCTGCTGCTCTTCACCGATCCGGGCGCCGCCGCGCGAGCGCGGCGGGCGCTGCTCCGCGGCCTCCGGGCGGGCGATCTGCCGCGAGCCGGATTCGAGCAGTCGGCCGGCCGAGTGCTGCGCCTGCGCCACCGACTCGGTGCGGTCGGCTAGCCCGGCACCGCCGCCAGCGACTCCCACAGGTAGAGCGAGGCGAGGCTGCGGTGCGGACGCCAGGGCTCGCCGATCTCGAGCACCCGCTGCGGAGTCGGCATCTCCGGCAGCTCGTACTCGACCTGGATCGCTTTGCGGATGCCGAGGTCGCCGCCGGAGAGGACGTCGGGGCGTTCGAGGTGGAAGAGGAGGAACATCTCGGCGGTCCACTGCCCGAGGCCGCGCACGGCGACGATCTCGGCGATCGCCTCCTCGTCGGAGAGGTCGGTGAGGCGATCGAGCTCCAGCTCGCCGTCGAGGACGTGAGAGGCGAGGTCGCGGATGTATTCGACCTTGCGGCCGGAGAGGCCGGCGGCGCGCAGGTCCTCCTCCTTTGCGGCGAGCAGCTGCTCGGGCGAGGGCGTCGAGCCGCCGAACAGGTCGCAGACGCGCCCGTAGATCGTCCTCGCCGCTTTGGTCGAGAGCTGCTGGCCGACGATCGCCCGCAGCAGCGCCCCGTAGGCGTCGGCGGGCCGCTCCTCGCTGCGCCGCTTCAGCCGCGTCGCGATGTCGATCGGTCCCAGCCGCTCGATCAGCGCCGCCATCGTCGGGTCGGCGGCGGCGAGCTTCTTGCGGGCGCTGGCGCTCACCGTCCCTGCCAGCGCGGCTTGCGCTTCTCGCCGAAGGCGACGATCCCCTCGCGCAGGTCGGCGGAGCCGAAGCAGGCCTCGCGCAGCTCGACCAGCTCGCGCTCCTGGGCGTCGCTCAGGACCGGGTTGCGGTTGAGGGTCTCGATCGCCCGCTTGTTGCCGCGCATCGAGAGCGGCGCGTTGGCGGCCACCGACGCCGCCAGCTCGACCGCGGCGTCCTCGAGCGCCTCGTCGTCGACGACCTCGTGGACGAGCCCGATCTCCTCGGCGCGGGTCGCGGCGAAGTTGCGGCCGGTCAGGAAGAGCTCCTTGGTGCGGGGCAGCCCGACCGTGTCGAGGAACTTGCGCAGGCCGGTGTGGCCGTAGACGAGGCCGAGCTTGGCGGGCGGCATGCCGAGCTTGGCGCCGGCCGCGCAGATCCGCAGGTCGCAGGTGATTGCCAGCTCGAGGCCGCCGCCGAGGCAGTGGCCGTTGATCGCGGCGACGGTCGGCCAGGGGTGGGCGGCGAGCGCCTCCATCGCGGCGTGGAAGGGATGGGCGACGAGCGCCTCGGCGTCCTGCTCGAAGCTCGCGGCCGGGATCGAGGCGATGTCGTAGCCGGCCGAGAAGGCCGGCGGGGCGCCGACGATCATCACGCAGCGGGTCTCGATGCCGCGGTCGAGCTGCGGCAGCAGCTCGGCGAGGCCGTCGAGGATCTCGTGGTCGAGCGCGTTGCGGCGCTCGGGGTTGGAGATGCGGATGCGGGCAACTGCCTCGGCCGGCGAGTCGAGGAGCAGCTTGCCGCCGGCGAGGGTCTCCTCCTTCACGCCGGGCGCCTACTCGAGGACCACGAGGACGTCGCCTTCGCTCACCGACTGGCCCTCCTCGCAGCGGATCTCGCTGACGGTCCCGTCCTCCTCGGCTTCGACCGGGATCTCCATCTTCATCGACTCGAGGATGACGACGGTGTCGCCGTCTTCGACCTTGTCGCCTACCGCGACTTCGACTTTCCAGACGTTGCCGGTGATGTGCGCCTCGATGTCCGCCATGCGCGGGGACCATATCCATCCTTCCGGTGCGCCTTTTGCTCGCATGGGAAGCAAAAGGCGCACCGGAAGGGCAGAATGACCGCCGTGCCCGATGGCGAGCGGCAGATGAGGGGGCTGGCTGTCGTCGTCGCCGCTCGCAACGAGGCCGACCGGATCGCGGCGACGCTGGCGGCGCTGCGCGAGGCGCTGCCCGGAGCGGCGCTATGGGTCGCCGACGACGCCTCGACCGACGGCACCGCCGAGGCGGCGATGGCGGCGGGGGCGCAGGTCGTCAGCCGCGGCCGCCCGCACGGCAAGGGCGCCAACGTGACCGCCGCCGCCGAGGCGGCGCTGAGCGCGCCGCCGGCGCCGCGCTTCGTCCTGCTCTGCGACGGCGACCTCGGCGACTCGGCGGGCAGGCTCACGCCGCTGGTCGAGGCGGTCGAGCGCGGCGAGTGCGACCTCGCCGTCGCCGCCTTCAGCCGCCGGGTCGGCGGCGGCTTCGGCCTCGCGCTCGGCTTCGCCGCCTGGGCGATCCGCCGCCGCTGCGGGTTCGAGGCCACGGCGCCGATCTCCGGCCAGCGCGCGCTGCGGGTCGAGGCGCTGCGCGCGGCGCTGCCGTTCGCCCGCGGCTACGGGATGGAGATCGGGATGACGGTGGACGCGGTCCGCGCCGGCTGTCGCGTGCGCGAGTACGAGCTCGACCTCTCCCACCGCGCCACCGGCCGCAGCCTCGCCGGCTTCGCCCACCGCGGCCGCCAGCTCGCCGACTTCCTGCGCGTCTACCGGTCCCGTCGCCGCTCCGCCTGAGCCTCAGCCGCGCTTCGCGTAGTCGCCGATCTCGCCGAAGTCGACCATCACGCAGGGCTCCGAGCCGACGACCTCGGCGTCGTGACCGGGCGGGATCGCCATCACGTCCCCGGCCGTGACCTCGGTCTCCGAGCCGTCGTCCATGTATACGCGCATGCTGCCGGAGATGACGTAGGCGAAATGGGCGACCTGGCAGGAGTCGGTGCCGGCGATCGGCTTCACGTTCTCCGACCACTTCCAGCCCGGCTCGAACGTGCCCTTGCCGACCGGGTGGCCGGCGAGCTCGACCACCTCCGCCTGCCCCTTGCCCTCGAACGGACGGACCTCGTCGGGGGAATCGAAGTTCTTGACTTCCGCTGCGGCCATGGTGGCTCCTTCCATAGGGTCTGAGCCCTGCCCGTATCGACCGTACACCCGCTGCCACGCCGAGACAACCCGCAATGCTGAGACGACGTTGATCCTCGCCATCGACCAGGGGACGACCGGGACGACCTGCCTCGTCTTCGACGAGGAGGGGCGGATAGCGGGTCGCGCCTACGCCGAGCTCGAGCAGCGCTTCCCGCGGCCGGGCTGGGTCGAGCACGACGCGAACGAGATCTGGGAGACGACGCGCCGGGTCGGCGCCGCGGCGCTGGCCGACGCCGGCATCGGCGGGGCGGACCTGGACGCGATCGGCATCGCCAACCAGCGCGAGACCGTCGTCGCCTGGGACCCCTCGAGCGGGGAGCCACTGCACCGGGCGCTCGTCTGGCAGGACCGTCGCACGGCGGCACGCTGCGACGAGCTGCGGGACGAGGGGCGCGAGGCGCTGGTCCGCGAGCGCACCGGCCTCGTCCTCGATCCCTACTTCAGCGGCACCAAGATCGAGTGGCTGCTGCGCAACGGCGAGGGGATGGAGAGGGCCGTCTTCGGCACGATCGACTCCTGGCTCCTCCACAAGCTGACCGGCCGCCACGCCACCGATCACACGAACGCCTCGCGGACGCTGCTCTTCGACATCCACCGCATGCGCTGGGACGAGGAGCTCTGCGAGATGCTCGGCGTCGATCCGGCGCGGCTGCCCGAGCCGCTGCCCTCCGCCCACGTCTTCGGCACCACCTCGGAGTTCGGCGGCGAGGTGCCGGTGGCCGGCGTCGCCGGCGACCAGCAGGCGGCCCTGTTCGGGCAGGCCTGCCACGTCGCGGGGACCGCCAAGAACACCTACGGCACCGGCAGCTTCGTCCTCCTGCACAGTGGCGGCGAGGCCCCGCCGCCCGTCGGAGGGCTGCTGACCACGGTGGCCTGCTCGACCGGCGAGGCGCCCACTTACGCGATGGAGGCGGCGATCTTCGTCACCGGCGCGGCGGTCCAGTGGCTGCGCGACGGGCTGGGAGCGATCGAGGAGGCGGCGGAGACCGAGGCGCTGGCAGCATCGCTGCGCGGCAACGACGGCGTCTACTTCGTCCCGGCCCTGACGGGCCTCGGCTCGCCGCACTGGGACCCCTACGCCCGGGGCACGATCGTCGGGCTCACGCGGGGCAGCGGCCGCGCCCACCTGGCCCGGGCGGCCCTGGAGGCGATCGCCTACCAGACGGTCGACGCGGTGCGGGCGGAGGAGGCGGCCGCCGGGCAGCGGCTCGCTGTCCTCAAGGCCGACGGCGGCGCCGTCGCGAACCGCTGGCTGATGCAGTTCCAGGCCGACGTCCTGGGGGCACCGGTGATCGTCCCCGAGATCGCCGAGACGACCGCGTTGGGGGCCGCCTACCTGGCCGGGATCGCGACCGGTCGCTGGAGCGCCGAGCAGGTGGGGGAGATGTGGCGCGAGGCGGCGCGCTACGAGCCGCGCATGGGGCGGGACGAGCGCCAGACGCTGCTCGGCGAGTGGCGGCGGGCGCTGGAGCGGGCACGCGGCTGGGCGAGCTGAGCAGCAGACAGCCGCCGTCCCAGAGAAATACGAAAGCCGTTGCGAAGAATTTAGATTCCGCGCGCCATGCGCGACGTTCCGTCTGAGAGCATGGCAACATGCAAGCGATGAGAGAAGCATGGACCGACGAGCGGCTCGACGACCTCAACCGGAAGGTCGATTACGGGTTCGATCGAATCGATGCGGACCTTCGAGTGCAGAGGACGGAGACGAAATCCGAATTGACCGCGCTCCGTGGCGAGATGAACGAACGTTTCAAGGGCCTGGATTCGCGGATCGACGGCCTGCAGCGGACGCTGATCCTCTCCAACGGCGCGATCGTGGCGGCCCTGATCGGCCTCATCGCGACGCAGATCTGACCGCCGCGTAACCGCTCGCCCGGCCGGGGGTACGCAGAGCGGACCGCCGGCCCGCCGGCGCCCCTTCCCATGTCAGAGCTGAAGCCACAGGTCTACAAGGACGAACGTCCCGCGGAGTACTTCGACCGCTTCCATGCCCGCGCCCGCAGGGGCGTCGGCTGGACCTATCCGCTCGTCCGCGCGATCGTCACGCCGATCTGCCTGCTCCTCTACCGGACCCGGGCGACCGGGGTGAAGAACGTCCCCAAGGAGGGCCCGGTGCTGCTGGCGCCCAACCACTTCAGTCAGATGGACCACTTCTTCATCGGGCTCTATCTGCGTCGCCAGGTCCGCTTCATGGCGAAGTCCCAGCTCTTCGGCCCGCCCGTCCTCACCTACATCTACTCGCACGGCGGCGTCTTCCCCGTGCGCCGCGGCCACAAGGACGAGGAGGCCTTCAAGACGGTCTTCACCCTGCTCGACCAGGGCGAAATGGTCCTCATCTACGCCGAGGGCGGTCGCTCGCGGACGGGGGAGCTGGGCGAGGTCAAGCCGGGCATCGGCCGCATCGCGCTCGAATCGGGCGTGCCGGTCGTCCCGGTCGCGATCCACGGCTCAGAGAGCGTGCGTCGCTGGAAGCGCTTCCGCTTCCCCCGCGTCACCGTCCGGTTCGGCGAGCCTCTCTCCTTCCCGGTCGAGGAAGCGCCGAGTCGCGAGCGCCAGCTCGAGGCCGCGACCGAGCTGTTCGCCCCTGTGCGCGAGATGTACCGTGACCTCGCTACTCGTAACGGTCGCCGAGCTTCTCGTAGAAGCTCGGATCGTGCCCCGGCGTGACGATCGCGCTCGGGTACTCGCGCTTGAACAGCCGCATCTCCTGCAGCGAGCGCCTGTAGTTGTGGCGGTCGAAGGGGCGCGGCGCCAGCGGCGCGCTGCCGTCCAGCTGGGCGGCGGTGTAGACGACGTCGCCGCCGATCACGAAGTCGTGCTCCTTCAGCCGCGCGATCACCGACATGTGGCCAGCGCTGTGCCCGGGCGTGTAGGCGAGGCGCACCGAGCCGTCGCCGAAGAGGTCGAAGCAGCGGCCGAAGGTCGCGTAGGAGTCGACGTTGGCGCGGTCGAAGTCGACCGTGCGGTAGTCGAAGGCGTAGTCGAAGTGGGCGCGCCGATAGCCGTTCAGCGCCGGGCTCGGCCCTGAGGTGGCGAACTTCCACTCGACCTCGCTGACGACGAAGGTCGAGTTGGGGAATTCGGCGATCGCCGAGGTGTGGTCGAGGTGGAGGTGCGTCATCACGACGTGCGGGACCTCGCTCGGCTCGAGGCCACGCTTGCGCAGCTGGGCCGGCACGTCGGCGCCCGGCTCCAGGCTCGGCTTGCCGAAGCGGGCGCCCAGCCCGCCGAAGTTCTTGGCCGGGTCGGTCGCGATCGACGGATGCAGCCCGGTGTCGACGAGGATCGCGCCGGCGCTCGGGTGGCGGATCAGGAAGGCGGGGCAGGGGACCGTCGTCGCCGGCTCGCCGGTGAGGAGGGCACGGACCAGCTTCGCGTTCAGCAGGCGACCGCCGGGGCTCTCCATCAGGTGGCGCGACCACTCGGCATGGCCGGCGACGATCGGCTCGACGCTGACGGTGGCGCCGGCGCTGCCGCCCGGAAGCGGATCGTGCAGCGGTTTCGCCTCCACGTGCACCTTCATCGGGCGCTCACATTACCTGCGGAGCGCCCGGTAATAGGCTGCGTCGGTGGTCGAGGGCGCTCGTTCGCAAATCTTCAGGGAGGGCCTGCTCGACGGGCAGGTCTGCCTGGTCTCCGGCGCCGGCAGCGGCCTGGGGCGCGAGACCGCGCTGGAGCTGGCGCGCCTCGGCGCCGCCGTCGTCGGCTGCGGGCGGCGCGAGGAGCCGCTCGCGGAGACGGCGGCGCTGGCCGAGGGCCTGCCCGGCTCCTTCGAGCACGAGGCGATGGACATCCGCGACGAGGAGGCCGTGGACCGTCTCGTCGACGGCTTGCTCGAGCGCCACGGGCGGCTCGACACGCTGGTCAACAACGCCGGCGGCCAGTTCCTCAGCCCCGCCGAGGCGATCACCCCGAAAGGGTTCCGCACGGTGATCGAGCTGAACGTCCAGGGCACCTGGCTGATGACCCACGCGGCGGCGACCAAGGCCTTCATCCCGCAGGACGGCGGCGGCAAGGTGCTCAGCGTCACCCTCTCTCCCCACAACGGGATGCCGGGCATGGTGCACTCCGGCGCCGCCCGTGCCGCGGTCGAGAACATGATGCGAACGCTCGCGGTCGAGTGGGCGCGCTTCGGGATCAGGACCTGCGCGCTCGCCGCCGGTCAGTTCGCGACCGAGACGCTCTTGACCAAGTATCCGCAGGCGATCGTCGACAACCTCGAGCGCTCGATCCCGATCGGCCGCGCCGGGCGGGCCGAGGAGATGGCCTGGCTGGTCGCCTACCTCGCCTCGCCCGCCGGCGACTTCGTCTCGGGCACGACGATCACGATCGACGGCGCCCGCGACAACTGGGCCGGCCCCTGGCCGCCGGAAGCGATCGCCGGCGAGGGCGGCAACCCTCTAGCCGAGGAGCGCCGGGCCGAGTAGAGACGTCCGGGGTCCCTCCCACGGAGACTCAGGGACCACGCCTGAACCCTTGGCAAGCGGATCTGCTGCGCAACGGTCTCCGGGGGAGGGACTCCGGACGTCTTTAGCGCCGCTCGAGGATGACGATCGGGATCTCGCGCCCCTGGCTGCGGCGCTGGTAGGTCCTGTAGCCGGGCCAGGCCTCTTCGGCCATCGGCCAGAGGCGCTCGCGCTCCTCGGCGGTCGCGACCCGCGCCCGTACCGGGATCCGCTCGCTGCCAACCTGCACGGTCGTGTCCGGGTTCGCCTTCAGGTTGTGGAACCAGGCCGGGTGCTTCGGGAAGCCGCCCTTGGAGGCGATCAGGACGACGTCGTCCCCGTCGCGGACGTAGAGGAGGGGAGAGGTGCGCTTCACGCCGCTCTTGGCGCCGACGTGCTCGAGCAGGCACATCTTGCCCGGCACGCCGGGGAGCGTCTCGCCGATCCGCCCGCCGCTCGCCCGGTAGAGGCGCGTGTGCAGGCCGGCGACACGGTTGAGGGCAGGCCAGATCCGGTCCGCGACCTCCAGGTAGAGGACCTTCGGCCTGCCCCGTGCCGCCGCGTCGCTCAGGTGTACATCCCTCCGAACATGCCGCCGGTGACGTCGATGACCTGGCCGTGGATGTAGTTGGCCAGCGGCGAGGCGAGGAAGAGGACCGGTCCAGAGGCCTCCTGCGGCGTCGCCGGGCGGCCGAGCGGGATGATCGCCGAGGCCATCGCCCGCATCTGCTCGGGGATGCCGAGCTCGATCTTCTCGCCGCTCGGCGAGGTCATCTCGTCGCCGGCCTCCTTGGCCTGGGTGAGGCGCGTTTCGACGAAGCCGAAGGCGACCGCGTTGACGTTGATCTTGAACTGGCCCCACTCCTTGGCGAGGGTCTTGGTCAGGCCGACCACGCCCATCTTCGCGGCCGAGTAGTTGACCTGGCCCGCGTTGCCCATCATCCCCGAGGTCGAGGAGACGTTGATGATCTTGCGGAAGACCTCCTTGCCCTCGTTGCGCTCGGCCTTGGCCGCCTCGCGCCAGTGCGGGGCGAGCGCGCGGGCGACGCGGAAGGGCACGATGGTGTGGATGTCGAGCATCGCCTGGAACTGCTCGTCGCTCATCTTGTGTGCGACGCCGTCCCAGGTGTAGCCGGCGTTGTTGACGACGATGTCGACGGCGCCGAAGGCGTCGGTGGCGGCGGCGACCAGCTCGTCGGCCGCGCCCTCCTTGGTCAGGTCGCCGGCGTGGACCGCCGTCTCCCCCTGGATCTCGCCGGCCGCCTGCTGGGCGACGTCGGCGTCGAGGTCGTTGATCAGAACCTTGGCGCCCTCTGCCACGAACATCTCGGCCGTGGCGCGGCCGATCCCGCGGGCCGAGCCGGTGACGATCGCCGCTTTCCCATCAAGAAGTCCCATCGATTTGCGCTCTCCTTCTAGGTCTCGGAAGTCGGGCGCGGAGGCTACAGGGACGGCGCGAATCCTGGTTGACCGGCCAGTCAGTCGTGCAGGGCTTCGGCCCCGGCGGTCGAAGAGCGGAGACGCAAGGTCAGGGCGCGATCGCGCCAGACATCGCTTCCAGGAGGCCGTAGATGGAGATGTCGTCCCCCCAGCCGGTCGCGTCGTCGGACTACCCGGTCAGCTTCGCCGTGGAATACCCGGACCGCAAGCTGAACCGGCTGACCACGTTCTTCCGGGTCTTCATGGTGATCCCGATCGCGATCGTCGCCGCGCTGGTGGCCAATGGCGGCACGTTCAGCCTCGGCGGCGAAGAAGCGGCGTGGGTGGGCGGCGGGTTCGGGGTCCTCACCGCTCCACTGGTCCTGATGATCCTCTTTCGCAAGAAATACCCGCGCTGGTGGTTCGCCTGGAACCTCGAACTGATGCGCTTCACCAACCGGATCGGCGTCTACCTGGCGCTGATGGACGACCGCTATCCCTCGACCGACGAGCAGCAGGCGGTCTACCTCGACTTTCCCTATCCGGACGCCGAGCGGGAGCTGGGGCGCGGCATGCCGCTGGTCAAGTGGCTGCTGGCGATCCCGCACTACTTCGTCCTCTTCTTTCTCTACATCGGCGTCTTCTTCGCCGTGGTGTTCGCCTGGTTCGCGATCCTCTTCACCGGGCGCTACCCGCGCGGCCTCTTCGAGTTCGTCGAGGGCGTGCTGCGCTGGCACAACCGCGTCGAGGCCTATGCCTTCGCGCTGGTCACCGATCGCTATCCGCCATTTCGGCTGCGCCCCTGACCGCCTTTACTCCGATCCGTCCAAGTCGCGCCTGACATTTACAGTAGTCGCGCGTTTGTAAAGCGCCCCGTCGCCTGACCTCCCATGGGCGTCGGGGCACTAACGCGCCCGCGGGCTACCGCGGGCGTTCGCGCGGGCGATCAGGTCGCGATGGCGGCGAGGTCCACGGGCCGCAGCAGGGCGACGAGCGTGGTGCCGTCGACGATCGCGACGCCGCCCTTGCGCAGCCTCGCCTTGGCGCCGGTCAGCCGCGCGATCTCGGCTGAGAAGTAGGGCTCGTGTCCGACCAGCATCGCGTTGCCGCGACCGGTCGCCAGCTCGAGCGAGTCGAAGGCGCCGCCGCGCAGGCGCGGCTCCTCCTCCGGCCCGATGCCGAGCGCCTCGCAGGCGATTCGCGCCGTGTCGGCGGCCCTCACCTTCGGGCTGGTCAGGCAGGCGTCGATCTGGGCCCCGAGCTTCGCCAGCGCCTGTCCGGCCAGGCGCGACTGCCGCTCGCCCTCGTCGGTCAGCCGCCGTGCAGCGTCGTCGCCGGCGTCCTGCTCGGCCTCGCCGTGGCGGAGGAGGTAGATCACGAAGGCGATCCTAGGAGAGCCGCACGCCGCCGTCCTCGGTCACCGTCCAGCGCGGGTTGTGGGCGACCTCCCAGGGATGGCCCTCGGGGTCGATGAAGATCGCGCTGTACCCGCCCCAGAAGGTCTCGCCCGGCTCGCGCCCTATCTCGGCGCCCGCGGCCCGCGCCTCCTCGGCGATCGCGTCGACCTCCGCCGGCGAGCCGACGTTCACCGCCAGCGTCACGCCGCCCCAACCGCCGCCGTCCTCGACGCGGCTGTCCTCGGCGAGCCGCCCCCGGTCCCACAGCGCGACGACCATCTCGCCGGCCTGGAAGAAGACGACGTCGTCGTCCGGCGCGGCGTTCGTATGCCAGCCGAGCGCCTCGTAGAACCGGCGGGCGCGGGCGAGGTCGGCGACGCCGAGGGTGATCAGGTTGACGCGCTGCTTCATGGGCCGCGGAGGGGATCTCGATCCAAGGGGGAGAGTTTGCCGTGCCGCCTCCTTAATGGGGGCAAGGTCGAAGACGACGTATGGCACTATGTATGGCGTGAGGAGGACGACCATTTATCTGACCGACGACCAAAAGCAAGGGCTCGAGGCGCTTGCTCGCACTGCTCGCCGCTCCGAGGCCGAGCTGATCAGAGAAGGGGTGGACCACGTGATCGAGGCGAATCGGATCCGACGCCGCAAGCCCCGCCCTCTCTTTGCGCTCGACGACCCGGTGCTCGACGACCCGGGTCGCACCGATGAGGCGCTGGAAGGCTTTGGCTCCGATTGATCCTCGTTGACACCAGTGCCGCTCTTCAGCTCGCCAGCTCGAGCGCAAAGCGGCACGGGGAGGTCCGTGCCGTGGTCGACGAGCTCGCCGGGCCGTTCCTGCTCTCACCCTTCGTGCTGGCGGAGTTGGATTACATGCTCGGCACCAGACACGGCCAGCACGCCCAGCTCGCCATGCTGGACGAGGTCGCCGACGGTGCCTATGAGCTGGCCGACTTCAGTCGGGCCGATGTCGAAGGGGCGGCGGCGACGGTTCGCCAGTACGCGGATTTGAAAATCGGCTTGGCCGACGCCTCGATCGTCATCCTTGCCCAAAAGCACGGGCTCATAGACATCCTCACTTTCGACGCTCGTCATTTTCGCGCCATGCGCGGTTCGGGCGGTCGGCCCTTCCGGCTCTTGCCGGATGACTATCCCGTGTAGCGGCCGGTCGGCTCGGCTATTCCATCGAGCGTTCCTCGACCACCTCGAAGATGCCGTCGGCGCCGACCGATTCGACGAACTCGTCGGCGGCCGCGCGCCGGCTGTCGTATTCGCCGCCTTCTTGGCCCGCCCGCAGCTCCTCGAGCGTGCCGTCGAAGAAGCCGAAGGTGATCACCTCGTTTTCGTCACTCGTGTTTTGAAGCGCGTAGAACCTCTTCCAGCCCGAGGGCACGTTCGACGTGTCGTCCGGAATGAACGCCCGTTTGAAGTCCTCCATCGTGCCCGGCTTGAGCTTGCGAACGGTCAATGCGCAGAGCATCGGTTCTCCTTTCGTCGGTCTGCCTCGGGACGATCGTACGCCGACAGCCGCCACCGTGGTCAGCGGGGCACGAGCTGGACGATTGGAATGCTGCGACCGCAGCGGGCCGCGCTCTCGCGATAGCCCGCGAACGGCGGGAAGATCCGGTCGGCCAGCTTCCAGAGCCGCGCTCGCGCCGCTTCGTCGCCGATGATCACCGCCCGATACGCCCCTCCGTTCAGGCGCACGTCGGGGTGGGCCTTGAGGTTGTGGAACCAGGCGGGATGCTCGGCCGCGCCCGCCTTCGAGGCAACGATCGTCACCCGCTCGCCGTCGTGGAAGTAGATGACGCCATTCCGCCTCGTCCGGCCGCTGCGCGCCCCGCGCGTCTCCAGCAGGGCGGTGGGGATGACGAGGCCGGTGCCGAGTCGGCCGCCCGTGAGGCGCAGCAGCCACGGATCGACCTTCCAGCCTATGTTGCGTGACAACCACAACCCAAAGGGTGAGCCGGTAAGTCGCGCCCATGCCGTGTACAGGCGACCGTGGGTCACCAATGGGTCGATGTACCGAAACATTTTATGACTAGCCTGGCGCTTGGTTGAAGTGTCGTGCGCTCTAGCAATCACGCCTCTTCTGCTTCCTGGACGGCCAGCGCCTCAGCGCGCTTAAGACGTCGACTGAACTCGTTCGTCACGTCGTCATCCATCTTTAATACAAGGTCCAGTTCAATCACCAGCCGTCCTTTTTCCGGATCCGGATCCGCAATGAAATCTGGTATCCGATCGGCTTGGGCTACGAGTCCGTCGATGAACTCTCGGAAGCCTTCGAGGGGACGGTCTGCCATGTGAGGGAGAACCTCACATACCTCCACGAGATAGCCGGGTGGTTCGAATTCATGAATTCCTTTCGCCCAGTCCAAAAGTTTCTCGTAGCTTTCTACGATGCGGTTTGCGAAATGTTCGATTCGAACCTGGTCTCCCGGTTCACCAGGCTTGCCAAATGCCTTCTCCTGCTTATCGGGTGGAAAAACCTGCATTGCTGCCTCGACTATTCCGGCCATTTCGCCGACCTTCTTGCCAAGGTAGTCGGTAGGACTAATGCCACTGGGCGCGGGGAATGCAGCTCGGTGAGGGGGCATCTCGTGGTCATGCCATTTCATCTCCAGGTCCGTTTTACCCTGGTAAAGAGCTGCAGCGAAGAGCAGATACTCCCAGCCATCTGGCTTAAGGGTTAGGAGTGCAGAGCGCTCCTCAGCCGTCCGGGGGACTCGGTCGACGGAAACTGCCTCCGGACCATGTCCACTTCCGCGTTCAACGGCGTCTTTAATCTCATGGAGTTGTTCAGCGACTGCATGAACAGCAAGCTGTGGAAATCGCTCGCGGATCTCAGGATGTCGCTGGAGTCCTAAAGCGAGGAAATCGGGACCCTCCCAAGAGACATCGATCGCGGCCTCATTGCCTATCTGCAAGACCGCTCTCGCCGTCTCCTCCGGTATCGGGTAATTGCTTAAGAAGGTCCATGCCTCAATGTCCCAGAGATTTTGATCCTTTAAGGCGAGCGCCTTTCCCAGATCACCCACCATCTTGCTCCGGATCTCGCGATCTAGCGCTCGGTTTTGGGCTCGCTTAAAACAGTGAGCCGCGAATATGCGCTTCTCGGACTTTAGATAGCCGTCGTTTCCCCGGTCTGGTCGATCATCATCTATGGGGAGAAAGTCCGCGCCATAGTCTGCGCCGAGGATCGCATTGCATAGTCGCATGAACTCCTGCGGCACAGTTATCAGTTCAATTTGAGCCTCCAGCATCGGAGTAAGAGGTTAGTTAATTTTGCCTCTTAACTCGAACTGAGGTGAGGAGCTTCTTTACAACCCCATCAACTTCCCCAGGATCTCCTTCATGACCTCGTCGGTGCCGCCGCCGATCGGGCCTAGGCGGGCGTCGCGGACGGCGCGCTCGATGCCGTACTCGCGCATGTAGCCGTAGCCGCCGTGGATCTGGAGGGTTTGGTCGGCGATCTCGAGGACGGCGCGCTGGGTGACGAGCTTCGCCATGGTGACGTCCTTGATGCAGTCGTGGCCCTCGTGGAAGAGGCGCAGGGCGTTGTAGGTGAGGGCGCGCGCTGCTTCGGCCTGGGTCGCCATCTCTGCCACCTGATGGCGGATCGCCTGGAACTTGCCGATCGGGCGGCCGAAGGCTTCGCGGTCGAGGGCGTAGGCGACGCTCAGCTCGATCAGGCGTTGCATCGCGCCGACCGCGCCGATCGCCATCAGCAGCCGCTCCCAGGCGAAGTTGAACATGATCAGCTTGAAGCCGCCGTTCTCCTCGCCGAGCAGGTTCTCGGCCGGGACCTCGACGTCGGTGAAGGACAGCTCGCCCGTGTCGGAGGAGTGCCAGCCCATCTTCTCCAGCTTCCGCGCCACCTCGTAGCCGGGCATCTCGCGCTCCAGCACGAGGAAGGAGATGCCGCCATGGCCGCCCTCCCGCGTCGTCTTGCAGGCGCAGACGAGGAAGTCGGCGCGGACGCCGTTGGTGATGAAGGTCTTGGAGCCGTTGACCACGTAGCCGCCGTCCACCTTGCGGGCGAAGGTCGAGATGCCCGCCACGTCGGAGCCGGCGCCCGGCTCGGTGATGCCCAGCGCGCCCACCTTCTCGCCGGCGATCCCGGGCACCAGCCAGCGCTGCTTCTGCTCCTCGCTGCCGAAGTTGAAGATCGGCGGCATCGCAATCGAGGTGTGCGCGTTGAGCCCGGCGGCGACGCCGCCGGAGCCGCCCTGGCGCGCCAGCTCCTCGACCCAGACCGCGTCGTGCAGATGGGTCCCACCCTGACCGCCGTACTCCTCGGGGAACTTGAGGCCGAGGAAGCCGAGCTCGGCGCAGCGCCCGTACAGCTCGCGGGGGAACTCCCGCGCCGCCTCCCACTCGTCGACGTGCGGCGCGATCTCCTTGCTGACGAAGCGGCCGACCGTCTCGCGCAGCTCCTCGTGCTCCTCGCCGAAGGGCGGCAGGGTGGCGCGGACGCCGCTGTCCTTGACGACGGTCACGCCGGGCTCTTGTCGCCGGTAGCCGCGGCCTCGCCACCCGCAGCGCCCGCCGGCGGCCGCCAGTCCTCGAGCATCGTGTAGCCGCGGCCTTTGTGGTCGAAGCCGAGCAGGTCGCCCTGCGGGTTCTTCTTGCCGCCGTGGTGGTAGGCGCGCACCTCGGCGATCTTGCCGTCGCGCATCTGGAACCACTCGGTGCCACGGTCGAGCCGTTTCTCGCCGGAGTCCGGCGCCCGCCAGGTCATCGTCCACTCGATCGCGACCTGGTCGCCCTGCTCGATCGCGTTCTCGACGTACCACTGGGCGTCGATGCTCCGCACGCCCAGCTCGGTCATCCTGCCGATCGTCTCGGCCCCTTCATGCGGCCCCAGCCGCGTGTAGTAATGGACCGCGTCGTCGGTGAAGTGCGCCGCCACCGCCTCGGCGTCGCCCGTGTTGAGCGCCTCGTAGTAGGAGCGGACGTGGTCGACGTGGCTCATCGGCCGGCGCTCCCTACAGGCCGTAGCTGCGCCCGATCACGTCGAGCATCACCTCGTCGGTGCCGGCCCCGATCCGGTTCAGCCGCACGTCGCGGTAGGCGCGCTCGATCTCGTACTCCTTCATGTAGCCGTAGCCGCCGAGGATCTGGATGCACTCGTCGGCGACCTCGCAGCCGACCCGCGAGGCGAACAGCTTCGCCATCGTGATCTCGCGCACCGGGTACTCGCCGTTGGCGAAGCGCCACGCGGTCGCGTAGGTGAACTGCTTGGCCGCCTCGGTCTTCGTCGCCATCTCGGCGAACTTGTGGCGGATCGCCTGGAACTTGCCGATCGGCCGGCCGAAGGCTTCCCGGTCCTTCGCGTACTCGAGGGTCTTCTCGATCATCCGTTCGCAGCCGGCGTGGGAGCCGGCGGCGGCGACCAGGCGCTCGCCCTGGAGCTCCCAGGCGATGTGGTAGAAGCCTTTGCCGACCTCGCCGAGCACGGCGTCGGCCGGCACCCGGACGTCTTCGAAGGCCAGTTCGCCGGTGTCGGAGGCGTGCATGCCCATCTTCTCCAGCTCGGCGGAGACGCTGAAGCCGGGCACCTTCTCGCCGTTCTCGTCGCGCAGGTCGACGACGAAGAGCGTGATGCCCTCGTGGCGCGCGCTCGGGTCGGTCTTGGCGACGAGGACGATGAAGTCGGCGCGCGGCCCATTGGTGATGAACGTCTTGGAGCCGTTGATGACGTACTCGTCGCCGTCGCGGATGGCGCTGGTGCGGATGCCGGCGACATCGGAGCCGGCGCCCGGCTCGGTGATCCCGAGGCAGCCGACCTTCTCGCCCTTGATCCCCGGCACCAGGTAGCGCTGCTTCTGCTCCTCGCTGCCGAGCAGGTGGATGGGGGGGAGGACCATGTCGCTCTGCACGGCGAAGCCCATGTTGGTGCCGCCGGAGCCCGAGTAGCTCATGCACTCGGCCCGGACCAGCGAGTAGTAGTAGTCGCCGCCCTGGCCGCCGTGCTCCTCGGGGAAGCAGAGGCCGAGGAAGCCGAGCTCTCCCGCCCGCTTCATCGCCTCGGTCGGCCAGTAGGTGTCCTCCCACTCGTTGCGGTGCGGCCACAGCTCCGCTTTCACCCAGGCCTGCATCGACTCGCGCAGGTCTTCGTGCTCCTGGCTGAAGATGAAGTGCTTGCGGCCGGCCTCGTGGTCGGGCTTGATCACTTTCGAGCCGTTGGTGGTCGCCGTCGCCATGGGTCTCTCCTCCGTCGCGGTTCCGCGCGGCCGCCCGGCCGCTGTGCGAGTGGACAGTAGCACTTCCTACTTTCGATGAAGTCGGCTATGGTGCGGCCGAGATGCAGCGCCGGGGAGCAGAGAGATGAGCGAGCTCGTCACCTACGAGGTCGCCGACGGCGTCGCCACGGTGACGCTGGACAACCCGGAGAAGCGCAACATGCTCTCCGGCCAGATGCTCGCCGAGCTGGTCGAGGCGATGGAGCGAGCGCGCGACGACGAGGAGGCGCGCGCCGTCGTCCTCACCGGGGCCGGCGAGAAGGTCTTCTGCGCGGGGGCCGACCTCGGCGGCTTCGCCGCCGACGCGCCGCTGGTCGCCAAACACTTCGCCACCGACCTCTTCCTGGAGTTCTTCCGGCTGATGCCGCGGCTCGGCAAGCCCTCGCTCTGCGCCGCCAACGGGCACGTGCTGGCGGGCGGGATGGGGCTGGCGCTCTCCTGCGACCTGGTGATCGCCAAGGAGGGCGCGACCTTCGGCACGCCGGAGATCAACGTCGGCGCCTTCCCCTACATGATCATGGCGATCATCTACCGCAACGTCCCGCGCAAGAAGGTCAACGAGATGATGCTGCTGGGCGAGCGGCTGAGCGCCGAGCAGGCGGTCGAGTACGGGCTCGCCAACAAGGTCGTGCCGGCGGGCGAGTTCCAGGCCGCGGTCGCCGAGTGGGCCGGCAAGCTCGCCTCCAAGAGCCCGGTGCTGATGCGGCTCGGCCACGACGCGATGTACCGCCAGCAGGACATGGCCGTGGACGACGCGCTCGACTACCTGCGCTCGCAGCTCTCGCTGACCTTCTCGACCGAGGACATCGTCGAGGGCGTCAGCGCCTTCTTCGAGAAGCGCGAGCCGCAATGGAAGGGGAGGTAGGGATGGCGAGCACCGAAGAGCGACCGGCGGACGAGCAGGCGGGGGACCGCAACCTCCTGCCGGGCACGGCTCCGCTCGGCGACCTCACCGACCAGCTGCATGAGCGCCGCGCCAAGGCGAAGCTCGGCGGCGGCGAGGAGAAGATCGCAAAGCAGCACGGGCGCGGCAAGCTGACCGCCCGCGAGCGGATCGACCTGCTGGTCGACGAGGGCACCTTCGTCGAGATGGGCATCCACGGCCGCCCGCACTTCGCCCAGCGGGCGATGGACGGGGTCGAGGCGCCCGCCGACGGCGTCATCACCGGCTGGGGCGACGTCGACGGCCGCCCGACCTGCATCGCCGCCTACGACTTCACCGTGATGGCCGGCTCGATGGGGATGACCGGCGAGCTGAAGGTGACCCGGCTGCGCGAGATGACGCTCAGCAAGCGGATGCCGTTCATCTGGCTGCTCGACTCGGCCGGCGCGCGCATTCAGGAGGCGGCCGGCTCGCTCTTCGCCGGCTCCGGCCACCTCTTCCGCGAGGAGGTCGAAATGTCGGGCGTCGTCCCGATGGTCGCGGCGATGATGGGCCCCTGCGCCGCGGGCACCGCCTACATCCCGGCGCTCTCGGACTTCGTGCCGATGGTCTCGGGCCAGGGCGCGATGGCCCTGGCGGGGCCGCACCTGACGAAAGCCGTCACCGGCGAGGACATCTCGATGGAGGAGCTAGGCGGCGCCAAGGTCCACTGCCGCAAGTCGGGGGTGGGGGACCTCGAGGTGAAGGACGACCCCGAGTGCATCGAGGCGGTCAAGAAGTACCTCTCCTACTTCCCGGCCAACTGCGAGCAGAAGCCGCCGCTGGTCGAGACCTCAGACCCCGACGACCGCGCCTCCGAGAGGCTGCTGGAGATCGTCCCCGAGTCCTCGCGCCAGCCCTACGACATGTACGAGGTGATCGCCGAGATCGTCGACGACGGCGAGTGGTTCGACCTCAAGCCGAAGTTCGCCAAGAACCTGATCACCTGCTTCGCCCGCTTCGGCGGCCAGCCGGTCGGGATCGTCGCCAACCAGCCCAAGCAGCTGGCCGGCATCCTCGACAACGACTCTGCCGACAAGGCGGCCCGCTTCATCAACCTCTGCGACGCCTTCAACATCCCGCTCGTCTTCCTCCAGGACGTGCCCGGCTTCATGGTCGGCGCCAAGGTCGAGCACGCGGGGATCATCCGCCACGGGGCGAAGATGCTCTACGCGGTCAGCCGCGCCACGGTGCCGAAGGTGACCGTGGTCGTCCGCAAGGCCTACGGCGCCGGCTACTACGTGATGTGCGGCAAGGCCTACGAGCCCGACCTGATCGTCGCCTGGCCGGGCGCGGAGATCTCGGTGATGGGCGCCGAGGGCGCGGTCAACATCATCGGCCGCTCGGCGATCGAGGCCTCCGAGGACCCGGAGGCGACCCGCGAGGCGATGCTGAACGCGGTCCGCCAGCAGATCGACCCCTACATCGCCGCGGGCAACGCGGTCATCGACGACATCATCGATCCGCGCGAGACGCGGCCCACGATCGTCCGGGCGCTGCGGATGGCGCGCAACAAGCACGTCGAGAAGCCGGCCAAACGGCACGGGGTGATGCCCGTATGAGGTTCCGGTGCGCTTTTTGCTGCCCATACGAGCAAAAGGCGCACCGGAAGGAGAACGCGTGAGCTCCTTCGGCGACCCGGTCGTGATCAGTTGCTCGATCTCAGGCGTGATCGCCAACCGCGACCAGTGCCCGGCGATCCCCTACACGCCGGAGGAGTACGCGGCGGAGGCGCGGCGCGCGGTGGACGAGGGCGCTTCGCAGATCCACATCCACGCCCGCAAGCCCGACGGCACGCCCTCCTACGAGGTCGAGGACTTCAGGGCGATCACCGAGGCGATCCTGGCCGAGGTCGGCGACGTGATCGTCAACTACTCGACCGGCGCGATCGGCATCTCGATCGAGAAGCGGATCGAGTATCTGCGCGAGTGCAGGCCGGACGTCGCCGCCCTGAACATGAGCTCGATGAACTACGCCAAGTACTCGTCGCGGCGCAAGGACTTCGTCTTCAAGGCAGTCTTCGAGAACAGCTTCGACACGATCATCGAGTTCCTGACGGCGATGCGCGAGCTCGGCATCAAGCCCGAGCACGAGTGCTTCGACGCCGGCCACGTCGCCAACCTCGACCCGCTGATCGACATGGGGCTGCTGGAGCGGGAGCCGCTGCAGGTCTCGCTGGTGATGGGCGTCAACGGCGGCATCCGGCCGACGCCGCGCAACGTCGGCTTCATGGCGGAGCAGATCCCCGGCGGCGCCGAGGGCCTCCACCAATGGCAGGTTATCGGCATCTCACGCGACCAGTGGAAATTGCTCGGCGCGGCTCTCGTCCTGGGCGGCAACGTCCGCGCCGGCGTCGAGGACAACCTCTACCTGCCCAACGGCGAGATGGCGAAGTCGAACGGCGAGCTGATCGCGAAGGCCCGCCAGATGGCCGAGGACGTCGGCCGCCGCGCCGCGACGGTTGCCGAGGCCCGGGAGCTGCTCGGGGTGCCGAAGCGTGAGCGGTCGGCTGCGTAGCGGCCTGGGTGGGGAGGAGCCGTTGCCCGTCTGCGGGAATTTGGTCGCTCGCCCTGCGGGCGCTGCTCCAGCAGAGGGTGCCCGCCTATGGCGGGCAGAAGACAGATTGCATATCGCCGCTTCGCGACATTCCCGCAGATGGGCAACGGCTCCTCCTTCCCGAGCCGCTCTGGCTGACGGTAAGGCTGCGGCGGATTGCAGTGAGCTTGGGGCAGGTCGGAGAGTGCCGGTGGGGCGTGAGGGCGGGGCTTGTGGTGAGCCCGGGGCGGTCCCGAGAGGCGGTATGCGGTTGGTCTCTGGGCGAATGTGGCCGAAGGCCGCGAAATGCAATCTGATGATTGCGCGGCGTAGCCGCGCACAAGCTCTGTCGCTAAGCGCGAAGCGCGTGCGACCTCAATTCGACCAGAGACCAACCGCATGACGCCGCTACGCGACGTCAAGGTCCTCGACCTGACCCGCCTGCTGCCGGGCGGCTTCTGCTCGCTGCTGCTCGCCGACCTCGGCGCCGAGGTGCTGAAGGTCGAGGACACCGGCATGGGCGACTACATCCGCTGGGCGCCGCCCTACTACGGCGGCGAGTCCGAGCAGGAGCTTGGCACGCGCTCGGCCCTCTACCTGGCGCTCAACCGGGGCAAGCGCTCGGTCCGGCTCGACCTCAAGTCCGACGCCGGCCGCGAGGCGCTGCTGCGCCTCGTCGAGCGCCACGACGTCGTCCTCGACGGCTTCCGCCCCGGCGTCCTCGACAAGCTCGGCGTCGGCTACGAGCGGATGCGGGAGGCGAACCCCGCCGTCGTCTACTGCGCGATCACCGGCTACGGCCAGGACGGGCCGTATGCGCAGCGCGCCGGCCACGACATGAACTATTTGGGCCTGGTCGGCCTGCTGGGCCTGACCGGGCAGAGGGACGGACCTCCCGTCCAGTCCGGCGGCCAGATCGCCGACATCGGCGGCGGCGCCCTGATGGCCGCCTTCGGAGTGCTCGCCGCGCTCCACGAGCGGCAACGCTCCGGCGAGGGGCAACTGGTCGACGTCTCGATGGCTGACGGGGCGCTCTCCTGGCTCGCCCTCGTCGCCGGCCGCTACTTCTGCGACGGGGAGGTGCCGCGGCGCGGCGAGCAGCAGTTGGCGGGCGGGCTGCTCTGCTACCTCCCTTACGAGGCATCGGACGGCTGGGTCACCTGCGGCGCGCTCGAGCCGAAGTTCTGGAAGGCGTTCTGCGACGGCGTCGGCCGGTCGGACCTGATCGAGGTTCAGTTCGACGCGCCCGGCTCCGACGCGCACCGCAAGGTGGCCGAGGTCTTCCGCACCCGGACCCGCGCCGAGTGGAAGGCCTTCAACGACGAGCATGACTGCTGCATCGAGCCGGTCCTCGACGTCGACGAGGCGCTCGAATCGGAGCTGGTCCGGGCCCGCGAGATGATCGTCGAGCTGGAGCAGCCGCGCCTGGGGACCGTCCGCCAGCTCGGCGTCCCGGTGAAGATGAGCCGCACCCCGGGCGACCCGAGCCGTCCCGCGCCCGCCTTCGGCGAGCACACTGCCGAGGTGCTGCGCGAGGCCGGCTACTCCGACGACGAGATCGCCGCCATGGTCGAATCCGGCGCCGCCGCCGGCCCGAGCGCGAATTCCGCCGGGACCTTCCGCGCATGACCGCCGACGGGCCGAAAACCGCGCTATATCAGCGGAAATCGGCCCGTCGGCCGGAGGGGCTGCGGATCGGCGAGCTGGCTGAGGCCAGCGGCGTGCCCGTGCCGACGATCAAGCACTATCTGCGGGAGGGGCTGCTGCCCGAGCCGGTCAAGACGAGCCGCAACATGGCTTACTACCCGCCCGAGCTGGTCGACCGCATCAAGCTGATCAAGCAGCTGCAGGAGGAGCGCTTCATGCCGCTGCGGGCGATCAAGGCGGTGCTCGACGAGGATCCGGACCGGGCACGGGCCATGGTCACGCTCGAGGACCGCATCCTCGAGCGGGCGCTGGCCGGCGAGCGCACCCGTACCAGCGCCGCCGAGGTCCGCGAGCGCTACGGCGTCCCCAAGGAGGTGCTCGACCGGCTCGAGGAGCTCGAGATCCTCAGTCCCAACAGCCGCGGCTACTCGCCCTCCGACGTCAAGATCATCGAGGCGATCAGCCGTTTCCGCGCCGGCGGTTATGACGAGCAGATCGGCTTCACCGTCTACGACACCCTGCGCTACAAGAGCGCGATCGAAGACCTCGTCCGCCAGGAGGTCGAGGTGGTGATGGAGCGCCTCGCCGGCGAGGTGCCGCCCGAGCGCGTCGTCGAGATGCTCGAAGCCGGCGCCCAGCCGCTCCAGGACCTGATCGCGGCCCTCCACACCAAGCTGATGGTCGCCGAGCTCGAGCGCCATCGCGCCCAGCGCGGCTAACGGGGACGCGGCTGACGGGGGACGCGTGCTCCGTTAGGGGTCATATAGACCCAAAAGGGAGCAAGCGTCTCAGCGCGCCGCCGCCCTCAGCTCTTCCAGCGATTCCTCCGCCCCGGCCAGCAGCATCCTCGCGCCGGTCTCGCGCGCCGCGGCCGCTGCTTCCTCCAGGGCCTCGCGGGCGTCGTCGCGACCGGCGGCGGCACGGGCACGGCCCAGCGCCAGCAGGCAGCCGGGCACCGCCCAGCGCATGCCGCGCTCGCGGGCGACCGCCGCGGCGCCTTCGGCCAGCTCCATCGCGTCCTCGACCCGCCCGACGCCCGTCAGCGCTTCGGCGCGCAGGCCGGCGCGCCAGGACGCCATCTCGCCGCCGTTGCCCATCGCCTCCAGGTAGGTCCGCTCGGCCGACTCGAGCGAGTGGAGCGCGGCCGCGGCGTCGCCGGCTTTCAGCTGAACCCAGCCCAGGTTGGCGACCGCCAGGGTCCGCGAGAAGACGTCGCCGAGCTGCTCGGTCAGCTCGCAGTTGCGCCGCGCCATCGCCAGCCCGGTCTCGACATCGCCCCGCAGCGCGTGCAGCGAGGCGAGGTTGCTGCGCGTCCAGCTCGCCGTCTCGGGATCGCCCTGCTCGATCGAGATCCGCAGGGCCGTGTTCAGCAGCTCCTCGGCTGCCTCCGGTTCGCCGCGCTCGCGGCAGGCCAGTCCCTTGCCGCTGTAGGCCCAGGCGACGGGAGAGCCGATCACGATCCCGGCGCCCACGGAGCGGTCGTCGCCGGCCAGCTCGAGCGTCTTGTCCAGCTCGCGCTCGAAGGCGTCGAAGTCGCCCGCGCACAGGTACGCGTAGGCGCAGGCGCCGCGAACCGCGACCCGCAGGTGCACGTCCCCCGATTCGTCGGCTATCCGGATCGAGTCCCGGCCCGCCTCGATCCACTCCTCGGCGCGGTGCGGCCAGCCCGGTCGCGCGTCGCTCATCCGCAGCAGCGCCAGCGCCCGCAGCTCGCCGTAGCGGGTCGCGATCTCCTCCGCTTCGGCTTTGAGGCGGTCTTCCTCCTCGCGTTCCATCCCCAGCCGCCAGGCCAGGTCGAGCAGCTGCAGCCGCGAGCTGACCGAGAGCGCGGCGGTCTCTTCGTCCTCCTCCAGCTCGGCGGCCAGCTCCATAACCGTCCGCCACAGCCGCTGCGCCTCGCGCGGCTGGCTGTGGCCGGCCCAGAACGCGGCCCGCGCCGACCAGCGCGCCGCCTCGCGAGCCTCGCCGCCTTCCTGCAGGTGGTGAGCGATCAGCGCCGCCATCTCGTCGTGCCGGTCGGGGTTCGCCTCCAGCAGCGCCCAGGCGGTCGCCGCGTGCAGCGGCCCGCGCTGGTCGGCGAGCTGACTGCCGTAGGCGACCTCGCGGGTGAGCGGATGACGGAAGGCGAGCACGCGCTCCGGATACAGCTCGGCCTCGTAGAGGAAGCCTGCGTCGATCAGCTCGCGCAGCGACGGCTCCAGCGCCTCGGGATCCTCGCCCGCGATCCGGGCAAGCGTGCCGTCGCCCACCTCCTTGCCGGCCACGGAGGCCGCCTGGAGCAGCCGCTTGGCGCGGGGGTCGAGGCGGTCGATCCGCGCCGCCAGCACCGTCTGCACGCTGACCGGGACCACGGTGTCGGCCACCGGGCGGACCAGCCGGTAGGCGCCGCGCTCGCCCTCCAGCGTGCCGTCCTCGGCCAGCTCCCTGACGATCTCCTCGATGAAGAACGGGTTGCCGGCGGTGCGCTCGTGGATCAGGTCCGACAGCCCGTCCAGCGAGGGGTCCTCGCCGGCCAGGTCGCGCAGCAGCTCACGGGTGTGGTCGGGCCCGAGCGGCTGCAGCGAGAGCTGGCGGAAGGCAGCCGGCCCGCTCCAGGGCGCCTCGTATTCGGGCCGGAAGTTGACGATGGCGAGCGTCTGCGTGCCCTCGACCGAGCCGAGCAGTTCGCCGAGCAGCACCTCGCTCGCCTCGTCGATCCAGTGCAGGTCCTCGACGATCGTGACGATCGTCGAGCGCCGCCGCGGTGCCCGGATCAGCTTGCAGACGACGCCGCGCAGGGCACGGTTGCGCGCCTCGGCGCTGAGCTGCGGGAGGGGACGGTCGGGGTCGGGCACGCCGAGGAAGTCGAAGAGGACGGGGAGGTCCTCGGCGAAGCTCGGATCGAGCAGCAACGCCCGCCCGGCGATCTTCTCGCGGACGATCCGCTCCGGGTCGCTGTCTGCGATCCCGAAGTAGGAGCGCAGCATCTGCAACACGGGCATGAAGGGGATGTCACGGCCGTGGGCCTGCGCCTGGCACTCGAAGACCTCGATGCCCTCGGCGCGGCAGCGTTCGGCGAACTCGTGGCAGAGGCGACTCTTGCCGACGCCCGGCTCGGCGACGATCCCGACCGCCGCCCCCTCGGTCGCCTTTGCCCGCTCCAGCGCCGCCTCCAGGGCGGCCATCTCCTCCTCGCGGCCGACGAAGCGGGAGAAGCCGCGCTCCCGCGAGAGGTCGAGCCGCGTGCGGGCCGAGCCGACGCCGGCCAGCTCGAAGACGCCGACCGGCCGGCTCGCCCCCTTGATCTCGAACTCGCCGAGGTCCTTCAGCTCGAAGAAGCCGCGCGCCAGTTCGGCGGCCGCCTCGGTCAGGTACGCCTTGCCCGGCTCGGCGAGGGCCTCCATCCGCTGCGCGAGGCCGACGGTGTGGCCGATCGCGGTGTAGTCCGCGTCGCCGGCCGCTCCGACCGTGCCCGCCACGACCTCCCCGGAGTTGATCCCGATCCGGGCCGAGAAGCTGAGGCCGTGCTTGCGGCGCAGCTCGGCGGCGTACTCGGCGATGTCGTCGAGCATGCGGAGCGCCGCGTAGCAGGCGCGCCGCGCGTGGTCCTCGTGGGCGACGGGGGCGCCGAAGACGGCCATGATCCCGTCGCCGGTGAACTTGTCGACGGTGCCCTCGAAGCGGTGCACCTCGTCGGCGAGGATCGTGAAGAAGCCCTGCATGATCGCCCGCCACTGCTCGGGATCCTGCTGCTCGGCGAGGTCCATCGAGCCCTTGACGTCGGCGAAGAGCACGGTGACCTGCTTGCGCTCGCCGTCAGCCTCGGTGCGCCGCGCGTCGGTCACTGGGCTCAATCGTACGCCCCGCTGCTCCATATACTCAAAGTGCCCGATTGACTGGTCAGTCAACCAAGGACTAGGTGAAGGAAAAGGGTGCGCGCAGCGGCGGTACAGCTCAACTCAGGGGCAGACAAGGGGCGGAACCTCGAGGCCGCCGAGCGGCTCGTGCGCGCCGCCGCGAGCGACGGCGCCGAGCTGGTCGCGCTGCCCGAGAAGTGGAACCTGCTGGCGCCGGGCGAGGAGCTGGCCGCCGGCGCCGAGCCGCTCGACGGGCCGAGCCTCGGCGCGGCGCGGGCCTGGGCGCGCGAGCTCGGCATCCACCTGCTCGCGGGCAGCGTCGCCGAGCGCGGCGAGGGGAAGGCCTACAACACCTCGGTCCTGATCGGCCCGGACGGCGAGGACCGCGCCGTCTACCGCAAGATCCACCTCTTCGACGTGGTCGCCGGCGGTGTCGAGTACCGCGAGTCCGAGCACGAGCGGGCGGGGGAGGACATCGTCACGGCCGAGCTTGCCGCCGCCGATCCAGGTGACGCCGGCCTCACCGTCGGGATGAGCGTCTGTTACGACCTGCGCTTCCCCGAGCTGTACCGGATCCTCGCCGTGCGGGGCGCCCGCCTGCTCGCCGTCCCCTCGGCGTTCACGCTCGTCACCGGCCGCGACCACTGGGAGGTGCTGTTGAGGGCGCGGGCGATCGAGAACCAGGCCTTCGTGCTGGCGCCCAACCAGTTCGGCCAGGCGCCGCCCAGCTACAGCTCCTACGGCCGCTCGGCGATCGTCGACCCCTGGGGTGTCGTGCTCGCCACCGCGCCCGACGAGGAGTGCTTCGTCGCCGCCGATCTCGACCTAGCCGCCCAGGAGCGAGTCCGCGACTCGCTTCCCTCGCTGGCCAATCGCCGCCCCCAGGCCTACGTCTGGCCCCAACTGGCGGAGGCCCGCGCCTGATGGCCTCGGCCCCGAAAGCGCCGCCGGTCGACAAGCGGCGCCAGATCCTCGACGCGGCGATCCGCGTCTTCGCCCGGCAGGGCTTCCACGCCACCCGCGTCGCCGACATCGCCGACGAGGCCGGTGTCGCCTACGGGCTGGTCTACCACTACTTCAAGTCGAAGGACGAGGTGCTGAACGAGCTGTTCAGCGAGCGCTGGTCGCTGCTGCTGGCGGCGATCGACGAGGCCGACCGCAGCGAGGCGGCGCCGCGCGCCAAGCTGGAGGCGGTCGCCGGCTTCATCGTCGACTCCTACCGCCACGACCCCGAGCTGATGAAGGTGATCATCGTCGAGGTGACGCGGGCCGCCAACTCGTTCGGGCGCACCCACCTGCCGGAGATCCGCCGCGCCTACGACTCGATCGCCCGCATCGTCGCCGACGGGCAGCGCCAGGGCGCCTTCCGCGGCGACGTCGACGCCGACTTCGCCTCGATGTCCTTCTACGGCGCGATCGAGCAGCTGCTCTCCGGCTGGATCTTCGAGCTGATCCCGGCCGGCGACGGCGACTTCGAGCAGGCAAAGTCGCTTGTGGTGGCGGCGATCTGCGACGGGCTAGAGCCCCGATAGGTATAAGGTCGAGCCGATGGAGAACGAGATGGTGAAGCGCCTGGTCTGGAGCGGCCTCCTCGCCGCCGCCGGCGCCGCGGCGAGCATCGTCGCGACGCGGCTCGCCGCGATCGCCTACCGCCGCCTCTACGACGAGGACCCGCCGGAGTAGTGGCCGACTCAGCGGGTACTCCCTCTCCCGTGACGCCCCAGCCCGTCACTCCGCCGCCTGAGCAGGACCGCAAGTCGGTCGGCGAGCTGGTCGCCGACGTCAGCGCGCGCGCCTCTTCGCTGGTCCGCGAGGAGATCGAGCTCGCCAAGACCGAGGTCTCCGAAAAAGTAGGGAGCCTCGTGCGCGGCTCGGTGGTGGGCATCGTCGCCGGCACCTTCGCCTTCCTGGCGCTGATCCTCGCCATGCACGGCATCGCCTGGGCGATCAGCGAAGCCTTCTTCGACGACAAGGTCTGGCCGGGCTTCTTCATCGAGGCCGCCCTCTTCCTCCTGATCGCCGGCATCGCCGGGCTGATCGCCTACCGCGCCGTGCAGAAGGGCGCCCCCCCGGTGCCCGAGCAGGCGATCGAGGAGGCGAAGCGGACCAGGGCCACGCTCGAAGGGGAGAAGACGTCGGACGGGAGGACCCCGGTATGAGCACCGCCGGTCGCAGCTCGGCGCAGATCCGCGCCGACATCGAGGCCCAGCGGCAGGAGCTCGGCACCTCCGTGGAAGCCCTGCGCTTCCGTGTCGCCGAGCTGACCGACTGGCGCCGCCAGGTGGAGGAGCATCGCCCACAGCTGATCGCCGGCGCCGCCGTCGTCGGCTTCGTGATCGGCCTGCGGGCTATGCGCCGTCGCCGCCGCCCTTGATCGCTCGCTGAAAGGCGCGTATCCATAGATGGCCGCCGCTACGCGGCGGCGGGACCTGTGCTTCTGCCGGCACGGCTCCCTCCATCGAAGGGAAGGGAATACGGATGAGCACCCACATCAAGACCCTCGGAATCGCCCTGCTCGTGACCGTGGTGATGAGCGCGACCGCCGCGGGGCACGCCTCGGCGCTGACCAGCGGGCATTTCACCTCTGACGTCAGCCACACGTCTTGGGCTGGCACCGAGAACGAAAGCCACCGGACCAAATGGTCGTTCGATGGAGGCACCCCCATTCAATGCCTGACATCGTCCTACAGCGGCACAACCACCTCTACGACAGTGACCTCGTTGACAGTCGCTCCGGCATACCCCGGATGCGAAACAGAAGGCGGCTCTGGTCTCGAAATCAAAATCTTCGTCGGGACCTGCAACTACGTGTTCCAGAGCAGCAGTTCGCCGCTTTTGGACGCGACATTCGCGGTCGAGTGCCCCAAAGAAGCATCGGTCCAGATCTCGCATCCCAACTGCACGATTCTCGTGCCCGGGCAGTCGTTGCGAGGCGCTTACTACACAACAACCACCCAGGGCCTGAAGCACGCGCTGACAATCGACATGACAGTGAGTGGCATCACAGCCCACTACGAGGCTGGAGTCTGCGTCTTCCTCGGTACAACCCACACCGCGACGCTGACCGGCTCAATCGTGCTGACCGGCAGCAATACAGCGGGCGAAAAGGTGAACGTCACAGCTACATAGGGGCGGGCCTAGAGCCCGGGGCGCGCGGGCGGCGCCTCGGGCTTCGGGTTCGTTCAGCTGAGGACCGACTTCGAGACGCTGCCGGCGCCGAGCAGGCCCGGGCCGACATGGGCGCCGAGCACGGGGCCGACCTCCGAGCAGAAGGCCGGCTCGCAGCCGAAGATCTCGTAGCAGTCTTCGATCAGGGCGTTGGCGGTCTCGTCGTCCTGGATGTGCTGGACGACCCAGGCGTCGAGGCCGGACTCGTGGCGCTCGCGCATGTAGCCGCGCAGCCGCTCGATCGAGCGGGCGCGGGTGCGCACGCGCTCGACCGGGGTGATCTCCTCCTCGAGCGTGAGGATCGGCTTGATTTTCAGCGCTGAGCCGATCCAGGCGGCGGCGCCGCCGATCCGCCCGCCGCGCTTGAGGTACTCGAGGGTGTCGATCGCGAACCACATCTTCAGCTCCTGGCGGGTCAGCTCGGCGCGGGCGACCGTGCCCTCGCCGCTCTCCCCGGCCGCCGCGGCCGCGGCGGCGCCGAGCGCGCAGAGGCCCATCCCGCCCGCCGCCGAGCGCGAGTCGTAGACGTGGATGCGCTCGCCGCCCTTGTCCTCGTCGATCAGGCGCTGGCGCGCCTGGTTCGCGGCCTCGAAGGTGCCCGAGATCCCGGCCGAGATGTGCACCGAGACGACCTCGCGGTCTTCGGCGAGCAGCGGCTCGTAGGCGGCGACGAAGTCGCCGATCGACGGCTGCGAGGTGGTGGCGCCGCTCTCGGAGGCGCGCAGGCGCTCGAAGAACTGGCCGTAGTCGCCGATCTCGGTCTCGCGCCGCTGGTCGCCGTCGATGGCGACGTAGAGGCTGACCATCTCGATGCCCTTGGCGGCGAGCAGTTCGGCGGGCAGGTAGGCCGTCGAGTCGCAGACGACGGCGGTTGGCTGGCTGGCGGCCACTGCGCGCCAGTCTTTCAGACCGACCGCGACGCGGACGCCCCTCGCTACACTTTGTGAAGTGACTGACGGGACCGAGACCCCCCAGGAGGCGATCAGCCTCACCGCCAAGGCCGCCGAGAAGATCGGCGACCTGCTCGGCGGCTCAGAGGATGCCGAGGGACAGGCGCTCCGCGTCGCCGTCCGGGGCGGCGGCTGCTCCGGCTTCCAGTACGCGCTCGCCTTCGACAAGGCCAAGGAGGACGACCACGTCTTCGAGGTAGACGGCGTCGCCGTCGTCGTCGACAAGGTCAGCATGCAGTTCGTCTTCGGCTCCGAGGTCGACTACGTCGAAGGCCTGCAGGGGGCGGGCTTTCAGGTGAACAACCCGAACGTCGTCGCGGCCTGCGGCTGCGGATCGTCCTTTCAGGTCAAAGAGGACGCGGCAGCTGCCGTCTGACGACGCTTGCTCCGTTCGGTCGCGATATGCGACCAAAGGGAGCACGCATAGCTATTCGATCTGAAGCGGCGGGGACTGCTGCGGCGGTCCCGAGGGCGCCGCGGGCGCGGCCTGCGGTGCCTCGGCCGGCTGCTCGACGCCGAGGGCCTCGGCCAGCTCGCCGGAGTCGAACATCTCCTCGACGATGTCGGCGCCGCCGAGCAGCTCGCCGTTGACGTAGAGCTGCGGGAAGGTCTGCCAGTCGGAGATCTCGGTCGTCACCTCGCGCAGCGGCTGCAGGGCCGGCAGCACGTCGATCGCGCCGTAGTCGACGTTCATCGTCTCGAGCACCTGGACGACGCGCATCGAGAAGCCGCAGCGCGGCGCGTCCGGGGTGCCTTTCATGAAGAGCAGCACCGGGTTGGCGGCGATCAGCTCCTCGACCTTCTCCTTCAGCTGGGGATCTGCCATGGCCACAGCCTAGCTACCGCGCGACCTCGGTCTTGACCGAGAGCGCGTGGATCGTGCCGTCGTCGAAGCGCTCCTTGACCGCGGCCTTGACGAGCCGGTGCTGGTCGATCCGCGAGAGGCCGTCGAACTGGGGCGCGCGCACGACCGCCAGCAGGTGGTCGCCGGCCCCCGTTTCGTCGCTGACCTCGGCCTCGGCGCCTGGCAGCGCCGCCTCGATCATCGCCTTCAGCTCGGCGAGGTCGGCGGCCACGGCCGGCTAGCCGGAGACCTTCTCGCCGAGCGCGCCGAGCATCTCCTCGACGCGCACGAACTTGACCCGGGGCCGGCCGTGCGGCTCGCCCCGGCCGACCTCGGCCTGGTCGATCGCCTGCCAGTCCTCGAAGCTGACGTAGCGAACGCCGCGCTCGGCGAGCAGCGCCTCGACCGCCTCCGGCTCGGGGCTCGGCGGCTCCAGCAGCCTGCCCTCGCCGACGTCGGCGAGCAGGTGCTGGACCGTCTCCAGGGCGTCTTTCTTGTTGGTGCCGATCACGCCGGAGGGGCCCCGCTTGATCCAGCCGGCGGTGTAGTGGCCCGTCTTGTGGCCGGAGTCGTGGGAGTCGAGCACCCGGCCGCCCTCGTTGAGGATCAGGCCGCGCTTTTCGTCGAAGGGCACGCCCTCGATCGGGATGCCGGTGTAGCCGACCGAGCGCAGCACCAGGCCGCACTCCAGCTCTTCGCGCTCGCCCGTGTCGCGGGCACGCAGGGTGCCGCCTTCCTCGACCAGCTCGTTGCGGCCGATCACGATGCTCCGCACCTTGCCGTCGCCCTTGATCTCGACCGGCGAGCGCAGGAAGCGCAGCACGATCCGCTTGCTCTTGCCGCTCGGCTGGCGCTGGGAGAACTCGCGCACCGTCTCGACGTTGACGCGGGTGGTCTTGTCCGCCTCGTCGGACTCGACGAAGGCCTGGCTGGCTGGGTCGAGCTCGACGTCGGCCGGGTCGACGACGACGTCGGCGTCCTCCATCTCGCCCAGCTCCTTCACCTCGGGGTTGGTGAAGGCGGCCTGGGCCGGCCCGCGGCGGCCGAGCACGACGATCTCGCGGATCGAGCTGCGGTCGAGCGCCTCGATCGCGTGGTCGGCGGTGTCGGTCTGGCGCAGCTCGTGGTCGGTCAGCGCCAGCATCCGGGCGACGTCCATCGCCACGTTGCCGTTGCCGATCACCACCGCCCGCTCGCAGGAGAGGTCGAACTCCTCCTCGGCGTAGTCGGGGTGGGCGTTGTACCAGCCGACGAAGGCGGTCGCGGCATGGCTGCCGGGCAGCTCTTCGCCCGGGATGCCGAGCTGGCGGTCGGTCTCGCAGCCGACCGTGAAGACGATCGCGTGGTAGAGCCGCTCGAGGTCCTCGACCTCGATGTCGTGGCCGACCTTGACGTTGCCGAAGAAGCGGAAGCCCTCGCGCGCCGCGGTCTTCTCGTAGACCCGGATCACCGACTTGATCTTGGGATGGTCGGGGGCGACGCCGCCGCGGACCAGGCCGAACGGGGTCGGCAGGCGGTCGAAGAGGTCGACCTGGGCGTGCGTCTCGGCGTCCTTGAGGATGTGCTCGGCGGCATAGAAGCCGGACGGGCCGGCGCCGACGATGGCGATGCGGACGGGGCTGTCTTCGGTTCCGATTTGGCTCATGGGACGCGCAAGAATAGGGAACGCGGCGAGCCGATCGTTACGCGGCGAGCAGGATGCCGCGATCCCGCGGGCAGACGGTGTGGTCGAGCTCCGGCAGCTCGCTGCGCCGCAGCAGATCCAGGCGAGCGGCCGCCTCCTCCGCCTCGACCCACTCGCCCTCGACCTCGAAGCGGTCGCACCAGGCGCACATCGGCAGCCGCTCCCGTCCGCGGGGCGCGGTGGGGTCGAGCAGCCGCTGCGGCTCGTCCCGCTCCTCTTCGGCGCGCACCCGCGCCGAGAAGAGGACGCCGCGGCCCGAGCTGGTGGCGGCGATCCGGACGTCCATCTCCCGCCGCGTCCGCGGGCCGTCGCAACGGCAGGTCAGCTCGACGTCGCCGACCTCGTCGCGGATCCGCCGCACCAGGAGCCGCAGCACCTTCCTGACGTCCTCGCCGGCGACGAAGTCCCAGAGCGAGCGGCCGAGGCTGACGTCGGCCTCCCCCCAGCCGTTCTCCTCGGCGAAGCGGTAGTACCCCTCGTCGAGCCGTATCAGGCGATCCTGATCGTCTATCGCGTAACTGAGTGCTTCAACCACTAAGACCAGTATGCGCAATCGCGCCACTGGCGACGCCGTCGAGGGCGTCGAGCGCTCTGCCGACGGACATCGCCACGCAGGTGAAGATCGGCGTCTCGCGCTCCGTGTAGGCGCTCGACTCGGTCGGCCGCAGCTCCTGGACGAGGTCGAGGAACTGACCCGGGTCGTCGCCCTCGAAGGCGACGACGAACTCCTGGTCGTCGAGCCCGAAGGAGTAGGAGGTGTTGATCGTGATTTCCGGGTGGCGGCGGCCGACCTCGATGTGGCTCTTCATGATCCGCCCGCGCTCCTCCTCCGGCAGCCCGTACCAGCGGCGCTGCTTGACCATCGGATAGAGGAAGAGGTACTTGCGCTCGGAGGTGCAGATCTCCGGTCGCGCCGCCTCGTCGGAGTAGGGCGAGCGCTTCGTCATCGAGAGGAACGAGTAGGGCGTCTCGGCCCACTTGGCGAGGCCGCTCTGGCCGAGGACGACGTGGAAGGTGTGGATGTCCTCGAGGCTGGGGCTCTGGGAGAGGAGGACGAGGTCGACGTCGCCGCGCGTTCCTATGGTTGAGTAGGCGCGCAGCGAGCGGTCGAGGGCGAAGTCCTCGCAGGCGGCGAGGAACTCCCGCTTGTCGGCGGCGCGCAGCTCGGCGTCGCGGCGGCGCCACTCGGGGTCGATCTTGAAGAAGCTGAACTTGGCAAAGGTGCGGTCGGCCACGGCGGTCACGATAGCGCCGGCCGCGCTCGCGGCCGCGCTGATCGGCGGCCTGCTGGCGCTGCGGCTGGCGGGGCTCGGGTTCGAAGGCGACCCGCTCGACGTGGTGCGGGACGCGGCGCCGGGCGATCGGCTCTGGGGCGTCGCCGGCCGGCGCGGGCCGGTGGTCGGGATCGCCTGGCTGGCTTGGCTGGCGGCGTTCGCCGCCGCCTTCCTGCTCGACCGCGAGCGCGCCGGGCGCTGGGCGGCGCGGCTGGTGGCGCTCTCGCTCGCCTACCTGCCGCTGGTGCTGCTCGCCGGCGCCGCGCTCGAGCCGGGGGTGGGGGAGGAACGGCTGCTGGTCGCGCTGGGTTGTCCGGCCTTGGCGGTCCTGACGCTGGCGGTTTTCGGACCCGGCCTGGCGCCTTTGTCGCCTATAGGGCAACAAAGGCGCCAAGTGACGGGTGGCTACCGCGCCCTCGCCGTCGCCTGCGGCGCGACCGTGCTCGCCTCGACCGCGGACCTGATCGCCGGCTCGCCGCTCACCCAGCTCTCGCTCGCCGGCCCGAATCCCATCGCGGGCCACCGCTACTACGGGATCGGCAACGAGCTCGAGGCGATCCTCGTCGTCCTCGTCCTCGTCGGGACCGGCGCGGCGCTGACGGGCGCCGGCGGCGCGCAGCGGAGATTCACCACCTCAGAGGGGGGTCGATCTCGGATGCGCGATTCGGCCGGTGCGGTCTTCGCTGCTCCGGCCACCTTCCTCGTCGTCGCGGTGGTCTTCGCCTTCGCGTTTGGCTACGGGCGCTATGGGGCGGACGTGGGGGCCGCGATCGTGCTGCCGCTCGGCGGCGCCGTGGCGGCGGCGCTCCTCGCGCGCCGCCCCGACCTTGCCCTCTGGGCGCTCGCCGTCCCGATCCCGGCGCTGGCGGTCCTCGCCGCCGCCGACCTCCTCTCCGGCTCCGACGCGCACCTGACCAAGACCGTGCTCCAGGCCGACGGCGGCGGCGACATCCTCGGCGTCGTCGGGCGGCGGCTCGGCGAGGCGGGGGAGAGCTTCGGGCGGCCGCTGCTGCTCGCCGGGCTGCCGCTGGTCCTCGCGGCCGCGGCGCTCGCCTGGCGCGGACGCGAGCGGATCGATGCCTGGCTGCGCGACGTGCCGGCGATGCGCGCCGGTCTCGCCGGGGCGCTCGCCGCGACCCTGGTCGGCACCGTCGCCAACGACTCCGGCGCCCTCCTGCTCGAGCTCGGCGGCCTCTATCTGGTCGCGTTCCTCGGCTTCGCTTGGGCCGAAGCGAGGCGTTAGGCGGCTGCCGTACGGGCCGCTACCCTTAACGGCTCGTGCGGATCGCCCTAGTCTCGCCATATTCCTGGAGCTATCCGGGTGGCGTGAACAAGCACGTCGAGGCGCTCGCGGAGGAGTTCCTCGCACGTGACCATCACGTTCGCGTGCTCGCTCCCGTCGACCCACCCGGTCCTGTCAGCCGGGCGCTGCACCGCGCCCTGCCGGAGGCGCGCGAGCTCCCCGACTACCTGGTGCCGCTGGGTCGCACCGCCGGGTTCGGCGCCAACGGCGCCGTCTCCAATCTGGCGCCGTTTCCCGCGGGTGGGGTCGTCGCGCCGCGCCGCGAGGTTCGCCGCGGCGAGTTCGACGTGATCCACGTCCACGAGCCGGTGGTCCCCCTGGTCGGCTGGAACGCGGTGCTCGGCGCCCGCACGCCGGTGGTCGGCACCTTCCACGCCTACTCGACCAAGCCGCTGCCCAACCACCTCGCCTCGGCGCTCGGGGCGCGGCGCGTCTTCAACCGGCTCGCGGCGCGGATCGCGGTCTCGGAGGCCGCCGCCTGGACCGGGCGGCGCTGGTTCGGCGGCAACTACGAGATCGTCCCCAACGGCGTCGACGTCGCCGCCGCGCCGCAGGGGCCCAAGCCGGCCAGCGACGAGCTGCGGATCGCCTTCGTCGGCCGTCCGGAGGAGCGCAAGGGGCTGCCGATCCTGCTCACGGCCTTCGACGCGCTGACCGAGCATGTCCCCTGCCGGCTCACCGTGATCGGGGCGACAGAGGACGACGTGCGGCGCTTCCTGTCCAATCCCGAGACCATGAGCCAGATCGACGCGCGCGGCCGCGTCTCCCACGACGAGCTCTGGCAGGCCCTGCACGACTCCGACCTGCTCTGCGCGCCGTCGCTCGCCGGCGAGAGCTTCGGGATGATCCTGACCGAGGCGTTCGCCGCCGGCACGCCCGTGATCGCCTCGGCGATCGCCGGCTACAGCGACGTGGTCACCGACGGAGTCGACGGCGTCCTCGTCCCGCCCGGCGACCCGCAGCGGCTGGCCGAAGAGCTGCAGCGCGCCCACCACGAGCCCGGCCGCCTGGCGGCGATGGGCGAGGCCGCTCGCGAGAGCGCCCAGCGCTACGCCTGGCCGCACGTGGCCGACCGCGTCACCGAGGTCTACGAGCGGGCGATCGAGGTTCCCGTGCCGGCGACGCCGATCGAGCGCGCCGCCCACTGGGCCGGCATGCGCCCGGCCGATGGCGGCCTGCCCAATCCGCCCCGCAAGCTGCCCTCGCTCGACCCGCCGCTGGTCGAGGACGGCAACAGGAAGCGCCGCATCGCGCGCCGCGTCGGGCTCGGGGTCGCCGGCGGGCTGGGCGTCGGGCTGACCGCGCTCGCCGCGCAGAAGATCGGCGTCGACAAGGTCGTCACCAGCATCGTGCGCTCCGACGCGACCTGGGTCCTGGTCGCCTGCGCGCTGATGGCGCTCTCGCTCTTCTTCAGGGCCGCCTCCTGGTACGCGATCGTGCGGGCGGCGCTGCCGAACCGCCCGGTGCGGCGCCGCGACGTCACCTCGGCGACGATGATCGGCGTCCTGATGTCGGCGACGCTGCCCGCCCGCCTCGGCGAGCCGGCCCGCGCGATGACGCTGGCGCGACGCACCGGCCGCATGCGCGAGACCTTCCCCGTGATCCTCGGGACCCTGGTCTCGCAGACGATGCTCAACATCGTCGCCCTGGTCCTGCTCGGGGCGATCATCGTCTCCACCACCGACCTCTTCCACTCCAGCACCGAGAGGATCTTCGCCTTCAGCTTCGTGCCGCTCGGGCTGCTGGTCGTAGTCCTCCTCGCGCCGATGCTGATGCGCCGCAACGGCAACGGCCGCCTCGCCCGCGCCGGCGCCGCTGTCCACCGGGCGCTGGTTCAGGTCCGAGCCGGCCTCGCCGTCTTCCGGACGCCGCGCCGCGGCGCTCTGGCGGCGGCAGCCCAGCTCAGCGCCTGGGCGATCCAGCTCGCCGCCTGCTGGGCGCTGCTGGCGGCGCTCGGGCTGGAGGGCGGGATCGGGGCGGCCGCCGCGGTCCTCTTCGCCGTCAACGTGACCGCCGTGGTGCCGGCGACCCCGTCGAACATCGGCATCTTCCAGGTCGCCACGATCAGCGTCCTGCACACCGGCTTCGGGATCGGCAACGCCGACGCGCTCGCCTACGGGATCATCCTGCAGGCGGTCGAGATCGCCACCGCCGTCGCCCTCGGCCTGCCGGCCCTGGTCCGCGAGGGAGTGACCTGGGGCGACCTCCGCGTCCAGGCCCTCTCCGCCGCCCCGGTCCGCCTCAAACCCTTCGGCCAAGAGCGCCCCGTCGGCGAGCGCATCGGCGCTTAGCCCTCGACCGGCTCCTTCTCCGGCGGAACCACGCCGCCGCGCTCGGTGCCCGCGATCAGCTCGTCCGGCGCCTTCTCCTCGGGGATGAAGCCGGACTTCATGCCGAAGTAGACGGCCTGCGGGTGGTGGGCGACGATCGCCACCGTCGACTGCTCGGGCATCACGGCGTAGCCGCCGGAGAGGGTCATGCCGATCTCCTCGAGGTCGAGCAGCCGCCAGACCTTCTCGTGCTCGGACTGGTCCGGGCAGGCCGGGTAGCCCCACGAGTAGCGGCGGCCCTGGTCGAGCTCGATGCCGAGCTCCCGGCGCACCCGCGAGTGCAGCCACTCGGCCAGCCCCTCGGCGGACTGCACGCCGAGCCCGTGGACGAAGAGCTGCTCGGCGAACTCGCCTTCGCGCTCCAGCCGCTCGATCAGCTCGGTCACCTCGGGGCCGACCGTGACGCCCTGCAGGGCGACCACGTCGCGCTCGCCGCTCTCCAGCGGTCGGTAGAAGTCGGCGAGGCAGATCCGGTCGTGCTTGGGCTGGCGCGGGAAGACGAGCCGCTCCAGCTCGCGGCCGGGGTCCTCGGGGTCGAAGACGACCAGCTCGTTGCCGTCGGCGTTGCAGGGAAAGTAGCCGAGCCGCGCCCGCGGGCGCAGGTAGTCCTGCTCGCGCCACATCCGCTCCAGGCGCGGCGCGAAGCCCTCCTCGCCGTCGGCGCCCTCGACCAGGGCGCGCCAGGCCTCGCCCTTGACTCCTTTGCCCCCCCAGTGCAGCTTGAAGAGGACGTGGCGGTCGAGGTGGGGGAAGACCTCGTCGAGGTCGACGTCGATGTCGCGGACGCCGAGGAAGGGCGGCTCGGGGATCGGGTTGTCGGTGCGCGCCTTCGAGCGCACGCTTGCGTCGGTGACCGGCGGCGAGTCGTCGACCTCGACCGGCTTCTCGCGCAGCTGCCGGGCCTCGCCGCGGATCCGCTCGACCAGCGCCGCGCGCGCCTCCGCGTCGATCAGCGCGTCCATCGTGTCGAGCCCCTGGAAGGCGTCCTTGCAGTAGAAGACGCCGGGGTCGTAGACCTCGTCGGACTCCTTGCCGTGCGGGTAGAGCGTGCGGCGGCCGAAGTCGCGGTTGATCGCGGCGCCGCCGATCAGCACCGGGAAGCCGAGCCCGCGCTGGTGCAGCTCCTGGACGCAGATAGGCATCTGCTTGGAGGTCGAGACGAGCAGGGCCGAGAGGCCGATCGCGTCGGCCTCGTTCTCGACCGCGGCCTCGATGATCGTGTCGACGGGGACCTGCTTGCCGAGGTCGATCACCGTGTAGCCGTTGTTGGTGAGGATCGTGTTGACCAGCGACTTGCCGATGTCGTGGACGTCGCCGAACACGGTCGCGATCACGACCTTGCCCTTGGTGTGGCCCTCGATCCGGTCGAGGTGGTTCTCGAGCTGGGCGACGGCGCGCTTCATCACTTCGGCCGACTGGAGGACGAAGGGCAGGATCAGTTCGCCGGCGCCGAACTTGTCGCCGACCTCCTTCATCGCCGGCAGCAGCACCTCGTTCAGGGTCGGGACGGCGCCGATCTTCTCGACCGAGCGCTCGATCCACTCCTCGACCCCGTCCTTCTTGCGGCGCAGGATGTGCCAGTGCAGCGCCTCCTCGGGCTCCATCCCCTCGGTCGGGTCGCCGACCTCCTCGGCCGCCTGCTCGCCCTTCGACTCGAAGTGGGCGATGAAGCGCTCCAGCGCGTCGTCGCGCCGGTTGAAGACGAGGTCGTCGGTCAGCTCGCGCTCCTCGTCTGAGATCTCCGAGTAGGGCGTGATGTGGTTCGGGTTGACCATCGCCAGGTCGAGCCCCGCCTCGACGCAGTGGTGCAGGAAGACCGAGTTGAGGACCGCGCGCGCCGGCTGGCCGACGCCGAAGGAGACGTTGGAGACGCCGAGCGAGGTCTTCACTCCTGGGATCTCGGCCTTGATGCGGCGGATGCCCTCGATCGTCTCGACCGCCGAGGGCTTCCACTCCTCGTCGCCGGTGGTGAGGGTGAAGGTGAGCGCGTCGAAGATCAGCGCCTCGGGGTCGAGGCCGTGCTCGGTGCAGGCGATGTCGCGGATGCGCTGGGCGATCTCGACCTTGCGGTCGGCCGTCTTCGCCATCCCGACCTCGTCGATGGTGAGCGCGATCAGCGCCGCGCCGTGCGCCTTGGCGAGCGGGATGACGCGGTCTGCCTTGTCGCGTCCCGCCTCGAGGTTGATCGAGTTGACGATCGCCCGGCCGGGGATCTGCTCGAGCGCGGCCTCGATCACCTCGGGCTCGGTCGAGTCGACCTGGATCGGCGCCGGCTGGGTCAGCGAGACCCGCTCGACGACCGCCTTCATCTGCTCGTCCTCGTCGGCGCGCTCGGTCAGCGCCACGCAGACGTCGAGCACGTGGGCGCCGCCTTCGACCTGGTCTTCGGCGACCTGGACGAGGCCGTCGTAGTCGTCGGCCAGCAGCAGCTCCTTCGCCTTGCGCGAGCCCTGCGAGTTGACCCGCTCGCCTACCAGGGTCGGGCGCGGCTCCTGCACGAGCGGCGTCGCGGTCATCATCGAGGAGACCTGGATCGGGCCGGGGGCGGGGCGCTCGCCCGGGACGCGGCCGTCGACCCGCTCGCGGATCGCCGCGATGTGCTCGGGCGTGGTGCCGCAGCAGCCGCCGACGATGCCGACGCCATAGCGCTCGACGAACTCGCCCAGGGTCGCCGCCAGAGGGCCCGGCTCTTCCGGGAAGATCGTCTCGCCGTCGGGCCCCTGCAGGGGCAGGCCGGCGTTGGGGATGCAGTGGACCGGCAGCGGGCTGTGCTCGCCCAGGTAGCGGATCGCGTCGCGCATGTCCTCGGGGCCGGTCGAGCAGTTGAGCCCGATCACGTCGACGTCGAGCGCCGCCAGCGTCACCAGCACCGCCGATATGTCGGTGCCGAGCAGCATCTTGCCGCCCTGCGGCAGCAGCGAGACGCTGGTCTGGATCGGCAGCGTCCGGCCCGTCTCCGCAAAGGCCTCGCGGGCGCCGAAGATCGCCGCCTTGACCTCGAGGATGTCCTGCGCGGTCTCGACGATGATCAGGTCGGCGCCGCCTTCGACCAGGCCGCGCGCCTGCTCGGCGAAGACCTCGACGAGCGCTCGGAACGAGATGTCGCCGAGGGTGGGGTCGTCGGAGGCGGGCAGGAAGCCGGTCGGCCCGATCGAGCCGGCGACGAAGCGCTCCTCGCCGGCCGCCTTGCGGGCGATCTCCGCGGCCTTGCGGTTGATCTCCAGCGTGTGCTCGCCGAGCCCCCACTCGTCGAGCTTCAGCCGCGAGCCCTGGAAGGTGTCGGTCTCGACCACCTCAGCGCCGGCGTCGAGCATCGAGGCGTGGACGCCCTCGATCACGTCGGGCCGGTTCAGCACCAGCGCCTCGTGGCACTTGCCCTCGAGGCCGCCGTAGTCCTCCTGCGTGAGGTCGAACTGCTCCAGGGTCGCGCCCATGCCGCCGTCGAAGACGACGACGCGCTCCTTGGTCGCGGCTATGAAATCGCGCTCGGCCATGTGTAGAAGAGGCTACCGAGGGTGAAATTCGGTTCCGGTGCGCTTTATGCCACCCCTTCGAGCAAAAGGCGCACCGGAAGGACGAGGGCCGGGGTAGGCTGCGGCGGGCCCATGATCGATTCGCACACCCACCTCTTTCTCTGCGAGGGCGCCGAGGCCGACGTGGTCGCCCGCGCCCGGGCGGCGGGCGTGACGCGGATGCTCAACGTTGGGCTCGGCCGCAGCGAGAACCCCAAGGTGGTGGGAGACGACCCGGCTGCCGACGAGCCCGCGGAGGACACCAACGCCCTGGCCATCGCCGCCGCGGAGCGCCACGAGGAGGTCTTCGCCAGCGTCGGCTGCCACCCGAGCGACGCCTCCGGCTACGACGACGCGATGGGCGAGGAGATCGCCCGGCTCGCCGCCCACGAGAAGGTACGGGCGATCGGCGAGACCGGCATCGACTACTACCGCGACCTGGCGACGCCGGCCGAGCAGCGGCGCGCCTTCGAGGCGCAGATCGAGATCGCCCGCGAGCGGCGGCTGCCGATCGTCATCCACTGCCGCGACCCGGAGGGCGAGACGACCGCGAGCGACGAGACCTTCGAGGTGCTGGACGCCCGCGCCGACGGCGTCCCGGTGATCCTCCACTGCTTCTCGGCGCCCTGGCGCTGGCGCGACGCGGCCGAGCGCGGCTGGCACTGCTCCTTCGCCGGGCACGTCACCTACCCGGCGTCCGACGAGCTGCGCGAGGCGGCGGCCGAGCTGCCCGACGAGCTGATCCTGGTCGAGACCGACGCGCCGTACCTGGCGCCGCAGACCGTTCGCGGCAAGCCGAACGAGCCGGCCTACGTCGTCGACACCGCCAGGCTGGTCGCCGAGGTGCGCGGCGTCGCCTACGAGGAGCTGGAGCGCACGGTCGAGGCGAACGCCGCCCAGCTCTTCGGCTGGTAGCGCGCCGGCGTGGGAGCCTGGGAGCCGTGGTAAGGCTCGGCCAAAACTTCCTCGCCGACCCCAACCTGCTCGATGCGATCCTGCGCGACGCGGGGCTAGCCGCCGACGATGTCGTGCTGGAGGTCGGCGCGGGGGAGGGGGTGCTGACCGAGCGGCTGGCCGAGGCGGCGCGCCACGTCCACGCGATCGAGCTGGACCGCGGCCTGGAGCCGGCACTGGCGGGCCTGGCGTCCCGCCCCGACGTCGACCTCCACTGGGGCGACGCGATGAAGGTCGACCTCGCCGCGCTCGATCCGCCACCGACCGCGATGGTCGCCAACCTGCCCTACTCCGTTGCGACGCCCCTGCTGCTGCGGACGATCGAGGAGCTGCCTTCGCTGGGCCGCTGGACGGCGATGGTCCAGCGCGAGATCGCCGACCGGCTGCGCGCCGCGCCGGGCAGCCGCACCTACGGCTCGCCGAGCGTGGTCATCCAGCTCGCCTGCGAGGTGAGGCTGGTGCGGACGGTCGACCCGGCCGTCTTCAAGCCCCGGCCCCGGGTCGAGTCGGCGATCCTGGGCCTGCGGCGCGTCGGGCCGGGGGCGGGCGCGGCGACGCGCGACCTGGTGCGGGCGGCTTTCGCGCACCGCCGCAAGTCGCTCCCGCGTTCCGTGGAGCATGTGCGGCCGGGGTCCCGAGACGCGGTCCGCGCTGCCCTGCGCGAGCTCGGCCTGCCGGAGAACGCCCGCGGCGAGTCGCTCGCGCCTGGACAGTTCGCCGCCCTGGCGGCGGCGCTCTCCGGGAAACTGCCGGCAGGCGACTGATCTCGCATGCGAATCCAGGCCCCTGCCAAGCTCAACCTCTGCCTCTACCTCGGCCCGCGCCGCAAGGACGGCCTGCACGAGCTCTGCTCGCTCTTCGAGCCGCTGGCCCTCGCGGATGCGATCGAGGTCAGCGAGGTGGAGCGCGACGAGGGGGGCGCCCGCTCGGATGAGGTGATCTGTCCGGGCGTGTCGGGCGACCCGGCCGGCAACCTCGCCGTCCGCGCGCTCGCCGCCCTGCGCGAGCAGGGGTGGGTAGCGCCGCCGCTGCGGGTCGAGATCGAGAAGCGGATCCCGGTCGCCGCCGGCCTCGGCGGCGGCAGCGCCGACGCCGCGGCGGTGCTGCGGCTCGCCACCACGCTTGGCGCCTTTGTTGCCCCAGAGGCAACGAAGGCGCCAACTGGGTGGGAGGAACTTGCTGCCGGGCTCGGCGCCGACGTTCCGTCCCAGCTCGACCCGGGCCTGGCGCTGGTCCGAGGCGCCGGCGAGCGGGTCGAGCGGCTGGCCGACCCCGAGCCGCACGCCGTCGTCCTGCTGCCGGGTGGCGGTGGGCTCAGCACCGCCGCCGTCTTCGCCGAGGCCGACCGGCTCGGCCTCGGCCGGAGCGCCGCCGAGCTGGACGAGCTGGCGACGCGCCTGCGCGACCCGGCCGGTGCCGGTGCCTCGCCGCTCGCCTACGCCGAGCTGCTCGCCAACGACCTCGAGCCCGCCGCCCGCTCGCTCCGGCCCGACGTCGGCGACGCGCTCGACGCGCTGCGCGCCGCGGGCGCCCCGCTCGCCCTCCAGACCGGCTCCGGCCCGACCGTCTTCGGCCTCTTCCCGTCCCTTGCCGACGCCGAGCGCGCCGCCGTCGCGCTCGGCCGCGACGACGCGATCGTCTGCGAGGCCGGCCGCGCGCCCTGAGACCCTCCGCTCGATGAAAATCGCCCTGCCGAAAGAGCGCCGTCGCCGCCGCCTCGCCCTGGTGGCGATCGCCGCCGGCATCGCCGCCGTCTACTACCTGATCAGTCGCGTCGTCCCCCACGACGAACTGCAGCAGCTGCTCGAGGACGTCTCCAACACGCTCGGCGCCTGGACCTACCTGCTGGTGGGCGCCTTCGCCTTCGCCGAGACGGGTGCCTTCGTCGGCCTGGTCGTGCCCGGCGAGACGGTGATGCTGCTCGGCGGCGCCGTCGCCGGCCAGGGCGCGATCGACCTCTACATCCTGATCGGCATCGCCTGGTTCGCGGCCTGGGCGGGGGACACGACCAGCTTCCTGATCGGGCGGCGGCTCGGCCGCGGCTTCGTGATGCGCCACGGGCCGCGCTTCGGCCTCGGTCACGAGCGCTTCGAAGGGGTCGAGGACTACTTCTCGCGCCATGGCGGCAAGACGATCTTCATCGGCCGCTTCGTCGGCCTCGTCCGTGCCCTGGCTCCCTTCATCGCCGGCAGCTCGGGGATGCGCTACCGCGACTTCGTCCCGTACAGCGTCCTCGGCACGGGCATCTGGTCCTCGGCGCACATCCTGATCGGGTACGTCTTCTCGCGCAGCATCGACGAGGCGGCGAGGTACGCCGGGCGCGGCGCCTTCCTGCTCGGCGTCCTGATCGCGCTGACCGTGGGCGGCGTCTACCTGTACCGACGGCTGCGCAAGGCCGAGAACCGGCGCGCCGCGGCGCGCTGGATGGAGCGGCACGGCGCGACGCGCTGGCTGGTCGTCCTGCCGCGCCGCTTCCAGCCCCAGCTCCGCTTCCTCTGGGACCGGGTGACGCCGGGTGGGACCTTCGGCCTCGAGTTCACCTCGCTGATGGCGATCCTCGCCGTCGCCGGCTTCGCCGTCGTCGGCTACACGGCGATCGTCAGCGGCGACGCGGGGCCGACCCCGGGCGACGTGACGGCGTTCGACGTCGTCGGCGAACTGCGGACCGGCTGGCTCGTCGACGTCGCGGAGGCGGTGACGAAGCTCGGCTCACTCGACGCGGTCCTGCCGCTCGCCGCCCTCTGCGCCGCGCTGCTCGCCTGGCGGCGGCGCTGGGCCGAGCTGGGCGTGCTCGTCGTCGGCCTCGGCATCGTCGTCGCCGGGGTCCACGAGCTGAAGGCGGAGGTCGGCCGCCCGCGTCCCGACGGCGGTCTGGTCGAGACCTCCGGCTCCTCGTTCCCCAGCGCCCACGCCGCCTACTCGACCTTCTACGTCTGGCTGGCGGTGACGATCGTGATGCGGCTGCGGGCCGGGATGACGCGCGGGGCCCTCGTCGTCGCGGCGGGCATCGCGCTCACGGCCCTGGTCGGCCTCTCGCGCGTCTACCTCCACGTCCACTACCTGAGCGACGTCAACGCCGGCTGGGCACTGGGCGCCGCCGCCTTCTCCCTCTGCGCCGCCGTCGCGCTCGTGATCACGACGATCCGCTCTTCGGGCGGAGCCGTGCGACAGAATGCGTCCGATGCCGCTCCTGCTGGCGCTTCAGAAGATCGGGGATGACTACCTGCTGTTCGCCGTCGCCGCGGCGATCAGCCTCGCCGCCTTCGTCGGCCTGATCCTCGTGCCGGCGGTCGGCTCCTACGGCCGCATTTGGGAGAAGGCGGCGGCCGGCGTCCTCTCGCTGTTCGTCCTCGTCGCCCTCGTCGTGATCGGCGTCGTGGTCGGGGCGGCGGTCGTCTACTACTACAACGACATCGCTCAGATCTTCGGATAGCCCGGCCCGAGCCGGGATAATGCGGCGATGACGGCCACCTCCAAAGGCGCCAAAACCCCTGCAAAGGCGGCGGAGCCGGGAACGCTCCACGCGCTCGCCGAGGCGGTCGAGTCCGGTGCCGGCCTGCCCGCCGTGGCGCGGGCCGCGGCCAGGGTCCTCGACGCCAGCGTCGCCCTGATCGACCGCTCGGGCGCGGTCCTGGCGGTGGCCGGCGCCTCGCCCGACCAGGAGCGCAAGCTGCTGGCGGGAGGGGAGAAGGTGACGACGGTCGAGCTGCGGGTCGCCGACAGCGCCGTCGGGGAGCTGCGCTACCGGGCGCCCGCCCCGCCCGAGCCGGCGATCGCCCGGATGGTGACCGCCCTGCTTGCGCTGGAGATGGAGCGCTCGCGGGCGCCCGAATGGGAGAGCGAGGAGGTCGCGAGCGCCTTCGTCGCCGCGGTCTTCGGCCGCCAGGTGACCGACCGCGGCGACATCGTCGCCCGCGGCGCCGAGCTCGGCGCCGACCTCGAGAAGGGGGCCGGGGCGCTGCTCGTCCGCGCCGCTCCCCGTGCCGCCCAGACCGGCGAGTGGCGTGCGCGCGTGCTGAGCCTGGCGATGCGCACGCTGCGCTCGCTCGCGCCCGGTGCGCTGGCGACCGCCGAGGCCGGGGAGCTGGCGGCCGAGATCGCGACGATCGTGCCGGCCGAGGACGAGGAGCGGCTGGCCCGCGCCGCCGCCGGCCTGGCGCGCGAGCTCGAGGACGCCCTGCCCGGCTTCCACCTGACGATCGGCGCCAGCCGCCGGGTCGGCGACCCGGTCGACCTCTACCGGGCCGGCAACGAGGCTCGGCTGGCGGTCAACGTCGGCGAGGCCGAGGGCCGGCCGCTGCTCGCCTTCGAGGACACCGGCGCCTACCGCCTGCTGCTGCCGGCGATGAGCGAGGACCCGGCCGAGCTGGAGCGCTTCTACGCCGAGACGATCGAGCCGCTCGCCGCCTACGACGACCAGTACGAGACCGAGCTGGTGATGACCGTCGAGGCGTACCTGGGCAACGACGGCAACGTCGCCGCCACCGCCAAGCAGCTCTTCACCCACCGCCACACGATCCGCTACCGCCTCGAGCGGGTGCGCGAGCTGTGCGGGCACGACGTATCGGCGACCGAGGGGCGCGAGAAGCTCGGGCTCGGCCTCAAGGCGATGCGCGTGCTCGGCATCGCCTCGCCGCGCGGGCCGGCGCTCGAACGGGGCGCCGAGGGCGGCAAGGTGCCGCGCGGGGGCGAGGAGTAGGTCGGCACGAGGCGCGCCGCTCCGCCGGGAGCGCCAGTTCCGGGGGAAGGACTCGAACCCTCTCTTCCAGGACCAAAACCTGGCGTGCTGGCCAAATACACCACCCCGGAGCGCGCTTCGAGCGTAGCGCCGGCCGAAGGCGTCCGCATGGCGGCTTAGGGTCGACGGCGTGGAGATGAGGGGAGCAGCGCTGGACCCGCAGGCTCGTCAGGGCCTGGCCCGCGTTTGGAAGGCCGTGATGGCGGTAGGGGTGCTGGCGATCCTCGCCGGTTGCTTCGCGATCCTCGTGCCCGCCGTCGCCTCGGTTGGGACGGCGATCTTCATCGGCTGGGTGCTCATCTTCGTCGGCGCCCTACTCGTCGCGGGCGCCTTCACCGCTCACTCGCTCGGCACCGTCCTCTGGCGGCTGCTGTGGGCGTTGCTGACGGTGCTGGTCGGCTTATGGCTTGTGATCGAACCGGACAACGGCACGCTCACCCTGACCCTGATCCTCGGCATCTACTTCCTGGTCGTCGGGGCAGGTCGCCTCGCCGTCGCCTTCGCCGCCCGCGGCCAGCAGAACGCCGGCCTGCTCGGGCTCAGCGGCATCGCCGGTCTCCTGATCGGCATCCTCATCCTCGCCGAGCTCCCCAGCTCCGCCGACTGGGCAATCGGCCTCCTCGTCGGAATAGACCTCATCTTCGCCGGCTGGACCCTGGTCTCAGTCGCTCTCCTAGGCAAAGACCTAGCCCGCGCCAAGTAGCCGCCGAGAGCGCGCCACGGCGAAGCAGCTGCTTTCTCGCCAGGGCTCCAGAAGCGCTTGAGGAGGGGGCGGGCGCCCCTCCCACGGAAGCTCAGGGCGGACAATCCGAATCGTCTCCCGCAATCTGCTGCGCAACGGCTTCCGGGGGAGGGGTGCCCGCCCCCTCTCCCACTACGATCCCCACGTGAGCTCCCCCCTAGTGCTCGTCCTCGCGGCGGGCGAGGGCAAGCGCATGCGCTCCTCGCTGCCGAAGATGCTCCATCCCGTCTGCGGGCGGCCGATGGTCGCCTGGCCGATCCTCGCCGCGCGCGAGGCGGGGGCGGGCCGCGTCGTCGCGATCGTCTCGCCCCACCACGACCTCTCGCCCGGCCTCCCCGACGGGGTCGAGACCGTCGTCCAGCCCGAGCCGGACGGGACGGGCGGCGCGGTCCGGGCGGCCCTCGACGCGATCCGCGAGTCCGAGACCGTCGTCGTCCTCTCGGGCGACCACCCGCTGCTCTCCGCCGAGACGATCGGCGGGCTGCTCGCGGTCCACCGCGACGAGGGCGCGGCGGCGACGATGCTGACGATCGAGCTCGACGACCCCGGCTCCTACGGCCGCGTCGTGCGCGGCGACGACGGCGAGTTCGAGCGCGTCGTCGAGGCCAAAGCGGGCGGCGACGCGAGCGCCGCCGAGCTGGCGATCCGCGAGGTCAACGCCGGCACCTACGTCTTCGACGCGCCGCTCCTCGCCGAGGCGCTCGGCCGGCTCTCCAGCGACAACGCCCAGGGCGAGTACTACCTGACCGACGTCTTCGCGCTGCTGCGCGCCGGGGGCGGTCGCGTCGCCACGCGTCCCGCCGACGACGACGGCGCCACGATGGGGATCAACGACCGCGCCCAGCTGGCAGAGGTCGAGGCCGAGGCGCGCCGCCGCATCCTCGACCGGCACATGCGAGCGGGCGTCACCGTCGTCGACCCGGCCTCGACCTGGATCGACGCCGGGGTCGAGATCGCCGCCGACGCCCGTGTCGAGCCGGGCACGGCGCTGCGCGGCGCCACCGTCGTCGGCGCCCGCTCGGTCGTCGGCCCGCTCAGCACCCTGACCGACGCCCGGCTCGGCGAGGGGGTCGTCGTCCCGCACTCCTACCTGGTCGAGTGCGAGGTGGGCGACGAGTGCAGCGTCGGCCCGTTCGCCTACCTGCGCCCCGGCGCCCGGCTCGAGCGCGGCGCCAAGGCCGGCACCTTCGTCGAGGTCAAGAACTCGACCCTCGGCGAGGGCGCCAAGGCCCCGCACCTCTCCTACGTGGGCGACGCCGACGTCGGCGCCCGCGCCAACCTCGGTGCCGGCACGATCACCGCCAACTACGACGGATTCCGCAAGCACCGCACGACGATCGGCGAGGATGCCCGCATCGGCGTTGACACGATGCTGATCGCGCCGGTAGAAGTCGGCGACGCCGCCTACACTGGCGCCGGCGCGGTGATCAAGGGAGACGTTCCCGACGGCGCGCTTGCCGTGAGCGACAACGACCAGCGAAACATCGAGGGCTACGCCGAGCGCAAGGCGGCGGAGAATCCCGAGGAGGACTCGTGAGCACGATCGAGCAGCACCCGGAGCTGGCGCCGACCGCCATTCCGCACGACTACTCGAAGCGGATGATGGTCTTCGGCGGCCGCGGCTCGATGGAGCTGGCTGCCAAGATCGCCCGCAAGCTGGGGCTCGACCTCGGCCAGGTGACGCTGAAGACCTTCGCCAACGGCGAGGTCTACTGCCGCTACGAGGAGTCGATCCGCGGCGCCGACGTCTTCCTCGTCCAGTCCACCTGCCCCAACGAGCAGAGCGACATGACGCCCAACGACGCCCTGGTCGAGCTGCTGACGATGATCGACGCCGCCCAGGGCGCCTCGGCGCACCGGATCGTCGCCGTGCTGCCCTGGTACGGCTACGCGCGCCAGGACAAGAAGTCGGCGCCGCGCGAGCCGATCACGGCCCGCGTCGTCGCCAAGTGCCTGGAGGGGGTCGGCGTCGACCGCGTCGTCACGATGGACCTCCACGCCGGCCAGGTGCAGGGCTTCTTCCACGTCCCGGTCGACCACATGACGGCGATGCCGATGCTGACGCAGTGGTTCGCCGACCAGCAGATGAACGAGGAGCTGGTGATCGTCTCGCCCGACGCCGGCCGGGTGAAGACGGCGCGCAACTTCGCCCGCCGGATCGGCACCCACTGGGCGGTGATGGAGAAGGAGCGGCCCGCCCAGCAGGTGGCCGAGATCGGCTACGTGGTCGGCGACGTCAAGGGCAAGACCGCGGTCCTGGTGGACGACATGATCGACACCGCCGGCACCCTCTGCGCGGCGGCCCAGACCGTGCTCGACGAGGGCGCGGCGCGGGTGATCGCCTGCGCCACGCACGGCGTCTTCTCCGGGCCCGCCTACGAGCGGCTCGCCTACGAGGCCTCGGGCATCGAGCGGATCGTCGTCACCGACACGATCCCGCTGCGGCCCGGCGCGCCGGACAACATCACGGTGCTCTCGACCGCCGGCACCTTCGCCGACTCGATCCGCCGCATCTTCACCGACGACTCGGTCTCCGAGATCTTCGCCGGCGAGAACCAGCTGTTCTGACGGCGGCGGGGGCTAGGGTCCCACCGATGGTCGACGAATACACCGTCCTCAAGAGCATCCACGTGCTGGCTGCGGCGTTCTGGGTCGGCGGCGGCTTCGCGCTCAACCTGGCGATGTTCCTGGCGCCGCGCAGCGGCGAGAAAGCGAACATGCTGGCGGCGATGCGCTTCACCCGCTTCTTCGGCCTCAAGGTCCTGCCGGTCCTCGCCCTGATCGTCGTCGCCTCCGGAGTCTGGCTGACCGAGCAGTTCTACGGCTGGGACCAGCTCTGGATCAGCCTCGGGCTGCTCGGCGCCGTACTGGTGACGGCGATCGGCGTCTTCTACCTCGGGCCGCGGTCCGCCAAGGCGATCGCCGGGATGGAAGCCGGCCAGCCGCCGCCCCCGGGGCGCAACTGGGCGCCGATCGTCGCCCGGCTCAACCTGCTGATCATCAGCGCCGTCCTGGTTCTGATGGTGATCAAGCCGACTTGAGCCTGGGCCTGGGCGAGGGCCTGATCCGGGTCGGCCACAAGGGGGCCGACCTGATCCGCCCGGGCAACACCGTGCCGAGCTTCGAGGCCGCGGTCGAGGCCGGCGTCGACGTGATCGAGCTCGACGTGCTCTGGACGCGCGACGGCCACCCGGCGATCCCGGCGGAGCGGCGCTCATCGCTGGCGATCGCCCACGACTGGCACGACACGGAGCGGCGCCGGCCACTCACCCTGGGCGAGGGCCTCGACGCCTTCCTGGCGCCGCCGCTCGACCGGGTGCAGATCGACCTCGACCTCAAGCTGGCCGGGCGTGAGGAGGAGGTCGTCGAGGCGCTGCGCGAGCGCGACATGCTCGAGCGGGCGATGGTCTCGACCATGGAGCTGTCGAGCCTGGCCCGGATCGGCGAGCTGGAGCCGCGGCTGCGACGCGGCTGGACCTATCCGAAAGTGACCAAGGACTGGGCCTCGAAGCGCTGGGCCCGCGGGCCGATGCTGGCGGCGCTGGTCGCGATGCGACGGCGGCTGCCGGCGATGGCGCGCCGAGCGCTGCCGCGGATGGGCGTAGACGCGATGTGGGTCTACCACCCGATCGTGACCGCCCGGCTCGCCCGCGTCACCCGCGAGGCCGGCGTCGACCTGATCGCCTGGACGGTCGACGATCTGGCCCGGATGCGGAAGCTGGTCGAGGCCGGCGTCACCGGCCTCTGCTCGAACGACCCGCGCCTGCTAGCGCAGCTCTAGCCGGTTCCGGTGCGCTTTTTGCCACCCCTTCGAGCAAAAGGCGCACCGCAAGCTGCTCATCCCTGTTCGAGCATGCGCTTGATCCGATCGACGACAGCAGCGGTTTCGTCTTCTGCCTGCCGCCAGGTGACGCGAGCGACCCGGTAGCCCGCGGCGCCGAGCAGCTGGTCACGGCGCCGGTCCTTTTGAAACGCAACGGGCGTACCGTGCGTTTCTTCGCCGTCCGTTTCGATTGCGAGACGCTGCTTCTCCCAGAGCAGATCGATCTCCGCGGGCTCCCCGTCGAGCAGCATCCTGGCGTTGCACTGGGGGCGCGGCAGGCCCGCCGCGAGAAGAGCGGGAAGGAGTCGGGCCTCGAGAGGACTGCGTAGCCGCGGCTTCCAGTCGTCCTCGGTGCGCCAGGCCTGAAGCGCCGCCCGCAGCCACGACGAACCCCGCCGCCGGCTTCGCGCAAGGATCCGCTCCACCTCGCGGACGTCCAGCTGTCGCTTCACGGCTGCTTGCTCGATGAGGCGGCGAAGGGTGATCGGCCCGGTACGTCCGGCCATGTCGACGAGCGTTCGGGAGACCGTCGTGCAGGGAATTCCCTCGCGAACCACGATCTCGGCAGCGCCCGGCCGGGGCACGTTGTGCCAGCGGATCCCACCGAGCTTTCGGCCACCGCGCCGTGGGGCGATCACGTCGATCCAGTCAGCGCGCTTGTCCCAGAGGCCCAGAAGCTCTGCGGCGCTGCCGTGTGAGAGCACCGCGCCGTTACCCGAGGCCAATACCGCGGCGAGCATCAGTCCACGGCGGTCCCCGCCTCTGTGACCGACGGCAAACGTTCCGCGAAACAGCCTGTGCAGGCTGCCGGCCTGCGCTCGTGCGGTGATCCCGGCTTCACTCAGACCGAGGCCGCGCAGCTGCCCACGCGAGACCACCCCGTGCTGCCGCTCCGCCAGGCGTGCGATCTCGTGATTCAGGTTTCCGGTGCGCCTTTTGCTGCTCACGTGAGCAAAAGGCGCACCGGAGCAAGATTCGCCCCCTGGCGGGGCGAGTTTGCGGGTTAAATCGTGCCGGGCGTCGCCGTCGGCGGGGCGTTGCGGCCGCCGCGGCGCGGCCTGACCGCCGACTCCAGGTCCTCCTGGGTGAAGTTGCCGACGGTCTCCCCGTCGAGCGCGTAGCGGTAGAGGGCGACGCCGAAGATCCCGCTCAGGGCGCTGCTGATCAGCATCCCGATCGCGAAGCCGATCACGCCGAGGACGACGAGCAGGGCGCCGGCGAAGCTGGCCGAGGCCCAGACGACGACGCCGGCCCCGACGAGCAGGAGGCTCGGCAGCATCACGAGCAGGAAGACGGCGCCGCCGATCGCGACGTTGCCGGTGATCTGCTCGCCCCAGCGCGAGCGGAAGAGCCCCGCCGAGCGCCTGATCGTCGCGAACGGGCCCGTGCCCTCGAAGGCGATCGCCGGTGCTGCCAGGAAGGTGATCAGCGACCAGCCGACGGCGAGCAGGCGGCCGACGATCTGGCCGGCCCAGCCCTGGTTCTCGAGCGCGCTCAGGACCAGTCCCACCACCGTCGAGACCGCGGCCCAGCCGGCGATCTGGGAGAAGCGACTGCGCGCCACGGCCAGCCCGTCGCCGACGCTCGCCTCGCGGCCGTGGAAGATCATGTCGGCGCAGGCGGCGAGCGCGACGCTGAAGTACATGCCGACCAGCGCCAGCAGGTAGAAGCCGATCACGGCCAGCGGCCCGCCCAGCGCCACCTTGCCGTCGTCGATCAGGTAGAGGCCCGGCCCTACCACGATCACGGCGCAGAGGATCGTCGCCACCGCGCCGTAGAGCGGGAAGCGCAGCAGCGCGCGATGCTCGCGCAGCAGCGCCCAGCTCTTCTTGGTCAGCTCCCAACCGCTTTTCATCCGGCGCATCGCAAGTTCTCCAATCAGGCGGTGCTCGCCAGTCCGGGGGTTCTCTCCAGCCCTCTTCCCTCGAAGTACTCCCACTCCTGCTCGCCCAGCTCGGTCGAGGGCGGGTCGCCGTAGACCCACTCGCGCATGATCCGGTGCCAGTTGCGCTTGGCGTTCAGCTGACCCAGGACCGCGACGACGCCGATTTCCATCCGCCGCCCCATCAGCTCGTCGGCCGGGATCGACTCGCGCCGCATCAGGTCGAAGTACTCCGAGCGCGGGTCGTTGGTGGACTCGATGATCTTCATCACCCGCCGCGAGGTGATCTCGATCTCGCGGTCCTCTACGTACCAGCCGCCGACCGCGCGCATGTGCTCCATCAGCCGCTCGGCGTCGAGCTTGGAGGGGTGCTTGATGAAGCCGAGGTCGTGCAGCGCCGCCCGGAACGCCTCGGGGTCGTCGCGCGAGGCGGCGTCGAAGGCGCGCTGCTCGAGCACGATTTGCTCGCGGTCGAGCTTCTTGGTCATGCCGAAGTCGAGGAAGGCGACGCGGCCGTCGTCGAGCAGCAGGTAGTTGCCGGGGTGGGGGTCGGCGTTGAAGTGCTGGAGGTTGAAGATCGAGCCGAGGCTGCCGCGGAAGACGATCTCGCCGAAGCGGCTGCGCTCCTCGTGCGGCAGCTCCTTGATCTGCTCGAAATCGAGCCCGTGGACCAGCTCGGTGACCAGCACCCGGCGCCGCGACAGTCGCGTCACCACTTCCGGCACGTAGATGAAGGGGTGGTCGCGGTAGGCGCGCGAGAAGGTGCGCTGGTTCTGGGCCTCGTACTCGTAGTCGAGCTCCTCCATCACGCGCTCGCGGATCTCGTGGGCGATCGCCTTGGCGTCGAGGCCCGGGGCGAGGACGCGGGCGAGGCGGACGATCGTGCCCGCGTTGCGCAGGTCGGCGTCGAGCGCCTCGGCGATGCCCGGGTACTGGACCTTGACCGCGACCTGGCGGCCGTCGATCAGCTCGGCGCGGTGGACCTGGCCGATCGAGGCGGCGGCGAACGCCTCCTGCTCGAACTCGGCGAACAGCTCGGAGACCGGTTCGCCGTCGTACTCGTCGAGCAGCACCTTCTCGACCTTCTCCCACGGCATCGGCGGCGCCGAGGTGCGCAGCTTGGAGAGCTGCTCCTGGTAGATCTCGCGGTACTCCTCGGGCAGGAAGTCGGTGTCGATGAAGGAGGCGAACTGGCCGAGCTTCATCGCCGCGCCCTTCATCTGGCCGAGCGCGCCGACCATCTTCATCGCCGTCTCCAGGTGGCGCGCCTCGAGCTTCTCGCGGCTCGCCTCGTCGGAGCGGCCGACGTTGGTCGCTTTGGTGCCGGCGTAGCGGGCGCCCTGCACGCCGACGATCGAGCCGAGCTTCGCGGAGCGGCGGATCCGCCCCTTGGGGATCTTGGCGTCGTCGGAGGACATGCCTGAAGGGTCGCACAGGCTCCTGGGCGCTCCCTCCTCGCTCTTTCTCTATCCTCTCCCGTCCGAATGGCCCGCACCCGCGAAAAGCTCAAGGCCGCACCCCGCGCCGAGTTCGGCTCGCGCGGCTCGCGCCGCCTGCGCCGCGAGGGGCAGGTGCCGGGCGTCGTCTACGGCGGCGGCAAGGACGCCCGCCCCTTCCAGGTGGCCGAGCGCGAGGTGCGCGCCGTGCTGGCCGGCGGCCAGGCGCTCTTCGACCTCGAGCTCGAGGGCTCCAAAGCCGTGCCGGTCGTCGTCAAGGACCAGCAGCGCCATCCGACCCGCGGCAGCCTCCAGCACATCGACCTGCAGGAAGTGAAGCTCAACGTCGCGATCCAGGCCGAGGTCGCGGTCGAGCTCGAGGGCGCCGACACCGCCCCCGGCGTCAAGGCCGGCGGCGTGCTCGAGCACGTCACCCGTGAGATCACCGTGGAAGCGCTGCCGACCGAGATCCCCGAGCGGATCGTCGCCGACGTCTCGGCGATGGAGATCAACGACACCTTCCAGCTCTCGGCGCTGACCCCGCCCGAGGGCGTCACCTTCGTCGCCGACGACCCCGACGAGGTCCTGATCGCCAGCCTCTCGCCGCCCCGCGTCGAAGAAGAGCCGGAGACGACCGTCGAGGAGGAGACCGAGCTCGTCGGCGAGGAGGGCGAGGCCCCGGCCGCCGAGGAGGGCGGCGAGGGCGAGGGCGGCGACTCGGGCGACTCCGGCGGCGAGTAGCCGCCGGGCAGCGCCATGTCGATCTTCCGCCGCCGCGCCGATGGCGGCGAGCGGGACGAGCCCGCGGGCGACGGCCGCATCCTGATCGTCGGCCTCGGCAACCCCGGGGCCGAGCACGCCGCGACCCGGCACAACGTCGGCTTCGAGATCGGCGCCGAGCTCTCGCGCCGCTGGGACCTGCCGCGGGCCAGGAAGAAGTTCGGCGGCCTGCTGGCCGAGGGGCGCATTCGCCCGGGCGGCCCCCGCGTGGCGATCCTGCTGCCGCAGACCTACATGAACGCCTCGGGCGACTCGGCCGGCCCGGCGCGCGGCTCGCTCAAGGCGCCGCTCGACCGCGTCGTCGTCCTCCATGACGAGATCGACCTGCCGTTCGGCGAGGTGCAGGCGCGGCTCGGTGGCGGCCTGGCCGGCCACAACGGCCTCAAGAGCCTCGAGCGCGGCCTCGGCTCGCGCGAGTTCTGGCGCGTGCGGGCCGGGGTGGGGCGGCCCGACTCGACCGACCCCGAGGTCGTCTCCGCCTACGTGCTCGGCCGCTTCCGTGAGCCGCGCGAGGAGGTCGCGGCGCTGATCGAGCGCGCCGCCGACGAGGCCGAGCGTTTGGTCGAACGGCTAGGTTCCCCCGCCGATGAGTGACGAGACTCCCAACGCGCGCACCTCCTACGAGGTCGGCGAAGCCGGCGTCGCCGTTCTGCGCCTCCAGCGCGCCAAGGCGCGCAACGCGATCGACACCCGGATGCTGGTCGAGATGCTCGAGCACGTCGCCGTCGCCCGCGGCGACGAGGCGGTCCGCGTCCTCGTGATCAGCTCGGCCGACCACATGGGGCTCTCGGCTGGGGCCGACGTCAAGGAGCAGCTCGACGACGAGGGCAAGGTGCGGCGCATGCGGCTCTTCGCCGACCTCTACGACGCGATCGTCGCCTTCCCGAAGCCGACGATCGCCGTCTGCCACGGCGACGTCGTCGGGGGCGGCGCCGAGATCGCGATCGGCTGCGACATGCGCGTCGCCGGCTCGAACCTGCGGCTGCGCTTCCCCGGCGCGGCGCTCGGCGTGCCGGTCGGCCCGGCCCGCCTCGTCACCCTCTGCGGCCTCGCGGCCGCCAAGTACCTGCTGCTCAGCTCGAGCACGATCGGCGCCGACGAAGCGCTGCGCCTGGGGCTGGTCAACCGGGTCGCGCCGGCGGCCGCCACTGAGGACGCCGCCCTCGACTTGGCGGCCAAGGTCGCCGCCCACCCGCCCGAGGCGGTCGCCCGCCTCAAGGCGATGCTGCACGAGTGGGACGACGTCGAGGGCCGCTCCCGCGCCGAGGGCATCGGCCAGGTCGAGTGGCAACGCTCGGGGCCTGGGCTGCCTTCCCCCGGGTACGGATAAAGTTTTGAGCATGCTCGGTCGCGGTAGCGGCCGCGGTGCTCGCACCCTCGCGCTTGCCGCTGCCTTCGTCTCCCTCCTTTGCGCGCTGGTCCTGCCGGGAAGCGCGCTCGCCGCCGAGTACGTCGTCGACTCGACCGGGGACGAACCCGACGCGGCCCTCGGCACGGCGGGCTGCCTGACCGCGACCGCCAAATGCACCCTGCGCGCCGCGATCGAGGAGTCGAACGCCTCGGCCGCGGTGAACGACACGATTACCTTCGACAGCAGCTTCGACGGTCAGGTCCTGGCCGACACGATCGCGCTCGGCCCCGCCTTCCCGGCGATCGCCGACGCCCTCACGGTCGACGGCAAGACCGGAGACAACCTGTGCGCCACCACCAACAGGCCGTGCGTCGGCATTGACGGACCCGCGGGCGGTCTCGGCCTTCGGGTCGAAGCCGACGATGTGACGATCGAAGGGCTGGCGATCACCGGGGCCTCGACGGGCATAGACGTCGTTGGCGCGTCGACCGGCTTCGTCGCCCGCGGAAACTGGATCGGCCTCGACCTCGATCTCGGCGCCGGAGGCAACCAGACCGGCATCTTCCTCGGTCCCGGCTCCGACGGCGCGACGATCGGCGGCTACACGCTCGCCCAGGCCAACTACGTCGGGCACAGCGCCCTCGTCGGCGTAGACGTCGAGGGGGCGAGCGGGGCGACGATCGTCGGCAACCGGTTCGGCGTCCTGCCCAACGGCGCTCCGGCGCCGAACGGGAAGCACGTTGAGATCACCGACGCGTTCGACGGGTCGCTGTTCGAGGCGGTCGGCAACGAGGTCGGCGACCGCGTCGTCGACGTCCAGCCGGGGACCTGCCACGAAGGCTGCAACGTGATCGTGGCGGCGGCGCCCGGGCCGGCGATCGACCTGCTGGGCGACGGCGGTGCGGAGGCGCCCCCGAGCGGGCCGACGACGGTACGCGGCAACTACGTCGGCCGCGACGACACCGGGGCCGTCGTCGGCAACCAACGGGGCGGGGTCTGGATCGGCGCGGCCGAAGACGTGACGGTGGGCGGGCCCACGTCCGGCGACGCCAACCACATGCACGGCGGCCCCGTGGGAGTGCAAGCCTGGGCGGGGGCCACGAGGCTCGTCGTCGAAGGCAACGAAATCGGTTACGACCGGTCGGGCCCCGGGTTCCTCGGCGAGCCCTTCGGGGTGGGTCTCTCGGTCGATTCGACGGCCGTCGAGGGCCCGGCCGACAAAGCGGTGATCGCCGGAAACGTGATCGGGATCGGCCGCACCGGCGCCATCCTGCACCGCGGCCCGGGGGCGACGATCGCGGACAACCTGGTCTTCGGCAGCGAAATCGCCATCGTGACCTCCGGCGACGCCGGCTGGGGCAATCTGGTGGCCGGCAACACCATCTCCGGTAACGAAGGCACCGCGATCTTGATCAATAACAGCCATAACGAAATCGTCGGAAACACCATCGAAAAGGCCGAGAACAACGGCATCAGAATCCGGGGGGAAGAAGGTCAGCCTGCCACCGAAAATCAGGTCGGGGGTGACGAGAAAGCCGACGAAAACGAGTTCTCCGGCGCCCTGAGGGCTGCCATCAGGGTGCTCGACGCTGACGGCAACGAAGTGGGCCGCAACTTCGGCAAAGGGAACGGTGGCCTCTTCATCGACTTGGGCGCCGAGGGGCCGGGCAACGGTCCCATCGGCTCCAACGACGGCATCCAGGCGCCGACGATCGGGCTGGCAACCGGCTCGACGCTCAGCGGCACCGCCCGGCCCGGGGCAGTGGTTCGGGTCTTCCGCAAGGCCACCTCCTCGCCCGGCGAGATCGAAGCCTTTCTTAGCCAGAGCACGGCCGACGCCGAAGGAAATTGGACGCTGGCGCTCGATCCCCCTGCGGAGGCTGGGACCATCCTGGCGGCGAGCCAGACCGACGAAGCCGGCAACACCTCGGAGCTGGCCGTGGCGACGGTCACCCCGCCAGCGGACATCGTCCCGCCTGGGGGCGTCATCGAAGACCTCGGCTGCGCGTTCCTCGGCACGTGCGCGAGCGGAGGCGGCGGAGACGGCGGCGGCTCGAAAGCCGGCCCCGACCAGCTCCCGCCCGAGACGACCATCGTCAAGGGGCCGAAAGGCAGGGTCGACGCGACGAGCGCGAGGTTCAGATTCGCCTCCAGCGAGGAGGGCTCCCGCTTCGAATGCAAGCTCGACGGCAAGCCGTTCCGCGGGTGCGGGTCGCCCAGGAAGTACAGAAACCTGAGGCCGGGCAGGCACGTCTTCAGGGTGCGGGCGATCGACGCCGCGGGCAACGTCGACCCGACGCCGGCCAGGCGCCGCTGGCGCGTTCTTCCCTAGGAGGGTTTGGCGAAACCCCGGGGTCCCGGCGCGGCTCCGCCGGCCTCGTAGAATCGGACGCTCGGCCCGGATCGCCCGATCCGGGCGTTCATGCTGCCATGAGCCTCCGCCCACTACTAGAGATCGCCGCCGAGAACGAGCGGCTGCACGCGCTCGCGGGCCAGGTCCGGGAGGCGGCCGAGGGCGGCGAGGCGGCGAGCCTGCGCGCCTCGACGACCCTGCGGCCGCTGCTGCTGGCGACGCTGCTCGAGGACGACCGCGCGCTGGCGGAGCGGCCGGCGCTCGTGGTCAGCGCCGACGACCGCTCGGCCCGCGACCTCGCTGCCGACCTGCGCGCCTACCTGGCGCCTCGCCGGGTCCGCTTCTACCCCTCGCGCGGCACCGGCTACGCCTCGCACGTGACCCCGCCGCCGCACCTGGTCGGCCTGCGGATCGACGCCCTCGACGCCCTGCGCGGCGGTGGGGACGCAGTCGTCGTCGCCAGCGCGACCGCCCTCGCCGAGGCCGTGCCGGACGCCGAGCTGCGGCCGGCCGGCTTCGCGATCTCGCGGGGAGAGGAGATCGACCTCGGCCAGGTCGCCCGCGACCTCGCTGCCGCCGGCTACGAACGGGTCGAGCAGGTGGAGGAACGGGGCCAGTTCGCGGTGCGGGGCGGCATCCTCGACGTCTTCCCCTCGACCGAGGAGCGCGCCGTCCGGATCGAGCTGTTCGGCGACGAGGTCGAGTCGATGCGCTGGTTCTCGACCTTCACGCAGCGCTCGCTCGGCGACGCCGAGCGGGTCGAGCTGGCCCCCGCCGCCGAGCTCGACCTCGCGCACCGCGAACAGGCCGAGCTCGCCGCGATGGAGGCGGCCGAGGAAGGCAAGGAGGCGCCGAGCCCGGCCGAGGCGCTGCCGCTGGAGCATTTCGGCGCGCCGCTCGACCTCGTCCCCGACTCCACCGCGGTGATCCTCGCCGGCGCCGAGGAGATCGAGCCGGCCCTGCGCGACCACTGGGAGGACGCGACCACGGCTATGCACGCCGACGACGCCAAGCACCTCTACGTCGACGTCGCCGGCCCGCTCGCCGAGCGCGCCGCCCTCGCGGTCACCGGCACCGCCGACGGCGAAGAGGACGCCTTCCGCGCCTCGCGGGCCGAGTCGCCGGCCCGCAACCTCAAGGAGGCCGAGTCCGAGCTGCAGAAACTGGTCCGCTCCGGCTATCGCGCCGTCGTCGCCTTCGACAGCAGGGGGGAGGGCGAGCGCGCCCGCTATGGCTTCGACCGCCTCGACGCGGCCCTGCTCGACGGCGGCCGGCTCTCGCCCGACCCCGGCCTCACCTTCGCCGAGGCCCGCCTGCGCGAGGGCTTCGTCAGCCCCGAGCTGAAGCTCGCCGTCTATCCCTTCCGCCGCCTCGTCCACCGCCGCAAACGCGCCGAGCCCGCCCCCGGCGGCGGTCGCGGCCGGCTCGCCTTCAGCGACCTGCGCGTCGGCGACCACGTCGTCCACGAGGACCACGGCGTCGCCCGCTTCGCCGGCTTCGAGACGCGCGAGGTCGGCGGGGTCACCCGCGACTACCTCTACCTCGAATACAAGGGCGAGGACCGCGTCTACGTCCCCACCGACCAGCTCGCCAAGCTCAGCCGCTACGTCGGCGCCGGCGGCGAGCCGGCGCTCTCGGCGCTCGGCGGCAAGCGCTGGCAGAACCTCAAGGCGCGCGCCCGCAAGGCGGCCGGGGCGATCGCCGGCGAGCTGCTCAACCTCTACGCGGAGCGACGGACCCGCAAGGGCCACGCCTTCGCCGCCGACGGCGAGTGGCAGATGACGATGGAGGCGGCCTTCCCCTACCGCGAGACCGCCGACCAGATCGAGGCGATCGAGGCGGTCAAGGCCGACATGGAGTCCGAGCAGCCGATGGACCGGCTCGTCTGCGGCGACGTCGGCTTCGGCAAGACCGAGGTGGCGCTGCGCGCCGCCGTCAAGGCCGCCTCCGACGGCAAGCAGGTGATGATGCTGGCGCCGACCACGATCCTCGCCCAGCAGCACTTCGGCACCTTCCGCGAGCGGCTCGCCGAGCTGCCCTTCGAGCTCGACTGGGTCTCGCGGCTGCGCAAGTCGGCCGAGGTGAAAGCGGTGCTGAAGCGCTTCGAGGCCGGCGAGGTCGACGTCCTGATCGGAACCCACCGCCTGCTCTCGCGCGACGTTCGCGCCAAGGACCTCGGCCTCCTCATCGTCGACGAGGAGCAGCGCTTCGGCGTCAAGCAGAAGGAGCTGCTGCGCCAGCTGAAGCTGAAGGTCGACGTGCTGGCGCTTTCGGCGACGCCGATCCCGCGCACCCTGCAGATGAGCCTCGCCGGCCTGCGGGACATCTCGGTGATCGAGACGCCGCCGGAGGGGCGACGCCCGGTCCGCACCTACGTCGGCCCCTACGACGAGGACCTCGTGCGCAAGGCGATCGAGCGGGAGCTGGAGCGCGGCGGCCAGGCCTTCTTCCTGCACAACCGGATCGACAGCCTGCCCGAAGTCGCCGAACAGCTGCGCGGCATGGTGCCGAAGGCGAAGGTCGCCGAAGCGCACGGCCAGATGGACGAGACCCAGCTCGAGGCGACGATGCTCTCCTTCCTGCGAGGCGAGGCCGACGTGCTGGCGACGACGACGATCATCGAGTCGGGGCTCGACATCCCGACCGCCAACACGCTGATAGTCGAGCGCGCCGACCGGCTCGGGCTGGCGCAGGCCTACCAGATCCGCGGCCGGGTCGGGCGCTCGCGCGAGCGCGCCTTCGCCTACCTGCTCTACCCCTCGGCGGAGGCGCTGACCGAGGACGCGGCGGCCCGGCTCTCGACGCTCGCCGACCACACCGAGCTGGGCTCGGGCTTCAAGATCGCGATGCGCGACCTCGACATCCGCGGCGCCGGCGACCTGCTCGGCGAGGAGCAGTCGGGCCACGTCGCCGCGGTCGGCTTCGAGCTCTACTGCCAGATGATCGACGAGGCGGTCGTCGCGGCGCGCGAGAGCGCCGGCGAGGGGGAGGAGGCCCCGGAGCCGCTCCGCTTCGACGTGCCCGTCGACGCTTACCTGCCGGCCTCGTTCATCCCCTTCGAGGCGGCCAAGATCGACGTCCACAGGCGGATCGTCGCGGCCCGGGCGCCGGGCGAGCTGCGGGCGATCCGCGACGAGCTCAGCGACCGCTTCGGGCCGCTGCCGCCCGAGGCCGAGAACCTCTTGGCGCTGCAGCGGGCGCGGATCGAGCTGCGCCTGGCCGGCGCCGAGAGCGTCGAGCTGCGCGGCGGCCGGCTCAGCGTGCGCGGCGTCGAGCTCGACTCCGAGGGCGGGGCGGCCCTGGGGCAGAAGGTCGAGGGAGCGCTCTACGAGTGGCGCGAGAAAACCGCCTCGGTCCGGGTGTCGGACGACCCGGAGGCCCGGCTCGCGGCGGTCCTGGCGATGGCCGACGCCCTGCGCGAGGCGGGAAGCTCGGCGGCCGCGCGAGCGACTGCCCGACCGGATATGCTCCCGGCCTCGTGAGTCCTCAGCGGGGTGGGAGAAAGGCGTCTGAAAAGGGCCGGGGGCGCGCCGCCGCCGAGCCTGCCGGTTCGGTTGCCGCCCACCGCCGCGCCTTGGTGATCTTCGGCGTCCTCTTCGTCGCGCTCTTCGCGATCGTCGCCGTCTCGCAGGGCCTCGGGGATCCCGATGTCCCGGAGGGCGACGTGCTGCTGGTCGAGGACGCGCCCGAGGGCCGGGGCAGCGTCAGCCAGGAGGAGTTCGACCACGCGCTCGAAATCGCCGCGGCCGGCGAACAGAAAGAAGTCCCCAAGCCCGGGACCAAACAGTACGACGAACTGAAGGAAACGGCGCTGACCGGGCTGGTCGAAGAGATCTGGCTCGAAGGCCAGGCCGAGGAAATGGACATCGAGGTCAGCCAGGAAAAAGTCGAAAGCCAGTTCGAGAAAATCAAAAAAGAAAACTTCCCCACCAAAGCCCAGTTCCAGAAATTCCTCGAAGAATCGAAATTCACGCAGGACGACATCGACCAGCGCGTGAAGCTCCAGCTCCTCGCCGAAGAGGTGCAGCAGGCGGTCAGCTCGGAACCGCCGACGCCCAGCGAGAAGGAAGTCGAAAACTATTACGAGGCCGCGAAGGCGACCCAGTTCACCAAACCGCCGAGCCGCGACATCCGCCTGATCGTCAACAAAGAAGAAGAGAAGGCCGAAAAAGCGCTGGCCAGCCTGGAAGAAGGCAAGACGGCAGGCGACTGGAGCCGGATCGCCAAAGAATATTCCGAGGACCCGGCGACGAAAGACAAAGGCGGCCTGCAGAAAGCCATCGCCGAAGGCTCGCTCGAAGAACCGCTCGACTCCGAAGTCTTCGACGCGCCGGAAGGGAAGCTCGTCGGGCCGCTGAAAGCGCCGCGCGGCTTCGTCGTCTTCGAAGTCCAGTCCGCCACCGACGAAACCGTGGAACCGCTGAACAAAAAACTCTTTGCCCAGATCAGCAGCCAGCTCGGCCAGCAGCTCGAACAGGAAGCGTTCAGCGACTTCGTCGAAGACTTCAACGCGCGCTGGGTCGCGCGCACCTTCTGCGCCGAGGACTATTTGTCGCCCCGTTGCGCCAACTACGAGACCGGCGGCCACCCCGCCACCGCGCCGCCGTCCTGCTACGAAGAGGATCCGAAAGGCGGCCGGCCGGAAGCCTGCCCGGCGCCGGTCTTCCAAACCGTCCCGGCGATGCCGGGCTCGGTGACGCCGCTGGCGCCGCAGGGCACCCCGCTTGCGCAGCGGCCGCACCCGGCGGGCGAGGAAAAAGCTCCCGAAGCGCCGCCGACGGGCCTGCCGGGCGGGGGCGCCGTGCCGCCGCCGACCGGCGAATAGCGGCACGCGAACGTCCTCGCGCCGCGACGTGCCGAACGGTCCCCTCGCCGCAATAGACTGCCGCGCCTCGGCATGAGCGCCATCGCCTCCATCCACGCGCGCCAGATCCTCGACTCGCGCGGCAATCCCACCGTCGAGGCTGAAGTCGTGCTCGACTCGGGCGCGCGCGGCCTGGCGGCCGTGCCGTCGGGAGCCTCGACCGGCGAGTTCGAGGCGGTCGAGCTGCGCGACGGCGGCGAGGCCTGGGCCGGCAAGGGCGTCTCGCGCGCGGTGGAGAACGTGAACGGCGAGATCGCCAGGGCGCTGACCGGCGCCCGCGCCGCCGAGCAGCGGGCGCTCGACCAGACGATGATCGAGCTCGACGGGACGCCGAACAAGGGCCGGCTGGGCGCCAACGCGATCCTCGGCGTCTCCCTCGCCGCGGCGCGCGCCGCGGCGGCCGACGCGGGGCTGCCGCTCTACGGCTACCTGGCCGACATCTACGGCGGCGGCGAGCCGAGCGTGCTGCCGGTGCCGATGATGAACGTGCTCAACGGCGGCGCCCATGCCGACAACTCGGTCGACTTCCAGGAGTTCATGGTGGTGCCGGCGGGGGCGTCGACTTTCTCGGAGTGCCTGCGGATCGGCACCGAGGTCTTCCACGCCCTCAAGAAGAGCCTCGGCTCGAAGGGGCTCTCGACCGCGGTCGGCGACGAGGGTGGCTTCGCGCCGGACCTCGACTCCAACGAGGCGGCGCTCCAGGCCGTGCTGGCCGGTGTCGAGGCGGCCGGCTACGAGCCCGGCACCGACGTCTTCATCGCGCTCGACCCCGCGACCAGCGAGGTCTACGAGGGCGGCGCCTACGTGCTCGAGCACGAGGGGCGCTCGCTCTCGGCGGAGGAGATGGCCGCCTACTGGGCGGACGCCTGCTCGCGCTACCCGATCGTCTCGATCGAGGACGGCATGAACGAGGAGGACTGGGATGGCTGGAAGCTGCTGACCGAGCGGGTCGGCGACAAGGTCCAGCTGGTCGGCGACGACCTCTTCGTCACCAACCCGGAGCGTCTGCGACGCGGGATCGAGCTCGGCGTCGGCAACTCGATCCTGGTCAAGGTCAACCAGATCGGCACCCTGACCGAGACGCTGGAGGCGATCGGGGTCGCCCGCGAGGCTGGCTACAGCGCCGTGATCTCGCACCGCTCGGGCGAGACCGAGGACACGACGATCGCCGACCTCGCGGTCGCCACCGGCGCCGGCCAGATCAAGACCGGGGCGCCGTCGCGCTCCGATCGCGTCGCCAAGTACAACCGCCTGCTGCGGATCGAGGAGGAGCTGGGGGCTGCTGCTGAATTTCCAGGTTTACGGGCGTTCTCGCGCACGTCTGGGTGACGCGTCTGGCACGGCGCATCTCAGCGTCCTCGGCCGGCCGTTTCGGTCACGCACTAACTGTGCGCTCCCTTCATCGGCCGGCCTGCGTCCTTGATCTGCTTGGCCAGCCCCGCCCCCAGACGCACGCTCTTGTGCATTGAAGGATTTCCGGGCGAGACGCAGTAGGACGGGCTATGGCCCGTCGCCCCGCGCCTCGTCGGAGACCCGCACCCAGGCGTGGCGGCAGCCGCGTCCGCTGGGACCGCGTCGGCCGGATCGCGCTCACGTTCGTCCTCGCGGCCGTCCTCTACTCCTACCTTCATCCGGCGATCGACCTCGTCAAGACCTACAGCGCGACGACGGCCGCCAAAGCCGAATTCCACGACCTGCTGCACGAGAACAAGCGCCTGCACCGCCGCATCCAGAGTGCCGACGACCCGATCGAGATCGCCCGCAGGGCACGCGTGCAGGGCATGGTCGCCGAAGGCGAGACGCCGATCGTCGTCCGCGGCCTCGGCGGCTAGCCACCCTCGCCGGCGACTCGGCCTGGGCCGGGTGATCCACCATGGTTAGCGTCGGCTCCTACGTCCTCAGCGCCGCGCTGCTGGCGCTGCTCGTGGGCTCGCTGGGGTTCGCCGCGGTGCGGGTGCGTCGCCGCTTTCTTCCTGGCTGGGACGGCGCTCCAGCTCATCTCGTAGACGCCGTCCTCGGAGTGGCGCTGCTGATCTGGCTCGCGGAGCTGCTTGGTCTCCTCGGTCTCCTCTACGCGGAAACCTTGACCGCGGCCTCGGCCCTGCTGGCGATCGCCGTGCGCTTCCTGCCGGGGGGTGGCGTCGTAGGGGGGACCACCCCTGAGGACGCTTTAGCGACCGGAAGGGGTGGTGGGTCCCCTGCGGCGACAGGACCCGCCGGCCCACCCGCATGGTCACTCGCCGTAGCCCTCGCGGTGGTCGCGGCAGTGTTTGCCGATTGGGGGCTGACGGCGGTGGATGCGCTCAACCGAGGCATCTTCAACTTCGACAGCCTCTGGTACCACCAGCCCTTCGCGGTGGAGATGGCTAAGAGCCACTCGGTGACGGGGCTGCATTACACCGAGACGGTCTTCACGAACTGGTTCTATCCGCAGAACTCGGAGCTGATCCATGCGGTCGGCATCCTGCTGACCGAGCGGGACACGCTCTCGCTGTTCGTCAACTTCGGCTGGCTGGGGATGGCCTTCCTGGCGGCCTGGTGCATCGGCCGGCCCTGGGGAAGGGGCGATCTCAGCGTCGTCGCGGTCGCCATCCTGCTTTCGAGCCACACGCTCGTCGTACGGGAGCCGGGAGCGGCGAAGAACGACGTCATGGCAGCAGCCTTGTTGCTCGCGGCCATCGCGATCTTGATCAACGCCTGGGCGGGCCGCCGTGCCTCATCACCCGCGGGGCAGGACGCATGGTCCTCAGGCTGGGCCGTTGCCGCTGCCGGCCTCGCCGTCGGCCTCGCCGTCGGCACCAAGTCCACCGCCCTCGCAATGGCAGCCGCTCTGACCCTGGCGGTAATCGCACTCGCACCGGCCGGCCGGCGCTGGGCAGCGGCCGGCTGGTGGTTCGCGGCGGCCTTCGCGGGCGGCGGCTACTGGTACCTGCGCAATCTGATCGCCTCCGGCAACCCGCTCCCGCAGCTGGAGAGCCTGGGGCCGATCTCGTTGCCACACCCCGAGCGGTTGCAGAGCGGACGGCCTGACTTCAGCGTCGCCCACTACGCCACCGACACCGGCATCTGGACGGGCTACTTCGGGCCTGAGCTGCACGAGGCCTTCGGCTCGCTCTGGCCGCTGGTGCTGGCCGCCGCGATCGCTGGCGCGCTTGTCGCCCTTGTCTGGGGCCGTGAGCGAGTCCTGCGCTGGATGGGCGGTGTCGCCCTCTTCGGCATGCTCGCCTACCTCTTCACGCCCCTGACGGCAGCCGGCGCTGAGGGCGCCCCCGAGGGCTTCGGCATCAACCTCCGCTACGCGGTCCCGGCTCTGCTCGCCGGCCTCGCCCTCTTACCGGTCGCGGTTGGACGCGTGCTCCGTTTTGGTGCATATAGACCCAAAACGGAGCACGCATCGGCGCTCGGGGCACTGCTCGCCGTCCTTCTGGTCACCAACCGCCTCGACGCCGTAGTCCGCGACCCGGACCGCCTCGGCGCCTGGGCGATCGCGCTCGCCTTCGTCCTCGTCCCCGCCGCCCTGCTCTACGCCCGCCACCGCGGCGCGGCGCGCGCGACTGTAGCCGCCGGCTTCGTCGCGCTCGCACTGCTCCTGGCCGGCATCGGCTATCCCACCCAGCGCGACTACCTGCAGGACCGCTTCGCCAACGCCGACCCCGAGACCGCGATCCCCGGCATGAAGCTCGACTCCGCCTACCGCTGGGCCCGCGACGTCGAGGACGCCCGCGTCGGCCTCGTCGGCACCACCGCCGGGTTCCTCGGCTACGGCTTCTACGGCCCCGACCTCTCCAACGAAGTCGCCTACCTGGGCGAGAAGGGCCCGCACGGCGCCTTCGACGCGATTCCCGACTGTCGCGCCTTCCGCGCCGCCGTCAACGAGGCCGGTCTTGACTACCTCGTCACCGCTCCCTTCCTCAACTTCATCGAGACCGGCGAGCCGATCCGCTCACCGGAGGCGGGCTGGCTGCGGGGCGAGCGAGCGGTGCGGCCGCTCCAGCGCAGCGGCCAGGTGACGGTCTGGCGGGTGCGCGGCCGCCTCTCGGCCGCCGCCTGCGGCCCGCGCAACGCCCCGCTCCGTTACGTGCCCCAGCAGCCCGGGTAGCCTCGCACGCATGTCCTACCCGCTCGAGAACGCGCTCTTCCAGTGGGAGGAGGGCTGGCGCGCCCTGCAGGGCATCGGCGACTCCCGCGAGCGCCGCCGCGCCGAGCGCGTGATCGCCGCCGTCCAAGATGAGCTGCGTCGCCGCATCGGCCCCACCTTCCAGGCCGCCGAGCTGGCCGAGCTCTACGGGCGCGGCACCGACTGGTGCCTGCAGGTCGCGCTCGACGCCGCGCAGGGTCTCGAAAGTGATCCGCAGTCGCTCGCCGACGCCGCCTTCTGGCTTTACCTGCGTGGAGCCGGAGACTTCGCCGGCGGCAGACAGCTAGTCGTCTGAGTCGTCGCCCGCGTCGCCGCTCTCGGCGGGCTCCCCCGCGCCGGCGCGGCGGATGACGATGCGGTCGGCTTCGATCGCGACCGTCACCTCGCGTTTGCCAGCCCAGTGCTCGGCGTACACCGGGTTGTCCTTGACCGCCGGGTCGAGCCAGAGGCCGTAGCCGTCGGCCTCGCCGTGGTCGAAGGTCGCCTCGAGGTCTTTGCGCCTGCCGCGGCCGCCGCGCCTGCCGCGTCGCCGCCGCCTGCGCGGTTTCGCCGCCGCCTCGGTGTCGTCCTCGTCGGCCTCGGTGTCGTCCTCGTCGTCCTTGGCCTCGGCGACGCTCTCCTGCTCTTCGGCTTCCTTCGCGGTCGCCGCCTCGACCTCGGCCTCGATCTCGTCGCGCAGGTCGACCTCCTGGCCGTTGCCGTTCTCGTCGTCCGCGGTGAGGTCGTGCTGCTTGCGGAACTCGCGCAGTTCGGAGGCCGAGACTTCGAGCTGGTGCGCGATCCAGGCGTCGGTCCGGCCCTGGCGGACCCAGGCGCGGATCTGGTTCAGCTGTGGCTTCAGTGAGCGACGTGCCATCGGCGCGCGAGTCTATTCAACGAACGGACAGCTTCGCCGCGTCGCCTATGCCATCAGGAAGGACAGGGCCTCGAACATCGCGACCACGACGACGATCACGGTCGCGGTCAGGCAGACGGCGAGGACGCTGAAGCGCACCTTGCCGTGGTGTTCCTTGCGGGTGATGCGGCGCTCGCGCGACCGGTTGGCGGCACGGCGACGCAGCTGCTCGCGTCGGCGGCGCTCCAAGGTGGTCTCCTGCTCGAAGGCAACCTCGAACTGGGAGATGCTCTGTCGCATTCTCATAACGAGTGAACGGCCCGGGTGACGTTCCGCGAGTGGCGGAGCCGACTTCCCGGCCGCTGCGGACCGTAGCAAAGCGACACGAGACCTTGCAACGGAAGCGGCTGTGAGGAATGCACGGAGTTCTGTCCATGCGGGCACGAGACCGTCAGGGCGAGCAGGCGCCCCAGAGGCCGCGCCCGGCCCGGGCGGCGCGCAGCTCCAGTCGCCGCAGCAGCGGCGCGAAGCGGTCGTTGGGCGGGATCGTCAGCGTTCGCGCCAGGCCGAGGCGGACCAGCGCCGCGTTGACGAAGCGGGGCCGGTCGGGCGCATGGGTCTCCAGGGCGGGGTCGAGGTAGGCGTAGGCGAGCAGGCGGTCGTAGGGGTCGCGCCGCTCCTCGCCGAAGACGAGCCGCAGCCGCCGCCCCTCCAGCAGCCGGTGGGCGAAGCCGGACGCCCGCGGGCCGAAGCATTCGACCGGCGTGTCCGGCTTGACCGTCTCGGGCGTGTCGACGCCGATCAGCCGCACGTCCTCCTCGGCGCCCTCGATCCGCGCCTCGAAGGTGTCGCCGTCGACGACGCGGGTGACCAGGGCGGCCACTTCGGCCGGCCCGCCTTCGCCGTCCTCCTCCATCCCTTCCCAGGGCCGGAGGACGAGCAGGGCGACGATGACGAGCAGCGCCGCGCTGCCAATAGCGCCCCGGCTCATCTAGGCGCCGGTTGGCGGCCGCCTACGGGATGCGGCGAACGTTGGAGACCAACGTCTCCTTGATCTGGCCGATGATCTCGAGCGCGTCGTTCCACTCGCGCTGCCAGACGTTGCGGCCGAAGATGACGCCGCTGCCGCCCGCCTGCATCACGTCGCGGGTGTTGGTGAGGACGACGTCGTCGTCGACCTTGGAGCCACCGGAGAGGACGACGAGCGCCCGCCCGGCCGACTCGACGCACTGGCGGATCGCCTCGGCCTGGTCGACTTCCATCTCGTCGTAGGGGGCGGGGGCGTCCTTGTCCTTGCCCGGGTCGACCTTCGGCATGTTGAGCTTGACCACGTCGGCGCCCATCTCCATCGCCATCCGCGCCGCGTAGTCGATCGCGTAGAAGGAGTTGGCGCCGCCCTTGGCGTCGACCGCTTCGCCGCGCGGGTAGGACCAGACGACCAGCGGCATCCCGAAGCGGTCGCATTCTTCGCGCACCCGGCGCAGCTGGGCGAGGTCCTCGTCCTGGCGCGGCGAGCCGACGTAGAGCGTGTAGCCGATCGCGTCGGCGCCGAGCCGCACGCCGTCCTCGACGCTGGCGTTGCAGGTGGAGAAGGCCTTGGCGGAGGAGGGGATGTCGGTCTTGCCGTTGACCTTGAGGATGAGCGGCACCTGGCCGGCGTAGTCGGGGTAGTACTTGCTGGCCATGCCGATCTGGCAGGCGAGCGCCGAGTAGCCGCCCTCGACCGCGAGCCGGAACTGGTAGTCGGGGTCCTTGGAGGCCGGGTTGGGGAAGAAGTCGCGGGGGCCGTGCTCGATGCCCTGGTCGATCGGCAGCAGCATCAGGGTCCCGTTGCCGGGGCCGAACTCGAACAGCAGCCTGCGCAGGCGGGCTCGTTTTCCTGGGGCCAGCTCGCTGAGAAGCGATTTCTGCTCGGTCAGGCTCTTCAACTCCACGCTGATTTCCTCCTAGAAGACGGGGTGTGAGCGCAGTATGCCACCGGCCGCGGGCCAGGAGCGGCCGTGACGTGGGGTTTATCCTCGGACAGACCATGAGCGAGACTGAGCTCAGCGTCATCTGCAAGAACTGCGGCTCGGAGGTCAGTCCCTACGTCACCGAGTGCCCCTACTGCGGCGCGCGCCTGCGCAAGCGGGCGCCGAAGCTCGAGCGGCGCGGCGACGGGCTCGAGGCGAAGCCGAAGCGGGGGACGGGAGGGGGCCTGTTCCGGGCGGCGCGGCGGCAGCGGCGCGACGCGGGGGGACCGCGGCCGGACCGGCCCTACGCGACGCTCGCCGCGATCCTCGGCTCCGCGGCGCTGCTGCTGCTCCAGGTCGCGAGCGGCGAGCCGCTGACCTTCTTCGGCGGCCTCTTCGTGCCCGTGGGGGACGAGTGGTGGCGCGTCTTCAGCGCCCCCTTCGCCTACGACGACGTCGGCTACCTCTTCGTCGTCTCCGTCGCCCTGGCGATCTTCGGGACCGGCGTCGAGCGGCGGCTCGGGACGGCCCTGACCGCCGTCCTGCTTCTCGCCACCGGCGCGCTCGGCATGCTGGCCGCGGCCGGGGTCGCCGACGCCCGCGGCGACTTCGGCGTGGTCGCGGGCGGCAACGGGATGGCGCTGGGCGCGCTCGCGGGCTGGCTGGCGCTGCGCCGGGCCGAAGCGCGCAACGTCGTCGACCGCGACTTTGACGCGATCGGGGTCGCGGTCTGCGCCGCGGTCCTGCTGGCGCTGCCGATCTTCGAGTCCACCGCCGACGTCTTCGCCGGCCTGGTCGGAGGCGCGGTCGGCGGCCTGGCGGGACTGGCCGCGGGAGCGCGGCGGTCCGCCCACTGAGGCGCCGCGGACCCGCCGTACATTCGGTGCCCATATGGGCACCGAATGTACGGCGGGTACCGGGCACCCGCTCGCCGACTACGCTGCGTTGGTGCCCTACAGCGACGAGGAGCTGGAGGCCGCGGTCGAGCGGCTCGCGGACGCGGAGCGCTTCGCCGAGGCCGAGGCCGTCGTCGCCCGCGCCGCGCCGAAGTTGCAGAAGGTACTGGCCAGCGCCCTCGCCCAGGGCGGCTGGTTCGGCGAGCCGCACGAGGCCGAGACGCTGAGGGCGGCGACCGTTCCCGACCCCGACGAGCGAATCGCGGCGGTCAGGACGCTGCTCGCCGAGGAGGCGAGGATGGGCATGATGGTCGGCGTCGCCGTCGGCTGGGCACTGCACGAGGAGATGACCGTCCCCCGGGACGAGAAAGGAGAGAGCTGACGATGGAGATCCGATTCCACGGCCATTCGTGCTTCGAGCTGAGCGAGGGAGGGACCACGGTGCTCGTCGACCCGTTCCTGGCGCCGAACAACCCCAGCGCCGTGGCGAGCGCCGAGGACGTCGAGCCGACCCACATCGCGCTCTCGCACGGGCACGCCGACCACGTCGCCGACGCGGTCTCGGTCGCGACCCGCACCGGCGCCCACTGCGTCGCGATGGTCGAGCTCGCCAACTGGCTCGAAGGCCAGGGCGTCGAGAAGGTCAGCGACCCCAACCTGGGCGGCACGGTCGAGTTCGACTGGGGCTACATCGGCCTGGTCCCTGCCTGGCACACCAACACCACGCCCGGCTCCGAAGAGAAGCCGTTCAGCGCCGAGCACGGCGTCGTGATGGGGCCGGCCGCGGGGCTGGTGATCAAGATCGGCGAGACGACCGTCTACCACGCCGGCGACACCTGCCTGTTCAGCGACATGAAGCTGATCGCCGAACGCAGCGACGTCGACGTCGCCCTGCTGCCGATCGGCGGCCACTACACGATGGACCGCCGCGACGCGGTCGTCGCCGCCGACTTCGTCGGCGCCGCGACCGTGATCCCGATGCACTACGACACGTTCCCGGCGATCGAGACCGACGCCGAGGCGTTCAAGTCCGAGGTAGAGGAGAAGACGTCCTCCCGGGTCGTGCTGCTGAAGGCGGGCGAGACGCACTCCGCGTAGGGAGCACGGCGGAAAACTGGCCAGCCAGCCAATCCGCTGCTAGGCTCGGCGCGACCGCGCCAGCCAGCCGAGGGGGAGTCGAAATGGAGGCCAAAGAAGCGACCGGGATCCGTCGGATGGAGCGCGAGGACTTCCAGGCGACCGCCGACCCGGCGCTGAACGAGGCCGCCGACCGCACCGCCGACGTCAAGCTGCTCAGCTACGCCGAGCTCTACGCGCTCTGGGAGCGGCAGCAGTGGCAGACGCAGGAGCTCGACTTCGGCCGCGACCGCGAGGACTGGCACGAGCGGATGAGCGCGGAGGAGCGCTTCCAGCGCATGTACGGGCTGTCGTCCTTCTTCATCGGCGAGCAGAAGGTGGCCGAGGAGCTGGGGCCGATCATGCGGGCGGCGCCGACCGAGGAGCAGCGGATCTTCCTCTGCACCCAGATCGCCGACGAGGCGCGGCACGTGCGCTTCTTCGAGCGCTTCTACCGCGAGGTCGGCGTGCTCGAGGCCGATGGGCTCGCCGAGATGCTGGCCGAGACCTCCGAGCACCTGAACGAGAACTTCGGCCGCCTCTTCGACGAGATGCTCAGGAAGCGGACCGACCGGCTCTCGGCCGAGCCCGGGGACACCGAGGCGCTGGTCGAGGCGGTGACGCTCTACCACATGGTCATCGAGGGGATGCTGGCCCTCACCGGGCAGCACTTCATCATGGACTACAACGAGCGGGAAGGGACGCTGCCGGCCTTCGTCGAGGGCTTCGCGAACGTCGCCCGCGACGAGCACCGCCACGTCGCCTTCGGCTCGGTCTTCCTGCGCGAGAAGGCGCACGAGGACGAGCGCTACAAGGCGGCGATCCAGCGCACGCTGGAGGAGGCGCTGCCGGTGGCAGACGGCGTGCTCTCGCCGCCTTGGGCGCCGGAGGGCGACGACTGGGAGCTGTTCGGCTACTCGCTCGCCGAAACGCGCCAGTTCGCCGGCACCTGCCTGATGCGGCGGCTGAAGGTGATCGGGCTGGGCTAGACGGTCCGGCCGGCCGACCGATCCGGCCGGCGGGACGATTTCCGCTGTATAGAAGCGGTTTTCGGCCCGTCGGCCTATTCGATGGCCGGCGCGGGTGCTTCTTCGGCGGCGCTGGACGAAGCCGCGGGCGGCGTCGCCGGGGCCGGTTCGCTCGGAGGCGGTGGTGGCGGTTCGCTGGGCGGCGGAGCGCTTTCCGCGGGCGGCGGGGAGGCCGGCGCCGGGCTGCTCGGCGAGCCCCCTACCGTCACCACGACGATGTCGCCGCCGCTGGGAGCGCCGGCGGCGCCGGTCGGCGCCTTCGCCGCGGTGACGCCGATCCCGCCACCGTCGACGGTCGCCGACTCTTCGCTGGGCTCGAGGGTGGGAGTGGAGGCCTCCTCGCCTTCGCTTGGCGTCGCTTCGGTCTCCACCGGCGGCGTCTCCTCGACCGGCGCCGGGACCGGCTCCGGCGTGGCGGGGGCCTCTTGGGCCTGCCGCGCGACGGGCGCGGCGGCGACGACGTGGGCGGGGGAGAGCGGGGCCGGTCGACGCAGCTCGATGAAGGGCGCGGAAGCCTTGGGCGCGCTGGCGGGCGGCGCGACGATCTCCTTCTCGACCCCGACCGCGCCGGCGGTGAGGGCCGCGGCGGTGAGGGCGCCGGCGACGGCCTTGGTCCCGATCGCGCCGCCGACCGCGCCGCCGATGCCGCTGGCGGCGCCGCTGCCGCCAAGCGCCGCGCCCATGGTCCCGACGGTCCCGACCGCGCCCGCGCCGGCGGTCGCGGTCGCCCCGGCCCCAGCGCCAGCCGCCGCGCCGGCACCGCCGGTCGCGCCGCCGCTGGCGCCGCCGAGACCGAGCTTGGAGGCAAGGAAGGCTTTCAGGGCGACGAGGGGGCCGACCGGGAAGAGGGCGGCCATCGTCTTCTCGTTGCTGCGGATCTGGGCGCGGAAGTCGGCGCATTCCTCGCACTCGCGGACGTGGCGCCGCACCGGGCCGGAAGCCTTGCGCAGTCCCTCCGCCGCCTCGGCCAGCTCCAGCCGCACCTCGCCGCAGGTCAGCTGGCGCGCCTGGCTCGCCTCGGCGAGCGAGATCCGCGCCCGCACCAGCAGCGACTTGACGGAGGGGACGCTGGTCTCCATCGTGGCGGCGATTTCCTCGTAGGACATGCCGTCCATCTCACGCAGGAGCAGGGCCGAGCGCTGGGTCTCGGGCAGCTTGCCGACGTCGTCGAGCAGCTGACGGAACTCCTCGCGGTTGTGGACCTTCTCGGCGGTGGTGGCCGCCTCGACGACGGGCACCATGTCCATCGATTCCTGCGCCTCGGCGGTCGGCTTGCGCAGGTGGTTGAGGCAGCGGTTGCGGGCGATCCGGTAGAGCCACGGCCGCAGGTTGATCTCGCGCTCGTCGGCCATCATCGCCCGGTGGGCGTTGACGAAGACCTCCTGGAGGACGTCTTCGGCGTCCTCGGTCGAGCGCAGCATCTGGCGGCAGAAGCCGAGCAGGCGGCCCTGGTAGCGGTCGACGATCACCTCGAAGGCGCCGGGGTTGCCGCCCCGCACCATCGCGATCAGGCCGGCGTCGCCCTGCAGCTTGAGCAGGGGCGAGCGGCGGGCGAGAAGTCCGCGGCGACTGGCGTGGGTTAGAGCGGATGCCTCCAAGCGTCTTTCTCCAGGGAAGGCGGGGTTTCCGTCTATGGGGACACCATAGCTGGGCGGTAGTTGCGCTCAGGACGAATATTTAGTGCGCGCTTAGACGTCCAAACGGCCCGCGGATACCATCGTCAGGCCCGGGTGGCGAAACTGGCAAAAGCGGCGCACTTAAAATGCGCTGCCCCGTATGGGGCTTGCGGGTTCGAGTCCCGCCCCGGGCATCCGTCCAGCCGGGGCCCGTCTCGAAATCCCCAGGCACACGCCTGTGGACGGCGGACCGGCGCGATGCGGCGTCCTCAGTCGCGCACCTGGAAATTCCGAGCCAGGCCCCGGCTGGATAGGCTCGCGGCATGGCCGATCACGGCGGGCGGCTCGTCGCCAAAGCGCTGAAGTCTCGGGGCGTGACGCATCTGTTCACGCTCTCCGGCGGGCATCTCTTTTCGATCTATGACGGCTGCAAAGCCGAGGGGATCGAGATCGTCGACGTGCGGCACGAGCAGACGGCCGTCTTCGCCGCCGAGGGCTTCGCGAAGGCGACGCGGGGGGTCGGGGTGGCGGCGCTGACCGCCGGGCCGGGGGTCACCAACGGGATCAGCGCGATCGCCGGTGCTCAGGCGAACTGCTCGCCGGTCTGCGTGCTCGGCGGGCGGGCGCCGGAGATGCGCTGGGGCGCCGGCTCGCTGCAGGAGATCGATCACCTGCCCTTCGTCGCGCCGCTGGTCAAATCGGCCGAGACGGTCAAGGAGCCGGGCGCGATCGCGGCGCGGACGGCGGCGGCGCTCGACCTGGCGCTGAGCGCGCCGGGCGGGCCGACTTTCGTCGACTATCCGCTCGACGTCGTCTTCAGCGAGGGCGAGGCCGAGCTGCCCGAGCGCGGTGCGCCCGAGGCGCGCCCCGCCGCGGGCGTGGAGGAGGCGGCTGAGCTGCTGCGCGGCGCCGAGCGGCCGGCGATCATGGCCGGCACCGGCCTCTACTGGGCGCGGGGCGAGGGCCGGCTGCGCGAGCTGGCCGAGGCGCTCGGCGTCCCGGTCTTCCTCAACGGCCTCGGTCGCGGCTGCCTGCCGGCCGACCACGAGCTCAGCTTCAGCAGGGCGCGCGGCGCCGGGCTCAAGGGCGCCGACGTGGCGCTGGTTGTCGGGGTGCCGATCGACTTCCGGCTCGGCTTCGGCGGCAGCTTCGGCGAGGAGACGAAGCTGATCCGGCTCGACGCGGCGCCCAACGAGCTGACGGCGAACCGGGCGCCCGAGGTCGACCTGGTCGGCGACGTGGCGGCGACGCTGGCCGCGCTCGGCGAGGCGGTCGAGGGCTCGTCGCGGCGCGGCGACGCCTGGCTGGAGCAGCTGCGCGCGGTCGAGGCCGAGAAGCGGGCCGCCGAGGAGGCGGAGCTGAACGACGCGCGCTCGCCGCTGCACCCGGTGCGCGTCTACAAGGAGCTGGGCGAGGTGCTCGACCGCGACGCGATCGTGATCGGCGACGGCGGCGACTTCGTCTCCTACGCCGGCCGCTTCGTCGAGACCTACGAGCCGGGCTGCTGGATGGATCCGGGCCCCTTCGGCTGCCTCGGCGCCGGCCCCGGGCAGGCGATCGGCGCCAAGCTCGCCCATCCCGACCGGCAGGTCTGCCTGCTGCTCGGCGACGGCGCCTTCGGCTTCGCCGGCATGGAGTTTGACACGCTGGCCCGCCACGGCCTGCCCGTGGTCGGGGTGATGGGCAACAACGGCATCTGGGCGCTGGAGCACCACCCGATGAAGTTCCTCTACGGCTACTCGGTCGCGGCCGAGCTGCGGCCGGAGACGCCCTACGAGAAGGTCGTCGAGGCGCTCGGCTGCGACGGAGTCGTGGTGCGCGAGCCGGCGGAGCTGCGACCGGCCCTGGAGCAGGCCTTCGAGTCGGGACGGCCGACGCTGGTCAACGTCCTCACCGACCCCGAGGTCGTCTACCCGCGCAAGTCGAACCTGGCCTGAGGGCGCGATCTTGGGGCCGCCCGGCGCCGAACGTGAATCGACCGCCAGCGATGGCGGTCGATTCAAGTCGGTCCCCGGGACGGGCAGGGGTACGTCTTCGGGGACCGGGTGCTTATTTGGTGGGCTCAGACGGCGGGAGGCGCCATGATGCGGCAATCGTCCGAGCCCTTTTCGGGTGGAGGATGAGTTGCGTCCATCCCTCTCCCGGTGCGCCGATTATCTGCCCGGGCTGTCCAACATGTCTACAACAGCCATATGCGGCTACTGATAAATGGGTAGCGTTCTTGTACTGAATAGTGGGGGATAGAAGTTCCCTTTTACCCAACTGGAGGGCGGTCGAGAACGAGCCTGTACAGGGCGGCCCAGGGGGCTGTACGGATCAGTTCACGCGGCCTCTGAAGCCGTTTGCAGGGCGGCGCCGTAGAGGATGTCGTGCTCGGCGACCCTGATCCGGTCGAGGCCGAAGGCCCGCATCGCCTCGACCAGGATGACCACGCCGGCGATGATGGTCGGGGCGCGGTCGGCGTGCAGGCCGACGATCTCGACTCGCTCGGCGAGCGGGCGAGAGGCGAAGAGCGAGAGCAGTCGCTGGATCGTCTCCAGCGAGAGGACGTGGCCATGGACACGCTCGGGGTCGTAGGGCTCAAGATCGAGCTCGACCGCGGCGAGCGAGGTGGGGGTGCCGGCGACCGCGATGCCGGCGGCGACGGGCGCGGCCTGGTCGCCTGGGACCGCGGCTTCGATCGAGCCGCGCACGTCGGCGGCGAGCTCCTCGAGCTCCGCCGCGGTTGGCGGATCCCCGGCGATGTGGCGCTCGGTGTGGCGAACGACCCCGACCTGCATCGAGTGCTCGAAGTCGATCCGGTCGCCGTGGCCGACGATCAGCTCGGTCGAGCCGCCGCCGATGTCGATCACCAGCGTCGGCTCGGCGGGCGGTCGCTCGTGCGTGGCGCCGAGGTAGGTGAGGCGAGCCTCCTCGCCGCCGTCGAGGACCTGGGCGGTCAGCGCGAAGCGCTCCCGCAGCTCGGCGACGAAGGCGTCGCCGTTGGACGCGTCGCGGACGGCGCTGGTCGCGATCGTCCTCGTCGCCTCGACCTCGAGCCGCTCGCAGAGCGCGGCGTAATCGCCGATCGCGTCGCAGGTGGCCTCGATCGCCTCGGTCGAGAGCTGGCCGGTCAGGTCGACGCCCCGGCCCAAGCGCGTCACCCGGCTCTGCCGCTCCAGCTTCACCACGTCGCCATTGGCGACCTCGGCGACCAGCAGCCGCGTCGAGTTGCTGCCGACGTCGATCACCGCCACCCTCTTGGAAGCCTCCGTCACGGGCGGGCACTCTAAGCGCGCCGCCCGCAAACCGCCGTCCCCCTGCTCAACAATTCCGCCCGTGCCCGCCAACCGTTGCTAGCATGGCCCTACCGCCGCGGGGTGGAGCAGCCAGGTAGCTCGTCGGGCTCATAACCCGAAGGTCGCGGGTTCGAATCCCGCCCCCGCTATAGGACGGAAACCCGCTTATAGAGCGGGTTTCCGCGTTTTTGGAAGACCTCAAAATCGCCGAAAAAAGCCGCTGGGGCAAGCCCTGGGGCAAGGTGAGGTCAAAGTGAGGTCGATTTAGACCTTGCGCGGCGGCTCCCGTCCACCTACGTTCGGCCGCGAGAAACGCGAATAAGCGGCCCCGGCGGCGCTGGAACGCCCCGGGGCCTGGCACCGAAGTACGAGCCTTCGATGCGAGAGAGACGGTACCGACGTAGGCCGCCCTGGACCGCGTCGCGGGTTCGTCCTCGGTGCCTCTATCGAGAGGAGGGGCGCTGTGTCCGCCACGACCACGACCATCGACCGGCACCAGCGAGAAGGGCTCTACGAACTGGTCCGCAACCACCTCGGCGGCATCGAGGACTTCTTTGTCGCCCTGGAGCGCACCGAAGACTTCGCCAAGGCCGAGCAACTGGCGGTGGAGTTCGCCGAAGACTTCCGCCTCCTGCAGGACATCGGCTGGGGGCCGAAGGACGAGCGCGAGGCGTTCGACCTGACGATGCCGGGTGCCGACCTGTTGGAACTGCTGACGCGCCTGCATGGCGAAGCGGTGAAAGTCCTCGTGGAGTCAGGCAGCGAGGCTCAGTCGAGCCGCGAAGACGCTGAGACCGACCGGCGCCTCCAGCTCGGCTACGAGGCGTGCAACAAGCTCCTGGCCGACCTCGACCCGCGCGAGGAGGGTCGCGGTCGACCGGCTCGCCTGGCTTCGCGGAGGAGCCGGTCCAGTTGCCCGCACGGAGACAGGCCATGAGCGGGCGGGCGAACAGCGAGCGTCGCGAGTTCTCGGGGGCCGGGGCTTTCGCAGGGACCAGGCGGGGTGCTTCGGGATCGGAAATCCCCGCCTGGCGCCTCGGCTCCCGAGGAGTCGCGATCGGGACGTGGACGCAATGAGCGGGTGGCGATGCCGGTCGGGAGCGAAAGGATCTTCTCGAAGGCGGCCGTTCCCTGAGCAGGTCCCGCCCAACCTGAATCACCTGGTGCTGACGGGGACGCTGCTGGAGAAGCCCCATAGAGCGAGTAGCCCGCGAGGCGATGCGGTCACGATGCTCCGGCTTGGGTTTCCGGTGCGCGATCCTGAGCGGCCCGACGACCTTTGGACCCTGGCGCGCTGTGAGGTCGAAGTGCCGGCTGCATTGGCTCGGCGAAGCGTGCCGAGCTTGCACGTCGGCGCCCCGGTGCTCGCATGGGGGCAGGTCAGCGATCGCGAGGCGACCGGGGACGGTAGCCAGTGGGGCGTGGTCGTCGCGGCCGCGGTTCACGCAGGAGCGCTGGCCGAGCCAATGCCGCGCCTGCTCCTCGCTGGGGGCCGCTGAGGGAAGGGCGATCGTGACTTTTCGAGGGCCGTGGCGCAGGCCACAGGGAGGTCCTCGGAAAGTCACGATTGCCTGCTGACCCTCGCATGGAGCTCAAACCGTGGAGCGGTATCGCTGCGAGGGATGCGGCCAAGCGCTGTTCGATTTTGGAGACGGCCCGCAGCCGACCCGATGCGAAGACTGCATCCCCGAAACCGGCGCCGGTAGCCCCTTCGTAGAGCAACTGGCGACCAATCTCCGTCGGCTTCGGCACAAGACGGGGATCGGACGACAGGAACTGGCTCGGCGAGCGGGGCTGAGGGTTGAGGACGTTCGGATTTCCGAAGATGCCGTCGCCGAACCGAGCGTGACCAAGGCGCTCAGACTCGCTCACTCGCTCGGCGTTTCGATCGACGAACTGGTTGATCGCATCTACTGGAATCCCGGCGAGATGGCGAAAAGCCCCGCCGATCGCCGGCCGGCATCGGAAAGGCTCTCGGGGTTCTTCCTGGTCCTGCCCCTGAACGTGCCCGTTTTCGACTCGCCGCCGCCGCGCGATCCGGTCACCAGCCGACAGGAGGCGGCTGAGATATTCGGGCAGAACGTCCGCAGCGCTCGCGAGCGGCGGCACCTTACGCAGACGACATTGGCTGGTGCCGCAGGGCTCAGCAAGGCCGGGCTGTCTCTCATCGAACGCGGCATCCGCGAGACGACCATCGAGACCTTGCTGTCCCTGGCTCGCGCCTTGGAAGTGACGCCGGGCCTTCTGCTCGCAGGCATCGTCTGGACGCCGCGCCAGTCCTCCTGCGTATCCGCGGCTCGCCGAGGCGGCGCCCAGCGCCACGACGCGCACAGCCTCGATGGCCCGATCAGGCAGCTCTGGCGGGAGGGCAAGAGGGCGGGCGAGATTGCCGATGCCCTCGGCACCTCAGCGGGCGCCGTCTCGGCCATCGTTCACCGACTCCGCGAGCACGGCGAGGAGCTTGAGTACCGCAGCCCTCCCACGCGAGGCGTCCACGAAGGGGCGCGGCGCCGACGCGGACAGCGACTGCGAATGTCCTTCACGGACGATCTTGTTGCCGAGAGCGAGAATCCCGCGGACAGCACTAGCGGACCGAATGCCTCAGACGGCGATCTGGTGGCTCGGATCGCCGCCAACGTGACTCATCACCGCGAGGTCGCTGGGCTGACTCTCCGGGAGCTTGGCGAAGGCGTCGAGGTTCACCAGACTCACCTGCACCGAATCGAGAAGGGAAGGGGAGGCCTGCCGATGCTCTCGATCTTCGTGAAGCTGGCGGCGAGCCTAAACGTCCGCTGCGAGCGAATCACCGAGGGCATCGTCTGGGACCCGACTCGGGGCGTCTTCAAGCTCGAGGACGCCAATAGCAAGCCCGACACGGCGTTGGAGCGCCTGGGGGGAAACGCTCGACGCGCTCGCCGTGAAATCGACATCTCGCAGCAGGTGCTGAGCGCCCGTGCGGCCATGAGTCGCGGTGACGTGGTCGACTTCGAGCGGGGCAGTCGCAACTTCCGAATCTCCGCAGCCGTCAGGCTGGCCGGGGCGTTGGGCATTGATCTCACCGATCTGTTCTCTGGTGTCGGAGGCTGGAACGTCCGGCCGCTTCCGGCACCCGAATACGGATCGGAAGATCGTCCGCCCACCAAAGCCGAGCGCGACGTCCTGCTTGTAGGTCTATGGCGAGAAGGGCGACCCGAACGCGACATCGCCGAGGCGCTGGACTTGACGGTCGGCACCGTCGGTTCCTACGTTCGCGAACTTCGGCATGCCGGAGAGCTCCTGCCATACCGTCGTCCTCCCCGCCGGCTCGTCGAGAGGGTAGCGCGGCGGCGGCATCCTCAATGCGGTCAGGCTGATCAACGACCTTCTGACTGCGCTTCGGGCAGGTCGAAGGGGGAGTAAGCGAAAGTACGATTTCAGGCGCCTTGCCGAGCGACTTGGTGACGTCAACGAGGGGCTATGGCCCCCGATCTCACATTATGAAACTTAGGCCGCAGGATTCGACCCCCGCTTCCCTGGCTTAGTCGCCATTAGCTTTTGCAAGTACGGCAATGTGATCGAGGTTCCGGTAGCGCTCAGCGTAGTCGAGGCCATAGCCGACTACGAAGCGATCCGGAACCTGAAAACCTACGTAGCGAAGATCAACGTCGACCCGCAGTTGGTCTGGCTTCATCAACAACGCGCAGGTCTCTACAGAGGCGGCTCCACGGGCCTTCAGGTGACGAGTTAGATAGCGAAGCGTCACGCCTGACTCGATTATGTCCTCGACAATCAAAATGTTACGCCCCTCGATGGAGCCGTTGAGGTCACTCACAACCCGCACTGCCCCTGAGGTTCTCGTTCCGGAGCCATAGGAAGAAACCGTCATAAAGTCGATCTCGCAGGGAATGCCTAGGTGACGCAAGAGGTCGGCGAGAAAGATAAGTGCGCCTTTCAGCACGCCGACGACGAACAGGTCACGGCCGAGGTAGTCGCTGCCGATCTTGCTTCCCAGTTCGCCAACGCGACTCTGTAGTTCTGCCCGAGTGACCATGACCTCGCCGATGATCGGTTCTCCCTTATTTGTAGACAGGCTCACGGAGCTGCTCCTAAATGGTCCTGCGGTTACGGCGTTCCCAAATCCGCCACCGGTTGCATGGCACGCTCGCGCGGGGTGGCGGGTGCTTCCATGCGACTGGAATGGATTCGCGGCGCCAGAACTCGCTCCAGCCACCAACCAGCTACCAAAGAGCTGATGACGGCCAGCATCACGAGTGAGGCATAGAAGCCGCCATTGATAATTCCTGCATCGAGAGCGACAGTGGCCAGGATGATTCCCGGGCCTCCACGTGCGTTCATTGCTATCGCGAGGTTTCCCGAGTTGACCGGGGGCTGGCCGGCCAGACGAGCACCAAGATAGACGCTGCCAGCCTTGACAAGGCAAGCAAGTAGGAAGAAGGCAGCGAAGAAAGTCAGGCTAAAGGCATGAATGAGATCGAGTCTCATGCCCACGATCCCGAAGTAGATCGGTACAAAGAACGCTAGACCGTAACTCTTGATGCGGTTCGTTGCCTCGGAACTCTCACTGCCTCCTAGCGCCAAGCCTGCCACCAGTCCACCAAACAGGGGCGGTACGTTGATGAGCATGCATGCGGCCGCAGCACCAAAGACGAAGAGCAGCTCGGACCTCACGTCGCTCGCGATCCTGCTTACTAGAGAATTTTGACGCGCGCCATGCCGTCCTAGCCACGCCCCTCCTGCAAGGGCGGCGCTAACTGCGCATAGGTAGTAGATGGCGCTCAAGGCAGAGCCTCCCTCTATGCCTAGCTCAGCCGACAACCCGACACTTCCCGCCGAGCTTTGGACGATGCCCACAGCGACGCCAAGAACTGCGAACATGACGATGTCCTCGAGTATTGCTGCGCCGAGGACGACGCGAGCGAACGCCGTCCGCATTAGGCCTAGGTCGAGCAGTATCCGAGAGATCACCGGAATGCTGGTGACCGCGATTGCCGCAGCGAAGACGAGGGCGAGCGCCGTCTTGTCGTTGGCGGCACCCGCGATGCCGGCTGGCTCAGCCGCTAGGAATATTCCTAGCCCGATGGCGAAAGGCAGAACGGTGCCAGCTGCGGCGACGAGAAACGTGGTGACCCGCTCCCCGCCAATTGGAAGCCGTCGCAGCTCCGTGCCGGTGGCGAACATAAGCCATATGAGGCCCAGCTGGTACATGACGTCCAGGGCCAACACCGAAGGACCGGCCTCGGGAAAGAGTTGTGCCTGGAGATGAGGGGCCGCGGCCCCAAAAACGGTCGGACCGAGGATCGCTCCGCCAAGGATCTCTCCGATGACGCGGGGCTGGCGCCGTCGGGCGAAGAGCTCGCCGACGGCAACGGCGAAGAGGAGAAGAAGGCCGGCCGAGAGCAGAAACCGCAAGAGGTCTGACTCGGTCAGCGCCATGATCACAGCGTCGTGAGCGCTTTACCAATATGTGTTCGCCTGAGACCATCGCGCTTCGGGCGGTGATCAATCGGCGACGGGGACCTCCTGCACGGTTTGTGGCCAACGGAGGTCATACTGCTGGAACCTTCGCGCCCTCGAAGTGCTTGGCGTGGAAGCGCTCAAGCCGCTCGAGTGCAGCGTCGATCCTCGTGATCGGGGCGGCGGAATAGGAGAAACGCACGAAGCCGGAACCAGCGGCCCCGAAATGGCTGCCTGGCACGACGCATACGGCCTCCTCCGCCAATAGCCGCCGAGCATAGGACACGTCGTCCATCGTCGTACTTACCACGCGTGGAAAGGCAAAAAAAGCTCCGTCTGGCACTCGACACTCAAGGCCAGGCAGGCGCTGGAGCCCATGAACCAATCTGTCGCGCCGTTCCCGCAACTGCGGCATCAATTCCCGCGAAATCCTGTCGCCTTGAGCCAGAGCTGCGATTCCTCCCCGCTGCGCAAATGGTGGAAGGCAAAGGAGCGTCGTTTGCAGCAGCAAGCCCATCTTCTCGATTACCGGCTCCGGCCCGATCGCGTATCCAAGCCTCCAGCCGGCCATGGCGTGCGACTTGGAGAGGCTGCCAAGCACCACCGTCCTCTCTCGACATTGGTCATGCTGCGCCGGCGAGTGATGGGGAATCTCGTAGGACATCCCCGCGTACACCTCATCGCTGAGAAGCAAGCAGTTGTGCTGTTGGGCCGCCCGGGTTATCTCAGTGACGGCCTCCTCGCTCAGGCATGACCCCGTTGGGTTTCCAGGCGAGTTGACGATGATCAAGCGCGTTCTCGAGTTGAGCATTGCCCGCACCTTTTCGGGCTCCATGTCGAAGCCCGTTTGCTCCTCAAGCTTTACCGTCCGCGTGACAACGGCCGTATGTGAAAGCACTGCGCGATACGTCGGGAAGCTTGGGTCTGGAATGATGACCTCATCGCCATGATCGGCGACGCAACGAACCAGAAACTCGACTACGGCGTTCGCAGGACAAACCAGAATCTGGGGCAATGACGGGCGAAACCCCAGCGTCCGCTCTGTATGGTCGGCGATTGCTTCCCTGAACTCACGCAGCCCTCGGGAGTCCGTGTAACCCGTTTCTCCCGCGTCTAGTGCTAACTTCGCCGCGGAGACCGCTGCAGCTGGAGAATTGAAGTCAAGGCCGCCTATCTCGAAGTGAACGACATCCGTCCCATCCAGCGATAGCTCGTCGGCTTCCTGCATCAGCTGGAACAAGGGCTGTCCCATCAAGCGATCAGCAAAGGTTGCTAGGACAGCCATGTTTAGCAAAAACCTCCTTACTTCAATTCGGCCGCATTTTCCAACGTTTTTGGACTCTTTCTGGCTTTGTGGCTTGACATTCTACCATTTTTACTCTAAGAAAACTGACTAAATTGTGCAATCCAAATCTGTCATCCGACACGGAGCAAGGCAATGGCTACCGCAAGCGAGGATCAGCGTGTAACCCGTGGAGCACCTCTCTACGAGTTGGACAAACCAACCGTCGATCTACTTCAAGAGTCGGCGCCCCTGATGCAGGCCTGGTCGGAAACCTCGTGTGTCGTGAAGGCGTCGGGTGGCATGGAGGAGTGGGCTAAGAGTCAGCAAGGTGGCAGCGCGGATCGCGTCCCAACGTGTGATTGGTACCACGGCACTTGGCAACTCCTACGTCTTTTGAACATGGTTGCGGTGCCACCTTGGTATCCGTTCTATAGCGAAGCACTAGGCACCGTACTACAGGAAAGGCCTGACGCTGACGTACTGATCTCTGCAGCGGCTGACTACGGCATGCTCTGCACCCTCCATGAAGCAATCGTAGCGACCGAGAGTTCACCGCACGTCGTCATATGCGACATTTGTGAAACGCCGCTACTGGCCTCTCAGTGGTACGCGGAACGAAACCATTTCCAGCTTGAGTGCATCTGTGACGATCTTCTGACTACGGATAGTCTGCGAAATGAAAGCTTCGACCTGATCGTAACTGACGAGCTGCTCACCGTTCTGAAAGCCGCCAGCAAGCCAACTATTGTTGACCGATGGAAGAAGCTGCTGAAGGCGGGAGGCACCGTTGTCACCACCGCCATGATCGGCGATCCAACGACTCCGGAGCTGCGCGACTCATATGCCCGCCGGGCACGTGATCTCCTTGATGCACATTTCGACCGCTTCAGCAGTCTAAGCCTTGATCGCCATGAGTTGATTGAGCGATTTGATCGATTCGCCGAAGTCCACACCCGGCACATGGTCACCGGTACGCAGGAGGTGGAAGCCCTCTTTTCGGAGTTTGACCTTGAGTTCTCCCTCGTCGACACGCCGGGTGAGTGCGTAAACCCGACGACTGCGTTTCAGATTACCGCGCGAAAACGGTCCAGCTGACAAGCTGTAAATCGGAAGCCGGAATGGCTAACGCCGAGATGCTGGCCTTATCGCCTGCGGCCTAGCCTGGCCCAACGCCAAGCTGTGTTCACTTTCTTTCGCAGTTCGCAACGACGAGGAAATCGGAGCGGGCCGCGCCCCCGAGGTCAGAGTTCATCGACACATACCAACCCCGCTTCGACGGGACCGGCCCAGATTCAACCGTCCAGATGTGCGATATGACTCCGGCACCGCCGGCAATCTGCCGAATGCCGCCGGAGATCACGCGCTCGCCTTTTTTGCAGATCGCGTGGCCGACCGCAAAGTTGAAGGAGCCGTCGAGCGGGGTGGTGTCCCTGTCCAGGAGCTTGCCGAAGCGAAGCGAGAGCTTGCCGCGCTTGGCTGAGCTGGTGGCCTTCTCCTCGCCGCCGGAAACGGCGAGCGCGGTGCCCCCCAGGGATGCGAAGAGGGCGATCATTGCGACGACCATCGCGGGGGACGGGCGCACAGTCTTGATCTTCATTCGGGATCTCCTTACTCGATCGGGGCCCTAGCGGCGAGGTGAATGCTTCGTCCTCTGGGGAGGGTGGGGATTGACTCGGATGTATCGGTTTACCGAGCGGCCGGGACGGTACGGGTAGCCGGCCTGCTCGGGCACGTAGACCCAGACGACGAATCTCGTCGTCCTCGGGATCGGCGAGAAGGCATAGCCGATGCGGAAGTGGCAGAGAGGGTCCGTCGTCGCCTGTCGGACGAGGACCTTTCGCGTCGCGCCGCGCACCGTCGCCTTCACGTAGGCGTTCCTACTGGCGCAACTGGGGCCAGGGAGCTCGCCGGAGAAAAAGACCTTCTTGTTGATCGGCGAGCGGTGGGTGCTGAGGTGCAGGGTCGAGCGGGAGCGAACACGCAGGGCCAGGGTCTCGGCCACCTCGAAGGCGCCCGAGCGATAGCCGACTCGGAAGATGCGTGACGGGCCGCGGTTCGTCTTGTAAGACCACCCGCCATTTTGGTTGGTCATGGTCGTCGCGGCCAGGTGGAAGGGCCGGCCGGGCAGATCGGTGTGCGCCTGGATGCAGACCTGGGCGCCCGCTACGGGCTGCCCGTTGGAGTCGAGGAGGCGGCCGCGAATCAGAGCTTTGCGGCGGAAGGGAAGGGTCCGTTCCTTGCGCTTGTTGCCGGCGAAGCCCGCCGTAATCGTCTTGCCGCCGGCCACAGGTGAGCCTGGGCAGAGGTTGTTCACGAGCACTTCGCGTGACTCGCAGATGTCGTTGGGGGTGCCGGTCTGGGCGTAGTCGTAGGCGCAGACCGACACGGTGTTCAACCCCTCCTTGAACGGAGCCGCAGCCGTGTCGATCGAGTACGTCTTGGTCAGGGTCGCAGGGCAGGGCGCCATCCGCGAGGTCAGGTTTCCCGGTAGCGGGTTGCAGCTCGCTGAGAGATCGTCGCCGCCGGCGCCTTTTCCGTTGACGACGATCTGCACCGATCGAAGCCCGGCGCCCTGGTCGGCGGCGGCCACGTCGACCGTCTGAGGACCGCGGAGTTCGGAGCCGGAGAACATGGAGCCGCCGACCTTCAGGGTCGGCTGCGAGACGTCGCTGAGGGCGATTCGCACGTGCTTGGCCGACGCAAGCGCTCCCGCACCTGCTCCTACGCAGCGGTTGCCGTCGTTGGGCGCCGTGCACTCCAGCCGCACGACGAGATAGCGCCAATTCCCGACCGGGATGCCGGTTTCGTGCCCCAGGTTGTCGTTCTGGACCGCGAACGCGACCCCCGCTCCGGCGTCGGGCGATACCGCCAGGTAGCCGTGGTGCCCGGCGTCGGTGGCAAGACGAGAGAACACAGAGCCGCCGACGATGTAGGTGCCTGCAGGCGCCTGGAAGACCCAGGCGCCGAACGCACCCTGGACGGTGCCCGTTTCTCCCGGGCCGAGCTGGTGAACGAGCGAGAGGCCCGGTGCGCCCTGGCTGCAATCGACGCGCGGCTTGTAGTGGTTGGTCGAGTAGGTGTAGCCAACGTCGGGGGCGCCTGGATTCAGACCGGGAGAGCACTGCGCGACGACGTAGTTGCCGGCGGTGGCGGTTCCGATGAAGGCGCCGAGGAGAGGGACTGCTGCGATCGCGATAGCGGCGATCGCTCTGCCGGGGCGAGTAAAGGTGGGGCTCATCATCTACCTCCAGGGGTTCGGAAGGCGAGGATCCGAGCTGCCTCGACGGGGCGGCTCTCTATCCACCTGTCGTGCGACGCGAAGATTTCCGGCGCCGACTTCTTCATTGCCCCACCAGCCCGCCGACGCCTTGGGATTCCGCAGCCCTGTTAGGGGTTGCTTCTCCTGACGGCGGAGGACTGCTTTCGACTGGCGTGGATTCGGTCGGTTCGGAGGAGCGTTCTTCGGGGAAGAGCGCCCCCGTCCCTTGGCTCTCGACTTCTCGGTTGGCCTGACGCTCTTTCTTCTCGGCGGCCGACGCCGAGCTCCCCGACTCGGAGCCCGTCGGCTGCTGGGAGGAACTGATCGGCGCTGGAGGCGGTGGCGGCACAGGCGGCGCCACGACGACGCTCGGCTCCACACGCTCAAGCTGAGCGCCCCCGCCTGGGTCGGGCTGATCCGGTCCGCCGACTCCTGCGAGCTGGGCGCCGCCAACCGCCAGCAGGCACGCCGCGGTGCATCCGTCGACCACCTTCGCGGGCCCGCTGCCGGCGATCGTTGCGACCCGTTCGGTGGTCTCGCTGCCACCAATGCGACGGACGATCCCTTCGGCGAGGCGGACGAGGTGCTCGAACGGGCCTTGGGAGATGGCGGCCTTCGCGCCGCGAAGGCCGACCCAGGTGACGACCCCGATCTCGATCGCCAGTTGCGAGCCCGGCTCCGGCACCGGGGCGTCGAGTATCCGCCCGAGCTTTCGCAGGGCCTGCTTGAGTCGTCGCCGATAGGTGCGTTCGCTGCAAAAGAGCGCTTCGGCGCTCGCCTCCGCGGTCTTCTCCTCGAAGTAGTGGAGGCTGAGGACCTGCTGCTCTTCGGGCGAGAGCTGGCGCACGGCCTCGCGCAGCTCCTCGGCCTGCAGGTACTCGATCGCCAGCTCTTCGCTGGGCGGCTCGGCCACTCTGCCGCTCTCGATGAGCACGCCGACCACGGCGCCGTCGACCTGACGAGCCTCGCGACGCAGCTCGTCAATGGCCCGCAGGAAGGCGGCCTGGACTACGAACCCGTTTCGGTTCTCTATGACCTCGCCGCCGTCGAGCTTGCGGAGATATTCAACGATGCCCTTCTGGATCGAGTCCTCGAGGCAGCGCTCGATGAAGGAGTCCGACAGATCGAAGGCCCTCAGCTTGCCTCGAACGGCGCGCTCGATCTCGCGGAGCGCGTCGGCCTGAAGCGGACGGTCGGTCTCGCGAGTGCTCATGCGCCGGTACTCCGGCGCGCTATTACCCGTTTTCTTCATTTGCACACTTCTTCAAGCAAAAGGTTTTTGATCCGGTAAGGGACATGAGGGCTCTACTTCTTTGTCGAGCGAGAGGCTGCCTTCCGGCAACTTCTTCGGAGTTGGCCGGCCGCAGCGCCGCGAAGCGACGGGTAGGTATGAAGGCAGCAAACGAACATTCATCGTCTGCTGATCACACTCAGTCGCGCGAGTCACTTCCCAAGGACGTTGTCGAGCTGACGGCGCAGCGCCTTCGGGTGATGGCGGAGCCGACCAGGATCGCATTGCTGGAGGCGTTGAATCGCGGCGAGGCAGGTGTTCAGGAGCTGGCCGATCAGGTCGACCTCCCGCACCAGACCGCGTCGCACCATCTCAACGTCCTGTGGCGGGCGGGCGTTCTCGCTCGCCGCCGGGTCGGGACGATGACCCTCTACTCGGTCTCCGACTGGAGCGCGTGGTGGGTCATCGAGCAGATCGCGCGCTGGGTGCAGTCCTGCCAAGACGAACAGGGCGCCACGGCGCCTACCAAATAGAGCAGCGCTGAGGGCGCAGGGCTGCTGGCTCTGCGCCCGACGCTGCTCTCATAGCTGGCGCCCAAGTCGGCCTCGCCGATTCGTATTCCCCTGCCCGGAAACGGCCGCCGCGCTCCTCATGGGTCGCGATTGTGCCTGCCTCTACCACACACATTTCGCCAATCCGCGTATGCGAATAAGCGCATAAGTGTGTTTGTAGCCATATCGAGCCGAGCGCAGTACCCCTACCTCACCAACGCAAAACACACCGCCCGGTGACTCACACAGTCACTTGGTGGCGGAGCCAAGGAGGCGAATGCAAGGTGAGGCAAGAGGTAAGTACCAAAGTCAGATCGGCTAACTCAAGCGCTAGGGCGCTTCCGCGAGCGGTCGGTCGGGTCGCGATCTGGACCATCCTTGGCCTCCTGCTGATCCGCGGGGTTCTGGTCGAGCCGGCCGCGCCGCCCCCAGCTTCGAGCAGGGCTTC
>Ga0157298_10000003_pt1 | contig 210037 bp, 199 predicted proteins | sample NitcycUS043104R2_FD_108394 | JGI IMG/M metagenome (GOLD analysis project Ga0157298, IMG submission 108394) | Soil microbial communities from Arlington Agricultural Research Station in Wisconsin, USA - Nitrogen cycling UWRJ-S043-104R-2 | ecosystem: Environmental > Terrestrial > Soil >...
CGGGCAAGTGCGCGGACGTCGAACAGGAAAGCACCGCCAACGGCATGCAGATCCACCAGTGGGAATGCCACTGGCGCGCCAACCAGCAGTGGCAGAAACAGTTGATCTGGTGAGGAGCGGAGGGCGAGGCTAGGCCACCGCAGCGCCGGCGAAGGCGGCGATCTCGTCTGCGAGGCGCTGTGGCTGGTCGATCGGGACGAAGGTCTTCGAGTCGGGGATCTCGACGATCCTGGCGTTGCCCGTCTCGGCGGCCAGCCGTTGCGCGTAGCGGAGCGGGAAGAAGCGGTCATCCGGCGCCCAGGCCAGCAGGATCGGCAGCTTCGAGCCGCGCAGCTTCTCGGCCGCCTCCAGCGTGTGGCGGTTGTCCATGCCGACCGTCACCTTCTTGAGGTCCCGCTTGACCCCCGGATCGGTCTGCCCCGGCTCCATCCAGGAGGCGACCAGCTCCGGCGGGATCGAGGTCTTGGCGAAGGGCCGGAAGGCGGCGCGGGCCACCGCGCCGATCCGGAAGGGAGCGTTGAGCGCGGCAACGCCGCCGGGCAGCTTGGCGAGCGGCACCAGCGCCTTGAAGATTCCCGGCGGGAAGTTCTCGTGCGTGTCGCAGTTGGTCAGGACGAGACGACCGACGCGCTCGGGGTGCCGCGTCACCAGCACCTGCGACATCGCGCCGCCGGAGTCGTTGCCGACGATAGTCACGTCCTCCAGTCCCTTCTCCTCGAGGAAGCTGTGGACGATCGCCGCGATGCCCGGGGGAGAGAGGTCCGCGCCCGGATCCATCGCCATCCGCTGCGAGCCGATCGGCCAGTCGGGCGCGATGCAGCGGAAGCGGTCGGAGAGGCGGTCCACGACGCCGTCCCAGAGCCGCCCGTCGACCAGGTAGCCGTGGACGAAGACGATCGGCGGTCCCTCGCCCACCTCCCGGTAGCGAACCCGGCCGGCCGGCAGGTCGATCTCGCGGCGCTGGTCTGACTGGGACATCCCGTCCTCCTCGGTGGCGAAGCTGGTTGAGAAGCTGAACAACGGCTAACTTACATACAGACTGTATGAATGTCAAACGCACTCAGAGCGAGCGCTCGCAGGCGACCCGCGGCGCGCTGGTCACGGCCGCGCGCCGCCTCTTCGCCGAGCGCGGCTACGCCGGCGTCGGCACGGAGGAGATCGTCCGCGCGGCCGGCGTCACTCGGGGCGCCCTCTACCACCACTTCGCCGACAAGCGCGACCTGTTCGAGGCCGTCTACGAGCAGCTCGAGGCGGACCTGACCGAGCGGATCGCCTCCGGCGCCCTCGCCGCCAACGCCGACTCGCCCCTGGCGGCGATGCGTGCCGGCGCCGCCATGTTCCTGCGCGCCTGCACCGAGCCCGAGGCGCAGCAGATCGCCCTCCTCGACGGCCCCGCCGTGCTCGGCTGGGACCGCTGGCGGGAGATCGGCGCCCAGCACGGGCTGGGCCTGATCGAGGCCACCCTGCGAGCGGCGATCGAGGCGGACGCGATCCCGCGGCAGCCGGTGCGCCCGCTCGCCCACGTCCTGATGGGCGCGCTCGACGAGGCCGCGCTCCTGGTCGCGACGGCGGACGACCCCGAGAGCGCGCGCGCCGAGGTTGGGCGCACGCTCGATTTCGTGATCGACTCGCTCAGTTCTGGCGCTCGACCGCGCTAGCCCGCGAGGCGGTCGGGACCGGCCACTCGGCGCCGCGGTCGACCCCGGCCCGGTGCCGCTCCTTCTGCGCGTACATCCGAACGTCGGCAAGGTGGAGCGCCTCGGCGGGGTCGGCCGCCTCGGTGGGGATCGCGGCCGCCCCCAGCGAGGCGTCGACGCCGAGCTCCTTGCCGCTCTCGCGCAGCGCCCTGCCGGCGCCGCGGATCACCTCGTCGAAGCGCCCCGGCTCGCAGTCGACCAGAGCGCAGAACTCGTCGCCGCCCACCCGGTAGACGGTCCCGTCGCCGTCGATCGCGTCGCGCAGGGCGCGGCCGAGGCGGATCAGGAGGGCGTCGCCGGCGGGGTGGCCGTAGGTGTCGTTGTAGCGCTTGAAGCCGTTGAGGTCGAGGAAGAGGAGCGAGACGGGTCGCTCCGGAGTCGCCCGCCCCGCCAGTGCCTCCAGCTCGACCTGCATGCGGCCGCGGTTGCCGAGGCCGGTGAGCGGGTCGGTCTGCACCTGCTCCAGCAGCCGCCGGTTCTCGCGCGCGGCGAGGGCCAGCCTGACGATCACGGCGACCATCGTCGCCGCCCACAGCGTCGTCGAGAGCGCGCTGCGGCCGCCCAGGTACTGCATCGTGAAGAGGCCGATCATCACGGTCGCGAAGAGGGCGGGGACGATCAGTTCGCGCCAGGCGCCCGGCTGCTCCGTCGAGCGGATCGTCGCCGGCGCCGGCTGCCAGACGGCGACGCCGAGGCAGGCTGCCGAGATCAGGTAGATCGGTTCGATCCACCCTCCTCCCGGCAGGGCCGCGGCGGTCCACTGCAGCGTGTAGGCGACGTCGGCGACGACCATCGCGGCGAGGCTCGCCAGCAGCAGGCTCCAGGTCCTGCCCGGTCGCCACCCCGTCAGGGCGACGATGCCGACCAGCAGTGAGACCATCGCGATGTCCAGCAGCGGGTAGACGAGGGTGGTCGCCTGTTCCAGCGTGCTGCCGGTCGCGCGGTCGGCGACGAAGTCGAAGACGAAGGCGGTGCCGAGCGCCGCCGTGCCGAGCGCCGCGATCAGGCCGTCGGTCCAGAGCCGCCAGTCCATCTGGTGGGCGCGAGCCCGCACCAGCAGCGCCAGCCCGGCGTAGGCAAGCGGGTAGAAGAGCAGGTAGCCGGCGTCGGCCGGCGAGGGGTAGGGCGCTTCCGGGTTGGCTTCGATGAAGGCGGTCCAGTAGACCTCGGCGGACCCCCAGAAGGCGACGGCGACGCCGATCAGGAGCCAGGCGGAGCGCTCGCTGCGGTAGGCGAAGGCACGCAGCAGGCAGGCGACCGCCGCGCCGATCACGACCGAGTCGTAGAGGACCCCGTTGAGGGCAAGGTCGAGCCCGTCGCCACCCAGCCCGAACCAGGCGTGGAGCGCGACGACGACCGTGCCGCCGACCAGGAACGCCGCGAGGGCGCGGCGGGTCGCCTGACGGCGCTGTGGATCGGCCAGGTTCGGCTCGCTGATGCGCACGCCTAGGTATCGGCCGGCGGCGGCCGCTTCACAACCCCCGAAATGGAGTAATTCACGCCTGCCGCCGTCCGATTCGTCGCGTCATCTAGACTGGAGGGACGATGAAGGCGGGAATCCACCCCGAGTACACGCTGGCGCACGTCCATTGCTCGTGCGGCAACCAGTTCTACACCCGCTCCACGAAGGCGGACCTCCACGTCGAGCTCTGCTCGGAGTGCCACCCCTTCTACACGGGCAAGCAGAAGCTGGTCGACACCGGCGGCCGGGTCGAGCGGTTCCAGCGACGCGCGGCCAAGCACGCCAAGGCCAACCGGTAGAGCATGGGTGCGGAGGCTGGCTCTCCGCGGACCGATGACGCGTCCCTGAACGGCGCCGACCCGCTGCGCATGCCCGACGGCGCCCTCGTCGCCAAGCGCGACGCGCCGCTCGGCGGCCAGGCGGTGCTGGAGGGCGTGATGATGCGCGGCGTCTCCACCTGGGCCGTCGCGGTGCGCAACCCGGAAGGCCAGATCGAGGTCACCTCGGAGCCGCTCAAGCCCTGGGCGCGGCGCCACCGGCTCTGGCGAGTCCCGGTGATCCGCGGCGTGGTCGCCCTCGGCGAGTCGCTGAAGATCGGCTTCCGGGCGCTGGCGATCTCCGCCAACGCCCAGCTCGAGGAGGACGACGAGGGCAAGCAGGAAGAGATCGGCGGCTGGATGTGGGGCCTGACCATCGTCCTCTCCCTCGCCTTGGCGGTCGGCCTCTTCTTCGTCGTCCCGGTCGGGCTGACCAGCCTGATCAAGGACCAGCTCGGCAACGCCTTCCTCTTCTGGCTCGTCGAGGGCATCCTCCGCACGGCGATCTTCATCGGCTACATCGTCGCGATCAGCCGCCTGCCCGACCTGCGCCGGGTCTTCGAGTACCACGGCGCCGAGCACAAGACGATCTCCTGCTTCGAGGCCGAAGACGAGCTGACGCCCGCGCGGGCGAAGCTCTACTCGCGCCTGCACCCGCGCTGCGGAACGAGCTTCCTGCTGATCGTGATGGTCCTGGCGATCTTCGTCTTCGCGCCGATCGGCCTGCCGGCCTGGTACTGGCTGCTCGCCTCGCGGATCCTCGGCATCCCGCTGATCGCCGGCCTCTCCTACGAGGTGATCAAGTGGGCGGGGAAGAACCGGCGCAAACGCTGGGTCCGGGCGGTGATGTGGCCGGGCCTGATGCTCCAGAACCTGACCACCCGCGAGCCCGACGAGGACGAGCTGGCCGTGGCGATCGCCGCGCTGGAGAAGGTCCTCGACGAGGAACCGGAGGCTCGCAAGGGCGAGTCGCCGATCGAGATCGTCGCGTAGGCGTGTCGCGCGGCAGGTCGAGGTATCTGGTTGCGATGCTGGCCGCGGCGGTAGCGCTCGCCGCTACCGCGGCGAGCGGCACGGCGGCGACCACGTGCGCGGTGAGCGGGCTCGGTTGCCCGGCGCCCCCGGAAATAGAGCTGCTACCCGCCCTCCATGTCACCCCACAGGCATTGCCCGCGGGGAAGCTGGCGCCGGTGTCATTCAGCGGTAGAGCTCGCGTCACGACCGCGAACGGGACCCACCCCTCGGCACTGCGCGAAGCGGTCGTAGACGTGGACCGAGACGTCGTCATCGACGTCGACGGCCTTCCCGCCTGCGGATACCGCCGGCTCGCCTCGCGGGAAAGCGATGCGGCGCGGGACGTCTGCCGCCGGGCAATCATCGGCTGGGGCACGGCGGTCGTCGAGCTCAGCTATCCCGAAAGCAGACCGATCGCCCTCGAGACCGATGTGACGCTCTTCAACGGCGGCGCCAGGGGCCGGGCGACGAGGCTGTTCCTGCACGGCTTCCTCCCGATCCCGCGTCCTCGGGCGCTCGTCGCGCCGGTGACCCTCGAACCGGCGCCGGGGGATGGGGGAGGCTTGCACGCGACGATCGCGATACCGAGAGCCTCGGAGGGGCACGGCTCCCTGATCGATTTCGCCCTGACGGTCCGCGGGACCTTCGCCACCGCCGACGGGGCACGGAGCAGCTTCCTCTCGGCCCGCTGTCCCGACGGCAGGTTCGAGGTGTCGATGCCGAAGCTGGTCTTCAAGAACGAAATCGGCACGCCCGGGGTGGCTCCCCAGACGATCCTCAAAGGCTCGGTCTTCCTCCCCTGCACGCCTAAGCGGTCGCGATGATCGAGTCGCTGGTGGAGCAGATCGAGGCGCGCTTCGCGGAGCTGGAGGCGCAGATGTCGGATCCCGAGGTGATCGGGGACCGGGCGCGCTATGCCGCGGTCGGCCGCGAATACCGCGAGCTGGGGCCGGCGCAGGCGCTGGCGAGCGAGTACCGGACGCTGAAGGACGACCTCGAGGGGGCGCGCGAGCTGCTCGCCGAGGGCGGCGAGGACCCGGAGCTGCGCGCGCTCGTCGAGGAGGCTCCGGCCCGACTCGGCCAGCTCGAAGAGGAGATCCGGCTGGCGATGGTCGAGCGCGACCCCAACGACGCCAAGAACGTCTTGGTCGAGATTCGCGCCGGGACGGGCGGCGACGAGGCGGCGCTCTTCGCGGGGGACCTCTTCAAGATGCTCACCCGCTATGCCGAGGAGCGCGGCTTCGCCACCGAGGTCATCTCGCAGTCGCCGGCCGAGGTCGGCGGCTTCAAGGAGGTGACCGTCGCGGTGAAGGGGGAGGGGGCCTACTCGATCTTCAAGTACGAGGGCGGGACGCACCGGGTGCAGCGAGTGCCCGAAACCGAGTCGCAGGGGCGCATCCACACCTCGACCGCGACGATCGCCGTCCTGCCGGAGGCGGAGGAGGTCGAGGTCGAGGTCGACCAGAACGACCTGCAGATCGACGTCTACCGCTCCTCCGGGCCGGGCGGGCAGTCGGTCAACACGACCGACTCGGCGGTGCGGATCACCCACAAGCCGACCGGGATCGTCGTCTCGATGCAGGACGAGAAGTCCCAGCTGCAGAACCGCGACAAGGCGATGCGGGTGCTGCGGGCGCGGCTCCTCGAGCGCGAGGTCGCCGAGCAGCAGGCGAAGGTCGCGGCCGAGCGCAAGGCTCAGGTCGGCAGCGGCGAGCGCTCCGAGAAGGTGCGCACCTACAACTTCCCGCAGGGCCGGGTCACCGACCACCGGATCAAGCTCACCTCGCACAACCTCGACGGGGTGCTGGGCGGGGCGCTGGGCGAGTTCACCGACGCGCTTGCGGCGGAGGAGAAGCGCGAACGCCTCGAGGCGGCCGCCGCGTCGACGGCGTGAGCGCAGCCGACATTCACCACCCCGGGGTGGGGCGAAGGTCGGATGCGTCGATTCGGGAAGCGCTCGGTGGGGCGGTCGATGCGCTGGCGGCGGCGGGGGTGGAAGACCCGCGGCTCGACGCGGAAGTGCTGCTCTGCGAGGCGACGGGATGGGGACGCGCGGACCTGGCCACGGATCCCGGGCGCGGCGTGCCGCCGCCCGCCGCCCGCCGCTTCGGCGAGATGGTGCGGCGGCGCCTGCGCCGCGAGCCGGTCGCCTACATCGTCGGCCGCAAAGGCTTTCGGCACATCGAGCTGGCTGTAGACCGGCGGGTGCTGGTCCCGCGGCCGGAGACCGAGCTGCTGGTCGAGCTGGCGCTGGAGCTGCGGCCGCGGCGGCTGCTCGACGTGGGGACCGGCTCGGGGGCGATCGCGCTGGCGGTCGCGCACGAGCTGCCCGAATGCGAGGTCACGGCCACCGACACCTCGGCGGCGGCGCTGCAAGTGGCACGGGCGAATGCCGAGCGGCTGGGGCTGGCCGAGCGCGTCCGCTTCGTCCAGGGCAGCTCGCCCGGCGAGGGGACGGACGGGACCGGGCGTGGCTTCGACCTCGTCCTCGCCAACCTCCCCTACATCAGCGAGGCGGAGTGGGGGAGCCTGCGGCCGGAGGTGACCGAGTGGGAGCCGCGCGAGGCGCTGCTCGCCGGCCCCGACGGGCTCGACGCGATCCGGGCGGCGATCCCAGCCATGAGCGAGCTCGCGCCGGCGCTCGCCCTGGAGGTCGGCCAGGGCCAGGCGGAGACGGTCTCGACCATGCTCCGCGATGCCCGCTTCGGCGCCGTCGAGACGCGTCGCGATCTGGCGGGGATTGAACGCGTCGTCGTCGGCAGGAGAGAGGCGGGGTGACCGAGATCGTCTCGATCGACCGGGACGGGAGCGAGGCCGCGCGCGCCGCCCTGGAGCGCTGCGTCGCGGGCGGCGGCGTCGCCGTGTTCCCCGCCGACGGCCTCTACGGCCTCGCCTGCGACCCGCTGGACGCAACGGCCGTCGGGCGCATCCACGCCCTCAAGGGTCGCGACGAGGGCAAGTCGTCGGCGGTCATGTACTTCTCGCCGCTGGCGATGCGCGAGCTGGTCGGCGGCCTCGGGCCGCGGACCCGAGAGGCGGTCGGGGCGCTGCTCCCGGGTCCCGTCACTCTCGTCGTCGTCAATCCCGACCGTCGCTACCCGCTGGCCTGCCGCGAGGATCCCGAACGGCTCGGCGTGCGCCTGATCGGCGGCCCGCTCGCCGGCGCGATGTGCCCGCTCTTCCAGACCTCCGCCAACCGCAGCGGCGAGCCGGCGCCGGGCAGCTTCGAAGAGGTGCCAGAGGAGATCGTCGCCGGCGCCGACCTGGCGATCGACGGCGGCGCCCTGACCGGCGAACCGTCGACGGTGGTGGACCTCAGCCGCTACGACGAGGGCGGCGAATGGAAGGTTCTGCGCGAGGGAGCGGTCTCGGCCGACGATCTCGCCGCGAAGTTGCCGAGCATCTAGAGGCCCGACACGAAGAATTTGCATTCAGCGCGCCACGCGCGCGTCGGCGGTTGGCAGGCTCAGAGCCATGTCGGCCCCCGCGCCATCGCTCACGGAACTCCTCAACGGAGCCGGCGGATTCATCCTGGTCGCGAGCGGTGTGATCGCCGGTGCCGCCAGGTCGGTCGCCGTCCTAAGGGGTATGTCCGCCGATCATGTCGAGCGGGCCACTGCCGGCGGGTTCCTGGCCGGGGCCGCCCTTGCCCTATCCGTGATCATGTGGACCGGCTCTTGAGGTAATCTTTTGTCTGTGATTCGACTTTGGATATTGCCATTTGCCCTCATGGTCGCCGCCGCTTCCGCACTGGGGGCGATGTTTGCGGCCACAGAAGCGGCCCTTCTCGCCCGCTACGCCTTACTTGTCGTCTTAGCCATTCCCTGTGGTGCTTACATCGGCTGGGCCGTGGGCCGGGAAGATGACCCCGAACCGTTTCGACGTGCCTTGCGCCGAGCTCGCGAAGCTCGCCGCCACGGCTAGCTCACGCTCAGCAGCGCTGCGGGCCGTCCCGGTACGGCAGCCGCACGATCCGGACCGAGCGGTTGTTGCGCTCGTTCGACTCGAAGAGGAGGTTGCGCGGGTCGACGCGCATCACGAAGGCGAAGCAGCCGCGCAGGCCGCTGACGTTGACCCACTGGCGGTCGTATTCGGCCGGGTAGATGTCCGACCAGCCGACCGAGGTGCCGAGGCGGACGCGCTTGCGGCCCGGGTCCTGGCTGCAGGCTGGGTAGACGCGGTGGCCCGGCGAGCGCCGCATCGCCCGCGTGCGCTCCAAGTCGCGGAAGCAGTAGAAGACCTTCGGTCCCTTCCGCACCCGCTCCAGCGGCCGGCGTCGCTCGTCGAGCGACCAGATCTCCATGCTGAGCGGGTCCTCGACCTTCCAGTACGAGCCGCCCCAGCCGTAGCCGACGCTGAAGAAGTGGACGCGGGCCTCGGTGCGGAAGACGCGAACGCCGCCGCCCACCTTGTAGATCGCCTGGTTGGCGCGCATCCAGTGGCGCTTGTAGCGGCGCGCCCGCAGCTCCATCGGGCCGCGACCGCGCGAGCGGATGTCGTTGCCGGCGTGCAGGAGGACGCCGCCCCCGTAGCCGTAGCCGCCGCCGCGCCGCTCGACGTAGAGGTCGAAGGGCGGCCCGACCCGGAGGTCGGGACAGAGCAGCTCGCGGGCCCGCGAGCCATCGCAGGGATTCGCCGCCGGGGCGGGGGCGGCGGCCGCGCCGGACGCCGCCGGCGCGTGGCCCGCGAGCAGCGCCAGGGCGGCGCAGGCGGTCGCCAAAGCCGCTGAATGGCCCCTTTTCACGGCGGCCAGGCTATCCATGCACGCTGGTATGGTCGCTCGTCGGAGCACTTGCGATGAGCGACCTACCCGAGAACTTCCAGGACGCACCTCTGACGGACGTCGATCCCGAGATCGCCGCGGTCCTCGACGCCGAGCTGCGGCGCCAGCAGAGCACGCTGGAGATGATCGCCTCGGAGAACTTCGTGCCGCGGGCGGTGCTGGATGCGGTGGGCTCCGTGCTGACCAACAAGTACGCCGAGGGCTATCCGGGCCGCCGCTACTACGGCGGCTGCGAGGAGGTCGACGTCGCCGAGCAGCTGGCGATCGACCGTGCCAAGGAGCTGTTCGGCGCCGAGCACGCCAACGTCCAGGCCCACGCCGGCGCTCAGGCCAACAACGCCGCCTACATGGCGCTGCTGGAGCCGGGGGACACCTTCCTGGGCCTCGCCCTCGACCATGGTGGCCACCTCAGCCACGGGATGAAGACCAACGTCAGCGGCAGGCTCTACAACCCGGTTCCCTACCACGTCAGCCGCGAGGACTACCGCGTCGACATGGAGGAGGTCGAGCGCCTGGCGCGGGAGCACAGGCCGGCGCTGATCGTCACCGGCTGGTCGGCCTACCCGCGCCAGCTCGACTTCGCCGCCTTCCGCGAGATCGCCGACTCGGTTGGCGCGAAGCTGATGGTCGACATGGCGCACTTCGCCGGCCTCGTCGCGGCTGGGGAGCACCCCAACCCCGTTCCGCACGCCGACGTGGTGACGACGACGATCCACAAGACTCTCGCCGGCCCGCGCAGCGGCATGGTCCTCTGCCGCGAGGAGCACGCGAAAGCGGTCGACAAGGCGATCTTCCCCGGCCAGCAGGGCGGGCCGCTGATGCACACGATCGCCGCCAAGGCGGTGGCGCTGCGGATCGCCGCGAGCGAGCCGTTCCGCGAGCGCCAGCGACAGACGATCGCCAATGCCAAGGCGCTCGCGACTGGCCTCCAGGAGGGCGGCGTCCCGGTCCTGACCGGCGGCACCGACGTCCACCTGGTCCTGGTGGACCTGACCCCGACCGGGCTCGACGGCCAGACCGCCGAGGACCGGCTCGACCAGGTCGGGATCACCGTCAACCGCAACGCGATCCCCTTCGACGAGCGCCCCCCGATGAACCCATCCGGCCTGCGGATCGGCACCCCCGCCCTCACCACCCGCGGCATGGGCGAGGAGGAGATGACCGAGATCGCCTCGGTGATCGCGACGGCGCTGGGCGGTGAGTTCGAGGCCGAGAAGGGCTCGCTCCGCGAGCGCACTAGGACGCTGATGGAGCGCTATCCGCTGTACTCGCGGTTCGTCGCCGCGGCTGCCTGAGCGCTCAGGGGTCCAGCGCCACGACGGCGGCTTTGGCGAGTGTGCCGCCGAAGAAGCCCCCCGCTTTCGCGGCCAGCGGCGCAAAGGGGCCGGTCAGCATGCCGCCGAGGGTTCCACCGCCCACGGTGGCGCCGCCGATGGCAATCCACTTCAGCGCGGCTCTTCCGGCGATCTCTGGAGTGATCGAGGCCGGGATGCGCTCCGCGGGGATCACCTCGGCGATCATGTGCTCCGCGGCTCTCGCGCCCAGCTCCACCACCGCCGATCCCGCGTCCCTGAACACCTCGATCGGCCTGCGGAGCTTCGAGGTCAGCCAGGACCTCGATTGCAAGTAGGCCCACTCGTCGGCCCAGACGGTGGCGCTCGGGGTGTCCGCCCAGGCCAGTTCTTTCAGGACCGCCTCCGCGGCTGGCGACAGCTCGGCGTCGCGATGATGGAAGAACTCGAATCCCGCCGCCAGCGGGGACAGCTCGTCGAGGCGGTGCTCGACCTCCTCCCAGTCTTCCGGGGCGATCAGGCGCGAGAGATCTGAATCCGGTCCGCCGGCCAGCCAGCCCTCGACCCGGGATGAGACGACGACCGTGACCCCTCGTCGGAGGTTTTCTCGGACCCATTGCGGCCCTTCCGCGGACAGCAGGGTGGACGGGTCGATCATCAACGAGTTCTCGACTACTCGGCGTCGCCCGACTGGCATCCCGGCGCAAGCCTATCTGGCGGCTCCCAATATGGTGCGCCGGGTGAGGGTCTGGATCGACATGAGCGCTCCGGCGCACGTCCTCGTCCTGCGCCCGATCATCGAGCGCCTGCGCGCTCGAGGCCACGAGGTCGAGGTCACCTCGCGCGACTACGCGCAGACCCAGGCGCTGCTCGACCTTCACGGGATGGAGCACACCCCGATCGGGCAGCACGGCGGCGCCTCTCGCCTGCGCAAGGCATACCGGCTCGGCGCGCGCACCGCGGGGATGGTTTGTTTCGGCCGCGGCCGCCGCTTCGACCTGGCCCTCGCCCACGGCTCCAACGACCTGGCCCTTGCGGCCAAGACGCTCGGCGTCCCCGAGGCCAACATGCACGACTACGAGTACGCGGTCACGCAGCACAGGATCGGCTGCCGCCTGGCGCGGCGGGTGATGTTCCCCGACTCGGTCCCGCTGGAGCGGCTGCGTCGCTTCGGCGTCACCGCAGAGAAGCACTTTCCATATCCGGGCCTCAAGGAGGAGTACTACCTCCACGACTTCGAGCCCGACGCCGAGGCGCTGCGCAAGCTCTCGGTGGACCCCGAGCGCGTCGTCGTGATCGTGCGGCCGCCGCCCGACGTCTCGCTCTACCACCGCAAGTCGAACCCCCTCTTCCCCAAGGTCCTGGACCGGCTCGGCAACGACGACGGAGTGCACGCGGTGGTCCTGCCCCGCACCAAGGAGCAGCGCGCCTTCATCGAAAGCCTGCGGCTGCCCTCGCTGATCGTGCCGCCCGGCGCGGTCGAGGCGCAGAGCCTGGTCGCCCTCGCCGACCTCGTCGTCTCTGCCGGCGGCACGATGAACCGGGAGGCGGCAGCGCTCGGGACCCCCGTCTACACCACCTACGGCGGCCGGCTCGGCGGCGTCGACGAAGCGCTGATCCGCTCCGGGCGCATGCGCCCGCTCACCGACCCGCGGGCGATCCAGCTCGAGAAGCGGACGGCCGAGGCGACTCCGACGCGGCGAGACCCTAGTCTGCTCGTGGAGACGATCCTCGGAACCGTCGGAGCCGATCATCCCGCGGCAAGCCAAATCCCCAGCTGACTCGCTGCAACTGCCCGACGACGTGCGGGCCGAGCTGGAGCGCTTCGTCGCCCTCGCCGGGGAGGGCGAACACCGCGCGGTGGACCGCGTGCTGCGGGCGCTCGACGTGGCTCTTTCGGGCCTGGCCCTCCTCGTCCTCTCGCCGCTGCTGGCGCTGACCGCGGCGGCGATCGCGCTGACCTCGGGCCGGCCGGTCCTCTACCACGGCGCTCGCGTCGGTCGCTGCGGAGAGCTCTTCCTCATGTACAAGTTCCGCACGCTGAGTCCCGACGCCGAGCAGCGGCTCGGTCCCTACTACGGCGAGGAGCTCTCGCGGCGAACCGAGGAAGAGGTGACGCGCGTCGGCAGGGCCCTGCGCAGGATCCACCTCGACGAGGTGCCGCAGTTGTGGAACGTGCTGCGCGGCGACATGGCGATCGTCGGCCCGCGGCCGATCCGCCCGGCCTTCTTCGCCGAGCTCTGCAAGGAGATCCCCGAGTACTGGCAGCGCCTGGTCGTCCGCCCGGGCGTGACCGGCTTCGCCCAGACCCGCATGACCCGCGAGGAGTCGTGGGCCGACAAGCTGGTCCACGACATGGAGTACATCGCCGACCGCTCGGTCGGCCTCTACCTCAGCGTTCTGCTGGCAACGGTCGGCAAGGTGCTCGGTCGCGGTCCGGCGGCCCCCTGACGTGCCGGACCTTGAGTGCCCATATGGGCACCTGATGTCCGGCACGTCCTGGGCTGACAGACTGCCCGCCCATGTGCGGGATCTGCGGCATCGCCACGGCCGAGCCCGGCGTTAGGCCCGACCTCGACGCGGTGGCGCGGATGAACGGCCGGCTCGTCCACCGCGGTCCCGACAGCGACGGGATCTTCCAGGCGGACGGCGTGGCGCTGGCGATGCGGCGCCTCTCGATCATCGACCTCGAGGGCGGCGACCAGCCGATCGCCAACGAGGACGGCTCGGTCACGGTCGTCCACAACGGCGAGATCTACAACTACCGCGAGCTGCGTGCCGAGCTGGAGCGGCGCGGCCACCGCTTCCGGACCCACTCCGACACGGAGGTCCTGGTTCACCTCTACGAGGAGCACGGCGACGACTTCCTCGAGCGGCTGCGGGGCATGTTCGCGATCGCGCTCTGGGATGCCCGCGAGCGCCGCCTGCTCCTGGCCCGCGACCGCTTCGGGATCAAGCCCCTCTACCACCGCGTCGCCGAGGGCGAGCTCTCGTTCGCCTCGGAGCTGAAGGCGATGCTCGAGCAGCCCGGCTTCTCCCGCGAGATCGATCCCCGGGCGGTGGCCGCCTACCTCGCCTTCAACTCGATCCCGGCGCCGCTGACGATCTTCTCCGAGGCGCGCAAGCTGCCGCCGGGCTCGCTGCTCTCCTGGCGAGAGGGCGAGGTCGCCGAGCGCCGCTACGCGCGCCCGCGGCCCGTCCCGGCCGAGCAGGCGCGGCGCCGGCCAGCCGCCGCCCTCGCCGACGAGCTGCGCGAGAGGCTGCGCGACTCGGTCCGTGCCCACCTCGTCGCCGACGTGCCGGTTGGCGTCCTGCTCTCCGGCGGCGTCGACTCGGCCGGGCTGGCGGCGCTGGCCGCGGGCGAGGAAGGGGCGGGGGTCAAGACGTTCTCGGTCGGCTTCGAGGAGGCGAGCTTCGACGAGCTCGACCGGGCGCGGCTGGTCGCTCGCCGCTACGGCACCGACCACCACGAGATCGTCCTGCGGCCCGATGCGGTCGAGCTGCTGCCGAAGCTGGTCGAGGCGTTCGACGAGCCGTTCGGCGACTCCTCGGCGCTGCCCACCTACCTCGTCTCCGAGCTGGCGTCCCAGCACGTCAAGGTCGCCCTCTCGGGCGAGGGGGGCGACGAGCTGTTCGGCGGCTACTACACCTATGTCGCCGACCTGCTGGCCGCGCGGGTCGGCCGCTTCGCGCCGCTGGCGGCGCCCTTGGTCGAGGCGCTGCCCAGCTCCGACGCCAAGGTCAGCTTCGACTACAAAGCGAAGCGCTTCGTTCGCGCCGCGCGGCTGCCGGCGCTGGAGCGCCACCACGCCTGGAAGGAGATCTTCTCGACCGAGGGCCAGGCGGCGCTGCTCGGCGCCCGCCACCCCGGCTGGGACCCGGTCGACCTCTACCGCGAGCGCTACGCGGAAACCGCGGGCGCAGAGCCGCTCGCCCGCCTCCAGGACGTCGACCTCGGCATCTACCTGGTCGACGACCTCCTGGTCAAGACCGACCGCTCGAGCATGGCCCACTCGCTGGAGCTGCGCGTCCCCTTCCTCGACAACGAGGTGACGGCGTTCGCGCTCGGGCTGGCGACGCCCCTGAAGGTGCGCGGCCTCGCCAAGAAGCGGCTGTTGCGCCGCGCCCTGGCGCCGTTGCTGCCGCGCGAGATCCTGCGCGGGCCCAAGCAGGGGTTCTCGATCCCGGTTGCCGCCTGGCTGCGCGGCCCGCTCGAAGGCTACGCGCGCGAAGTGCTCGCGCCCGTCAACCTCGAGCGGCAGGGCTGCTTCGACCCGGCGACGGTCGGGGCGCTGCTCGACAGTCACTGCGCGGGGCGCGAGGACCTGAGCCGCCAGCTCTGGGGCCTGATCGCCTTCACCCTCTGGTTCGACCGCTACACCTAGGACCCTGATCCCGATGGAGCAGACCCCCGACGCCCTCGACGCGCTCTTCGCCTTCCTCCTCGCGGGCGTCGTGGCGCTGGCCCTGACCCCGGTGACGATTCGCCTGGCCCAGCGGATCGGCGCGCTCGACCGGCCCGGCCCGCGCTCGCTGCACGCCCAGCCGACGCCGGCGCTGGGCGGGCTGGCGATCCTCGCCGGGGCGCTGCTGTCGGCCGTGATCTGGTTGCCGTGGGATGCCGAAACCGAGGCGATCCTGGCCGGCGCGGTGGCGATCGCAGCGGTCGGGGTGCTCGACGACCTCTACGACCTGAACGCCGCCGCGAAGCTGCTCGGGCAGACCGCGGCCGTCGTGATCCCGGTCTCGGTCGGGGTGACGGTCGAGAGCTTCACCTTCCCCTTCCTCGGCGCGCTCGACCCCGCCTCCGTGGACCTCGTCAGCCTGCCGGGGGGCGGCGCGATCGACATCGGCGACGTCGGCACGACGATCGGCATCGTCGCGATGATCAACGTGATCAACCTGATCGACGGGGTCGACGGCCTCGCCGCGGGGGTCTGCGCGATCGCGGCGCTGACCCTGACCGCGATCGCCCTCTCGCTCGACCGCAACGCGGCGGGGGTGCTCGCGGCGATCGTCGCCGGCGCCTCGCTCGGCTTCCTGCGCTACGGCTTCCCGCCCGCCCGCACCTTCATGGGGGACACCGGCTCCAACCTGCTCGGCTACCTGCTCGGGGTGGTCGCCGTCCAGGGCGCCCTCAAGACGAACGCCGTGATCGCTCTCTTCCTGCCGCTGATCGTCCTCACCGTGCCGATCCTCGACACCGGCTTCGTCGTCGCCAAGCGGCTCAAGTACCGGCGGCCGATCTACCGCGCCGATCGCTGGCACTTCCACCACCGCATGGCCAACATCGGCTTCTCGCAGCGCCGCACCCTCGCCTACCTCTACGGCTGGACGCTGGTGATGGCGCTGCTCGCGCTCGCCCTGCGCTTCGTCCCCTACAGCGACGACCACGGCAACTTCGACGCCTTCTGGACGGCGGTGATGGCCGTCTTCGGCCTGGTCGCGCTGGCGGCGAGCGTCTACCTGGTCGAGGTGCTCGAGATCCTCAAGCTGCGTCGCTCCCGCTTCGGCCGGGTCGATCCGCAGACCGGCGAGTTCGGCGTCGTCGACCCCGAGACGGGCGAATTCGAGGCCCTCCTGCCCGCCGAGGAGAGCCCTCCCCGGTAGGTGCCCCCGACTTTGTGCGATGTTGTGACAAGCGGCACTATGTGGCTCTAGAAAGCCAAACGTCAGCCCCTTCAGATATAGTCATTTGTACGCCCGCGCACCCAGCCGGGCGCTTTTTCTGCCGTCGTTGACCTCCACTCAGGACGTTATGTCTCCTCTCAAGCACGTCGACCTGCTGGTGCTCGCTGCCGCCGCGGTGGTTTTCGCACTGGCCGACTTCTCTTGGCTCGGCTACGTCGTCGCCGCCGCGGTCTGGCTCATCCAGCGCGGAGTCCAGGTCCTCGCCAGTCGCAAAGCGGGCGACGATCTGAGCCACGGCGAGCGCCGCCGCGCGATGGGCACCGTCGCCGCGACCTCGCTCGGGCGGGTCTGGCTGATGGCGACGGCGGTCCTGCTGGTCGGCATCGCCGAGCGCGAGGCCGGCCTCGCCGCCGCGCTGCTGCTGCTGATCCTCTTCACGGTCTCCTTCGCGGCGCAGGGGATCGCCTATCTGATGGAGCCCGAGAGCCAGGGGGTCAAGGCACGGTGAGCTCGATGAGCACCAAGACCAAGGTCCTGCTCGGCTTCGGCATCTACCTGGCGTCGGCGATCGCCCTCCTGCTGATCTTCGGCAGCGACGGCAAGAACGACCACTTCAAGCCGCAGAACGAGTTCAAGCTGGAAGAGTGGGTGCCCATCCACCTCGGCCCCCTCGACCTCAGCATCAACAAGGCGGTCCTCTACCTCTTCCTCGCCAGCGCCCTGACGATCGCGGCGATGACCTGGATCGCCCGCCGCATGGCGGAGAAGCCGAACCGGGTCCAGACCGCGGTCGAGCTCGCCTACGACCTGACCCGCAACAACATCACCGGCGGCAACATGGACGCCAAGCAGGCGGCGCGCTGGTTCCCCTTCCTCGGCGCCCTCTTCTTCTTCATCTGGTTCTCCAACATGATCGGCTTCCTGCCGCTGCCGGTGAACACCGAGCACACGGTGAGCATCTTCGGCCTCGAGCTGCCGGCGCTGGCGATCTACGCGGCCACCGCGAACATCTCGATCCCGCTGATCCTCACCCTGGTGGTCTGGTTCTCCTACCACGTCGAGGGGATCCGGGCCAAGGGCTTCGTGCCCTACTTCAAGGGCTGGCTGCCGCCCGGCCTCGAGGAGATGAACCCGATCGGGCGCGGCGCGATCTTCACGATCGAGGTGATCTCGCACTTCGTGCGGCTGATCTCGCTCTCCGTGCGTCTGTTCGCCAACATCCTCGCCGGCCACCTGCTGCTGCTCTTCATGGGCGGCGGGCTGGCGGTCCTGCTCGGGATCGCCGCCCTCGGCGCGCTGACCTTCCCGCTCGCCTTCGCCTTCTTCATCTTCGAGGTGGGCCTCGTCGCCACCCTGCAGGCTTTTATCTTCTCCACCCTTACCGCGATCTACCTCGGCGGAGCTACCGCCGCCGAGCACTAACGAAAAGGAGTCGAACCCGAATGGATCTCACTGCCCTTCCGATCGCCGAAGTCACCGACGAAGGCGTCAAAGGCGCCGGCAAAGCGATAGCGCTCGGCGTCGGTGCCGGCCTCGGCTCGATCGGCGCCGGCATCGGCGTCGGCTTCATCTTCGGCAAGGAGATCGAGTCGGTCGCCCGGCAGCCCGAGATGAAAAGCGAGCTGGAAAGCATCCGCTGGCTCGGCTTCGCGCTGACCGAGGCGGTCGCCTTCTACACCTTCATCTTCGGCCTGATCGCCTTCTTCCTCTCCTAGGCGCCGATGGAGGTCTTTGCCGACATAACGGGCGTGCTCATGCTCGCCGCCGAGGCGGCGGGTGGCGCCGAGGAGGAGTCCGGGGGCAGCTTCCTGGTCTCGCCGGGCGTCGGGCTGATGATCTGGACCCTGGTCCTCTTCCTGGCCACGATGTGGGTGCTGAGCAAGGTCGCCTTCCCGAAGATCCAGGAGGCGCTCGACAAGCGGGCGAAGCTGATCGCCGAGTCGATCGAGGCGGCCGAAAGGCAGCGCCGCGAGTCCGACCAGCTGCTCGAGGAGTACCGGGCGCGGCTGGCCGAGGCCCGCGAGCAGGCCGACGACATCATGGCCCGGGCCCGCAAGGCAGCCGAGACCGCCGAAGCCGAGGCGACCTCGGCTGGCAAGGAGAAGCGCGACGAGCTGGTCGCCGCCGCCAAGCGCGACATCGAGGCCGAGACGCGGCGCTCGCTGCAGCAGATCCGCAGCGAGGTCGCCGACCTGACCGTGCTCGCCACCGAGAAGGTCACCCGCAAGAGCCTCAGCCCCGAGGACCAGCGCCGTCTCGTCGAGGAGGCGCTGAGCGAGGTCGACTTCACCGCCCTCTCGGGATCGGAGGGGTCGAGCAACTGATGGAGGAGGCAGCTCGCGTATACGCCGAGGCGCTCTTCGACGTCGCCAAGAAGGCCGGCAAGCTGGACCCGATCCGCGAGGAGCTGGGCCAGCTCGCCGACGCCGTCGACGGCAACCGCGAGCTGCAGGTGTTCTTCTTCAGCCCCTACTTCTCCTCGGCGGAGAAGTCGGAGGGGATCCGGCGCGCGATCGCGGGCGCCGACCCCGAGTTCGTCAACTTCCTCGAGCTGCTGGTGGAGAAGGGGCGGATGACCGAGGTCTTCCGCATCCGGCGCCAGTTCGAGGAGCTGTGGAAGCAGGAGAACAAGCGGATCGACGTGACGGTGACCAGCGCCGTCGAGCTCGACCCCGCCGCGGTGGCGAAGATCGGCGAGGAGATCGAACGGCAGACCGGCCGCAAGGTGGAGCTGGCCAGCGACGTCGACGAGGAGATCCTCGGCGGCATCGTGCTGCAGGTCGGCAACATGGTCCTCGACGCGAGCATCCGCAATCGCTTGGAGAAACTTCGAAAGAGCGTCGCCCGGGCGGCGTAAGGAAGGAATAGAGCAGCCACATGGAGATCAAGCCCGACGAGATCGCGTCGATCCTCAGAGAGAGGATCGAGGGAATCGACACCGGCAGCGCCGACCTGTCCGAGGTGGGGACGGTGCTCTCGGTCGCCGACGGCATCGCCCGCATCCACGGGCTCGACAACTGCATGGCGCTCGAGATGCTCGAGCTGCCGCACGGCGTCACCGGCCTCGCGCTGAACCTCGAGGAGGACAACGTCGGCGCGGTGCTCTTCGGCGAGTGGGAAAAGGTCGTCGAGGGCGACACGGTCAAGCGCACCGGCGAGCTGCTGCGGATCCCCGTCGGCGACGAGCTGCTCGGCCGCCTCGTCGACCCGCTCGGGCGCCCGCTCGACGACAAGGGTGAGATCGCGACCACGCAGACCCGCCCGGCCGAGTTCAAAGCGCCCGGCGTCGTCCAGCGCCAGCCGGTCACCGAACCGGTCCAGACCGGGCTGATGGCGATCGACGGGATGATCCCGATCGGCCGCGGCCAGCGAGAGCTGATCATCGGCGACCGCCAGACCGGCAAGACGGCGATCGCGATCGACACGATCATCAACAACCGCGACAAGGACATGATCTGCATCTACGTCGCGATCGGGCAGCGGATGTCCACCGTCGTCCAGCTCAAGGAGGTCCTCGAGGAAAACGGCGCGATGGAGAACACGATCATCGTCGCCGCCCCCGCCGACGAGGCCGCCCCGATCAAGTTCATCGCCCCCTACGCGGGCTGCGCGATGGGGGAGCACTTCCTCTACAACGGCAAGCACGCGCTCTGCGTCTACGACGACCTCACCAAGCACGCCTACGCCTATCGGCAGATGTCGCTGCTGCTGCGGCGCCCGCCCGGTCGCGAGGCCTACCCCGGCGACGTCTTCTACCTGCACTCGCGGCTGCTGGAGCGGGCGGTGAAGCTGAACGACGACCTCGGCGGCGGCTCGCTGACGGCGCTGCCGATCATCGAGACCCAGGCCAGCGACGTCTCGGCCTACATCCCTACCAACGTCATCTCGATCACCGACGGCCAGATCTTCCTCGAGTCCGACCTCTTCTACTCGGGCGTGCGGCCGGCGATCAACGTCGGCATCTCGGTCTCGCGGGTGGGCGGCAACGCGCAGACCAAGGCGATGAAGAAGGTCGCCGGGAAACTGCGCCTCGACCTCTCCCAGTACCGCGACCTCGAGGCCTTCGCCCAGTTCGGCTCCGAGCTCGACCCCGAGACGCAGAAAACCCTCAACCGGGGCGAGCGCCTGGTCGAGCTGCTCAAGCAGAAAGAGCGCGAGCCGCTCGAGGTGGCCGACCAGGTCGCCGCGATCTACTCCGGCACCGGCGGTTTCCTCGACCGGGTCAAGACCGAGCGGGTGAGCGAGTTCCTGCGCGACCTGCGCACGCGGCTGCGCTCCGAGAAGGCCGAGCTGCTCGAGCGAATCGGCTCCAGCGGCAAGCTCGAGGAGGCCGACGAGGAGGAGCTGGGCGCGGCGATCCGCGAGTTCGTCGACGACTTCGGCCCCGACTTCGACGAGCACGGCGACCCGCTCGAGGCGGGCGAGTCCGACCGCGTCAAGTCCGAGGAGGAGCGCGCGCGGCCCAGTCGCGTCGAGGAGTCCGAGGCCGAGAAGGAGACCGCCGCCGCCTAGCCGGCAGCGCCCTTTATTCCCATGGCCTCGCAGAAGGACGTCAAGAACCGCATCGCGTCGATCAAGAACATCAACAAGATCACGCGCGCGATGGAGATGGTGGCGGCGGCGCGCCTGCGCCGCGCCGAGCAGCGGATCGAGCACCTGCGCCCCTACGCGGAGGGCATCCGCAAGCTGACCCGCCGGGCCGCCGAGCAGGCGGGCGGCGTCCCGCGCGTGCCCGTGATGGTCGAGCGCGAGGAGGTCAAGCGGGTCGGCGTCGTCCTCGTCACCGGCGACCGCGGCCTCGCCGGCGCCTTCAACACCAACATCATCCGCGACGGCATGCGGCTCGGCAAAGAGCTGCGCGAGGAAGGGGTCGAGACCTCCTACTCCGCCGTCGGCCGCAAGGGCGTCTCGGCGCTGACCTTCCGCAAGCAGGAGCTGGCCGGCTCCTACGTCGGCTTCACCGACCGTCCCGCCTTCGCCGACGCGCGCGAGATCGGCGAGGAGCTGACCGCCCGCTACGTCGACGGCGACGTCGACCGGGTCGAGCTGGTCTACAACCGCTACGTCTCGCCGCTCACCCAGCATGTCTGGCGGCAGACGCTGCTGCCGATGCAGCAGGCGGAGGTGATCGGCGAGGGCGTCTCCGAGGAAGAGGAGGACGCCGAGGAGACCGAGATCGAGAAAGCCCACGCGCGCTCGACCTGGGAATACGAGCCCGAGGCCGAGCAGCTGCTCGCCCAGCTGATCCCCGAGTACGTGAACATCTCGGTCTACCGGGCGCTGCTCGAGTCCGCCGCCTCCGAGCTGGGGGCGCGGATGACCGCGATGCGCAACGCCGCCGAGAACGCGGAGACGATGATGGGCGACCTGACCCTGGAGATGAACCGGGCCAGGCAGGCGGAGATCACGCAGGAGATCTTGGAGGTAGTGGCCGGTGCGGAGGCACTGGGCTGAGAAGACCGCCGACGGGCCGATTTCCGCTGATATAGAGCGGTTTTAGGCCCATCGGCGACTGGATTTCGAAGAAAAGGAAGAAATGGCTGACAACAACGGAACGAATGTGGGACGCGTCGAGGAGGTGACCGGCGTCGTCGTCGACGCGGTCTTTCCCGACAAGCTGCCGGAGATCTACTCGGCGGTGAAGATCGAGATGGCCGGTGGCGGCGACGGCGAGTCGAGCGAGCTGGTCTGCGAGGTCCAGCAGCACCTCGGCGACGACCGGGTGCGCACGGTGGCGATGGACGCCACCGACGGCCTGCGCCGCGGCGACAAGGTGGTCGACACCGGCGGCCCGATCTCGGTCCCGGTCGGCGACGCGACCCTCGGCCGCATCTTCAACCTGCTCGGCGAGCCGATCGACCTCGGCGAGCCGGTGCAGGCCGAGGAGCGCTGGCCGATCCACCGTCCCGCGCCCCAGGCCTCCGAGCTCGCCCCGACCCAGGAGATCCTCGAGACCGGGATCAAGGTCATCGACCTGCTCGCGCCCTACGCCAAGGGCGGCAAGGTCGGGCTGTTCGGCGGCGCCGGCGTCGGCAAGACCGTCCTGATCCAGGAGCTGATCCGCTCGATCGCCGAGGAGCACGAAGGCCTCTCCGCCTTCTGCGGCGTCGGCGAGCGCTCCCGAGAGGGGAACGACCTCTGGCTCGAGATGAAAGAGTCGGGCGTGATCGACAAAACGATGCTCGTCTTCGGCCAGATGAACGAGCCCCCGGGCGCGCGCCTGCGCGTCGCGCTCTCCGGGCTGACCATGGCCGAATACTTCCGCGAGCAGGGCGGCCAGGACGTGCTGCTCTTCATCGACAACATCTTCCGCTTCGTCCAGGCGGGCTCCGAGGTCTCGGCCCTGCTCGGCCGGATGCCGTCCGCGGTCGGCTACCAGCCGACGCTGGAGACCGAGATGGGCGGCCTGCAGGAGCGGATCACCTCGACCGAGCGCGGCTCGGTGACCTCGGTGCAGGCGATCTACGTGCCCGCCGACGACCTCACCGACCCGGCCCCGGCCTCGGTGTTCGCCCACCTCAACGCGACCACGGTGCTCTCGCGGGCGATCTCCGAGAAGGGGATCTACCCGGCGGTCGACCCGCTCGACTCGACCTCGACGATCCTCAAGCCCGAGGTCGTCGGCGAGGATCACTACCGCACCGCGACCGAGGTCCAGGAGGTGCTCCAGCGCTACAAGGAGCTCCAGGACATCATCGCCATCCTCGGCATCGACGAGCTCTCCGACGAGGACAAGCAGACGGTCTCGCGCGCCCGCAAGATCGAGCGCTTCCTCTCGCAGCCGTTCTTCGTCGCCGAGCAGTTCACCGGCCGCAGCGGCGAGTTCGTGCCGGTCGCCGAGACGGTGCGCGGCTTCCGCGAGATCCTCGACGGCCAGCACGACGACCTGCCCGAGGGCGCCTTCTACATGAAGGGCGGGATCGACCAGGTGACCGCCGACGCCGGAGCGGCCGCGGCCGCCTAGGGACCCATGGCCGGCGAGAGCACGTTCGAGGTCGAGGTCCTCACCCCGGAGGGGGAGGTCTTCGAGGGCGAGGTGCGCCAGGTCTCGACCCGCACCGCGGTCGGCGAGATCGGCATCCTCGCCAACCACGCGCCGCTGCTGGCGGCGCTGCGGCCGGCCGAGCTGCGCCTCCACGTCTCCGACTCCGAGACCCGCCGCTACGCCCAGGCCCACGGCTGGCTGCAGGTCTTCGGCAACCGGGCGCGGCTGCTGGTCGAGGAGGCGATCGACCCCGAGGAGCTCGACGCGGCGACGCTGAAAGAGCAGCTCGCCGACGCCGAGCAGCGGCTGGCGGATGCCGAGGAGGGCAGCGCCGCGCGCGGCCGGGCCGAGAAGGACCGGACTCGGGCCGAGGCGTTTCTCGCTATCGCCCAAGCGTGAGGAGGGGAGCCGATGCCCCTCCGCGTGAATTGAAGCTCCTCGCTTCGCCTCTTTCCTTTGAAGCTTGCGGTGGCTCGTCGGTCGAGGGGGTGCGGTTAGCCTCTGCGGGAATGTGGCCGAAGGCCGCGACATGCAATCCGGTTCCTGCGCGCCATAGGCGCGCCGCATCTTCTGGAGCAGCGCCCGAAGGGCGCGCGACTCAATTCCCGCGGAGGCTGACCGCACCCCCTCTCACGTGCGAGGAACTATGAGCGACGAGCTTGTAGCCCTTGCGTCGCGGCTGATCTCCTACGACACGTCGCGGCCCGAAGGGGTCAAGGCGGCGGCCGGGTTCGTCAAAGGGTGGCTGGAAGCGCGGGGGATCGAGGCGGAGGCGGACGAGGTGCGCGGGCTGCCGGTGCTGCGGGCGGAGGTGGGGGCCGAGAGCGGCCCGACCGTGGTGCTGCACGGCCACCTCGACGTGGTGCCCGGGCGACCCGGACAGTTCGATCCTCGGGTCGAGGGCGACTGCCTCTACGGCCGCGGCGCCTACGACATGAAGGGCGGCCTGGCGGCGATGCTGCTCGTCACCGCCGAGATGCGCGAGCAGGACGCGGTGCGAGTGCGGCTCGGGGTCGTCGGCGACGAGGAGTCCGAGGAGGAAAAGGAGCGGGGCAGCGACCACCTGGTCGACAGCGGCTTCGTCGGCGACTTCGCGATCACCGGCGAGCCGACCGACCTCCACATCGGGATCGAGGCGAAGGGCGTGCTTGCCGTGCGCCTCGAGGTGAGCGGCGAAGCCGCGCACGGCGCCACGCCCTGGCTGGGCGACAACGCGGTGCTGAAGGCGCACGACGTTTTCCGCAGCATCGAGTCGCTACCGTTCGCACGGCAGAGCTCTGAGCTGTTCGACCGCCCCTCGATCAACCTCGGCCGGATCCTGGGCGGCGACGCGATCAACAAGGTGCCCGACCGGTGCGCGATAGACGTAGACATCCGCTACCTGCCCGACCAGGACCCTGCCGTGGTGCTGGAGGAAGTGGGGACGCTGCCGGACGCGGAGGCGACGACGCTCTTCACGCGTCCGCCCGCCGTCGTCGACCGCGACTCGCCCTTCGTGCTGGCGTTGCGCGACGCCACCCGGGCACACCACGACGGCGAGCCGATGAGCGTCGGGCGCGACGGCGCCTCGGACGCCGTCTCCTTCCTGCGCGTCGGGGTACCGGCGGTCGAGTTCGGACCGGTGGGGGAGGGGCACCACGGCCCGGCCGAGTGGGTCTCGATCTCCTCGCTCGGGGTGTATCGGCAGACGCTGAGCTCGTTCCTGCGCTCGCTGCCCGACCGGCTCCCGGCCTGAGGCGCCTTCGGTGATCGAGGAGCCGTTCAAGAAGCCGCCGCCCGAGGGCGACGGCACCGCGCCGCCGAAGCCGAAGCGCTACTGGTGGCGCTTCCTGCTCGCCTCGCTGACGATCGTCGTGGCGACCGCCGCCGCCACCGCCACCAGCGGCCTGCTCTACATCGAGAGCATCGCCGAGGCGCTCTCCCACAACGACGTCCTCAAGAACAAAGTCGAGCGCTTCCTCGCCAACACCAAGGGCGGCGAGCCGCAGAACATCGTCATCCTCGGCTCCGACAAGCGGGCCAGCGAACCGGAAGACCCCGGCCGCTCCGACACGACGATCCTGCTCCGCCTCGACCCCGACAACGACGCGATCGCCCTGATGTCGATCCCGCGCGACCTCAAGGTCGAAATCCCCGGCGTCGGCACCGACAAGTTCTCCTCGGCTTATGCCTACGGCGGGCCGAAGCTGACCCTGCAGGTCGTCAAGGAACTGACCGGGCTGCCGATCAACCACGTCGTCAACGTCGACTACCTCGGTTTCGTCCGCGCCGTCTACGCGATCGGCTGCGTCTACGTCGACGTCGACCGCCGCTACTACCACTCCAACGTCGGCGTGCCGCCCTCCGAACAGTATTCGGAAATCAACGTCCAGCCCGGCTACCAGCTGATGTGCGGCAGGAGGGCGCTCGAGTACGTCCGCTACCGGCACACCGACACCGACCTGGTGCGCGCCGCCCGCCAGCAGGACTTCCTCAGCGCCGCCCGCGCCCGCGTGCCGATCGGCGACCTGGTGCTCGGCCGCAACGACCTGATCGAGATCTTCACCCAGTACACGACCTCCGACATCAGCGACAAAGAGGCGATGCTCGACGTGATGAAGCTGTTCATCGCCTCGCGCAACGCGACGATCAACGAGGTCGACTTCCCGGCCGAGCTCGGCCCCAGCTACGTCTACGCGTCGCAGAGCGCGATCGACGGCGCAGTGGACCAGTTCCTCGGGATCGAAGCGAGCGGCGGCCCGCGCGGCTCGCTGGAAGGCTCGCCGAAGCGCGACAAGAAGAAGCACAGGAAGGGCGAGCGCGAGAAGCGCAAGCACAAGCGGGAGAAGCCGAAGCTGAAGCCGAAGCCGCCCGGCGACGACGAACTGCTGCCGGCCGCGGAAGCCGGCGAGGAGGAGGCGAAGATCGTCGCCCGCAAGGTCAGCGGCGGCTTCCCGGTCTTCTACCCGACTCGCCTGCCGGCGGGCGCCGCCTACGAGGAAACGAACCTCGAACTGCACGTCGTCGATCCACGCGTCTACCACTTCAAGGACACCGACGGCAAGCGCCATGGCGCCTACCGCATGGTGCTGACCCTGGAACGGTCCGACGGCATCCACTACTTCGGCGTGCAGGGGATCCAGGGCTGGAGCGATCCGCCCATCCTCGGCGGTCCGAGCATCACGCAGACGATCCGCGGCCGCGAGTATGAGATCTTCCTCGACGGCGACCGGATCCGGTTGATCGCCTGGCATCGGGGCGACAACACCTACTGGATCGCGAACAGCCTGCTGCGCGTGCTCACCAACGACCAGATGGTCGGAATGGCGCGCTCGGCGAAGGTGAAGATCCCGAACAGCAAGCCAAAACGCAGGAGGGGCAAGCGGTGAACGCAGAGAGAGAGCCGATCGGCGTCGTCGGGGTGGGATGGGTTGGCCTGGTGACGGCCGCCTGCTTCGCCGAGCTCGGTCACCGGGTCGTCGCCCGCGACATCGTCGCCGAGAAGGTCGAGTCGCTCTCTCGCGGCGAGACGACGATCCACGAGCCTGGCCTCGGCGACCTGGTCCGCCGCAACGCCGAGCGGCTCACCTTCACGACCGACATGGAGGAGTTGCTCGACGCGGCGCGCATCCTCTTCGTCTGCGTCGACACGCCGCCGACCCACTCCGGCGACGCCGACCTCTCGCGCGTCCGCGCGGTGGTCGAGGAGCTGCGCGACGACGGCGATCACGTGCTGGTGATGAAGAGCACGGTCCCCGCCGGCACGGGCACAGCGATCCGCCGCGACGTGCCGCGGCTCCCCTACGTCTCCTGCCCCGAGTTCCTCAAGGAGGGCTCGGCGGTCGAGGACTTCATGCACCCCGACCGGGTCGTGATCGGCGCCGATCGGGGCGACGAGGCGGCGGGCGATGCCGTCGCGGCGATCTACGAGCCGCTCGGCGGCGAGATCGTCCGCACCGACGTCGCCTCGGCCGAGATGATCAAGCTCGCCTCCAACGCCTTCCTCGCGACGAAGATCTCCTTCGTCAACGAGATCGCCAACGTCTGCGAGGAGGTCGGCGCCGACGTAGCCGAGGTGGCGCGGGGGATGGGGCTCGACGAGCGCATCGGCTCCTCCTTCCTGCGGGCGGGGATCGGCTACGGGGGTTCATGTTTTCCGAAGGATTTGAAAGCGCTCAAGCAGCTCGCGGGCAACACCGGCTACCACTTCCAGCTGCTCAGCGCGGTGATCGAGGTGAACGAGCTGCAGAAGCGGCGAGTCGTCAAGAAGCTGAAGAACCACCTCGGCTCGCTGGTCGGGCGGAAGATCGCCCTCCTCGGCCTCGCCTTCAAGCCGGACACCGACGACATGCGCGAGGCGTCGAGCCTGGTCCTCGCGGCGCGTCTGCAGGGCGAGGGGGCAGAGGTCGTCGCCTACGACCCGGTGGCCGCCGACGTGGCCCGGGATCTCCTCGCTGGCGTCGAGCTGTGCGGCTCGGCGCTCGATGCGCTGGGGAATGCCGACGCGGCCGTGCTGGTGACCGAGTGGCCTGAGTTCCGGGAGCTGGACTGGAGGGAGGTCGCCTCGCGAATGGCGCGCCCCCTGCTGATCGACGGGCGCAACTTCCTCGATCCCGACGCGATGGTCGAGGTGGGCTTCGAGTACGAGGGCATCGGCCGCGGCGTCGAGGGTGCCCCCTCGCCGGCCGCGGCCGACTGACGCCCCCGCATGCAGGCGATCGTTCTAGTCGGCGGCCAGGGAACGCGGCTCCGGCCCCTGACCGAGACCGTGCCCAAGCCGGCGCTGACGCTGGTCGACCGGCCCTTCCTCGCCTACATGGTCGAGTGGCTCGCGGCCCACGGCGTCGACGAGGCGATCCTCGCCTGCGGCTTCCTTCCGGACGTGCTGCGGGAGGCGCTCGCCGGCGAGGAGGAGCGCGCCGGCGTCCGCATCCGCTACGTCGCCGAGCCCGAGCCGCTCGGCACGGCCGGGGCGATCCGCTTCGCCGCCGACGCGGTGGGCGACGACCTCGACGACCGCTTCCTGGCGCTCAACGGCGACGTCCTCACCGACCTCGACCTGACCGCGCTGCTGGCAGCGCACCGGGAGTGGGGGGCGCGGGGCACGATCGCGCTCCACCCGGTCGAGGACTCCTCCGCCTACGGCCTCGTGCGCACCGCCCCCGGCGGTGAGGTGCTCGAGTTCACCGAGAAGACCGGCGAGGCCGTCCCCGGGGAGATCAACGCCGGCATGTACGTGCTCGAGCGCTCGGTGCTCGACCTGATCCCGTCCGGCCGCGCCGTCTCGATCGAGCGTGACGTCTTTCCCCGCCTCGCCGGCGCCGGGCTGCATGCCCTGCGCCTGGAGGGCTACTGGATGGACATCGGCACCCCCGAGCGCTACCTGCGGGCGAGCTGGGACATCCTCGAGGGCCGCGTCGAGACGCGGGTCGAGCCGACCGCCCCCGGCGTGCTCGTCTCGCCGAGCGCCGAGGTGGCGCCCGGGGCGGCCGTGGGTCCGCGCGCCGTCGTCGGCCCGGGCTGCAAGGTGGGGGCGGGCGCCCGGATCGCCGAGTCGGTGCTGCTGGAGCGCGCGGCGGTCGGGGAGGGGGCGCGGCTGGAGCGGACGATCCTCGCGCCGGGTGCAAGCGTCGCACCGGATGCGGCGCTCACGGACGCGGTCGCTGGCGCCGATGAAAGGCTTCCCGCCTGATGCTCGAAGACGTCCTTGCCATTCCAGACCACCTGCGCGACGCCCTCTGGCGGCTCGAGGGCGCGCGCATACAGCCCGCCGACTCGGCCGGGGTGCTGGTCTGCGGGGTCGGCGGCTCGGCGATCGGCGCCGACCTGGCCGCGGCCGTCCTCGGCGACCGCCTCAGCGCTCCTCTGCTGACCGTGCGCGGCGCGGAGCTGCCCAGCTGGGCAACCGCCGATTGGACCGCGCTCTGCGTCAGCTACTCCGGGGCGACGGAGGAGACGCTGGCCTGCTTCGACGCGGCGGGGGCGCTGGGCATGCGCCGGATCGCCGTGACCACGGGCGGGACGCTGGTCGAGCGCGCGCGGGGCGCCGGGGTTCCCGTGGTCGGCCTGCCGGGGATTCTGCAGGCGCCGCGCAGCTCCGTCGCCTACGTCCTCGTCGTCACGGCCGAGGTGGCGGCCCTCTCCGGGGCGGCACCGCGAATCCACGACGAGATCGAGGCCGCCGCCGCTGGCCTGGAGGCACGCGTCGAGGAGCTTCGCTCGCGCGCCGCGGCGATCGCCCCGCGCCTGACCGGCACGCTGCCGACGATGATCGGCGCCGGGCCAACCGCGCCCGCCGCCCGCCGCTGGAAGGCCCAGGTCAACGAGAACGCCAAGCTCCCCGCCTTCTTCTCGGAGCTGCCCGAGGCGGACCACAACGAGCTCTCCGGCTGGGGCGGCGCGCCGGCCGGGACCCCGCTCTCCGTCGTCCTGCTCGAAGACGGCGACGCGGGCCCCGGCGAGCGGCGCCGCTTCGAGCTGACCGCCGAGGCGATCGAGTCCCAGGGCGTGCGAGTGGAGAGGATCTCCAGCCCGGGCGAGAGTCGCACCGAGCGACTGCTCGCGGCGGTCATGCTCGGCGACCTCGTATCGCTGCTGATAGCGGAGGAGCGGGGAGTCGATCCGCTCCCGATCGACGCGATCACGGAGCTGAAGGAGGCGCTGGGGCGTCCTTGACCGCCGCGCGGCCCTAGGCGGCCCGGCGACTCGGCGACTCGAAGGCGGCGACGGCGATCGTCGCCTCGATGCCTCCGCCGGCGCCGGCCGAGAGGCGCTCGGTGCTGCGCTCGTGGGCCGTAGAGATACGGTCGAGGGCCTCGCCGATCGCCGTGGAGATCTCCTGCCAGCCCTCCCTGTCGACGACGATCGAGGCGCAGCTGAGCTGGTCCCTGCGCTCGCCGAAGAGGTTCTCGCCGTGGCGCCGCCGTCCCCGCTCCAGGACCGACTGGACGACGGAGGGGGGAGGGTGGCCGGGGCCTGGATGGGCCGCCGGCGATGGCGCCACCCTGCGGGTGGGGGTGGCGCCGGGGGCCAGCTCGTAGGGGCGGTCGGCGGCCGCCAGCGGCGGCGCGTTCTCGACCAGCCGCACGCAGCCGCTCGCGCGCAGGACCCGCAGGTGGTACTCGATGACCGCGGGGGCCTCGCCGATCCTGGCGCCGAGCTCGCTGGGGCTGGCCGGGCCGTCGGCGATCGCGTCGAGGATCCGGATGCGTGTCGGGTTGGCGAGCGCCCTGACCACCTGCATGTTCACGAATGTTCCCTTTCGAGTGGCGAATACGGAAAGTTTCAAAACTGCTCCGCCATTCTTGCCTACTCAGGGCGAAGTTCAAGAAAACCCACTTAGCAATCGGGAAGAAACCCAGCTCCTTCCGACGCTTTGTTCAGCGATCTCAACAAAGCCTTCGCTAAATTTGCCTTGATCAATCACGGTTGGTAAACACGGCTCGCATGAGCTCGAAAGGGAAGCGCCCGCCAAAGCTCGTCGATGACCGGCTGGCGGTCGCGCTCTCGCACGAGACGCGAGAGACCGCTCTCGCGCTCTGTTCGATTCGGCCGACGAGCACGAAGGAAATCGCCGACGCCTTGGAGGTCAGCGTCTCGAATGCCTGGTATCACGTTGAGAAGCTCCAAGAGCTTGGCTGCATCAAGGAAGTCTCCAGCCGGCAGAGGCGAGGGGCGAGGGAGCGCTTCTTCGAGGCTACTTGTGAGTTCTTTTACGACTCGGAGGCGTGGGATGCCTTGCCTCTGGAGGATCGCATCGCCGTTTCGATGAGGGTCGTGCGGCTCATCGCAGGAGACGTCGATAAAGCGATTCGCGCTAAGACGATCGCATCCACTGACCGCCATTTGAGCCGAACGACAATCGACCTCGATCCCCAAGGGAACCAGGAAGCGTACGAGGTGCTCGCCACAGCGATGGAGGGGTTGGTCGCCGTGCGTGAAAACTGTGTCGCCCGCAAGGACAAAACTGGCGGAAAGACGACTCGCACCTCCTTTGTGGTGATGCAGCTTAAAGTCGAATCGGGCGACAAGTCTTGACTTGGAGCCGGCTCGGCCCCTCGGAACGAGAGGCCGAGCCCAGCTGGACTAGTTGCCCTTCCTCACGGCAGCGATCGGGATTGGGCGCTCCTCCAACGCGATGATGGTTAGCACGTGCCTCACCTCCTCTCACTTGGTGGGTCGATGCACGTGCTAACAATTGCTCAACAAGCCCTTATCGTTCAGATGCGCTGAGCAACCAGTTTCTAAATTGTTCAACGAAGATCGACTAGGATCAAAGCGTTCCCATAAAGGTCCGAAGAGGAGATAGGCGTGCCCGTCAACCAGGAAGCGAAGCCCCGGCTGGTCGATGAAAGGCTGGTCGCCGCGCTCTCGCATGAAACGCGGGCACATGCGCTGACCGTCTTCACCGAACGGCCCGCGAGCACGAAAGAAATCGCGGCCGAACTCAAGGAAAGCGTGAGCGCCGTCTGGTACCACGTCGACAAGCTCGTGAAGCTAGGCTGCATCGAGCTCGTTCGCAGCGAGAAGCGGCGCGGCGCAATGGAGCACTTCTACCGCGCGACGGTGCGGCATTTCCTCGATGCCGAGGCTTGGAAAACTCTGCCGGGGCGAAGTCGGCTGACCATCACTATGGGCATCCTTCGCTCGATCTCGGGCGACGTAGACGAAGCAGTGCGTGCAAAGACCGTTGAGAGCACCGAGAACCACCTAAGTCGCACGTTGCTGATGCTCGATAGAGAGGGCTGGGAGGAGTCGAACGCACTCTTGGACGAGACGCTGGAGGGCCTTCTCGAAATCCGTGAGAAGAGCGCGGTGCGTCTGGCCAAGTCTGACGAGCAGCCGATCCGCGCCTCTGTCTCGATGATGGAGTTCCAACTCCCCTCGCGCGCCGGATCCTGAGCGCGGGCACGCCTCCCCTGGCGACGCGGACGCCGGCTCCTGATCGCTCGCGTATCCTTGCCTGGTCCCAGCCTCCTCAGACTCGAAAGGACCAGATGGCCACCGCCGCCTCCAACTACGACATCGCCGACATCGCCCTTGCCGAGGCCGGCCAGAAACGGATCGAGTGGGCGGACCGGCAGATGCCCGTGCTGGGGCAGATTCGCGAGCGCTTCGAGCGCGAGAAGCCGCTGGAGGGGATCCGGATGGCCTGCTGCCTGCACGTCACCACCGAGACGGCGAACCTCGTCCGCACCCTGATGGCCGGCGGCGCCGACGTCGCCCTCTGCGCCTCCAACCCGCTCTCCACGCAGGACGAGACCGCCGCGGCGCTGGTCGACCGCTACGGCGCCGAGGTCCACGCGATCAACGGCGAGGACAACGACACCTACTACCGCCACATCGAGACCGCGGTGGACAAGCGCCCGCACATCACCATGGACGACGGCGCCGACGTGATCAGCGTCCTGCACGGCCAGCGGCCCGAGCAGCTCTCGGAGGTCTACGGCGGCACCGAGGAGACGACGACCGGCGTCATCCGGCTGGAAGCGCTGGAGGCTGAGGGCAAGCTCGGCTTCCCGATCGTCGCCGTCAACGACGCCGACACCAAGCACTTCTTCGACAACCGCTACGGCACCGGGCAGTCGACGCTGGACGGCGTCATCCGCGCCACCAACATGCTGATCGCCGGCCTGAGGGTCGTAGTGATCGGCTACGGCTGGTGCGGCAAGGGCGTTGCGATGCGGGCCAAGGGCCACGGCGCCCACGTGATCGTCTGCGAGGTCGACCCGCTGCGGGCGCTCGAGGCCGTGATGGACGGCTTCGACGTGATGCCCGGCGTCGAGGCCGCCAGGGAGGGCGACATCTTCATCTCGGTCACCGGCAACCGCGACGCCGTCGCCGGCGAGATGTTCGACGTGATGAAGAGCGGCGCGGTGGTCTGCAACTCCGGCCACTTCGACGTCGAGATCAACAAGGGCGATCTCGACGCGCTGACCGAGTCCACCTATGAAGCGCGGCCGCTGGTCGAGGGCCACCGCCTCAAGGACGGCCGCGAGATCTTCCTGCTCGCCGAGGGCCGGCTCGTCAACCTGGCGACCGCCGAGGGCCACCCGGCGGCGGTGATGGACATGAGCTTCGCCAACCAGGCGCTGGCCGCCGAGTACATGGTCAAGAACCACGAGAGCCTGGAGACGAAGGTGCACCCGGTGCCGCGCGAGATCGACCAGGAGATCGCCCGGCTGAAGCTCGCTTCGAAGGGCGTCAAGATCGACGAGCTGAGCGACGCCCAGACGAAGTACCTGGCGAGCTGGGACCAGGGCACCTGAGGCATATACCGCCGCCTCCTCTGCTCCCGCGAATGCCTGAGAAATCAGAGATGGACAGGGATTCGCTCCCGCGTCCGGGGGCGGCGGGCTGCGCGTGAGAGCGATGATCCTGGCCGCCGGGCTCGGCACCCGGCTGCGACCGATCACCTACGGGATGCCGAAGCCGATGGTGCCGGTGCTCAACCGGCCCGTCATGGAGCACATCGCCCGGCTCCTGGCGCGGCACGGCTTCCGCGAGGCGATCGCCAACCTGCACTGGTTCCCGGAGCTGATCGAGGCCCATTCCGGCGACGGCTCGCGCTTCGGCATCGACCTCACCTACAGCCGCGAGGAGAAGCTTCTCGGCACCTCCGGCGGCGTCCGCAACGCGGCCGGCTTCCTCGGCGACTCCTTCCTGGTCATCTCCGGCGACGCGCTCACCGACATCGACCTCGCCGCGATGCGCGACTTCCACGAGTCCCACGACGGGATCGCGACGCTGGCGACCAAGCGCGTCTCCGACACCAGTCAGTTCGGCGTCGCGATCACCGGCTCCGACGGGCGCATCCAGGGCTTCCAGGAGAAGCCGGACCCGAGCGAAGCGCTCTCCGACCTCGCCAACTGCGGCATCTACATGTTCCGCTCCGAGGTCTTCGACTTCTTCCCGGAGCCGGGGACGAGCAAGGCGGCGGGGCCCGACGATCCGCCGGGCTTCGCCGACTGGGCGATGGACGTCTTCCCGGCGCTGCTGGAGGCCGACGTGCCCTTCTACTCGCATGAGATCGACGCCTACTGGAACGACATCGGCAACCTCGACGAGCTGCGGGGCGGCAACCTCGACGCTCTCCACGGCGCGGTGGAGGTAGATCCGGGCGCGCCGCGGGTCGCCGAGGGCGTCTGGTCCGCGACACCGCTTGACGGGGTCGAGCTCGACGGCCCGGCGATGGTCGGCGAGGGAGTCGAGCTGGGGGCGGGGGCGCGGATCGAAGGCCCGGCGATCGTCTGCGACGGATGCCGGGTCGGCGAGGGCGCCGTCGTGCGCGACTCGATCCTGCTCGAAGGCGCTGAGCTGCCGGCCGGCGGCATCCTGATCGGCGCCATCGCGGCTCGCGTCACGAAGAATTGACGAAGCGCTGACGAACTTTTGACTTTCAGCGCGCCACACGCGCGCCGCGACCGCCGACGATCGGCGGGTGAACCTGGTTCAGGCCCTGGTCGAGTGCGCTGTCCCCTCGCGCTGCGCGGCGTGCGGGCACGCCTGCCGGCCGGAGGCGGTGCTCTGCACCCGCTGCTCGCGGCGCCTCGCCGCCGCTGAGCCGCTGAGCGGCAGGGGCGCCGCCGGCCTCGACCGCGCCTGGTCGTCGGCGCCGCACGAGGGCGTCGCCCGCGACCTGGTCGCCGCGCTCAAGTTCCGCCGCCTGCTGCCGGTGGCCGCGCTGATGGCCGACCGCATCCAGTGGCTGGCGCCCGCGACGCTGCTCAGCGGCGCCGTCGTGCCGGTCCCGACCGCTCCCCTGCGCTCCTTCGCCCGCGGCTTCGACCCGGCCCACGAGATCGCCGCCGCCCTCGCCGCCCGCACGGGTCTGCCGCTGAGCCCTTGCCTGCGGCGCCGCGGCACTGGGCGCCAGCGCGGCCGGCGCCGCGCCGAGCGCCTCGGCCACCCGCCGGCGATCGAGGCGCGTGGCGAGGTGCCGCGCAGCGTCCTGCTCGTCGACGACGTCCTCACCACCGGCGCCACCCTTTCGGCCAGCGCCCGCGCCCTCCGAGCCGCCGGCGCCCGCCGCGTCGTCGCGATCACGTTCAGCCGCCGGCTTTAGCCGCAGTGGGCGGCGATGCTGGGAACACTCAACCAGAAGAAGGCCATCAGGCTGTTGAAAGAAAACGGCTGGACGCAGGCTCGCGGCGGCAAGCACCAGGTCAAGATGACGAAGCAGGGCTGCCGCCCCATCACCCTCCCTCAGCACAAGAACCGCGATTACCCACCCGGCCTAGCCTCTGCGATCCTCAAGCAGGCAGGGCTACAATGAGCGGTCGAGGGTCATCGTGGAGCTGACCGCCCGCATCCACATCGAAGAAGGCACCTGCTGGGCTGATGTCCCAGAGCTGCCCGGTTGCTTCGCCTCCGGTGACACTTTCGAGGAGCTTTTCGACTCCCTCCAAGCGGGGATAGGCCTCTATCTCGCCGACGAGCCCGCGTCCGGCGTTCGCATCGAGCGCCGAACCGTGCGCGACCCCCTTGCCTCCTAGCCGCATCGGTCGTAGCATCGTCTTTCGGACCGACGAAGGAGGCGACATATGCGGATCGAGGTGCGTGGGCGCAACGTCGAGGTCGACGAGGAGCTGCGGAGCCGGGTGATCGATCGGTTTCGCCGCGTCGGCAGGCAGGTCTCCGAGCTCGCGACCCTGGAGGTGGTCGTCTGGGAGGAGCGCAACCCGTCGATCGCCGACAGCCAAGTGGCGGAGGCGACGCTGCGCGTGAAGGGCGTCACGCTGCACGCCAAGGAGGCCTCGACCTCGATGGGCCACGCGATCCACGAGCTGTCCGAGGACATCAGCCGCCAGGTCAAGAAGCACCGCGATCTGCGCCGCAAGCGCTACCGCACCCGCCAGCTCGTCAACCGGATGCGGGGGCGCACCGCCGAGGCATAGCGCTCGCCCCACCCTCGCTACCCTTGAGCAATGGCGAACGCGAGGGACATGGTCACCCGCGCGCTGCGCGTGGGGGAAAGCCGCAAGCTCAAGACCTACGATCGGCGCGCCCGGGCGATCAACGAGATCGAGCCCGAGATGAAGCTGCTCGAGGACTCCGAGCTGCGCGAGGAGGCCGACAAGCTGCGAGCCCGCGCCCGCGACGGCGCCTCGCTCGACGACCTCCTCCCCGAGGCGTTCGCGCTGACCCGCGAGGCGGCCCGCCGCAGCATCGGCCAGCGCCACTACGACGTGCAGCTGATCGGCGGCATGGCCCTCCACGACGGCTCGATCGCCGAGATGAAGACCGGCGAGGGCAAGACCCTGACGGCGACGCTGGCCGTCTTCCTCAACACGCTGGCCGGCGACAGCGTCCACGTCGTCACCGTCAACGACTACCTCGCCCGCCGCGACGCGGAATGGATGAAACCGGTGTACGACACGCTCGGCGTCACCGTCGCCGCCGTCCAGGACTCCGACGACCACGCGGCGCGGCAGGTCAAATACGCCTGCGACGTCACCTACGGCACCAACTCCGAGTTCGGCTTCGACTACCTGCGCGACAACATGGCCGAAGCGCTCGAGCACTGCGTGCAGCGCGGCCACCACTTCGCGATCGTGGACGAGGTCGACAACATCCTGATCGACGAGGCGCGGACGCCGCTGATCATCTCCGGCGCCCCCGAACAGGCGGCCCAGATCTACTACCAGTTCGCCCGCCTCGCCCGCCAGATGAAGGGCGTCCCCGCCAAAGACCGGCTCAAATCGCAGGGCGAATCGAAGGACACCTCAGAGGCCGACTACGACTACGAGTTCGACGAGAAGCACAAGACCGTCTCGCCGACCGAGCGCGGGGTGAAGCGGGCCGAGGAGTTCCTCGGCGTCGACAACCTCTACCTCTCGGAGCACGGCACGCTCGTCAACCACCTCGGCCAGGCGCTCAAGGCCGAGTCGCTCTACGAGCGCGACAAGGACTACGCCGTGGTCGAAGGCCAGGTGATGATCATCGACGAGTTCACCGGCCGCATCCTCGAGGGGCGGCGCTGGTCGGAGGGCCTGCACCAGGCGGTCGAGGCCAAGGAGGGCGTCTCGATCGGCGAGGAGAACCAGACGCTAGCCACGATCACCCTGCAGAACTACTTCCGCCTCTACGACAAGCTCTCCGGGATGACCGGCACGGCGCTGACCGAGGCGACCGAGTTCATGAAGATCTACAAGGTCCCCGTGGTCGAGATCCCGACCAACACGCCGATGATCAGGGCCGATCACAACGACCAGATCTTCAAGACCAAGGACGGCAAGTGGAAGGCGGTGCTGGAGGAGATCGTCGCCCGCCACGAACGCGGCCAGCCGATCCTCGTGGGCACGGTCTCGGTCGCGGTCTCGGAGATGATCTCCGGCGAGCTGAAGCGCCACGGGATCGAGCACGCGGTCCTCAACGCCAAGCCCGAGCACGCCCAGCGAGAGGGCGAGCGAATCGCCGAAGCGGGGCGCAAGGGCGCGGTGATGATCGCCACCAACATGGCCGGCCGCGGCGTCGACATCAAGCTCGGCGGCGACCCCGAGCACATGGCCCACAAAGAGCTGAAGAAGCAGGGGCTGGAGCCGGGCGTCGAGGGCTACGAGGAGGCGCTGGCCGAGAAGATCGCCGAGCTGGAGCCCCAGTGCAAGGCCGAGGGGGAGGAAGTGCGCGAGCTGGGCGGCCTCTACATCTGCGGCACCGAGCGGCATGAATCGCGCCGCATCGACAACCAGCTGCGCGGCCGCTCGGGGCGCCAGGGCGACCCCGGCGAGAGCCGCTTCTTCCTCTCCGCCGAAGACGACGTGATCCGGCTCTTCGCCGGCGACCGCATCTACAACATCCTCGACCGCCTCGGACCGGTCGACGAGGACGGCACCGAAGTGCCGCTCGAGGCCAAGATGCTGACCAAAACGGTCGAGGGCGCCCAGAAGAAGGTCGAGGAACAGAACTTCCTGATCCGCAAACGGGTGCTCGAGTACGACGACGTGATGAACGAGCAGCGCCGCGTGGTCTACAAATACCGCCGCGAGATCCTCGAAGGGCGGGACATGTCGGACATCGCCCGCGACGAGCTCGAGGGCGTCGTCGACCGCCTCGTCGAGGAGTACACGGCGGGGGACGACCTCGACGAATGGGACATCCCCGAGCTGGAGAAGCAGCTGCGCCAGATCTGGCCGGTCAGCATCGAGGTCGGCTCGCTGCGCCCCGAGCAGATCGATCGCGAACGGCTCAAAGACGAGCTCGACGAAGACGCGATGAACGCCTACGACGAGCGCGAGAAGCAGCTCGGCGAGGAGCTGATGCGCTACCTGGAGCGCTCGATCCTGCTCAACGTGATCGACAACCGCTGGCGCGAGCACCTCTACGACATGGACTACCTGCGCGAGGGCATCCACCTGCGCGGCTTCGCCCAGATCGACCCGCTCGTCGCCTACAAAAACGAAGGCTTCGCGATGTTCGAGGAGCTGATGCACTCGATCTGGGAGGAATTCAGCAAACTCGTCTTCAACGCCCAGGTCGAAGTCGACCCCGCGCAGCTGGAGCGCTCCTTCGGCGCCAACGGCGGGCGCGAGCCGACCGCCCTCGACTACTCGGGCGGCACGATGGAGAACCAGCCCTCGGCGCTGCAGCAGATCGCGGCGGGTGGCGGCGCGGTCGGGATGGCCGCCACGGCCGCCGGGCCCGACGGCGGCGGCGGCAACGGCGCGCCGCCCCCGCAGGCGGTCGAGACCGTCGTCAGGACCGAGCGCGAGAAAGAAGTCGGCAGGAACGATCCGTGCTGGTGCGGCAGCGGCAAGAAGTTCAAGAAGTGCCACGGCGCTTGAGGACGCCGTAGGCCGACGTATCTCCGCCCCGTGATCCACGACCCCGTCCGTGAGTTCATCCGCGCGTTCAACGAGCGGGACCTGGATGCGTTCGTCCAGGTCTTGGACCCCGAGGTGGAACTGCATTCGATGAAGGGGGTGCGCAAGGGGATCGAGGCGGCGCGGCTCTGGGCGTCGCGGGCCCCGGGCGGGGTGCAGCAGACGATCGAGCTGGAGGAGCTCCACGAGGACGGGACCGAGAGCGGCGGAGGCACGGCAGTGGCGCTGATCCGACGCCACTGGCACTGGGACGAAGACGGCTCGGCCGCCGGCGAGGACGAGATGGCCTGGCTCTTCGAGCTGCGCGACCACAGGGTGCGCGGCTGGCGTCCCTTCGAGGACCGCGCCGAGGCGATGCGCGCCGCGAACTTCCGCTAGGACCGACTCGGTGGTCGTTTTTGGACCCCATGGGGTCATCAATCGACCACTCGGCAGATAAGCTCCGCCCATGGCCGAGACCGCAGCGACCGAATCGGTGCCGGCGCGGCTCGCCGAGATCCGCGATCAGTTGAAGCTGCTCGCGGACTACCTTTGACCCCGCTTCGCTGCGGGAAGAGGCCGAGCGGCTCGAGGCCGAGATGGGGGCGCCCGGCTTCTGGGACGACCAGGAGACGGCGGCGCGCACCTCGGCGGCGCACGCCCGCGCCCAGCGCAAGCTGAAGACCTTCGAGGGGCTGGAGGGCGACGTCGCCGACCTCGACGAGCTGGCCGAGATGGCCGCCGACGACGAGGAGATGGCGGCCGAGCTGAGCGCCCAGCTTGGCTCGGTCGAGCGGCGCCTCGCCGAGCTGGAAGAGGCGCGGCTGTTCAGCGGCGAGTACGACGCCGGCGACGCGGTCGTCTCGGTCCATGCGGGGGCCGGCGGCACCGACTCCCAGGACTGGGCCGAGATCCTGCTGCGGATGTACCTGCGGTGGGCCGAGCGACGGGGGTTCGCGGTCGAGATGGTCGAGGCCTCGCCAGGGGAGGAGGCCGGCCTGAAGTCGGCGACCTTCATCGCGCGCGGCGAGAACGCCTACGGCCTCTTCGCCGCCGAGCGCGGCGTCCACCGGCTGGTCCGGATCTCGCCCTTCGACTCCTCGGCCCGCCGCCACACCAGCTTCGCCCAGGTCGACGTCGGCCCGGTCGTCGACGAGACCGTCGAGGTCGAGATCGACGACACCGAGCTGCGCGTCGACACCTACCGCGCCTCGGGGGCCGGCGGCCAGCACGTCAACAAGACCGACTCGGCGGTGCGGATCACCCACATGCCGACCGGCGTCGTCGTCCAGTGCCAGAACGAGCGCTCCCAGACCCAGAACAAGGCGGTGGCGATGCAGCTGCTTCGCTCCAAGCTGATCGAGCTGGAGGAGCGCAAACGGGCCGAGACGCTGGCGAAGGAGCGCGGCGAGGTCAAGGAAGTCGCCTGGGGCTCGCAGATCCGCAGCTACTTCCTGCACCCCGACCAGCGGGTCAAGGATCACCGCACGGGGCACGAGGCGGGCGACGCCCAGCGGGTGCTGGACGGCGACATCGACGACTTCATCCGCGACTACCTGAACAAGACGGCGGCGGCAAGCGCGAGCTAGCGCCGACGCGATGGGCACGGTGGGCTAGATGGACGCGCTGACCTACCTGGAGCGCCCGGCGGCCGAGGAGCCGAGTGGCCTGCTGATCCTCCACCACGGGCGAGGGACCGAAGAGCGCGATCTGCTCGGCCTCGCCGATCTGCTCGATCCCGAGCGGCGGCTGCGGGTGGTGACGCCGCGCGCGCCCCTGCGCCTGCCCGGCTCGCCGGGCTACCACTGGTACCTCGTGCGGCGTGTCGGCTACCCCGACGAGGAGAGCTTCCATGCCGCGCGCGAGGCGCTCGGCCGGTTCCACGACCGGCTCTGGGAGGAGACCGGCGTCGGCCCCTCCCGGACCGTCCTCGGCGGCTTCTCGATGGGGGCGGTGATGAGTCACGCGATGGCGCTCGGGGAGGACCGGCCGCCCGTCGCCGGCCTGATGGCGTTCAGCGGCTTCGTGCCGACGGCCGACGACTGGGCGCCGCACTTCGCCGACCGCCAGGCGACGTGCGCCTTCGTCGCGCACGGGCGACGCGATCCGGTGATCGAGGTCGGCTTCGGTCGTCGCGCCCGCGACCTGCTGGAGGAGGGCGGGCTCGAGGTCGAGTACCACGAGTCCGAGCTGGGTCACCAGATCGACCCGGCGCAGCTCGACGCGGCAAGGGTGTGGCTGGGGGAGACGCTCAGCCCGTAGGGACGAGCACGCGCCGCCGGGAGGGGACCCGGCGCCCCTCTGCCAGCGCCGTCCCTTACTCCAGCACGCCCTCCATGCGCAACAGCGCCTCCTTCATCGGCAGGCCGCCGCCGTAACCGCCGAGGGCGCCGCCGGTGCGCAGGACGCGGTGGCAGGGCACGACGATCGGCAGCGGATTGGTCCCGCAGGCAGTGCCGGCCGCGCGCACGGCGCGCTCGTTGCCCGCGCGAGCGGCGATCTCCGTGTAGCTGCGGGTCTGGCCGTAGGGGATGCGGGCGATGGCGCGCTGGGCTTTGCGGCGGAAGCCGCCGGTGAGCCGCCAGTCGAGCGGCAGGTCGAACGCGGTCAGCTTGCCCTCGAAGTAGAGGTCGAGCTCGCGGCGCAGGTCGTCGAGCTGGGCGGGGGCCTCGAGGACGCGCGGGGAGACGCGCGCCGCCAGGTCCTCCAGCAGCCCCTCGGCGTCCTGGTTGGGCAGGCCGATCCGCACGACGCCGCGCGGCGTCGCGGCGAGCAGGAGCGGGCCGAAGGGCGAGTCGGCGCTGGCGTAGGCGACGTCGAGCAGCCCCTCGGCGGCGGCCCGCTCGGTCAGGCGTCGCAGCTCGGCTCTCATGCCATCTCCTTCCGCAGTCGCTTGATTCCCTCGTGCAGGCTGCGCCGCGCCGCCTCCGGCGAGCAGCCGAGCGCCGCCGCGATCTCCGCGTGGGGGAGGTCGCAGGCATAGCGCAGCGCCACGGCGGCGCGCTGCTTGGGCGGCAGGCCGCCGACCAGCTCCCAGAGCCCGTCCTCGTCGGCCAGCCCGCCGACCCCGTCGACCGCCACCGGCTCGACCTCGGCGACGGGAAGCGGCCGCCGTCCGCTGGCGCGGTGGTGGTCGATCGCCTTGCGGTGGGCGATGGTGAGCAGCCAGCCCCGCAGGTTGCTGCCGTCCCGCAGCTTCGGGTAGCCGCGCAGCGCGGCAAGGAACGTCTCCTGGAAGCAGTCCTCGGCGTCCGCTCGCCCGACCGCCCCGCGCAGGACTGCCATCACGTCGGGGGCGTGCTCGTCGAGCAGGGCCTGGAAGGGGGGGAGGGCGGGCACTCGCTGGATTTAACGACCTGGAGCGGGGGAGCGTGAGATCGCCTTCGAAAGTCCTACTTGAAAGCTACATGCAATAATTGCAAGTAGCACTATATGGCCACCCTAGCCGTAGAGAACGCCTTGAGCGCGCCGCCCGTCGAAGTAGGGCCCAAGCTCGTCTCCCTTCCCGAGGACCAGTGGTTCGAGCGAAAGTCGTCTCGCATCGCCCCCCGCGACCTTGCCAAGGCCTTGATTGGCTTTGCCAACGCGGATGGCGGGACGCTGGTGGTCGGGCTGAACGACGGGGCGGTCGAGGGAACCGAGGGCAACGCGGAAAAGCGCAACGCGCAACTGCAGGCGAATGTCGATTTCTGCGCACCGCCCGTTCCGGCGAAGCACCGGCTGATCGCCTGCGTTGACAGCGACGGCGAGCCGAATGAGCTGATCGTCTTTCAGGTCGAGCCGAGCGAAGCGGTGCACGCCAATCAGAAGGACGAGGTGTTCCTGCGGGTCGGCGACGAGAACCGCAGGCTGAGCTTCGTGCAGCGACAGGAGCTGCTCTTCGACAAGGGCCAGGCGAGCTATGAGGCGAGGCCGTCAGGCGCCTCGTTCGATCTGGTCGATCGCTCCCTCCTCGGCGACTACGCTCGGTGGGCCGGCGCCTCGGATCCGATGCGGCTGCTGCATGCGCGGGGCCTCGCGAACGACGGCGAGCTGACGATCGCCGGGTGTCTGCTCTTTGCCGAGTCTCCCCAGGCCTTCCTGCCGGAGGCGTTCATCAGGGTGCTCCGGTACCGAGGCCGCGAGAGAGGCTCGGGGGCGCGGCAACAGCTAGTCGACGACATCAGGCTCGAGGGGCCGCTCCCCAGGCAGCTGCGCCAAGCCAGGGAGCAGGTCGAGCGGCTCCAGCCGACCCGGAGGGCGCTGGGCGAGGGCGGAACCTTCGAGGACATCCCGCTGGTGCCCGACGACGCCTGGCTCGAGGGCATCGTCAACGCCGCGGTGCATCGCTCCTACAGCATGGCCGGCGATCACATCAGGGTGGAGATCTTCGACGATCGCATCGAGATTTCCAGCCCCGGTCGCTTCCCCGGCCTGGTGGACCTCGACGATCCCCTGCAGACCATGCGCTTCGCGCGAAACCCCCGCATCGCCCGCGTTTGCGCAGACCTCAGCCTGGGGCAGGAGCTGGGCGAGGGGATACGCCGTATGTTCGAGGAGATGCGGCACGCTGGCCTGACGGACCCGGTCTATCGCCAAACGTCGGGCAGCGTCGAGCTGCAACTGCTTGCGGAGCCGGTCGACCGGCGCTTGGAGGCGCGCCTTCCCCCGCACTCAAGGGCAATCGTCAGGACGCTGAGGTCGGCTGGCCGGATGAGCACGGGGGAGGTGACGGAGGCCCTAGGCATATCCAGGCCGGTCGTCCAGAAGGAGCTGAACGCCCTCAAAGAGGCTGGAATCGTCGAGTGGGTGGGAAAGTCTCCGAAGGATCCCCGTGCCTACTGGCAGATGAGGACCAGATAGCTACTTCCAACCTACTTGCAACTACTTGAAAGAAGACTTGAAAAACCCCCGCAAAGTGCCATGTTTACTTGCATTGGAAGCGCCGGTGCGGCAGGCCCTCGCCGAGGACGTCGGCGATGGTGACGTCACCTCGGCGGCGACGGTGCCGGAGGGCGCTCTGGCGCGCGCCCGGATCGTTCAGAAAGCGCCCGGGGTCGTCTTCGGCCTCGACCTCGCCGCCGAGGCGATGCGCCAGTGCGGCGCCGAGCTGGACAAGCTGATGGTCGAGGGGCAGTGGCGCGAGGAGGTGCCGGCCGAGGTCGCCTTCGCGAGTGGCCCGGCCCGCGCGCTGCTGGCAGCCGAGCGGACCGCGCTCAACTTCCTCGGTCACCTCTCGGGCATCGCGACGACGACCGCGCGCTTCGCCGAGGCGGTGGCGGGGACCGGGGCCCGCATCCTCGACACGCGCAAGACGACCCCCGGCCTGCGCGAGCTGGAGAAGGCAGCGGTGGCGGCCGGCGGCGGCGTCAACCACCGGATCGGCCTCTACGACGCGATCCTGATCAAGGAGAACCACATCGCCCTTGCCGGGGGCGTCGCCAAGGCCGTGCATGCGTCGCGGCGCGCTCGCCCCGACCTGCCGGTCGAGGTCGAGTGCCGCGACCTCGAAGAGGTCGCCTACGCGCTCGGCACCGGGGCCGACCGGCTCCTGCTCGACAACATGGACGTCGAGACCCTGCGCCGGGCGGTCAGGTTGCGCGACGCGGAGGCCGGCGAGCGCCGGCCCTCGCTGGAGGCATCGGGGGGCGTCGACCTGACCACCGTCCGGGCCATCGCCGAGACCGGCGTCGATTTCATCTCGGTCGGCGCGATCACCCACTCGGCGCCGACGCTCGACTTCAGCATGCTGGTCGAGTCGGCCTGAGGGCGCCGTCGCGCCTTCCCGAGGGCGCGGTAAGACAAACGTCCTCAACTACTCGGTAAGCACCCGTTCATTGCATTGAACGCAATACGAGCCTGCCGGCGGATGTTCATCTGCCCGCACCGTCTCCATCCTTTGAGGTCGATCCCGGTTGGGGTCCAGCCAGTTGTCGATTCCAGCAAGGGAGACGGACGATGAAGCCAGTATTTCCAAGCAAGTTGCGACTGACGGCGATCGGCTCGATGATCGCGTTGGCCTGCATGGTCGCCGGAGTCGGCGCCTCGCTCGCCGACGCGCCGGTCTCGGGCGCGATCTTCACCACCGACAGCACCTGCGCCGGCACCAACGTCAACATCTACGGCGACAAGGCCGACGTCTACCTCGACGGCGGACCGGCGCACCCAGGCGCCGCGGGCCTGCCGGACGGCTCCTATTACGTCCAGATCACCGCGCCGGACGGGACCCAGCTCGGCACCAGCGTCGGCAGCGGCAACGAAACTCCGGTCCAGGTGACCGGGGGCGAGTTCGACGCGTGCTACCAGCTCGCCGCGATCCTGATCAAGACCAGCGACGCCACGGCGGGCTACGACGACACGCCCAACCCCGGTGGCGAGTACAAGGTCTGGGTCAGCACCGAGCCGACCTTCACCAACTCGCAGACCAAGACGGACAACTTCAAGGTCAAAGACGAAGGCGAAGGCGAAACGCCCCAGGGCCTCCTGAAAGCCAAGAAGTTCTACGACGCCAACGCCAACGGCCTCGATGACGACAACCAGCCGATCGAAGGCTGGGAGATCCACATCACCGACGCGATCGACTACGGCTTCTTCTACACGGATGCCAACGGCTTGGTCTCCACGGTCGTGGCGCCCGACGAATACATCGTCACCGAGTCGACGCCGCTCGAGTCGAACTGGTTCCACACCACCCCCAACCCGGTGGAAACGACGGTCGCGGACAAAGGTGAAGCGAGCGTCGCGTTCGGCAACCTCTGCGTCGGCGCCGGCGGCGGCCTGACGCTCGGCTTCTGGTCGAACAAAAACGGCGAAAAACTGTTCAACACGGGTACCGACCTGACCCTGATGAAAGAACTCAACCTCCGCGACGGGGCTGGCAAAGCGTTCGATCCGGCCAGCTACAAAGCGTTCCGCACCTGGCTGCTCAGCGCGAGCGCTACCAACATGGCCTACATGCTCTCGGCCCAGCTCGCCGCGATGGAGCTGAACGTGCTCAACGGCAACGTCGCCGGCAGCTCGTTGATCTACGCGCCGGGCACGACCAGCGCCAACGGAGCGGGCTTCGCCACGGTGAACGCGGTGATGGCCGAGGCCAACACCGAGCTCGGCCTCCATCCGCTGACGGTGAGCGCCGGTGCCGCCCGCACCTACCAGGAGGCGCTCAAGAACGCCCTCGACAAAGCGAACAACAACCTGACCTTTGTCCAGGGCGAACCGTGCGCCTTCTCGTTCGCTCCCTGAGCGAATAGGAGAGGCGGTCTTGGTAGGCGGTCCGCGAGAGCGGACCGCCTACAATCCGCGGATCGACTCGGTTCGGGCCATTGCGGTTATCTGGATCGCGGCCCTGCTCATGCCAGCCGCGGCGGTCGGGGAGCGGGGGTCCCAATCCACCGACCGCGCGGTCTCGGCGAGCGCCTATTACGCGCCCTGCCCCAGCTTTCGCTACAGGGGCCGGCACAAGCTCTTTCGCCACGCTCTTTCCTGCGCGACCGCGAAGCGCAAGGCTCGCTACGTCCTGAAGCACCGCACCCACCCGCGCGGCTGGCGCTGCTCGCTCGCCAATCTCGCCGACGGCTACGGGGCCTGCACGCGGCGCGGGCACGCGTTCGAGTTCCTGCCGCTTTGAGCCTCGACCGCCCGCGCGTCGTCCTGGCGGAGGCGCACCCGACGATCCGGGCCGCGGTGAGGAACGTCCTCGAGGCGGACGGCTTCGTCGTCTGCGGGGAGGCGGAGGATGCCGAGGAGGGCCTGCGCGTCGCGCTCAGGGAGCGTCCGGACGTCTGCCTCGTCGGCCTGCAGCTGGAGGGATCGCTGCGGATGATCGCCCGGATGGCGGATGAGGACGACGGCGCCGGCGCTCTCGTGATCGTCCTCACCGCCTCCCGCTCGACCGAGAGCATGATCGCCGCGATCAGGGCGGGGGCCACCGGCTACCTGCTCAAGGAGATGAACCCGGAGCGGATCCCGGCTGCGGTCCGAGGCGTCCTCAGCGGCGAAGCGGCGATGCCGCGGACGCTGGTCGTGCGATTGATCAGGGAGATCCAGAGAGCGGGGCGGGGGCCGATGGTGAAGGGAAGGGACGGGCTGGTCGAGCTCACCCCGCGCCAGTGGGAGGTCCTCAACCTGATCGGGGACCGCCTGAGCACGGCCGAGATCGCCACGCAGCTCGGAATTTCTCCCGTCACGGTCCGCCGCCATGCCTCCGCGATCCTCGAGAAGCTGGGCGTCCCCGACAGGGCGGCGGCGGTCGAGCTGCTCCGCGACAGCCGCTGAGCGACTCAGACGAGTCGCTGCCGGACCGCGTAGACGGCCGCCTGGATGCGGTTCTCGACCTCGAGCTTGGCGAGGATGCTGGAGACGTGGCTCTTGGCCGTGTGCTGGGAGATCACCAGTGCGGCGGCGATCTCGGCGTTCTCCCTGCCGGCGGCGATCAGCGTCAGCACCTCGAGCTCCCGCTTGGTCAGGTCCGGCACGGCGCCGTCAGGCGGGTCGACGACCGGCAGGGACGCCCGCAGGCGCTCCAGCAGCAGCGCCGCGACCGGCGGCGACAGGGGCGAGTGGCCGGCCACGGCGGCGCGGATCCCGGCGACTATCTCCGCCGGCGGGCAGTCCTTGAGCAGGTAGCCGCAGGCCCCTGCCTGGAGGGCTTCGTAGACCTCCCGCTCGCGAGTGGAGACGGTCAGCACGAGGACCCGGGTCGCCGGCGAGACGAGGCGGATCCGCTTCGTCGCCTCGATGCCGGACTTCCCGTGGAGGTCGAGGTCCATGAGCGCGACGTCCGGGCTGGCGTCCGCCGCCAGGGCGACGGCGTCGGCGGCGTCGGCGGCCTCGCCGCAGACGGCGATCCCGTTGGCGTCCAGGGTGTCGCGGACCCCGTCCCTGAAGATCTGGTGGCCGTCGACGAGCATCACCGTCGTCTCGCCGTTGACTTGCGCGGTCACGATAGGCCGTTCTACCACCGCCGTGACAATCCTGTGCGATTGTTAACCGTTACTTAAGCAATCGCGAGAGGCGCCGGTCCTTGAGCACCCTTCCGCCCGTCTGCTCCTCGGGGCAGTAGGTCGTCTGGTGCTCGGAGAAGAAGACCGCCTCGAGCTTCGTGCCGCAGCGCGGACAGGGCTCGCCCTCGCGCTTGTGGACGCGCAGCGGCATCGGCAGCTTCTCGGGCAGCTCGTCGCCGACCGTCTCCTCGTAGTGGTCGATCGCGGCGCCGAGCACGGCGAGAGCCCCGTGCAGGCGCTCGACCTCCTCGTCGCTCAGCTCCGAGCCCTTCCTGAAGGGGGAGAGGCAGGCCTCCCAGAGGATCTCGTCGACCCAGGAGCGGCCGATGCCGGCGATGTCGCGCTGGTGGCGCAGCAGTGGGTGGAGGTGCCGCGGCTGGGCGATCAGCGCGGCGAACTCGCTGGCCGGCGGCGGGGGCCAGGCCTCCGGCCCGAGCGTCGCCGTCATCTCGTCGTCCTCGACGTCGCCGGCCGGGAGGAGCTTCGCCCAGGCGCGCTGCCTGGTCCCGTACTCACGCAGCCGCAGCTCCCGTCCGTCGGTGAGCCGGACCAGCACCCGCGAGGCGCGGTCTTTGAGCGAGGCGCGCTTGTCGTAGACGCGCAGGCGGCCGGCTGACATCAGGTGGATCAGCAGGGCCAGGTCCCCGAGCTCGACGACCGGCATCTTGCCGATCCGCCGCAGCCCCGTCAGCTCGCGACCGACCAGCGCTTCGAGCGGCGGCTCGAAGGTCCTCATCACGTTCATCCCCGGCGCCAGCACCGACTCGACCTCGGCCCTCGTCAGCGCGGCGTCCAATCGACGCACGGTTATCTCGACCTCGGGAAGCTCCGGCATGCCCACAGGCTAGACTTGAGGCAGTTCATTCGACTGGACTCAGGCGCCACGCCATGCCAGCGAACATAAGACGACCAAGGAGCCCCGCGGGGTCTCCTGAGGTACCGCGATGAGAGAGCTGCCGACGATCAACGAGCCGGTCCCGATGCTGCACCTCGCGCCCGAGGAGGTCGAGGAGATGACGCGCGAGGTGCGCGAGCTCGCCGCCGAGCGCGACGCCGTGATCCTCGCCCACAACTACCAGGTGCCCGAGATCCAGGCCGTCGCCGACTACACCGGCGACTCGCTCGGCCTCTCGCGGGTGGCGGCCGACTCCGACGCCTCGACGATCGCCTTCTGCGGCGTCCACTTCATGGCCGAGACGGCCTCGATCCTCTCGCCGGAGAAGACCGTCCTCATCCCCGACCCCGACGCGGGCTGCTCGCTCGCCGACTCGATCACCGCCGGCGAACTGCGCAACTGGAAGGCGCGCCACGGCGACGACGCCGTCGTCGTCATGTACGTCAACACCTCGGCGGAGGTGAAGGCGGAGACCGACTACTGCTGCACCTCCTCCAACGCGGTCAAGGTCGTCGAGCACATCCTGCGCGAGCACGGCCCCGACACCGAGATCCTCTTCGGCCCCGACATGTGGCTCGGCTCCTACGTCGAGCGCGAGGTCGGCCGCTCGCTGCACGTCTGGCCGGGCGAGTGCCACGTCCACGCCGGCATCCGACCCGACGACATCGCCGCCCAGCGCGCCGCCCACCCCGACGCCGAGTTCCTGGTCCACCCCGAGTGCGGCTGCGTCACCCAGGTGATGGAGTTCGTCGCCGCGGGCGAAGTGGAGCCCGAGGGCGTCCACATGCTCTCGACTGGGCAGATGCTCGACTACGTCCAGCGCAAGCCCGATGGCGAGTTCATCGTCGCCACCGAGAACGGCATGCTGCACCCGCTGCAGCAGGCGGCGCCGGCGGCGACCCTGGTCGAGGCCAACCGGATGGCCTACTGCAAGTACATGAAGATGATCACGCTGCCGAAGCTGCGCGACGGCCTGCGGGAGATGAAGTACGAGGTCAGCGTCCCCGCCGATATCGCCGAGCGGGCGCGAATCCCGATCGAGCGAATGGTCGCGATCGGCTAGCCGAATGTAGAGTCCGGTCCAGCGTGTCCACGGACCAGATCACCACCCTCGACAGCGACTCCTCGCTCGACCAGCTGAGCGAGCTGGCCCAGCAGCTCAGGGTCGACTCCGTCCGCTGCGCGGCGGCCGCCAACTCGGGCCACCCGACCTCCTCGATGTCGGCGGCCGAGCTGATGGCGGTCCTCTACGCGCGCTACCTGCGCTACGACTTCGACGCCCCCGACAACCCCGCCGCCGACCACGTCGTCTTCTCCAAGGGCCACGCCTCGCCGCTCCTCTACGCCCTCTACAAGGCGGCGGGGGCGATCGACGACGAGGAGCTGCTCAGCTTCCGCAAGTTCGGCTCGCGGATGGAAGGGCACCCGACGCCGCTGCTGCCCTGGGTGGACGTCGCCACCGGCTCGCTCGGCCAGGGCCTGCCGATCGCGATCGGGATCGCGCTGGCGGGCCAGAAGCTGGAGCGCTCCGACTTCCGCGTCTGGACGCTCTGCGGCGACTCCGAGCTTGCCGAGGGCTCGATGTGGGAGGCCTTCGAGCACGCCGGCTACGTCGGGCTGAAGAACCTGATCGCGATCGTCGACGTCAACCGGCTCGGCCAGCGCGGCCCGACCATGCACGAATGGGACACCTCCTCGCTGACGGCGCGGGCGAGCGCCTGCGGCATGTTCGTGCAGGAGATCGACGGCCACGACATCGAGGCGATCGACAAGGCCTACGCGGCGGCGCTTGAGAGCGACCGCCCGGCGGCGATCTTCGCCCGCACCAAGAAGGGCCGCGGCGTCGCCGCGGTCGAGGACAAGGAAAACGCCCATGGCAAGCCGCTGAGCGACCCCGAGGAGGCGATCGAGGAGCTGGGCGGCGAACGCGCCCTGCGCGTCCAGGTGCGGGCGCCCGGCGAGACCCCCTCCGTGGACCTGCCGCGCGAGAGCGTCGAGCGGCCCAGCTACGAGCTGGGGGAGAAGGTTGCTACGCGTGCCGCCTACGGCGACGCGCTCGCCTGGCTCGGCGCGATCGACGAGAAAGTCGTCGCGCTCGACGGCGAGGTCGGCAACTCGACCTACGCCGAGCGCTTCCATGCCAAGCACCCCGATCGCTACTTCGAGATGTACATCGCCGAGCAGCAGATGGTCGCCGCCGCCGTTGGCTTGCAGGTGCGTAACTGGAAGCCGTTTGCCTCCACCTTCGGCGCCTTCCTCAGCCGCGCCTACGACTTCGTCCGCATGGCGGCGATCTCCGAAGCCGACCTGAAGCTCTGCGGCTCCCACGTCGGCGTCTCGATCGGCGAGGACGGGCCCTCGCAGATGGCGCTCGAAGACATCGCCTCGCTGCGGGCCGTCCACGGCAGCGTCGTCCTCTACCCCTGCGACCCCAACCAGACCGTTGCCCTGCTCGACGCGATGCGCGAGCAGCAGGGAATCAGCTACCTGCGCACGACCCGCGGCGCCGCGCCGGCGATCTACGAGGCGGGGGAGAGCTTCGAGATCGGCGGCAGCCGCACGGTCCGCTCCGGCGACGACGACTCCGTGACGCTGATCGGCGCCGGCGTCACCCTGCACGAATGCCTCGCGGCGGCCGACCAGCTCGCCGAACAGGGCACCGCGGCGCGCGTCATCGACCTCTACTCGGTGAAGCCGGTCGACGAGGCGGCGATCCTCAAGGCCGCCGCCGAGACCAGGGCGATCGTCACGGTCGAGGACCACTGGCCAGAGGGCGGCATCGGCGAGACCGTCGCCGGCGTCCTCGCCGGCTCCGACACCACCACCCGCCTCACCCGCCTCGCCGTCTCGACCAAACCGACTAGCGGCCCGCCTGCCGACCTGCTGCGCGCCGCCGGTATCGACGCCGACGCGATCGTCGCCGCGGTCGAGCGCGCGCTTTCCTGAGCGCGCCAGAGTGTCAGGCGCCGAGGGTCTCGGCGAACCAGGCGACGACGATCTCGACGAAGCGGAGCTTCCAGCGCTCCTCGGAGAGCCGGTGAGCGGCGCCGCGGATCAGCTCGTGGCGAGCGTCCCGACCGGCTCGCAGGTAGGACTCGACGATCGCATGCGGGATCGCCTCGTCGTGCTCCGACTCGACGACCAGCAGCGGTCCGCCGTAGGCGGCGACGGCGCGCAGGGCGGCCGCCGTCTCAACGGTCTCGGTGGTCGAGAGGCGGTTGGGATCCGGCCGGTCGAGGTCGGCGTCGGAATACAGGGCCGGTGCTCGGATCAGCGCGCTCCGCACGTCGCGCTCGCCGAGGAGCAGCGCAGCCAGGTAGGCGCCGTAGCTGGCCGCGCAGACCCCGACCCGGCCCGGCTCGACCCCGGGCGCTTCGAGCAGCGCGTCGAATGCGCCCAGCACGTCCTCCAGGTGGTCGCGCGGCGTCAGCATCCCCCGGTCGCCGTCGCTTTCCCCGTGCCCGCTCAGGTCGAAGGTGAGGCAGGTCGCGCCCAGGCGCTCGGTCACCGCCGCCGCGCGCTCCAGGTAGCCTCGCTGACTGCTCCCCTGCCCGTGCACGAACAGCACTGCGGCGCCGCTTCGCTCCCCGTCCGGCGGGGAGAAGAGGCGGGCGGCGATCCGGCGGCCGACTGAGCCGAGGGTCAGCTCAGCGCTCAACGCGCCAGACGCTCCTGCATGGATGTCAGCTCACCGCGGACGAACTCCTCCGCCGCTTGCAGCGGCTGCCGGAAGTCCTCTTCACGGTGGGCCTCGTCGCGCCAGTCGAAGAGCTCAACTTCCTCCGGGGACAGCGGCGCCGAGGCCGGATCCTCGCCCTGGAGGGTGCGATAGAGCAGGTACTGGGCGACAAGCAGTCGCCATAGGATCGGCTTGCGCTTCGGGTGGAAGCCGCCGAACAGCTCGACAAAGCTGTCGACGACCGGCGCCAGCGGCGATCCGGATCGCGGCTCAATCGAGAGGCGACCCATGGCGCGCCGAGCGACCGAGCCCTGCTCGACCTGCGCCCGGTCCCACTCCGACTGGAACTCGCCGAAGGTCATGCAGCGGTCTCGGGCGTCCACCGGCTCGGCGGGCTCTCCGGCGGCGATCAGCGCTTCGGCGGCAACGTAGGTCATCCCGCGGTAAAGGCCCTGGGGGGCATAGCGTTGCGGCGACTCGCGCAGCAGCCGCTCGCGTCCCGGTTCGCCTGGGTCGGCCTTGTTGCGGTCGTACTCGAGTCGGTTGGCGTCGCCCCCGCATTCGGCCAGCTCCCAGTCTTTGGAGAACGAGAAGAAGAGGAGCCTGAGGATCTCGTACCTCTCGCGAACCTCAGGGTCCAGGCTGAGGTCGACGGTCGTCAGCCGCCGCTGGAGGATGCTGAAGGTCGTGATCGGCGCCAGCAGGCTGTAGACGGTCGACTTGAAGTAGTAGCGGTCGGATGGGGCGAGCCAGCCGCTCCCGTCGGGCCGGAGCTTGCCGTTGCGCGCCGCCTTGGCCAGGCTGCAGATGCGTGAGCGGGCATCCTCCGCCTGTTCGACGGCTTGGAAGAGGAGCGGCTCGCAGAGAGCGTAGAGGCGCTTTCGCGCTTCGTAGTTGTAGGCGATCCGGGCGTTGGTCTCCGCCTGCCCTTCCTCGAGCTTCTTGACCGCGACGCTGTTGCGGCGCGCTAGGACCGCCGTAACGATGGCGACGACCAGCGAGGAGAAGGCGGCGATGATCGCGGCGGCGACCGGCGCCGATATGGAGGCAAGGGTGAGCATGCGCTGCAGCACATCATTTCTGGGCGCGGTCTTGCGCGCCCCGTGGCACGCAGGAGTCAACCTGTGGTCGCAGAAGGATCGCGGCAATGGCCAGGCTTGGGAAGCGAAAGAAGGGCGCCGAGGCGGCGCCGAAGGGACGGCGCGGGCGCGCGCCGATCGTCGAGCTGCGCGGCGTCACCAAGGTGTACCCGGGCGGCCACATGGCGCTCGACCGGGTCTCGCTGGCGATCGACCGCGGCGAATTCGTCTTCCTGGTCGGCCCGACCGGCTGCGGCAAGTCGACGCTGATCAAGACGCTGATCCGCGACCAGAAGGTGACGGAGGGCAGCGTCCGCATCGCCGGCCGCGACATAGAGGCCCTGCCGGAGAAGAAAATCCCACAGCTGCGCCGCAACATCGGCACCGTCTTCCAGGACTTCAAGCTACTCCCCGACCGCACCGTCTACGACAACGTCGCCTATGCGTTGCAGGTGATCGGCGCCAGTCGCGCCCAGATCCGCACCCAGGTGCCGGAGACGCTGCGCCTGGTCGGCCTCTCGACCAAGCTGCACAGCTATCCCGACGAGCTCTCCGGCGGCGAGCAGCAGCGCGTCTCGATCGCCCGCGCCTTCGTCAACCACCCACCGCTGCTGCTGGCCGACGAGCCGAGCGGCAACCTGGACCCCGCCACCTCGATCGGCGTCATGCAGCTGCTCTACCGGATCAACAAGACCGGCACGACGGTCCTCGTCGTCACCCATGACCGCGAGATGGTCGACAGCATGCGCCGCCGCGTGATCGAGCTCTACGAGGGCCGAGTCGTACGCGACGAGGTCAGCGGCGGCTACACCGAGGAGTCGACGACCGAGCTCGGCCTGCGCATGCGTGCTGAGATGGGCGTCGCCCCCGAGGGCCAAACCAACGGCCACGACTCGCTCTTCTGATGGGCCGGCTCTTCTTCTTCACCCAGGAGGCATTCCGGGCGCTGCGCCGCAACGGCGCCCCGAGCATGGCGGCGATCGTCACCACGGTCGTCACCGTGATCCTGCTCGGCGTCCTGATCCCCGTCTTCCAGACGACGCAGGCGAAGAGCGAGGAGGTCCGCGACAGCCTCGAGACGCGCTTCGCGCTCTTCGACGACGCGACCAAAGTGGAAATCGGCGCCCTCCAGGAGAAGCTGGAAGCGCTTCCCCACGTCGAGGAAGTGACCCTGGTGACCAAGGCGATGGCGCTGGAGGAGCTGAAAGGGGACCTCGGCAAGGACAAGGCGAGCGAACTGGGGTTGGACGAGCTGAACTCCAACCCGCTGCCGGCCAACTTCCGGGTCAAGGCCGACGACGCCGCAAACCTCGACGCGGTCAGCGCGGCGGTGATCCCCCCGGGCCCCGACGGCCAGCCGAAGCCGATCTCGCCGATCATCTCCGAAGAGTTCAACCGCCAGGAGGCGCGCGAAGACATCGAGCAGGTGACCGGGGCGCTGAAAATCGTCCTCACCGTGATCACCGCCCTGCTGATCGCCGCCTCGCTGATGCTGGTCGGCAACACGATCCGGCTCTCGATCTACACGCGCCGCCGCGAGGTCGAGGTGATGCGCCTGGTCGGCGCCACCCGCTGGTTCATCCGCTGGCCCTTCATGATCGAGGGGGTCGTGGTCGGCTTCACGGGCGGGCTTGTGGCCATACTGATCCTGTGGCTGGGCAAGCTGACCATCGTCGACCCGCTGAGCGACAGCATCGACTTCCTCGCGGCGCAGAACAGCACGACGCTCTCGTTCCCGGCGCTGGTCGCGATCCTCTTCGCGGCTTCGGTGCTGGTCTCGGCGATCGGCTCCGGCGTGACGCTGCGGCGCTTCCTCAAGGTCTGAGCGGGCCGGGCGCCCGGTGAGCGTCGCGCGGACCGTAGGCCTCCTCGCGGCCCTGCTCGCGACGCTCGCCGCCGGCCTCTGGCTCGGCGGCCACCCGGCCAAGGTGCCGGAGCCGCTGCGCGACGCCTTCGTCGACGACTCCGCCGGGCTGACCGCCGAAGCGAGCGAGCTGATCGAAGACAACTATTACCGCGGCGTCAGCCACGCCGAGCTGATCGACTCCTCGCTCCAGGGCATGGTCCGCGGCCTGCGCCGCCGCTACCGCGATCGCTTCACCGAATACTTCTCGCCCTCGGCCCTGGCCCGCTTCAACGAGGAAATCGAAGGGCGCTTCTCGGGCGTGGGCCTCAGCGTGACCGAGGTGCGGCCCGGCCTCCGCGTGGTGAAGGTCTTCGCCGGCTCGCCCGCCGAGCGGGCCGGGATCGGCATCGGCGACACGATCGTCTCGGTCGACGGGCGCTCGATCGCCGGCCTCGACAGCGTCGTGGCGACGGCGCGGATCAAGGGGCCGGAGGGGACGGAGGTGCGGGTGGGCGTGCGCGACGGCGGCGCCGACGGCGTGCGCCAGGTGCGGCTGACCAGGGCGGAGATCGAAGTGCCGGTCGTGGACAGCTCCCTGCGCCGCCTCGGCGGCGAGAAGCTCGGCTACGTGCGTCTGGCCGCCTTCAGCACGGGTGCCCACGGCGCCCTGAGCGAGGCGGTCCGCAAGCTCCAGGATCGCGGCGCGACGGGGTTGCTGCTCGACCTGCGCGCCAACGGCGGCGGCCTGCTCGACGAGGCCGTGCTGAGCGCCAGCGTCTTCCTGCCCGAGGGCGAAGAGGTCGTCAGCACCCGGTCGCGGACGCAGGGGGAGAGGGTCTACGAGACCCAGGGCGGCAACCTGCCGCGCATGCCTGTGGTCGTCCTGATCGACCGCGGCACCGCCTCGGCGGCCGAGATCCTCGCCGCGGCGCTGGCCGACGACGCCGGCGCCCCGATCGTCGGCACGCGTTCCTACGGCAAGGGGGTGTTCCAGCAGGAGGTCAGCCTCTCCAACGGCGGCGCCCTGAAGCTGACGATCGGCGAGTACTTCACGCCGGAGGGGGAGAACCTGGCCGGCAAGGGAATCCACCCCGACGTGCGCGCCACCGACTCGCCCCGCACCCCGCGCGATGAGGCGCTGCGGCGGGGGTTGCGCGTGCTCTCAAGCCAGCAATGAGCTTCCGGTGCGCCTTTTGCTCCCCCCATGCGCATAAAGCGCACCGGAAGGGGCTGCGGTGAGCAAGACCGACTGGCGCCGCCACCGGGCGCGGCAGCGGGCACGGGGCAGGAGCAGGCGCGCCGAGCCGCGCAGCGCCCGCGAGGCGATCGACCGGCTGCTCGAGGAGGAGCTGGGACGACGCGGCTTTCGGCCCGCGCTCGAGAAGGAGGCCCGCGGGGCGGCGGGCCGGGCCGAGTCGGCGCCCGGACGGCGCCGCGACCTGACCGAGCTGCCGACCTTCACCGTCGACCCCGCCACCGCGCGCGACTTCGACGACGCGGTCTCGGCTCAGCGGGACGGCGACGGGGTGCGGCTCTGGGTCCACATCGCCGACGTCGCCGCCCATGTGGCGCCGGGCTCCCTGCTCGACCGCGAGGCTCGGACGCGGGCCAACAGCACCTACGTGCCGGGCAGCGTCGAGCCGATGCTGCCGCACGCGCTCAGCTCCGACGCCTGCAGCCTCGCGCCTGGCGTCGAGCGGCTGGCGGTGACGGCGGAGATCGAGCTGACCGCGAGCGGCGAGCCGGGGCGCTCCAGCTTCTACCGCAGCCGCATCCGCTCCGACGCGCGCCTCGACTACGACCAGCTCGACCGCGTCTTCTCGGGACGGGAGGCGCCTCCCGAGGCGGTCGCCGAGCCGCTTGCGATCGCCCGCGAGGCGGCGGCGGCGCTGGGCGAGCGGCGCGGCCCGACCAGCCTCGACGTCGAATCGGCCGAGCCCGAGTTCATCTTCGACGCCGACGGGGAACCGAGCGGCGCCCGCGGCGTCGCCCAGACCGAGTCGCACCGGCTGATCGAGCGGCTGATGATCCTCACCAACGAAGCGGTCGCCCGGCTGCTGGAGCGCAAGCGGGTGCCGGCGATCTACCGCGTCCACGGCCAACCCGATCCGCCGCGCGTGGAGCACCTGATCGAGCAGCTCGCCGCCCTCGAGGTGCCGACCCCGCCGCTGCGCGGCTCGCTGGCGCCGCGGCAGGCGGGCGAGGTCGCCGCCGAGGCGAGCCGCCTGGCGACAGAGGAGGCGAGGCGACGCGGGCACGGCCGGCAGGCGTATACCTCCCTCGTGCTCCGTTCCCTCAAGCAGGCCCTCTACAGCGAGCGCAACAGCGGCCACGCCGGGCTCGGCAGCCCCGCCTACTGCCACTTCACCTCGCCGATCCGCCGCTACCCCGACCTCGTCGTGCACCGGGCGCTGCTGGCGGCGCTGGGCGAGGGCGAGCGGGCGCCGAGCATGGCGCAGGCGCGCGACGCGGCCGCCCACTGCAGCGAGCGCGAGCGCGAGTCGATGCGGGTCGAGCGCGGCGCCGACGACATCTGCGCCGCCTACCTGCTGCGGCGCGAGCTGGTGGAGAGGGAGGAGGGGGCGACGTTCGAGGGCGAGGTCTCGGGGGCGATCCGCTCCGGCGCCTTCGTCGGCTTCGGCGGCGAGCTCGGCGACGTCTACGAGGGCTTCCTGCCGGCGCGGCTCGTCGGCGGGGCCGAGCGGTTCGACCTGAACGAGACCGAGACGGCGCTGGTCGGGGCCGAGTCGGGGCGCAAGCTGCGCCTGGGCGACCCGGTCTCGGTGCGGGTGAGCGGGGTGGAGGCGGCGCGCGGGCGGGTCGACCTGGAACCGGCCGGAGTCGACTGATGTCGAAGAAGACGAAGAAGAAACGCGAGCCGGCGTCGGGCGACGTGGCGACCAACCGCCGCGCCCGGCACAAATTCGAGCTGGTCGAGAAGGTCGAGGCCGGGATCGTGCTGCGCGGCTCGGAGGTGAAGGCGCTGCGCACGGGCAAGGCGCAGATGACCGACGCCTACGCCGTCGTCGACGACGGGGAGGTCTGGCTGCGCAACCTCCACATCCCGCCCTACGAGCCGGCGAGCCGCGACAACCACGAGCCCGAGCGACCGCGCAAGCTGCTCCTGCACCGGGCCGAGATCGAGCGCCTGGTCGGCAAGACCGCCGAGCGCGGCTTCACGCTCGTCCCCACGCGGATCTACTTCAAGGACGGGCGCGCCAAGCTCGAGCTGGCGCTGGCGCGCGGCAAGGAGGGAAGGGACCGCCGACGCGAAATAGCTGACCGTGACGTACGGCGTGAGGTCGAGCGCGAATTCAAGGGCCGGATGAGGTAGCTTCGGGGACGCATGGCTGACTTCGTCAGCGACAACATCGCTTACATCGTGGCGGGGCTCGCCGTGGCGATCCTCCTGCTCCTGCTCGTGGTCAGCGCCAGGCGCCGGCGCGAAAAGGAAAAGGGCGCCAAGCCGGGCCAGGGGGCACCCCCGAGCGGCACCGCCAAGAGCGATGCCGGCACGACCCAGAAGATGCCGGCGCCGACCCCGCCGTCCCAGAGGATTCCGGCGCCGACCCCTCCGTCGCCGCCCGGTGGCGCGCCCCTGAGCGCCAAGGAAAAGCGCAAGCAGGCGCGCGAGCAGCAGCGGGCCGCGCGCCTGGGGCAGCGCAAGCGGCGCCAGGAAGAAGCGAAGCGCCGCCGCGAGGAACGGACGCGCAAACGGGCCGAACGACGCCACAAGCCGACGCCCGCGCCTGGGGCGCCCGCGCCCAGCGGCGGCCGCCTCTCGGGGCGGAAGGCGAAGCGCCAGGCCGCCAAGGCCGAGCGCGAACTGGCCGCGGCGCGTGCCGCCCAGGAGCGCGCCCTGCTCGATCAGCAGACCGCCCAGCAGCAGGTGGGAGGGGCGACGCCGCCTCCGGCGCAGGGCTTCCCAGCGCCTCCCCCGAGCTTCCCGCCGCCCGCGCCGGCGCAGCAGTTCCAGCAGGCGCCCTCCCAGGCGCCGGCCATGCCGCCGCCGCCCCCGGCGGCGCCGTTGCCCGGTGGGGGCCAGTACGACGCCGCGAGCGCCGAACAGCGGGTGCACGACAAGGTGACCGAAATCCAGCGTGAGGAGGAGCGGATCCGGGCCGAGGCCGAGCGGCGGCTCCAGGAGGCCGAACGGCTCCAACGCGAAGCCGAGCAGCGGCAGGCGGTGGCCCAGGCGACCCAGGCGACGCAGAGCATGACCGCCGTACCGCCGATGTCGCAAGCAGGCGCCTCACCGGCGACCGGCCTGGCGACGGCCGAACAGCGGCTGCAGCAGGATCGCGAAGCCCAGGAGCGCTCGCTGGCGCAAGCGCAGGAGCGGCTGCGCCAGGTCGAAGAGCGCACGAGGGCGGCCGAACAGCGCGCCGCCGAGGCCGAGCGCCTTTCCAGGCTGAAGTCCGAGGAGGACGAGCGCGACCGGCGCCTGCGCGAGATCGAGGAGAGCGTCGCCAAGGCCGAGGAGCGCGCCCGGGAGGCGGAGCGGCGGGCCGAAGCGGCCGAGCGGGCGATCCTGAGCGCGGTGGAGCCCGGGCCGCAGCCGCAGCCGCCGAGCCCGCAGCCGCCGGCGCCATCGCCTGAGCCGCCGATCCCGGGGCCCAATCCCGCGCCCCCGCCGACGCCCGAGCCTCCGGCACCAAGCCCCCAGCCGCAACCGCAACCCCCGAGCCCCCAGCCGCCGACGATGACCGGCGGCGGCACGATCCAGCTCAACGACGCGAGCTTCGAGCAACTGCGAGCCCAGGGCCTCTCGGTCACGCAGGCCACCCGGCTCCTGGCCCACCGCGAGCGGGTCGGCAGCTTCCAGTCGGTGGACGAACTGGACGAGATTCCGGGGCTGACGCGGGAGCTCGCCGAAGACCTGAAGCGGCGCTCGCAGGTCTGACTACAGGCCGTAGTCCTCCACGAGCTTGAGCCAGAGCTCGCTTCGGGTCGGGTAGGCGGCCACGGCGTGGCGGAGCTTCGCCAGGGGCACCTCGGCGACGATCGCGACGGTCGCCGCGTGGAGGAGCTCGGCGGTCTCGAAGCCGGTGAAGGTGGCGCCGACGATCGTTCCCCGGTCGGTGTCGACGACGAGGCGCGACGTGCCGCCGGTGTCGCGGCCGTAGAAGCTGGCGCCCGCGGTCCCGTCGGTGGGGACGTCGACGGCGCGGGCGGCGATGCCGTCCGCCTCGGCTTCCGCCAGGGTCTTGCCGACCGCCGACACCTGCGGGTCGGTGAAGGTGACGCGCGGCGACCCGGTCGCTTCGGCAGCCGCTGCCGCGGGGCGTCCGAGGACGTTCTCGGCGGCGACCCAGGCCTGGTACTTGCCCATGTGGGTGAGCAGGGCCCTGCCGTTGACGTCGCCGACGGCGTAGAGCCACTCGCGCCCCCCGACCCGCATCCGGTCGTCGGTCTCCAGGTATCCCCGCTCGTTCGGCTCGATCCCGGCCGAGTCCAGGCCGATCTCCCCGGTCCGTGGCGCTCGCCCGACCGCGACCAGCAGCTCCGCCGCCTCGACGCGGTCGCCGTCGCTCAGCGCGAGGGCGACGCCGCCGCCGGCCCGCTCGACCCGTTCCGCCCGCGTCCCGGTGCGGACGTCGACGCCGTGGCGCTCGCGGAGCGCCGCCGCGACCTGCTCGCCGGCGAAGGGCTCCTCGCGCGGGAGCAGCCGTCCCTCGCCCTCGACCAGGGTCACCCGAGTCCCCAGGCTCGCCCAGGCCTGCGCCAGCTCGGCGCCGACCGGGCCGCCACCGAGCACCGCCATGCTGTCGGGCGTCGAGCCGGCCGTCGTCGCCTCGCGGTTGTTCCAGGTCCTGACCTCGGCGAGGCCGTCGATTGGCGGCATCGCGGCGCCGCTGCCGGTTGCCACCACGACCGCTCGGCGGGCGGTCAAGTGCTCTTCGCCGACCGTGAGGCGGCGCTCGCCTTCGAGGCGGCCCTCGCCCCGGAACAGCTCGATGCCGCGTTCCTCCAGCCAGGGCAGCTGACCGGAGTCGTCGAGCTCGTGGATCACCTCGTCGCGGCGCGCGAGCACGGCGGTGGCGTCGAGGCTCGACCCGGCGGACGCGTCGACGCCGGGCACCCGCCGCGCCTCGTCGAGCAGCTCGCCGGGCCGCAGCAGCGCCTTGGAGGGCATGCAGGCGTAGTAGGAGCACTCGCCGCCGACCAGGTGCTGCTCGACGATCGCCACCGCGAGGCCGCCGTCGGCGAGCCGCCCGGCACAGACCTCGCCGGGGGCGCCGGCGCCGATCACGATCGCGTCGAACTCGCGTCCGGCGTTCATCGGGAACCGCTTACCCCAGCGCGTACAATGGAATGCACATAGCACGGGGGCGACAGGCTTCGACCTGGTCGGTCCGTGCGAAAGGTTGCAGGTCGAGGTTGCCGGAGGCCTCGTAAAACACCGGCACCAACCAATACGTGCGGACCATGAGTTCGCCCTCGCCGCTTAGTTAGATCTAAGTGAGTGAGAGTCGGCCCTCTCCCGCCCGCGGAGGGGGGCACCGGCTTCAATTGCGGGCTCACCCGGGCGGATCGCCCCGTCCGCCAGGGGAAATCGAATCGGGGCTCTGTCTCCCGTAGTGCCCGCCGGCGCGGACCCCGGGAGCCGAGAATCAAGCGCCGGCTAAGCCTGTAGAAACCTTCGCGCTACGGCCAGGGACGCCGGTTCGATTCCGGCCGCCTCCATGACGGACCCACATCAGCGTTCCCTGTAGGGGCGGGTGCGGCTATGGAGGTGCATGAAGACGGTGATGCCTCCGAAGCTGACCGGCAGCACGATCACCGGATGCACGCCGAGCCCGAAGACCAGAACGGCGCAGACCAGCGCCATGGCGATTCCGAGCCGTTCGGCGGCTCGCGGCGAGTCGGTCAGGCGTGCCATCAACCCCACACCATGATGATAAGGACGACTACCGATAGGGGCCAAAACGCCCGAAAACCCTGCCCGATCCCTTCGTTGACGCGTTGACCGAGGATCTCGGGAGGCTGGCCTTCGGCCAGCGCCTCAGATGCCTTGTAGCCGCTCACATAGGCCATCCCTCCGCCCAGGATGGAGAGAGCGGCGACGACGGCTTCGAGGAACTGCCTGGTGGTTTCGGGATCCGCGGGCGACATGTCTCGAGGCTAAATAGCCCGAGCGCACGGGTGGTGCGCAGAAAAGAAAACTTCCGCGACGACTTGCTCGCGGACGTGTCAAGGACCGGAGGGTCGAGCAATCGCGGCGATTAGGCTGAGCGCGTGGGCCGTCACGTCGCCTTTCTGCGCGGAGTCAACCTCGGCGCCAAGCGGCGGGCGAGCGGCGCCGAGCTGCGCGCCGCGTTCGAGTCGACCGGCTTCGAAGACGTGGCGACCTTCCGCACCAGCGGCAACGTCGTCTTCGACGCCGGCAACGGGAAGGAGACGGAGCTGGTCGCGCGGGCCGAAGCGGCGCTGCGCGAGGCGCTCGGCTTCGAGGCGCGGGTGGTCCTGCGCTCGGCGCGCGAGGTGAAGGCGATCGCCGCCCACGAGCCCTTCGAGCCGGACGTCGTCGCGGCGACCGAAGGCCGCCTGCAGGTGATCTTGGCGGCGGATAAGCCGACGGCGAGCGTGCGCGGGGCGGTGCTCGCCCTGGCGTCCGAGCGGGACCGGCTCGCGATCCGCGGCCGCGAGCTCTACTGGCTGCCGACCGCCGGCACGCAGGCGTCCGATCTCGACCAGGAGTCGCTGGGGGCGGCGCTGGGGCTGGTCACCGTCAGGACGATGGGGACGATCGAGCAGATCGCCGCCAAGTTCCTCGGCGGCTAGGCGGCCGGCGCGAGCCGGGCGCTCAGCGAGGGCGGGCTCGCCAGGGTCTGGAAGACGACGCAGTAGCGCTCGGTCAGCTTCAGCAGCGTCTCCAGCTCCTCCTCGCTCGCCTCCGCGTCGAGCTCGAAGTCGAGCCGGATCTGCCGGAAGCCGACCGGCGCGTCGCGGTCGACCGCGAGCGTGCCCCGGAAGTCGAGGTCCCCCTCGGCCCGCACGGTGCCCGACTCGACCGCGATGCCGAGCGAGGTCGCGACCGCGCGCAGCGTCACCCCGGCGCAGGCGACCAGCGCCTCGAGCAGCATGTCGCCCGAGCAGAGCTGGGAGCCGTCGCCGCCGGTCGCGGGGTGCAGTCCGGCCTCGGCGATCGCCCGCCCGGTCTCGACCGAGCACGAGACGCCCTCGCCGAGCCGGCCGCTCGCCGAGAGCGTCACCGCCGCCGCCTGCGGCTCGTCGCGGTAGCGCTCCTTGAGCGGAGCCTGGATCTCGCGCAGCTGGTCTGGGTCCATCGCCTGAGGTTAAGCGAGGGGCGGCACAATGGGGCGACGCCGCCCGCCGGGCGGCCCACCACCATGGCCGTTGCGACCGCGAAATCGATCGACGTCTACGTCGGGGGCGAGCTGCTCTTCGCCGACGTCTCCTTCAAGCTGGAGCGGCGCGAGCGGATGACCCTCTCGGGCCGCAACGGGGCCGGCAAGTCGACGCTGCTGCGGGTGCTCGCCGGCGAGCGCAAGCCCGACGGCGGCAGCGTCTCGGTCCAGAAGGGCGGCCGGGTGGCCCTCCACGATCAGCGCCCGCCGCGTCACACAGACTCCTCGCTGGGCGAGTACGTCTTCGGCGGCCGCGCCGAGATGCTCGCCGCCGAGGCCGAGCTGGAGCGGCTGGAGGCGGCGATGGCCGACGGCAGCCCCGGCGAGGAGACGATGCGCGCCTATGCCGCCGCGCAGGGACGCTTCGACCACGGCGGCGGCTACCACTGGCGCGAGGACGTCCTCGCCGTCCTGCGGGGGCTCGGCTTCGCCGGCGACGAGCTGGACCGCCCGCTCGTCACCTTCTCGGGCGGCGAGCTGACGAGGATCTCGCTGGCCCGGGCGCTCGCCTCCAGACCCGATCTCCTGCTCCTTGACGAGCCCACCAATCACCTCGACATACCGGCGCTGGAGTGGCTCGAGGAGTACCTGCGCGAGCTCGACGCCGCGGTCGTGCTCGTCGCTCACGACCGCTGGTTCCTGGAGGCGGTGGGGACGGCGGTGCTGGAGCTGGACGGCCGCCGCGGCCGCTTCTTCGCCGGGCCCTGGCACGCCTGGCGCAAGGAGCAGGCGGCGCGCGAGATGGCGCGCGGCAAAGCGGTCGAGCGCCAGCAGGCCGAGATCGAGCGGATGGAGCGCTTCGTGGAGCGCTTTCGCTACAAGGCGACCAAGGCGCGCCAGGCCCAGGACCGGCTCAAGAAGATCGAGAAGATGAAGCAGGAGGGGGCCGGCGCCGAGCGCCGCGACGAGCGGCGGCTGCGGTTCTCGTTCCCGCAGCCGGAGCGGCCCGGGCGGATCGTGCTGAAGCTGCGCAACGCGACGATCGCCGTGCCCGGGCGCACCCTGCTCGCCGGCGCGAGCCTCGAAGTCGAGCGGGGCGAGCACCTCACCCTGGTCGGGCCCAACGGCGCCGGCAAGACGACGCTGATCGAGACGCTCGCCGGTGAGCGCGAGCCGGAGTCGGGCTCGGTCTGGACCGGCCACAACGTCAAGCTCGGCTACCTCTCCCAGCACGCCGACACGGCGGCGGGGGAGGGGACGGTGCTCGACGCGGTGCGGCGCGAGACCGGCCTCAGCGGCCGCCAGGCCCGCGACCTGCTCGGCGGCTTCCTCTTCTCCGGCGCCGAGGCCGAGAAGTCGCTGCGCGACATCTCAGGCGGCGAGCAGCGCCGCCTTTCGCTGGCGATCCTGGTCGCCTCCGGCGCCAACCTGCTGATCCTCGACGAGCCGACCAACCACCTCGACGTCGAGAGCAGGGAGGCCCTGGAGGACGCCCTCTCGACCTTCGAGGGCGCCGTCATCCTCGTCTCGCACGACCGGGCGCTGCTGGAGGCGATCGGAACCCGCACCCTGGCGCTCGAGGAGGGAGAGCTTCGCTGGCATCCCCACGGCTGGGCCGAGTACCAGCGGAAGCGCGACGAGGCGGAGGCCGCCGCCGCCGCGGCGGCCCAGAGCGTTAAGGCGAGCCGGCCGAAGAGCCGCCAGCACGGGCGGCGCGAGTCGCAGCGAGCGGCGCGCAAGGCGAGCCGGCTGGCCGAGAAGATCGAGCAGGCCGAGCAGGAGCTGCGCGCCGTCGAGGACGAGCTGGCCGACCCCGCCGCCTGGTCCAGCCCGGGCCGAGCCGAGCGCGCCAACGCGCGCCACGCCGAGGCGAAACGGGCCGTCGCGGAGCTCTACGAGCAGTGGGAAGCGGCCGAGGCGGAGGCGAACGTCTAGCGGAGCGTCGCCAATCCCTCCTAAAAGACGATCGTCCGGTCGCCGTCGAGCAGGACCCGGTCGTCGAGATGCGCCTTGACGGCGCGGGCGAGGACGAGGCGCTCGACGTCTCGGCCGATCCGGACCAGGTCGGGGATCTCGTCGCGGTGGCTGACCCTGACCACGTCCTGGTCGATGATCGGGCCGGCGTCGAGCTCCTCGGTCACGTAGTGGGCCGTCGCGCCGATCAGCTTGACGCCGCGCTCGTGGGCGCGCGCGTAGGGGTCGGCGCCGACGAAGGCCGGCAGGAAGCTGTGGTGGATGTTGATCGCCGGCGCGCCGATCCCCCGCAGGAAGCCGGCGGAGAGGATCTGCATGTAGCGGGCGAGGACGAGCAGGTCGATCTCTCCACCGAGCAAGTCGAGGATCCGTCGCTCAGCCGCCTCCTTGGCGTCTTTCTCGACCGGCACGTGGTGGAAGGGCAGGCCGAGCGACTCGACCTGGGCGGCGTGGTCGGGGTGGTTGGAGACGACCGCGACCAGCTCGGCGCCCAGCTCGCCGCTGCGCCAGCGCCAGAGCAGGTCGGAGAGGCAGTGGTCTTCGCGCGAGGCCATGATCGCGACCCGCTTGCGCTCGCCCGACTCGGCGAAGCGATGCTCCATCCGCAGCGGCTCGGCCAGCTCGCGCGCGAAGCGGCGGTAGAGGTCCTCGCGTTCGTCCTCCGGCGCCGGCTCGAAGACCATCCTCATGAAGAATCGGCCCTCGTCGCTGGAGTGCTGGTCGGCGTCGACGATGTTGCGGCCGGCGTCGGCGAGAAAACCGCTGACCGCGGCGATCAACCCCGGCTGGTCGGGGCAGGCGAGCAGCAGGCGAGAGGTGGGGTGGTCCGCGGTGATCCGGGAATCATGCCGGTAGCCTGCCCCGCATGCGGATCGCCGCCCAGCCGGATGGGATCGTCGAGCGGCTCGGCCTGCTCCTCAACCAGCTGCCGACGCCGATCGGCGAGGCGATGTTCGCGATGCCCGTCGCCCGCTCGCTCCAGGTCGCCCAGAGCACCGGGATGCTGGCGGCGCTGGCCGAGGGGCCGCGCGAGCCGGCAGAGCTGGCCGAGCACCTGGGGCTGCGGGAGGCCGGCACGGTGCGGGTCCTCGACGTGATCGCCTCGCTCGGCCACCTGAAGCTGCGGCCTGACGGCAGGTACGAGATGACCGAGCGGGCGAAGCGCTGGCTCGACCCGTCCTCGGACCGCTACGTCGGCGACTTCCTCGCCGACACCGGCGAATACTGGGACTGGTGGGGGAACCTCGAGGCGCTGGTGCGGGACGGCAGCCACGCCGAGCTGCACGACACGCCGGCCGACGACCCCTACTGGCGCTCCTACATCCGCGGCCAGTACCAGGTGGCCCGGCTCTCCAGCGACGAGGTCGCCAAGGCCGTGCCGCTTCCCGCCAACGCCCACTCGATCCTCGACGTCGCCGGCGGCCATGGCGAGTTCTCGATGGCGCTCTGTCGCCGTCACCCTGGCCTCAAGGCGACGGTCGTCGACCTGCCGGGCAGTGCCGCGGTCGGGCGGGAGATCGTCGCCGAGGCGGGGATGGGCGACCGCGTCCGCCACCTCGAGGGCGACATGTTCGAGGTGGAGCTCGAGGGCCAGCACGACGGCGCCCTCTGCTTCAACATCGTCCACCATCTCTCCCCCGAGCAGATCCGGGCACTCTTCAGGCGCATCCGGGCGGCGCTGCGTCCGGGGGCGCCGCTCTGCGTGCTCGACCTCTACGACCGGCCGCCGGGGCAGAAGCCCGACTCGGGATCGATCCTCGGCCTCTTCTTCCACCTCACCTCGGGCGCCGACACCTATACGCGCGAGGAGATGTCGCGGTGGCTGTCGGAGTCCGGCTTCGACCAGGTGCGGACCGACACCTTTCGCACCCTGCCGAGCCTGGCGATGGTCAGCGGCCGGGCCGCTTAGCGGGTCCCTTTAGCCGGTCGATCCGTTGCGAGCCCGTGCCTGGGCTTCTACATAGATGGGCTATGTGTGACGCAGGTCACTTTGCGTTGCGCGGAATCTCGCAACGGTTCCGCGCTTGCTCACGAAAAACACATATTTTCTGGTCATAGCGCTCATGGTCCTGGCCGTCCCGACCGCCGCCTTCGCCGCGAGCGAGGGTCGCGAGGGGCCGCGGATCGCGATCGCCGAGGCAGTGCCGGTCGGCGGCGTCCTCGTCGTCGATCACGCCGCGACCCTGCGGCGGGAGATGCGCGCTGCCGCCCGGCGCATGCGCGCCGAGCGCCGCGCCCGCCTCCGTCGCGAACAGCGCGAAGCGTTCGCGACCCTGCCCGGCGGCGTCTCGCTGGCGACGCTCGAGGCGATCGCCTCCTGCGAGTCGGGCGGCGACCCGACCGCGGTGTCCTCCGACGGCTCCTACCGCGGCAAGTACCAGTTCTCGTTCGAAACCTGGGCCGCGGTCGGCGGCTCCGGCGATCCCGCCACGGCGTCCGAGGCCGAGCAGGACTACCGCGCCGCGCTGCTCTACGTCCAGTCGGGCCCGGGCCAGTGGCCCGTCTGCGGGCAGTAGCGGTGCCCGGCACCTGCCCTACGATCCGGCGCAATGCCCGAGGACGTAGTTCCAGCTCCCGATCCTGAGGGCCCCACCCGGAAGCCCCCCGGAGAGGCGATAGCTGAGGCAAGAGTGCGGGCGCCCGCCCGCGGCAACCGTCGCCTCGAGCGGTTTCTCGACGCCGTCAACGGCGACGAGCAGGTGCGCGCCTGGTGGTACATGGCGCAGGTCCACGCCGAGCGGCTCGGCATGTCGGACCACTCCTGGGTCCACGTCCAGATCGTCCTCAACATCGCCCTGCGGCTGCTGCGGCTGCTGGTCAAGGCGGGGGTCGAGCCGGCGGTGGTCGCCGACCACGGCATGTCGCGGCGCGACGCCGAGGTGGTGGTCGCCGGCGGCGCCCTTCTGCACGACGTCGGCATGTCGATCCACCGCGCCGACCACGAGGCCTACAGCCTCTTCCTGGCCAGCGACGCGCTCGACCGCCTGCTCGCCGACGCCTACCCGCAGCCAGAGCGGACCGTGATCGCCGCGGAGATACTGCACGCGATCATCGGCCATCGCCGCCGCGGCGAGCCCTACACGCTCGAGGCGGGCGTCGTCCGGGTCGCCGACGCGCTCGACATGGCCCAGGGCCGCACCCGCATCCCGCTCGAGGCGGGGCAGGAGGGAATCCACTCGATCTCCGCCGCGGCCGTGGACGAGGTTCGGATCGAGCCCGGCGAGGAGCGGCCAATCCGGATCGAGATCGACCTGAACAACTCGGCCGGGATCTTTCAGGTGGACGACCTGCTCGCGACCAAGATTCGCGGCACGCCGCTGGAGGGCCGGATCGAAGTCGTCGCCCAGGTCGAGGGCGAGACGGAGAAGCGCCTGCTCAGCGGCTTCCGGCTGTCCTGAGCAGGGTCAGGAAAGGCGTTTGAGGGCGCTGTAGCGCTCTTCCTTGCGCTTCTCCAGCCGGCCCTGGATCAGCGAGAGGACGATCACGAGGATCGCGAAGAAGGCGATCACGCCAAAGCAGAAGAAGGTGACGGTCTTGTCGGTTACCGGTCCGGCGAGGCCGGCGCCGTTTTCGGCAAGCGCCGCCGGCGCGACGTTGAGCAGCAGCACCAAGACGGCGCAGAGCGCGACGGCCAGTCTGGTGGTGAGCGAGGAGAACTTCACGGGGCGGAATCTACCGCAAGGGGAACACACCCGCCCCTGACCATACGATCCCCCGCCATGGACTGGTGGGAAGCGATCCTGCTCGGCGCGGTCGAGGGGTTCACCGAGTTCCTGCCGGTCTCCAGCACGGGGCACCTGACGATCCTCGAGCGGCTGCTGGGCTACTCGACCGACGACCCCGACATCACCGCCTTCACGGCGATCGTCCAGGTCGGCGCGGTCGCCGCCACCCTGATCTTCCTGCGCCGCGACATCGTCCGCATGGCGCGCGCCTGGCTGCGCGGCCTGCGCGAGCCGTCGGAGCGCGCCGCCCCCGACTACCGCTTCGCCTGGGCGGTGATCCTCGGCTCGCTGCCGATCGTCGTCGTCGGCCTCGCCTTCAAGGACGAGATCGAGACGACGCTGCGCAGCCTCTGGTTCGTCGGGGGGGCGCTGATCCTCTGGAGCGGCGTGATGCTGTTCGCCGACAGCCGCGCGACGCAGGAGCGCCATGAGGAGGACGTGACCTGGCGTGACACCCTGATCATCGGCCTGGTCCAGTGCCTGGCGCTCGTCCCCGGCGTCTCGCGCTCCGGCGCGACGATGTCGGCGGGCCTGCTGCGCGGCATCGACCGGGTCGCCGTCACCCGGCTTTCCTTCTTCCTCTCGATCCCCGCCCTGACCGGCGCCGGGATCCTGCAGACGGTGGACGAGTTCGACCGCATATCGGCTGGGGTGGGGTGGGGGCCGACGATCGTCGCGACCCTGGTCAGCTTCGCGGTCGCCTTCGTCGCCATCTCCTGGCTGCTGCGCTACATCGCCCGCCATAACTACTCGCTCTTCATCGCCTACCGGGTCGGGCTCGGCTTCCTCATCCTGGCCCTCCTCGCGAGCGGCGCGGTCGCGCCGGTCTGACCTCATACAATCGGCGGGCGTTGTCCTCTCCGAACGCGATCAGGCTGGCCGTCGTCGACGACGACAGCGGCTTCGTCACCGTCCTCGCCAAGCGCGCGGAGGCTGCCGGCTGGCAGTTGCGCGCGGTCTCGGGGGCGATCCCGCCCGAGGAGCTGGTCGCGATGAAGCTGAACGCCCTCATGGTCGACCCCGCGGTGCTCGGCGAGGAAGCGTGGGAATACCTCGAGCAGGTCTGCGGGATGCTGCCGGACCTCGGCGTGCTTGTCTGCACCGCGCCCACCTCGGCCGCCCGGCGGGTGCGCGGGCTGCGGCTCGGCGCCGACGACTGGATCGCGAAGCCGTGTCATCCCGAGGAGGCGATGGCGCGGATCGAAGCGGTGTCGCGACGCCACCGGGTCGCCGCGCCGCGGCTCGACCTCGGGCCGCTCGTCGCCGGCGAGCTGGAGATCCGGCCCGACCGCTTCCAGGCCTACGTCGGCGGTAACAGCGTCGACCTGACCCGGCGCGAGTTCGAGCTGCTGCGGATGCTCGCCGAGACGACTGGTCACGTCCACGAGCGGGGCGCGCTCTACCAGCGCGTCTGGGGCTACGCGATGGCCCACGGCGACCGCTCGGTCGACGTCTTCGTCCGCAAGCTCCGTCACAAGCTCGAGAAGCGCTCGCCCGGCTGGACCTACATCCACACCCACTTCGGGGTGGGCTATCGCTTCGACCCCGAGCCGCTCGCTGGCGGCGACGAGCCTCCCGCGGCCCCTCGTTCACAGGCTTTTCACAAGCTCGACACGACCGCGTAACAAGCCGCGCTCCTCCCGCTGCGACGCTGGCGGGGAGGCTGGCCCAACCGGGGTCAGGCCGGAACGCAAGCGAAGGAGAGAGAGTGAACGGCTTCAAGTGGTTGACGGCGCTGGCGGCGGCGTGCGCGCTCGCGGTCGGTGCTGCGGCGTGCGGAGATGGCGGCGACGAGGCGACCGGCAGCGGCAGCGACCTGTCGGGATCGATCCGCATCGACGGCTCGAGCACGGTGGCGCCCCTGACCGAGGCGGTCGCGGAGGAATTCGAAGCGGCGAATCCCGGTGTCAAGGTCACCGTCGGCACCTCGGGCACCGGCGGCGGCTTCGAAAAATTCTGCGCCGGCGAGACCGACATCTCCGACGCTTCGCGGGCGATCGAGCCCGAAGAGGTCGCGGCCTGCGAGAAAGCCGGGATCGTCAACGAGGAGGTCCGGGTCGCGACCGACGCGCTCACCCTCGTCGTCAATCCCGAGAACCCCGTCGACTGCCTCACCGTCGAGCAGCTGGGCGCGATCTGGGGCCCGGACTCGAAGCTCTCCAGCTGGGGCGAGGTCCCTGGACTGCGTGACGGCTTCGACGAGGAGCTGGCGCTGTTCGGCCCCGGCACCGACTCGGGCACCTTCGACTACTTCACCGAGGAAATCAACGGTGAGGAGGGTGCCTCGCGCAAGGACTACAACAACGTCGGCGAGAACGACAACGCCACGGTGACCGGCGTCAGCGGGTCCCCAGGCGGCCTCGGCTACTTCGGCTACTCCTTCTACCTTGAAAACGAAGGCACGCTGAAGGCGCTCGAAGTGGACGGCGGCGAGGGCTGCGTGGCGCCCTCCGCGGAAACCGCCCAGGACGACGAGTACGTGCCGCTCAGCCGGCCGCTCTTCATCTATCCGAGCGAGGCGGCCTTGGGGCGGCCCGAGGTGAAGGCGTTCGTCGAGTTCTACCTGGCCAACGTCGGCGAACTGGCCGAAGCGGTCGGCTTCATCCCGCTCACCGACGAGCAGCTGAAAGCGTCCGAGGACGCGTCGGCGAAGCTGACCAGCTAGGGGCAAGGTGGTCTCCCCGCGGCTACAGGCTCCGGGCCCGCGTCACGGCGAGAAGGCCATCCAGGGCCTTCTCGCCCTCTGCGCCCTGCTCTCGGTCCTCACCACGATCGCGATCGTGCTCTCCCTGCTGGGGCCGACGATCGGCTTCTTCGAAGTCGTCCCGGCGGGTGACTTCTTCTTCGGGATCGACTGGACGCCGCAGTTCGAGCCGCCCAGCTTCGGCGTGCTGGCGATCGTCGCCGGCACCCTCAACGTGGCGCTCTGGGCGATGCTGTTCGCGGTGCCGATCGGCCTCGGCGCCGCGGTCTACCTGAGCGAGTACGCCTCTCCCCGCGTGCGCAGGACGGTCAAGCCGGTGCTGGAGATACTCGCCGGCATCCCGACCGTCGCGATCGGCATCTTTGCCGTCAGCTTCCTCCTGCCGCACGCGATCCAGCCGATCTGGCCGGACGACCTCCTCGGTGGCGCGGAGAAACCCTTCATGGCGCTGGCCGCCAGCCTCGGCGTCGGGCTGATGGTCGTGCCGATCATCGCCTCGATCTCCGAGGACGCGATGTCGGCGGTTCCGAGTGGGCTGCGCGAGGGCGCCTACGCGATGGGCGCGAGCAAGAGGAAGGTGGCCACCAGGGTCATCTTCCCGGCGGCGATCTCCGGCATCGTCGCCTCGATCGTGCTGGCGATATCGCGCGCCGTGGGCGAGACGATGATCGTCCTGATCGCGGCCGGCTCGACCCCGAGCTTCTCGCTCTGGCCCAACGAGCCTGTCCAGACGATGACCGCCTACATCGCCGTCATCGCGACCGGCGACCTGCCGACCGATTCCATCGACTACAAATCGGTCTTCGCGGTCGGCTCGCTGCTCTTCCTGGCCACGCTGGCGATGAACCTGCTCAGCATCCGGCTGGTGCGTAGGTATCGCGAGGTTTACGAGTGATGGAGGCGAGCGGGGTGGGAAGCGAGCGCGCGCGGCTCGCCACCGCCGGCGCCCGGGCCACCGTCGCCGCCAAGCTCAGCGACCGCTCGCGCCGTGACGTCGCCCTCAACACCGCCTTCGCCGCGCTGCTGCTCGCGGCCGTCACGATCGCGCTCGGCGGCCTCGCGGCACTGCTCGCGCAGGCATTTGTCAGGGGCGCCCCGGCCCTCAGCCTCGACCTCTTCACGAACACGCCGTCCACGCTGCGGCCCGAGACCGCTGGCTTCCGCCCGGCCATCCTCGGCTCGCTGGAGCTGATCGCCGGGGTCGTCCTCTTCGTCGTCCCGATCGGGATCGGCTCGGCGATCTACCTCGAGGAGTACGCCGACAAGACCAGGTGGTGGAACCGGGCGGTCGAGGTCACGATCCAGAACCTCGCCGCCGTGCCGTCGATCATCTACGGGATCCTCGGCCTGGGGTTCATCGTGCGCGGCCCGCTCGACCTCGGCTTCGTCCTCGTGGCCGGTTCGCTGACCCTGGCGCTGCTGGTGCTGCCGCTGGTGATCATCGCGTCGCGCGAGGCGATCCGCGCGGTCCCCGACTCGATTCGACAGGGCTCCCTCGCCCTCGGGGCGACCCAGTGGCAGACCATTCGCCGCCAGGTCCTGCCCGCCTCGGTCCCGGGGATGGCGACGGGGGTGATCCTCGCGATCTCTCGCGCCCTCGGTGAGGCGGCGCCGCTGCTGCTGGTCGGCGCGACCGTCTTCGTCACCTTCGACCCGACTCCCTTCGGCGACGGCTTCTCAGCGATGCCGGTGCAGATCTTCGATTACGCGAAGCGGCCGCAGGAGGCGTTCCAGACGCTGGCCTTCGCAGGGGTGATCGTGATGGTCGGCGTGCTGCTGGCGATGAACTCCTTCGCAATCTGGCTACGAAATCGTTACGAGCGAACCTGGTGAGGGGAAAAGGGTGATCAAAGAGATGGAGCGACCGGCTATCGCGGTGCGACCGGAATTCCGACATGCCGAGGGCGGCAGGCGCGAGAAGGTCTTCGAACTGCGGGGCGTGGGGGTGGACTATGCGGGCGCGGCCGCGGTCAAGGACATCTCGATGGACATCGGCCGCAACGACGTCACGGCGCTGATCGGGCCGTCGGGCTGCGGCAAGAGCACGCTGTTGCGCTGCCTCAACCGGATGAACGACCTGATCCCCGCCGCCAACGTGCACGGTGAGCTGCTCTATCACGGCGAGGACCTCTACGACCCGGGCGTCGATCCGGTCCAGGTCCGAAAGCTGATCGGGATGGTCTTCCAAAAACCGAACCCGTTTCCGAAGTCGATCTACGACAACGTCGCCTTCGGCCCCCGCGTCCTCGGCAAGACCGACGACCTCGACGCCACGGTCGAGGAGGCGCTGCGCGGCGCCGCCCTCTGGGAGGAGGTCAAGGACCGCCTGTCCGACAACGCCTTCGGCCTCTCCGGCGGCCAGCAGCAGCGACTTTGCATCGCTCGCTGCATCGCGGTGCGGCCCGACACGATCCTGATGGACGAGCCGTGCTCGGCGCTCGACCCGATCTCGACCGGCAAGATCGAGGATCTGATGATCGAGCTGAAGGACGAGTTCTCGATCGTCATCGTCACCCACAACATGCAGCAGGCGGCGCGGGTCTCCGACCGCACCGCGTTCCTAATGGTCGAGCTGGACGCCGACGAGGACAACCGGTGGGGGCGCCTGGTCGAGTACGACGAGACCGAGAAGATCTTCACCAACCCGGCGGACCAGCGCACCGAGGACTACGTCTCGGGAAAGGTTGGCTGAGATGGTCGAAGCGGTCCGCGTCCACTACCAGGACGAACTGGCGCGGCTCGAGGCGAGCGCGCTCGGCGGTCTCGACCTCGTGGACGAGCAGCTGGAACGGACCGCCGAAGCGGTCGAGCGGCAGGACGTCGAGCTCGCCCAGGAGGTGATCGCCGACGACGACCGTATCGACGGCCGCTATCTCGAGGTGCACCAGAGCCTGATCGCGCTGCTGGCGAAACAGTCGCCGGTGGCAACCGACCTGCGCCTGATCTCGGCGCTGCTGCACGTGCTGAAGAACGTCGAGCGGATGGGCGACCAGTGCGTCAACGTCTGCAAGCTGCTGCCACTGACCGGCAACGAGCCGCCGGCGGACCCGGAGATGCTCGCGCGGATCGTGAGGATGGCGGAGCACACGCGCACCCTCGCCGGGCAGGCGAAGCGGGCCTTCGAGGGGCGCGACGTGGCGATGGCCCGCGACCTGGTGCGCCAGGACGACGTCGTCGACGACCTCAACCGCGAGTGCTTCCACCTCGCATTGGCGATCGGCGACGACGCCGACCGCCGAGAGTGGGCGATGACGATGCTGCTGGCGGCGCGGGCGATCGAGCGGATCGGCGACAACGCGGTCGACATCGGCGAGCAGGTCGCCTTCGTCGTCACCGGGCTCTTCAAAGAGTTCGAGGACGCTTCGCACCCGGGCGAGTGAGTCGGCCGGCTTAGTACGTAGCCGCCGACATCGGCATGCCGATGTCGGCACTCAGCCCGCTCCAAGGGCGCTGAAACCCGGCAGCAGAGCGAATCGCACGCGCGCCGATCGGCGCGCGTGCGATTCGCTCTAACGAGCATTTGCGGCATAAACAAGGGGCGCGTGTCTCTGCTCCGCAAAAGATCCTCAAATTAACTTGACCGCTGCCCGTATCCCTGCTTAGCATCGTCGGCGTCAATAGATGGGCACTTGCGATAGCACGGTGTCCTTAACCACAGGGAAGGAAGAAACATGAGCATGAAGCTCAAGATCCTCGGCATGGCCGCCCTCGCCACCATGGCGATCGGCGCCTTTGCCGCGATGAATGCCGGCGCGACTGTCAGCGGGCACTTCATCACCGGCAGTGAACACACGTTCGTGACAGGTTTCCACGCCAAGAACTCGGAACACGAACTGCACTTCATCTCAGAATCAGGCACTAGCAAGATTGGCTGCGATGTAGCGACCTACTCCGGCACAAACAAAGCCAGCACGAAAACAGCAACCGAACTCACCATCACCCCGGGCTGGGACCAGTGCTACACAACACCCAAAGAAGGGGAACCAGAACCCAAATGGGGTGTCGACGAGAACGAATGCAAACTCGTGTTCAAATCCCGCGCGCTGCCAGAAGCAAATGACGCGACAGTGACCGTCACTTGCCCCGCCGGCAAATCGATCAAAATCACACATCCGAGCTGTGAAATCACGGTTGCCCCACAGACCGTCGGCGGCTCGGCTGGCAACGGCGTGACATACACAAACAAAAACGATGGCACGGCGTTTGTCACAATGGACGTAAAAGTGAGCCTGGCCAGCACGTACCACAATGGTATCTGCGTGTTCCTTGGTACAAGTCACACCTCGACCATGGAAGGCTCGGTAACAATCAAAGGCTATTCGGATTCCGCGCACACCACTCGGACCGCGGTCTCCGCGACATAGCGCTCCGACGATCCGTTCGCCGGGCAGGTCGTAAAGACCATCGCTGGGTAGGCGGGTGAATTGCCAGGGGCCGGGAGAGATCCCGGCCCCTGGCATCTGGAGTACCGAAATGTATATGACGTGCCCACTTGAAGAGTCCGATATAGTTTCTATCTAGGTCTGCACCCGCAGCGGAATGGCCGGCAGGGACCGGCACTAACAGGGGGCTTGAGGGATGAAAACGAATCGCAGGGGTTCCGTCACCACGCTCGGCGCGCCCGTCTTGATCGCGGTGTTCTGCATGCTGTCGTTCGTATCGAGCGCCGCCGCAGCGCCGCCGGAGTTCTTGACGCGGATCTCGGCCGGGGATGGAGCGCCGGGCAGCGGAGCAGGTGAGATCGACAACCCCCACGGGATAGCTGCCAATCGGGACAGTGGCCATGTTTACGTCGCTGAGCTTGGCAACGCCCGCATCAGCGAGTACACCGCGTGGGGTCGTTTCGTGAAGGCATGGGGATGGGACGTCGCCCCCGAGGGCACCGCCGGGGACACCGGGTCCGACGAGCTCGAGTCCTGTGGCCCGGCGGAGCCGGAAGAGGTGCCGCCGGCGGGGCTTTGTCAGAGAGGTAGCGAAGGCACCGGCCGGGGCCAGCTCTCCCTGCCGGCGGGCCTCGCGGTCGACGCCGTCGGCAACGTCTACGTCTACGAGCGGGGCAACCTGCGGATCCAGAAGTTCAGTCCGGCCGGCGAGTTCCTGCTGATGTTCGGCGGGGGGGTGAACCAGACGAAGGTCGAGGAAGGCGCGCCGGCGGACCAGCAGAACGTCTGTCCCGTCGATCCGGCCGACGTCTGTGGGGCCGGCAGCCCTGGGGGGACGCCGGGGCACATTGCGGGGATCTTCACCGACAACATCTCCTACAGCTTCGCCACCGACGCGATCGTGGTCGGCGACGAAGACCGCATCCAGATCTTCAACACCGACGGCAGCTACCGCGAAGAGATCCCCTTCGAAGGACCGCTTGCTCAATTCGCGGGACAGGCGGTCAACGCCCTGGACGTCGACGCCGATGGCAACATCTACTTCTCGCTCGAAGGGGTGGAAGACGTCTACAAGGTAAGCGCGACCGGGGTGCCGCTGAGCCCCGGACAGCCGGGCGCCTCGGAGTTCAATGTCAAGCGGCCGCTTGGAGGAATCGCGGTCGACGTCGAAGGACACGTCTACGCGGTCGACTTCGCGCCTACTCCCAACGGCTTCCCGGAAAGAGCCGTGCTCGAGTTCGACGCCGCCGGCAACAGGCTGATGCCCACACAAGCCGAAGAAGAAGCGGGGGAATTCTTCCCATACGTCCCATTGCAGGGCCCATCGCTGACCGCGATCGCAACGAACGTCTGCAGCGGCTCGGGGAAACCCGGCAACCTCTACGTCGCGGCAGTCATATCCGACACGCTGTCCTACGTCGACGCCTATGGCACGCCGCCGGTGGGCTGCGAGCCGCCGCCGCCCGTTCCGCCGCAGATCGTCGCCCAGTACGCGATCGCGGTGGGACGCGACAGCGCGACCGTGCAGGCGGAGATCAACCCGAGGTTCTGGGACGACGCCACCTACTACGTGGAATACGGGACTGGCAAATGCTCGGAGGGCGGCTGCGACACCAAAGTACCGGTGCCGGCGGCGCTCCTCACCGATCTGGCTGTCAACAAAGCCGTGAAGACCACGAGCCTGGTGCTCGAGGGGCTCACGCCCGGCACCATCTACCGCTTCCGTTTCGTCGCACAGAGCAGCGGCGGCGGGCCGGTCGTCGGGCAGGAATCGGCCTTCACCACCTTCGCGGCGCCGGGATCGCCGACGCCTTGCGCGAACGACGCGTTTCGAAGCGGCCCCGGGTCCCGGCTGCCCGACTGCCGCGCCTACGAGATGGTCTCGCCGCTCGAGAAAGAGGGTGGGGACGTGGCGCTCTGGAAGGCAAGAAACGCGCTATCTCCTCAGTTCTTCGAAGCGCACCAGAGCTCCGACTCGGGAGAGCGCTTCACCTACACCTCCTGGACCGCCTATGGGGACCCGGAGGCGGCTCCGTTCTCCTCCCAGTACCTGGCCGAGCGGAACCCCGGTACTGGCTGGCGGAGCGAGGCGATCTCGCTTCCGCGAACCGAGCTTCCGGTGCCGGCGACCGCGGCGTTCGAAAGAGATTTCCAGCTCTTCTCGGCAGACCTCTGCACCGCCTGGGTGCGGCACTACTCGGTCTCGACGCTGGCGCCGGGGGCGGTTGGGGGCTATCCCAACCTCTATCGGCGAGGGAACTGCGCCGAGCCACCCACCTACGAAGCGCTGACGACGGCGAAACCGACCAGCCGCGCCGCCGCCGACTACACCCAGTTGCGGGCGCTCGGCGCCTCGGAGGACGGCTCGCACGCGATCTTCATGGCCAACGGCACGCTGCTCCCCGGTGTTCCGCTGCTGGGCGATTTCGATCCGCTGCTCTACGAGCACACGCCGGACGGGCTGCGCTTCGTCTGCATCCTGCCGAGCGGCAAAGCGAGCCCGCGGGCCTGCTCGGCGGGGACGGGCGCCAGCTTCGGCGGCGAGTCGAGCGCCCGCAACGCGATCTCCGCGGACGGCTCGCGGATCTTCTGGACCGCGCATGACGGGACGGCGGCGATAGGCGGCTCGCCGGGGCAGATCTACGTTCGGATCGACGGCAAAGAGACGCTCGAAGTCTCGGGAGAGGTGGCCCCGGACCCGGCCTGGTACTGGACGGCGGGCGACGATGGCTCGAAGGCGATCTTCGCGTTCGACTCGGGGCCGTTCAAAGACCAGCTCTACGAATTCGACGTCGAGACCGAGACGGCCAGCCTGATCGCCAAAGGGGCCGAGGGGCCGCTGGGGGCGAGCGAGGACGCCTCGCGGATCTACTTCTCCTCCAGCGCAGACCTCGACGGCGCTGGCCCGGGCGCGGCAGGCGCCCACAACCTCTACCTCTACGAGGCAGAGGGCCATTCCTTCACCTTCATCATGGCCTTGACGGACCAGGACGTTCGCCCGACGAGCATCGTGCCGGGGCCCATCAAGAAGGTGCCATCGCGGCGCTCGGCGGCGGTCACTCCCGACGGGCTGCACGCGACCTTCACCTCGACCGTCTCACCCACCCCGAGCGGATACGACAACCTCGACGCGGAGAGCGGGGAGCCCGACCAAGAGGTCTACCGCTACGACGCCGGGACCGGCGAGCTCGCCTGCATCTCCTGCAACCCGACCGGAGCGCGGCCCTCGGGAGGGCTCGCGGCGATCTGGGCGGCGGCGCGGATCCAGGGCTGGGAAGTCCTGGGGCACGCCCCTCAGGCGATCTCCAACGACGGCTCGCGCGTCTTCTTCGAAAGCCACGAGGCGCTCGAGGCGGCGGACGTCAACTCGACCTGGGACGTCTACCAGTGGGAGGAGCTGGGGAGGGGGACCTGCATGGAGGCCTCGGAGACCTTCTCGTCGGCCTCCGGCGGCTGCGTCGAGCTGATCTCCTCCGGTCAGGACCCCGGCATCTCCACGTTCCTGGACGCCGATCCCTCCGGCGACGATGTCTTCATCAGCACCCAAAGCTCCCTGGTCGACGCCGACTACGGCCTCAGCGACGTCTACGTCGCCCGAGTCGGCGGCGGCTTCCCGCCACCCACCCAGCCGGCTCCGTGTGAGGGGGAGGCCTGCCAGAGCCCGCCCGCGCCGCCGCCGGTCGTCACCCTGGGAAGCGAAGCCGGCCAGCCCGAGGGCAACGTGCCGCTCAGCAAGCCGAGGCGCCATCGCTGCGCCAAGGGCAAGCGCCGCGTCGTGCGAAAAGGCAAGGCGCGCTGCGTCAAGAAAGCTCGAAAGGGCGCCAAGCGGAGGGCGAACCGATGAAGGGCGCGATGAAGCGCTCGGGCCTCTCGCTTGCCGCCGCGCTGGCGCTGGCGGCGCTGTGGGCCAGCCCCGCCAGCGCCGACTTCGGCCTCTCACAGATCTCGGTCGCTTTCACCGAAGCGGACGGCTCGCCGGCTCGTCAGGCCGGCTCGCACCCCTTCGCGATGACGACCGCCTTCCGCGTCAACACCAGGCTGAGCCCCAGCAAAGGCGTGCAGATGGTCGACGGGGCGCTTCGCAACCTCGACGTGATCCTGCCGGCCGGCTTGGTCGGCGACGCGACCGCGCTGCCGCGTTGCGAGACGCTCGACTTCCTCTCGGGCAACCGGCCCGAGTGCGCCGACGGCACGGCGCTGGGCACGCTGACCGCCGTCGTCGGCGGCTCCGGCAACGAAGGCGAGGAAACCGTCCCTGTCTTCAACCTCCTCCCGGCTCCGGGCAGCGTCGTGCGGCTCGGCTTCAAGGTGGCCGAGCAGCCGATAACCGTGTCGGTCGCCGCCTCGCAGGACGCCCCCTACAACGCCGTCGCCTCGCTTCGCAACGCATCCCAGGCAACCGAAGTGCTGAGCTCGGAGCTGACGATCTGGGGCAATCCCGCGGACCCGGCCCACGACGCCGACCGCGGCGCCTGCGCTTATAAAAACGTCCCCGGAAACTGTGCGGCGGGCGTGCCCAACCGCCCCTTCCTCACCCTGCCCCGCAGCTGCGACGGACCGCTGGTCACCACCTTCGCCGCGCTCTCGTGGTGGAGCGGGGATCCCCTGCACCCCGGCCCACCCGCCTCCTTCGAAGCGGACGCGGAGAGCCCCAGCATGCTGAACTGCTCAGAACTGGGCTTCGCCCCCCAGATCTCGGCCCAGCCGACCAGCCAGCGGGCCGAGAGCCCGAGCGGCCTCGCGGTCGACCTCTCCGTCGCCGACGACGGGCTCGTCGATCCGGCCGGGCGCGCCGACTCCGACATCGAGGCTGCCCTGCTGGCCCTGCCGGAGGGGATGACCGCCAACCCCTCGCTGGCCGAGGGGCTCGCCACCTGCGGCCCCGCCGACCTCGAGCGCGAGACGCCCACCTCCGCCCCGGGGGAGGGCTGTCCGGAGGCTTCCAAGGTCGGCACGGTGGAGGTCCAGACGCCGGTCCTCGAGGGCACCGTCCTGCACGGCGCCCTCTACATCGCCACCCCCGACGACCCGGCCACTCAGCAGCCCGGGGCCGAGAACCCCTTCGACTCGCTGCTGGCCCTCTACATGGTGGTCAAGGATCCCGTGCTGGGCATATTGATCAGGCAGCCCGGCCTGATCGAGCCTGATCCCCGCACGGGCCAGCTGCTCACCTCCTTCGAAGGGCTGCCCCCGTTCCCGTTGAGTCAGGTTCACGTCGCCCTGCGCGAGGGCGGCCGTAGCCCGCTGATCACCCCACCGGCCTGCGGCACCCACACCAGCGTCGCCGCCCTCTTTCCCTCCGGCGATCCCTTCGAGCCACTGGCCGTCGCCTCCCCCTTCGAGATCGTCGAGGGCGTCGACGGCGGGCCGTGCCCGCCCCCTGGCGTGCGGCCCTTCGACCCCGGCCTGTCGGCCGGCACCGTCAACCCGGTCGCCGCCTCGTACTCGCCCTTCCACCTGCGCCTGACCAGGCGCGACGGCGACCAGGACCTGACCCGCTTCGACGCCTCCCTGCCGCCCGGCGTCCTGGCAAAGCTGGCGGGGGTCTCCCAGTGCCCGGACTCAGCGATCGCCGCCGCCAAGGCGAAGACCGGCCGCGTGGAGCTCGCCTCGCCGAGCTGCTCGGCGGCCTCTCGGATCGGCACGGTATGGGGCGGCGCGGGCGTCGGCTCCCAGCTCACCTACGTGCCCGGCTCCGTCTACCTGGCCGGCCCGGTCGGCAAGGCGCCGCTCTCCGTGGTCGGAATCGTCCCCGCCGTGGCAGGCCCGTTCGACGTCGGCACCGTGGTGGTGCGCCAGGCCCTGCGGGTCGACCCTGTAAGCGGCGTTGTCGGGGTGGACGGCTCCCTCTCGGATCCGATCCCCCACATCCTCGCCGGCATCCCGCTGCGAGTGCGCGACATCCGCGTCGACGTCGATCGCCCCGATTTCACCCTCAACCCGACCGATTGCTCGGTCTTCGCCACCACCGCCTCGATCTGGGGCGGGGGGCTGGACGTCTTCTCAGTCGCCGACGATCGCCCCGTCTCACGCGCCGCCCGCTTCCAAGCGGGCAACTGCGCGAGCCTTGCCTTCCGGCCACGCCTCTCGATGACCATGAAGGGCGGCACCAGTCGCGGCCAGCATCCCGCTTTCCGCGCCGCCTACCGCCCCCGGCCCGGCCACGCCAACCTCTCCGACCTGGTCGTGCGCCTGCCCCGCTCCGCCTTCCTCGAGCAGGCCCACATCCGCACGATCTGCACTCGTGTCCAGTTCGCCGCCGATGCCTGCCCCAAAGCGGCGATCTACGGCCACGTCACCGCCCATACCCCCCTGCTTTCCGAGCCGCTGTCGGGGCCCGTCTACCTGCGCTCCTCGAACAACGAGCTCCCCGACCTGGTCTTCGACCTGCACGGGCTCATAGACATCGAGGCCTCAGCCCGCATCGACTCGATCGGCGGCGGCATCCGCGCCACCTTCGCCAACCTCCCCGACGCGCCTCTCTCCAAGGTCGTGCTGCGCATGCGGGGCGCCCGCAAGGGGCTGGTGGTGAACAGCCGCGACCTGTGCGCGGCCCCCAGCCGCGCCAAGTTGAGGCTGACCGCCCAGAGCGCCAAGCGACGGGCGCTGCGCGTGGCGGTGCGGCCGAGCGGGTGCGGGAAGGGGAAGCGTTAGGTCAGGCGGAGATGCGGTTCAGATCCGCTGCTCCTGGGAACATCCGGGGGACCCGGTCATGCTCTGCGCCGCCATAGACATCGGCTCGAATACGACGCGCGTGCTCGTGGCGGAGCCTGTCGACGGCCAGTTGAAGAAGGTGATGGAGCAGCGGGCCTACACGCGGATCAACAAGTCCCTCGGCGATGACGGGGTCATCCCCCCGGCCAAGACGGCTGAGGTGGCGGAGGTCGTCTCGACTCAGGTGCGTCTCGCCAACGAGCTCGGGGCCGAAGCGATCCGGATCGTCGCGACGGCCGCGATCCGGGAGGCCGCCAACGGGGCCGACGTTGCTGGGACGATCGGTGAGCAGGCGGGGGCAGAGGTCGAGATCCTGGACGAGGAGGAGGAGGGGAGGCTCTCGTTCATCGGTGCGACCAAGGGTCTGGGCCACCCCGTCGAGGGCAAGATCGGCGTCGTCGACGTCGGTGGCGGCTCGACCGAGCTGATCCTGGGCACGGTTGCCGGCGGCGGCGAAGACGTGCGCTCCTGGCCGGTGGGGTCGGGGGCGCTCGCCGACGAGCTGATCGATTCCGATCCTCCCTCGCCGGCGGCGATCCGCAGGATCCGCGACCGCATCGACGACGTCTTCGAGGGGGTCGCGGTCGAGCGTCCGGACCAGGCGGTGGCGGTCGGGGGCAGCGCCACCTCGCTGCGACGCCTGGTCGGGTCGGTCCTCGAGTACGAGACGCTGGAGCGGGGGGTGCGGGTCCTGACCAGCGACCCGGCGGTCGAGGTCGCCAAACGGTTCGAGCTCGATCCCGTCCGGGTCCGCATCCTGCCGACCGGCGTACTGCTGCTAGAGAAGCTCTCCGACCTGCTCGGCCAACCCCTGCAGATCGGCAAGGGCGGCCTGCGCGAGGGGGTCATCCTCGACCTCCTCAACGGCAACGCCGGCGGCTCTTCGGCGGCCGAGCTCGCCGTCTGACGGGCCCACCCCGCAAGGGCCTCCACCGCTACGAGGGGGCAGCGAAGGCGCGTGTCCGCCATTTCCGGTAAGCCTCCAAATGGCGCACGCGCCATTTGGCGAGGACCGATTTGCAGGGGAAATGCCTAGCGAGCGAACGCCCTTGTCGAAAAACGATAAATAGCTTTAAGTTTTTCTTGACCAAATCGGCGCGCCGGCCTATGTATGTCCCGTCAATGAATGAGCGCCCGCGCTTCGGCAACGGCGCTCCCAATAGGGAAGGGAACGACAATGAGCATCAAGCTAAAGGCACTGAGCCTTGGGCTCCTCGCCGTGGTGGCGACGAGCGCCTTCGCCGTGATGAATGCCGGCGCGACGGTCAGCGGGCACTTCGTCACGGGGAGTGAACACACGTTTATTACAGGCATCGAGAAAGAAACGCACAAAGTCCATTTCGTCTCGGAACCTGGCGCCAAACAGCTCGGTTGTGATGTCGCGCAATACACCGGAACACACAAAGGCACGAAAACAACAACCGAACTCACAATCACCCCTAAATGGGAAAAATGCCAGACAACAGGAGGAACCGAAGCTAAATTTGACGTCCACGAGAACGGATGCTACTTCGTATTCACATCTCGTGCGGGGGAAAATGACGCCACAGTTCACGTCAAATGTCCCCCTGGTAACAAGATTGTGATTACACATCCCAACTGCGATATCGGAATCCCCGAACAGACGGTTGGCGGTGTTGTCGGCAACGGCGTCACATATACAAACCAAGGCATCAGCCCAGAACAGTGGGTTACAATGGACATCAAAGTCAGCGGCATAGTGGCCACATACGAGAATAAAATATGCCTGTTTCTCGGCACAAACCACAACACTGCCATCATGGAAGGGTCGGTCACAGTGACAGGCTTCTCCAACGCGGCGCATACGGTTCGGACGAACATCACAGCCACATAGTGCTCGCGCAAAGCCAATAGGTGCCAGTCCCGAGACTGGCGCGGCGAGGACGTCAGGGGGCCGGTAGTGATCCGGCCCCCTGACATTCAAGACGCAAAGGTTTACCATTAATAATGGAAAGAGTGCGATACAGTGAACGCGAGTGCCGCACTCGTCGCGACGCTAGCCGGCTAGGGACCGGTCCTCGACGGAAAGACCATTTGATGGCTGCGAGAATGAGTCGCAGTACCGGCGTCTTCGCCGTGGTGGTTCCCATCGCCGTGCTGTTCATGCTGTGCGTCGTTTCAAGCGCGACGGCGGCGCCACCGGAGTTCCTGACGCTTATCTCGGCCAGGGACGCGCGACCCGGCGGCGGAGTGGGTGAGGTCGACAACCCCAGCGGGGTGGCAGCTAATCCCGATAACGGTCACGTCTACGTGGCCGACCTCGGCAACGCACGTATCGACGAGTTCACCGCCTGGGGCAGCTTCGTGAAGTCGTGGGGATGGGACGTCGCCCCAGAGGGCGCTCCCGGCGACACTCTCGCCGATGAGCTCGAGGTCTGCGGCCCGGCGGAGCCGGAGGAAGCGTCGGCCACGAGCCTCTGTCAAAAGGGGGACGCAGGCAGCGGCACGGGGCAGTTCTTCTGGCCGGTGGGCCTTGCGGTCGATGAGGCTGGCGACATCTACGTCTTTGACCAGGCCACCCTGCGGATCCAGAAGTTCAGTGCCGCCGGCAAATTCCTACTGATGTTCGGTGGCGGGGTGAACCAGACGAAGACCGGGGAAGGCATGCCGGCGGCAGAACAGAACGTCTGCCCAGTCGATCCGGCCGACATCTGCGGAGCCGGCAGCGCGGGTGAGGCTCCGAGCTACCTCTCCGGCGTCTTCACCGATCACATTTCTTACAGCCCCACCTCCGACGCGATCGTGGTCGGCGATGAGGGAGGCATCCAGATCTTCGATACCGACGGCGACTACCGCGAAAAAATTCCATTCGAAGGCCCGCTCGCCTCGTTCTCCGGCGAGACCGTTAACGGCCTCGACGTTGACGCCGACGGCAACATCTACTTCTCGCTGGAAGGAGTGGAAGACGTCGTCAAGGTGAGCGCGGCGGGCGCGCCGCTGGCCCCCGGACAGCCGGGTGCTTCCGAGTTCGACGTCAAGCGGCCGCTCGGCGGCGTGGCGGTCGACATAGACGGAAACGTCTACGCGATCGACGCCGAGCCCACTCCGAAAATCGTCCCAGAAGTCGCTGTGCTCGAGTTCAGCGCCGCTGCCACCAAACTGGTCCCGACAAAAGCCGAAGAAGAAGCTGGGGAGTTCTTTCCCTACGTTCCCCACCAAGGCCCGGCGCTGACTGGGATCGCAACGAACACCTGCGACGGCTCGGCGAAACCCGGCAACGTGTACATCACGGCATCCCGGCCGAATGCGACGGCTTACGTCGACGCCTACGGTACGCCGCCGGTCGGCTGCGAACCCCCTCCCGCTGTCCCACCGCAGATCGTCGCCCAGTACGCGATCGTGGTGGGCCGCGACAGCGCCACCGTGCAGGCGCAGATCAACCCCAGGTTTTGGGACGACACCACCTACTACGTCGAATACGGCACCGGCAAATGCTCGGAGGGCGGATGCGGCAGCCAAGCACCGGTGCCGGCGGCGCTCCTCACTGACTTGGTGGTCAACAAAGCGGTGAAGACCGCGGGCATGGTGCTCGAAGGGCTTGAGTCCGGCACCACCTACCACTACCGCTTCGTTGCCGAGAGCAGCGGCGGTGGGCCGGTCTCCGGGCAGGAAGCAACCTTCACGACGTTCCAGCTGCCAGGAGGGCTTTCGCCGTGCGCCAACGACGCCGTTCTAAGCCGCCACGATGTCCGGCTTCCCGATTGCCGCGCTTACGAGATAGTCTCGCCGCTTGGCAAAGACGGCGGGGATGTAGCCCTCTGGGACGCTAGGAACGGTCTGTATCCCTACTTCTTCGAAGTGCACCAAAGCTCCCGCTCGGGCGAGCGCTTCACCTACACTGCCTGGACCGCCTTCGCAGAGCCGGAGGCGGCGCCGTTCGCCTCCCAGTACCTGGCCACGCGCCACCCGGGGGTCGGTTGGGCGAGCGAGGCGATCTCGCCGCCGCGCACCGAGCTTCCGGTGCCGGCTACCGCGGGGATCGAAGGCGAGTTCCAGCTCTTCTCGGCGGACCTTTGCGCCGCCTGGGTCCGCCACTACTCCCTCTCGACGCTGGCGCCGGGGGCGATCGAAAGCTACCCCAACCTCTACCGGCGGGAGAACTGCGCCCAGCCGCCCTTTTACACGGCGCTGACGACGGAGAAACCGCTCAATCGTCCGGCCGCCGACTACACCCAGGTGCGGGCGCTCGGTGCCTCCGAAGACGGCACCCACGCGATCTTCATGGCCAATGGCAGGTTGATCTCGGATACGCCACTGCTAGGCGACTTCGATCCGCTGCTCTACGAGGCCACTCCTGGCGGGCTGCGCTTCGTCTGTTTCCTGCCGAGCGGCAAAGCAAGTCCGCGGGCCTGCTCGGCGGGGACGCCGGTCGCCTTCGGGACCGAGTCGAGCGCACGCAACGCGATCTCGGCCGACGGCTCACGGATCTTCTGGACCGCGCACGACGGGACGGCAAATTTGAACGGGAGCCCCGGGCAGCTCTACGTGCGGATCGACGGCGCGGAGACGCTCGCCGTGTCGAGGGCGGTGGCCGGCGACCCCGCCTGGTACTGGACGGCGGCGGACGACGGTTCGAAGGCGATCTTCGCATTCGACTCCGGCCCGCACGAGGGCGAGCTCTATGAATTCGACCTCGAGACCGAGACGGCGAACCTGATCGCCAAAGGGGTGGAGGGACCGCTGGGGGCGAGCGAAGACGCTTCTCGCCTCTATTTTGCCTCGCACGAAGACCTCGACGGCGCTGGCCCAGGCGCGGCGGGTACCCACAACCTCTATCTGTACGAGGCGGAGGGCCACTCCTTCGCCTTCCTCATGGCCCTGGCGAACGAGGACGTCGGTGGAACCAACGGGGCACCGAGCCCGATCGAAGAAATGCCCTCACAACGGTCGGCGGCGGTGAGTCCCGACGGGCTGCACGCGACCTTCACCTCGGTCGCGCCGACCCCGAGCGGATACGACAACCTCGATGCGGTTAGCGGCCAGCCCGACCAGGAGGTCTACCGCTACGACGCCGTGGCCGGAGAGCTCGCCTGCGTCTCCTGCAATCCGAGCGGGGCGAGGCCCTCAGGAGCGGAGATCGAAGCGTCGATCTGGGCCACGGCGCGCATCCAGGGCTGGGAAGTCCTCGGGCACGCGCCGCGGGTGATCTCCGACGATGGCTCGCGGGTCTTTTTCGAAAGCCATGAGGCGCTTGAGCCGGCCGACACCAACTCGACCTGGGACGTCTACCAGTGGGAGGAGGAGGGCAAGGGGACCTGCACTGAGACCTCGGAGACCTTCTCGCCGGCCTCGGGCGGCTGCGTGGAGCTGATCTCCTCGGGCCGAAGTGCGGCCAAGTCGACCTTCCTGGACGCCGATCCCTCCGGCGACAATGTCTTCTTCAGCACCCAGAGCTCCCTGCTCGGCGCCGACTACGGCCTAAACGACGTCTACGTGGCCCGGGTGGGAGGCGGCTTCCCGACCCCGAGCCAGCCCGCTCCCTGCGCGGGGGAGGCCTGTCAGAGCCCAGCGGCGCCGCCTGCGGTCGTCACCCCCGCAAGCGAAGCCTTCGAGGGTGAGGGCAACGCGCCGCAGGGCAAGCCGAGGCCCAAGCCCTGCAGCAAGGGCAAGCGCCGCGTCGTGCGCAGGGGCAAGGCGCGCTGCCTCAAGAGAGTCGGGCGAAAAGCCCGACGAGCAGGCGCCAAACGGAGGGCGGCCCGATGAGGAGCCCGATGAAGCATCTGGGCTTCGGGCTCTGCGCCGCACTCGTCCTCACGGCGCTATTGGCCAGTCCGGCGAATGCGGAGTTCGGCCTCTCGCAGATCTCGGTCGCCTTCACCGAAGCCGACGGCTCCCCGGCCCGCCAGGCCGGCTCCCATCCCTTCGCGATGACGACCTCTTTTAGCGTCAATTCCAAGCAAAGCCCAACTAAAGGCGTGCAGGTCGTCGACGCGGCGATCCGCAACCTCGACGTGACCCTGCCGACCGGCCTGGTCGGCAACCTGACTGCGGTGCCGCGCTGCGAGACCCTCGACTTCCTCTCTAACGTCCGCACCGAGTGCGCCGACAGCGCGGCACTCGGCACGCTGAGGGTCGTCTTGGGCGGCGGCACCGGCGACAAAGGCGAAGAAACCGTGCCCGTCTTCAACCTCCGCCCGCCCCCCGGCGTCGTCGTCAAGCTCGGCTTCATCGTGGCCGAGCAGCCGGTCACGGTCTCGGTCGCCGTCTCCGAGACCCCCCCATACAACGCCGTCGGCTCGCTTCGAAACACCTCTCAGGTCACCGAAGTTCTGAGCTCTGAGCTGACCCTCTGGGGCAACCCGGCCGACCCCGCCCACGACGCCGACCGCGGCGCCTGCGCCTATGAAAACGTCCCCGGCGCCTGCGGGGCCGGCGTCCCCAACCGTCCCTTCCTCACCCTGCCGCGCAGTTGCGACGGGCCGCTGGTCACCACCTTCGCGGCGCTCTCCTGGTGGAGCGGAGACCCCGTGCACCCCGGCCCCCCCGCCTCCTTTGAGGCCGACGCGGAGAGCCCCGGCATGCTGGATTGCTCGCGGTTGGGCTTCGCCCCCCAGCTCTCTGCTCAGCCCTCCAGCGATCAGGCCGAGAGCCCAAGCGGCCTGGCGGTGGATCTCGCGGTCGCCGACGAGGGACTCGGCAACCCCGCCGGCGTCGCCGACTCCGACGTCGACGCGGCGCTGCTCGCCCTGCCGGAGGGGATGACCGCCAACCCCTCGCTGGCCGAAGGGCTCGGCACCTGCAGCCCGGCCGACCTCGAGCGCGAGACGCCCACCTCCGCGCCGGGGGAGGGCTGCCCGGAGGCCTCCAAGGTCGGCACGCTGGAGGTTCAGACGCCGATCCTCGAGGGGACCGTCCTGCACGGCGCCCTCTATATCGCCACCCCCGACGACCCAACCTCTCCGCGGCCCGGCGCCGAGAACCCCTTCGATTCCCTGCTCGCCCTCTACATGGTGGTCAAGGATCCGACGCTGGGCCTGGTGATCAAGCAGCCCGGCCTGATCGAGCCCGATCCCCGCACGGGCCAGCTGCTCACCTCCTTCGAAGAGCTGCCCCCGTTCCCCCTTGGTCAGGTCCACCTGACCCTGCGCGAGGGCGGCCGCAGCCCGCTGATCACTCCGCCTAGCTGCGGCACCCACATCAGCGTCGCCGAGCTCTATCCCTCCGGCGATCCGTTCGAGCCGCTGGCGATCCCGTCGTCGTTCGCGATCACCCAGGGCGTCGACGGTGGCCCCTGTCCGCCCCCAGGCACCCGGCCCTTTGCCCCTGGTCTGTCGGCCGGTACCGCCAACAACGCCGCCGCCTCCTACTCGCCCTTCCACCTGCGCCTGACCAGGAGAGACGGGGACCAGGATCTGACCCGCTTCGACGCCGCCCTGCCGCCCGGGGTCTTGGCCAAGCTGGCCGGGGTCTCACAGTGCCCCGACGCCGCGATCGCCGCCGCCAAGGCGAGGACCGGGCGCGTGGAGCTCGCCTCGCCAAGCTGCCCGGCTACCTCGCGGATCGGCTCGGCGCTGGGCGGGGCGGGGGTCGGCTCCCAGCTCACCTACGCGCGCGGCTCGCTCTACCTCGCCGGCCCGGTCGGCAAGGCGCCGCTCTCGGTGGTCGGAATCGTCCCCGCCGTGGCGGGACCCTTCGACGTCGGCACCGTGGTCGTGCGCCAGGCCCTGCGGGTCAACCCGGTGAGCGGGATCGTCGAGGTCGACGGCTCTCTCTCGGACCCGATCCCCCACATCCTCGCCGGCATTCCGCTGCGGGTACGCGACATCCGCGTCGACGTCGATCGTCCCGACTTCACCCTCAACCCGACCGATTGCTCGGTCTTCGCCACCGCCGCCTCGATCTGGGGCGGGGGGCTGGACGTCTTCAGCCCCGCTGACGATCGTCCCGTCTCGCGCTCGGCCCGCTTCCAGGCCGCCAACTGCGCGCGGCTTGGCTTCAGGCCACGGCTGGGGATGAGCGTCAGGGGCGGGACCCGGCGAGGGGAACATCCGGCGCTGCGGATGGCGATCCGGCCGAGGAAGGGCGACGCGAACATCGCCAGCCTCAGCTTGCGCTTCCCCCGTTCGGCCTTCATAGAGCAATCGCACTTTCGGACCATCTGCACCCGCGTCCAATTCGCCGCGGACGCATGCCCGAAAGCGGCGATATACGGGCACGTCACCGCCTTCACCCCCCTCCTGGAGGAGCCGCTCAAAGGCCCCGTGTACTTGCGGTCTTCCTCAAATGACCTCCCCGACGCCGTCGCCGATCTCCACGGGCTCGTGGATGTCGAGGCCGTCGGGCGGATCGACTCCGTCGGAGGACGCCTGCGGGTGATCGTCGACTCAGTTCCTGACGCACCGCTCAGCAAGGTGATCGTCCAGATGCAGGGCGGCGACAAAGGGCTCTTCGTGAACAGCAGAAACCTTTGCGCCGCCCCCTCGCGGGCCCGGGTGCGCTTCGGCGCCCAGAACGCCAAGCGACGGGCGATGCGCGTGGTGGTGCGGCCGAGCGGTTGCGGGAGGAGGAAGCGCTAGGACACAAGCGAGCCGCGCGTACGATGTGCGCATCGACGATCCCGCGCTCTACTTCAATCGCGAGCTGTCCTGGCTCGACTTCAACCAGCGGGTGCTCGAACTGGCCGAGGGTGACGAAGTGCCGCTGCTGGAGCGGGTCCGGTTCTGCTCGATCTACGCCTCCAACCTCGACGAGTTCTTCATGGTGCGGGTCGCCGGCCTGCTCGACCAGCTCGACGCCGGCATCGACTCGCCGGGGCGCGACGGGCTGACGCCGGCCGAGCAGGTCGACGCGATCCAGGCGCGGGTGCTGGAGCTGGACGGCCGCCTGCACGGCTGCTTCAACGGCGCCCTGCGGCCCCGCCTGGAGGAGGAGGGCATCCGGATCCTCTCGCTCGCCACCGCCAGCGAGGCCGAGCGCCGCGAGATCGACGCGCACTTCCACGAGCAGGTCTTCCCGGCCCTCACCCCCCTCGCGGTCGGGCTCGGCCGCCCGTTCCCCTACATCTCCAACCTCTCTCTCAGCCTCGGCGTGCTGTTGCGCGATCCCGAGAGCGACGCCGAGATCATCGCCCGCGTCAAGGTCCCCAAGGAGCTGCTCGGCCGCTTCCTGCGAGTGGGGGAGAGGGGCGACGCCTTCGTTCCGCTCGAGGAGGCGATCGCCGCCAACCTCGACGCGCTCTTCCCGGGCACCGAAGTGATCGACCACGGCTACTTCCGGGTCACCCGCGACGCCGACTTCACCATCTCCGACGAGGCCGACGACCTGCTGCAGGCCGTCCAGGACGAGCTGCGCCGCCGCCGCTTCGGCGAGGTCGTGCGGCTGGAGGTGGCGGCCGGGATGAACCCGAAGCTGCGCGGCCAGCTGGTCGAGGCGCTGCGCCTCGAAGACCGCGAGGTCTACGACATCGACGGCCTGCTCGACCTCGCCGACCTGAGCCGCATCGCCGACGTCCCCGGCCGCGCCGAGCTGCGCTTCGAGCCGTGGTCCCCCGTGACCCAGCCCCGTCTGCGGGGGGAGGACGACGAGCCGGTCGACATCTTCGCGGCGATCCGCCAGGGCGACATCCTCGTCCACCATCCCTACGACTCCTTCGCCTCCTCGGTCGAGCGCTTCGTCGAGCAGGCCGTCGCCGACCCCGACGTGCTGGCGATCAAGCAGACCGTCTACCGGACCAGCGACGACTCCTCGCTGGTCCCGGCGCTGATCCGCGCCTCCGAACGCGGCAAGCAGGCGGTCTGCATGGTCGAGCTGAAAGCGCGCTTCGACGAGGCGGCGAACATCCACTGGGCGAAGTCGCTGGAGGAGGCCGGGGTCCACGTCGTCTACGGCATCCCGGGCCTGAAGACGCATGTGAAGGCGATCCTGGTAGCCCGCCGCGAGGGCCAGCGGGTGCGCGAGTACGTCCACATCGGGACCGGCAACTACAACCCCGCCACCGCCCGCCTCTACACCGACCTCGGGCTCTTCACCGCCGATCCCGACATCGGCGCCGACGTCGCCGAGATGTTCAACTTCCTGACCGGCTACGGACGGCCGGCGGAGTACCGCAAGGTGCTGGTCGCCCCGACGACCATGCGCGAGCGCATCCTCGAGGAGATCGAGGCGACGGTCGCGGCCCACCGCGCCGGCGAGGAGGCCTGGATCGGCCTGAAGATGAACGCGCTGGTCGACTCGCGCTGCATCCAGGCGCTCTACGAGGCCTCGCGGGCGGGGGTGCGGATCGACCTCAACGTGCGCGGCATCTGCTGCCTGCGGCCGGGGGTGCCCGGCCTCTCGGAGACGATCCGCGTGGTCTCGATCGTCGGCCGCTTCCTCGAGCACTCCCGGGTCTACGCCTTCCGCCGCGGCGAGGCGACCACGGTCCTGACCGGCTCCGCCGACCTGATGCCGCGCAACCTCGACAGCCGCGTCGAGCTGATCGCGCCCGTGGAGGACGAGGCGCTGCGGGCCGAGCTGCTCGACCTGCTCGAGCGCTGCCTTGCCGACAACTCCAGCGCCTGGGAGCTCGACGGCGAGGGGGACTGGAGACGGCTGGGAGCCGACGCGGCCGAGCGGCGCGGCGTTCAGGAGGAGCTGCGGGCGCGCTACGCGGCGCGGGCGGGCGAGCAGCCCGCGGCCACGGTCAGCTGATCGCCGCGCGCGGCGGCCGGACCGCGCAATAGGATTGCCGCGATGCGACTCTCGCTGATGCCGCGCGACCGCACCTTCTTCGACCTCTTCATCGAGGCCGGTCAGAACTCCCTCAGGGCGGCGAAGCTGCTCGATGAGATGATGGGCGGCTGGCCCGACTCGCGCGACCTCAACCGCGAGATCCTCAAGGCCGAGCAGGAGGGCGACCGGATCACCCACGACATCATCCGGCGCCTCAACTCGACCTTCGTCACGCCGATCGACCGCGAGGACATCTACGCGCTCGCGACGCAGATGGACGACATCGTCGACTACACCGAGGAGGCCGCCGACTTCCTCGGCCTCTACCGGATCGAGGCGCCGATGGAGCAGGCCCAGGCGCTGACCAGGGTGCTCGTCGAAGCCTGCGAAACCCTCGCCGAGGCGCTGGAGCGGCTGCGCGACTTCCAGGGCCTCGAGCACTACATCATCGAGATCCACCGGCTCGAGAACGACGGCGACCGGATCTCCCGCGACGCGGTCGCCTCGCTCTTCTCCAACGGGATCGACCCGATGGTCGTGATCCGCTGGAAGGACATCTTCGCGGTGCTCGAGAACGCGATCGACGCGACCGAGACCGCCGCCCAGATCATCGAGGGCATCGTCATCAAAAACTCGTGAGGCGCGTTGGACTCTGATGTCATCCTTGTAATCGTCGTCGGCACCGCGCTCGCCTTCGACTTCACCAACGGCTTCCACGACACCGCCAACGTCGTCGCCACGTCGATCTCGACCCGGGCGGCGCGGCCGCAGGTCGCGGTCGCGTTCGCGGCGCTCCTCAACTTCGCCGGCGCCTTCATCTCGATCTCGGTCGCGGCGACGGTCGCCAGCGACGTCGTCGACGCCGGGGCGATCACCCCGACCGTCGTCTTCGCCGGCCTGATCGGCGCGATCGCCTGGAACCTGATCACCTGGTACTTCGGGCTGCCGTCGAGCTCCTCGCACGCGCTGATCGGCGGCGTCGTCGGCTCCGCCCTCGTCGCCGGCGGCGCCGAGGCGGTCCTCTCCGACGGGGTGATCGGGAAGGTTCTGATCCCGGCGGTGGTCGCGCCGCTGCTCGCCTTCTCGGTCGCCGGCATCGCGATCGGGCTGGCCTACCGGCTGGTCGGGAGGCAGCGACCCGGCACCGTGACCAGGGGCTTCCGCCTCGGCCAGATCGTCTCGGGGGGCATGCTCGCCCTCGCGCACGGCACCAACGACGCCCAGAAGACGATGGGGATCATCACGCTGGCGCTGATCGCCAATGGCAACCTCGCCGACGGTTCGGACCCGCCCTTCTGGGTCATCGCCTCGGCGGCGACGGCGATCGCGCTCGGCACCTACAGCGGCGGCTGGCGGATCATCCGCACCACCGGCTCGCGGATCATCAAAATGGACGCCGCCCAGGGCTTCTCGGCCCAGGGCGCCGGCGCGGCGGTGATCCTCGCCTCGACCCACTTCGGCTTCCCGCTCTCCACCACCCACGTCATCAACGGGGGCGTCATGGGCGCGGGCGCGGGCAAACGGCTTTCCGCCGTGCGCTGGGGCGTCGCCGGCAACATCTTCATCGCCTGGCTGCTGACCCTGCCCGCGGCGGCCGCGATCGGCGCCGCCACCTACGGCGTCACCCAGGCCTTCGGCCCCGGCGCCGCCGGCCCAGTCTTCGTCACCGTCGTCGCCCTGGCCCTGGTCGCGGTCGCCTTCGTCAGACGCTCGCGCCACGGCTCTCCGGTGCCGGTGTGAGGGGAGCGGCCGTCTGATGCTCGCGACCGTCGTCCACACCAACGAGCTGCTGCAGACGATCGCGGCGTCCGCCGTCGCCGGCATCGGCATCACGATCATCTTCTCGATCGCGATCTGGGGAGCGGCCCGCTTCGTCGACCTCAGCGGCAGCGAACGGCCGGTCGCGGCGGCCGGGGCGGCGGCGGTGGGCATCCTCGGCCTGGTGCTGACCCTGGCGGTCGTCGCCGCCGGCCTGCTCGTGATGCTGGGCGACTAGTTCCTCCTGGCGATGCGGCTCGCCTAACATCGGTCCCGTGCGGACCCTGCGGAACGTCGTCATCGTCATGCTCCTGGCGCTCGTCGTCGCCTTTGTCCCGGGTGGCGGCAACGCGGCCGACACGATCCTCGCCGCGATCACGATGGCCTTCCTCGCCTCGATCGCCTGGGGCCTCTTCGTCTTCAGCCGCGAGAACCAGCTCACCCTGGCCACGCTCAGCGACGGCCGCAGGGCGGCCCTCTACGGGGCGCTGGGCCTGATCGCGCTGCTCATAGCGGGCAAGGACGAGATGTTCGCGACCGGGCTCGGCACGCTGGGCTGGATCGTCTTGCTCGGCGGTGCGATCGCCGCCATCTGGCGAGTCTGGCTCGACGCCCAGGCTTACTGAGCCCGCAAGCGCCCTCGGCCCGGCACACGGGCGACACTCAATTTTTTATTTCAGCGCACCACACGCGCGCCTAGCGCTGCGAGCTTTCGGGAAGTGACGCGCCAGGCCGCCAGCAGCGTTCGCAGGGAGGGCGGGACCGCCTCGGTCGAGACGATCGCGGCGGTGCCGTTCCTGCTGCTGGCGGCCTTGGTCGCGGCACAGCTCGTGGCCGCCGGGTACGCGCTCTGGTCGGCTGGCGTCGCGGTCCGGGCAGGCGCTCGCGCCCAGCTGGTCGGAGGGGACGGCAAGCGGGCGGCTCGGCAGGCACTGCCCGCCCTCCTGCGGGACGGAGCCAAGGTGGCCGACGAAGACGACGCCGTCTCCGTTCGGGTGGATGTCCCGCGCCTGCTGCCGGCGCTGCCTCCGCTCGCGCTGGAGGCTGAGACCCGCTTGGACGGCGGCGGTGGCTAGCGACGAGGGGCAGGCGACGGTCGAGCTGATCGGCGCCCTGCCGGCACTGCTGCTGGCGGCGATGGTCGGGCTGCAACTGCTCAGCGCCGGCTACTCGCTGACGCTGGCCGACGGAGCGGCCGAGGCGGGAGCGCTGGCGCTGGCTGCCGGGGAGCCCGCGAAGCGGGCGGCCCGCGCCGCGCTGCCGGGCTGGGCCGCCGAGCGGGTCGAGGTCTCCGTCGAGGGCAGGCGGGTGACGGTGCGGCTGACGCCGCCCTCGCCGCTGCCGGCGATCGCGGAGCGGATCGCCGTCGCCTCGTCCGCGGTGGCGAGGCCGCGATGATCGCGCTGGTCGCACGCGTCGGGCGGGCGGCCGGGACGCGAGGCGCGGCAGCGGCGCTGGCCTGCGCGGGCTCGGACGCCGAGCGCGCCGCCCTGCTCATCGACCTCGAAGGCGAGGGCACGCCGCGGCCGTCGCTGGTCGCCACCGCCGCGGCCCGCGCGCTGGAGGAGCGGCTCGCGGCGCACCTGCCCGGTGCCGCGGTCGCCGCTCGCGGGCGGATCTGCCTGCTCACGCCGAGCGACGACGACGACGCTCGCCTCGAGCAGGCGGCGGCGGCGCTTCCGCTCGTCCGCGGGTCGCTCGCGACGGTCCAGCTGCCGCCGTCCCTCTTCCAGCGCGTCTTGGCCGAGCCAGGCATCGGACCGGGTGGCGCCCTGCTCCGCGCCGACCTCCCGACCGATCGCGCCCTGACCGCGCTCGCCGTGCGCGAGCTGATCGAGCGCCAGATCGAGACGATCGTGCTCAAGCGACCGCTCCCGTGGCTGGCCGGTCGGGCTGCCCTGCTCGGCGCGCTCCCGCACGGCGCCACGGCACTGCCCCGGCGAGTCGGGCGGCTGTTGCCATGAGCTGGCGGCGCCAGGAGGGGCAGGCGCTGATCCTCGCTCTCGGCGGCTCGCTCGTCCTGATCGCCATCGCCCTCGCCCTGGTGGCGATCGCCGGCGCGGTCACCGGCAAGGGCAGGGCGCAGCGGGCGGCCGACCTGACCGCGATCTCGGCGGCGCGCTCGATGCGCGACGACCTCGGGCGCCTGCTCTCGCCGCCGACGCGCCCCAACGGCACGCCGAACCCGCGCCATCTCTCGAAGGCTGCCTATCTGGCGCGGGCGCGCAGCGCGGCGCTCGAGATCGCGGCGGCAAACGGGGTGGCGCGGCAGCGCATTCGCATCTCGTTTCCCGACACCGGCTCGTTCGCGCCGGTCCGCGTCGAGGCGGTCGTCCTGGCCGAGCTGGCGATCGGCGGCGACCGTGGCGAGGTCGAGGCGACTGCCGTGGCGGAAGCCGGCGCCGGGGCCGCGGCGGGCTCCTCAGCGACGCGCATGGCGAGCGGCGGCGGCTACGGCGGACCGCTCGTCCTCCGTCAGGGCGAGGGGATGCGACCGGACGTGGCGGCCGCCTTCGACCGGATGGCCGGCGCCGCGTCGCGCGACGGGCTCGTCCTCATCGTCAACTCGGGCTTCCGCTCCGACGCCGAGCAGGCGGCGCTGTTCGCCGCCAACCCCGACCCGCGCTGGGTCGCGCCGCCCGGCCAGTCGCTGCACCGCTGCGCGACCGAGCTCGACCTCGGCCCGGAATCGGCCTACGGCTGGCTGGCCGCGAACGCCGACCGCTTCGGCTTCGTCCAGCGCTACAGCTGGGAGGCCTGGCACTACGGGTTCGAGGACGGTCCCGCGCCGTGCTCGCCGGCCGGCGAAGCCGGCGCCTCTATCGCGCCGGGCGCCGGCATCAGGGCCGACGGCGCCCTCGCCGGCTCCGGCGGCCTGCCCTCCTTCGTGCCGCCGCGCTTCCGCGGCGCGCTGCTCGCCGCGGCCGCTCGCTGGAACGTCTCGGCCGCACTGCTCGCCGCCCAGCTGATGGCCGAGTCGAACTTCGACCCCTACGCGGTCTCGCCGGCCGGCGCGCGGGGCATCGCCCAGTTCATCCCCTCGACCGCGGCGTCCTACGGCCTCCGCGACCCCTTCGACCCCGACGCCGCCATCGACGCACAGGCCCACCTGATGTCCGACCTGTTGCGCCAGTTCGGCGGCTCGCCGCAACTCGCCCTCGCCGCCTACAACGCCGGCCCGGGCGCGGTGGAAGGCTGCGCCTGCGTCCCGCCCTATCCCGAGACGCGGGCCTACGTGACTCGCATCCTCGCCCTCTTGGGGGGCGCCGGGGCGCTTGCTGTTCCCGTCTTCGATGTCAGGCTCATTCGTTGACGCATTCGAATGCAACACCTGGCCGCGCACCACCCGCGTAGCCTCCGAGGGCGCCCTCAGTCCACCGCTGAACGTCTGGCCGCTCCAACCTCGCCAGCCGCGTGGAGCCGGAGGCGAGCACGGCCCGCGGGCGACTAGGGGCGGCGCAGGATCGCCAGGTCCTGGGGCAGCGGGGTCTGGTCAGCCGGTAGCTGCTCGATGACCTCGAAGTGGCGGCCCCAGTGCTCGCGCACGTACTCGTGCCGGTGGTACGCGTTGCCGTAGTACTCGGGGAAGACGCCCCGCCAAAAGTCGTCTTGGGGGAATGCGAAACCGCTGGGTTCCCACATGGCCTCGATCTGCTCGCGCCTCGACGAGTTGGACGCTGCCAGGAAACCCTCCCCGTGGTACGTGACGAGCAGTAGCCCGCCGGGCTTCACCAGCCGGCACCACTCCTCCAGCCAGGCGTCCTGGTGGTCCTCGTCGAGGTGCGTCATCACCGACAAGGCGTAGAGCGCATCGATGCGCTCGTCCTCCACGGCGAGCGGCGGGTTCTCGGCGGACATGAGGTAGGTCCCCGGAAGGTTCTGCTGGCACCACTCGATCGCGTCGGCCGTGATGTCGCAGCCGAAGACCTCGCCGGGCAGGTACTCGGGCAGCGCACGCGCCATGCGACCGCAGCCGCAACCGAAGTCCATGACCGACGGATGCTCGACGTTCGGCAGGTGCTGCTTGATCAGCTCGGCGAAGAAGCTTGCGAGGACATGGCCGTTTGCGGCGAAGCTGTGTCGGCTCGGGTTGCCGATCACCATCTGGATGAGCCAGTGAGGCGGCAGTGGCTTCCCATCCTCGCCCGCGTCCGTGAAGGCCGGGTCCATCGGGTGCTCGACCTCCGTGACCTCCAGCGTGCCTTCGCGCGAGTGCACCGCAACGATGTCGCCGTTGTCCCATTCCAGCGTTCGCAGCAGCCCATCGTCCAGGAAGAAGCGGAGGTCTTTCAGCACCACGCCGTCGTCCGCCGGCTGTACGAGCAGCCGCCCGTCCGAGGGGACTAGCTCGGCGCACGCGCCCTCATGGAGCCCTATGGACTCGGCCATCGCGAGCGTCAGGTAGAGGCGGTTGTTGAGGATTACGGAGGTCTGCACACGCGAATCCGCTCGAGGGTGTGACACCGGGCCGGGAGCCTACATCGGCACGGGGGCGAAGGCGGTTCCGGTCGCCCTGCAATGCGGATGAGATTGCCAAGCACCCCTAGAGGACATGCTGGCTTCGACATGGCCTTTCGTCGCGAGGGTTCGCTACCAGTACATGCACATGCACACCGTCACTCGGCACGGCCTTCACGACATTCACGGCCAGCTAGAGCGCATTCGGAAAATCTTTGAAAAGTGAGGCTGGAGCGGCGGGCGCGGCTTGGCGCCATGACCCCAGAGGAATCGCGTCAGGTGAGCCAGCGCATGACCGAGGCAATGAAAGAGCGCGAACGCCAACGCGGGACCAAGCGTGCCACTGCTGACGCTGACGCGAAAGGCCGGCTTGCATGGCGGCGCGATGCTGGCGGAGCTGCGGCGGCGCGGCGAACCGATCGGCATTCGCGACGCGATGCAGGCCGGCATCTGCCTGGAGGCCGACGCGATGCTGGTGACGCGGAACCACTCCGACTTCGAGCGCATTCCCGGTTTGCGCCTCGCGCATCCCGCCGAGCTCCTCTAACTAGACTGCCGGCCGATGGCAACCGCCGAAGCACACGGGGTCGAGGGGATGCTGGCGCTGGTCGGCCAGGAGATCGGGCCGAGCGAGTGGCGCACGGTGACGCAGGAGGACATCGACACCTTCGCCCGGGTCTCCGGCGACGACCAGTGGATCCACGTCGACGTCGAGCGGGCGAAGAAGGAGAGCCCCTTCGGCACGACGATCGCCCACGGCAACCTGACCCTCTCGCTGGTCGACGGCTTCCGCAAGGAACTGATCTCCTCCAGCGGCTTCGCGCTCGGCGTCAACTATGGCTGGAACAAGATCCGCTTCCCGGCGCCGGTTCCCGTCGACTCCCGCGTCCGCGGCCGCGCCGAGGTCGTCTCGGTCGACGAGGTCGGCGGTGGCTGGTGGCAGGTCGTCACCCGCTTCACCCTCGAGGTCGAGGGCGGCGAGAAGCCCTGCTTCGTCGGCGACTCGGTGACGCGGGTCATGGCTCCGGGCAGCTGACGCCGCGGTCGCGCGCTCAGCGCTGCTCGACCGTCACCGTTCCTTCCATGCCGGCTTGGCGGTGGCCCGGCACGGCGCAGAAGTAGGTGTAGGTGCCGGGTTTCAGGTTGATGATCACGTATTCCTTGCCCCTGATCGCCGTCCTGGTCCGTCCGAGCACTTTTCCGCTCTTGTCTTCGACCGCGATCGTGTGAGGCACCGGCGTCGGGTTTTCGATCACGAAGGAGACGTTTCCCGACTTGGCGGTCGCCTTCTCGGCGTTGAAGGCGAATTCCGCGTCCGGGTCGGGTTCGAACCGCAGCTGCGGGCTTCCCACGACGTCTTCGTCCAGGGCGACCGTGGTTTCGCCGTCGCCTCCGCATCCGGCGAGCGCCGCGACGAGGACGAGGACGAGTGCGGTGGCGGCCTTCATTGGCTCACTCGACTGTCAGGGTCCCTTCCATGCCGGCCTCCCTATGGCCGGGCACCGAGCAGTAGAAGGTGTATTCGCCGGGCTCCAGGTCGGCGATCGGCACGTCGGCGTAGCCGCCGCCGATCAGCTCCATGTCCGCGATCGGTTTTCCGTTCGCGTCTTCGAGGTCGAGGTCATGGGGCGTCGTCTGGGGGTTTTCGAAGCGAAGCAGCGTTTCGCCGGCCTGGCTCTCGACGTGGTCGGTCGTGTACGCGAGCCCCTTTGGAGCCGCTTTGATCACGATTTTCGACGCCCCCGGGCCGACGGCGCTGACCCGGCCGCCCCCGCCGACCGCGACGCCACCCGTCCTGTCGGGGCCGATCACAGGAACTTTCGAGTCGACAGGAACCTCTGGGTCAGGCCTCACAGGTGCGGCCGCTGGGTCATCGTCCCCTCCGCCGCAGCCACTGGCCGTCGCGACGACGAGCAGGCAGGGAAGAAGGGCGACGAGTCGCCGGGCCGATCGCATGCAGCTTCGACCCGGCGAGCACCGCAAAACGCTTCAGTTGCCGCTATTCGACGGTCAGCGTGCCTTCCATGCCGGCCTCGCGGTGGCCCGGCACGGAGCAGTAATAGGTGTACTTGCCGGGTTTGAGGTCCGCGATGGTCGCGGTGTCCTCGCTTTCGGTGATCACGTCGGTCTCGGCGATCTCCTCGCCTTTGGAGTCTTCGACGTCGACGTCATGGCCGATCGGCTGCGGGTTGCTGAAGTGCAGCGTCACGTTCTTGCTGGCTTTGGCGGTCATCGCGTCTTCGCTGAAGGCGAGGCCGCTTTCGGCCGCTTCGATGTGAATTTCGGATCCGCCACCACCGCCCCCGCTGGTCGCGGCGCCGTTGCTGGCTTCGCCACCTGATTCGGTCGTGGTGGTGCCGCCGTCGTCGTCGCTGCCGCAGGCGACCAGCGCGAGCGAGGCGAGCGCGAGGGCGAGGAAGGCGGTGAGCTTCTTCATCCGAAAGTTCCTTTCGGTCGGGGCCGGGACTCGCAAGGGAATCTAGCGGCCCTCGAAGATTGGCTCCTCGCCGCCGAAGAAGGCGGTGACGCCGTTGCGCAGGTCCTCGGTCGCCATGCTGTCGGCGATCCCGTGGCGCTCCAGCTGCAGGTGGTCGGCAAGCCGGTTCTCGATGCTCTGCCCAACCAGCAGCTTCGCCATCCGCACGTAGTGCGGCGCCTTCGCCGCCAGCTTCTCGGCCTTCGCCCGCGCCCGCTCGAGCAGCTGGTCGCCCGGCACCACCTCGGCGACGATCCTTTCCGCCAGGGCGCTCTCGGCGTTCATGTTGGGATCGTTGAGGAGAATCTCCAGCGCCCGGCTCGGGCCGACGACGCGGGGCAGGAAGTAGGTCATGCCGCCGTCCGGCGAGGCGCCGATCCGCCCGTAGGCGCAGGCGAAGAAGGCCGCCTCGGAAGCGATCCGCGTGTCGCAGGCGAGCGCCAGGGAGAAGCCGGCCCCGGCCGCCGGCCCGTTGACCGCCGCGATCACCGGATAGGGGATGCGACGCAGGTCGACGATCGCCTGGTGCAGGACCTCGGCGCCGCGCCTCACCTGGGAGGGCAGGTCGATCGACTCGTCCTCGACTCCGCCCTTGAACCAGTTGACGTCGCCGCCCGCGCAGAAGGCCTTGCCCGATCCGGTCACGATCAGCGCCCGCAGCGGCGCCTGGTCGGCGAGCCACGCGAAGGCGACGGTGAGCTCGCCGATCATCTCGGGGCTCATCGCGTTGAAGGCGTCGGGGCGGTCGAGGGTCAGGGTGCCGATTCGGCCGTCGACCTCGATTCGCAGCGTCTGCAGCTCTGGCGGGTTCAGGGTCTCGGTGGGCATCAGCTCTTCATCTCCCTCTGTGGCGTCGGGTTGGCCGGCTGGCCAGGAGCCTACCCTTTGCCCTGATGACTGACCGGCAGGAAAAGGACCCCCCGCGCGAGGAGCGGATCGCCGCGCAGCGGCGCGAGCTGCCCGACTCGCCGGGCATCTACCTCTTCTACGACGCGCGCGGCGAGCTGCTCTACGTGGGCAAGGCGCGCTCGGTGCGCAAGCGGGTCGCCTCGCACTTCTCGGGCGGCGAGCCGCGCCTCACCTCGCGCATCGAGCGCATCGACTTCCTCGTCACCGCCAACGAGGCGGAGGCGCTGCTCGCCGAGCAGAGCTTCATCAAGCGCCACCGGCCGCGCTTCAACATCCGGCTGCGCGACGACAAGTCCTACCCCTACGTGTGCGTCAGCCTCGACGAGGACTACCCGCGCGTCTACTTCACCCGCGAGAAGCACCGCTCCGGCCGCGCCTACTTCGGGCCCTTCTCCAGCGCCAAGCGGGTGCGCGAGACGCTCGACCTGCTCGGCAAGCTCTTCCAGTTCCGCACCTGCGAGGGCCGCGAGCCGGGCCGCCGCTCCGGCAGCCCCTGCCTCGACTACTACATAAAGCGGTGCGGGGCGCCCTGCGTCGATTACGTCAGCAAGGAGGAGTACCGGCGCAACATCGACGCGATCGTCGACTTCCTCTCCGGCCGCTACCGCCAGGTCGAGGCGGGCGAGCGGCGCAAGATGGAGGCGGCCGCGACCGCGCACGAGTTCGAGGTCGCGGCGCTGCATCGCGACCGCCTCAAGGCGATCCAGTCGCTGTTCGAGCGCCAGCAGGTCGCCGACGGCTCGGTCGGCGCGATCGACCTGATCGGCGTCGCGGTCGAGGGGGCCGACGCCAACGCCCAGGTCTTCCAGGTCCGCGACGGCATCCTCGCCGAGCGGCAGAGCTTCTACCTCGACAACCAGGCCGAGCGAGAGCCGGCCGAGGTGACCGAGGAGTTCGTCGGCCAGTACTACTCGGCCTCGCCGGCCGTGCCGAAGACGATCGTCGTCGGCCCCTACATGGCCGACCGCGCCGAGCTGCTGGCCGAGGCGCTGAGCGAGCGGCGCGGCGCCCCGGTCGAGGTGCGGGTCGCCGAGCGCGGCGACAAACGCCGCCTGCGCGAGCTGGCAGAGCGCAACGCCCGCCTCGCTCTCGACCAGGACCGGCTGCGCCGCGAGCACCGGCGCCAGCGCCGCGTCGACTCGCTCGCCGACCTGCGGGAGGCGCTGGGGATGGAGGAGCTGCCGGTCCGCATAGAGGGCTTCGACGTCTCCAACATCGGCGGCGAGCACACCGTCGCCTCGATGGTCGTCTTCGAGGGCGGCGCGACCAAGAAGGCGGACTACCGCCGCTTCAAGGTGCGCGGCTCGCGCGAGAACGGGTCCGACGACTTCGCTTCGATGGAGGAGGTGCTCGGCCGTCGCGTCAACCGCTACCTCGAACAGGTCGACCTGTCCCCGCACGACGGCAAGCGCGACGAGAGCTTCGCCTCGCTGCCCTCGCTGGTCATGATCGACGGCGGCAAGGGCCAGCTCGCGGCCGCGATGCGCGCCCTGGCGCCCTTCGTCGAGCGCGGGACGACCGTCGTCTCGCTGGCCAAGCGCGAGGAGGAGGTCTTCGTCCCCGGCCGGCCGCGACCGCTCGACCTCGCCGCCGACTCGGAGGCCTCGAAGCTGCTGCAGCGGGTCCGCGACGAGGCGCATCGCTTCGCGATCGACCACCACCGTGGTCGCCGCGACCGGGCGATGACCGGCTCGGTGCTCGACGGCCTGGCCGGCGTCGGCCCCGTCCGCAAGCGCGCCCTCCTGCGCCACTTCGGCTCCCCCGAGCGCTTCCTCGCCGCCAGCCGCGAGGAACTGGAGGCGGTCCCCGGCGTGCCGGGCAAGCTCGCTCGCGAGATCCACGAGCAGCTGCACAGGATCGGCTGACGATGGCGGAGGGCAAGAACGTCGAGCTGGTCGTGATCACCGGCCACTCGGGGGCCGGCAAGTCGGAGGCGATCGCCGCCTTCGAGGACGGCGGCTACTTCTGCGTCGACAACCTGCCGCCCCGCCTGATCGGCAGCCTCGGCGAGATGTTCCGGCTCGACGGCAGCGGCGTCGAGCGCGCCGCGATCGTCTCCGACGTGCGAGGGGGCGAGTACTTCGACGACCTCGTCGCGGTGCTCGACGAGCTCGAGGGGGAGGGGCTGGAGGCGAAGCTGCTCTTCCTCGAGGCGGACGAGGAGACCCTGCTCGACCGCTACAAGGAGACCCGCCGCCGCCACCCGCTCGCGCCAGAAGGACGGATCGTCGAGGGGATCCGGGCCGAGCGCGAGCAGCTGGCGCCGCTGCGCGCCCGGGCCGACATGGTGATGGACACCAGCGGCCTGACCGGCGGCCAGCTGCGCCGTCGCATCGCCGAGGAGCTGGTCGGCGGCGAGGGAGGGGGGAGACTGGCGCTCACCCTGCTCACCTTCGGCTTCAAGAACGGCCCGCCCCGCGACGCCGACATGACCATCGACGTGCGCTTCCTGCCCAACCCGCACTACGTCGACGAGCTGCGGCCGCAGACCGGGCTCGACGAAGAGGTGCGCGCCTACGTCGAGGCGGGCACCCAGGCTGGCGAGTTCTACGGCCGCCTGCTGCCGCTGCTCGAGTTCCTCGTCCCCGCCTACGTGACCGAGGGCAAGAGCCACCTGACGATCGCGGTCGGCTGCACCGGTGGCCGCCACCGCTCTGTCACCGTCGCCGACCGCATCCGTCGCGCCCTCGAGGGGCGCGACGACGTTGTCGTCCGGGTCAAGCACCGGGACGTGGAGCTGAAATGACGTCCCCAGATCACCGCCATACGGCGTCCTCGGTCGTCCAAATAGCGCTGCTATTCGGACTCCCTGCGTCCTTGTCTGGCGGCGCCTGGAACCGTCATTCCCGGCGACCATAGAATCGGCCGACTTTGGGCGATTCGGTCATCTCGGTGCGCGGACTGCGCAAGCGCTACGGCGACCTCGAAGCCGTCCGCGGCATCGACCTCGACGTGCGCCGCGGCGAGGTCTTCGCCTTCCTCGGGCCGAACGGGGCCGGCAAGACGACCACGGTCGAGGTCCTCGAGGGCTACCGCGAGCGCGACGGCGGCGAGGTCAGCGTGCTCGGGGAGGATCCCCGGCACGCCGGCGGCGCCTGGCGCGAGCGGATCGGGATCGTCCTGCAGAGCTGCCGGCTGGACCCGTACCTGACCGTGCGCGAGTCGCTCGAGCTCTACGCCGGCTACTTCCAGGCGCCGCGGCCGATCGACGAGACGGTGGAGCTGGTCGGCTTGACGGCGAAGGCGGACGCGCGGACCGGCGCCCTCTCCGGCGGCCAGCAGCGCCGGCTAGACGTCGGCCTGGCGCTGATCGGCGACCCCGAGCTGCTCTTCCTCGACGAGCCGACGACGGGCTTCGACCCCTCGGCTCGCCGCCAGGCCTGGGAGACGATCGCCGGCCTGCGCGACCTCGGCAAGACCGTCTTCCTCACCACCCACTACATGGACGAGGCGCAGCGGCTCGCCGACCGCGTCGCGGTGATCGCGGCGGGCCGGGTGGTCGCGCGCGGCACTCCGGACGATCTCGGCGACCGCGAGAGCCTGCCGACGACGATCAGCTACCGCCTCGGCGGCGAGCAGGTCTCGGTCGAGACGGACCGCCCGGTCGAGGCCCTGCACGAGCTGACCGAGCGGGCGCTGCGCGACGAGCTGGCGCTCGAGAACCTGGAAGTGACCCGGCCCGACCTCGAAGACGTCTACCTCGCGCTGACGGCGGAGGGCGAGGCGGCCGGCGGCGAGGCGGAGTCCTCGCGATGAGCGGCTTCGCCCTGGTCGCCCACCAGTTCCGCTACGACCAGAAGGCCTTCTGGCGCAACCCCGCCTCGGTCTTCTTCACGGTCGCCTTCCCGGTCATCCTGCTCCTGATCTTCGCCACCGTCTTCGGCGACGAGACCGTGGACGTCGGGGGCGGGATCGAGACGACGACCTACTACGTGCCGGCGATCGTCACCCTCTCGGTGATCTCGGCGACGATGCAGTCGCTGGCGATGTCGCTGGTCATCGCCCGCGAGGACGGGCGGCTGAAGCGCGGCCGCGGCACGCCGATGCCGCCCTGGGTCTTCATCGCCGGCCGGGTCGGCAACTCGATCGTCGTCGCCCTGATGATGCTGGTCCTGATCGCGACGCTCGGCCGCCTCGCCTACGGGGTCGACGTGCCCTGGGACCGCCTGCCGGCGATCCTGACCGTCCTCGTCGTCGGCGCGGCCGCCTTCTGCTGCCTCGGCATCGCGCTGACCGCGGCGATCCCCTCACAGGACGCGGCGGCGCCGATCGTCAACGCGATCCTCCTGCCGCTCTACTTCCTCTCCGGTGTCTTCATCCCCGACGACCAGCTGCCCAGCGGCGTCATCCATTTCGCCGATGCCTTCCCGGTGCGCCACTTCTTCGAGGCGTTCTTCGGCGCCTACGTCCCGGCCGGCGGCGGCTCGGCCGTCGAGTGGGGCCATCTGGCGATCGTCGCCGCCTGGGGAGTTGCCGGGCTGCTGATCGCAATCCGCTGCTTCCGCTGGACGCCGCGCTCCGGCTGATGCTTGCTCCGTTTGGGCGTCATATACGCCCGAAGGGAGCACACTTGCCTTCGGCGTCGCCATATAGCCTCCCGGCGCGATGCTGCACCACGTCCTCTTGGAGGTCTCCGACCTGGAGCGCAGCGCGGCGTTCTACGACGCTCTGCTGGCGCCGCTCGGGTGGCGACGTCACTTCGACAAGGAAGGGACGATCGGCTGGGGCATCGCCAAACCGGTGTTCTTCATCTCCGACCATCACGACGCCAAGCCGGGCTTCGGCCTGCTCAGCTTCACCGGGCTTGGGATCGTCGCCGTCAAGGCGGCCTGGGAGGCCGGTGTCGGCGCCGGCGGCAAGAGCGTCAGCGACCCCGGCGAGCGGCGCTCGCACGGCTCGGGCTCTTACTCGGCGTTCCTCACCGACCCCGATGGGTACGAGATCGAGGTCACGGTCGGCAGCGATTAGCAGCGCTAGCGTTCAGGTCAACAACGATTCCAGGAGGGTCTCTTCGATGGCAGTGAAGGTCGGCATCAACGGCTTCGGCCGCATCGGGCGCAACGTCTTCCGCGCGGCGCAGGCGGCGGGGGCGGACCTCGACTTCGTCGCGGTCAACGACCTCACCGACCCCGGCACCCTCGCCCACCTGCTCAAGTACGACTCGATTCTCGGTCGCTTCCCGGGTGAGGTCGAGGCCGGCGACGCCTCGATCTCGGTCGACGGCAAGGAGCTGAAGGTGCTCTCCGAGCGCGACCCGGCGGCGCTGCCGTGGGGCGACCTCGGGGTGGACGTGGTGATCGAGTCGACCGGGCTCTTCACCGCCCGTGCCGACGCCGCCAAGCACCTCGAGGCCGGCGCCCAGAAGGTGATCATCTCCGCCCCCGCCAAGGAGCCGGACGTGACGGTGGCGCTCGGGGTCAACTTCGAGGCCTACGACCGCGACCAGCACCACATCATCTCCAATGCCTCCTGCACGACCAACTGCCTGGCGCCGCTGGCGAAGGTGCTGCACGAGGCGTTCGGGATCGAGCAGGGGCTGATGACGACGATCCACGCCTACACGGCCGACCAGCGCCTGCAGGACATGCCGCACAAGGACCTGCGGCGGGCCCGGGCGGCGGCGCTCAACCTGATCCCGACGACGACCGGCGCCGCCAAGGCGGTCGGCCTGGTCCTGCCGGAGCTGAACGGCAAGCTGAACGGCTTCGCGATGCGGGCGCCGGTCGCGACCGGCTCGGTCGTCGACCTCACCTTCACCCCGTCCAGCCCGACCGACCCGGACGCGGTCAACGCCGCGGTCAAGGCAGCGGCCGAAGGGCCGCTGAAGGGCATCCTCGCCTACACCGAGGACCCGATCGTCTCGACCGACATCGTCGGCGACCCGCACTCCTCGATCTTCGACGCCGGGCAGACGATGGCGATCGGCGACGGCAGGATGATCAAGGCGGTCACCTGGTACGACAACGAGTGGGGCTACTCGAACCGCTGCGTCGAGCTGGCGGGCAAGGTCCTCTAGAGATGGTCGACCCCGCAACCCCGCGCACCCGGATGGCGCGCATGGCACTGCGCATCTCTGCGTCCTCGGGCTTGCCTTTGGCACCACCAAAGGCGGCGCCCTGCGTCCTTGACCTGCTTGGCCACGCGCCCCCCCGGGCACACGCGGCCACGGGGTCGACCATCTAGCCGGGCCGGCGATGAGCTTCGCGAAGCAGAGCGTCCGCGAGGCCGACGTCGCGGGCAGGCGGGTCCTGGTCCGCGTCGACTTCAACGTGCCGCTCGACGGCGGCGAGGTCGCCGACGACACGCGGATCCGCGCCGCGCTGCCGACGATCGAGCTGCTGCGCGAGCGCGGGGCGGCGCTGGTCCTCGTCTCGCACCTCGGCCGCCCCAAGGGCGAGGTCGTCGCGGAGCTCTCGTTGCGACCGGTCGCGGAGCGGCTCTCGGAGCTACTCGGCGCCGAGGTCAGGCTGGCGCCCGCCGTGCGTGGCGAGGAGGTCGAGTCGCTGGCGGGCGGGCTGAGCGGCGGCGACGCGTTGCTGCTCGAGAACGTCCGCTTCGAGCGGGGCGAGACCGAGAACGACCCCGAGCTGGCCGCGGCCCTGGCGGCGCTTGCCGACCTCTACGTCAACGACGCCTTCGGCGCCGCCCACCGGGCGCACGCCAGCACCGAGGGGGTCGCCCACCGGCTGCCGGGCTACGCGGGCCTGCTGCTGGAGCGCGAGGTGAGCGAGCTGACGCGGGTGGTCGAGTCGCCCGAGCGGCCGCTGGTCGTCGTGCTCGGCGGCGCCAAGGTCTCCGACAAGGTCGGCGTGATCGACCGCTTCCTCGAAGTCGCCGACCGCATCCTGATCGGTGGCGCGATGTGCTTCAGCTTCTTCCGCGCCCAGGGCATCGCGACCGGCGACTCGCTGGTCGAGGAGGAGGGCGTGAAGCTGGCGGAGGAGGCGCTGCGGCGTGCCGAGGGGTCCGACTGCGAGCTGCTGCTGCCCGTCGACCTGATGCTCGGCGAGAGCTTCGACGCGGGCACCGAGCGTCGCCAGGGCGACGGGGTCGAGGTGCCGGACGGCTGGATGGGGCTCGACGTCGGCCCGCGCACGGCAGAGCGCTACGCGGAGGCGATCGGCGCCGCCGGAACGGTGCTCTGGAACGGGCCGATGGGCGCCTTCGAGCTGGAGCCGTTCGCGGCCGGCACCCGCCGGGTCGCCGAGGCGGTCGCGGCCGCCCCCGCCACGACGGTGGTCGGTGGCGGCGACTCGGTCGCCGCGCTGCACCAGTTCGGGCTGGCGGAGCAGGTGGACTGGGTCTCGACCGGAGGAGGTGCCTCGTTGGAGCTGCTGGAGGGCAAGAAGCTGCCGGGCGTGGAGGCGCTGCGCGATGCCTGACCGAACCCCTTACCTCGCCGCGAACTGGAAGATGCACAAGACGGTCGCCGAGGCGGCCGAGTTCGTCGACGCGCTGCTGCCGCGAATAGCGGCGACGCAGCACGACGTCGTCATCTGCCCGCCCTTCACGGCCCTGACCGCCGTGGTCGAGCGGCGCTACGGGACCGCGGTCAAGGTCGCCGCGCAGAACATGCACGAGGCCGAGAGCGGCGCCTTCACCGGCGAGGTCTCGGCCCAGATGCTGGCCGAGCTTGACGTCGAGGCTGTCGTCCTCGGCCACTCGGAGCGGCGCCAGTACTTCAACGAGACCGACGAGGCGCTGGCCCGCAAGGTGCCAGTCGCCCTCGCCGCCGGCCTCGAGCCGATCCTCTGCGTCGGTGAGAGCGAGGAGGCGCGCGACGCCGAGCAGACCGACGCCGTCCTGGTCCGCCAGCTCCAGGCCGATCTCGCGGAGGTGGCGCCGGAGCGGATCGCCGAGGTGGTGATCGCCTACGAGCCGGTCTGGGCGATCGGCACCGGTCGCACGGCGACGCCCGAGCAGGCGCAGGAGACGATCGCCTTCATCCGCGACGTGCTGCGCGAGCGCGGCGCCGACGCCGACCGGGCGCGGATCCTCTACGGCGGCTCGGTGAAGCCGGGCAACGCGGCGGAGCTGCTGGCCCAGCCCGACATCGACGGCGCCCTGGTCGGGGGGGCATCCCTGGACCCGGAGGACTTCGCCGCGATAGTGGAAGCCGCCAGCTAGTCGTGCCCGAGCTGACGGTCCCCTCGCTCGCCCTCGTCATCCTCGACGGCTGGGGGCTGGCGCCGCCGGGCCCGGGCAACGCGATCTCGCAGGCGGAGACGCCCGTGTTCGACCGCCTCTGGGACTCCTACCCCCACACCCAGCTCTCGGCCCAGGGACGGGACGTCGGCCTGCCCGACGGCCAGATGGGCAACTCAGAGGTCGGCCATCTCAACCTCGGGGCCGGCGCGGTCGTCAAGCAGGACCTGGCCCGGATCGACGACTCGATCGCCGACGGCAGCTTCTTCGAGAACGAGGCGCTGCTGGCAGCCTGCGAACGGGCGCGCACCGGCACCGGCCGCCTCCACCTGCTCGGCCTCGTCTCCGACGGCGGCGTCCACTCCGGTTGGGAGCACCTCGAGGCGACGATCGAGCTGGCCACGCAGGAGGGCGTCCCCGACGTCGTCTTCCACGCCTTCACCGACGGCCGCGACACCCTGCCGCACGGCGGCCGCGGCTACCTGGCCGAGCTGGAGCGCTGGCTGCGGCAGGCCGGCCGGGTCGGCACGGTCAGCGGTCGCTACTACGCGATGGACCGCGACACGCGCTGGGAGCGGACCAAGCTCGCCTACGACGCGATCGTCCACGGCGAGGGCCTGCGCGCGACGAGCAGCGAGGAGGCGATCGAGACCTCCTATGAGCGCGAGGAGACCGACGAGTTCGTGAAGCCGACGGTGATCGGCGGCTACGAGGGCGTCCGCGAGGGCGACGCGGCGATCTTCGTCAACTTCCGGCCGGACCGGGCGCGGCAGATGACCCGCGCCCTGGCCGAGCCAGCCTTCGACGAGTTCCCGCGCAGCGGCGGGCCGCCGCTCGAGCTGACGACGATGACCGAGTACCGCAAGGGGTGGCCATACCCGGTCGCGTTCCCCGAGGCGCGACCCCAGGCCACCCTCGCGGAAGTCGTCTCCGAGGCGGGCGGGCGCCAGCTCCACGTCGCCGAGACCGAGAAGTACGCCCACGTGACCTACTTCTTCAACGGCGGCCGCGAGGAGGAGTGGGAGGGGGAGGAGCGCTGCCTGGTCGAGTCGCCGCGCGACGTGCCCACCTACGACCACAAGCCCGAGATGAGCGCCCGAGGCGCCGCCGACGCCTTCGCCGAGCGCTGGGCGGAGGGCGGCTACCGCTTCGGGATCATCAACTTCGCCAACCCCGACATGGTCGGCCACACCGGCTCGATCCCCGCCGCGGTCGAGGCGGTCGAGGCCGTCGACGCCTGCCTCGGCGACGTCGTCGCCGCGGTCGAGCGCTCCGGCGGCGCCTGCATCGTCACCGCCGACCACGGCAACTGCGACCACATGCTCGAGCCCGACGGCTCCCCCAACACGGCCCACTCGCTGAACCCGGTCCCGCTGATCGTCACCGCCGAGGGCATCTCCCTGCGCGACGGCGGCATCCTCGCCGACGTCGCCCCGACCGCGCTCGACCTGCTCGGCATCCCGCAACCGCAAGCGATGACGGGCCGCTCACTCCTTGACAAGAACTGACTTAGATTTCATAATGCGATAGCAAGCAGTACACGCAGTAGGAGGTGAGCGACATGGCACTTGTGAGATGGGACCCGGCTAGGGAGCTGGACCTGCTTCAGGGCGACATGAACCGCGTCTTCGACAGCTTCTTCCAGGGACGCGGGCTCGGCGCCGCTGGCGGCAACGGCAGCGTCGCCAGGCGCTGGATTCCGCCGATGGACCTGGTCGAGGCCGACGACGAGTACGTCCTCCGCGCCGATCTCCCCGGGCTCGACCGCGACGACCTCGAGATCGAGGTGAAGGACAACGTCCTGACGATCTCGGGCGAGCGCCGCGCCGAGCACGAGGACCGCAAAGAGGGCTACCACCGCGTCGAGCGCTCGTTCGGCCGCTTCTCCCGCTCGCTGGACCTGCCGGATGGGGTCGACGCGAGCGCCGTCAAGGCCGACTTCGAGCGCGGCGTCCTCGAGGTGAGGATCCCGAAGCCCGAGGAGCGCCAGCCGACCCGGATCGAGATCGGCAGCGGCGAGTAGCGCCGCCGCCCCATACGCTCCGGCCGTGAGAAGCGAGCCGGAGCGCCTCAGGTTCGAGATCGAGGCCCGCGCGGGCGACGCCCGCGCGGGCGTCCTGCACACGGCCCACGGCGCGGTGCGGACGCCCGCCTTCATCCCCCTGGCGACGAAGGGCACGGTCCGCGGCCTGGAGTCGCGCGAGGTCGCCGAGCTCGGCTACGAGCTGATCCTCGGCAACACCTACCACCTGTTCGTCTCGCCGGGGCCCGACCGGATCGCGGCGGCGGGCGGGCTGCACGGGTTCATGGGCTGGGACGGCGCTCTGATCACCGACTCGGGCGGCTTCCAGGTCTTCTCCCTCGCCCACGGCGGCGTCGCCAACGAGGTGAAGGGGAGCGGTCGTCCAGGCGGGGGGCAGGGCTCGGTCGTCTCGATCGGCGAGGAGGGGGTGCGCTTCCGCTCCTATCGCGACGGCCGCGCGCTCTTCCTCTCGCCGGAGGTCTCGATGGAGGTGCAGGCGAAGCTCGGCTCCGACGTCGCGCTGGTCTTCGACGAGTGCACGCCCTACCACGCCGACCGCGAGTACACCGCCCGCTCGATGGAGCGCACGCACCGCTGGCTCGACCGCTGCCTCGAGTGGCACGCGGGCAACGGGCCGGACCGGCAGGCGGTCTTCGGCATCGTCCAGGGCGGCGTCCACGAGGACCTGCGCCGCGAGTCGGCGCAGGCGGTCTCCGAGGCGGGCGTCGACGGCCTGGCGATCGGCGGCACCCTCGGCCGCGACAAGGAGGAGATGCGGGGCGTGCTCGAGCTGACCGCCCCGCTCCTCCCCGAACAGGCGCCCAAGCACCTGCTCGGGATCGGCGACGTCGACGACCTGCTGACCGGCATCGGGCTCGGCCTCGACGTCTTCGACTGCGCGATCCCGACCCGGCTGGCCCGCCACGGCACGGCGCTCGTCCCCGACCCCGGCAACCGCTTCCGGCTCGACCTGCGCAAGGCGGGCTGGGAGGGCGACCGCGAGCCGATCGCCGCCGGCTGCCCCTGTCCCGCCTGCCGGGGCCACGACCGCGACTACCTCAGCTACCTCTCCCGCGCCGAGGAGCTGACCGCGGTCCGCCTCCTCTGCCTCCACAACCTGACCTTCATGCGCCACCTCGTCGGCGCCGCCCGCGAGGCGATCGTCGCCGGCCGCTTCGCCGATTACAGCGCCGGCATCCTCGCTGGCGCCAGCCCGTACGCCCCTGCCTGAGCGGGCGTTCGAGTTCCTCCACATTTAGGCGTCGAAGAAATGACTTTCAGCGCACCACGCGCGCGCCGCGAGTCGATTGGGTCGGGGCGTGCCCCAGATCAGCGCCTTCTACGGGATCGTGATTCGCATGTATTGGAATGAGCACGGCGAGGCGCACTTCCATGCGGAGTACGGAGGGAGCGTCGCAAAGGTGGACATCGCGACAGGAGAGATCCTCGTGGGCGGGCTGCCCAGGCGTCAGGCGAGGCTCGTTAAGGCTTGGACAGAGAGGCACCGGCAAGAGCTGGCCGACAACTGGGTCCGCGCAAGAGCAAGATCGCCCCTCGTTAAAATCGATCCGCTGCCATGACGAAACATGTCGAAATGATTCGCGTGACCGAGGTCGAGCCGCTCGGCGGATTCGTGCTGCGGCTTCGATTCAACGACGACACCGAAAGAGTGGTCGACCTCGAGGAGGAGCTTTGGGGCCCGGTCTTCGAGCCGCTGAAGGAAGATCCTGAGCTCTTTCGAGCGGTGAGGCTGGAGGGGGAGAGCATCGCCTGGCCGAACGAAGCCGACCTTGCTCCGGAGTTCCTCCACACCGCGGGAAGACAGATAGCGCCCTCCCGTTAAGCCGGGAGCCGCTATTCCGTATTCCTGCGGACCAGTTCCTTGAGCTCTTCGACCACGCGGTCGATCGAGTCGCCGGCGACTTCGGTGGCATGCACGCCGCTGGCCTGGTCGGTGGCCATGATCACGGCCGCGGCGACGGCGGCGGCGATCAGGACGAGGGCGACGGTGGCGAGCACGAAGCGGACCAGCCGCGAGAAGGCGCCGCGGCGCGCCGGGCGGCTCGGGGCGGCGACGGGTGGCGCCGGAGGCGGCGCGGGCGCCGGTCTCGCCGCCGGGCGGCGGGTCGGTGAGGCGGGTCGCAGCTCGGTGCGCTCGGCCTGGTCGAGCGGGCGGGTCGCGGTCTCACCTCCCAGCACCCGGGTGGCGCCGGCGCCCTCCTCCAGGGGAAGCGTCACGTCCTCGCCGCGCAGGCCGAGCCGCAGGCCGTCGGCCAGCTCGTCGGCACTGGCGTAGCGGCGGGAGACGTCGCCTTCGAGCGCCCGCAGCACCGCGCCGCCGAGGCTCTCGGGCACCTCGTCGTTGTAGGTGCTGGGCGGCAGCGGGCGCTCGTTCTGCTGGCGCACCGCCAGCTCGGCCAGGGTCGAGCCCTCGTAGGGCAGGCGGCCGGTGAGGAACTGGTAGAGGACGACGCCGAGCGCATAGACGTCGGTAGCCGGGCTCGCCTCCTCGCCGCGCACCTGCTCGGGCGCGAGGTAGGCCGCGGTCCCCACGACCGAGCCGACCTGCGTGATTCGCGTCTGTTCCATCGCCCGCGCGATCCCGAAGTCGGTCAGTTTCACCGTCATCTGCCGGCCCGCGGCGGGGTCGCCGTCGACCATCAGGTTCCCGGGCTTGACGTCGCGGTGGATGATGCCGCGCCGGTGGGCGTAATCGAGGCCCGCGCAGGCCTGGATCCCGACCTCGGCGGCGGCATCGGGGTCGAGTGGGCCCTGTCGCTTCAGCACCTGCGCGCCGGAGGGCCCCTGGACGTACTCCATGACGATGAAGTGCCGGCCCTCGTCGACGCCGGTGTCGTAGACCTGGACGATGTTGGGGTGGATCAGCTTGGCGACCGCGAGCGCCTCGCGGCGGAAGCGGGCGACGAAGCGCTCGTCGTCTGAGAGATGCTCGGCGAGGACCTTGACCGCGACGGTGCGCTCGAGGATGCGGTCGGTCGCCCGGTAGACGTTCGACATCCCCCCAGAGCCGAGGCGCTCGCCGATCTCGTATCGCTCCGAGAGCGTCTCCGGCGCCATCAGCCTTCGCCCGCCGGGTTGGCCGGGCTGACCCCGCCCGAGGGCTCCCCGCCTTCTTCGACGGAGGGGGGCGGGCCTTCGCCTTCGTTGCCGTTCCCTTCCGCTTCGGACTGGGGGGACACGGGCGGCGGGCCGCCGCCTTCGCCCTCCTCGCCCTCGTCGATTTCCGCCTGCTTCTCTTCTTCCTTTTCGAGCTTCTCCTGTTCCTTTTCTTCGCGCTCCTCTTCCTTCTCGAGCTGGTCGGCGGTCGCTTCCTCTTCGGCTTCCAGGTCGGCGGGCGCCGGTTCGGTCGATTCCAGCTCTTCCTCGCAGCGCGCCACGACTTCCTCGAGCCGCTCCGCGCCCCGCGCCAGCGCCCGCTGCAGCCGCGCGTCGACTCCCCGCAGCGATTCGACCTGTTCGCCGACCTGCAGCGCGGCGCTTTCGGCGCCCGCGCAGTCGCCTTCGTCGGCGAGCTGCTGGACGGCGTCGAGGTTGGCGGTTATCTCGCGCGCCGTGCCGCCCGGCAGCAGCTCGGCATCCTCCTCGCCACAGCCGCTGGCCGCGAGGAGCAGCACGGCGCCTAGCGCGAAAGCGAGGAGGGATGCGGCCGGGCGGAGCATCCGGGCGAGTCTAGACAACGACCCCGAGCGCGGATTTTGCCTGCATCTGACGTTCACTGCCCGACCCGGAGGCGGTCGGCGAGACGGCGGGGCAGGCCGGCGGCGACGATCGCGGCAGCGGCCGCCTCGACGTCGTACTCGACGCGGTGGAAGCGCGCCGTCATCTCCTCGGTGTCCAGCTCGAGCCAGGCGGCGCGCGGGTCGCCGTCGCGCGGCTGCCCGACGCTGCCGGGGTTGATCAGCCAGCCGCCGCCGTCGAGCCGCAGCAGGGTGCCGTCACCGGCCTGGGCGCCGCGAATCTCACCGGGCTCGGGATCGGCGGGGCGGGCGAAGAAGAGGGCGACGTGCGAGTGGCCGATCAGGCCGATCCGCTCGGACTGGGCGTCGAGGCAGGCGTCGGCTTGCTCGGTCGAGAGGACGTACTCCCAGACCGGGTCGCGCGGCGAGGCGTGCGAGAGCGCGACGCCCGCTCGGCTCTCGCGCGGCTCCAGGCCCCGAAGCAGCTCCAGGGTCGCCGCGGCGACGTTGTCGCGAGTCCACCAGACGGCAGCCGCCGCGGCCTCTGAGAAGGCGCCGACGTCGAGGGTCCCCAGCACGGCGAGGTCGTGGTTGCCGACCAGGCAGACGGCGCAGCGCTCGCGGACCAGCTCCGCGCACTCGTCGGGCTGGGCGCCGTAGCCGACGACGTCGCCGAGGCACCAGACCTCCTCGACCGCGGCGGCGTCGATGGCGGCGAGCGTCGCTTCGAGCGCGGGCAGGTTGGCGTGGACGTCGGTGATCGCGGCGATTCGCATGGGGGCGGCAGCGTACCCTTGCCCCGGTGCGCTCCATACGATGGGCCCGATGACGCAGGGGGCCCCGCGATGACCGCCGCCGACCCGATCGCCGAGCTGCGCGCCGCCGTGCGCGGGGCCGCGCGCACCCTCCGCGACGGCGAGCCCGGCGGCCAGGAGCCGACCCTCGAGCGGCCGCGCCAGGCCGAGCTCGGCGACTACAGCTCCAACGCGGCGATGCTGCTCGCGGCGCCGCTCGGCGAAAGCCCGCGCGACGTCGCCGCCCGGCTCAGCGAGGAGCTGGAGCGTGAGCTGCGCGCCCAGGGGAGCCTCGAGCGGATCGAGGTGGCGGGCCCGGGCTTCGTCAACCTCCACCTCTCCGACGAGTGGTTCCGGCGGGCGATGGCGAGCCTGGCCGGCGCCCCGACGCTCGGACCGGCGCCGACCGAGTCCCCAGAGCGGATCCTGGTCGAGTTCGTTTCGGCCAACCCGACCGGTCCCCTGCACGTCGGCGGTGGTCGCCACGCCGCGTATGGCGACGCCCTGGCGCGGCTGCTCGCCGCGGTCGGCCACGAGGTCGGGCGCGAGTACTACGTCAACGACGCCGGCGGCCAGATTCAGCGCTTCGCCGCCTCGATCGCGGCCAAGATGACCGGCGCGGAGCCGCCCGAGGACGGCTACGAAGGCGACTACATCGGCGACCTGGCGGAGCGAATCGGGGCGGAGGGGATCGACGCGGCCGACCTGGACGCGGTCGGGCGGCGCGGCATCGAGCTGGTGCTGGAGGGCGTGCGGACCACCCTCGACCGCTTCGGCGTCAGCTTCGACACCTGGTTCTCGGAGCGCTCGCTCTACGAGCGCGGCGCCGTCGACGAGGCGCTGGCGGCGCTCGAGCGCGGCGGCCACACCTACCGCAGCGAGGGGGCGCTCTGGTTGCGCAGCAGCGAGCTCGGCGACGACAAGGACCGGGTGCTGATCCGCGCCGAGGGCGAGCCGACCTACCTCGCCGCCGACGTCGCCTACCACCGCGACAAGCTCGACCGCGGCTTCGGGCGCCTGATCGACGTGCTCGGCGCCGACCACCACGGCTACGCGCCGCGCGTGCGGGCGGCGATCGCGGCCCTCGGGGCCGACCCCGAGGCGCTCGAGGCCGTGATGATGCGCCTCGTCCACATCGTCGAAGGTGGCGAGCGGGCGCAGATGTCGAAGCGCAGCGGCGACTTCGTCGCGCTCGACGAGCTGGTCGACGACATCGGCGTCGACGCGGCCCGCTGGTTCATGCTCTGGCGCAGCCACGACACCACCGTCGACCTCGACCTCGAGCTGGCGCGGCGCGAGTCGAGCGAGAACCCCGTCTACTACGTCCAGTACGCGCACGCTCGCATCGCCAGCATCCTGCGCAAGGCGGGGGAGGAGGGGAGCGAGACTGGCGGGCTCGAGACGCCGTCGCCCGCCACGCCCCTGCAGCCAGCCGAGCGTGACCTCGTCAAGCGTCTGCTCGAATTCCCCGACGAGGTGCGCGAGGCCGCCGCGCGCCGCGCGCCGCACCGCATCTGCGCCTACTCGACGGCGGTCGCCGCCGACTTCCATGCCTTCTACCGCGACTGCCAGGTGGTCGGCGCCGAGGGGGAGGGGGTGGAGCGCTGGCGGCTCGGTCTCTGCCTGCTGACGAAGCGGACGATCGCCGACGCGCTGGGCCTGCTCGGCATCTCGGCGCCAGAGCGGATGTGAGGACGCTCGGCGAGATCCCGGCGCCGGCTGCCGTGCCGCTCCGGCCAGGGACGCTGCGCCGGGCCGACCAGCAGGCCTTCGAGCGCCTGCTCGACCGGTTGGGCGGGGTGGGGGCGGTGATGGTCATCGGCGAGCGGTGGCGCAAGCGCACCGCGGCCGCCGGCCTCGCCTCCGCCGCCGCGGCCACCGGCCGGCGCACGGCGCTGCTCGAGTGCGACCTCGCCGAGCCGACGCTCGCCGGCGATCTCGGCGTCGCGGTTGCCCCAGGGCTGCGCGAGTACCTGCTCGGCGAGGTCGAGGCTGCGCGGATCCTCAGGTCGCTCGTCCTCGCCGGGCCGGGCTCCGCGTCGGCGCGCGAGCCGCTCGTCTGCGTCGTCGCCGGCAGGCGGGACGAGGGCGGTGAGGCACTGCTCGCCTCCGACGGCTTCCGCCAGGCGGTGGCCGGCCTGCGTGACGCCCACGAGCTGGTCGTCGTCGAGGGCCCGTCCAGCTCGGCCGCGCCGGACACGCTGCTCGCCGCCGCCGGCCGCGTCGACGCGACGCTGCTCTGCCTGGGGAGCGGGGAGGACCCGCCCCCGCTGCCGGTCGAGGTGGCCGGCACGATCCGCCAGCTGTAGCCAGACCGTTCAGAGGTCGTAGCGGGCGAGGTCCGCGTCGAGCCGTTCCGCGTCGTCGTCGTCCGGCGGCGGCGGCCGGCCCGGATCGCGCTCGCCCGTGCGGCGCCACCGCCTCAGGCCGATCGCGAGGCAGACCACGGCGACCGCGAAGGCGATCGCCGGGACGAGGTAGGCGGAGAGGGCGAAGCCCGAGCCCCCGGGGGTCGCGAGGACGCCACGGCCGTACTCGGCGACGAGCGCGTCCTTGACCTCCTCCTTGCTGGCGCCGCGGTTGACGAGCCGCTCGATGAAGACCCGCTGGCGCTCCGCCTGCGGCGAGCTGGACAGCTCCAGCAGCGTGCCGCAGATCGGGCACATCACCTCGTCTTCGAGGTCGGCGAGGCTGGTCTGCGGCGCGGCGCCGGCCGGCGCCGCCGCGATGAAGAGCAACACGATCCAGATCGCTGGCGCCTTCCTCGCGCATAGCGCGAGTAACGTGCCGACGCGGCTCATGGGCGCCCCTCGACGATCGGGACGACGCGTTCGGCCAGGAAGCGCTCGTCGACCACCCCGCGCCAGATCAGCGCCAATCGCCCGCGCGGGTCGACCAGGAAGTTCTCGGGCACGCCGGTCGAGCCGAACGCCTCGCTGCGCTCGTCGCCGACCGAGCGCAGCTGCGGGTAGGTCAGCCCGAGCTCCCGCACGAAGGCCGCCGCATCGGCGCTGTTGTCCTGGACGTCGATGCCCAGGACCGTCACGCCCCGGCCGCGAAAGCGCCGCCAGAAGCGCTCCAGGTCGGGTGCCTCCTCGCGGCAGGGGTCGCACCACGACGCCCACAGGTTGACCAGGACCCAGCGCCCCCGGTAGTCGGCGATCGAGCCGCCCTCGTCACCTACCAGCGCCGGCAGCGCACGGTCGGGGACCGGATCGCCGACCGAGATCGTCTCGCCCTCGCTGAGCAGGCCGAAGCCGAGCAGGCCGATCACGGCAAGCACGGCAAGGGTCGCGAGGAAGGCGCGGGCACTCACGGACCGCCTAGGTTATTCCCGCGCGCTCGTCCCCCCGGGGGTCGTAGAATCGGCCCTCTTGCGGACGTAGCTCAGTTGGTAGAGCGCGAGCTTCCCAAGCTCGAGGTCGCGGGTTCGACCCCCGTCGTCCGCTTCTCGCCGGGCTCCAGCGCGGTTTCGCTGGCATCCAGGGCGCGATAGAAGTGCTCGATCGCGCCGCGCACCTGCCGTTCGGAGACGATCCCGATCAGGCCCGCCTTGGCGAGCGCGGTGACGTGGTAGTTGACCGTGCTGAGGGGTGCTTGAAGCTCGAGGCTGAGGTCCTTGGGGGAGAGCGTTCGGCCGCCGTCGAGGCCGAGCACCTCCAAGATTGAGATGCGCAGCGGGTGGGTATTGGCACGTGCCAGAAGCTGCCAGTTCACGGCGGTCCTCCCTTTTGGCTTGGAATGGGGCCTACTAAAAAAACGGTAGCTTAGATCACTGAAATTGGGTAATAGGGTTCAGTGATTCGTTTAGAGCGGGTGAAAGAGGGGGTCTGAGTGAGCGGGAAGCCCGGGTTCGGGGTCGCAGGCAGGTCGAAGGTCGCTGTCGGTTTGGTCGGGGTGCTGGTGATGGCGCTGGGCGCCGGTGTCGCCAACGCCCAGATCGTCGGCCCCCAGAACCCGAACGACCCACAGGTCGGCAGTCCCTGGCAGGCAGGCACCTGCAAAGCCGATCCACCGCCGCCCAACCAATGCTCGGTGGCGACCCCGGAGCTGTTCTACGAAGACGCCGCTGGGCACCCGCCGAAAGGCTTCACGCAGTTCATCGTCAACCAGGAGGAAGTGGAACTCCTGCCGCTGGTCAAATTCAAACGGCCCGTGGGGAACCTGAAGACGGTGCGCGTCGACCTGCCGGTCGGCCTGACCGTGAACCCGCAGGCCACCCCGCAGTGCCCGCTCGCGGCGGGCGAGAGCCCTGAAGATTGCGCTTCCAAAGCGCCGCTCTCGAAAGTCGGCGTCAGCGAAATCGAAGTGACTCACGCCGAGACCGGCTTCACGCCGCCGCCCCTCAAAGCCGACGTCTACAACATCGTCCCCCAGCCCGGCGAACCCGCCCGCTTCGGCTTCAGCCTCGCGGGCAGCGACATCTTCCTCGAGGCCGACGTGGCCTGGGAGCGCGACTACCACGAGTACTTCACGATCGACGCCCACAAACTCGAAGTGCCGCCGATCCCGGGCGAACTGGCCAGGGTGAAACGCAACCGCCTCACCTTCGACGGCACGGCGGGCGACGGGACCTTCATCACCACCCCGACCACCTGCTTCGGGCCGGCGGCGCCGGGGTCGCCCTTCGAGCACGTCTACTCGACGTGGCTGCGTGCCGACTCCTTCGAGGAACCCAATCCGAGCTTCCCCAACGGGTCCCCCTTCATCGAGTCGAAGATCCCGCGCAAACCGGGCGCCTTCGAAACGTCGCCGAAAAACTGCGACGACATCCCGTTCGCCCCGTCGATCTCCGTCCAGCCCAACACGAGCGAGACCGACTCGCCGTCGGGGGCGAGCGTGACGGTGACGCTGCCGGAGATCGCCGGAGCGCTGAAAAAGGCCAGCTCGCACGTGAAGTCGGCGGCGGTGACGCTGCCGGCCGGCATGGGCCTCAACCCGTCCGCCGCGAACGGCCTCGTCGCCTGCACCGACGCGCAGTTCGGCCTCGGCACGCGCAACCCGATCGCCTGCCCGCCCGACTCGCGGATCGGCAGCGTCGGCGTCGATACGCCGCCGCTCCCCGACGGCGCCCTGACCGGCGCCGTCTACGTGGGCAAACCGCTGGACAGCAATCCGGCCGGAGGCAACCTCTACCGGATCTTCGTCTCCGCCGAGTCGTCGCTCTACGACATCTCGGCCCGCCTCGTCGGCAACGTCAAAGCCAACCCCCAGACCGGCCAGCTGACGACGGTCCTCGAAGGGACGACCAGCGCCTTCGACGACCTCGCGCCGGCACGGCTGCCGGCCAAGGGCCTGCCGCAGGCCCCGATCGAGACGTTCCAGCTCACCTTCAACGGTGGGCCGAAAGCGCCCCTGACCAGCCCTCCGACCTGCGGTCCCAACACGACCACCTCGTCGATGACGCCGTGGTCGGCCGCGGTCGGGCCGGTGCCGCCCGGCGGCGACGAAGGGCCCTCGACCGACCCGCCCGCGACGCCCTCCAGCGCCTTCTCGCTGAGCAAACTGCCCGGCGGCGCCCCTTGCCCGAAAACGCTTGGGGCGCGGCCCTTCTCACCGGCCTTCGCGGCAGGCACCTCCAACCACCAGGGCGGCGCCTTCACCGAGCTGACCGTCGACGTGGCGCGCAACGACGGGCAGCAGGAGCTGAAAGGCGTGGACATCTTCCTGCCGCCGGGCCACACGGCGAAGCTGGCCGGCGTCACCTACTGCCCGGAGTCGGCGATCGCCCTCGCCGCCGGCAAGAGCGGCGCCGCCGAGGCGGCTTCGTCCTCCTGCCCCGACTCGAGCTTCGTCGGCACCGCCGCCGTCAAAGCTGGCAGCGGCCCCCAGCCGCTGGCGATGAGCGGCAAGGCCTTCCTGGCCGGCCCCTACAAGGGCGCGCCGCTCTCGCTCGCGATCGTCACCCCGGCCACGGCCGGCCCGTTCGACCTCGGCACGGTCGTCGAGAGGGTGGCGATGTTCGTCGATCGCCGCACCGCGCAGATCCACGCCGTCTCGGACCCGATCCCCCACGTCTTCGGCGGCGCCCAGCTCGACCTCCGCTCGGCGGTGGTCAAGACCACGCGCAAGCAGTTCTCGATCAACCCGACCAACTGCTCGCCGCTGGCGACGACCGGCGTCCTGCGCGGCGGCGGCTCCAACCCGGTCGACCCTGCCGCCTTCAGCGCCTTCCCGGTCTCCGCGCCGTTCCAGGCGACGGGCTGCGACAAGCTCGGCTTCAAACCGAAACTGTTCCTGCGCCTGTTCGGCGCGACGAAACGGGCCAAGAACCCGAAACTGCGGGCGATCTTCGTCACCCGCAAGGACGACGCCAACCCGGCCCGCGTCGCCGTGACCCTGCCGCGGTCGCTCTTCCTCGACCAGAGCAACATCGGCAAGGTCTGCACGCGGCCGCAGTACGAGGCGAACGCCTGCCCGGCCAACTCGCGCTACGGCTTCGCGCGCGCCTTCACGCCGACGCTCGACAAGCCGCTCGAAGGGCCCGTCTTCCTGCGCTCCTCCGACAACGAGCTGCCCGACCTGGTCGCCTCGCTGCGGGGTCAGGTCGACATCGACCTGGTCAGCCGCATCGACGCGGTCAAGGGGCGCATCCGCAACACCTTCGACACGGTCCCCGATGTGCCGGTCTCGAAGTTCGTCCTCACCATGCGGGGCGGCAAGAAAGGCCTGCTGACCAACTCGCGCGACCTCTGCCCCAAGCCGAAGGCGCGGAAAGGCGCCAAACGGGCGAAGGCGCCGCGCGCGCTCGTGCGGATCAAAGCCCAGAACGACAAGAAAGCCAACCTGAAGCCCAAGGTGCGGACCGCCTGCAAGAAGAAGAAAGGCAGCAAACGGAAATAAGGGGCGTGACGCTCTAGCCTCCCGCGTCGGTGCGCCCGACGCTCTCCGTCCTCATCGTCGCCTGGAACAGCCGCGCCGAGCTCGAGCGGACGCTGCCGGCGTTGCTGCCGGAGCTCGGCGCTGAGGACGAGCTGATCGTCGTCGACAACGGCTCCGCGGACGGGACGCCGGAGGCGGTGGCGGCGCTGGCGCCGGCCGCGCGCGTGGTCCGGGCTGAGCGCAACCTCGGCTTCGCGGCGGGCTGCGGCGAAGCGGCCGAGGTCGCGAGCGGCGATCTGGTCGTCATCCTCAACCCGGACGCGGCGCCGCTGCCCGGCTTCGGCGAGGCGATCCGCCGCCCCTGGGCCGAGGGGAGGGGCTGGGCAGCCTGGCAGGCGCTGGTGGCCGATCATGGGGCGACCCGGGTCAACTCGGCCGGCAACCCCGTCCACTTCACCGGCATCGTCTGGGCCGGCGGTCACGGCGAGCCGATCGACGCGGCGCCCTCCGTTCCCACCGAGGTTCCCTGCCTCTCTGGCGCCTGCCTGGCGATCCCGCGCGAGACCTGGCGGCGGCTGGGCGGCTTCCCCGCCGACTTCTTCCTCTACCACGAGGACGTCGACCTCTCGCTGCGGCTGCGCCTCGAAGGCGGCGTGCTAGGCATCGAGCCGGGCGCGGTCGTCGACCACGACTACGAGTTCGGCGCCCGCGAGCACAAGTGGCGCTGGCTGGAGCGCAACCGCTGGGCCTTCCTGATCCGCGTCTACCCGACGCCCCTCTTGGTCTTGGTCGCGCCGGCGCTGCTCGCGACCGAGGTGGCGCTGATCCCCGCCTCGATTGCGGCCGGCTGGGGCAGGCAGAAACTGGCCGCGATCGGCGAAGTCCTCCGTTGGCTGCCGCGCCTGCTCCGCGAGCGCCGCCAGGTCCAGGCAACGCGAACGGTGAGCGCGGCCGAGTTCGCGTCCTGGCTGACTCCCGACCTCGACTCGCCCTTCATCCCGGCGATCGCGCGCTCGACGACGGCGCGCTTCCTCCTACGGGGCTACTGGGCCGGCGTCCGAGCCGCCCTTCGGCGCAGCCGACATTGACCACACCCCGGTGTGGTGAAAGTCGGATGCGCGGGATCAGGTCGGCTGGCGAGTAGGCCGGATCAGGATCTCGTTGACGTCGACGCCGTCGCGCTGCTCGAGCGCGTACATGACCGCCTTGGCGATGTCGTCGTCGCTGAGCGCCCACTCGCCGGGCCGCTCGTCGAAGAAGGGCGTGTCGACCATGCCCGGCTCGATCAGCGTGACGCGGATCGCGTGGTTCTCGTGCATCTGGCGCAACTCGGCGCGCAGCGCCTCGCCCATCGCCGTCGCCGCCCACTTGGTCGCCGAGTAGAGCGAGCCAGGCAGGGCGCGCCGGCCGGCGACCGAGCTGGTGATCAGGAAGTGGCCGTCGCCACGCTCGAGCAGGTGGGGGAGGGTGGCGCGGATCGTCAGGGCCACGCCGTAGACGTTGGTGAGGACCATCGAGCGCCAGTGCTCGGGGCTCTCCTCAAGGAAGCCGCGGGTGGCGCCGAAGCCGGCGTTGGCGAAGACGGCGTCGATGCGGCCGAAGGCGTCGAGGCCCGTGGCGGCCATCGCCTCGACCTGGTCCCACTCGGTGACGTCGCAGGGGACCGCGATCGCGCGCTCCTCGCCGCCCAGCTCCGCGGCCAGCTCGCGCAGCGGCTCCTCGCGCCGCGCCGCCAGCACCAGCCGGTACTCGGTCGCCGCGGCACGGGCCGTCGCCGCCCCGATGCCGCTGTTGGCGCCGGTGATGAGGAGGACCGGATCGACGCGGGCCTTCATACCGGCCGATTGTCGCAACAGCGTTCGCACTTTGTCGGCCTCTGCCCGACTAAGTGCGAACGCTCGGGGAGTCGGGGTTGCGATAATCCGTGGTCCCGTGGATCCCGCCCGCAAGCGAAAGGTCCGGCTCGTGGTGGCGCTCGGCGTGGCGGTGCTGCTTGCCGTCGCGCTCGTCTACACGTCCTTCAGCGCCTCAACCGAGGCGCTGAAGCCCTCGCAGCTGCTCAGCGCCGCTCCCGGGACGAGCGCCGACCTGACCGGACGGGTGGTCAAGGGCAGCGTCCAGCGCCGGGGCGACTCGCTGCGCTTCCGCGTCGCCGACCGCGACGACGTGAGCAAGAGCATCCCGGTCACCTACGCCGGCACCGTCCCCGACCCGTTCCGGGGCGGGCGCGAGATCGTCCTCACCGGCACGGTTGACGACGGCCTGTTCGTCGGCGAGCGCGACACGCTCGTGACGAAGTGCCCGTCGAAGTTCAGCAGCTCGAATGCCTAGCGTCGTCGGCAGCGTCGCGCTGGCGCTCGCCTTCCTGACGGCGATCTTCGCCACCGTCGCGGCGCTGCTCGGCAGCCGCGGCGAGCGACGCTGGGTCGACGCCTCGCGCCGCGCCGTCTACGTCCTCTGCGCGCTGGTCACCCTCTGCGTCGTCGTGCTCGAGGTCGCCTTCGCCGGCGACGACTTCGGCTTCGAGGTCGTCCAGCAGCACTCCTCGATCGACACGCCGCCCTTCTACAAGCTGACCGCGATGTGGTCGAGCCAGGAGGGCTCGCTGCTGCTCTGGGCCTGGATCCTCTCGATCGCCGCCTCGGCCGCGCTGTACAGCACCCGTCACAAGCTGCGCGAGGTGGTCCCCTACGCGACCGCGACGATGGCCGCCGTCGCCGCCTTCTTCACCGGCCTGCTGCTCTTCGGCAAGGGGGTCGACCCCTTCGCGACGCTGAGCCCGGCGCCGGCCGACGGCGTCGGCCTCAACCCGCTGCTGCGCCACCCGAGCATGATGATCCACCCGCCGATGCTCTACTCGGGCTACGTCGCCTTCACGGTGCCGTTCGCCTTCGCGGTCGGGGCGCTGGCGGCTCGCCGGCTGGACGCCGAGTGGATCCGCTCGACCCGGCGCTTCGCCCTGATCGCCTGGGCCTTCCTCGGCCTCGGGCTCCTGCTCGGCGCCCGCTGGTCCTACACCGAGCTGGGCTGGGGCGGCTACTGGGCCTGGGACCCGGTCGAGAACGCGGCGCTGATGCCGTGGCTGACCGGCACCGCCTTCCTGCACTCGATCATGGTCCAGGAGAAGCGGGGGATGCTGCGAGTCTGGAACGTCTCGCTGATCGTCGCCACCTTCTCGCTGGCGTTGCTCGGCACCTTCCTGGTCCGCTCCGGCGTGCTCGAGTCGATCCACGCCTTCGGCGACAGCACGGTCGGCCCCTACATCCTCGGCCTGATCGCGACCGTCCTGCTCGGCTCCACGGCTCTGATCGTCTCCCGCCTCGACGATCTGCGCTCGCCCCGCCGTATCGACTCGCTCGCCTCCCGCGAGGCGGTCTTCCTCGTCAACAACCTGTTGCTGGTGGCGCTCTGCGCCACGATCTTCTGGGGCACCTTCTTCCCGCTGATCTCCGAACTGTTCACGGGCGAGAAGGCCTCGCTGGCGGCGCCCTGGTTCGACCAGTACACGACGCCGATCGGCATCCTGCTCGTCCTCTTCACCGGTGTCGGGCCGCTGCTCGCCTGGCGGCGGATCAGCTGGGAGTCGGCGCGGCGCGTCTTCCTGGCGCCGCTGGCGGTGGCGGCCGCGACCGCCACCGGGCTTGCCCTCTTCACCGACGCGGCCGACAGCCCCCTGGCCCTGGCGCTCTTCGCCTTCGCGGCCTTCGCCCTGACCGGCCTCGCGCAGGAGTTCTGGCGCGGCGCGGCGGCGCGGCGGGCGCTGGCCGGCGGCTCGCTGCCGGCGGCGCTGCTGGCCGTCACCTCGCGCAACCGCCGCCGCTACGGGGGCTACGTCGTCCACGTCGGCATCGCGGTGCTGCTGATCGGGATCGCCGCCTCCTCGAGCTTCCAGGCCAAACGCGACCTGACGCTGCGGCCGGGCGAGAGCGCCGTCGTCGACGGCCGCACGATCGTCTACGAGCGACCGACGGTGGAGACGAGCAGCGAGGCGCTCAGCTTCGGCGCCGTGCTCGCGGTGGAGCGGGACGGCGAGCGCGAGACGACGCTGCGGCCGAGCCGCCGCTACTTTCGCCCCGGCGGCGCCGAAGCCGGGACGATCTCCAGCTACTTCGAGGGGGAGGCGACCAGCGAGGTCGGGCTGGAGGCGGGGGGCACCAGCGATCTCTGGGCCTCGGCCGCTCCCGGCATCGCCGGCGTGCGCCGCCGCGCTCGGCAGGCCGACGAGAACTTCCGTGCCTGCGTCGGCGGCGATCCCGGCACGCCGCCGCAGTGCGAGGCCCTCTCGCGCCTGATGCGCGGCGCCGCGGCGAATCCGGGCCTGCGGCCCGTCGCGCTCGCCCAGATCGAGAACCTGCAGTCGATCACCGCCGAGCGGCTGGCGCGGGGCTACCTCAGCGACGACGCCCCGGCGACCTTCCGGGTGATCGTCGACCCCCTGGTCACCTGGATCTGGATCGGCGGCCTGATCGCGCTCACCGGCGTCCTGATCGCGGTCTGGCCGGCGCGCCGCGCGCGCCGCGCGCCCGGCCGGGGCGGAGAGCTGGAGGCGCTGAAGGAAGCGAAGTACCGCGAGATCCGCGACGCCGAGCTCGACCACGCCGCCGGCAAGCTCTCCGACGAGGACTACGCGATCCTCGACGCCGAGCTGCGTCGCGAGGCGGTCGAGATCCTCGACCGCGAGCGCGTCTAGATCTTCAGCAGGACCAGGGTGTTGACGACGAAGAGGACCGAGAAGAAGACCGTCGCCCGGTCCAGGTTGCGCTCGACCATCGAGCCGCCGCCGAAGGAGCTGCCCCCGCCGCCGATCCCGAAGGCGCCCGAGAGCCCGGCGTCTTTGCCGGAGTGCAGGAGCACGAGGAAGATCACGAGCACGGCGATGATCGCCTGCAGTATCGAGAGCAGCGTGTACACGGGGGGGATGGTAGCGACCGCTCGGCGGCTCGGCTTTGGAGGCGTCAGGAGGGATTACTAACCGCGCTGGAACACCGCGATCGGGGTGATCTCGAGCCGCCCTGTCGAGGCCTCGTGCTGGCGGACGGTCCCGAGCACGCAGGCTTGGATCGGCTGCGTGACGCCGAGCATCGCGCCTCTGCCGTGGTGTGTCAGCTCCCCGTCGAGGCGGACCCGAATGGCGACGCCGGCGGGCAGCGGATGTGATCGCGGCTCGCCGCCGGAGCGATCCGCGATTCGAACGTCGGTGCGCTCGAGCCGGAGGTCCCCCTCTTCGCCCCCTACCTTCCACCTGCCCTCGAGCAGTTGGATCGAGCTCTCGGCCCCAGCCAGGTCCCGGTGCGCCGCCTGGAGCCTGGCGCGGACCTCCCACTCCGGGACCTCGTCGTCGATCGTCGCAAGCCCCCGTGCCAGCTCGTCGCGATCGACTCCTTCCAGGCCGCTCGGATAGTGCTCCCTGAGCCATTCGGCGAAGACCTCCTCGGTCCGCGCCTCGCCAGCGGCCAGCGCCGTGGAAAGGGGGCGCGGGTCGAGGTCGCGCCCGTCCAGCTGGTCGGCGTCGCGATTCAGCCGCCCGTTCTCCTCGAGCCCTTCGATCAGCTGGGAGATCAGCTCGCCCGGGTCGTCGTGGAGCTTGTGGAGGGCTCGGGTACCGCCCTCGGTCTTGCCGAAGGCCGCCGGGAGCCGCACGCCGGCGCCATGGCCGCTGCGGGTCTCGATTTCGACCGGCTTGCGATCGACGCCGTTCTGCGCGGCGACGTCCCTGAGCATCGCCTCGTCGTACCAGCAGGGGAGAGTGGTTCTTTCGTCGGCTTGACGAGCGTCGCGTCCGCGGTAGATGGCGACGAGAGCGACCGCGGCGAGGGTCAGGGCAGCCAAAAACGGCTCAGGCAAGGGGAGATCCGCTGGGATCGATGCCGCCATATTTGCGGGTACGCCCCCTTTCCCAAAGGCCGCTACTCCCCTTCCTAGTAATCAAGTGTACGGCAATTCACATTGGTGATTTGTCGGATGTCCAACAACTCCTTCGCGGCGCAGACAAGAGGTCTACTTGCGCTCCTTTACAAGATCGGCTACTTTGTCAAGCAGTTCGACGGGCTAGCGAGGTTTGACAAGGAGGTCGCATGGAGGCGCACGCGCATTCGCACGAAGAGGGAATCGACCTCAACCCGGCTGCCTGGACCGACACGAAGCGCTACGCGTGGTTGCTGGGGCTGGTCGTGCCGTTGCTGCCCTTCATCGCCTGGGCCGGGGCGGAGCTGACCGGGCTCGGCCTGTTCTGGTTCTTCGGTCCGATCCTGGTCTTCGTGATCTTCCCGCTGCTCGACATCGCGGTGGGCATGGACGCCGAGAACCCGCCCGACTCGATCATCAAGTGGCTCGAACAGGACCGCTACTACCGCTGGTGCACCTACGTCTTCATCCCCTTCCAGTACGCCGGTCTCGTCCTCGCCTGCTGGCTCTGGGCCGAGGGCGGCCTCTCGACCGTCGAGAGCATCGGCCTCGCCCTGACGATGGGGATGGTGAGCGGGATCGCGATCAACACGGCCCACGAGCTCGGCCACAAGCGTGCCAGCCTCGAGAAGTGGCTGAGCAAAGTGGCGCTGGCGCAGAGCGGCTACGGCCACTTCTTCATCGAGCACAATCGCGGCCACCACGTCCGCGTGGCCACGCCGGAGGACCCCGCCAGCGCTCGCATGGGAGAGAGCTTCTGGGCCTTCCTGCCGCGCACCGTCGCCGGCAGCCTCAGCTCTTCCTGGGAGCTCGAGCGCGAGCGGCTCGGCCGGCTCGAGCACTCGCCCTGGTCGATCCACAACGACATCCTGCAGGCGTGGGGGATGACCGTCGGCCTCTTCGCGGCGCTGACGATCGCCTTCGGCCCGGTCGTCCTGCCCTACCTGCTGCTGCAGGCGGTCGTCGGCTTCTCGCTGCTGGAGGTCGTCAACTACCTGGAGCACTACGGGCTGCGGCGCCAGAAGCGCGAGGACGGCCGCTACGAGCGCTGCCGTCCCGAGCACAGCTGGAACAGCAACAACGTCGCCTCCAACGTGCTGCTCTACCACCTGCAGCGCCACAGCGACCACCACGCCAACCCGACCCGCCGCTACCAGGCGCTGCGCCACGTCGACGAGGCGCCGCAGCTGCCGACCGGCTACGCCGGGATGATCGTGCTGGCCTGGTTCCCGCCGCTCTGGCGCCGCGTCATGGACCGCCGCCTGCTCGAGCATTACGAGGGCGACGTGACCCGGGCGAACATCGAGCCGCGCCGGGCTGCCAGGGTGCTGGCCCGCTACGGCGCCGCCTCGTAGGGGCCGGGGACGATGAGCGCCTGGCGCTGCCCCGCCTGCGGCTACGTCTACGACGAGGAGGCCGGCCACCCGCGCGAGGGCTTCCCGCCCGGGACGCCTTGGAGCGAGGTGCCCGACGAGTGGCACTGCCCCGATTGCGGCGTGCGCGACAAGGTGGACTTCGAGCCCGCTGACGGATGACGGGCGCCGCTGCCACGATAGGTGGCGTGGCGAGTCGCAGGACCCCATATCCGCAGGCGGCCCGGCAGCTGCTGCGCGAGACGCTCTTCGCGGCCGCGCGCGAGGCGCTGCAGCGCCGCGCCTGGTCGGAAATCACGATGGCCGACGTCGCCACCGCCGCCGGCGTCAGCCGCCAGACCCTCTACAACGAGTTCGGCAGCCGCGACGAGTTCGCGCTGGCCCTGGTCATCCACGAGGGCGAACGCTTCATGGACGGGGTCGACGCGGCCGTGCGCGAGCACTTCGACGACCCGCGCGCGGCGGTGACGGCGGCCTTCGAGACCTTCCTGCGCACCGCCGGCGAGGACCCGCTGGTCCGCATCGTGATCAGCGACGACGGCGCCGGCGGCATGCTGCCCTTCGTCACCACCCAGGGCATGCCGGTCGTGCAGTGGGCGACCGCGCGGCTGACCGCGACGATCGAGGAGGGCTGGCCGCAGGCGCCGCCTGAGAAAGCGCGCCTGCTCGCCGAGGCGCTGGTGCGGCTGGCGATCAGTCACGTCACCGCGCCGGGCGAGGCGCCGGCGGCGACGGCCGCCTCCACGAGCGAGCTGCTGGGGCCTTTCATCGACGAGGCGCTGGGGACGAGCGGTTAGCCAGTCGCCGTTCGAGGTTGGCCCGCACCGCGGGCCACTCGTCGTCGACGATGCTGAAGTAGGCCGAGTCGCGGACGCCGACGTCCGGCACGGTCATGTGCTTGCGCATGATGCCCTCGAATTGCGCGGGCAAGGCGGCCATCGCTCGCCGCGAGCGCTCGTTGCGGGCGTCGGTCTTCAGTTCGACCCGGATGCAGCCGAGCGCCTCGAAGGCGTGGCCGAGCATCAGCAGTTTCGTCTCGACGTTGACGCCCGTCCGCCAGACGCTCGGGTGGAACCAGGTCCAGCCGACCTCGAGCGCCCGGTCGGCGGGACGGACGGCCAGGTAGCGGCTGCTGCCTACGAGCCTCCCCGACGCGCGCTGGCGGATCGCGAACGGCCCCTCGTCGCCGCGCTCGGCCGCCTCCAGGGTCAGCGCCAGCCAGCGGTCGAAGTACTCGCGGCTCTCGCCGATGTGGGCGAGCCACTGCCAGATCTCGGGCGCCTGGGCCGCCTCCCAGAGGCCGTCGGCGTGCTCGGGGGCGAGCGGCTCGAGGACGACGAGCGAGCCTTCGAGGCGAGTCGTCAGCGGACCGTCGAGCGTCACCGTGAGCCCTCAGGCTTCGACCATGAGGGTGACGGGCCCGTCGTTGACGAGCGAGACGGCCATCTGGGCGCCGAAGACGCCCTTCGCCGCCTCGAGCCGCTCGCAGAAGCGGTCGTAGAGCGGCTCGGCGACCTCGCCCGGCGCGGCGGCGACGTAGCTCGGCCGGTTGCCCTTGCGGGCGTCGCCGTAGAGGGTGAACTGGCTGACGCAGAGCGCCTCGCGCTCGCCGAGCGGATCGTTCATGCGGCCCTCGCCGTCGTCGAAGATCCGCAGCGCCCGCACCTTGTCGGCGAGCCGGTCGGCCTCGGCCTCGCCGTCCTCGCGGCTGACGCCGAGCAGGACCAGCATCCCGGGCCCGATAGCCGCGACCCGTTTGCCGTCGACGTCGACGGCTGCCTCGCGCACCCGCTGCACCAGCGCCTTCACGCCGCGGGCTCCCCGGTTGGCTTGGCGCGGGCGTCGAAGAAGAGCATCGGCCCCGAGCGCTCGAGAGCGGCGTCGGCGAAGCCGGCGGCGGCGAGCCAGGCCTCGACCTCCTCGTGGGTGCCGATCGGCCCGAAGTCGCCGACGTGGGGCCGGACGAGCAGCCGCTGGCGCAGGGTGTCCGTCCCGCGGACGAAGCAGGAGCCGAGCAGCCGGCCACCGGGTCGCAGCACGCGCGCCGCCTCGGCCAGCGCGGCGGCCGGGTCCTCGAAGCAGTGCAGGCCCCAGAAGGAGAGGAAGAGGTCGGCGCTGTCGTCGTCGAGCGGCAGGGCGGTCGCGTCGGCCTCGACCAGCTCGACCTGGCTCAGCCCGCGGGTCGCCGCCCGCCCGCGGGCGCGGCGCAGCATCGCGGGGGAGAGGTCGGCGCCGACGTAGCGGATCCGGTCGCCGGCGGGCAGGGCGCGCAACGCCGGCCCGGCGCCGACCGGGCAGTCGACGACGGTGCTGCCGGGGCTCAGCCCCGCGACGGCCTCCATGCTCTCGTAGTAGCGACGGCTGTCGCCGCCCCAGACGAGCCGCCCCAGTGGCCGGCTGAAGCGAGGGCGCTCCATGTAGGCGCTGTAGGTGGCGCCCCACGGCGAGGCGTAGAAGTCGTCGCGCGACACTGCTGGCCAGGATAGGAGAGCCGCCGCCAGGCCCACCGTTATCTTGCTCACATGCCGAACGTGTTCGACGACGAGTGGGACGTCGAGCAGTCCGAGCCCGGCTTCAGCTGGAAGCGGATGCGGCTCGCGGAACGCCTCGGCGGCGAGCGGCTGGGCGCGAGCGTCTACGAGCTGCCGCCGGGCGAGCGGTCCTTCCCGTACCACGTCCACCACGCCAACGAGGAGCTTCTGCTCGTCCTCGACGGCGAGGTGACGGTGCGGCGTGAGGGCGGGGAGGAGGTGCTGCGGCCCGGCGACGCGGCGCTGTTCCCGGCCGGCCGCGACGGCGCCCACCAGGCGATCAACCGCTCCGGGCGGCCCGTGCGCTTCCTGATGGTCTCGACGATGGTTCATCCCGAGGTGCTGGAGTACCCCGACAGCGGCAAGGTCGGCCTGATGGCGGGGGCGCCGCCAGGCAAGGGCGACCAGGGCGGGACGAAGGAGTTCCTGCGCCGCGACGCCCAGATGGGCTACCTCGAGGACGAGCCGACCGAGTGAGCGAGCCGGTGGCCGAGGCGACCTACGACCGCATCGGCATCGGCTATGGCGAGATCCGCCGGCCCGACCCGCGCATCGCGGCGCGGATCGAAGCGGCTCTGGGCGAAGCGCGGACGGTGCTCAACGTCGGCGCTGGCACGGGCTCCTACGAGCCCACCGAGCGCGAGGTGACGGCGGTCGAGCCCTCCGAGGTGATGATCGCCCAGCGCCCGCCCGGCGCCGCGCCGGTCGTCCAGGCCCGGGCAGAAGAGCTGCCCTTCGAGGACGACAGCTTCGACGCCGCGATGGCGATCATCACCGTCCACCACTGGGACGACCCTGCTGCCGGCCTGGCCGAGATGGCCCGCGTCGCGCGTGACCGGGTCGTCGTCCTCACCTTCGACCCGCCGCCCCTGCGCGAGCACTGGCTGGTCCGCGACTACGTGCCGGGCCTCTACGAGGCCCACGTCGAGATGGTCGGCTCGATCGAGGAGACGCTCGCCGCGCTTCCCGGCGCCACCGTCGAGCCGGTCCCGATGCCGCGACTCTGCGCCGACGCCTTCTGGTGCGCGCTCTGGGACCGGCCCGAGCTACACCTCGACCCGAACGTCCGCCGCGCCAGCTCTGGCTGGCACAGCGTCGACATCGAGGAGGCCGAGCGCGGCCTCGCCGCCCTCCGCGCCGACCTGGAGAGCGGGGCGTGGGACGAGCGGCACGGGCACCTTCGCGAGGCCCCCGAGCTCGACGTCGGGCTGCGGCTGGTCGTCGCCGGCTCCTCGGCCGATTTTGGTCGAGATTCCTGATCCGTTAGAGGCTCAAGATTCCGCTCTCCAGAGCCGATAGAGCAGCAACCCGTGTCTGCGCGTGGGGGGCCAGCTTACGGGCGGTTCTCGAGACGTTCCGGCACCTATAGACAAGGAGAGGGAACGTGTTGAACGCAAGCTGGAAGCGAAATGTGGTCGCAGGTGTCATGACCGTGCTCGTGCTCGGCGCCGTCGGGCTCGTCTACGCCGCCTGGACGACGAACGGCAGCGGCTCCGGTTACGCCAAAGCGGGCACCTCCCAGGCCCTGACCACGGTCGACGTCTCAGCCAGCACGACGGCGACGCTCTACCCGGGGGCCACCGGCAACGTGCTGCTCAAAGTCAATAACCCGAACTCGTATCCGGTCCGGGTGACGGCTGTAACCGGCAACGGCGCGGTGACCGCCGACTCCGGCCACGCCGCCTGCGTGACCACCGGGGTCACCTTCATCGACCAGCTTGCCCAGACGATCGACATCGCGGCGAGCTCGCAGACGCAGGTGACGCTGACCGGCGCGGCCAAAATGTCGAACGCCTCCGACAACGGATGTCAGGGCGCGACCTTCACGATCCCGGTCAGCCTGACCGGCGCGAGCAACGCCCCCTAGGACGCGGGAGGCATACGCAGACTCGGAGGGGCCAGCGATGACCCCCAACGCGCGGGCGCCGATCTTCGCGATCGTCGCCCTCGGCCTGCCGCTCCTGCTCTCCCTGGCTGCCTTCGCGGCCGTCAGGGGGAGCTCGCCCAGCGCGGCGGCGGTGCCCCAGCCCGCCATCCGGCTTTCCGGGCACGTCGCCGGCCTCTACCCGGGCGCCGCGAAGAGCTTTCGCGTCAGCGTCGACAACCGCGGCCGGCGCCGCTGGGTCGTCCGCTTGGTCAAGGCGGTCCCGGGCGCGCCCAACCGCCGCTGCCCAGCCGAGAGCCTGAGGCTGGCCCCGTACCGCGGCGCGCTCGAGCTGCCGCCGCGGGCGCGGCGCTCGGTCTCGCTGAGGGCCGCGATGGGCCTCGACGTTCCCGACGCCTGCCAGGGGGCGCTCTTCCCGCTGACCTTCCGCGCCCGGGTGAGCCGTTAGATGCGGCGGCTGACGCTCGCTCTCGGCGCGGCCCTGGTGTTGACCGCGCTGGGCCAGAGCGCCGCCCAGGCGGTATGGCAATCCGGCGGCGGCGGCAGCGGGTATTCCAGGGCCAGCGCGCTGGCGGCGGGCAGCACGCCGACCGCCTCGCCCGGGGTCCGGCAGGTGACGGTGAGCTGGACGGCCAGCGGCGGCGCCGTTCCCGTCTCCGGTTACGCGGTCAAGCGCTACGCGACCAACGGGGCGCTTCAGTCCGTCGGCAGCGGCTGCGCGGGCACGATCTCCGGGCTCAGCTGCACCGAGCAAGCCGTCCCGGGGGGCGAATGGCGCTACACCGTCACCCCCCTGAACAACAACTGGCGGGGCACGGAGAGCGCTCAGAGCACGGCCGTCGCCGTCGCCGCCCCCGCGCTCAGCCTGACCCCCTCGACCGTGACCGCCCTGCCGGCGACGCTCAGCGGGCAGATCGGCAACTTCCTCGCCGCCCAGACGGTCGCCTTCCGCCTCGACAACCCGACGACGGGGACCGTGCTCAGCGGCTCGATCACGCCCAGCCCGGTGCCGGCGAGCGGAACGGCGAGCGTCTCGGTGACGATCCCGTCCGGAACCTCGAACGGCGTCCACACGGTCTACGCGGTCGGCTCGGCCGGCGACACCGCCAGCGCTGCGGTGACCGTCTCGTTGCCGGTGACCAGCACGATCGCGATCTCCGCCTGGGACGTCCGCGACGCCTCCGCGGGCACCGGCGAGGTCAACCAGTCCGATACGAGCGCCTTCGCCGCCGACGGCCGCGCCGCCGTGAGCGGCAGCTTCGCGACGGCCTTCAGCGCGTCCCGCTACGTCCAGTACGACTTCGCCAACCCGCTCTCCCCCGGAGAATCGGCTTCCGCGGTCAAGTTCAACTTCAGCTACGCGGGCACCGCGTCCACCGACACGACCTGCTTTTACTTCGACGTCCGCAGGGCCTCGACCGGCGCCGTGCTCGGCACGCACGGCAGCGCCGCCAGCCCGGTCGGCTGCGCCACCGGCACGACCCTGAAAGCAACCGAAACGGCGATCCCGGAGGTGACCAGCAGCGAAGTCGCCAGCGACCTCCAGGTCAGGGTCTTCGTGAGCAGCTCGGCGAGCCACCCCGTCAACGTCGACCTGGCGACCGTCTCCGGCAGCCGAGCGGGGCAGCTCTTCTCGCTGTACGAGTCGAGCTTCGTCGACGCCGCCACCGGCATCGCGGCGGCGGCCGTCCCGTGGGGCCTCTACGCGCCCGACAGCGCCTTCTACGCAAACGCGACGAACTGGGCGACGACCTTCTCCACCACCCGCTACCTGAAGCTGTCGTTCCCGGCCTACGTGCCGAGCGCGGCGACGCTCAACTCCGTCGCCCTCAAGCATTCCTACCGCTCGGCGAACAGCGGGGCGAACGTCTGTTACTACTTCGAGGTCTACTCGGGGACGACGCTCCTCGGCGCCCACGGCACCGCCGCAAGCCCGGTCTCGTGCACGTCATCGAGCTCCGTCTGGCAGACCGACACCGTCGCCCTGCCGGAGGTGACGACGGTCGCCGCGGCGAACAGCCTCTCCGTCAAGCTCTACGTCAATCGCAACACCTCCGGCAAAAGCCGCCACGACCTCGCGCAGCTGCAGCTCACGTACACGAAATGAGTGACTAGAGACAGGGACCCAAGATTGGGGCCAACTGGGTGCTTACTCCTCCCCCGTTGCCTCTACTTCGGAGATCAGCGTCGCTATTCGATCTCGGGCGCCTGGCAGCTCGGTGGCCACAACATCCCAAACGAGGGAGAGATCGACGCCGAAGTAATCATGGATCAGCTTGTCTCGCATCCCTGCCATCTCCCGCCATGGGATATCTGGGGCCTGCTCGCGCAATGGGGCTGAGACTCGCTTCGATGCCTCGCCGAGGATCTCCATGTTGCGCAGCACGGCATCCTGGATCATCGAGTCGCCTAGAAAGACGCCTTGGCCTTCTTGCGTGTAGCTGAGGATGCGCTCTATCGCATCTCGGATGTGGAGCAGATAGGCCCGCTCGTCCTTCACAGGGGGACGGCCTCCGCGAGAATGCGCTCGCGTAGATAAGGCGATAAGCCCCCCTCCGTAAGGACATCCACTTTGATCCCCAGGGTCTCCTCAAGCTCCTGCGAGAGGGCGATTAAGTCGAAGAGGTTTCGATCCTCCGCCATCTCGACCAAGAGGTCTAGATCGTGGGCGCTCATCTCTTCTCGGCCTGCTGAACCAAACACGCGGATGTTGCGCGCCCCATGCGCGGAGGCGATGCGCGAAATGTCCTCGCGAGCTTCGGTACGAGCGAAAGCAGGGCTGTCTTGCGGCTCGGTCATCAGGTGGTCAATGGTACGAAGTCGGTCGGCAGGTCTTACGGTCCGCCCCCCTCGGGTCCGCATGCGCCCTAACAGAGAAGAAAACCCCCGACTAGCGGGGGCTTCCATGCGGCTGAATGGAGTCGAACCATCACGCCCCGTTAGGGGCACAAGGCCCTCAACCTTGCGCGTCTACCAGTTCCGCCACAGCCGCTCGAGGGCGTTCGATTCTAGTCGCTCGCGCCCGGCGGCTGTCTTGCCGGGGCGGTTGCGCCGCTCCTCGACCCTTGTCAGCATCCGCGCGAGGCGCTAGCCTGCGAACAAGTGTTCGAGCGCCCGGAAAACGCGGCTGGCGGGACGAGGGGGTAGCGGTGGAACTGGACCTGACCAAGAGGCAGAAGGAGATCTTCGACTACATCCGCCGCTATGCGGCCAAGACCGGCTATCCGCCGACCGTGCGGGAGATCGGAAAAGCGGTGGGCCTGCATTCGTCCTCGACGGTGCACGCGCACCTCGCCAACCTGGAGAAGATCGGGCTGCTGCGGCGCGACCCGACCAAACCGCGCGCGATCGAGCTGCTCTTCGACCGGGCCAAGAAGACGATCCGGCCGGGCAGCGGCCTGCCGCTGGTCGGCCAGGTCGCCGCCGGCGCGCCGATCCTCGCCGAGGAGAACATCGAGGAGTACATCGAGGTGCCCGACGTCGTCGGCGGCGAGGAAGGCGACTACGTCCTCCGGGTGCGCGGCGAGAGCATGATCGAAGCGGGGATCTTCGAGGGCGACTACGTGATCGTGCGACCGGCCGACACCGCCGACGACGGCGAGATCGTCGTCGCCTTGATCGGCGACGAGGCGACCGTCAAGCGCTACTTCCGCGAGTCCGACCACGTCCGCCTCCAGCCCGAGAACGAGACGATGGAGCCGATCCGGACCACCGACGTGAAGATCCTCGGCCGCGTGGTCGGTCTCTTGCGCAGCCTCTAGCGGGCCTCCTGCCCAGCTCGGGGCGAGCGCTACCATCGACAGGCGGGCCGAGCGGACCGCGGGGGGAGAGAAAACCCCTCGAGGAAAGTCCGGACACCACAGGGCAAGGCGGTGGGTAACGCCCACCCGGGGAAACCCGCGGGAAAGTGCCACAGAAACATACGGCCGATGGCGCGGCCACACGTGAGTCGCGTACAGGCAAAGGTGAAATGGTGCGGTAAGAGCGCACCGGCGTCGCGGTGACGCGGCGGCCAGGCAAACCCCGCCCGGTGCAAGGCCAAGCAGGATCGTCGACCCGGCCCGGCGAGATCCAGGTAGGCCGCAGGGCCCTCGTGCCCCGCTGGGACCCGTCCCGGCGAGATAGATGGCCGCTCACGACAGGATCCGGCTTACAGGCCCGCTACGGAAAGAGCCCCGCACGGGGCTCTTTCTATGCCCGTCCGGCGCGGGCTCGCCGACGCTTGCATCTTTTTCTGTCTTAACGTTTGCTAACCTGACGCCAACTTCCGCTGAATCTCCGTCCACATACCGACGGAGAGCGGGGGACCCAATTGTTGGGGCGAATCGCCGGCATCTGCCGCGTAGCGCAGCTCTTTCAGCGCGAGCCCGTCAGCTAACCCCGTAAGCGTCGCGAAGAGCCATGAACCACGCCGCGAACCGCCCTGGGCGGATAGACAGATACGAGCGCGCCTCCTGCCGGCGCCCGCGCCGCCAGCGGCGCGCGACGACCGTGCGCGCCCTGGCCCTTCTCGCCCTCTGCGCCTTCCTGCTCGGCGCCGGCAGCGCCCAGGCGGCCACCGGCGGCCTCGGCGCCACGCCGCCCGCCGCGCGGGCCCAGGCCAGCGCCGGGATCGCCTTCACGCCGATGCGCTGGGCCGGCGCGACCTGGTACGGACCCGGCTTCTACGGCAACCAGACCGCCTGCGGCCAGGTTCTGCGCCCCGGCACGGTCGGCGTCGCGCATCGCAGCCTCCCCTGCGGGACCCGGGTCAGGTTCGTCTACCACGGCCGGCAGCTCCTCACCCGCGTGATCGATCGCGGTCCCTACAGCGCCGGCCACGCCTGGGATCTGACCAACGGCGCCCGCGAGGCGCTCGGCTTCGAGGGCTCCGGCCGGGTCGGCTACGCGATCGAGCTGCGCTACGCGCGCCGCCGCGGCTAGTCTTCCCGCCCGCACAGAGCATTCACGAGAGGAGCAGGGTCAGATGTCGACGACGTACTCGCGCAGGGATCTCGCGGCTGGACCGGCCGGTTCGACGGGCCGGATCGCCTCGGCGCTCCTGCTCGTCCTCGGCCTCGGCCTGCTCGTCACGCTCGCGGCGGGGCCGGCAAGCGCCGCCAAGCCGCGCACCACCGTGGTCCTCGGCGAGACCGCCAGCCTGCCCGATCCGTCCTGCCCGGATTCGCCCTGCCAGGCCGTCGGCAGCACGACCGGCTTCCAGGTCAGCACCGGCCAGTCCGACCTGCCCTTCCTCGTCCCCGACGACGGCGTCGTCAAGTCGTGGACCCTGACCCTCGCCCAGCCGACCAACCAGCAGCGCTCCTTCTTCAACGGCTTCTTCGGCATGCCGCCGCAGGCCCAGCTGGCGATCCTGCGCCGCGTTCCCGGCACGCGGCCGCCCCGCTACAACCTGCGCGGCAAGAGCGCGATCCAGGTCTTGACGCCGTTCCTTGGGGAGACGGTGCGCTTCGGCACCTCGCTGCGGGTCCTCAAGGGCGACATCGTCGGCATCACGATCCCGACCTGGGCGCCGGCCTTCGCCCAGGACCTCTCGGCGAAGAACGCCTGGCGGGCAAGCCGGGAGGCGGGTGCCTGCACCGACACCACCGACGTCCGCCAGGGCGACCCGCACGAGCGAGTCGGCACCCGCGCCACCTACGGCTGCCGCTATTCCACGGCAAGGTTGCTCTACACCGCGACCGTGGTGCTCGACTAGCCGCTTCGGGCCTACGCCACCGAGGGCAGCACCTTGGGCGTCGCCTGGTCTTTGGGCAGCGCCGCGGCCGCCGCGATCAGGCTCTGGAACTCGTTGAGCGCCAGGTGCGCGACCGCCTCGAGCAGCTCCTCGTCGCTCCAGCCGATCTCACGCGCCTCCTCGTGGAGGTGGTGGGGGGGATAGCCGTCCGCCTCGATGGTCGCCTTCAGGTAGGCGAGCAGCGCCGCCTCGCGCGGATCGCCCGAGGTGAAGCTGCGAGCCCGCGAGACCTCGTCCAGCCCGAGGCCGGCGTGACGCGCCGACTTGGCGTGCTGGGCGATGCTGTAGCTGTCGTGCCTGTACTCGGCCACCGCGAGGGCGATCCGCTCGCGGGTCGCCCGGGGGAGGACGCCGCCGCGCAGCTCGGAGCGCATCCGGGTGTAGGCGCGCAGCACGGCGGGCGCCCCGGCGAGCACTCCGACGAACTTGGTCACCGCGCCGCCGGCCGCCTGGATGCTCTTGATCAGGGGAGCGCTCTCGTCGGGAGCCGTCAACTCGTCGTGGATCTGGAATCTGCTGACTGCGGTTTTTACCGTCACCTTGATCCCGCCTTTGGCCCTTGTTTCGCTTTACAGAGCCTTTAAATTGCCTTTACTTTACTTTTAGCCGCTTACTTACGTGAAGTAAGTTATAGCGAATTGTTGAGCGGTCCGCAAGCGCTCGGACCCGGCTCTCTTTACCCGCAACACGCGCAGAGAGCACCCGCTGCGGCCGCTTCGCCTATCGTTGCCGCGATGGCAGAGAGCCCGCGCAGCGCCGCCGACGTCCAGGCGATCGTCGAGGAGAGCGACGTCCGCTTCGTCCGGCTCTGGTTCACCGACGTGCTCGGCCAGCTCAAGAGCTTCTCGATCAACGCCTCCGAGCTGGAGGACGCCTTCGAGGGCGGCATGGGCTTCGACGGCTCCTCGATCACCGGCTTCAACCCGATCGAGGAGTCCGACATGATCGCGATGCCCGACCCGTCGACCTTCGCGCTGATCCCGTGGCGGCCGGAGGAGGGCAACGCGGTCGCCCGCATGTTCTGCGACGTGCGCGTGCCGGGCGGCGAGCCCTACGAGGGCGACCCGCGCTGGATCATGCGCCGCGCTCTCAAACGGGCAGAGGAGCTCGGCTTCGACGCCTACAACATCGGCCCCGAGCTCGAGTACTTCTACTTCCGCTCCGCCAAGCCGGCGGGCGGCGTCCCCGAGGTCCTCGACGAGGGCGGCTACTTCGACCTGACCACGCTCGACGCCGGCTCCGACGTGCGCCGCGAGACGATCCTCGCGCTCGAGAAGATGGGCATCCACGTCGAGTACGCCCACCACGAGGTCGGCCCCTCCCAGCACGAGGTCGACATGCGCTACAAGGACGCGCTGGCGATGGCCGACGACTGCATGACCTACCGGATCGTCGTCAAGGAGTACGCGATGAAGTACGGCTGGCACGCCACCTTCATGCCGAAGCCGCTCTTCGGCGAGAACGGCTCCGGGATGCACGTCCACCAGTCGCTGACCAAGGACGGCCGCAACGCCTTCTTCGACGCCGACGACCAGTACTTCCTCTCGCCGACCGCGAAGGCCTTCATCGCCGGCCAGCTCCGCCACGCCCGCGAGATCTCGCCGCTCTTCGCCCAGTGGGTCAACTCCTACAAGCGGCTCGTCCCCGGCTACGAGGCGCCGGTCTACCTGGCCTGGTCGCGCCGCAACCGCTCGGCGCTGATCCGCGTGCCGCTCTACCACCCGGGCAAGGAGGGCGCGACCCGCGCCGAGCTGCGCTGCCCCGACCCCGCCTGCAACCCCTACCTGTGCTTTGCCGGCATGCTGCACGCCGGCCTCGAGGGGATCGAGAAGGGCTACGAGCTGCCCGAGCCGATGGAGCAGAACCTCTACCACCTCTCGCCCGAGGAGCGCTCGCAGCGGGGCATCGAGCAGCTGCCGGCGACGCTCGGCGAGGCGATCGAGGTCGCCGCCGACTCGGAGCTCGTCCTGCGCACGCTCGGCGAGCACACCTTCCGCCGCTTCGTCGAGATCAAGCGGCAGGAATGGGACGACTACCGGGTCCAGGTCACCCCGTACGAGATCGAGAACTTCCTGCCGGTTCTCTGAGCGTCAGGCTCCCGAGCCGCGCCGCGACAGCGCCGACGGCGCCCAGAAGCGGTCGCCGAGCGAGAGGCCGATCGCCGGCACGAGCACGCTGCGGACGAGGAAGGTGTCGAGCAGGACGCCGAAGGCGACGACGAAGCCGATCTCGGTGAGGAAGGTGAGGGGGAGGACGGCGAGCACCGAGAAGGTGCCCGCGAGGACGATGCCGGCGCTGGTGATGACGCCGCCGGTGACCGCGAGGGCGCGGAGGATGCCCTGCTGGGTGCCGTGCTCGAGCGTCTCCTCGCGGGCGCGGGCGATCAGGAAGATGTTGTAGTCGACGCCGAGGGCGACCAGGAAGACGAAGGCGAAGAGCGGCAGCGAGGGGTCCGAGCCGGGGAAGCCAAAGATCACGTCGAAGACGAAGTAGCCGACGCCCAGCGCCGCCAGGAAGCTGAGGATCACGGTGCCGATCAGCACCAGCGGCGCGACCACCGCCCGCAGCAGGCCGACCAGGATCAGGAAGACGACGAAGAGGATGATCGGCGGGATCGCGATCGAGTCCCAGCCCGCCGCGTCGCGGACGTCGAATTCGATCGCGCTCGGGCCGCCGACGAGCGTCCCCGGGGCGGCGGCGTGGGCGGCGTCGCGCATCGGCTCGACCAGGTCGAACGCCTCGGTCGAGTAGGGATTCGGCTCCAGGGTCGCCTGGACGAGTATCCCCTTGGGGCCGCTGGCGACCGGCCGGGAGACCGACTCGACGCCGTCGACGGCCGCGACCTCGCCGCGGACCGCGTCCACCCGATCCGGTTCGGTCACGACGACGTCGGTGAGCGCGGTGGTCCCCGACGCAAAGCTCTTGTCGAGCAGTTCCTGGCCTTCCACCGACTCCACCTTGGTCCGGTAGGAGTCTTCGCTGGTCAGTTCGGTCGAGAAGAAGGCGAACCCGGCGCAGCAGATCAGCAGCACCGCGATCGAGCCGAGCATGACCCGCCGCGGCCCCGCCGCGACGCGGTCGCCGACCCGTTTCCAGAAGCCGTGGGTCGTGTCGACCGCCTCCTCGCCGCGGTGTCGGCGGATTTCGTAGGGGCGGAAGACGCCGCGATCGAGCGGGCCGACGATCAGGGAGGGGAAGCGACGGCCGCTGAGGCGGTGCAGCAGCCAGTTGACCAGGACCAGCGGCAGCAGGATCAGGACGAGGAGGCTGGCGAGGACGACCCGCAGGTGGGCGCCGGCCGTCGAGCCCTCGACGACCGAGCGCCTAGCCCGCTCGGAGACGCCGGCCGCGCTCGGCGCCGTCTCCGGCGTGTGCGGGACGAAGGGCCAGAAGGCGCGGCGGCCGAAGATCGTCAGGAGCGCCGGCAGCAGGGTCAGCATCGAGAGCGCGGCGCAGGCGATCCCGATCGCGGCGATCGGCCCGAGCCCCGCGGTGCCGTTGACCTTGGCGAGCGTGAGGCAGAGCAGGGCGGCGATCACGGTCGCCGCCGAGGCGAAGATCGCCGGCCCGGCCGAGGCGAGCGCGGTCCGCATCGCCTCGTGCTTGTCCTCGGTCCGGTGCAGCTCCTCGCGGTAGCGGGCGACGAGCAGCAGCGCGTAGTCGGTGCCGGCGCCGAGCACCAGCACTGACATGATCGAGCTCGACTGGCCGTTGATCGTCACGCCCAGCTCCGAGACCCCGTAGCCGATCGAGCGCGAGAGGAACTCGGCGAACACGACCGCCACCAGCGGGATGAAGAAGAACATCGGCGAGCGGTAGATGACGATCAGCAGGAAGATGACCAGGCTGAGCGCGGCGAGCAGGAGGGTGCCGTTGATGCTTTCGAAGACTTCGATCGCGTCGGCGGAGAAGCCGCCGCCGCCGGTGATCTTGACCTCCAGCCCGCCGCCCGGGTCGGAGACCTCGTCGCGCCAGTCCTGGACCGGGTCGACGATCCGGTCCGCCTCGCCTTCGGCGTTGATGTAGGCGGTGAGGATCGCCGCCTTGCCGTCTTCGGAGACGACGGGACCGACGAAGGGGGCGTAGTCGCGCGGCTGCCCTGGCACCGTCGGCGGCGCGCCCTCGCTGCGCCTGCCGCCGGCGGCGGCGGTCGCCCCGTCGGCGACGACGCCCGGGTAGCGCTCCTCGGTCATCGCGCCGACGTCGGCGACGATCGCGCGGCGGTCGGCGGCGGTCAGTCCCGACTCCCGTCGGTAGACGATCACCGTGGGCGCCAGTTCCCCTTTCTGCAGCGCCTCCGTCGCTTCCAGCGCCGCGGTCGATTCGGCGTCGCCCGGCAGGTAGGAGGTCGACTCGTTGTTTTCGGCCTCTTCGAACTTGGTCGGCAGTTCGGCGCTGAAGGCGGCGAAGATCGCCAGGAACCAGAGCGCGAAGACGACCCACTTGGCCCGGCGGCCGGCCGGGAAGGTGAAGAGGGAGCCGCGCACGAGGTTGATCTCTATCAGAGCAGCCGCGCCAGCTCGCCGGGCTCGGTGACCGGGGCCTTGCAGGCGAAGCCCTCGCAGACGTAGGCGGCGGGCCTGCCGTTCGCGGCGGGACGGTCGCGGAGCAGGGGAGGGAGGGAGCTCCCCTCCGGGCCCCCGGCCAGCACCAGGTGGGGCCGGTGTGCGCTCCGCACGACTCCGGCCAGCTCGGCGAAGGCCTCCCGCGGGTCGCCGTTCCCGCGGGGCCCGACCAGCGCCACCTCCCTGGTCGTCGAGACGTGGAAGTCGAGTGCCCGCAGCAGGTGGGCGAAGGCGTCGGGCTGGCGCGGCGCCGCCCGCGCGAAGAGGCGCAGCACGCCGATCGCCTGCCCTTCGTAGGAGCGGTCGCCGGTCAGCGCGGCGAGCCGCAGCAGGCCGAGGGCGGCCGCGGAGTTGCCGGAGGGGATCGGGTGGTCGCCGATCTCCTTGCGGCGCGCGATCAGCGCCTCGTGGTCGCTCGACGTGGAGAAGAAGCCGCCGCGCTCGGGGTCGCCGAAGCGGGCGACCATCGTGTCGGCGAGCATCTGGCCGCGTTCGAACCAGCGCTCCTCGAAGGTCGCTTCGTAGACGCTCAGCAACGCTTCGAGCAGGAAGGCGTGGTCCTCGAGGTAGGCGTTGAGCCTGGCCTCGCCGTCCTTGAAGCTGCGCAGCAGCCGGCCTTCGCGGTCGCAGAGCATGCCCAGCACGAAGTCGGCGCAGCGCCGCGCCGCCTCCAGGTAGTCGGGGCGGTCGAGCACCGCGCCCGCCTCGGCCAGGGCGGCGATCGCCAGCGCGTTCCAGGACGCGAGCCGCTTGTCGTCCAGCCCGGGGCGCTCCCGCCCGGCGCGCGCCTCGAGCAGCGCCCGGCGGGCCTCGTCGAGCCCGTCCGGCTCCGGCGCCGCCGCGCCGCCTGCCCGGTGCAGGACGTTGCGGCCCTCGAAGTTGCCGTCCTCCGTCACTCCGTAGAACTGGATGACAGCATCGGCGCGCTCGCCCAGCACGGCGCGGACCTCGTCCGGCGTCCAGACGTAGAAGCGGCCCTCCTCGCCCTCGGAGTCGGCGTCGAGCGCCGAGTAGAAGCCGCCCTCGGGCCCGCGCATCTCGCGCAGCATCCAGTCGAGGGTCTCCTCGCAGACCCGCCGGTAGCGATCGTGCCCCAGCGCCTGCCAGCCGTGCAGGTAGGCGCGCGCCAGCAGCGCGTTGTCGTAGAGCATCTTCTCGAAGTGGGGGACGAGCCAGGCAGCGTCGACGGCGTAGCGGGCGAAGCCGCCGCCGAGCTGGTCGTAGATGCCGCCGGCCATCATCGCGTCGAGGGTTCGCTCGACGACCTCGGTCTCGCCGCGCGCCAGCAGCAGCTCCAGCGCCGAGGAGGGCGGGAACTTGGGGGCGCCGCCGAAGCCGCCGCGCTCCATGTCCGCCGCCTCGCGCAGGGTCGCGACAGCGGCGTCGAGCATCTCGCCGTCCGGCGTGTCCTCGGCGGGCTCGACCCGGCCGATCGCGCCCAGTCGCGACCGCGTCCCGGGCGCCCGGGCCCGCAGCTCGTCGCGACGGTTATGGAAGGCCTCGACCACGGCTTCCATGACCATCCGGAAGCTCGGCATGCCGCGGCTCTCGTCCGGCGGGAAATAGGTGCCGCCGTAGAAGGGGACCCCGTCGGGATCGCAGAAGACCGTCATCGGCCAGCCGCCGTGGCCGCTCATCGCCTGCACCGCCTCCATGTAGAGGGCGTCGACGTCGGGGCGCTCCTCGCGGTCGACCTTGACGCTGACGAAGTGCTCGTTCATGTAGGCGGCGGTGTCGGGGTCCTCGAAGGACTCGCGCTCCATCACGTGGCACCAGTGGCAGGCCGAGTAGCCGACCGAGAGCAGGATCGGGCGGTCGAGCTCGCGGGCGCGGGCCAGCGCCTCCGGGCCCCACGGGTACCAGTCGACCGGGTTGTCGCGGTGCTGGAGCAGGTATGGACTGGTCTCCTGCGCCAGGCGGTTGGCCATACGGCCAGGGTACCCGCGAGGGGAGGAAGCCAACTATTGGGAGCCCCGACTCGCCGAAAGTGGGTCGCACTTCGAAAACCGCGCTCCAGCGGCGAGTTCGTTGAACGATCTAGCACTACATTCCGGAAGTGGCTGACGACCGACTTCTCGCCGAGGGCGGGCCGGCGATTGACGCCGTCCTCAAGAAGATGGAGCCCGATGACCGCCAGGTCGTCCTCGCCGCGCTGGAGCGCGCCGAACGCACCGAGGCCGAGCTTCGCTACCTGGCTGAGCACGACTCGCTGACCGGCCTGCTCGACCGGCGCCGCTTCCGCGCCGAGCTCGACCAGCACGTGTCCTTCACGGCCCGCTACGGCGGCCAGGGCGCGGTGATGATCATCGACATCGACGGGCTGAAGACCGTCAACGACACCTACGGCCACCACGCCGGCGACAGCCTGATCCGCCAGGTCGCCGGGACGATGCGCGAACGCGTCCGCACCACCGACATCGTCGCCCGGCTCTCCGGGGACGAGTTCGCGATCCTGATGCCGCAGACCGCCACCGACGGCGCCCTGCAGCTCGGCGAAGACCTGCGCGCCCAGGTCGCCGAGACGGCACGGCCGGCGCCCGACGCCGAGCCCGTCACGATCAGCGTCGGCATCACGATGTTCGGCGGGGTCGGGGACGTAGCCGCCGAGGCGGTCCTCGTCGCCGCCGACCAGGCGATGTACCGGGCCAAGGAGGAGGGCCGCAACCAGATCGCCCTCTTCCGCGACCCGCGCGAGCCGGGCCGCCAGCCGGAGCGCCGCCAGACCGCGGCGGCGCGAATCCGCGACGCGCTCACCCAGGACCGGCTCAGCCTGCAGAGCCAGCCGATCCTCGACCTCGAGTCGGGTGGGATCGAGCGCTACGAGCTGCTGCTGCGGATGACCAGCGAGGAGGGCGAGCTGCTGCCGGCGGCGAGCTTCATCGAGGCGGCGGAGCGCTCCGGAATGGTCCAGGAGCTCGACCGCTGGGTCGTCTCGCGCGCCCTGGAGCTGCTCGCCGAGCGCGAGCGCCAGGGGCGGCCGCTCTCGCTGCACGTCAACCTCTCGGGCGCCTCGCTGACCGACGTCTCGGTCCTCGAGTTCATCGAACGGCGGCTGGACGAAGCGGGGGCCGACCCGTCGCACTGCACCTTCGAGATCACCGAGACCGCCAACGTCTACGACTACGAGACGGCGGCCGGCTTCGCCGACCGGCTCACCGACGTCGGCTGCCAGGTCGCGATCGACGACTACGGCGCCGGTTTCGGCCCCTTCCACTACCTGAAGCGGATCCCCTTCGACCTGATCAAGATCGACGGCGCCTTCGTCCGCGACATGCCGCGCAGCGACGCCGACCAGCTGACCGTGAAGGCGATCGTCCAGATCGCCCGCGGCCTCGGCAAGGCGACGATCGCCGAGTTCGTCCAGGACGACAAGACCGCCCAGATGCTGCGCGAGTACGGCGTCGACATGGCCCAGGGCTTCCACCTGGGTCGCCCGATGGATCTCGACGAAGCGATGGCCGCGGCCTAGCTGCTGCTGGGCCGCGCGCGCAGCTCGGCGCGCCTCACCTTGCCGCTGTGGGTCTTCGGCAGCGACTCGGCGAACTCGACGAGGCGCGGGTACTTGTAGGGGGCGGTCTGGGCGCGGACGTGCTGCTGGAGCTCGCGGGCCAGGCCGTCGGAGGGGGCCGAGCCGTCCCTGAGGACGACGATGGCGCGGACGACGGAGCCGCGCTCGGGGTCTGGAGCGGCCACGGCAGCCGCCTCGGCGACCGCGGGGTGGGTGAGGAGGGCGGACTCGACCTCGAAGGGGCCGATCCGGTAGCCGGAGGAGAGGATCAGGTCGTCGGAGCGACCCTCGAACCAGAGGTAGCCGTCGGCGTCCTCGCGGACGCGGTCGCCGGTCGGCCACCACTCGCCGTCGAAAGGCTCGCCGTCGAGGTAGCGGGCGAAGAAGGTGGGGGAGGTGGCGGCGCGCAGCTGCAGTTCGCCGACCTCGCTGGCCCCGTCGCCGCTGCTGCCCCTTGCGACGCGGACCTCTACGCCCGGCAGCGGCCGGCCCATCGAGCCGTCGCGCGCCGGGTCGTCCTCGCCGGGACGCATCCCGGTCACCTGGCCGGTCTCGGTCTGCCCGTAGCCGTCGCCGATCGGCAGCCCCATCCGCTCGCGGAAGACGCGGATCGTCTCGGGCTCGATCGGCTCGCCGGCCGAGACGAGGCGGCGCAGGGAGGGGAGGGGGCGCAGCTCGGCGCGGCTGGCCAGCATCCGGTACTCGGTCGGCGCCTGGCAGAGGACGTTGACGCCGAGCTCGTCGATCAGGCGCAAGCGCTCCTCGGGGTCGAAGCGACCGTCGTGCAGGACGGCGACCGCGCCGCGCAGCCAGGGGGCGATGAAGGCGTTGCGGGTCGACTTCGACCAGCCGGGGGAGGCGGTGCACCAGGCGACGTCGCCCTCGCGCGCTCCGAACCAGTTCTTGGCCTGAGCGATCTGTCCGTGCAGGTAGTACTGCGGGTATAGGACACCGCGCGGCTCACCGGTCGTGCCCGAGGTGAAGACGATCGCCGCCGGGTCTTCGGGCCCTAGATCCTCGATCTCGGCCGGAGTCTCCTGGGCACGGTCCTCGTCGAGCACCCGCGCGACGTCGTCCATGTCCATGTAGGGGACGCCGTCCGGCAGCTCGCCGAGGTACCGGGCCTCGCCGACAGCCAGCTTCGGGTCCGCGCCCGCCACCCGCACCTCCAGGTCCTTCCGCCGCAGTTGCGGGTTGCAGGGCAGCGCCACGGCCCCCATCCGCCAGCAGGCGAGCAGGACCAGCACCCACTCGACCCGGCTCCCGACCAGGGTCATCACCACATCGCCCCGCTCGACCCCCCGCGCCGCAAACGCCCCCGACAAGCCCGCCGACCGGGCGAACAGCTCGCCGAAGTGATGAACCCGCTGGGCCCGCCGCCCCCCCTCGGCCGTCACCTCGATCAGCGCCGGGCGCGCCGCGGGAAACCCTTCAACCACGTTCTCGATGAAGTTCACAGGCCGCAGTCTGCCTCAGAGATCCGCTGCCCCCACTGTGCGTTCGCACTTTGTCGGCCTATGCGCGACAAACAGCGAACGCATCCGGAGCAGTGAAGAGGGGGGCGGGGGGTCTCTCCCGATGAGCCTATGAGCAACCGTCGGACCCTTCGACCACGATCGGCTGCGCAACGAGGCTCAGCGGGAGAGACCCCCCGCCCCCTTCCCCCTACCTCAGTTCAGACGAACTCTTCCCCAGCAGCTGCCGCGCCACGATCAGCAGCTGGATCTGCTGCGTGCCCTCGAAGATGTCGAGGATCTTGGAGTCGCGGGCCCACTTCTCGAGCAGGCCGTTCTCGTCGTAGCCGACGCTGCCGCAGAGCTCGACGCAGCCGAGGGTGACGTCGACGCAGGTGCGGCCAGCCTTCGCCTTGGCCATCGATGCCTGCAGCGAGTTCGGCTTCGAGTTGTCGGCCATCCAGGCGGCCTGCATGGTGAGCAGGCGGGCCGCCTCGTAGTCGGCTTCCATCTCCAGCAGCCGCGCGGCGGCGGCGTGCTGGCCGAACGCTGGCGCCGCGTCGTCGACCACGACGCCCGCCTTCTTGAGGCACTGGCGCGTCTCCTCCAGCGCCGCCCGGGTGACGCCGACCGCCATCGCGGCGACCAAAGGCCGCGTGTTGTCGAACGTCTGCATCGCGCCGCCGAAGCCCGCCTTCGTGTCGATGTCGGGGCTGCCCAGCAGCGCCTCTTTCGGCACCCGGCAGTCCTGCAGGGTGAAGTTGGCGGTGTCGGAGGCCCGGATCCCGAGCTTGTGCTCGAGCCGGTCGAGCTTGAGGCCGGGGTTGTCGCGCTCGACGATGAACGACTTGATCGCCGCCCGCCCTTTGGAGCGGTCGAGCGAGGCCCAGACGACGATCAGATCGGCCCGGTCGCCGGAGGTGACGAAGATCTTCTCGCCGTTGAGCACGTACTCGTCGCCGTCCAGCTCCGCGGTGGTGCGGATCGAGGCCGAGTCCGAGCCGGCCTCCGGCTCGGTGATCGCCATCGCCGCCCACTTGCCGCCGTAGCGCTCGAGCTGCTCCTCGGTCGCCACCGAGGCGATCGCCGAGTTGCCGAGGCCCTGACGCGGCATCGAGAGCAGCAGGCCGACGTCGCCCCAGCAGAGCTCGATGATGCCGAGCACGGTGGAGAGGTTGGAGCCGTTGCGGTTGCCGCCGTCGCCGTTGCTCGACTCGCGGCGCACGCCGGCGGCGCCGGCGCCGCCGATGTCGGAGCCCTCGTTCATGCCGTCGATCAGCGACGCCAGCATGTCGAGCTCTTTCGGGTACTCGTGCTCGGCCTCGTCGTACTTGCGGCTGATCGGCCGGAAGACCTCCGTCGCTACCTGGTTGGCCTGGCTGACCAGCGGTTTGAACTTCTTCGGTATCTCGAGGTTGATCATGTCGTGCTCTTTAGCTCGAAAGTTGGCAACCGTGTGGCCGCCTAGACGAGCAGGGCGCCCTCCATCACGCCCGCGGCTCGGAGGTCGCGGTACCAGCGCTCGACCGGGTGCTCCTTGACGAAGCCGTGGCCGCCGAGCAGCTGCACGCCGTCGGACCCGATCTTCATGCCCTTCGCTGCGCAGAGTCGCCGCGCCAGGGCGGCTTCGTGGCCGAACTTCTTGCCTTGGTCGGCGAGGCTCGCCGCCCGGTAGGTCGTCAACCGCATGCCCTCGGTCTCGATCCCGATGTCCGACACCGCGAAGGCGACGCCCTGGCGGTTGGAGATCGGCTCGCCGAACGCGGTCCGGTCGTTGACGTAGGGGATTACGTAGTCGAGGACCGCCTGCGAGGTGCCGACCGCCAGCGCGCACCAGGCGATGCGGGCGCGGTGGATGCACTCGACGTAGGCCTTGCGGTCGCCCTCGGCCATCAGCGCGCCCTCGGGGACGCGCACCTTCTCGAGGATCAGCTTGCCGGTGGCCGCGGGCCGCAGGCCCATCGCCGGCTCGGCTTCGACTGAGAGGCCTTTGGTCCCCGACTCGATCACGAACAGGGCGGGGCCGAGGTCCTCCGCGTCTGCCGCGACCACGAACAGCTCGCAGTCGGTGGCGCGGGCGACCAGTGCCTTTGCCCCGTCGAGCACCCACTCGCCGTTTTTGCGGCGCGCCTTGGTGCCGAGCTGGAGCGGGTCGAAGAGGGGCGTCGGCTCGAGGATCGCCAGCGCCGCGGCGGGAACGTCCTCGCCGGCGAAGGCCGGCAGGTAGGTCGCCTCCTGCTCGGCGGTGCCCCAGTGGCCGATCGCCGTGGCGACCGCGCCGGGGGCGAGCGCCGCGTAGGCGATCCCCATGTCGCCGTGGGCGAGCGCCTCGCCGATCAGCACGCTGCCGACCGCCGCCTGCTCGCCGACCACGCCGCCGAGCTCCTCGGGGATGCCGAGCGTGTTGATGCCGAGCTCGTTGGTCGCCGCCAGCAGCTCGGGCGGGGTGGAGGCGTCGGCGTCGGCCTTCTGGGCGGCCGGCCGCACTTTCTCGGCGGCGTATTCGCGCACCGCCTCCTGGAACATCTGCTGCTCGTCGTCGGGCGTGATGTCAAAGAGGCCCTTGGGCTTGCCGGGCTTCTGGCGCGCCGGTTTGCCGAGCTTCTGCGCGGCCTTGAAGGTGCGTCCCGCCGCCGTCGCGGAGCGGAAGCCCTGCTTGGTGCCCTGGAAGAGCGCCCGCTCGACCTGCTTGCGGACGCGGATGCGGTCGAGCAGGTCCGAGCCGGCGAGGCGGTTCAGCGCCCGCAGCCCGAAGCCCATGCTCCGCTCGGCGATCCCGCCGCCCTTGTCGTTGCCGTTCACTTGGATTTCCTCCCGGTCTTGGATTTCTGCTCGAGTGGCCGCGCGCGACCGTCGAGATGGGGGGTCTGTCGCTTCAGGTCCCGCACCGCGAAGCCGACCTCCTCGCCGCGCTGGGCGGTGAGAAGCTCGACGCGGGCGGGCAGGAAGATCGGCTTGCGGAAGCTCACCTCGACCTCGAAGGCGTCGGGGAGGAGGTTCTCGATCGCCGCCAGGCAGCGCGCCTTCGTCCACATGCCATGTGCGATGGCGCTCTTGAAGCCGAGCGGCTTGGCGGTCAAAGAGTGCATGTGGATCGGGTTGCGATCCCCCGACACCGCGCCGTAGCGCCGCCCGAGGTCGCCCCCCAGCCGCCACTCGGCGCTCGGCGTCAGGTCGCCTTGCGGCCGATGGGCCGATTTCCGCTCTTTATCAGCGGTTTTCGTCCCGTCGGCGCTCTTTTCCGAGCCGCCGCGGCGCAGCATCGTGCTGGTGCTCTCCCAGACCTTCTGGCGGCCGACCCGGACCTCGGTGACCAGCGAGAAGGTGCGGCCCTTGGGGTGCGGCTGGAGCTTGGTCGGCTTGACGCGCAGCTTCAGCTCCTCGCCGATCCCGATCGGCCGGTGCTGGGCGATCGTGTTCTCGACGTGGACGAGGCCGACCGCGCCGAACGGGAAGTTGCCGTCGGCCATCACCGCCATGTGGAGCGGGAAGGCGAGCATGTGCGGATAGGTCGGGGGCAGGTGGTCGCGCAGCGTGAAGCCGCAGACGCGGGCGTAGGCGGCCACCTGCTCGGGGTCGGCGACGACGCCGTCGAGGGTCAGCTCTATGTCCGGGATCTCCTTGCCGCGGCCGGGGACGAAGGGAAGGAGGGAGGCGCCCGGGATCATCGGCGCCGCCGCCTTCGCGTAGAGCGGCAGGATGCTGGGCGAGCTGTCGAGCGCCTTGGTCGCCATCGCCGTCAGGCCCCGAGCAGGCTCTGGCCGCAGACCCGGACCGTGTTGCCGTTGACGCCGGCCGAGGCGGGGCTGGCGAACCAGGCGATCGTCTCGGCGACGTCGACCGGCTTGCCGCCCTGGGACATCGAGTTCATGCGACGGCCGGCTTCGCGGATCGCGATCGGCATCGCGTCGGTCATCTGGGTCTCGATGAAGCCGGGCGCGACCGCGTTGATCGTCGCGCCGCGCTCCGCCAGCTCCGGCGCCATCGATTCGACCATCCCGATCACGCCGGCCTTCGAGGTGGCGTAGTTGGTCTGGCCGGAGTTGCCGGCGATGCCGCTCATCGAGGAGACGCAGACGATCCGCCCGTTCGGCTTCAGCAGATCGCGCTTCAGCAGCTCGTCGTTTATGCGCTCCTCGCTGGAGAGGTTGATCTCCAGCAGGACGCTCCAGCGGTCCTCGGGCATCTTGGCGATCGTGCGGTCTTTGGTGACGCCGGCGTTGTGGACGACGACGTCGACGCCGTCGCCGAGCGCGTCGGCGATCCGCTTGGGGGCGTCGTCCTCGGTGATGTCGAGCTCGATCGTCTGCGCGTTGAGGCGCCCGGCGACCTCCTGCAGCTCCTCGGAGAGCGCCGGCACGTCGAGCAGCACCAGGTCGGCGCCGTCGCGGTGCAGCGTCTCGGCGATCGCCCGGCCGATGCCGCGCGAGGCGCCGGTTACGAGCGCGGTGCGCCCGGCCAGCGGCCGCTCCCAGTCGACCTTGCCGGCTTTGGCGACCGCTTTGTCGACGCGAATGACCTGGCCGGAGACGTAGGCCGATTTGGGGGAGAGCAGGAAGCGCAGGGTCGAGTCGACCTCTTTCTCGGCGCCCTTCGCCACGTAGACCAGCTGCACGGCGATGCCGCGCCCGATCTCCTTGGCAAGCGAGCGGGTGAAGCCCTCGAGCGCCCGTTGCGCGGTCGCCTCGCGGGCCGGCAGGCCCCGCGGCGGCGTGCCGAGCACGACGACCCGGCCCGAGCGCTCGACGCGGCGCACGTTGGGGTGGAAGAAGCGCTGCAGCTCGACCAGCTCGGTCGAGTCCTTGATCCCGGTCGCGTCGAAGACGACCGCCTTGGCCTTGCCGTCGCCGTTGGCCGTCTCGGCGCCGATCTCGCCGATCAGCTTCTCGACCTGTTTGGCGAGCCGGCCGCCGGGGGCGGCGCCGCTCAGGACCGGGCCGGAGACGGCCGGCGCGCCGGGCTCGTAGCGCTCGAGCTTCGGCGGCTGGGGGAGGCCGAGGCGGGGGGCGATCAGGCGCCCGGGGGGCGAATTGACTACCTGCGAGTAGAGATCGGTGCTCATTTCTTGCCCTTTCCTCCTGCGCCGTTGGAGCCGTTGGCGCTTTCGAGCACGGCGACGACGCCCTGGCCGGCGGCCGCGCAGATGCTGATTACGCCCTTGCCCGAGCCGCGCTCGTGCAGGGCCCTGGCGAGGCTTGCCACGATCCGGCCGCCGGTCGCCGCGAACGGGTGCCCGGCGGCGAGCGAGCCGCCGTTGACGTTGAGCTTGTCGCGGTCGATCGAGCCGAGCGGCGCTTTGCGGCCGAGCCGCTCCTTGCAGAAGTCGGCGTCCTCCCAGGCGCGCAGGGTGCAGAGCACCTGGGCGGCGAAGGCCTCGTGGATCTCATAGAGGTCGAAGTCCTGAAGTTTCAGGCCGTTGCGGTCGAGCATGCGGGGCATCGCATAGGCAGGCGCCATCAGCAGGCCCTCGCGCTTGTGGACGTGGTCGACCGCCGCCGTCTCGCCGTCGGCGAAGTAGGCGAGGATCGGCAGGCCGCGCTCCTTGGCCCAGTCCTCGCTGGCGAGGAGCACCGCCGAGGCGCCGTCGCTGAGCGGGGTCGAGTTGGCGGCGGTCATCGTGCCGTCCTCGCCGCCGAAGACCGGCTTCAGCTTGGCCAGCTTCTCCGGGGTCGAGCCGGGGCGCAGGTTCTGGTCGCGCTCGAGGCCGAGGTAGGGGTTGACGAGGTCGTCCATGAAGCCGCGCTCGTAGGCGGCGGCGAGGTTGTCGTGGCTGCGGATCGTCAGCTCGTCCTGCTCCTCGCGGCCGACGCCCCATTCGGTCGCCATCACCGCGCAGTGCTCGCCCATCGAGAGGCCGGTGCGCGGCTCCTCGTTGCGGGGGATCGCCGGCACGACGTGGGTGGGGCGGACCCGGGTCAGCTGCTTGAGGCGGCCGACCGTCGACTTCTCGCGGTTGGCGTCGAGCAGGATCTCGCGCAGGTCTTCGTTGACGCCGATCGGCGCGTCGGAGGTGGTGTCGACGCCGCAGGCGATGCCGGAGTCGATCTGGCCGAGGGCGATCTTGTTGGCGATCAGGATCGTCGTCTCCAGCCCGGTCCCGCAGGCCTGCTGGACGTCGTAGGCGGGGGTCTCCGGCGCGATCCGCGTGCCGAGCACGCTCTCGCGGGTCAGGTCGCGGTCGCGCGAGTGCTTGAGGACGGCGCCGCCGGCAACCTCGCCGAGCCGCTCGCCCTCGAGGTCGAAGCGGTCGACCAGCCCGTCGAGGGCGGCGGTGAGCATGTCCTGGTTGGAGGCGCGCGAGTAGACGGAGTTGGAGCGCGCGAACGGAATCCGGTTGCCGCCGACCACGGCGACGCGGCGCGGGCTATCGATCAACGTCGATCACCTTTCGGGGTCTGGGAGATGTGGGATTCGCGTGCAAGGGCGCACCAGCGCCTCTCGCCGCTACAAGGATCGGTGGAAGATTACCGAGACACCGATCGATGTCAAGGTCAGTGTGACCGGTCGCACGTTCAGCTAAACAATGATTTGAATACCGCCTTGTTTCTCATGCCGAGAGAGGGTAGGGTCGCGGCCGAAGCCGCCATAGAGGCGCGTGGCGGCTCCAGCGATCCTCGAAGGCTGAGGAGGTGAGTAAATGACGTTCAAGGGAGCGGGTTCAACCATTCCGATGATGTCGATCACCAAGGGGTACTAGTGCCGATCGGCGCTCCCCACAGACATCGATTCCCTCGGCCATGGCGATGGCCCCGGTCGTCGCCTAGCCGGGGGATACGCACGACATGACCGATTCCGAGCAGCTTCGACCGCTTCGGCGCCCTAGGCTCAAGCGAACGATCGAGGCCGTAGAGGCACCCAACGGCGACGTCCATCTGATGCGCTCGTGGGCGGAGGACATAACGGTGCCGAACCCCAGCGACAGCGAGCGCAGGCTGCTGGACGCACTCGACGGCAGCCGCTCCGCCGAAGAGCTGGAGGGGGAGTTTGGAGCCGACAAGGTGCGTGGCGCCCTCCGGCAGATGAGCGAGCTCTCTCTCGTCGAGGACGCCGCGGACGAAGACGCGATCCCGGCGAGGGACAAAGAGCGGCTCGACAGGCAGCTGAGGTACTTCAGCGACGTGACGACGCGGGGCGGCCCTTCACCCGCCGAATGCCAAGAGCGGCTGCGGGAGGCCGTCGTCGCGGTGCTCGGGGTAGGCGGGCTGGGTGGAAGGATCGCCTATGAGCTGGCTGCCTGCGGGGTCGGCGAAATCCGTCTGGTCGACGGCGACAGGGTGGAGATGAGCAACCTCAATCGACAGATCCAGTACGTCGAGGCTGACATCGGCTCCTCGAAGGCCGAGGTCATGGCCGAACGACTGCGCGCCTTCAATTCCAGCATTCGCGTGACCGCGAGCTGCGAGAGGATCGAAAGCCAAGCCGAGCTCGCCGCGTTCATCGAGGGGGCCACCTTGGTCGTCGGCTCAGCCGATTGGCCGCCGTACGCGATCGAGGGCTGGTGCAACGCCGCCTGCTTCGAGGCGGGCATTCCGTACATCGCCATGAGCCAGATGCCGCCGCTGATACGCATCGGGCCTCTCTACGTCCCCGGTCGAACCGGGTGCTTCGAGTGCCTGACCATGCGCTTCCGGCGCGACTATCCGCTGTTCGACGTGGTGGTCGACCAGCGGCGGGGCGTCGAGTCGCCGGCCGTGACGCTCGGTCCGGCTTCGGGCGCCATCGGAGGGCTCGTCGGGATGGAAGTGCTGCACTTCCTCACCGGAGCGGTCGAGCCCGCTTGCCTGGGGGCGGGGCTGAGCCTCGACTTTCGCACCATGACCTTCGAGCGGGAGCCTGTCGTCCGAGAAGCCGACTGCCCGGTCTGCGGGTCCCTCTAGCCGATGACCGAGGACACGGTCTCCGAGGACACGGTCTCCGCGGCCCTGGAGGCGTACGAGTCGCTCGCCTCGGTGTACGACGACTTCAACCACCAAAACGACTATGAGGCGTGGATCGGCGCGGTGCTCCTCCCGAGGCTCCGCGGTTACGGCCTCGAAGGTCCCGGCGCGGCGCTCGACGTCGGATGCGGCACCGGCAAAGCGTTTCCGCCTCTGCTCGAGCGAGGCTGGGACGTCAGCGGATGCGACATCTCGCCGGCGATGGTGGACATCGCCAGGGAGCGCTTCGGCAGCCAGGTGCGGCTGAGCGTCGCCGACATGCGCAGCTTGCCGACCCTCGGCAGCTTCGACCTCGTCCTCGCGATCAACGACGCCGTGAGCCACCTGCTGACCGGTCGCGACCTCCGCGAGGCGATGGCCTGCTTCGCAAAGAACCTGTCGCCTGGCGGGCTGCTCGTCTTCGATTGCAACACGAGGACGCTCTTCCGCGGACTGTTCGACGCTGCCGAGAGGCGCGTCGTCGAGCACGGTGGCAGACGCTGGACCTGGCAGGGAATGGGCGAAGGCGATCGGATCGCGGAAACGTTCAGCGCGCGGATCTCAGGCGATTCGATCGCCCCGACGACGATCGTCCAGCGCCACTTCTCGCAGCCCGAGGTCGAAAGGGCACTCGAGGCGACCGGCCTCCGCTGTCGAGGTGTCCTCGGCCAGCGTGAGGCCGACGGAGGGGTGGTGATCTGCGAGCATCCGGACGAGGAGCGGGACGGCAAGTTCGTCTACATCGCCTCTCGCGGGCGCGGCTAGGAGCCCGGCTCGGTAGCGGGGCGCGGCTCGGCTGGGCTCGGGCCCTCCCCCTCGGAGAACCCATAGCGCTCCTGGAGCCGGCGCAGGGGACGCGGCGCCCACCAGTTCCACTCGCCGAAGAGGCGCATCAGGGAGGGGACGAGCAGGGCACGGACGACCGTCGCGTCGAGGAGCACGCCGACCGCCATGCCGATCGCGATCTGCTTGACGAAGAAGACCGAGCTGACCCCGAAGGCGAGGAAGACGACCGCGATCGCCAGGGCGGCGGCGGTGATCACGCGGCCGGTGCGGCCGATCCCGGTCGCGACCGCCTCCTCGTTGGAGTCGCCGCAGTCGCGCCGCTCTTTGATCCGCGCCATCACCAGCACCGCGTAGTCGGTGGCGAGCCCGAAGATGACCGCGAAGAGGAAGACGAGGCTGGTCACCTCGATCGCCGACGGGCCGTTGTAGTCGAGCGGTCCCTTCAGCCAGCCCTCCTGGAAGGCGAGGACGAGGAGGCCGAGGGTCGCGCCCAGCGTCAGCGCGTTCATGACCAGCGTCTTCAGCGGCAGCAGGACAGAGCCCGTCAGCAGGAAGAGGACGACCAGGGTGGTGAGGGCGATGATCGCGACGACCGTCGGCGCGTGGTCGGCGAGGCTCTGCTTCTGGTCGATGAAGCGGGCGGTGTTGCCCGAGACGAGCACCGCGGCGCCGCTCGCCGGCGCCAGCTCGCGGATCGCGTTCACCGAGTCCTGCGAGGCGCCGTCGAGCGCCGGCCCGGCGAGCGCGAAGTTGGCGTAGGCGACGTCACTGGACGCGGCGGCGAACGGGCTGCCACCGGTGACGCCGGGCACGGCTTCGACCCCCTCGCGGAAGGCGGCGAGCTGGCGGCGGCCCGTCGTGCCGTCGACGGCGACGGTAACGGCCTCCGAGACGTCGCGCGGGTAGTGGGCTTCGACGTAGCGGTAGGCGTCGTAGGAGGGCTGGCCGGGCGGCACCGCTTCGGCGCTCGGCCCGGTCAGCGTCGTCCAGAGCAGCGGCGCCGCCGCGGCGAGCATCAGCGCCGAGCTGGCCAGCGCCGTCGCGACGGGCCGCCGCATGACCCCGCGCGCCATCCGGTACCACCCGTCTGAGGTATCGGAGACGGCGGGGCCGCGGCGGATCGAGAGGGCGTCGATGCGGGTCCCGAGCAGAGCCAGGATCGAGGGCACGACGAGGAGCGCGATCAGCGCCGAGAGCAGCGCCACCGCGGTCCCGGCGACGGCCATCGAGTAGAGGAAGCGCTGCGGCATGACGATCAGCGCCGCCATCGCCGCCGCCACCGTCAGCCCCGAGAAGAGCGCGGTGCGCCCGGCCGTGCGCACGGTGCGAACGTGGGCCTCGCGGCTGTGGCCGTGGGCGGCCAGCTCCTCGCGGTAGCGCGAGACGAGCAGCAGCGCGTAGTCGACCGCCAGGCCGAGGCTGAGGCCGGTGGCGATGTTGAGGGCGAAGAGGGAGGTGTCGGTGAAGCCGGCCATGATCCGCAGCACGAGCAGCGTGCCGACGATCGAGACCACGCCGATCAGGAGCGGGATCGCCGCCGCGACGACGCCGCGGAAGACGAAGAGCAGGAGCAGCGCCAGCACCGGGAAGGCGATCAGCTCCGACTTGGTCAGGTCCTCGCGGGTCTGGTCGTTGGTCTCGTTGAAGCCGGGGGCGAAGCCACCCATCGCGACGTCGAGGCTGCTGCGCTCGGCGATCGGGGCGACCTTTTCGGCGACGAGGCCGCCGGTGTCCTCGATGTCGGCGGTGTCGAGGTGGGCGGAGACGACGAGCGAGCGACCGTCGGCGGCGATCAGCCGCTTGGCAGTCGGGTCGCGCAGCGGGTTGGTGACGCGCCCGATGTCCTCGACCGCGGCGACCTGGCGGCTGAGCGCGGCGACCTCGCGCCGCACGGCCGGGCTCGAGGCGTCGAGGCTGCCGCCGCCGGGGTTGCGGACGACCAGCACGATCGCCGGATTGGGGTCGAAGCCGAGCCGGTCGGTCAGGAGCGCCGTCGCCCGCTCGCTCTCCGAGGCGCTGTCGGTGAATCCGGCCGCCTTCAGGTGGCTCTCGACGTCTTTGCCGATCGCGCCCGCGACGAGGACGAAGGCCGCGACCACGGCGAGGACCAGCTTTGGGCGCTTCCAGGTGAGATCGGCGATGCGGGTCATCGGGGCCTCCAACGCGTTGGGCGGGCAGGGTGTGAGATCGGGGCGACTGTACCAGGATTCAAAGCACTTGCTTTGTATTCCAAAGCAAGTTGCTAGCCTGTGAGCTGTGTCACGCCGCGCCTACGACCAGGCCTGCTCCCTAGCGACCGCGCTGGATCACGTCGGCGAGCGCTGGACGCTGCTGATCGTCCGCGAGCTGTCGCTGGGACCGCTGCGCTTCTCGGAGCTCGCGCGCTCGGTCGGCGGCGCGCCGACCGACGTGCTGACGAGACGGCTGCGCGATCTCGAGGACAATGGCGTCGTCGCGCGGCGCGAGCTCCAGGTTCCCGTGGCCGCGACCGTCTACGAGCTGACCGAGCTGGGCCGGGGCCTCGAGCGGCCGATGTTCGAGCTGGCCCGATGGGGGATGAGCCTGCAGCGCGCCGACGAGGTCGTCGACCTGGCGCCTTCCTCACTGCCCAACGCGATGCGCGTGGTGCTCCAGCCGCCTCCCGAGGCCTCGTTCGTGATCGGCCTCCGGACCGGCGCCCACGACTTCTCATTGCGCGCGAGCGATGGCTGGATCGAGGCTTCGCGCGGCGCCGCCGATGACGCCGACCTGGTTCTGGCCGGGGCGCCGGTCGCGGTCCTCGCCGCGGTCGTGGTCGGGGGGGACGCCGAGCACGCGGTCGAGATCGAGGGCGAGCGGGCGCTGCTCGAGGATCTGCGGGCGATGGCGGTCCTGCCCGACCGCCTGCGCGACGAGGCCCGCGAGCTGGTCGCGGCTGGCGTGCTCGACCGGCCCGCTGCTGTCGCTTAGGTGATCCGCGCTCCGTTATGGGTCTATAGGAACCAAAACGGAGCACGCGTCCCTCAGTCGTCTCGCCACACGGCGTAGACGACGACCGGCTCGCCGAGCAGCTCGTCGTCGCGCACCGGGCTCAGATGGAGTCGCTCGGCGACCGCGATCGAGCGTCTGTTGTCGCGGTTGATCATCGCCGTCACGTATGGAAGGCCGAGCTCGGAGAAGGCCCACTCGACGCAGGCCCCGCCGGCCTCCGTGGCGTAGCCGTGGTCCCAGGCCTCGCGCCGCAGCGCCCAGCCGAGCTCGGTCTCGTCGAACTGCGGCCAGTATTTGAGCCCGGCCCGGCCGAGGAACTCGCCGCTCTCCCTGTCGAGCACCGCCAGCATCCCGTGCCCCCGCTCGCGCCATTCGACCGCGTCCCTGCGCAGCCGCTCCTCGGCTTCGCCGCGATCGAGCGCCCGGATGAAGCGCGTCACCTCGGGTTCGGAGTGCAGTGCGACGAAGTCGTCGAGGTCCTCGTCCGAGAACCGGCGCAGCAGCAGCCGATCGGTTTCGATCAGGACAGCTCGGTGCCGTCGTAGAGCTTCTTGACGTGCACGGTGCCCGGCGGCGAGGCCTCGATGCAGAGGCGGCACAGCACGCACTCGTCGACGTTGCGGTCGACGATCTCGACCCGGCCGCCCGCGTCCTTGTAGATGTCGACGGGGCAGACTTCCTCGAGCTTGGCGGCCAGCGCCGCGTCGCCCGCGACCGACTCCTCCACCTCGACGTCGATGAAGACCTTGTGCCGCTCGCTCATGCCGCGACCCCCAGCTTCTCCTTGACCGCGTCCGGGATCTCGTCGATCCGCTCGACGACCCGGATGCCGGCCGCTTCGAGCCGGGCGATCTTCTCGGTCGCGGTGTCCTCCTTGCCCTCGACGATCGTCCCGGCGTGGCCGAAGCTCATGCCCTTCATCTCCTCGTCGTCCATGAACTTGCCGGCCATGAAGGCGACGATCGGCAGGCGCGAGTCGTTCTCCTTGACCCACTCGGAGAGCTGCGCCTCCATGCGGCCGCCCGGCTCGGTGTAGATGACGATCGCCTGGGTCTGCTCGTCGGCCTCGAAGTAGGGCATCAGCTCGGCGTAGGTCGAGCCGATGATCGCGTCGCCGCCGATCGAGATCGCGGTCGAGACGCCGAGGCCGGCCTGGGTGAGCGAGGAGGAGATCTCGGTGGTCATCCCGCCCGAGCGGCTCATCACGCCGACCGGGCCGGGCGCGTAGGCCTTGGCGGCGTCTTTGGCGGGGCCGCCGATGCCGCCCATCTTGCAGACCTCCGGGACGATCAGGCCGAGGCAGTTGGGGCCGATGATCCGCGCCCCGCGCATCTCGGCCAGCTCGACCATCTGGGCGACGTCGCGGCGCGGCACGCGCTCGGTGACGATCACGATCAGCTCGATCCCGTTCTCGATCGCCTCCAGCACCGCGTCCTTGGTGAAGGCGGGGGGGACGGTGACGACCGAGCCGTCGATCGGCCCGCCGTAGTGCTCGACGGCCTGCGCGACCGTGTCGAAGACCGGCACGCCGTGGACCTCGCGGCCCTTGCGCCCCGGCGTGACGCCGCCGACCACCTTGGAGCCGTAGTCGAGGCACTCCTTGGTCAGGTTGACCGCCTCGCGCCCGGTGATGCCCTGGACGATGAAGGTCGTGTCCTTGCTCAGCAGGATGCTCACGCGGGCGCTCCCTGGATCTTGGCGACGGCGCGACCGGCGGCCTCCCACATCGAGACGGAGCGGTCGCAGTACTCGACCCCGTAGGCGTCGAGGATCTTGAAGCCCTCGTCCTCCCAGGCGCCCGGGATGCGGAAGATCGCGATCGTCTCGGCGGGGTCCTTGCCCAATTCCAGGCACGCCTTGATCACGCCGCGGGCGACGATGTCGACGCGGGTGTTGGAGACGATCGACATCATCACGGCGATCTTCTCGACCCCGTCCTTCTCGAGCACCTGCTTGGCCAGGCCGCAGGCCTTGGCGACCGAGGGGTTGCCGCCGATCTCGGAGTAGTTGGCCGGCTTGCCGCCCTGGCTGCGGACCGCGTCGGTGAGGGTGAGCGAGCCACCGCCGGCGCCGATCACGAGGCCGAGGTTGCCGGTGAAGCCATGGTCCTTGCCCTGGATCACGCCGCGATGGTCGGCGGCGTCGATCGCGGCGACGTTGCGCTCGAAGTTGGAGGGCTCGTAGGTCTCGCGCGTGTCCTCCTCGGCGATCTCGAGGTGCTCCCGCAGCAGCTTTTTTTGACGACCTACTGCCTCGTTCTCCATCTCCATGTGGGCGTCGAGGGCGACGAAGCTGCCGTCGGTCAGCTCGGCGAGCGGGTTGATCTCGGCCAGCGTCATGTCGTTGTCGCGGAAGAGGCGGGCGAGGCGGGCGAGGACCGGCGTGGCGCGGGTCAGCTGGCGGCCGCTGACGCCGCTGCCGGCGACCACCTGCTTGGCCTCGAAGTCGGCGATCGGGAAGAGGTTGGAGAGGTGGCCGCGGCCGACGTGGGCGGGGTGCTGCTCGGCGACCTCCTCGATGTCGATGCCGCCCATGTCGCTGAACAGCATCAGCGGCCGCTTCGCGGTGCCGTCCCAGACGACGCCGGCGTAGTACTCCTGCTTGACCTCGGCTTTCGGGTCGACGAGCACCCCGCGCGGCATGTGGCCGTTGATCTCCAGCTTCAGGATCGCCTCGGCGTGCTCGGCGGCCTCCTCGGGCGTGTCGGCGAACTTGACGCCGCCCGCCTTCATGCGGCCGCCGGTCAGCACCTGGGACTTGATCACGACCGGGCCGCCGATCTCCTCGGCGGTCTTGCGCGCCTCCTCGGCGCTCTGGCAGAAGCCGTACCTGGTGACGGGAATCCCCGCCAGCTCGACGATCTTGCGTGCCTCGTACTCGTAGAAGCGCATCGCGGCGCGGAACCCTATCCAACCCGGCGCGGAATAACGGCGCCCGGCCGCTACCGCCGCCTCAGCCACTCAGCGAAGAGTGGATCGAGCAGGTACGGCTTCCCATCGCCGCTGCGCCCGACGTGGCGCTGGTCGTCTGCCAACCGTTCGAGTGCGTCCTGGAGGGTCGAGCGGGGGACTCGATGCTCGCGGGCAACGATGCTCCCGGATGGAGCTTGGCCGTCGCTGAGCGCCAGCAGCACCAAGCGCTCGTTCCGGTCGAGGCTGTCCCAGACCGCCTGCTGGGCATCGTGCGTCTCTTCGAGGGCAAGTTCGACGGCCGCGGCAGAGAGATCCTCCGGTGGCTCTGGCCGCTCGAGCAGGTTGTAGAGGTGATGGGCGAGCAGCATGGTCCGCTGAGGGTGGCCAGCCGTGAAGGCCAGCACCTCCTCGACGGCAGCTCCAGGATCGAGGTCGTCAAGGGAGAAGATCGCCTCGATGTCGCTGGCGGCCTCCGCGATTGGAAGCAAGGGGAGGTCCAGCGGTCGGGCTTGACCGTAGAAGGGGCGCTCCTGATTGGAGAAGAGCGCCTGCATCAAGGTGGGCTGGCTTCCCGCGAATACGTACGCCGCGGCTTCGCCGTGGTGCTGGATCACGGAGCGCAGCAGGCCGTCCAGGGCATCGTCCGCCACCAGCAGGTCTTGGAACTCGTCAAGACAGACGACCGTAAGTTCGCCGTCGGCAAGGTGCAGCGTTCGGGGCACGTCCAGCAGCTCGAGGAGCGCAGTGCGTGCTTCGTCCGCGGCTGGGCGCGGTGCTCCCGGAGCCATGGTCAGGCCGACCCCCCCGGGCGCCACGGTGACCCCGAGGCGCGCGGCCCAGCGGCGAACGCGACGCTCGGGATCCGCGGGCAACACGCTGTAGGCACGCACGATGCGTGCTGCTACGTCTCCCAACGTCGCGACCTTCGAAAGGTCGACACGGACCGCCCGATGACCGGTGTCGCGCATCGCGAGGACGTGAGCGTCAAGCAAACTGCTCTTGCCGAACCGACGCGGCGCGGCTAGGCGAATCGCAATTCGATCGCCAGCCGCCCGCTGAAGCGCGTCAAGCTCAGCCCGGCGATCGATCAGGCGCTCGGGCGCGACGGGCCCCTGGTAGTTGAACGGATTCACCGTACATCAATGTACGGGATAACCGTACAAATGGTAGGGAGATCCTTACAGCCGCACCAGGTGCGCCGCGTCGATCCCCCGCGTGACGCCGCGGAAGTCGACGACGAGCGGGGCGCGGGTGGCGACCATCTCGTAGTCGACCTCGGGGTGGGCGGTGACGATCGCCACCGCGTCGGCGCCGGCGAGGCCGTCGTCGAGCTCGACCGAGCGCAGGTCGCGGCTGGCCAGCTCGGGCGCGTGGGGGTCGTGGTAGGAGACGTCGCCGCCCAGCTCCTGCAGGAGGTCGATCAGCTTCAGTGCCGGCGACTCGCGGGTGTCGCCGATCCCGGCCTTGTAGCTGACGCCGAGCAGCAGGATGCTCGACCCCTTGACCGGCTTGCCGACGTCGTTGAGGGCGCGCTGGATCCGTTCCGCGCAGAAGGCGGGCTGCGCCTGGTTGACCTTGCCGGCGAGCTCGATGAACTCGGGGTAGAAGTCTCGCTCGCGTGCCTTGAAGGCGAGGTAGAAGGGGTCGACCGGCAGGCAGTGGCCGCCCATCCCGGGCCCGGGGTCGAAGCGCATGAAGCCAAACGGCTTGGTCGCCGCCGCGTCGATCACCTCCCAGACGTCGATCCCGAGCCGGTCGCAGAGCTGCGCCAGTTCGTTGACGAGGGCGATGTTGACCGAGCGGAAGATGTTCTCCAGGAGCTTCGAGAGCTCGGCGGTCTCCGGGGTGCTGAGGACGACGACCTGGTCGCAGATCTCCGCGTAGAGCTGGCGCGCCCGCTCCGTGCAGGCGTCGGTGATGCCGCCGACCAGCTTCGGCGTCGTCTTGACGGTGTAGTCGGTGCGGCCGGGGTCGATCCGCTCCGGCGAGAAGGCGAGGTGGAAGTCGCGGCCGGCGGCGAGGCCGGACTCCTCGAGGATCGGCAGCAGCCGCTCGCGCGTGGTGCCGGGGTAAGTGGTCGACTCGAGCACGACGAGCTGCCCGGCGCGCAGCTCGCGCGAGAGCGCGGTGGCCGAGTCGAGCAGGTAGGTGAGGTCGGGTTCGCGCGAGCTGGTCAGCGGCGTCGGCACGCAGACGATCACCGCGTCGCAGGCCGCCAGGTCGGCGTGGCGCGAGGTAGCCGTCAACCGCTCGCGCAGCGGCGCCAGGGCGGCGTCGGGGACGTCCTCGACGTAGCTGCGACCCTCGTTCAGCGCCTCGACCTTGCGCGCGTCGGTGTCGAGCCCGACGATCTCGTGTCCCGCCTCGGCGAAGGCGACCGCGAGGGGGAGCCCCACGTAGCCGAGGCCGACGATTCCGATCTTCATCGCCGGCAGTCTAGATACGACGACGGTTGCGCTCGCACGCGGCTAGCCGGTGGGCGTTACCGCCCCGAACGGCGGCTGGCGAAAGTCGGGGACTGGGCGCATCGAGAAGGGCAGCGAGCTCTCGTGCCCGTAATGGGCCCGGGCGGCACCGTGCTTGCCCTCCCCATAGCGGGTGTGAGCGATGCCATGGAAGATCCCGGCGCCATTCGCCCGTACCGTCGAGACGGCGCGCCAGCGTCCCTTCTCACGCACCTGGATCGTGACCCTGCCGGCGCGCGTGCTCGGTGTGCGGCCCCAGAAGTGGAGGCCGTCCCGGCGCGGATAGGCGACGAACGGGAAGCGGAAGGCGTAGAGGACCTCCTTGGGCTGGTCCTGTGCGACCGTCGGTCCCCGGAAGTAGAGGCCCGACTCCGGCGACTCGTAGGACGGCAGCCCCTCGTCCGGCGCGAAGTCGCGCAGGCTGAACCAGAAGAAGGTGTCGACTCCGGCGCTCCAGGCGCCGAACAGCGCCTCGGCGGTCCAGCGCGTCAGGATCCGCATCGGCAGCCCGCCGGGGTCCGGCGGGTTGGAGTCCCAGGAGAGCTCGGTGACCCAGAGGGGCGTTCGAGCCGACGAGTTCTTGATGCGCCCGGCGCGGTCGGCATTGCGCAGCAGCTCGACCAGCTCGGGCAGGTCGCCGAGCTGGACGTCGTTCGGGCCGCCTTCGTGGGTGGGGCCGCCAGTCGTGTACGGGTGGACGTCGTAGATGTCGAAGTGGACACCGCCGTCGCAGTCGCCCGGCGCGGGCCGGCGGTTGTCGCGCATGCAGAGCAGTTCCCGGGTGAAGCGCTGCGGCCCGATCGTGTAGCCCGGCACGGCGATCGGCCCGAGCCCGGCGGCGATCACCTGGTTGTCCGGATTGACCGCCTTGATGGCGAAGTAGAAGCTGTTGATCAGCTCCCGGTAGATCTCGGCCGAAACCGCCGCCGGTCCTTCGAACTGGGGCTTGAAGAAGAGGCTGAGGTTGGGCTCGTTCAGGCCCTGCCAGTAGCGCACCCGCGGCAGGCCCGGGATGCTGCCGCTGTAGCGGTACGCCGCCGCGGTCGCGAAGGTGGCGAGCGCGGCCGGGTCCGGCTTGCAGGGAACGTCGGAGGAGTTGGTGTGGCAGCGGCTGGCCCAGATCGGCGCTCCGCGGATCTGCAGGACCGGGGTCAGCCCAGCCGCCACGGCACGGGTGACCCAGGTGTCGTACATCGCCCAGCGGTAGTTGGGATCCCACGGGCTCTCCGGATGCCAGGAAGCCGGTTGCTGGCGCGGTGCCACGAAGCCCCAGCGGAGGGGGGTGAGGACAAATTTGGCCCCCGCGCGGCGCACGTTTTCGAAGGCGGCCGGCTCGGCGTCCTCGATGTAGACGTAGGAGACGCCGGTGTGGAGCTGACTTGGGGCGGCGCGCGCCGCGGGGGCCAGTGCCAGCAGGCCGGCGACGAGGAGAACGGCGAGGCGGATCACGGAGTGGGACAGGCCTAGGAGACCTGGTGGCGGCGGTGCCTCCAGGCGTAGAGCAGCGCCCAGAGGACGGCGGCCAGGATCATCAGCGGCAGGACGATGCCGAGCCCGTCCGAGGAGGAGGAGCCGGTCGCCTCGCCGACCACCTCGCTGAAGGCGGAGGACCCCTCCGCGTCGGAGCGCGCCGGGTCGCTCGCAGCGCCACCATCCCCGGGATTCGCCTGCCCGTTCCCCTTCGGGGCCCCGGATCGGGCATCCGCGGGAGTGCCGTCGGTCGAGCTCCCCTGTCCGCCGCCACCGTTCGCCGAAGCGGAGGTCGCCGGGGCGGTCTCGGTGGCGAGCTCGGCCACCGCCTGCCCGTCGCTGCCGTGCTGCTCGAGGCGCTTGGAGTTGCGCGAGCCGAGCACCTCCTTCGGGGAGCGCTCCTTCTGCTGTCCGCCCGAGCCCTTCGGCGCGTGGATCGTCTTGTTGCCGCGCGTCGTCGGGTATGACTCGGTGTACTGGTTGACGGCCGAGTTGCCGGGCGGGACCAGGGATCCTTCTTCTTCGCCGAAGGCGGGCGATGCCACGCCGAGCGCCAGCAGGGCGACCGCGAGCGCGATCGGCTTTTTCAGGTTCGTCCGGAGCAAGCTCATAGCATAGAACCGGATGGAAGCGACTTCGATGCGGTGGCCCGCCGCGGGCGCGGACTTGTCGCGCGGACCCGACTGGGCAGGCGTAGCCGCCTGGCTGCTCGGCTTCGCGCTCGTCGCCTATCTCGGTCTCGAAGGGGGCGGCTACGACGCCGTCGTCCACGACCAGGTCGGGGTCGCCGTCTGGTGGGTGCTGCTGCTCGGCGTCGCGGTCGGGGCGCTGCCACGCTTCAGGCCGAGGCCGCTCGCCTGGGTCGCGCTCGGCCTGCTCGCCGCGTTCGTCGCCTGGACGGCGCTGAGCATGACCTGGACCGAGAGCGGCGAGAGGACCTTCGCCGAACTGGCCCGTGTCGTCGGCTATCTCGGTGTCCTGGCCCTCGCCCTGGGCGTGGGGGGGCGGGACGGCGCTCGCGCCCTGCTCGGCGGCGTGGCGGCCGGCATCGTCCTCGTCGCCGCGGTGGCGTTGCTCTCCCGGCTGCACCCCGACTGGTTCCCGGCCGCCGACCAGACTGCCGCCTTCCTGACCAGCAACCGCGAACGGCTCTCCTACCCGCTCAACTACTGGAACGGCCTCGGCGCGCTGATCGCGATCGGCCTGCCGCTCGTCCTCCAGCTGGCCGCTGACGCCAGGACGCTCCTGGTGCGCGGCCTGGCGGGGGCGGCGCTGCCGGCACTGGTCCTGACCGCCTTCTTCACCCTCTCGCGCGGTGGGATCGCCGCCGCCGCGATCGCCGCCGCTCTCTTCCTGCTCCTCGCGCCGGACCGGCTGCCGAAGATGGCGGTCGGGCTCGCCGGCGGCGTCGGCGGCGCCCTCCTCGTCCTCGCGGCTGCCCGTCGCGACAGCCTCCAGGACGGCCTCCTCAACGAGGCGGCGCGTCAGCAGGGGGACGAGCTGCTGCCGATCGTGCTGCTCGTCTGCCTCGTCGCCGGGCTGGCGGCGGTCGCGACGGCGATGCTGAGTCGCGACGGGACGCGACCGCGCTGGTCCCACGTCCCGCCTCGGCCGGCGCGCGCCGGAGCGGCGGCGGCGGCCGTCCTGCTCGCGGTGGCCTTCCTCGTCGCCGGCGGCCCCGGGCGCGTCTCCGACGCCTGGGACGAATTCAAGGAACCGAGCAGCCCGGGGGAGGGGACGGGCAGGCTCTCCAGCGCCGCCGGGCAGAGCCGCTACCAGTACTGGGTCGCGACGGTCGACCAGAACGCCACCGACCCGCTGACCGGCACGGGGTCGGGAACGTTCGAATACTGGTGGACGCGCAACGGCGAGAACGACGACACCGTCCGCGACGCCCACTCGCTCTACATGCAGACGCTCGGCGAGCTCGGCATCGTCGGGCTGGCGCTGCTCCTCGCCTTCCTGCTGGTCGTTCTGCTCGGCGGAGCCTGGCTGGCGCTGCGCGGTCCGCCCGACCGGTCGGGCGGGGACACCGCGAGGTCGGTCCTGGCCGCCGCGGTCGCCGGCTGCGCCGCCTTCGCGCTGACGGCCGCCGTGGACTGGATGTGGCAGCTGCCGGTCGTGCCGGTCGCGATGCTGCTGCTGGCGGCCGTCGCGGTGGGCGGCCGCCACGGGGAAGAGGCACGCCCGTCCGTGCCCCTGGCTCCTCGGCTCGCCTGCGGCCTGGTTGCGATCGCCGCCATCGTCGCGATCGCGATCCCGCTTGCCTCGACCAGCCTGCTGCGCGAGAGCGAAGCGGAGGCCCAGGGGGGCGACCTCCCGGCTGCCCTCGAGGCGGCGAGGAGCGCCGAGAACGTCCAGCCGGGCGCCGCCACGCCCAGGCTGCAGGAGGCGCTCCTGCTGGAGGAAATGGGCGATCTGACCGGCGCTGCGCGGGCCGCTCGCGAGGCGACCGAGCGGGAGTCGACCAACTGGCGCCACTGGCTCGTCCTCTCGCGGGTCGAAGCGCGCCGGGGCAACGCCGCGGCGGCGGTCGGGGCCTACCGCCGGGCGAGGTCCCTGAACCCTCGCTCGGGGCTGTTCGACGACTGAGGGCGCGGCCTGCCTGGGATACTCCGAGCCATCCAACCCGAAGGGAGAAAGATGAGATTTGCGGGTCGCGGCGGGGCGATCGCCGCTCTGATCCTCGCCGTCACCGCGATCGGCTGTGGGGGCACGGCGCTGGACGACCAGAAGACCGAGGACCAGATCAAGGACAGCGTCGAAAAAGGCCAGGGCGGCAAGGTCACCGCGGTTGATTGCCCCTCTGGCGTCGACGTGGAGCCAGGAACGGTCTTCTCGTGCGCGGTGACTCGGCCGGGCGGCAAAACCGAAACGGCGAAGCTGCGGATCCGCGACGAGGATGCGAACGTGGACTTCTTCAACCTCTCGCCCAGTAAGTAGAGTGCGCGAAATGAGCCAAATCAGCACGGCCGACGCGCCGACCACCCACGCAAAGCTCCTCGACTGGGTCGAGGAGGTCGCCGACCTGACCCAGCCCGACGCCATCCACTGGTGCGACGGGTCGGCCGAGGAGTACGACTCGCTCGCCCAGGGCCTGGTCGACGCGGGCACCTTCGAGCGCCTCTCCGACGCCAAACGACCGAACTCCTACCTCGCCCTCTCCGACCCCGGCGACGTCGCCCGGGTCGAAGACCGCACCTTCATCTGCTCAGAGCGCGAGGAGGACGCGGGGCCGACCAACAACTGGCGCGACCCGGCCGAGATGAAGGAGACGCTGCGCGGCCTCTTCGAGGGCTGCATGCGCGGCCGCACGATGTACGTGGTGCCCTTCTCGATGGGCCCGCTGGGCTCGCCGATCGCCCACATCGGCGTGCAGCTGACCGACTCGCCCTACGTCGCCGTCTCGATGCGGATCATGACCCGGATGGGCAAGGGCGCCCTCGACGTGCTCGGCTCCGACGGAGAGTTCGTGCCCTGCCTGCACTCGGTCGGGATGCCGCTCGCCGACGGCCAGGAGGACGTGAGCTGGCCCTGCGACGAGGACAACAAGTACATCGTCCACTTCCCCGAGACGCGCGAGATCTGGTCCTACGGCTCGGGCTACGGCGGCAACGCCCTGCTCGGCAAGAAGTGCTTCGCGCTGCGGATCGCCTCGGCGATGGCGCGCGACGAGGGCTGGATGGCCGAGCACATGCTGATCCTCAAGCTGACCTCACCCGAGGGCGAGGTCAAGTACATCACCGGCGCCTTCCCCTCGGCCTGCGGCAAGACCAACCTGGCGATGCTGATCCCGACCCTGCCCGGCTGGAAGGTCGAGACGGTCGGCGACGACATCGCCTGGATGAAGTTCGGCGAGGACGGCCGCCTCTACGCGGTCAACCCCGAGGCCGGCTTCTTCGGCGTCGCGCCGGGCACCGGCGAGAAGACCAACCCCAACGCGATGCGGACGATCGAGCGCGACTCGATCTTCACCAACTGCGCGCTGACCGACGACGGCGACGTCTGGTGGGAGGGGATGACCACCGAGCCGCCCGAGCACGCCCGCGACTGGCACGGCAACGAGTGGACGCCGGCGTCGGAGACGCCGTCGGCGCACCCCAACGCCCGCTTCACGACGCCGGCCTCCCAGTGCCCGACGATCGCCCCCGAGTGGGAGGACCCGGCCGGCGTGCCGATCGACGCCTTCCTCTTCGGCGGCCGCCGCGCCACCACGGTGCCGCTCGTCCACGAGGCCTTCGACTGGGAGCACGGCGTCTTCCTCGGCGCCACGATGTCCTCGGAGAAGACCGCCGCGGCGTCCGGCAACGTCGGCGAACTGCGCTTCGACCCGATGGCGATGCTGCCCTTCTGCGGCTACAACATGGGCGACTACCTCGCCCACTGGCTGCGGGTCGGCGAGCGGGAGGGGGCGCGGCTGCCGCGCATCTTCTACGTCAACTGGTTCCGCAAGGACGACGAGGGCAAGTTCCTCTGGCCGGGCTTCGGCGAGAACAGCCGCGTGCTCGCCTGGGTCTTCCGGCGCTGCCAGGGCAAGGCGGAGGCGGTCGAGTCGCCGATCGGCCTGCTGCCGGCCGAGGGCGAGATCGAGACCGAAGGGCTGACCATCTCCGCCGAGGCGATGGAGGAGCTGCTGCGGGTCGACGAGGGGCTGGTGCGCGAGCAGCTGCCCCAGGTGCGCGAGCACCTCGACGCGCTCGGCGAGCACCTGCCCGAGCGGATGCGCGAGCAGCTGCGGGCGCTCGAAGAGCGGCTCGGCTGAGCGCAGAGGTCAGGCCGCGAGTCGCCGCGGTCCTGAGCGCTTCGCTTCGGTGATCAGGCGCGCCTGCGCGAGCGCCTCGCGCAGGTCTCGCTCTGAGGGGCGCTCGTGAATGCATCGATGAAGGACCCGGCCCAGCTCCGCCAGTCCTACCTCCGTCAGCTGTTCCGGCAGCTCGTCACGCGCGAGGGGAAAGACATCTCGTGAGAGCAGCAGCCAGCGTGCTGCCAGCGAGAGCGCTCCGCGTGCCTGCTCGAGGGTGGCGCCGTAGTCGCCGCTCTCGGCCATCCGTGCCGCGAAGTCGAGGGCGTGGTGCGCCTGGCGGAGCTTTCGCTCGGGGTCGGGCCACGCGTCGTGTTCGGCTATCCATCGCGCCGCATCTCGCACGATCCCCGAGTCGAACAACACACAGCCATACCAGACAGACCAGTGCGTGAAATCGTCTCCGTCGCGGAGCTTGGCCCAGAACCGCTCCGGTGCGTCCGCGTACAGGTCGATGTCCTCGGGGAGGTCGCGCACCTCTGGGGGGGTCCGGCCGACGATCTGGTAGTCGAGGTCACTCACGCCGGTACGGCGACCTCTGGCCGTCGAGCCCGAGAGGATCGCCGCCGATGCCCCGGCGGCCCGAGCTCGGCGCTGAACCGCCTCGGTGATCTCGGCCACCTGGGTTGACTGGTAGCGACTGACACGCTCGCGATCGAATAGCAGCCGGTCCGACCAGGCCCTCGGAGAAGCCGGCTCCAGGGAGGTCAAGGCGCCTCGACGGGGAGCCAGCGAAGCCCAGCTCTCACCCGTCGTCATCGCTCTGCCTCGGCCTCGGCAGTTTCCACTGCGGTCTCGATCTCGATCAGCGCATCCTCGATGGTGAGGTCGCCCAGGTCGGGATCCTCGCCCTCGTAGAACATCCCCTTGCGCTCCTCGTTGAGAAGCTCGTGGAGATCCGAAAGGTCTTTGGGCAGCACACCGTTCTGGTGCAGTTCGGCTGCCGCCCCGGCGCGTCGCCAGTGCTTCTCTTCGATCGCGATTCCGTGCTTTTCGGCAAGCGCGTCGATCGCGGCCTCGAGGCTCGCGAAGCTCCACTGAACGGCATCCCGCAGGTCGCCGGCCGAAGCCTCGTCTTGTGCCTTCGTCAAGTGCTCCCGCGCAACGTCGACTTTCGGCTTTGAGCTGATGGAGAAATTCTACGCCCGGCGCCCGTCGCCTACAGCTCGTAGCTCTCGGCCAGCTCCGGGTCCTTCTTGGCCAGCATCTTCGCCAGGTCGACCATCACCTTGCACTGCTTCCAGGTCGCGTCGTCCTGCATCTTGCCGTCGATCATGTGGACGCCGCGGCCGTCGGGGATCGCCTCGAGGACCTTCTTGGCGAACTTGACCTCGTCCGGCGGCGGGCTGAAGACCTTCTTGGCGATCCCGATCTGCACGGGGTGCAGCGACCAGGCGCCGACGCAGCCGAGCAGGAAGGCGGCGCGGAACTGGGTCTCGCAGCCGGCCGTGTCCTTGATGTCGCCGAACGGCCCGTAGAAGGGAAGGATCCTGGTCGAGGCGCAGGCGTCGACCATGCGGGCGATCGAGTAGTGCCAGGGGTCCTGCTGGGCGGTGACGCGGTCGGCCTCGGGGTTCTCGGGGTCGGCCGGGTCCTCCATCGAGCGGTAGCCGGGGTGGCCGCCGCCGACGCGGGTCGTCTTCATCCGCCGCGAGGCGGCGAGGTCGGCGGGACCGAAGCTCATCCCCTGCATGCGGGGGCTGGCGGCGGCGATCTCCTCGACGTTGACGACTCCCTGCGCGGTCTCGAGGATCGCGTGGACGAGGATCGGCCGGTCGAGGCCGGCCTTCGCCTCGAGCTGGGCGAGCAGGCGGTCGACGTAGTGGATGTCCCAGGCGCCCTCGACCTTGGGCACCATCACGACCTCGAGCTTGTCGCCGATCTCGGTCACGAGCCGGGTCAGGTCGTCGAGCACCCAGGGGCTCTCCAGCGAGTTGACCCGGGTCCAGAGCGAGGTCTGGCCGAAGTCCGACTCCCTGGCGGCCTTGACCAGCCCCTCGCGCGCGGCCTCCTTGCGGTCGGCGGGGATCGCGTCCTCGAGGTTGCCGAGCAGGATGTCGGTCTTCTCGGCGATCGAGGCGGCCTTGGCGACCATCTTCTCGTTCGAGAAGTCGAGGAAGTGGATCATCCGCGACGGCTTGACGGGGATCTCGCGCAGCGGCTCGGGCGCGCCCATCGCCTGCGGCTGGAAGAAGTCTCTGGGGTTTCTCAAGCTGCTCCTCGGATGAGATCGTGGATCATGAATGTCCGCGTGCGCGGAGGCGGGAATCTAGCCCACGCGCCGATGAGCTGGCAGGCAGAGGAGCGGTCCCCGTATGTCTGGACGTATATATGCTTCAAATTTCGGTGTAGCATCGGTAAAAGACCGCTTGTTGCGGCTTTCTATCGGTGCTGCTCAGGGGGTGGCTCGCACGACTTACCGGCAATCCACCGCGGCGCCGCGACCGCGCGTCCACGGGCGTTCCATCCTTCTGGGCGAGGAGAAGCTGCACGTCAAGGGTGTCACCTACGGCACCTTCCGGCCGCTCGACGGATCCTCGTTCCCGTCGCCGGAGCGCGTCAGGGCGGACTTCGAGGCGATGGTCGCCGCCGGGATCAACTCGTTGCGGACCTACGTGCCGCCGCCGCCCTGGCTCCTCGACCTCGCCGCCGACAACGGCCTCCGCGTGCTGGTCGGCCTTGCCTGGGAGCAGCACGTCGCCTTCCTCGAAGACGGCGAGCGCGCGCGGGCGATCGCGGCGAGGGTCGCCGAGCGGGTTCGCGCGTGCGAGGCGCACCCGGGCGTCCTCGCCTACGCGGTGGGCAACGAGGTGCCCGCCCCGATCGTGCGCTGGCACGGGAAGGAGAGGGTCGAGGACTTCCTCGAGCGCCTCTACTGGAGCGCCAAGGACGCGGATCCCGAGGCGCTGGTCACCTACGTCAACTATCCCTCCACCGAGTACCTCGAGCTGCCCTTCCTCGACCTGGCGGCCTTCAACGTCTTCCTCGAGGACGAGCGGACCTACGAGTCCTACCTGGCGCGGCTGCAGAACCTCGCCGGCGACCGGCCGCTGCTGATCGCCGAGGTCGGAATCGACAGTCGCCGCCACGGCGAGCGGGCGCAGGCGGACGCCTTGAGATGGCAGATCAGGCACGGCTACGGGACCGGCGCCGCCGGCGTCTTCGTCTTCTCGTGGACCGACGAGTGGCACCGGGGCGGCCACGACGTGGAGGACTGGGACTTCGGCCTGGTCGACCGCGAGCGCCGGCCAAAGCCCGCGCTGGCCGCCGTCCGCGAGGCCTTCGCCGCGGTCCCCTTCTGCCCCAGGGGGCCCTGGCCGCGGGTGTCGGTGATCGTCTGCACCCACAACGGCGGCGAGACACTCGCGCAGTGCCTGCGGGGGGTGGACCGGCTCACCTATCCCGATTACGAGACGATCGTCGTCGACGACGGCTCGACCGACGGCTCCGCCGAGGTCGCTCGCGCGCACGGCGCCAAGGTGATCCAGACCGAGCACCGCGGCCTCAGCTTCGCGCGCAACGCCGGGGTCGCCGCGGCGAGCGGCGAGGTCGTCGCCTTCCTCGACGACGACGCCTACCCCGACCCCGACTGGCTGCACTACGTGGCGGCCGCCCTTCGCGCCAACGCCCACGCGGGCATGGGCGGCCCGAACATCCCGCCCGAGGACGACGGCTTGGTCGCCGACTGCGTCGCCCTCGCGCCGGGCGGCCCGATCCACGTCCTGATCTCCGACAGCGAGGCCGAGCACGTGCCGGGCTGCAACATGGCCTTCCGCAGGTCGGCGCTGGAGGAGATCGGCGGCTTCGACGCGCGCTTCCACACCGCCGGCGACGACGTCGACGTCTGCTGGCGCCTCCAGGAAGCGGGCCGCACCCTCGGCTTCAGCGCCGGGGCGGTCGTGATGCATCGCCGGCGCGACTCGATCCGCCGCTACCTGCGCCAGCAGTACGGCTATGGCAAGGCCGAGGCGCTGCTCGAGCGCAAGTGGCCGAGCCGCTACAACCGCGCCGGGTCGTCGCGCTGGGCGGGGCGGATCTACGACAGCCCGAGCACGGCGTCGGGGAGGCGGGCGATGATCCGCTACGGGACCTGGGGCAGCGGCCTCTTCCAGTCGATCTACCAGCCCACCCCGGGCTTCGTCTCCAGCTTCCTGCTGGCGCCCGAGTTCCTCCTCTTCCTCGTCGGCCTCGGGGCGATCGCCGCGCTCGGCCTCGTCTGGGCGCCGCTGCTGGTCGCCGCGCCGCTCTTCGCCGGGGGAGCGGGCGCGGTCCTCTGGCGTGCCGTGGCCAACGGCTGGCGGGCCAACCGCCCGGTGCCGGGCCGCTCCCGGCGGGAGACGTTCCTGCGCAGGGCGGTCACGGCGACCCTCTTCCTGCTGCAGCCCTTCGCCCGGCTTGCCGGCAGGCTGCGCAACGGCCTCTCGCCCTGGCGGCGGCGCCTGCGCCCCGGCGCCGCCTGGCCGCGGTCACGCGTCGTCGAGACGTGGAGCGAGACCTGGCGGGATCCGGGCGCCCGCCTCCAGGACCTCCATGACGCGCTCGCGGCACGCGGCGGGTTCGTGCGCAGCGGTGGGCCCTTCGACCGCTGGGACCTGGACCTGCGAGCCGGGGTGTTCGGTGGCGTGAAGATCCGCACCGCGGTCGAGGAGCACGGGTCCGGCAGGCAGCTGACGCGAGCCAAGATCTGGCCGCGCGCGTCGGCGGGCAGCATCGCCGTGACCGCGAGCCTCGTCCTGGTCGCCCTAGCCGCCCTGCTCGGCGGTCGCGGCGGCCTCGCGGCGGCGATCGGCCTCGTCGCCCTGTTCCTCGTCGCCCTCGCGGTGGAGGGGACCGCCACGGCGATCAACCTCACCGTCTCCGAGCTCGACCGGCTCGCGGAAGAGGAGGAGACGACGCGCTCGCCGCGACCCGGCAACGCGAGCCCGGCCAAGCCCCTGCCGCCCCCCGGCACCCGGCGTCCGGGCCGGCAGGCCGCACCGCCAGCGACCGTGGGCGAGGGACGGCGATGAGCCTGATCAACCCGCTCAGGATGCGCAGCGGCCGGCCGCGCGACGAGGACGCGGAGGCGAAGCCGAAGCGCAAGAAGGCGAGCGCCTGGGAGCTCTGGAAGGCGCTGCCGCGGGTGCGGCCCTACCTGCGGCCCTACCGTCGCCTGCTGATCGGGGTGCTGCTGCTCACCCTCGTCACCGCGACGCTCGGCCTGGCCGAGCCGTGGCCGCTCGCCGTGATCCTCAACCAGGTCCTCAGCGAGCAGAGCTCGAGCGGGATAGTCGAGACCCTCTTCGGCAGCGACCCGACCACCTGGGTCGTCCTCGTCTCGATGGTGCTCGCCCGCTTCGGCATCGTCGTGCTCGGCAACGCCTTCACGGTGCTCAGCCACTACATGGGGGCGAAGGCTGAGCAGAACATGGTGATGGACCTGCGCAGCGACCTCTTCGCGCACGCCCAGCGGCTCTCCTTCACCTTCCACGACCGCAAGCAGACCGGCGCCCTGATGAGTCAGATCAACATGCAGGCGGCCTCGGTGGGAAACATCGTGATGGTCGTGCCGCCGATCGTCGAGGCGACGCTGACTCTGGTCGGGATGCTGGCGATCGCGGTCCTGCTCGACTGGCAGCTGGCGCTGCTCTCGCTGCTCGTCATCCCGCTCCTCTACTGGTCCTTCGGCGTCTACGGCGCCCGCATCGTGCCGCGCGTCCAGAGGGTGCAGCAGCTCGAGTGGCGCTCGCTCTCGATCGTCCACGAGGCGATGGCGATGCTGCGAGTGATCGTCTCCTTCGGGCGCGAGGACTACGAGCACCGGCGCTTCCGCGAGCAGGGGCAGATCGCGGTCGACGAGCGGGTGAAGCTGACGGTCAGCCAGAGCCTCTACACGCTCGGCGTGCAGACCGCCACCGCCGCCGGCACCTCGCTCGTCCTCGGCGTCGGCGCCTGGCACGTGATCCAGGGCAAGCTCTCGGTCGGCGAGATGATCGTGCTGCTCACCTACATCGCGTCCGTGTACCAGCCGCTCGAGCAGATCAGCACGACGGTCGGGATGATCCACGAGGAGCTGGTCCAGTTCAACTCCTCGCTCGACCTGCTCGACACCGATCCCGAGATCGTCGAGAGGCCGGACGCCGTCGAGATGGGGCGGGCGCGGGGCCAGGTCAGCGTCCGCGACGTCGGCTTCTCCTACCAGGGGCGCTCCAACACGCTCGAGGACATCTCCTTCGTCGCCAGCCCGGGGGAACGGGTGGCGATCGTCGGCCACACGGGGGCCGGCAAGAGCACCCTGATGAGCCTGCTGATCCGCTTCTACGACCCGCCCGAGGGGCGGATCGCGATCGACGGCATCGACCTGCGGGACCTGAAGCTGAGCTCGCTGCGCGAGCAGATCAGCGTCGTCCTCCAGGAGCCGCTGCTCTTCTCGGGGACGATCGCGGAGAACATCCGCTACGGCAAGCTCGACGCCTCCGACGAGGAGATCCGCGACGCGGCCCGCGCGGCCAACGCGCACGACTTCATCAGCGGGCTGCCGGACGGCTACGGCACGATGCTGGGCGAGCGGGGGGCGCAGATCTCCGGCGGCGAGCGCCAGCGGATCTGCGTGGCGCGCGCCTTCCTCAAGGACGCCCCGATCCTGATCCTCGACGAGCCGACCTCCTCGATCGACTCCCGCACCGAGGGCGTCATCCTCGACGCGCTCGACGACCTGATGGAGGGCCGCACCTCGTTCATGATCGCCCACCGCCTCTCGACCGTCCGCCATGCCGACCAGATCCTCGTCATGGAGCAGGGACGGATCGTCGAGCGTGGGACGCACGAGGAACTCGTCGCGCTGGGAGGCGTCTACAGGCAGCTGCACGAAGCGCAGACGCGCGAACGACGGCGGCGGGGCGCCAACGGCGCCAACGGCGCTCGGGGCCGCTCGCTCAAGGACGCGGCGCGCGGCCTCGGCGAGGTGACCTGGCGCCAGGTGCGGGGCGGGGGCAGCCGATGACGAGCGCCCCGGCGCAGGGCCGGCGCCCCAAGATCGTCCTGCTGGGGATGATGACCAAGATGCCGGTGGCCGGCGTCGTCTGGCAGAACCTGCACTACCTGCTCGGCTTCGAGCGGCTCGGATACGAGGCCTATTACGTCGAGACGCACGCTCGCACGCCGTCGATGCTGATGTCGGACGAGGGCGACGACAGCTCGGCGCTCGCCGCCGAGTACATCGCCGCGATCATGCGCCGCTTCGGGCTCGCCGACCGCTGGGCCTTCCGCGCGCTGCACGACGACGGCCGCTGCTTCGGGATGAGCGAGCTGCGGCTCGAACGGCTCTACGGGTCCGCCGACCTGCTGATCAACCTGCACGGCGGCACGCAGCCGCTGCCGGAGCTGGCGGCGACCGGCCGTCTCGTCTACCTGGAGACCGATCCCGTCCAGCTGCAGCTGGAGCTGCGCCACGGCGTGCGGGAGACCGTCGACTTCCTCGAGCCCCATTGCGCCTTCTTCACCTTCGCCGAGAACTGGGGGCAGCCGGACTGCGGCCTGCCGGTCCAGGACCGCTTTCGCTTCCAGCCGACCCGCCAGCCGGTCGTGATCGACCTCTGGCCCGACCGCTCCCCGCAGCCGGCCGACCTCTTCACGACGATCGGCAACTGGCGCCAGGACTGGCGCGACGTCACCTTCGAGGGCGAGCGCTACACGTGGAGCAAGCACCACGAGTTCCTCAAGTACCTCGACCTGCCGGAGCGGACCGGCCAGGCCTTCGAGCTGGCGCTGAGCAGTTGCGAGCCGGCCGAGCGGGAGATGCTCGCGGGCAGGGGGTGGCGGGTGCGCGACGGCCTCGAGGTCTCGCGCGGCATCGACGCCTACCGCGACTACGTCGGCGCCTCGCGGGGCGAGTTCACCGTCGCCAAGGACCAGAACGTGCGGCTCCGCACCGGCTGGTTCAGCGACCGCAGCGCCACCTACCTCGCCTCCGGCCGGCCGGTCGTCACCCAGGACACCGGCTTCGGCCGGACGCTGCCGCTCGGCCGCGGCCTCTTCGCCTTCGACGACTTCGAGTCGGCGGCCGACGCCGTCGCCGCGATCGACGCCGACTACGCCGCCCACGCCGAGGGGGCGCGGCAGCTGGCGCGCGAGCACTTCTCCCACGAGGCGGTGCTGCGGCCGATGCTCGAGGCGCTGGGCGTGGACCCGCCGCGCTCGGCCCAGCGCGGCCGGCCATCGTCCGTATTCCCACCCGAGATGGAGCTCGAGCCGCTCTCGCGGCGGCCGACCAGATTGCCGCGGGCGACCGTCGAGGCGGCCCAGCGCTGCCCCGTGTCGGCGCACGAGGACCCGCCGGCGCTCGGCGCCGGCAGCGCCAGCGTCGTCGTCGTCACCCACGACGGCCTGCCCTTCACCCGCCTCTGCCTGGAGAGCGTCCTCGCGCACACGGGCGACCGCGACTTTGAGCTGATCGTCGTCGACAACGGCTCCGGCGACGGCACGCCCGACTACCTGGCGCGGCTGGCCGGGCGCGACGCCCGCGTCCGCATCCTGCTCAACGGCCGCAACCTCGGCTTCGCTCCCGCCTGCAACCTCGGTCTCGGGATCGCCGGTGGCGAGCGCCTGGTCCTCCTCAACAACGACACGATGGTCGCGCCGGGCTGGCTCGGCGGGCTGCTCGCGCACCTCGACAACCCCGGCGTCGGACTGGTCGGCCCGGTCACCAACCGGATCGGCAACGAGGCCGAGGTCCCCGCCGAGTACCGGACCTGGGGAGAGTTCCTCGAGACCGCCCGGCGCCGCGCCGAGGAGCACGAGGGCGAGTGGCTCGAGGTGCGGACGCCGGCGATGTTCTGCCTGGCGATGCGGCGCCAGACCTACCTCCACCTCGGGCCGCTCGACGAGCGCTACGAGGTGGGGCTGCTGGAGGACGACGACTACGCCGACCGGGCCCGCCAGGCCGGCTACCAGCTGCGCTGCGTCGAGGACGTGCTCGTCCACCACTTCGGCGAGGCGTCGTTCGGGCGGCTGGTGCCGGGCGGCGAGTACGCCCGGATCCTGAAGGCGAACCAGCAGCGCTACGCCGACAAGTGGGGCCGGGGCTGGGAGCCCTACGGGCGCCGCCCCGACCCGCGCTACGAACGCGAGGTCGAGGCGCTGCGCGACGCCGTCAAGGCGGCGGTGCCGGCCGGCGCCAGCGTGGTCGTGATCACGCGCGGCGACGAGCGCCTGCTGGAGCTGAACGGCCGCCGCGCGTCCCACTTTCCCCAGGCGCCCGGCGGCGACTGGGCGGGCCACCACCCGGCCGACAGCGAGGAGGCCGTCGCCCACCTCGAGGCGCTGCGCGAGAACGGCGCCGAGTACCTCGTCGTGCCGCCGACCTACCGCTGGTGGCTCTCGCACTACGAGGGTCTGAGCGAGCACCTGCGAAGCCGCTGCGAGGCGGTCCTGGTCGATGAGCGGGCCGGCGCGATCTACCGGCTGGAGAGGGAGGCGGTCGGGTGAGCGTCGCGACCTCGATCGTCGTGCCGGTCCACGACCGGGCCGGCCTGACGCGCGACTGCCTCGACGCGGTGCTCGCCGAGCTGCCGCCGGACTGCGAGCTGGTCGTCGTCGACGACGCCTCGGGCGACGGGACCCCGGGGCTCCTCGCCGGCTACGGCGAGGCGATCCGGGTCCTGACCATGCCGCAGAACGTCGGCTACGCGGCGGCCTGCAACGCCGGCGCCGCCGCCGCGGCCGGCGATCTGCTCGTCTTCCTCAACAACGACACGGTTCCCCGCTCAGGGTGGCTCGACGCCCTGCGCGCCTACGCGGCCGAGTGGCCGCGCGCCGACGTCGTCGGCGCCAAGCTGCTCTACCCAACCGGCACGGTTCAGCACGCCGGCGTCGCGATCGGGCAGGACGGCTACCCGCACAACCTCTACGCCGGCTTCCCCGCCGAGCACCCCGCGGTCGACCGCTCGCGCCGCCTGCAGGCGGTGACGGGCGCCTGCATGCTCGTCCGCCGCGCCGCCTTCGACTCCCTCGGCGGCTTCGACGCCGGCTTCCACAACTCGCTCGAGGACGTCGACCTCTGCCTGCGGGTCGGCGAGGGCGGGGGCGAGGTCCATTACTGCCACGAGGCGGTCGTCGTCCACCTCGAGTCGGCGTCGCGCGGCAGGGTCGATCGTTTCGAGCGCAGCGTGCGGCTCTACCGCGAGCGCTGGCGCGACCGCGTGGTGCGTGACGACCTCGCGATCTACGCCCGCGACGGCCTGATCGAGGTCGAGTACGCGGAGTCCTATCCGCTGCGGCTCGCGGTCTCCCCGCGACTGGCCGCGCTCGCCGGCGAGCGCGGCGAGGAGCGCGAGCGCCTGCTCGAGACCTACGCCCGCCAGGCCTCCGACCTCCTGGGCGAGGTCGTGCGCCTGACCGCCGCGCTGGGGCGCCCCGCGGACGACGGCAGTCGTGCCGAGGCGGCGCGCCTCGAGCAGGCGCCCGGCGCCGACTTCGACCGCGCCGAGTTCGCCGCGGAGGTCAATCGCCTCGAGGACGAGGTGCGACGGCTGCAGGAGCGGCTCGAGCCCTCCTTCCCGGCCAGTTCCCGACTCGGCTACCGCCACCTGGTCGAACGGGTGCGCGCGGCCGTCGTCGCGGCCGTCCCGGCGGGCGCCACGGTTCTGGTGGTCAGCCGCGGCGACCGCGAGCTGGTCGCGCTGGAGGGACTGGACGGCCGGCACTTCCCCGAGGACGAGGCGGGGCGCTACCTCGGCCACCACCCCGAGGACGGGGTCGAGGCGGTCGCCCGCCTGGAGGCGTCGCGCGCCGAGGGCGCCCGCTACCTGGTCGTCCCGGAGACCTCGCTCTGGTGGCTCGACCACTACGCCGAGCTGGCGGCGCACCTCGAGGACCTCTACGCGAGGACCGACGCCGAGGGCTGCGCGATCTTCTGCCTCGAGCGCGACCGCGTCGCGGAGGCGGGCGCCCGATGAGCGGCGGCGAGGCTCGGCTGAGCACCGAGGAGTACGCCGGCCTGGTCGCCCGCGTCCGGGCGACGGTCGCCGCCGCCGTTCCGCCGGGCTCCTCGGTGCTCGTGATCAGCCGCGGCGACGCCGATCTCCTCGCCCTGCCCGGCCTCGACGCAGCCCACTTCCCCCAGGACGAGGCGGGTGAGTACGTCGGCCACCACCCGCGCGACTCGAGCGCCGCGATCGCGGCGCTCGAGGAGCTGCGCAGGCGCGGGACCGAATACCTGGTGATCCCGGCGACGGCCCGCTGGTGGCTCGATTACTACGCCGAGTTCGCGACACACCTCGCGACCCACGGCGAGGTCGTCGCCGACGAGGCGGAGAGCTGCCTTGTCTACGGCCTCGGTACGTTCGAGAGGGCAGGGCGGGCGCGGGACGTCTCGTGCACGTCGGCCGAGCAGATGCGGGACTACCTGGAAAACCTCCTTTCGGCCGATGCCGGCCTCGCCGTCCTCGACGAGGAGGGAGGAGCGCTGGCCGACGGGCTGGCGCCGTTGCGGGCGGTCGGGGTTCCGACGGCCGACCCGAGCGCCGGCGCCGGCTCGGTCCTGGCCGAGCTGGAGCGGCTGGCCGAGCGCGGGGTCGAGTACCTGGTCGTGCCGCGGCAGGCGGACGAGTGGTTCGACCGCGGCAGCGAGATCGGCGCCGAGATCGAGGCGGCCTGCCGGAAAGTCGCCGACCAGGGCCATCTCTGCCGCGTCTTCGAGCTCTCCGGCATGAGAGGGTTGCGCCGATGAGGCCCCTGCGCGTCCTCTTCGTGGCCCACAACCACCCGACCCTGCACCCCGGCGGCGCCGAGGCTTACGCCCTGGAGCTCTACGAGGCGATGCGCGAGCTGCCGCAGGTCGAGCCCGTGATGCTGGCCCGGATCGGCTCCAACGTCGCCCGCCAGCGCGTCGCCCATCCCGGCACGCCGTTCAGCTCGGTCAACGGCGACCCCAACCAGTACTTCGTCTTCACCGAGACCGAGCACTTCGACTTCTTCACGCTGACCTCGCGCGACAAGTCGCTGTACTCGCAGCACCTCACCAACTTCCTGCTCGCCCACCGGCCCGACGTCGTGCACCTGCAGCACACCCACTTCATCGGCCTCGACCTGCTCAGCCAGATCCGCCGCGTCCTCCCCGACGCGGCGATCGTCTACACGCTGCACGAGTTCCTGCCGATCTGCCACCGCGACGGGCAGATGGTGCGCACCTTCAGCGACGAGCTCTGCCCCGAAGCGTCGCCCCGCCGCTGCCACGAATGCTTCCCGCAGATCAGCGAGCAGTCGTTCTTCCTGCGGCAGCGGTTCGTCAAGGCGCACTTCGACAACGTCGACCGCTTCCTGGCGCCGAGCGCGCAGCTGATGGAGAAGTACCTGCGCTGGGGGATCGAGCCGGAGCGGATCGAGGTCGAGGAGTACGGGCGCCTGCGGCCGCCGCGGCGGGCGCCGGACCCGCGCGGCGAGAAGCCGACCAACATCGGCTTCTTCGGCCAGCTCAGCCGCTTCAAGGGGGGGAAGCTGATGCTCGAAGCGATGTCGCTCCTCGACGAGGACAGCGAGGCAAGGCTCTGGCTGCACGGCGCCAACCTGGAGCTGCAGAGCGCCGAGTTCCAAGAGGAGTTCGCCGCCATGCACGCGAAGCTCGAGGACCGGGTCATCTTCCGCGGCCCCTACGAGCACGCCGAGCTGCCGAAGCTGATGGCCGACCTGCACTGGGTGGTGGTGCCGTCGATCTGGTGGGAGAACTCGCCGCTGGTCATCCAGGAGGCCTTCTTCCACCGCCGCCCGATCGTTTGCAGCGACGTGGGCGGGATGGCGGAGAAAGTCAGGGACGGAGTCGACGGGATCCACTTCCGGCGCGGCGACGCCTTCAGCCTGGCGCGGGCTTTCGAGACGGCGACGGCGAGCCCCTCGCTATGGCGGCAGCTGCGCGAGGGCATCGAGGAGCCCTACCCGATGGAAGAGCACGTCGAGAAGCTGCTGGGGATGTACGGGAGCCTGGTCGAGCGGCAGGGAGCGATCTCGCATGCCTGAGGCGAAGACGCGGAGGAAAACGCGCTCTCCCCGGCGCCGGCCGACGGCGTCGGCGCCGACGCGCGCCGCCGAGCTGGCGCCCGACGTGGCGATCGTCGTGCTCGACCGAGAGGCCGCCGGCTCCGTCAACGGGAAGCCGGCGATCGACGTGGCGCGCGTCGCCGGGGGGACGATGGCGGACGAGGCGGTGGAGCTGCGCCTCAGCGGCGGCGGCCGGCTGGAGCTGTCGGCCGAGCAGTGGCGCGAGGCGCGCGGCGACCTCAAGGCGCTGGTCCGCGAGGAGCTGGCCGGGCTCGACGCCGAGAGCCGCGCCTCGGTCCTCGAGACAGTGGCCGGCGCCTCCGGCCTCGACGGCCACTCCTCCTTCGAGCTGAGCCGCTCGCTGTACGCGATCCGGGAGGTGCTGCGCGAGCGGCTGCCCCCGTGCGCTGTCGAAGCAGACAAGCCGGCCGGCCTCGCGGTCGAAGAGATCCTTGCCGTCGACGACTCGACAATCTGGATCAATGGCTGGCTGCACGACGAGAACGGCAGCGGCGAGGTGACGATCGTCTCGCCTGAGGGAGCGCGCGCCTCCGCCACCGCCGGCGCCTTCCGCTACGCGCGCCCCGACGTGGTCCAGTTCTACGCCGGGCTCGGTGCCGATCGCGGTCGCGAGCACGGCTTCACCGCCTGCGTCTCGCTGCCGGCGGCGAGCCGCCTCGCCGACGGCTGGATCGCCGAGCTGCGCGGCTCTGACGGCACCGAGCTCGAGATCCGCTGCCCCGCAGCGGTGCGGGAGCCCGAGACGGTGCGCTCGATGATCCTCGGCCAGCTCGGCAGCCGCGGCGCGGTGGGAGGGCCGCTCGCCGAGGCACACGGGCGTCCCGCCCTGACTCGCCTCCAAGAGCGGATCGTCGCCGAATCGGAGGTCGCCTCGGTCGACGTCTACGGCCGGCCGCCCGAGCGACCCGCGATCTCGGTCGTCGTCCCCCTCTACAAGCGGCTCGACTTCCTCGAGCACCAGTTGCTCCACTTCTCGCGCGATCCACACTTCGCGGACGTCGAGCTGATCTACGTCCTCGACTCGGTCGAGCAGGAGGACGAGCTGGCCAGGCTGGCCAGGCAGCTCTTCGCGCTCCACCGGCTGCCCTTCCAGGTGGTCAACCTGACCGCCGGCGCCGGCTTCGCCGGCGCCAACGAACATGGGATCCGGCTCGCCCGCTCCGATCGCCTGCTGCTGCTCAACTCCGACGTGATCCCCGACCGGCCGGGCTGGCTCGAGCAGATGGAAGCGTTCTACGACGAGACGCCCGGCATCGGGGCGCTCGGGCCGAAGCTGCTCTACGAGGACGACTCGCTCCAGCACGCCGGCCTCTACTTCTACCGCCCCTCCGGCTCGCGGCTGTGGCAGAACGCGCACTGCTTCAAGGGGATGCACCGCGCCTTCCCGCCCGCCAACGTCGCCCGGCCCGTTCCGGCGGTGACGGCGGCCTGCATGCTGATCGACCGCGCCCTCTACGAGGAGGTGGGCGGCCTGCCGACGCACTACGTCCAGGGCGACTACGAGGACTCCGAGCTCTGCCTGAAGCTCGCCGACGCGGGCCGTCAATGCTGGTACCTGCCCTCGGTCGAGCTCTACCACCTCGAGGGACAGTCCTACGTGCCCGGCGCCCGTCGCGTTCCGAGCGAGTACAACATGTGGCTGCACGCGCAGCTGCACGGAGAGCAGATCGAGCGGATCATGGAGGACTTCGATCCGCTCGCCGGGTTCAGCGGAGCTTGAAGACGCCGCTTCCGATCGCCGCCTCCATCGCTCAGCGCCCCGGCTTCGGGGGCCACGCCTGGGCCTTCCTCCATTACGCCCTCGGGGCGAGGCAGCTGGGCTTCGAACCGCTGTTCCTGGACCGCCTCAGCGCTGGGATGGCCGTCGACGACAACGGCGCGCCCTCGCCGGAGGCGATGCGGCGGGCCGTCGATTGGTTCGAGGACGCGATGGCGCTGACCGGGCTCGGCGATTCCAGCTCGCTGCTGCTCGACGACGGCGAGACGGTGGGGCTCGGTCGCGACGAGGTTCGCGAGGCGATCGCCCAGGCCCCGGCCCTGATCAACGTGATGGGGTTCCTGACCGACCCCGACCTGCTGCAGGCAGCCGAGACGCTCGTCTTCGTCGACGTCGATCCGGGCTTCACGCAGCTCTGGAGCGAGCTCCACGGCGTCGACCTGCTTGCCGGCCACCACCGCTTCGCGAGCGTCGGGACGAACCTCGGGTCGACCTCCTGCCCGGTCCCGACGCTGGGGCGCGAGTGGATCCCGATCAGGCCCCCGGTCGCGCTCGACCGCTGGCCGGCGGGCGATGGCTCGGCCCGCTCGTTCCGCGGCGTCGGCAGCTGGCGCGGGCCCTACGCGCCGATCGAGCACGACGGTCGCAGGCTCGGCCTGCGGGTCCACGAGTTCAGGAAGCTCGCGGCGCTGCCGCGGCGCGTCGAGGCGAGCTTCGAGGTCGCGCTGGAGATCGACGCGGCCGATCGCGCCGACGCGGAGCTGCTGCGGGACAACGGCTGGGAGCTGCTCGAGCCGGTCGCGGCGGCCGGCACGCTCGAGCGCTACCGCGACTTCGTCGCCGGCTCCGGTGCCGAGATCGCGATTGCCAAGGGCATCTACGTCGATACGGCCAGCGGCTGGTTCAGCGACCGCAGCGCCTGCTTCCTCGCCAGTGGCCGGCCGGTGCTGGCTCAGGACACCGGCTTCGGCGCGTCTCTTCCCAGCGGCGAGGGGCTGCTGCGCTTCGCCACGCTGGAGGAGGCGAGCGAGGGGGCCGAGCGGATCCTCGCCGACTGGCCGCGCCACTCGCGGGCGGCGCGCGAGCTGGCCGCGGAGCACTTCGACGCGGGCAGGGTGGTCGGCGGGCTGCTGGCGGAGGCCGGGGTTGGCTGAGGGAGGGGCCGCTCGGCGGCTGAACTGGGGTTGCGGCTCTCACGTCGCTCCCGGCTGGATCAACTCCGACGTCAAGGACGGAGCCGGCGTCGACCTGGTCGCCGACATCCGCCGCGGCCTGCCGCTGGCCAGCGAGAGCATGGATTACGCGGTCAGCATCCACGCCCTGCCAGAGCTCTCGATCCCCGAACAGGTGCCGGCGCTGGAAGAGCTGCGCCGGGTGCTGAAGCCGGATGGCGTCCTGCGCCTCGGGCTGCCCGACCTCGGCAAGGGGATCGACGCCTATCTGAGCGGGGACGAGGCCTACTTCAAGGTCGACGAGTCGGCGGCAAGGACCCCGGGTGGGCGGTTCATCGTCCACATGCTCTGGCACGGCTACTCGCGCACCCTGTTCACCGCCGACTTCGCCTGCGAGCTGCTCGAGCGGGCCGGCTTCGCCGGCGCGCGCGCGTGCCGCTACCGGGAGACGGCGAGCCGGTTCGCCGAGATCGTCAGCCTCGACAACCGTCCCGAGGAGAGCGTCTTCGTCGAGGCCGAGCGCGGGCCCGTCCCGGTCAGGTCGCCGCAGCGCTCATATACTGCCGCCATGCCGAACGCCTCCAGCGCGCAGGTGGTCGAGTTGATCCACGAGACCCCCAACGACCAGGTGCGTGGCCACTTCCGGGTCGAGGACTCCGACGAGGGGCTGAAGCTGATCGGCTGGGCGCTGGGACACGACTCGAGCGCGACCGAGGTCGAGGTCGCGGTCGGCGAGGAGGTCGTGGCGCGGGCGCCGGTGGCGGTCGAGCGCCCAGACCTCGCGGAGGCCTTCCCCGACGTCCCGGAGGCCGGAACGGCGGGCTTCCAGCTCGTCATCCAGCCGAGCGGCAAGGGCATGAGCCGGCTCAGCATCCGGGCCGCGCTCGAGGACGGCGTGCGAGCCCCGCTCGGGGCGCTGGACGTGATCGCCACTCCGCGCCGACGGAAGGGACTCTTCAGGCGAGGCCGATGAGCGGGCCGGGGAGGCCGGTCGCCTCCGTGGTCATCCCCTGCTTCAACCAGGCCCATTTCCTGGCCGAGTCGATCGAGAGCGTGCTCGGCCAGACCTACGGCGAGATCGACCTCGTCGTCGTCGACGACGGCTCGACCGACAACAGCTACGAGGTCGCCGGCCGCTACCCGCGCGCGCGGCGGCTGCGCGATCCCAACCGCGGCGTCGCCGCGGCGCGAAACCGCGGCATGCGCGAGGCCCGCGGCGAGCTCCTCGTCTTCCTCGACGCCGACGACCGCCTCCTGCCCGAGGCGGTCGAGATCGGCATGGCGGCCCTGGCCAAGCGCCCCGGCATAGCCTTCGCGGCCGGGATGTCGCGCGACATCGGGGAAGACGGGAGGGTGGTCCGCGAAGCCCGTCAGCCTCTGGTCACGCAGGACCATTACGCGCGGCTGCTCGAAGACTGCTTCATCTGGTCGGGCTCCTCGGTCCTGTACCGGCGCTCGGCGATAGAGGCGGTGGGCGGGTTCAACGAGGCACTCGACGCCGGCGACGACTACGAGCTCTACCTCAACGTCGCCCGTCGCTTCCCGGTCTTCTGCCACGGCGCCGTCGTCACCGAGTACCGCCGGCACGGGTCGAACACGACCCGCGACGCCGGCCGCGTGCTCAGCTCCGAGCTGGAAGTGCTGCGCGGCCAGGAGGCGAACCTGCGCGATCGCCGCGACCGCGAGGCATGGCGCGCCGGCCTGCGCAACGTCCGCGCCCGGCACGGCCGCATCCTCGCGGCGCAGGCGGCCGCCGCCTGGGCGCGGCGCGAATGGGGAGCGACGTGGCGGGGGCTCGGCACGCTCCTGCGCCACTGCCCGGCGGCGCTGCCGCACTTCGTCAGGGAGGCCGCCGGGGCCCGCCCGGGGTCGCGAGCGACGCTCGCCGGAGCCGACAGGTGAGCGCCGCTCCTCCGACCGTCAGCGTGGTCCTGCGCACCTACGGCCACGCCGATTACATCGCCCAGGCGATCGACAGCGTGCTGATCCAGCAGACGCCGTTCGAGTTCGAGCTGGTGATCGGCGAGGACTGCTCGACCGACGGGACGCGTGAGATCGTCCGCGAGTACGCCGAGCGCCACCCGGAGACCATCCGCGCGGTGCTGCCCGAGCGCAACATCGGCCACGGCGCGATCTTCGAGCGGGCGATCGAGGCCACCAGAGGCGAGCTGATCGCCTATCTCGACGGCGACGACTACTGGACCTCGCCGCAAAAGCTGAGTCGCCAGGTGGACTTCCTCATGGCCAACCCCAGCTTCGCCAGCTGCTTTCACGACGTCAGCCTCGTCTACGGTGAGATGGGGACCCCGTCGGGAGCCGTCATCCCGCGGCTTGCCGAGCAGAGCTTCTCGCTCGAGGACATCCTCCTCGACTGCTTCGTGCCGGCTCCCTCCATGCTCTTCCGGCGCGCCGTGCTCGAGCGGTTGCCCGACTGGACGTTCGAGATCGGCTGGATCGACTGGCTGATCCACATCGCCGCGGCGACCCTCGGCCCGCTCGGCTACATCCCGGCGCCGCTGGCCGCCTACCGGGTCCACGCCGGGGGCATGTTCTCGGCACGCGACCGGATCAGCCAGGTGGAGGAGGACCTTCCCTTCTACGAGCGGCTGGCCGGCGAGCTGCCCGAGCAGCGCGAGCTGATCGAGCGCTGCGTCGCCTACCGGCACTGCCAGCTGGCGATCGAGCGGCTGGGGGTGCCGTTCGACGCCTGCGTCGTGCTGATCGACCCGCGGCGGGAGATGAACGCCTACTTCAACGGCCGCCACGTGCGCGGCCTGCCGCGGCGCGACACGCGCCCGGTGACCGAGCTGGAGGCGATCCGCGGCGCGGCGGCGACGCTCTCTGAGGCAGACCAGCACTACGACTCGCCGATCGAGGCCGTCGACGGGCAGGGCCACTGCTACGTCGTCGTGCCGGCGTTCGCGACGAGCTGGCTAGAGGCTCGCCCGCAGCTGGCCGACTACCTCGGGCGGCACGGCGAGGTCGCCTGGGAGGACGAGTGGTGCGCCGTCCACGAGTTGCCGGCGGCGGGCGGCAGCGCGCGATCGCTCGATCGCTCGCGCTCGCCGGTGCGGCTTGACGTGGCGATGAGCGCGCCGCGCCCGGACGGGCTCGTCGGGGCGAACCTCGAGGCACCGGCCGCCGGGGCCCTGCTGCCGGCGCACGCGGTGAGCGTGTGCGGCTGGGCGCTGGGGGGCGAGGCGGAGGTGGTCGCGGTCGAGTTCGCCACCGACGCCGGCCTCCTCTGGCGCTCGCTGGTGCGGATCGAGCGAGCCGACGTCGCCGCGGCGTTTCCCGACGCGGGCGAGGCGAAGCCGGGCTTCCAGACGACGGTCAACCTCAGCGAGGTGCCCCCGGGGGCGACGGTGGAGATCCGCGCCGTGACGGCGGACGGGGCGCGGCTGTGCTTCGCCACCCTGACCCCGCGGGCCGCGGGCGAGAGGGGGGCGAGCGCGTCCGGTCCATGAAGGTGAGCGTCTTCGTACTCACCTACGAACACGGCGCCTGGATCGGCCGTGCCCTCGACAGCGCCCTGGCCCAGGAGGCGCCCTTCGACTTCGAGCTGCTCGTCGCCGACGACGGCTCGACCGACGGCACCCGGGAGACGGTGCGCGAGTACGCGCGCCGCCATCCCGACCGCATCCGCACCTTCCTGCCGGAGCGCAACCTCGGCGTCGCCGGGATCTGGCTGGAGGCGGCGCGCCGCTGCCGCGGCGAGTACGTCGCGATCCTCGAGGGCGACGACTACTGGACCTCTCCCCGCAAGCTCGCCCGCCAGGTCGCGCTGCTCGACGCCCGCCCGGGGTGGGTCAGCTGCTTTCACCGCGCCACCCTCTTCCACGAGGACGGCAGCGCGCCGCCGCGACCGGCGACCCCGGCGTTCGACCGCGACGTCTTCGAGCTCGACGACCTGCTCCGCGCCTGCTTCATCCCCTTCCTGACCGTGATGTTCCGGCGCGGCGCGCTCGCCGGCATCCCCGAGTGGGGCTTCTCGTACCCGTGGTTCGACTGGCTCTTCCACATCTTCTGCGCTCGCCAGGGATCGATCGGCTTCCTCGACGAGGACATGGCCAGCTATCGCGTCCACTCCCAGGGGAACTGGTCGGCCCGCGACCGCGTCGCCCAGCTGGAGCAGGACCTGAGCGTCTACGAGCGGCTGGCGCTGGAGCTGCCCGAGCGGCGCGGGCTGATCGAGCGCTGCGTCGAGAACCGGCGCTGCCAGCTCGCCGTCGAGGCGAGCGGCGTGCCGGCCGCGACCCCGGTCGCGCTGGCCGAAGCGGACCCCGACATGCCCGTCTACTTCAACGGCCGCGAGGCGGCTGCCCTGCGGCTGGGGGAGGGCGAGGAGACGGCGGCCGCCCGGCTGGCCGCGCTCGCCACCAGGGCGGCGGCGGGCGAGCCGGCCCTCCACTACCCGCCCCGCCAGCCGCTCCGCGCCGCCGCGGCGGGGCCGTGCTGCGCCGTCGTCGTGCCGCGCTCCGCCGACCGCGCCCTCGCCGCCGACGAGTCGCTGTCGGCGCTGCTCGGCGCTGAGGGCGAGCTCGTCTGGGAGGACGCCTCCTGTCGCGTCTGGGAGGCCGCTGTAGATTTGGCGGCCGGTGCGGCGCGAGCGGAGCGAGGAGCTGCGGGTGAGATGGGCGCGTTGATCGAGATCTCCGCGGTCTCGCGAGCCGAGCCGCTGCCGCCGGAGCTGCACGACTGCTTCCTCGACGAGCCGAAGCGGGGGGCCGTGCTCGACGCCCGCGCGGTCGACGTGCTCGGCTGGGTCCTGGGCGCGGAGGGCCAGCCGGCGGCGGTCGAGTTCGAGCTCGACGGCTCGGTCTTCTGGCGGGCTCCGGTCCACGCCGAGCGCCCCGATCTCGCCGCGGCCTTCCCCGACCGCCCGGAGGCGGCCGCCTCCGGGTTCAAGACGACGCTCAACCTGGTCGGCACGCCTGCCGAGCTGGAGCTCGACCTGGTCGTCGTCCTGCGCGACCAGCGCCGCGTGCCGCTCGGCAGGATCGGCGGCCGCCATCGCTGGCGCCGCGACCGCTCGCCGGCGTTCGCCCAGCTCGTCTCGGTCGTCATTCCCTGCTTCGGCCACGCCCACTACCTCGGCGAGGCGATCGAGAGCGTCCTCGCCCAGGGCTATCCGCACCTGGAGGTCGTGGTCGTCGACGACTCCTCGCCGGACAACGTCGCCGCGGTCGCCTCGCGCTATCCCGGCGTCCGCTGCGTGCGCGGCGACGGCGGCGGCGTCTCCGCGGCACGCAACCTCGGGCTGCGCAACACCAACGGCGACTTCCTCGTCTTCCTCGACGCCGACGACCGGCTCCTGCCCGGCGCGATCGAGGCTGGCCTGCGGGCGCTCGAGGACCATCCGGAGTGCGCCGGCGCGATCGGCGCCTACCGCCGCGCCTCGCATGACGGGCAGCCCCTGCCGACCCACGAGCAGCCGCCCGTCGTCGAGGACCAGTTCGCCCGCCTGATGCAAGACAACTGGGCCGGCTTCCCGGCCAGGGCGATCTACCGTCGCGCCGTCTTCGAGCACGTCAAGGGCTTCGACCCCGAGCTGAGGGCCGCCGAGGACTTCTCGCTCAACCTCGAGATCACGCGCCGCTTCCCGGTCTGGAGCCACGACCAGCTCGTGGTCGAGCATCGCGAACACGGTCGCAACTCGAGCGCCGACGCGGCGCTGATGCTGACCGAAACGCTCGCGGCGCTGGGGCGTCAGCGCCCGCACCTCAGGGATCCGGAGCTGCGCCGTGCCTACCGGCAGGGAAGGCGGCACTGGAAGCGGTACTACGGCGGGCTGCTGGCCGTGCAGGCGGGGGAGTCGTTGCGGCGGCGCCGCTGGCGCAAGGCGGCGCGCGAGCTGGCCCTGCTGGCACGTCATCGCCCGCGCGCCGTCCCTCGCGTCCTCGGTCGCGACCGGCCGACCGCGACCTGAGCGCCCGGTGCCGGTCGCGGTCGTCAGCGGGGCGCTGGCCAACAAGGCGTTCAACGGCGGCGAGGCCTGGGTGCGGCTCTCCTGGGCGCTCGGCCTCGAGCGGCTCGGCTTCGAGACCCACTTCGTCGAGACGATCGGCGCCGAGGCGCCCGCCGAGGCGCGCGATTGCTTCCGGGCGGCGGTGGGGCGGTTCGGGCTGGCGGGGCGGGCGCGCCTGCTCGAGCACGGGGACCGGGCGGGCGACCGCGAGCTGGGGGAGCTGGTGGGGAGCGCCGATCTGCTCGTCAACGTCAGCGGCCATCTGACCGCGCCCGAGGTCCTCGGCGCCCCCCGCGTCAGCGTCTACGTCGATCTCGACCCAGGCTTCACGCAGGTCTGGCACCTCGACGAGGGCCTGTCCTTCTCGATCCCCCCGCACGACCGCTACGTCACGGTCGGGACGAACGTCGGCACGGCGGGCTGCTCGATCCCCGACTGCGGGCTGGACTGGATCCCGACCCTGCCGCCGGTCCTGCTCGGCGAATGGCCCTCGGCGCCGGTCCCCGGCGGTCCGCTGCGCTACACGACGGTCACCTCCTGGCGCGGTCCCTACGGCGCGGTCGAGATCGGCGGGCGCCGGCTCGACCTCAAGCACCACCAGTTCCGCGGCTGCGTGGAGCTGCCCGAACGGGCGCCGGAGCAGCGCTTCGAGCTCGCCCTCGACATCGACCCCGCCGACGAGGCGGACCTCGGGGCGCTGCGCCGCCACGGCTGGGCGGTGGCCGATCCGAGGGAGGTGGCCGGAACGCCCGAGCGCTTCCGCGACTACGTCTCAGGCTCGGGCGCCGAGTTCTCGGTCGCCCAGGGGGCCTACACGGCGACCGCCAGCGGCTGGTTCAGCGACAGGACCGCCGCCTACCTGGCCAGCGGCCGGCCGGCGCTGGTTCAGGACACCGGTCTTGGACGGCGACTGCCGCTGGGCGAGGGCCTGGTCGCCTTCTCGACGCTCGAGGAGGCGGCGCGCGCGGCGCGGAGCATCGCCGGGGCGCGGGACGAGCACGGCGCCGCCGCTCGCGCTTTCGCTGAGGAGCATCTCGACTCCGACGTCGTCCTTGGACGGCTGCTGGAGCGGATCGGGCTCGGCTGATGGCCGCTCGCCGCCGCCTCGCGCCGCTGCTCTCCCTGCTCGGGATCGCCCTCGCGGTCGCCGCGCTCTCCTCGCCGGCGGCCTCGCCGGAGCGCTCCGAGCCGAGCCTCCGCGTCGCCGGCCCCCGGGAGACGGTCTTCGACTGGAGCGAGGACGCCTGCGCCCCCGTCGAGCAACCCGATTTGCCGGCCCGCGCCTTCCGCGACGCGCGCGGCCGCGTGCAGCTCCTGCTCTCCTCCTATGAGACGTTTCGCCTGATCGGCCCGAGCCTCGACCGGCTGCGCACCGACTGCCGCCCGGTCCTGCGCTCGCCCGAAGACCCCGACCCCTCCCGCTATCGCGACCGCCGCTGGATCGCCTCCCCCTACACCGAGGACGGCCGGCGCGTCTGGGCTCTCGTCCACCACGAGTACCAGGGCCACCGCCACCCGGGCCGCTGTCCGCAGCGCTCCTACTTCCGCTGCTGGTACAACGCCGTCACGCTCGCCACCTCCGCCGACGGAGGAGCGTCCTACCGCCAGCCTCGGCCACCCCGTCAGCTCGTCGCCGGGCCGCCCTTTCGCTACCGCCCGGGCGTCGGGCCGACGGGCGTCTTCGCGCCCAGCAACGTGGTGCGCTGGGGAGGCCACCTCTACGCGCTCGTCCGCGTCCGCGACGGGGCGCGGCGCGCCGGCGTCTGCCTGCTGCGCGCGCGCTGGCCGGGCCGGCCGCCGGCCTGGCGCGCCTGGGCGGACGGCCGCTTCGCGGTCCGCTTCGACGATCCCTATCTGAGCCGGGGCAAGCCTTCGGTGGGCTGCGACCGGATCTCACCGGGCGAGATCTCGGAGATGACCGAGAGCCTCACCTTCAACACGGCGCTCGACCGCTTCCTCCTGGTCGGGATCGCGGCTCCCTTCGGCGCCCCCGGCCGCCGCACCGCCGGCGTCTACTACTCGCTCTCCGAGGACCTCGTCCACTGGGCTCCCCGCCGCCTCCTGATGGCGGCCCCGACCCTTCAGGCCCACCGCTGCGGCGGCCGTCCGCCCGTCGCCTATCCATCGCTGCTCTCGCCGGACAGCGCCTCGCGCAGCTTCGCCACGACCGGGGCGCGACCGTACCTCTACTTCACGGTCTTCCACCTGAGGCGATGTCGCAGGACGGCGGACCGAGACCTGGTCCGCGTCCGCGTCGAGGTGGACGGCTGAGATGACGGAGCGGCTGCGGATCCTGCTCGCCGGAATGGTCGCCGGGGACCCGCGGCAGGGCGGCGCCACCTGGGCGGTCCTCCAGTACTTCCTCGGGCTGCGCGACCTCGGCCACGACGTCGTCCTGGTCGAGCCGGTCTCCGAGCGCCAGGCGCGCGATCCGGCGGTGGTCTCCTATTTCGAGTCGCTGGCGGCGCTCGAGGGGCGGGCCGCACTGCTGAGCGACTCCGGAGCGACGGTCGGGCTGCCCTTCGAGCGGCTGCTCGGATTCGCGCGCGGCGCCGACCTCCTGCTCAACGTCTCCGGGATGCTGCGCGACGAGCGGCTGCTGGCGCCGATCGGGACGCGTGCCTTCCTCGACCTCGATCCCGGCTTCAACCAGGTCTGGCAGCTGAGCGGCGAGGACATGGGCTTCGATCGCCACACCCACTTCGTCACGGTCGGCCAGGCGGTCGGCGCTCCCGGCTGCGCCGTGCCGACCTGCGGCAGGCGCTGGACCGCGACCCTGCCGCCCGTCGTCCTCGAGCGCTGGCCGGCGCTCGCCGCGCGGCCGGCCGGCGACTTCACCAGCGTGGGCCACTGGCGCAGCTACGGCTCGCTCGAGCACGGCGGCATCCGCTACGGCCAGCGGGCGCACTCGCTGCGCGAGCTGCTCGAGCTGCCGGCCCTGGTGGGAGAGCGGTTCACGCTGGCGCTCGGCATCCATCCCGACGAGCGCGGCGACCTCGAGGCCCTTCGCCGCAACGGCTGGAGCCTCGTCGATCCCGCCGCGGTCGCCGGCTCGCCGGAGCGCTACGCCGAGTTCATCGGCGGCTCGAAGGCGGAGCTGGGCGTCGCCAAGAGCGGCTACGTCGCCTCGCGCAGCGGCTGGTTCAGCGATCGCAGCGCTTGCTACCTGGCCAGCGGCCGCCCGGTCGTGGCGCAGGACACTGGCTTCGGCGGGGCGTTGCCGACCGGGGAGGGGCTGCTCGCCTTCTCGACCGTCGAGGAGGCGGCCGCCGCGGTCGAGGAGGTGGCACGCCGCCCCGACCGCCACTCGCGCGTGGCTCGCGAGCTCGCCGAGGGGCTCTTCGACTCCCGCAGGGTCCTGCCCAGCCTCTTGCACGAGCTCGGCGCGCCCGTAGACCGGGGTCGGCGCGAATAGACTAAGCGCGCATGGTGATCGGCAAGGACTTCGTCTGGGCCCACCTGGCGAAGGCGGGGGGCGAAACCACCCACGCCCTCTTCAGGCTCTTCCCGGACCTGATCGAGTTCGCCGACAAAGCGCACACGGTCGCCCAGCACACGGCGTTCGAGGACCGTCTCGACCAGGTCGCCGGCAAGCAGCGGGTGCTGAACATCAGGCGGCTGCCGTCGTGGATGCTGAGCTTCCACGTCTGGAAGTCGATCGTCGGCCTGCTGCCCGACTTCGAGACCGCGCCGATGCTCTCTCCGCACGAGATCGCGGAATCCAACGTCGCCGACGCCTTCCTCGCGCGGTACCGCAAGCCCGAGGAGCCCACCATCGACGTCTGGCTGCGGACCGAGCACATCGTCGATGACTTCCTCGCCTTCATCGCCCAGCACACCGAGGTGACCGCGGAGAAGGAGGAGGCGGCCCGCACGCTTCCGCGCGTCAACGAGCACGTCTACGACAAGCGAATCGACCACTGGTTCACCTCGGCCCACATCCGCCTGATGTACCTCAGCAACCCGGCCTGGACCGCGGTCGAGACGGCGGTCTACGGGCAGACCGCCGACGGCTTTGGCCCCAAGGGCCAGCCGCTGGCCGCCGCCTCGCGAAGCTAGCGGCGTGGCCGGCGCCGGCCCGTCGGACGCGGAGCTCCGAGACGGCCTCGAGCGAGCCCTCGCCGAGGTCGGCATCGCGGCGCCGCGGCAGCTGCGCCGGCGGCCGTCCGACTACCGGACGAGCTTTCCGCTGGAGGAGCTCGAGGTCGGCTTGGTCGACGGCAGCACCCTGCGGCTGGCCTTCAAGCAGCTCGACTGGGCCCGGCTCGACGATCGGGGACGGCTTGCCAAGCCCGCCTTCCTCCACGACCCCGCTCGCGAGGCGGCCGTCTACGCGTCGCTGTCGGGGAGCGTTCCGGGCCTGCCCCGCTACTGCGGGGCGGTGCTGGAAGCCGCCGCGGGGCGGCACTGGCTCTTCGTCGAGTGGGTCGAGGGGCGCGAGCTGTACCAGGTGGGCGAGCTGGAGCTGTGGGCCGCCGCCGCGCGCTGGCTGGGCGAGCTGCACGCCCGGTTCCGCGGCGCGGGCCCCGACGGCGCTCTGCCGCTGGTCGAATGCGATCGGGCCTATTACCGGCGCTGGCTGGACCGGGCGCGCGGCTTCGCGGAGGGCGACCCGGACCGGGCTCGGCTTCTGGAGTGGCTGGCCGAGCGCTACGAGGCGGTGGTGGAGGGGCTGCTGTCGCTGCCGCCGACGCTCCTGCACGGCGAGTTCTACGCCTCCAACGTGCTGGTCGGGGAGGGCGCCGAGGGCCGCCGGGTCGCGCCGGTCGACTGGGAGCTGGCGGCTCGTGGCCCCGGCGTGGTCGACCTCGCCGCGCTGGTCAGCGGCGACTGGGACGAGTCGGAGCGCGCGCGGCTCGTCGCCGCCTACCGGGAGGGGGCCGGCCGCGACTCGTTCTCCCCCCGGCACCTCGACCTGGCCCGCCTCCACCTCGCGGTCCAGTGGCTGGGCTGGGCGCCGCCCGGGTGGGTGCCGCCGGAGGGCCAGCGCCACGACTGGCTAGGAGAGGCGATGGAGCTGGCCGAGCGGTTGGAGCTCTGATGGCCGGCCGCTTCCTGATCGTCAACGCCGACGACCTCGGCCTCTCCGAGGCGGTCAACGCCGGCATCGTCGCGGCGCACGAACGGGGGATCGTCACCAGCGCCAGCCTCATGGTCCTCCAGCCGGCGGCGACCGCCGCCGCCGCGCTGGCCGACCGCCATCCCGCGCTCGCCGTCGGCCTCCACCTCGACCTCGGCCAGTGGGACTACGAGGAGGGAGAGTGGAGGGCCGCCTACGAGCGCTGCCCGGCGGACGACCCGGGCGCGGTCGAGCGTGAGTGCCGCGCGCAGCTCGACGCTTTCCGGGGGCTCCTGGGCCGCGACCCGACCCACCTCGATTCCCACCAGCACGCGCACATGAGCGAGCCGACCGCCTCGATCGCGGCGCGGCTCGCCGCCGAGCTGGGCGTGCCGCTACGGGGCCGCGACCTCCGCCACGAGGGCGGCTTCTACGGCCAGAGCGGCAGGGGCGCGCCCCATCCCGAGGGAATCTCCGTCGAGCGGCTCGTCGAGCTGATCGAGTCGCTGCCGGGCGGCTGGACCGAGATCGGCTGCCACCCGGGGACCGGCGTGACGGAGGAGGAATCCTCCTACGCGAGCGAGCGGCAGCGAGAGGTCGAGGCGCTCTGCGACCGACGGGTCCGGGCCGCGCTCGGGCGGGCCGGGGTCGAGCTGCGCTCCTTCGCCGAGCTCGCTCGGCAATAGCGCCGGCCCGAGCTTCAGAGGCCGAGCGAGTCCAGCGTGAGGCGCAGGCCCGCGTCCAGGCCGGTCTGGGCCTCCCAGCCGAGCTCGCGCTTGGCGAGGCCGGGGTCGATCGAGATCGCCTGCACCTCGCCGGGGCGGGGGGGCGCCATCGCGGGGTCGAAGTTCTCCGCGTTCGTCAGCGCGCCGAGCCGCTCGACCAGCTCCAGCACGTCGGTCTCGATGCCGGTGCCGACGTTGAACGCGCCGCGGGCATCCGACTCGGCCGCCGCCAGCATCGCCGCGACGACGTCGCCGACGTAGATGTAGTCGCGCGTCTGCTTGCCGTCCCCGTAGACGGTCGGCGGCTCGCCGGCCTGCAGCCGGCCGCAGAACATCGCGATCACGCCGGCCTCGCCGAGCGGGTCCTGGCGCGGGCCGTAGACGTTGCCGAGCCGCAGCGCGACCGTGGAGAGACCGTAGAGGCGCTCGTAGAGCGCCAGGTATCCCTCGCCGGCGAACTTGCTCTGGCCGTAGGGGGACATCGGCGCCGGCGGGGCGGTCTCGGGCAGCGGCAGCTGCTTGCCCTCGCCCTCGCCGTAGATCGCGCCCCCGGTCGAGCTGAAGACGACGCGGCCGCAGCCGGCGGCGCGGGCCGCCTCGAGCACGTTGGCGGTGCCGCCGACGTTGACGGCGGCGTCGAAGGCCGGGTCGGCGACCGACTTGCGCACGTCGATCTGGGCGGCGAGGTGGAAGATCGCGTCGGGGCGGCGCTCGGCGACCGCGGCGGCCAGTGCCTCCCCGTCGCGGATGTCGAGCTCGACCAGCTCGGCGCCGGCCGCGAGGGCCCCGTCGAGGTTCGGGCGGCGGCCGGTGGAGAGGTCGTCCACCACCGTCACCGCGTCGCCGCGGGCGAGCAGCGCGTCGACCAGGTTCGATCCGATGAAGCCGGCGCCGCCGGTGACCAGGGCCTTCATGCGGGTCGATCCTATGCCGACGGGCCGATTCCGGCTGACATGCGTCTGTTTTCGTCCCGTCGACGCCGGCCGCCGCAGGGATTCCGCGCTCGTCGCCGTAGACGTAGGCATGAGCGATGCGACGCAGGAGTGGCGCCTGCCTGAGGCGGAGAAGCCACCGCTGATCGGGGAGCTGGTCGCACGGATCGACGAGGCGGTGGCGATCGCCCGCGCCTCCGAGGCAGCGGTGATGACCGTCGGCGCCGCCGCGCTCGACGCCGCCGAGCAGGCCAGGCGGGCCGCCGAGCTGGCCGAGCGGGCGAGCGCTTCGATGTCCGCTGGCTCAGACGGGGGCCGGCCGATGCGGCTGGTCACCGACGACGACCAGCTGCGCGACTTCGCGACTCGTGCCGACCGTGTCGCCGAACGCCTTCGCGCGCTGGCCGGCTGAGCGGCGCGGCTATATCCTTGGCCGCCCGACCAGATCCCCGACCAGACCAGGAGCCATGGCCGTAGAGACCGCCGCATACAGCGAGCAGACCGACATCCAGCGCGACATCACCGAGATGGTCCGCCAGTTCGTCGACGAGCAGATCATCCCCAACGCCGAGCACTACGACCACGAGGACTCCTTCCCGGAGCCGATCGTCGAGCAGATGAAGGAGCTCGGCCTGTTCGGGGTGACGATCCCCGAGGAGTACGGCGGCATGGGGCTCGACCTGACGACCTACGCGATGATCGTCGAAGAGCTCTCGCGCGGCTGGATCTCGATCTCGGGCGTCGTCAACACCCACTTCATCGGCTCCTACCTGCTGATGAAGTTCGGCACCGACGAGCAGAAAGAGCACTTCCTGCCGAAGATGGCGACCGGGGAGATCCGCGCCGCCTTCTCGCTCTCGGAGCCCGAGGTCGGCTCCGACGTGCAGGGCATCAAGTCGACCGCCAAGAAGGCCGACGGCGGGGCCTGGGAGCTGAACGGCCAGAAGATGTGGGTGACCAACGGGCTCGGCTCGGGCGTCGTCTTCGTGCTGATGAAGACGGACACCAAGGCCGATCCTCCCTATCGCGGCATGACGTGCTTCATCACCGAGAAGGAGCCCTGGAAGGAAGTCAACGAGGGCGACTTCAAAGGCCTCAACGTGCCGCCCAAGATCAAGAAGATGGGCTACAAGGGCGTCGAGTCGACCGAGCTCGTCTACGACGGCTACCGCTGCCCGCCCGAGCGCGTGCTGGGCGGCGAGGAGGGCGTCGGCCAGGGATTCGTGCAGATGATGGATGCGCTTGAGGTCGGCCGCGTCAACGTCGCCGCGCGCGGCGTCGGCATCGCCCAGCGCGCCCTCGAGCTTGCCCTCCGCTACAGCCAGGAACGCAAGACCTTCGGCAAGGAGATCGCCAAGCACCAGGCGATCCAGTTCAAGCTCGCCGACATGGCGACCAAGATCGAGGCCGCCCGCCTGGTCACCCGCAAAGCGGCGCGGATGAAGGACGCCGGCGAGCGCTCGGACCTGGAGGCCGGGATGGCCAAGCTCCTGGCCTCGGAGACGGGCAAGGAGTGCGTCGAGGAGTGCTTCCGCATCCACGGCGGCTACGGCTACTCGAAGGAGTACGAGATCGAGCGCCTATACCGCGACGCCCCGCTCCTCCTGATCGGCGAGGGCACCTCCGAGATCCAGCGCATGGTGATCGGCAAGAAGCTCCTGCAGCGCCACAAGATCTAGCGCACTTTCCCTTCGCGAAGGCTCTGGCGCACCGATTTGTGCGGTGCACGGAATGGCGCCCGCGCAAAACGCTCACACGGCGAGATGCAGGGGAGACGGATAAATGCACCGTACTGTCAAGGACTTTTTTTATTAAATAAAAATTACCGTCTTGACCTTTAGCCCCATCATCCTTTATGCGTTGTAGGTGTCCCAATGGGGACGGGGGATGTTCAGCCGGAGAGCCGGCTTACGTCCCTAAACGCAATAGAAAGGGAACAAAATGACCCTTAAGCTCAAGATGCTCGGCCTAGGTCTCCTCGCCTTGCTGGCGACGAGTGCCTTTGCCGCGGTTAATGCCTCAGCGATCGTCAATGGTCACTTTGTGGCGGAACCTCCGACTCACCACCTCATCGTCAAAGGAACAGAGTCCATTCCTGGGCATTTCCTGCAGTTCCATGAGACAAAAACGCCCACGGAATATGGGTCCACAATCGAATGCACACATGTGAAATACCACGGCACATTGACCGGACTCGCCGCTACAACAACCCAGTCGGTCGAAGTCAGGCCGGAATACATAAACTGTGCAACAAATGGCGGCGTTTGGGGTGAAGTAAAAGTTGACGTCCCCGCCGAATGCGGTACAAACGTATTCAAATTGACAAGCCGTACCCCACCGAACCATGGCACAGTTCATGTCGAATGTGTGATTAAAATTACACATCCGAATTGTGAAATGACAGTTCCGAAACAGACTGCGGGCGGCGGTATCGTTTACGACACACATCCAAACGTAGTTCCACATGCAATCACAGCAACAGTGACAGCGACGGGAATTACCACCCAATATCATGGTGGCATCTGCGTGTTCCTCGGCACAACCCATACCTTCGATATGACAGGTAACAGTACATTCTGGGGCGAGGACACAGACGGCAAAAAAGTTCCCATCACAGTTACATAAAGACGCCCCTTAACGGACCAAACTGGAGCCGGCATCTGTCGGCTCCAGTTTTGATTTGACCGAGCTCCATGTGCTGTGATACCGTGAACAGACCGGGGTCGTACCAGAAACGTGCTTAGGGACGTGATCTTGGTGCCGCCCCCAGGGGAAAAGGGAGAAATGGGGACAATCGTTGTTAGAAGAGCGCTTCGGCTGAACGGACTGGCGCTGCTGATTGTCGGAGCCTTGATCGCTCTGAGCGCCACCGCCTCCGCAGAAGTACCCGACTTCGTTCTGCGAATGCCGCAAAGTCCTGGGATGTCGGAGCCAGGCAGCGGTGCGAGTCAAACGAGCAACCCACGCAGCATAGCCGCCAACCGGAGCAATGGTCGGGTCTACGTCTCGGATTTGTTCAACAATCGCATTGACGAGTACACGGCCTGGGGCCTGTTCGTGAGGTCCTGGGGCTGGAACGTGGCACCCGAGGGAATGCCCGGCGACACGCCGACGGACGAACTGGAGACCTGTGGCCCTCCGACGCCCGAAGCGAATCCGCCAGTAGGCCTCTGCCAGGCAGGAGGCGCAGGTCAAGGCAAGGGCCAACTGGACCGTCCCCGTGGCCTCGCCGTGGATCCGAGCGGCAACGTCTATGTCTTTGACTCCAACAACCTGCGCGTGCAGAAATTCAGCGCAGCCGGCGAATTCCTGCTGATGTTCGGCGGCGACGTCAACCAGACCAAGGTCGGGGAAGGGGCCGGTCCAGAGCAGCGAAACCTCTGCCCAGTCGACATTGGTGACATATGCAAAGCCGGAGTGTCGGGAGAAGAACCGAGCCAGCTTGATCCGACGATCGGTGACGTCATCGCCTACAGCCCCGCACCGACCGATGCGATCGTGGTCGGCGACAAAAATCGAATCCAGATCTTCAACCTGAACGGCACCTACCGCGAAGAGATCGCCTTCGAAGGGCCGCTCGCCTCCTTCGCCGGAAAACAGGTCAACGGCCTCGACGTCGACAAAGACCGAAACATCTACTTCTCCCTCGACGGCACCGAAGACCTCTACAAGATAAGCCCCACCGGCGAACCGCTCGCTCCTGGCAAACCGGGGTCTTCGAGCTTCAAAGCCGAGGTCCCGCTTGGCGTGGCGGTTGACGTGCAGGGAAGCGTGTATGCGATCGACGACCCAAGCGGCGACGGAGAAGCTCCCCGTGTCCTCAAGTACGGCGCCAGCGGCATAAAGCTCTTGCCGACAGAAGCAGAAGAAAAATCAGGTGAACCGTTTCCCGAGAGGACGCAGGATGCGCGACTGACCGCGATAGCCACGAACTTCTGCACGGGCAGCGAAGAACCCGGCAGCCTCTACGTCGGCTTCTTCAATGAAGGCGCCCTGCCCCACGTCAGCTACGTCGACGCCTACGGCACCGGGCCGGTGGGCTGCGAAGACCCACCGCCGAATCCTCCCGACATCCTCGAGCAGTTCGCGACCTTCGTCGGGCGCGAAGAGGCGACGGTGCGGGCGTTGATCAACCCGAGGTTCTTCGGCGACGCCACCTACTATGTCGAATACGGGACGGCCCCTTGTGCTCAAGGCGGGTGCCCAAACAAGGCGCCCCTATCGTCGGCGCTTCTGACGGATAGGCAGGTGAACGCGCCGATCTCGACCGCCGGGGTGATCCTCGAAGGCCTGGCCCCGGCGACGACCTACTACTACCGCTTCGTCGCGCAAAGCACGGGGGGTGGGCCGGTGTTCGGTTCAGATGCAACCTTCAGGACCCACAATTCCGAGACCAGGCAGGCCGCGTGCCCCAACGACCCCTTCCGGCTGGGCGCAGGGGCGAAGCTGCCGGATTGCCGCGCCTACGAGATGGTCTCGCCACTTGACAAAGGCAATGCCGACGTGGCGCTGGGGATTGGCAGGAACAATGCTGTCTACCGACTCTTCGAAGTGAATCAAGCTTCGCTATCGGGTGGGCGCTTTACCTTCACCGCTGCCACGGCCTTCGGCGACGCTCGAAGTGCACCGTTTGCGTCACAGTACCTGGCGGAGCGAGAAGGGACGGGCTGGGGGAGCAAAGCGATCTCACCGCCTCGCACCGACGCCGGAGTGGCGACCACGCTCAACTTTGGATCTGAATTCCAGGGCTTCACCGCAGACCTCTGTCGCGGCTGGCTGCGACTCTATTCGGTGGCACCGCTCACGCCCGACGCGGTAGCGAAATACCCCAACCTCTACCGGCGCGACAACTGCGCCGAGTCACCATCATATACCGCCCTGACGAATAAACAGCCGCCGAATCGAACGCCCGAACAATACACCAGTCTGTTAATCAAGGGTTTCTCGACGGATGGAAGCCATGCCATTTTCGCCGCTTCAGACGCGCTCCATCCCGATGCGCCGTTAATTAAAGGTGAAGTGTCGCTGCTCTACGAGCAGACGTCGGCTGGGTTGCGATTCGTGTGCTACCTGCCGAGCGGAAAACCAACTTCTGAATCTTGCTCCGCTGGGGTCAAAGCGGGGGCGGCCGTGGCCGACCTCTCGTCCCTAAAAAACGCAATTTCCGCCGACGGCTCCCACATCTTCTGGACCGCCTATAGCGGTGCCGGCATCAGCGGAAGCAATCCCGGCCGCCTCTTTGCACGTATCGATGGGCAGGAGACGGTGGCGGTATCGGGGGCAGTCGCTCCAGAACCGGCGTTTTTCTGGACGGCGGCCGAGGATGGATCGAAGGCGATCTTCTCCTTCATTGAAGGCATCCACAAAGGCGAGCTCTATGAATTCGACGTTGATGCCCAAGAGGCGCGACTGATTGCTTCGGGGGTCGAGGGCTCGTTGGGAGCAAGCGAGGAGGCCTCACGTCTCTACTTTGCCTCCAGTGAGGACCTGGATGGCGCAGGACCGGCGAGCGTTGGTGCCCACAACCTCTATCTCTACGAAGCCGATCCGAACGGGGGGGCAGGGAGCTTCGACTTTGTGATGGCGCTGCCCGCAGTGGACGTGAGTCCTTTGGGTACTGGTCTCAGCATTCCTCCCGTGAGACCGGTCAGCCTCTTGCCGGCCATGCGTGTCGCTCGCGTTACCCCCGACGGCCTGCATGCCACCTTCATGTCGGCCGCGACGCCGACCCCGACCGGGTACGACAACCGCGACGCGGAGACCGGCAAAGCGGCCATTGAGGTCTACCGCTACGACGCGATGGCGGACGAGCTGCTCTGCGTCTCGTGCAATCCGACGGGCGCAAGACCGGCAGCAGGCAACGCCGAAGGGTTCCTCGCCGCGGCCCGCATCCAGGGCTGGGAAGCCAACCACCACGCCCCCCGCGTGATCTCAGACGATGGCTCCCGCGTCTTCTTCGAAAGCCACGAGGCGCTTGTCCCCGAGGACTCCAACGGCACCTGGGACGTCTATGAGTGGGAGGAGCCGGGCAAAGGCACCTGCACCACCGCCCGCGACACCTACTCAGACGTGACCGGCGGCTGCGTCGACCTGATCTCCTCAGGCCAAAGCCCGGCCCGCTCCCTCTTCCTCGACGCAGACCCCTCCGGC